>Ga0222715_10000015_pt1 | contig 228546 bp, 306 predicted proteins | sample C33_9DmetaG_FD_165056 | JGI IMG/M metagenome (GOLD analysis project Ga0222715, IMG submission 165056) | Estuarine water microbial communities from San Francisco Bay, California, United States - C33_9D | ecosystem: Environmental > Aquatic > Marine > Unclassified | place: USA: California...
ATTTTGTAGTTTTATCAATGAAAGCTATCAACAATTTGATATTATTCTAACTAATGTAGACAAGATTAATATTAGAACAATAGCACAAGCAAAAAGAAATCGTGCTGATAGACTAGCAAAACAAGCATATGAGCAAGCATATAACGAAGGTCAGAAAGTTAAACAGGCAGATTTTGCCGTTAATTGGAAGACTATTCCCAAGACTGATCTAGTGTTTAGGATTATGACTTATGATCATGTTCCACTACAGCCTGGTCGCAAAAAGACCATTAAGACTGTTGCTGACTCACATATACAACTAAACTTTCCACCGTTCCAGCACTGGGCATTTACTGAAGCAGATGAACTCATTTGTGTAGGAAAAAGCCACTGGGAAGGTGGACTGGACAATGGTTGGTTTAACAAGGATCATGGCCAACTTACTAACAAGTTAGTCAGACAGTTTATGAAGTTAATTGAGAGATATGCCCAACGTAGTAACTGGCGTTACTACACCTACAACGATGAAATGCAGGGCACTGCACTGTTAAACATGAGCCAGATGTGCTTGAAGTTTGACGAAAGCAAGAGTCAAAACCCATTCGCATACTATACCGCAGTTATAACAAACAGTTTTACTCGTGTGTTAAACACAGAGAAAAAGGGCCAGAAAGTAAGAGACGACATACTGGAAGCAAATGGCTTAACGCCTAGCTATACCAGACAGAATGAAAATCAGGAATACATCTTAGCGCAAGCAGAGGAAGCATGACAAATTTATTCAAACGTGCAATATTCTTTACGGACATACACTTTGGATTAAAGTCAAACTCAAGAACACATAACCAGGACTGCTTAAATTTTATAGACTTTGTTATCAAAACAGCAAAGGCTAGAGAGTGTGAGACCTGTGTGTTTTTAGGAGACTGGCATCACAATCGTGCAAGTCTAAACATAAGCACCTTAAACTATAGTGTTCGTGCATTTGATATGCTCAGTGAAAACTTTGCACAGGTAGTATTCCTACCTGGCAATCATGATGAGCATTATCGTGACACACGAGAAATGAACAGTGTTATCTGGGCCAAGAAGTGGGACAATGTAAGGTTGTTTGACGATATTACCCAGGAAGGAGATGTTTGTGTTATGCCCTGGCTGGTTGGCAAGGAGTTTGCACAGGTTCCCAAGATTGAAGCAAAGTATATGTTTGGGCATCTGGAACTTCCTAACTTCTATATGAACGCTATGGTGCGTATGCCTGATGTTGGTGAACTAAAGCGTGAAGACCTCAAGAGTGAAACCGTGTTTACTGGACACTTCCACAAGAGGCAAAATCACAAAAACATCACATATATTGGCAATGCGTTCCCACACAACTATGCTGATGCCGGCGATGATGACCGTGGTGTTATGATACTGGACTGGGGCAAGGATCCTGAATACATTGCCTGGACAGATGCACCCAAGTACAGACGTTACCTGCTTAGTGAGATACTGGACAATCCAGAAGCAAAACTAAAGTCAGACATGTATTGTAGAGTAGAACTGGATATTGATATTAGTTATGAAGAAGCAAACTTTATCAAAGAACAGTTTATGCCTGAATTTAACCTACGTGAACTAAGTTTGATCCCACGTGTAAGCGATGAAGAGCATGCACAATCCTTTGAGGGTGAAGTTAATTTTGAGAGCGTAGATAGTATTGTAACCAGTCACTTAACACAGTTAGACAGTGCACAATACGATAAAAATTTAATGTTGGATATCTACCAAAACTTGTAGTATAATAAAACATGCTCAAATTAGTTGAAAAGAAAGACATCAATGATGTTAAAATTTAGTAATACTACATTTTGGCAAAATTATGAAAGTTTTGATGCACAAGTTGGCAGTAGTAGGATGAGGTGTTCTACAGATGCAGTTTTACTATACGATTTATTTTTAAATTTTAAGTTTAAAAATTATTTGGAAATAGGAATACATCAAGGACTAACTTCTGGCCTAGTTTATGAATCCAATCCAGGCATTAATATTACAGGAATAGATATCAAACTTCAGTTAGAGTTGTTTGCATCACTTTATCCTGCCTGTAAAAGAGTAAATTATTTACACGATAGTACAACTTTCGACTTCACACAACTTGGCAAATTTGATTTAATACTTATAGACGGCGACCATACTAGTGAGTTTGTATTATCTGATATTAAAAACTGTGTGCCAATGCTTGAAGACACCGGAGTACTTATATTAGATGATTGGGAACTTCCAGACGTATACATGAGCCGAGAAACTTTGTACAATCTGGGACTTCAGCCATTTTTAAGACTTCAACAATGTGAATTGTGGCATAAGGGAAATAATGATAGGTCCGAGTATTTAGATGGACTATTTTCCAGCAAACTTGCAAATTTTTTGACTATCGATACCTTGACTGAATATCATATTGAAATAGTAACAGTTAAAGGCCTTTACTGTTTCAATGAAGAATTGCCATTAGCTAGGCAAATCTTATCATATTACGATTTGTAAATTAAAAACTGGATGCATCTGTATGTTTAAACTGAATACACTCACAGTAAAGAACTTCATGAGCGTGGGCAATCAGACCCAGGCTGTTGACTTTGACCGTAGAGACTTAACTCTTGTGCTAGGTGAAAATTTAGATCAAGGAGGTGATGACTCTGGTGCCAGGAATGGCACGGGTAAAACCACAATCATCAACGCACTAAGTTATGCTCTCTACGGCCAAGCCCTTACAAATATCAAGCGTGACAACCTTATCAACAAAACCAACGGCAAGAACATGCTGGTTACAGTGGACTTTGATGTAAATGGTGAACGCTATCGTATTGAGCGTGGGCGTAAACCCAATGTACTAAAGTTCCAGGTTGGTGACGTCGAAGCAGAAGAACAACAGGGCGAAAACAGGGAAACACAATCAGACATAGAAAAATTGCTTAACATGAGTCACGAAATGTTTAAGCATCTGGTTGCTCTTAACACATATACACAGCCGTTCCTAAGTTTGAGTGCTAACGAACAACGTGCTATTATTGAGCAGATGTTGGGCATTACGCTGTTGAGTGAAAAAGCAGAGCGTTTAAAAGAACAAAATAAGCAAACAAAAGATTTAATCACTGAAGAAGAATATCGCATCAAAGCAGTACAGGATGCTAACAACAAGATTCAGGAACAGATTGAGGCTATGCAACGCAGACAGCGTATGTGGATAGCAAAGCGCGATACTGAAGTTACTGAACTGGAAAATGCTATAAACAGTCTAAGCCATGTTGATATTGAATCTGAACTACTGGCACACACTGATCTTAAACAATGGCAAGAAAAGAAAGCAGTACAGGATCAACTTAACAAGGATATAGCACAACTAGAAGCACAGATGTCAAGGGCGTCGAGAGAGCTAGAGCGCACAAACAAAAGTTTGGAAGCTGCTAAATTGGGCAAGTGCGGTAGTTGCGGTCAGAGCACAGACCACTTGGACAGCCACAAACAGCACATTGCTCAAATAGAAACAGAGCATACTGAAGCTACTGCTTTTTATAATGATTTGCAAGCAGAAAAAGATGCACTGATTAGCAAACAAGAAACACTGGAAGCACGACCCAATACATTTTACGATGATGTAACAGAAGCACACAACCACAAGAGTACACTTGCTACACTGGATTCACAGTTAAAGAGCAAGCAAACAGAAACGGATCCTTATCAGGATCAGATTGAAGAGATGCAAACTGCCGCAGTGCAGGAAGTAGATTGGGATACTATAAACAGTCTTACAAAAGTAAGAGAACACCAGGACTTCTTGTTAAAACTGCTAACAAACAAAGACAGTTTTATCCGCAAACGCATTATTGATCAGAACTTGCAGTTCCTTAACACCAGATTAACATACTATCTAGGGCGCATGGGCTTGCCTCATACTGTTCGCTTTATGAACGATTTGGGTGTAGAAATACAAGAACTGGGCAGAGACCTAGACTTTGACAACTTGAGCAGAGGCGAGCGCAACAGGCTTATCTTAAGTTTAAGTTGGGCGTTCCGTGATGTATGGGAGAGCTTGTATCATCCTATCAATCTACTGTTTATTGACGAAGTTGTTGACAGTGGTATGGATGCCAGTGGTGTTGAGAACGCACTTGCATGTCTCAAGAAGATGAGCAGAGATCGTAACAAGAGTGTGTGGTTGGTTAGCCACAAAGACGAGCTTGGCGGTCGTGTTAACAACATACTCAAAGTTATCAAAGAAAACGGCTATACTAGCTATGACACTGATATTGAAGTTATTTAGACCAAAATATCTTGATTTTAAAATACAAATCAATATATAATGAACATGTTATGGCATCACAAAGGCAAACTAGTAGAAGAAATACCTGAAGGCAAAATAGGGTTTGTATACCTTATAACAAACTTAGAAACAGACCAAAAGTATATTGGCAAAAAACTGGCTCAATTCAAAAAAACTAGACCACCCCTCAAAGGCAAAACTCGCAAAAGACGTACAACAGTGGAGAGCGATTGGCGTGACTACTGGGGATCGTCCGAGCACCTGCAGGCAGATGTAGAACGACTTGGCACAGACAAATTTACAAGAGAAATACTATTCTTTTGTGAAACCAAAGGCGAAATGTCATACTTAGAGGCAAAAGAGCAATTTGACCGCCGTGTATTAGAGACGGACGAGTATTATAACGGTATTATTAATGTAAGAGTAGGCGGCTCAAATATTCTTAGACAAAGGCTACTAGAACAGGCAAAACAATCCAACACTTAAGGCTAGCGGGCCAGTTATAAATCCGCTGTGGAAAAAGCAGTTAACACCTGCACACGCAACACATCGATCGACACCCCTCTGGGTGAGCCAACAATAGAATTGGGCTACTGGTTGATGTAGGTAGAATGTTGGCTATCGAAACACCGCACATTACACATAAAAACCAGATGCACTGGAACGAAGCACTGGGTAGCGAAAGCGATGTCGATGTAGGTTGGGAAAGGTCAGAGCCCATTGTGTAGCGGAAAACACCTACTTCCGGGAAGGCTGGATAATGACGGGAAATGTCACCAGATTGGACGGAGCCGAGAGTGGTTCCGTCTGACTGAAACTTCAGGGAAATATAATCTCAAGTAAAAAACAAATACGAACGATAGTGAGTATTTGGATGAACGAAGTTCATCCCGTGAGGTTAAAAAAAATTAAAATAAGTTATAATTGCCCTTAAAAAAGATGTTAAATAACTTACCTTTGGAATAAAAGGGCAAGGAGTAAAAATTATGAATAAAAGAGATGTAGTGGAATTAGAAAGCGCATTTCTAGAATTTTGTAAGACAGCTCAACGACTCGGATATAAGTTCTCCCACGGAAGTACACTAGAAGTACATCATGAAAGTGAATCCCCACACAACTTAATGGGTAGAGTAAAACTTGACGCTAATGATTTTCTTAAAGAAGATTAAATAAAACTTACGCCAGTTTTTTTGGTCGATTCCAGGTTTTGCTCAACAATATCTTTAATCAGTTTATAGTTAGATTGATCCATAGCCATAGCTTCATTGTATGTAATGCCACCACGCATCCACCAGCAGTATTCTAGTACTCGCTTTTTGATGTTACTGGCCTCTTGATCCATACTTTCTAAGAACTTGACGATGTCCTGGATTCCCATGCTCAAGAGGCTGATTCGAAAAAATTTGCGTGATCAAATGTAAATGACTGTGAATAAGCATGCTGGCAATCAGGACATGTAGTCTTGATTTCCTTTTCAGGCACTACTTCCTGTGTACTAGTGTAATGCTTCTTAACTTTGTTAAAAATTCTAGCGTCAGCATTTTGTAAAAAGTCTGTGATTTGCTGCTGATCTGTTACCTGTATATCGCCTGCTTTTACATATTCAACAGCATTTAATACATTTGCTAGATTCATTTTAGTTAGTTTTTCGTATATTTCGTTAAATTTTTGCTGTCTAACTTCAGATGACAATGTTTCATCAAGTATAACATTTGCTAACCTCTGGTTCTCAAAAGTTTCAATGCTCGTATTATTGAGAGTATAGTAGTTAATAGGCTTTAGTTTAAACTGTAAATCATCATGTTGGATTAGCTGCTCGTATAGATCCATCTTTACTGGCATATCTAAAAAGCCTCTAAGATCTATACCATACTCGTTAAATTCATTACACTGTGGACAAGTACTACTATACTGCATTGACTCACCATAAGTTGCTACTCTAATAGCAATCAAACATGTATCTAGATCAACAACTGGCATTAACCATGCGTTTTTGATGTTAGGAATACAACTCTGTATTACATTAACAACTGCTTGACCGTTAAGTAATGCATCAGGATTTTGTAAACTTAGCTCGTCGTAGCTGTTCATAGCAAGCACTGGTAGCTCACCGTTAATAGGCATCTCTAGCGCACCTGGGCCGTAATACTTCCCATTGCTGGGTAATTTGATGTAAATCTGAGGTGACCTTACATATTTTAGCAGAGGGTTTACAGATTGAAAAGTTGAGTTTTCCACTAGAATACTCCTAATAAATAACAATGTATAAATGTGGCATAGTGTATTTATGTACGCATATAATTGGTGATTTTTTTATATGGCTGTAACCGTAGACATTCCTGGCATAGGCCCTATCATTGCTTCTAATGCTGCTGAAAACAGTACATTGCAGGCTCTTCTAGAAGCCACTAACCGAGTGGCCCAGCGTCTAGGCGCACAACGAGTAGAGCTTAGTAATTTTCAAAGAGCTGCAGACGCAGCTACTGGCGAAATTGGCGGGTTAGGCGCTGCCGCAGCAGGTGCTGCTTCCTCTACAGAACGTCTCGCTGTTAAACAACAACAGGCTATAGTAGGTTTCCAACGTAGTTTGCGTAGTGCAGGCGCTAGCTTTAAAGGCATATTTTCAAGCGGTGGTGATTTTGCTAGTGGTATAGAAAAAGGTATGAGCACCCTAGGAAAACTAGGAGATGTAGCAGGCGGTGCAATAACTGCAGGATTAACTGCAAGATTTGGCGGAGCTGGGTTAGCAGCAGGCAAAGCATTACAGTATTTAGGTGCCGCTGCTGGCGGTGTTGCAGGCCTATTTGTTGGCGAAATCACCAAAATGGTCAGGGGTTTCGAAGATCTTATTAACAGCGGCGGAAGTTTTGGCTATAGTATGAACGCTTTTGCAGATGCCGCGGCGGAAAGCGGGCTCAGTGCAGCACAATTTGGTAGGGTAATGAAGGAGGCTGCACCTAGTTTAGCGATTTTTGGCGGGAACACTAGAGAAGGCGGTAGACAACTTGTTAGATTTATGGGTAATCTCCGCGGAGAAAATATTGCTCTAAGCAAGAGCATGCGACTAATGGGCGTAGCCTATGATGCTCAAGGAATAATGCTTGCTGATTATACTGCTAACCTTGCAAAATCAGGGGTTGCTATCAGCAATGTAAACACAGATGATGTAGTAAAAGGATTTTTTGAACTAACAAAGCAGCAGAGACAATTTGCTCAGTATAACGGTATTACACTAGATCAGCAGCGTGAACTACAAAAACAAGCAAGAGAAAATGTGAGCGTAGAGGCAGTTATACAGAGTCAAGGTCTTATAGGCAAAGCAGCAGAAGAATTTAGAGCCAAGTATGCTCAAATAACCCAACAATATGGCGACTCAGCAGGACAACTGTTCTTGCAACAAAAAGAATTTGGTGGTGCTGTAACAGAGACTGCCGCTGCTGTAGAAATGATGAATCCGCAGTTAGCCAATATGACTAAAGCTGCTGGTGCTACCGGAGCGGATCTAGCAACAATGCAGAGAACAATGCTAGATCCTGAAACTCAGCGCAATGCCATGAGAGAAATGGGACAACTTGCAGTCCTTGGTGTTGCAGGTGTAAATGATAGCCTTGTTACCTCTGCTGGTGAAATGATGATGAAATTACGTGACGATTTGCCCAAGCAAATTGGTGATGTAATGACTAAAATTGCTACTGATATGGGCAAGATGATCCAGGATGTTGCAACAAATACAACTGCAAATATAGGTTCAATGTCTGATATGTTTGTTAGAACTACTAGCGCAGTTCAAGACTTTAGAAATGCCCTTACTAGTGCTACAGCATATGTTATGGATTCAGGAGCTTTCCAGGGTGCTATAGGAACTATTGTTGACGGCACAGAATGGTTAGCAAATCTATTAGCGGGAAGAAAAAAATTAGAAATCCCGCAATCCTTATACAACGAAAATTACATACAACAACAAGCAGAGCAAGCAAGTAAACCTCCTAGCCCAACGAATCCACAAGCAGCATACTTACAAGGTTGGGGTGAGGAAGTAAAAAATCATCTTAAAGATATTAAAGATAATCAAACTAAAGGATTTAGGCTTACTCCGCGTCCCACAACAGGAGAGCAAATTAAAAGAGAGTTTGAAACAAATCCATATTTGAAAGGATACGGCAAGCCAGATGATAGCGATAAAATGCTTAGGCCTGAGGATCGATCTAAAACTTTCCCAATTTCTCCTCAACCAAGATTAGATTCAAATACAATTGGAAATCTAAGTCAAATTTTGAATCAGAATCAAATAGACGGGTTCGAAGAAGCTGGTAAAGATCGTATTACTCCCCAGTTCGCTAAAATGATGGATGAGTTTAACCAAAAACAGCGAGCTGCTGATGAAAAACAAAAAGAACTAATAGCTGCCACAAACAAAACTGGCGAATCAATAAATCAAAGTAATCAGCAAATGGCAAATTTAAGTAATATCCTTAGAGAAGGTTTAAGGTCAATGAATTCTACGCTAGAGGGCATTGAAACTAATACGGCATAATTTGCGTAAATAGTATAAAGGTGCTATAATATATTATGAGTTGGAAAAAATATTTCAAGACTGTTAATGCTAGTCCGCTAACCAATGCTGGTGGTGGCACTGGATCTGATTTAAAATACAGTCATTATGCAAGCCATTTGCCAGAAGTTTATGTTGGTCATGCAAACCGCATTACACGATATGCTCAGTATGAAAACATGGATGTGGACAGTGAAGTTAATGCTGCACTGGACATTCTAGCAGAGTTTTGCACACAAACTAATGTAGAAAACGGCACCGTTTTTGATATTCACTTTCATGAAGATCCAAGCGAGAGTGAAATAGACACCCTTAGAAAGCAACTTGTTAACTGGAATAACCTAAACGAGTTTGATAAAAGAGCATTTAAGATCTTCCGCAATGTGTTAAAGTACGGCGATCAGGTGTTTATTAGAGACCCAGAAACCTTCGAATGGTTCTGGGTAGACATGACAAAAGTTACTAAAGTTATCGTTAATGAAAGCGAAGGCAAAAAGCCAGAGCAGTATGTTCTTAAAGACATTAACCCTAACTTCCAAAACCTTACAGCAACACAACTTAATTATAGTGATGATTTCCACAGATCCGGAGATCATAAACAGAATGGTTACATTCAGCCTAGCAACATTTATACTAGCCAGAGCAGTAGCCAAGGTAGATTCGACCGTAGTGTAAACGAAACTGCTGTAGATGCAGACCATATGGTGCATTGCAGTCTTACAGAAGGGTTGGATGCTAACTGGCCTTTTGGTAACAGTATACTTGAAAATATTTTTAAAGTTTACAAGCAAAAAGAATTGCTTGAAGATGCTATCATCATTTACCGCATTCAACGTGCGCCAGAGCGCAGAGTATTTTATGTAGACGTTGGTAACATGCCAGCGCACATGGCTATGGCGTTTGTTGAGCGTGTTAAAAACGAAATTCATCAGCGTCGTATCCCCAGTCAAACTGGCGGCGGCTCTAACATTATGGATACTACATACAATCCATTAAGCATCAACGAAGACTACTTCTTTCCACAAACAGCAGAAGGTCGTGGTAGTAAAGTTGAAACATTGCCAGGTGGTACTAACCTAGGCGAAATTGATGACCTCAAGTACTTTACAAACAAACTATTCCGTGGTTTAAGAATACCCAGTAGTTATTTGCCAACTGGTCCTGATGAATCACCAGGCGCATATGTTGATGGCAGAGTGGGTACTGCACTTATTCAAGAGTATCGTTTTAACGAATATTGTAAAAGACTACAGCGTTTAATTAGTGAAACTTTTGACCGCGAGTTCAAAATGTTCCTTAAATGGAGAGGTTTTGAATTAGACAATAGTAGTTTTGAATTGCGTTTTAACGAGCCACAAAACTTCAGCAAGTATCGTGAAGTTGAAATGGATGGTGCTAGAATTAATACATTTACTAGCCTTGAAGGTTATCCATATTTGAGTAAGCGATTCCTAATGCAACGCTTCTTAGGCTTAACTGAAGAAGAACTAGCAGAGAACAGAAAACTCTGGAGAGAAGAGAACCTAGACGATGCTGAGGCAGAATTGCCAAACATGCGTAGTGTTGGTATTACTCCAGGCGGTATAGAAACTGATCTAGAAAACTTTACACCACCAGATATAGAAGCGGAAGGTGGAGAAGATGAAGCGGGCACAGAAGATCTCGGAGCTAGTGCACCTGGCCAGCCTACTGGCGCACCACAGAGTCCTATTCCTGGTACACCGCCGCCTACAGAAGTCCCAAGTACATAAATATATTTGGAGACAGCAATGTACGTTAAAGATTTTATTAAAGAAAATACTGCTAAAAATGAAGATAAACTTCATGACCAGAGCAATGATTCTAGCAAAGCTGAACTAACAGATACTAGAAAAACTAGACTTACACTAGAACAAATTAATCGTTTGCGTGTGCTTAACGACGTAAAAATTGCTGAATACCAGGAAAATATTAGAAAAATTAAGCAACAATTTGCTGTTCCTGTTGAACAACCGCAATAATCTCCTTTTTTGGCTCAAAAAACGCACTTAATCATATATAAATAAAGTGCATAGTTAAATAAAATAAATGCCTTACAAATAAAGGAGCCATATCCTATGAGCGATAAATTTAATGAATTGATCGAGCTTATCATTTCTGAAGAAACTGATAAAGCAAAAGATCTTTTCCACGAAATTGTTGTGGAAAAAAGCCGTGAAATTTACGAATCTCTCGACGAAGAAGAAGTAGTCGATGAGGCGGAAGAAGAAGAAGTTTCCGAAGAAGAAGAAATTGACGAGAGTGATTTTGATGAAGCAGAGCTAGGTGGCGATGCTGCTGATGACATGATCGACGACATCGAAGCAGACGAAGAAGGTCTTGCTATCGAAGGTGAAGAAGAAGAGGAAGAGCTCGAAGATCGTGTTGTTGATCTCGAAGACGCTCTTGACGAACTCAAAGCAGAATTTGAAAGAATTATGGCTGGTGACGATGATGAACCAGAAATGGACATGGGCGACGAAGAAGAAGAGTCAGACATGGACATGGATGATGAAGCTGAAGAAGAAGACGAAATGTCTGAAGAAATGGTACGTGAGTACAAGGAAAAAGCTCCAGCACCAGTCACAAGCGAACAGGGCAACGGCGCAAGCGGCCCAGTTGCTAAGAAAAACGATATGGGCGGTTCCGCAAAAAACATTGCACAAGGTGGCGATGAAAAAGGCGGCTCAGCTCCTAAAGTCACAACTCAAACAGATGCAGCCAATCCAAAAGGCGCAACTATGAAAAAGGCTTAAGGTAGGGAGATTATATGAACTACCTCAGAGAACACCTTACTTTTGATCAAGCTCGTGTAGTAACAGAATCTGCGAACGATGGTAAGGATCTCTACATGAAAGGCATTTGTATTCAGGGCGGGGTTAAAAACGCAAATCAGCGTGTTTACCCCGTTAATGAAATTTCTAATGCCGTTAAGCAGCTCAATGATCAAATTACATCAGGCAATAGTGTGCTTGGTGAAGTAGATCATCCAGACGATTTAAAGATTAACTTGGATCGCGTCAGCCATATGATTACAGAAATGTGGATGGACGGCCCTAACGGCTATGGAAAACTAAAGATACTACCTACTCCAATGGGTCAACTAGTAAGAACCATGTTGGAAAGCGGAGTAAAGTTGGGTGTTAGCAGTAGGGGCAGCGGTAATGTTGCCGAGTCTACTGGTAATGTATCTGACTTCGAAATTGTCACAGTTGACGTTGTGGCACAACCCAGTGCACCAAATGCATATCCTAAAGCCATCTATGAAGGCTTACTTAATATGCGTAATGGGCACAATGTCCTTGAGATTGCCAGAGAAGCAAATGGCAATGCTAAAGTACAAAAATACTTGAAAGACGAAATGGTTCGTCTTATCAAGGACCTAAAGATCTAGGAGACGAAGATGCTAGATGCTATCAAACCATTATTAGATAGCGACCTGGTCAACGAAGAGACCCGCAGCCAAATTGAAGAGGCGTGGCAATCCAAGTTGGTGGAAACCAAAGAGCAGGTCAGAGCAGAGCTCCGTGAGGAATTCGCTCAACGCTATGAGCACGATAAGAGTGTAATGGTTGAAGCCTTAGATCGTATGGTAACTGAAAACCTAACAAGTGAACTAGAACTTATTCAGGAAGAAAAGAAGCGTCTTGCAGAAGACCGTGCTAAGTTTGTAGCACGTATGAAAGACACAACTGGCAATTTTGATAAGTTTTTAGTAAGTCAACTTGCAGAAGAAATCCAAGAATTTCAGGCAGACAGAGCACAGCAAGCAGAACATGTAGCAAAGATAGAAGCCTTTATTACAGAAGCTCTTGCTAAGGAAATTATTGAGTTCCAGGAAGATCGTCAAGATGTTGTTGAAACCAAAGTTCGTCTTGTAAAAGAAGCTCGTAGCAAGTTTAACGAAATGAAATCAAAGTTTATTGAAAACAGCAGTAAACTTGTTAAGGAAGCAGTTGCTAATAATCTAAATGCTGAGATCAATCAATTACGTGAAGACATCGAAGCAGCCAAAGCCAATAACTTTGGTCGCAAGATTTTCGAAGCATTTGCTAGTGAATTTAGTGCAAGTTATCTAAATGAAAATCAAGAAATTAAAGATCTAAAACGTTCATTACAAGAAGCAGATCAAGCACTAACTGAAGCAAAAGCTGCAATCGCAGAGAAATCACACATTATTGAGAGCAAAGAAAGTGAAATCACAGCCATTAACGAAGCTGCCCAGCGCAAGGAAGTTATGGCAGAACTCATGAAGCCACTCAATAAAGAAAAAGGCGCAGTAATGCGTGACCTTCTAGAAAGCGTTCAGACAAGCAAGCTCAAAGCTGCTTATGATCGTTATCTTCCAGTAGTATTAGACGGAAAAGCACCAAGAGCTGAAAAGACAATGGTTGCTGAAAGCCGTGTAGCTAGAACTGGAGACAAAGAAGTTAAAACACCACAACCTGTAGAAGTTGACACAAGTAACATTGTAGAACTTCGCAAGTTGGCAGGCTTAAAGTAAAGTACTAGAGGAGACAAAAACAATGTCAGACGTACTATTAGAAAGCCGTTGGGGCGAAACAAAAGATGCTCTTCTAGAGGGTCTACAAGGCAATCGCCGCAGCAGCATGGCAGTTATTCTAGAGAACACAAAGAAGTATCTCTCAGAAGCTGCATCAACAGGCGCAACCGCAAGTGGTAACGTAGCCACACTCAACAGAGTTATCTTACCAGTTATCCGCCGCGTTATGCCAACAGTTATCGCCAACGAAATCGTTGGTGTTCAACCAATGCAGGGCCCAGTTGGCCAGATTCACACACTACGTGTTCGTTATGCAGAATCAATCACTTCAACAGCAAGTGGTGACCTCGGCACAGACACAGTAGCAGGTGATGAAGCTCTTAGCCCATTCAAAATTGCTACAGCATATTCAGGCACAACTTCATCAACATCAAGCACAGGTCGTGCAGGTGCAACAGCGGCTATGGAAGGTGACGGCGGTAGCCAGATCAGCATCCAGATCCTCAAGCAGCCAGTCGAAGCTAAAACACGTAAGTTACAAGCTCGCTGGACATTTGAGGCAGCTCAAGACGCACAGAGCATGCATGGTATTGATGTTGAAGCAGAAATTATGGCTGCTCTAGCACAAGAAATTACCGCTGAAATTGACCAAGAAGTTCTTGCTTCACTCCGCAGCCTTGCTGCAACTGAAGAAACCTTCAACCAGGCAGCAGTAAGTGGTACAGCTACCTACGTTGGTGACGAGCATGCAGCTCTTGCAGTTCTTATCAACCGTACAGCAAACAAGATTGCTCAGCGCACACGTCGTGGTGCAGGTAACTGGGCAGTTGTTAGCCAGGAAGCACTAACAGTTCTACAGAGCGCAAGCACAAGTGCATTTGCTCGTACAACAGAAGGTACTTTCGAAGCACCAACAAACACCAAATTTGTCGGTACACTTAACGGTGCAATGCGTGTTTATGTTGACGGTTATGCCGGCGACAGCAAAGCAGTACTCGTTGGTTACAAGGGTTCAAGTGAAACAGACGCAGCAGCATTCTACTGCCCATATGTTCCGCTAATGAGCTCAGGTACAGTACTTGACCCAAGCACATTTGAGCCAGTTGTTAGCTTTATGACACGCTACGGTTATGTAGAGCTATCAAACACCGCAAGTTCACTCGGTAATGCCGGTGACTATGTAGGTGAAGTTGCAATGCAAAACATTAGCTTCAGCTAATAACTAACTCATAAGTTGAGAAAGGGAGGCTTTATGCCTCCCTTTTTTTTAGCACCATCCGTTAGTATAATCTTTGTATTGTAATTGTAAAATTTTATAATATTGGCTGTCTGTTATTTTAGGTTTAGGATCTGTTGCTCTGTGGTTAACTACGGTCTGTGCACCTAAAAGACTAGCAATTACTGCATTATCTTTATAATTAAAAACATCTGTGTAAAAACCAGGATTGGGACCTAGCCTTGCAGTGTTAGTATTACAATGTTCTCTAACACCTAAACTATTTTCATAATAATAATCAAAATTATGTAAAAATTCATCTAGTGTAGGTGGCCCTATCCACAGCGCATCTTGAGCTCCGGTAGGAGAAAACATTGTGTGATAAAATCCACTAACAAATTTATCAACTGGATCTCGCCAAACTGCAATACGTGTATCACATTCTGCAAGTTGATTTTTATATTCCTCAAAATTTAAGGACTTAAAATATACACCAGGAGCATGTTTACTAAATGTATTGTATGCTTGAATTTCTGATGGATCTGCACCCCATAATACCTGTGCAATGTAACTCAATATACTTGTACTTGCACACTTTTGGTTGCGTACTATACCCCATGTATGATTTTTATAGGAAAATTTTAACAGGCTCATTCTATAAATACTTATGCTTATAAATTAGGCTTATGCGGCCCCACCGCGTACCAAGTAGAACTTGGATTGGACTTCTTGAAAGGAGAAAACAAATGGGTAGACCTCTAAGAACAGCAAAAACAGTTGATGGTAATTTTCACGTAGGTGACATTGGCGCAGATTCCGGTACAGGCGAACAAATTCAAATGATCGCATATGTTACAGGTGGAAGTGCAAATAATACATCAAGTATTACACAAAAAGGTACACATCGTTTTCGTGTAACAACAAGTGATGGCACTGAAACTTGTACACTTAAGGCAGTAGCAAGTGGTTCACTTGCCGAAGGTGAATGTCAGCTTACAGCCACAGACAGTGCGGCCGGTACATACTTTGTTAGTCGTGTTTCAAACAACTGGATTGAAATTGGTGCTTTAGGCACAGGTTCACAAGTTGCAGTAGGCGACCGTGTACAGTGGGTAAATGACCAAACTTCAGCAGTTGCTATCGATACCTCAACATATGCTATTGGTGATGTAAATCAACCAGGCAGATTCCAAGTTGTAACAAACTAATTTTTTTGGTATTGACAAATATAGAGGGCTACAGTATACTTTACTGTAGCCTTTTATTATGACTGAATTTGCTTTTATTCTAGGAAACGGAAAAACTCGCCTGGCATTTAATATTCCAGAATTGCGTAGCCGCGGCGTGGTTTATGCATGCAATGCTGTTTATAGAACAGATGAAGTTGATGTGTTAATAAGCACAGATCCTAGTATTAGTAACGAGATAATTGAAAGTGGGTATCCAGATACTCATGTTCATTACACTAGAGAACGGAATATAAAACCAGGGGTAAAAAGTAAAGCACTGGATCCACGCTGGCAAGGATATAGCAGTGGCCCAAACGCATTAGCACAAGCATGTAAAGATGGTTATCCATATTGCTTTATGATTGGAATGGATTTAGTAAGTGACAATTCCTACATAAACAACTTGTATGCTGGCACTGACAATTACAAAAATACTGACAGTGAGCCAACTTATCATGGAAACTGGGAAAACCAAATAACAGAGATAATCCAAGAGTTTAGTACGACTAGAATAGTTCATGTTAATCCCCTGTTAAAATATACGCCTGAATCCTGGAAACTGTATGCCAATTTTGAAATACATACAGTGGACAAGTTCAAAGCTATGATAAATATTTAAAATTGTATGAACAGGTATGACATATGTCTAGAACTCAGCGTGTAACAGGTGATTTAACTTTTGATCCTACAGGCACTATAAACTTAAACAGTAATACTATCATTACTGGAGACCTAACAGTTTCTGGTACAACTACAACAGTGTCAACTACTGATACTGTAATCAGTGACAGAGTAATTACTTTAAATGATGGTGAATCAGGTGCAGGTGTTACAGGAAGATATAGTGGTTTAGAAATAGATCGTGGATCACTTGCTAATGCTGAAATAGTTTTTGATGAAAATGATGATCTGTTTAAAATTACAACTAATGGCGGCAGCACATATACTCCAATTCTTACAGGTTCATCAGGTTCTGGTCTAACTGCTGTATTAGATGATACAAGTCCACAATTAGGTGGCAATTTAGATGTTAATTCCTATAACATTGTAACAGCAGCAGCATCTAATGGTGATATTACACTAGCTCCAGATGGCACAGGCAGAGTAGTTGTTAGTAGTGCAGCGGCCACCGTAGAAGAAGAATTAAAGTTGGATCAATATCTTAGATTAGTTGACCAGGGGGGTGCTCCAACTCAGATAGCAAGTTCCACTTTATTATATGCTGCAACAGCAGGCGGTGGCGGAACTGGACTCTTCTTTGTAGATAGTAGTACAAGTGACGAACTTGTAAGTAAAAGCAAAGCCATCGTTTATGGATTAATATTTTAAGGATTTAATATAATGGCTATAGCGCAACAACTAGTTTCAAATTCAGCAACTACAATATATACATCAAGTGGCAATAGTGCTACTACTGTTATTTTCTTTATGAATGATGACGCTAGTGCAAGAACACTAGACGTTTATGTTGTGCCTAACGGCGGCAGTGCAGGCACATCAACACAGATTATTAAAAATTTAAGTATTGATGCTGCTGATACCTATATTTTAAACATTGAAAAAATTGTGTTATCAAATGGTGACACTATTCAAGCAACAGCTAGTGCTATTAACAGTATCTATGCTACAGTAAGTTATGTAGGTATCTAATCATGCCTAGATTTATTAAAGTAAAAGATCCAATTTTTAGTGTAAAGGCACTTGACGGCGGCGGGTTAAGTGTCCCAGCAGGAACAACAGCAGATAGAAGTAATGTTCCTATAGCTGGTGAACTACGTTTTAATTTAGATACAAGCAGTTTAGAAGTTTATAATGGAACGTCATTTGTCAGTGTAGCAAACACTGGGTTTGCAAGCATTACACAAGACAGTTTTACAGGCGATGGTTCAACTTTAGCCTACACAATGAGTACAAGTGTAACAAGCAACCAAACACAACGCATTGTTGTTGCAGTAGGCAACGTTTATCAGAATCCAGCTAGTGCTTATACACTTAGCGGAACAACTATTACCTTTACAAGTCCTCCAGGCGCAGCAGAAACTATTACTGTTATTCACGGATATGATTCTGTAACATCTGGATAAAGTCCAATATAACATAAATAAACTTAACAGCACCCTGTCACCTCGGATGTTAGCATGGTGAGCGCAAGATAGCGGAGAACAAGTATGGCTATTAGTCGTATTGGAGGCAAAGCTCTAAGAGCTAATTTAGAAAGAGATTCCGATCTTGCGTTTAATACCGATACCCTAGTAGTTGATTATACAAATAGCCGCATTGGTATTGGTACAACTAGTCCTTCCCAATTATTTACAGTAGACGGGCAAGGTCAACTCACTAGTCTTAATGTTACAGATTTAACAAATACAAGAGTTATCTATGCAGGTGCAAGTGGTGAATTGCAAGATAGTGCGCTACTTACATTTGATGGCAGTGCTCTTACTGTTGATGGTTTACAACTTACAGATAATAAAATTACTGCTACAAGAAGCAATGATGATATTGTTCTAGTTGCTAGTGGTACTGGTAATGTTAATGTTAATAGCAGCAAGGTTGTAAATGCTGCTGATCCAACTAGTGCACAAGACCTTGCAACGAAGGCATATGTAGATAGTCAAGTAAGTAGTGGTATTGTTGGTACTGGTATGGAGATTACGCTAGGAACTCCAACAGATAGCAGTTTAACAAGTCCAGCAGCATATACGGGTTGGACAAGCAGCGTAAAAGTAACAGATGCTATTGATGATCTCAACGAAATGGTTGAAAATGTTCGTAACAATACCTTTGTTAAGAGTGTAGATTTTACCGCAGATCAAACAACAGGCGGTGCAGGATTAGTAGTAACACTTACTATTACTACTGTGGGCAATCCTAACAGATATGATATTACCTGGGGGGATGGAAGTGTTACCACAGGCACAACAGACAGCACGCCAACACATACATACAGTACAAATGTTGGCTCACCCTTTGATGTAACGGTTAGAGCATACAACAATGGCGGTAGCGGCACTGGTAGTGAAGCAAGTAAAACTAGATCAAGTTATATTACCATTTACACTGCAAATCCTGTAGTGAGTTTTGCAGCATATGCAGCTAGCAGTGGCGGTTCTCCTATTACACAATGGGACGATGGCGATACTGTATACTTCCAAAACAATACAACAAACATTGGCGCAGCAACAATTCAGTTCACCTGGGACTGGGGTGATGGATCTAGCGACGATGTAATTACAAATGATAGTTCAGCAGGCGGTACAGCAGGCGCAAGACTTGCTCATACATTTACAGCAAGCACAGAACAAGAAGTAACAAGAACAGTTACACTAACCCTAGACAGTCACAGTACAGCAACACCTGGTGTAACACCAACAAGCGACACTAACAATTATAAGATTTATGATACTCACACCCCTACTGTAACACTTAGCAGTACAAGTGGTATTAATCAGGAAGGCACTAGCGGCCATCCTGTTACATTTACAAACACAACAGAATCAACTATTGGTAACTATGCAACATACGGCATACAATATCAATACCAGTTTGGTGATGGAACAAGTAATGTAACAGTAAATGCTGGTACTGGTGCAGCAGGTGACAGAGGTGTTGGGCTTACCCATACCTATGCACTTAGCAGTGCTAACCAAGCAAATGGTGTTGCAGTTGACTATACTGGTACTTTAAGAGTTATTAGTAATCATACAAGTTCACCGTTTATAAGCAGTACATTTACCGTGCACGTCGAGCCTGATGTGCGAGCAAATATTGCTGCTACAGCGGTAACAGTAAGTGATGGTAGCAGCGATAATCAGTATACAATTTATGACTTTACTGATTTACTTGGCAACAACCGTGCTCTAGTTCGTGCTACAAACACTTCTCAAAATGCAGATGATTATGTATACAACTGGGCAGACGGCAGCACAAACGATACACCAAGTGAAGATGGATCAAGTGCTGGTAGTATTGGCGCTACACTAGATCATGATTATGCAGGTCAAAGTGTAAGCACTTACAACCTATCCTTTACAGCAAATGGAACTCCAGATATAACTGCACAAACAGATGTAGATACTAGCATTACATTTACTTTAAAAGCAACACCAAGTGCACCTGCAAACCTAAGCACAAAGAGTATAACACTTAGCGATGCTGCTCAAGGCACATTACCAGTATTGTGTGCAGGATTTACTGACAATACGGGCGCAGCAAGTACACTGGCAGCAGGCACTGCTCTTAACACATCAACAGCCAGACGTTACACTAGCGGTACTATTGACACAAGTACAGTAAATGATGCATACAATGGTGCAAGTGGTACACTAGCAGCAGAAATTAATGCTGTAAATGATGGCACAAAAACATTTACTACTACCACTGGGGAAACAGGAACATTTACAAGCCTTGTAGTTTCACAGCAAGTTGATTACAACAGCATCAATGGAAGTTACCCAAGTAATTTTTACCAGGTGTTTGATGCTAAGATTACAAAAGCATTATCAGGTTATAGTGTGGGTCTAAACGCTCAACGATTAACACATGACGCAACAGGCAATACAAACTATGTACATGTTTTGCGTGATGATGTTACATTAGTCCCAAATATTGCTGAAACTGGCACACTTACAGAAAGTTCGGGTGGTAGCAAGCGTTATATTTCAGGTATTCCTTATTACAACACAGGTTCGCCTACACTACAACTTGCTGGTACAACAATAGATGATTTGACAGGTCAAGCATACACTAACCAAACAAATATCGTTGAGATTGACAGTGGCACAAATGCCGAAGGCACAAGCAGCGCAGCAATTACTGGACAAGATTATACATATGCTAACATTGATGGTGCTAGTAGTATGCTTACAGGTGGTATTCCAAATGTAGACACTGGCGTGAGTTCAGCATATGCTATTGGTAACTTAAGTATTCCTGTAACAAGCTCTAGTGTAAGAACAGTTGAGCAATTACAAATTCGTGCAAGAAACGCTAACGGCATTGGTAGTTATGCTAATATTAATGAAAAAGTTCAAGTGCATACCGCAGCGCAGAGCGGTATTAGTGAAATTGCTATTGCAGTAAGCGATAGTTTAGGTGCTGGATTTGATGACGACGGTGTTCGCATATTTGACTTTAATGCAGCAACTACAGATACACCAACATTCAATGGTGCTACAAACTTCTACACAAACAGTCCTTATACTGAAAGTGCAGATCCAGGTGTTGAAGGAACCAAAGAAGCAACTATTAGATTGGGTGTTCTCAAATATGATGTAACAGATTATAGCACAGGCTTCCTGCCAGTAGGTCCAGATCGCAGTGCTGATACAGGAACACAATACTTTACATTTGCATTCCGTAGAACTACAATGGCTAACTTTGATATTAACATTACAAGCAGTGGCATTGCAGGACTTTGGATTGCAGCGCCTGGCACTGCTATTGACAGTGCAAGTGGTCTTAATGGTTGGTTAGATGCTAGTACAACTTACGGTGGTAGTGGTGTACCAGGAAGTAATACAGGCAGTGGCGGTAACGGAAGTAACGGCTGTGCGTTTACTTCAGGTGATAGAATAGCAACAAGCACTTCACTCAGTGGAGGTTACACAATGACATTAGGTAGTGAAAACGCCACCAATGCAACAGGCAATGTTGTGCTGGTGCGTATTGCACTAACAAGTGGGCAAAGTGTAACAGCACTTAGCGTAGGAGTTGCAAGTTAATGGCTATTACAGACACCCAAAAAGTTGACTTCTTATGGAAAAAACTAGGCTTTGGTGCAACTAAAACAGATACTAATGCTGCTAAAAAAGCTCCTAACGAAGCTATTGCAAGTCCACTGTTACTACGTGGCGATAAAGTTTGGAAACAGGCAAGCAGTATTCCTGCTATTCAACCGGGATCAAGTACTGGTGTTGTAACAGTTTACCCTACAAGTAGTCCTATTGAGTGTACTCTTGACGGTACGGCAACAGCAAATAGAACTTGGAAAACAGGACAAACAGACTGGATTCCACCAGAAATTGCTTCAACATATCAGGCTAAAGTTTATATTCATACCAGCGGATCCGCTGGTACCGCAGCAAGCGGTGGTACCCAAGTATTTGCAACTGGTAGTGGCAATGACGACGAATGGTATTTTGATTATCAGTCAGGTGTACTACACTTTATTGGAACAAATCTACCAAATGGTGTAAGTTTTACAGGCAAGAGTGTCTATATTGCGGCTGCAAGATACACCGGCACGTTTGGTGTTGGTGCTGACGCTAGTGAACTTGGTGCCTTCACATTTACAGACAACAGAATAAAAACTACTGTTACTAACGAAGAAATAATTCTTGAACCTGCTGGTACCGGCTATGTTGCTATTGATAGTACCACTGGACTTATTATTCCAGTAGGAACAACAGGTGAACGTCCAACAGCACAGACTGGTATGATACGCTTTAACAGCACTGATAGCCAAGTTGAAGTTTATAATGGAACTAGTTGGGTAGGTGTAGGCGCAGTAAACACAGTTACTTTTGATGAATTTGATGGCGACAACAGTACTACGGCATTTACCTTAAGTCAAACAGCCACAGCCGGTTCTGCCCTTGTAAGCATAAATGGTACCGTTCAAGAAGTAACAAATACCTATTCTATTAGTGGAACTACATTAACATTTAATGAAGCACCTGCAAGTGGCGATAAGATACAAGTGCGTAACTTTTTTAGTGGCCAATCTGTAAATTTAAGTTCTGCTTCTATTGCTGACGCAGATAACGATACCAAAATACAAGTTGAAGAAAGTGCAGACGAAGATACTATACGCTTTGACATAGCTGGTACAGAGAAAGCAAGTATAGCTGCAAGCACTACTACAGTAAAAAATGATCTTGTTGTAGAAGGTGCAATTAAAAGTGATACATTTTACTTTGTAAGACGCACTACTAATACAAATATCGTGTATCCAGGTAGTTATGGTAATGTTACTATTGATTATGAAGATGCGGCAGTAGATTACGGAAGCACAGATGCAATGTGGAGCAGTACAACAGATAGATTTACTCCTACTATAGCAGGCTTGTGGTACTTCCGTGCCAGTGTTGATGCATACAGCGGCGCAACACAAGAAGGTGGTATTTCTATTAATCTCAACGGTTCTGCACATAGTAGCACAGGTAGTATTGGTGCTATTAGACCTCAAATTACAGCACACATTTATATGAATGGTTCTACAGACTATGTAACATTTTCAGCTTATACACAGAGTTCAACCACTCGAGGACAAAGTGCTACTGTTAGTTTCTTTGAAGCATTGCTAGTAAAACAAGCAGAATAGCATAACTAACTTAGTCAAACACAAATAAACCAGTTTTTACAACTAATTTTATAGTTTTCTTACCACGCAAAACTTCAAGTTCCACCTTTTGATTGGGTTTAACAGTATCCATTGCAAGCCCAATATCTGCAGGGAAATTTATATCACGACCATTTATTTTTAATAGTATGTCATTCTTTTTGAGTTTGCCTGTTTTGTCTACTGGTCCGTCTTTTAGTATTTCCTCGATAATTATTTTGCCTAAATCATTATCTACAACAAATGCAATACCCAGTCTTCCTCGCTCAACTTTGCCATCCGTGATTAAAGTATTAATTATATAATTAACATTGTTGCTGGTAACACTAAAATTTATACCAATGTTTCCGCCCTGTGGACTTATAATAAAACTGTTTACGCCTACTACTTCGCCATTTTCATTAAAAAGCGGTCCGCCACTGTTGCCCTGATTGATACTAACATCTGACTGAATAACTTCTTGCCAGGTATTGGTGGATCTCTTTTTTGTTGCACTTACAATGCCCTGTGTTACTGTCCATTTTTGTCCAACAGGATGACCTATAGCAAATACTTGGTCGCCTTTTCTTACCTTGTCGCTATTACCTAAAGTTAGTGGATCAATTTTATTTAATTTTTCTTTGCCGTCGGAGTTAGACATCTCCAACACTGCTAAATCACTTACTTCGTCAGCACCTAAAACTTTTGCAGGGTATTTTTTTAAATCGTTATGGAAAAATATATATGGTCGGCTGTTTTTTTCTTTACTGTCTACTACATGTTCATTAGTAACGATGTATTTTTTATTGTTTACTGAAACAACAAAACAGCTACCTAGGCTATTTGAACTATCCTGATTTTTATTAAAAAAATCTTTAAAAGGATCTTCTTGATTTTCAGGCTGCTTGTATTCTTTAGGACCCTCGATTTCTTTTGATGGGCCTTTAGATTGGAATTCTACAAGACAAACACTTTTTTCTGCTTGTTCTATAGCATCTGCAAAACTATGTGCATAGACATTACCTGATGGTAAAAGTACCGAGAGGCTTACCGCTGCTGGCATCAATTTTTTCAACATAATTGTTTACTTTCCTTGCAAGAGAGCTTCTTGATTGTGCCACTTTCTTAGTATAACACTTTTTGCAGAAATGTAAATCAGAACCGGATTTAAATTCTTTACTGGTTCTGTAGAAAATATCGTTGCAACAGTTACATTGTAAAATATAATTTGTTATAGTGCTCTTAACTTTTTCTTTTTTGCCGTTTCTGGTCCTAGTATAATGTCTTGACTGTTTTTCCGCTCCAATTAACATAATAATATTTAGCACACTGCTAGCTTGAAATGTAAATAAATATAATAAATGTTCCAAGGAGATCTATAATTATGGCCAAACAAACGGTAAACATTGGTGCGGCAGCCAACGATGGCACAGGCGATGCATTACGCACTGCTTTTGATAAAATCAACGACAATTTTAATGAGTTATATGCAGTTACTGGTGCGGGCACAGGTCAAAATATTGCTATAAGTGGTAACAGTGTTATTAGTGAAAATAGCAATGGAAATATCATTCTTGACCCTAATGGGACAGGCCGTGTAGTTTTAGCAACATCAGCAGAACTAAGATTTACTACACATACTGATAATGCTGTTCTATATGTAGATTCAGACGGTGATGTACAGTTAAGTTCCGCTCTTACTTTTAATGGATCAACTCTAAGCACAACTGGATCCATTAGTGTTAATTCAAGATTAAAATTTGAAAATAATGTTATAAGCACACAAACTACAAATGATGATATTGATATAGATCCTGCAGGAACTGGGCTTGTAAACTTTAATATTGCAACACAAACTACAGTTGGCGCAGCAGGCATTGCAAACGCACTACCAGCAACTCCAGAAGGATATGCACAGTTTAAAATCAATGGTACAGCATATGTTATTCCATTTTATCTAGTAAGTTAAGGAGTTGATTGATGGCTAAACAAACTGTCAATATTGGCACAAACCAAGACGATGGTACAGGCGATCTACTCAGAGTTGCCTTTCAAAAAATAAATAGCAACTTTACTGAACTTTACAATGAAGTAGGTGGAGACAGTTTAAGTAATTTACGCTTTAGTGGTAGTACAATTACAACTGACACAACGAATAGCAACCTAATTCTTAATCCAAATGGAACAGGACAAGTAAGAGTAGAAGGTAACAGTTTATTTGTTGGCGATATTACAGTAACTGGCGATGCTACTATACAAACAGACCTAGCAGTTACTGGTAATACAGCATTGACTGGCACATTGACAGTAACAGGAGTAACCACCCTTGGAACATTGGTTATTACTAGTGTAAGTGCAGGAAGTGGAACATATACAGGAAATTTAACCGTACAAGGTAATACTGATCTACAAGGTAATGTAGACATAGGCGATACCTCAACTGATACTGTTACTGTTACTGGTAGATTCGATAGCAGTTTAGTACCAAGTATTACAGAAACAAATGACATAGGTAGTAGCAGTTTACGCTGGAGAGACATATACGCTCAAGATGGTAATTTTAGTGGTAACATTGATGTTACTGGTAATGTTACTATTGGGGGTAATATTACAATAGGCGATGCTAACACTGATAGTATAACAATCACTGCTGATCTTACTAGTGATATTATTCCCAATGCAGGTAGTACATATGACATAGGTGCTATTGGCAAAACATGGCAAAATGTTTATGCAGATGGATTTACAGGAAATTTAACTGGCAATGTAACAGGTGATGTAACTGGTAATATTACATCAAGTGGAGCAAGTTCATTTAGCGGAACTGTTGATTTATCTGGCGCTACTGTTAGTAATGCTGCTTTTAACTTAACAGGCGATCTAACTGGAAATGTTACTGGAAACATATCAAGCAGTGGTACAAGTACTTTTGCTACTATAGATATTAACACTGCTATGACTGTAGGAACAAGTGTTACACTAGATGCATCTACAACTTTCGATGCTGGCGCAAACAAACTTACTAATTTATCAGATCCAACCTTAGCACAAGACGCTGCAACCAAAGCGTATGTAGATAGTGCTGTTAATTGGATTCTTGTAGATGATACAAGCACTGCTACTACTATTACTGGTGGCGAATATCTAGCAATACTTGGTGGCAGTGGTGTTAGTACAGTAACAACAAATGATACTCTTACTATTAGTAGTACTGATACTCTTGCAACAGTTACTAGTAGAGGTAGTAGTACTAGTACAGCAGTAAACTTTACTAGTGGAGTCACGGCAAGTCAACTTATAGTAGACAGTATTACTATAAACGACAACAACATAACCACAAACACGACAAATGCTGACCTTATGCTAGTTCCTGGTGGCGTAGGGAATGTAGTAGTAGATAGTAGTATAAGGCTTACTCAACAGGGTGGAGATCCACCTGTAGACTCAAGCAGCGGTTATGTTTATGTTAAAGATGATTCTGGTGCAGAAGTGCATGTAATGGACGGTGCTGGAAACATAACTAAAATTTCTCCGCATAATGATGCTGGCGAATGGGAATATTACAGTGTTAACAAACGAACTGGTAAAACAATTCGTATCAACATGGAACGTATGATTCGTAAACTAGAAGAACTTACTGGCGAAACTTTTATAGAGACTAAATAATATTAGTTAGACGCTCGTTTCTAACACCATCCCCCCTTCTACATGCCTATCGTTACGATGTTTTCGGCATCGTTTCCTGCTGGCTATGCAAAAAACCCTTAAAATAAAATAAATAAGGTTAGAATATGTAAATCATATCTTATCCGTGGAGGGAAAATTTAATATGGCCATAACACGTATTAAAACCAACCAGATTACAGATCTTGCAGTTACTAATGCTAAGATTGCTAATTCTACCATTGCCGGCGGTAAATTAGCCGACGATCTTACATATGGCAGTAACCTTACTGTTTCTGGTAACCTAACAGTTAGTGGTACAACCACAGCAGTTAGTACAACAAACACACGAGTTGATGACGCTATCATTACTTTGGCTCAGGGCACATCCGGTGCTCCAACTGAAGATGCTGGTATCTTAATTGACCGTGGTAGTTCTTCCAACGTTGCTTTACTATGGGATGAATCAGCAGATCAATTTGTTCTTGCTGATGTCGGATCAGAAGACGGTGACACAGCTGGAAACGTAACTATTAGCTCCTACAGCCCACTTCAAATTGGCGAACTTACAGCAACAGGCGCAACGGCTGGTAATGTCCAAGTTGGCGTTACAGGAGACAACGAAATTGACACATCAAGCGGCAACTTAACCATCGACAGTGCTGGTGGTACTATTACACTTGATGACAATGTTACTATTAGTGGAACATTAAGTGTTTCAGGTGGTAATTTAACAACAAACGTTACTGACACACAAGTAATGTTTTCAAGCAGCGGCGTTATTTCTGGCGCAGCAACCCTTACCTGGGACGGCACAGACCTAACAGCAGGCAGTGCAAAAATTAGTGACCTTACAGATAACAGAATTGTTATTGCTGGTGCAAGTGGTGCTATTGAAGACGACGCAAACCTTACAATGGACGGAACAACCTTTAAAGTTGGTGGTGGCTATGGCTCAACAGGCTTTAGCATTACAATGGAAGGTAACACAAGCACAAACGGTACACTTACCGTAGACGGCACATCAACACTTGGTGTTATTAATGCAAGTGGACTTGCTTCACTTGATGGTGGTATTGATGTTGATGGTGCTTTCACAGTAGCAGACACATCAGGTAATGTTGCTACAACTGGTACACTAGATGTAGGCGGTCTTGCCTCACTTGATGGTGGTATTGATGTTGATGGTGCATTTACTGTTGCAGACACATCAGGTAATGTTGTTACCACTGGTACATTAAGTGCAGGTGCAACTACATTATCAAGCGCAGCGATTAGTGACTTAACAGATAATCGCATTGTGTTTGCAGGTGCTAGCGGTGAACTAGAAGACAGTGCAAACCTAACTTTTGATGGTACTACATTTGAAGTTGGTGGTGGTTACGGTGCTACTGGTGTTGATATCGCTATGGATGGTAACATCAGCACAAACGGTACACTAACTGTTGACGGTACTTCAACACTAGGTGTTGTTAACGCAAGTGGTCTTGCATCACTTGATGGTGGTATTGATGTAGACGGTGCATTTACCGTAGCAGATACAACAGGTAATGTTGTTACAAGTGGTACATTAAGTGCTGGTAATACATCAGTTGCTACACTAGATGCTTCAGGTCTTGCTTCACTAGATGGTGGTATTGACGTAGATGGCGCATTTACAGTAGCAGATACAACAGGTAATGTTAATACAACTGGTACACTCACCGTTGGCGGTGCAACTACACTTAATGGTGCAGTTACATTAGGCGACGCAAGTGGCGACGCTATTACTGTTACAGGTACAGCAACATTTGGTCAAAGTGCAGACTTTGACGGCGGCTTTACAGTTGCAGCAAGTCAAACAATTGACGTTGGTACAAACAAAATCACTAACATGGCTGATCCAGTTTCAAACCAAGATGCAGCAACCAAAGCATATGTTGACTCACAGACATCAGGAACAAATACAACTGTTACTGACGGAAGTGCAAGTGATACATTTATCCTTGGTGACACAATTACATTTTCTGCTACAGCAAATGAAACAACAACCGCGGTTACAGTAGGCGGTAGTGGTCCAATTGTTACTATTGGTTTACCAGACGATGTTACAATCGGTGGTGTACTTACAGTTACAGGCAACTTGGTTGTTAACGGTACAACTACTACACTATCAACAACTAACTCAGTAGTTGAAGACAACTTGATCGAGTTAGGTAACGGCACAACTGGCGTTCCTGCTAATGACTCAGGTCTTATCATCGAACGTGGTGATTCCGCCAATGCATTGTTTATCTGGGACGAATCAGCAGATGTCTTCGCATTTGGTACTACATCAGCAGCCGCAAGTGCAACTGGTAATATCACATTTACAGATGCTGGTATTAGTGCAAGTACAGGTGCTTTCAGTAGTACACTAAGCGTAACTGGCACAACTACAGCAGGTGTTGTAAACCTAAGCGGTCTACTAAGTGCAGATGCTGGTATTGATGTTGATGGAGCATTTACAGTTGCTGACACATCAGGTAATGTTGCTACAACTGGTACACTAGATGTAGGCGGTCTTGCCTCACTTGATGGCGGTATTGATGTAGATGGTGCGTTTACCGTAGCAAATACATCAGGTAACATTGCTACAACTGGTACATTAAATGTTACTAGTACCTCAACTCTTGGTGTTATCAACGCAAGTGGACTTGCTTCACTTGACGGTGGTATTGATGTTGATGGTGCGTTCACCGTAGCAGATACATCAGGTAACGTTGTTACAACTGGTACATTAAGCGCAGGTGCAACTACATTATCAAGCGCAGCCGTAAGTGACCTAACAAACAATCGTATTGTTATTGCTGGCACAAGCGGTGAACTAGAAGACGATGCAAACCTAACATTTGACGGCACAACTTTTGAAGTTGGCGGTGGTTACGGCGCAACTGGTGTTGACATTGATATGTCAGGTAACATTAGTGCTAATGGCGGTATTACTGTTGATGGTACTTCAACACTTGGTATTATCAACGCAAGTGGACTTGCTTCACTTGACGGTGGTATTGATGTAGACGGCGCATTTACTGTTGCTGACTCAACAGGTAATGTTAGCACAAGTGGTACATTAGATGTTACTGGTACTTCAACACTTGGTGTCATTAATGCAAGTGGACTAGCAAGCCTAGACGCTGGTATTGATGTAGATGGTGCATTTACAGTAGCAGATACAACAGGTAATGTTGTTACAACAGGTACATTAACTGCTGGTAATACATCAGTTGGTACACTTGATGCTTCCGGTCTAGCAAGCCTAGACGGCGGTATTGATGTTGACGGTGCGTTTACTGTTGCAAATACATCAGGTAATGTGAGCACAAGTGGCACATTGGCTGCTGGTAATACAACAATTACAGGTACATTGGACGTTACTGGACTTGCAAGTCTTGATGGTGGTATTGATGTTGATGGTGCGTTTACAGTTGCTGATACATCAGGTAACGTTGCAACAACTGGTACACTAAGTGCTGGTGCAACTACACTTTCAAGTGCTGCTGTTAGTGACCTAACAAGTGGTCGTGTAGTACTTGCAGGTACTAGTGGTGAACTAGAAGATAGTGGTAACTTAACATTTAATGGTAGTACACTTGCTGTTACAGGTGCTATTACAGCATCAAGCAATGTTGACATTGCAGACGCCGGCTCACTAAGAGTTGGTACAGGCAATGACTTTACTATCAACCATAATGGTACAGACACAACTATTGCAAACGGTACTGGTATCCTTGCTATTAACGGTACAGCAACTAGCTCAATTCGTGTTAACGAAGCAGGCGCAAATGTTGACTTTGTTGTAGAAGGTGATAGTAACACTGCACTACTAACAGTTGATGCAAGTGGTGATAATGTTGGTATTGGTGGTGCACCAAATGCTAATGCAGTATTCCATGTTAACGATACTGGTGCAATGATTACAGCAACTGGTACAACAGGACAACGTCCTGCCACAGGCGTGACAGGTATGTTCCGCTTCAACACTACACTAAACACAGTTGAATATTACGGTAACAGTGCATGGGCAAGTGTTAGCTCAGACTTTACAGTTGCTACATCACAAACATTTAACGGTGACAACAGCACAGTAGCATTTACACTTAATGCACTAACTGGCGCAGACAGTTATTCAAGTGCTGGTGTACTTGTCATGCTAAACGGTGTCGTGCAGGAGCCAACAACAGTTTATGGTGTTACTGGTACTACACTTACATTTACAACTGCTCCATCAAGCGGTGACTTGATTGAAGTTCGTAAGTTTACTACAACTACAACAGTTAACGCACTAGCTGACGCTGATGGTGACACACAAGTACAGGTTGAAGAATCAAGTGATGAAGACATCATACGTTTTGATGTTGCTGGTAGCGAGATCATGAGACTGACAGGTTCCGCCTTACTACCAAATGTTGACTCAGATGGTACTACTGGTTATGACCTTGGTGGTTCAAGCAACAAGTGGCGTAGTTTGTATGTATCTAGTGGCACAATCCACTTAGGTTCACTACAACTTAAGGATAGTGGTAGCAATACTCTAGAAATCTTCCAGAGTGATGGTTCAACACCAGCAGGCACAGTAGTTAGTGACTTTGTAACTGGTAACCAAGGCGACGTTCGCTTTATGGATGCAGACGGTAGCAACTTTGTTGCATTCCAAGCTCCTGCAACTGTAGCAAGCAATGTAACCTGGACACTTCCTAATGCAGATACCGGAGTTGCTGGTTATTCACTACAAAGTGATGGCGCAGGCAACCTAAGTTGGGGTCCAGCAGGTGCTACAACTACAAGTGATACTACAACAAATGCTGAAGAACAACTTTACTTTGGTGATATCACAAGTGGTGCTGTTACCGCAGTTCACCATGACGCTGGATTAACATACAATCCAAGCACTGGTACGCTTACAAGTGATACCTTTAATGGTAATGTAACAGGTAATGTAACAGGTAATGTAACATCAACTGGTACATCAACATTTACTACAATTGACGTAAATGGTGGTGCTATTGATGGTGCCATTATTGGTGCTAACTCAGCAGCAGCAGGTACATTTACAACTGTTACTACTAGTGGTAATGGTTCAATTGGTGGTAACTTGACTGTTACAGGTAACTTAACAATTAATGGTACTACAGTTACTAATAATGCTGATAACCTAGTAGTTAATGACGCCCTAATTGAACTCAATAACGGCGCAACATCAAATGCAAGTGACCTTGGTATTGTTATGGAGCGTGGTTCAACTGGTGACAATGCGTTCATGGGTTGGGACGAAAGTACTGACAAGTTTATTGTTGGTACAACCACAGCAACAGGTGCTTCAAGCGGTGACTTAACAATCAGTGCTGGTACACTTGTAGCAGCGACTTTTGAAGGTGCTCTAAGTGGTAACGCCACAACAGCAAGTGCTTGGGCAACTGGTAGAACAATAACCCTAACAGGTGATGTTACTGGTACAAGTGGTGCATTTGATGGTTCAGGTAACTTGTCATTTGCTACAACCATTGCTGCTAACTCAGTTGCTCTTGGTACTGATACTACAGGCAACTATGTTGCTACAGGTGCAGTAAGTGGTAACGGTTTAAGTGGTAGTGCAAGTAGTGAAGGTGCAACATTTACTGTTACATCAAACGCTACTAACGCAAACACTGCTTCAACCATCGTGTTCCGCGATGGTAGTGGTAACTTTAGTGCTGGTGTTATTAGTGCTACATCAACTGCTGCTAGATACGCTGACTTGGCAGAAAAATATGCTGCTGACGAAGATATCGAAGCAGGTACAGTTGTAATGTTCGTAGGTGAAGGTAAAGTTGCAGCATGTGATGCAGACGCAAGTCGTGCAGTAGCAGGCATTGTTTCAACTGATCCAGCTTACCTAATGAACACTGCACAAGACGGTGTTGCACTTGCTCTTGCAGGACGTGTACCTTGTAAGGTAACAGGCCCTGTAGCAGCAGGCGACCTAATGGTTAGCGCAGGCAACGGTATGGCTCGTGCAGAGGCAAACCCAGCAATAGGCACAGTAATAGGCAAAGCTATTGAGGCAAATGAAGGTGGCGAAGGTGTCATCGAAGTATTGGCATTAATGATGTAATAACAATTACAGGCTTACAGAGAATAGGGAGGATTAGTCCTCCCTATTTTTTTTGGATAAATACAATATAAATTAGGATGTATCAGTATGGCTTTCACTAGACCTAGAGCAGCACAAATTGACTTCGACGTTACCAATATATCAGACCCGCTACTTAGACTTAACAGTGGGCAAAGTGGTAGTGCAGACAAAGATGTAGGTATTGTTATTGAACGTGGCAGTGATACCAATGTTGCTTTAATTTATGATGAAAGTGCTGATGAGTTTGTACTAGTTAATACTACAGAAGATGGAACTACCAGCGGTAATGTAACTATTAGCAGTTATGCTGATTTACAAGTTGGAACAATTAACACAGCCACATTAGAAATAGGCGGCACTGCCGTAACATCAACAGCAACTGAACTTAACTTGCTAGATGGAGTAACTGGAACACTAGTAACTGAAGCAGGCACACAAACACTAACAAACAAAACACTAACTAGCCCAACTATTAGTGATCCAACATTAACTGGTACCTTTGCATTTACCTCAGACGCAACTTCAACACCTGCAATGACATTAACAGCCAACAGTATCAGTGACGGTGTAGGTACTTTGAGAATAAACGGCGCACAAGCAGATATATTCCTAAACCCTGCTACTGCTACACATACCACTGTAACTTTTGCAGTTAACGATGACCAGCGTCTTGCGTTTGGTATGGACAACAACAGTGATTTCTATATCACAAGAAGAACAAGTAGCACATGGTATGATGATACTTTTGTATTGGATAGAGATACCGGTTTACTTAGTTTAGGATATGGCGCAACTGTCGCAGGCGGTGATTTTACTATTAACGATGCAGATTATCAAATCATACACGGTGACACAGCTTACAACCAAAAACAATATGTGTTATATGGAACAACAACCAACGCTACAGAAACAGAAATATTTGTAGGCGGAACAGCAAGCAGTCGTATACCAGTTGCAAGTAATACAACAGTTTTCTATGAAGTAGATATTGTTGCAAGACGCACTGACGCTACTGGCGAAAGTGGTGGCTGGCATTTAAAAGCAGTAGCAGATAACTTTAGTGGTACAGTTGCAGACGTTGGGACTGTATATGAGGTCCAGGTAGCTACAGATGATGCAAACTATGCTGTGGATGCTAGAGCAGATAATACTAACGATTCTATTGGCATATATGTAACAGGCGTAGCAGCAAAAACAATTAGATGGACTGCAATAGTTAGAACTTTTGAGGTAGCACAATAATGGCAAGACGTAATAGAAGTTTTTTCTTTGATAATAAAACTGGTAAACTACAATCTGATGGTAAGACACTAATTGACACAACCAGTTCAGATAACATTGCACAGGTAAAAGGCTCAACAGCAGGTAATCCAGTTCAGTTATTAGCAGCAGGTGACGACACTAACATTGATATTAGAATCACACCAAAAGGAGCTGGTAATGTAGAAATTTTAGCTCCATTGGAAATATTGACCGGTAAGCGTATTATTGATAGTGCTGGCACTAATGTTGAATTTGGCGATGATATCCATATGAACAGTAACAAGATTACAAATCTTGGTACACCAAGTGCTTCTACTGATGCTGCTACAAAAGGTTATGTTGACACTAACTACTTGCCACTTACAGGCGGTACAATTAGCAGCAATCTTACTGTCAGTGGAAACTTTACAGTCAGCGGCACAACTACAACAATTAACACAACTACACTTAGTGTTGCAGACAATCTTATTGATTTAAACAGTGATGTAACCAGCGGCACGCCTACTGAAAATGCTGGTATTAGAGTGTTGCGTGGTGATAGCAATGCTGTACAATTGCGTTGGAATGAAACATCTGATGTCTGGGAAATGACCACAGATGGTAGCACCTATCAAACTATTGGCAGTTTAGCCAGCAGTGATACAGATGATCTTAGCGAAGGATCAACTAACCTGTACTATACAGATGCTAGAGTTAGAAGTGCTATCAGTGTAACAGATGCAGGCGGCGATGGTAGTCTTACTTACAATAGTTCAACTGGAGTTATAACCTATACAGGACCTGACGCACTGGCATTAGCAGGCGGTACTATGAGTGGTGCCATTGCAATGGGTACTAATAAAATTACTGACATGGGTGATCCTACTGCGGCGCAAGATGCTGCTACTAAGGCATATGTTGACAGTCAAGTAAGTAGTGTGCCAACAGGCGACATCACAAGCGTTACAGCAAGCACAGGGTTATCTGGCGGAGGAGACACAGGTGATGTTACACTTAGTATTGACAGTACAGTTGCTACCCTTACTGGAACACAAACATTAACAAATAAAACCCTAACAAGTCCAGAAATTACTACAGACATTAGACTCAATGCACAAGCAGAATTAGAGTTTTATGATAGTGATAGCAGTCATTATGTGTCGTTGAGAGCACCTGCTACAATATCAAGTAGTGTGACTTGGACATTGCCAAATACTGATGGTACAGAAGGACAAGTACTTAGTACTAATGGTGCTGGTGTCTTTAGTTGGGCTGATGCTGGTTCTGGTGGTGGAAGCTCTGGCGCAAGTTATCCAAATTCAACATTTAGTACAGTGCCAGGAACTGATGGCAATTTTGACATGAGTTATAATGTTGCACAAACAACCCAAGAAACACCATTTGAAGCAAGCGGTACTGATGCCTTTGGTGTAAACTTGGGTAGTGTGTTTAGTTTAATGGATCCAGTTGGTAGTTTAGAAAGTATAGACTATGGTGATAGCGAGGCATATGTGGGCGCATAAATAGTAGGTTAACAGGAGTTTAAGATGCCAACAACAGTACAATTTAGACGAGGAAATACTTCCCAAAACGATTCCTTTACAGGCGCGGCTGGTGAACTTAGTATTGATACAACTTTAAATACTATCAGAGTTCATGATAATAGTACTGCTGGTGGGTACGAACTCACAATGAATAGTGCTACTCAAACTCTTACAAATAAGACTCTTACAAGTCCAGTAATTAGTAGTATCAGTAATACGGGCACACTTACATTACCAACCTCAACAGACACATTAGTTGGTAGAGCAACAACTGATACATTAACAAACAAAACACTTACTTCTCCAGTTATTAGCAGTATCAGTAATACTGGTACACTTACATTACCAACCTCAACAGACACATTAGTTGGTAGAGCAACAACTGATACATTAACAAACAAGACTCTTGCGAGTCCAACAATTACTGGTACTGCTACTGTAGCGTCAATGACCATTAGTGGTGATTTAACAGTTAGTGGTACTACTGTTACCAACAACGCAACAAACCTAGTAGTTAATGACGCTCTAATTGAACTTAACCATAGTTTAACTGGTGCTAATACAAATGACTTAGGTCTTGTCCTAGAGCGTGGTTCAACAGGCGATAACGCATTTATTGGTTGGGATGAGAGTGCAGACAAATTCATAGTAGGCACTACCACAGCAACAGGTGCTAGTACTGGTGACTTAACAATTACAAGTGGTACACTTGTAGCAGCGACTTTTGAAGGCGCTCTAAGTGGTAATGCAAGTACAGCAAGTGCTTGGGCTACAGGCAGAACAATTTCATTAACAGGTGACGTTACAGGTACTAGTGGCTCATTTGACGGCAGTGGCAACTTATCATTTGCTACAGACATTGCTGCTAGTGGCGTAAGTGCAGGGTCCTATGGTAGTGCAACTGCTATCCCTGTAATTACTATTGCAGCAGATGGTCGTATTACTAGTGCGTCAACTAGTGGTATTACGGTAGGCAACGGCACACTCACAATGAATGTAAGTGGTACAGGCCTTAGCGGTAGTCAAACATTTACTGCTAACCAATCAGGAAACGCTACTTTCACAGTAACAAGTAATGCTACAAGTGCAAATACAGCAAGCACTATTGTTGCTCGCGATGCTAGTGGTAACTTTACTGCTGGAGTTATTACTGCTACAGCAACCGCTGCTAGATACGCTGACTTGGCGGAACGATATGCGGCAGATGCAGAATATGAACCTGGCACAATAGTATGCTTGGGAGGTGAAGCAGAAGTTACGCAATCCACTAAAGCATTAGACAAAAAAGTAATTGGTATTGTGTCTACTGATCCAGCATATTTAATGAATAAAGATCTAGAAAACAGTGTTGCAGTAGCTCTAACTGGCCGTGTTCCATGTAAAGTAATTGGTGCAGTAGCAAAAGGTGATATGCTAGTATCAAGTGCTACCCCAGGACATGCAATGGCCTGGCATGAAGAAGGTGATCCACCCTATGGTAGCGTAATTGGCAAATCTATAGAAAACAAAGATTCATCTGCTGCGGGCGTAATTGAAGTTGCTGTTGGCATAAAATAATGTACAAATTTTATACTAGTGAATACGAGGGCGAAACAGTTTCGGATTCAGTTCACTGGCGTGACGGAAATAAAGATAGCAATGGTGTCTGGATTCCGAAAACTATTATTAATGAAGGGCACACCGATGTTGCTCATGTTATAGGCAATGGTCCGAGTAGACTTAAACACAAACTTGAGTTTTTGCACGGCCAAGTAGGTGGTGAAGGTGGTCCACACAGTGTAGGCCAAAGTTATGGTTGCAATCAGTTGTTCCAGGACTTTAATCCTACATTCTTATTTTGCGTAAATCCTGAAATATTACAGTGGATAGTGGATTCCAACTACTGTGAAGACAATATTGTTTACACTACTAGAAAAAATCTAATTAAATTTCCAGGTAAATTTCATCTTTATCCTCACTATGAACCCTTGTTTATGGGTCCTGCCGCTCTAAGACTAGCCTGTGCTGATGGTCATAAAAAGATTTTTATGATTGGCTGTGACTTTTATGCGCCAAATACCAAATCACATATCTATCCTGCAACTGCTCATTCCTATCTAGAAATGCAAGATACTACAAAATTAAGAGAAAAACTTATACGGCAGTTTATTAATGTTATGGAATTATATGATGATGTTGAATTTTATCATGTTATATCTGAACAAGTGAACGACCCGCATCATTCAATAGAAGAGTTTAACTGGTTAGATAATGTTAAATGTGTTGGATCTTTGCAGTATATTAATATGGCTGGACTAGGCGCCGTTCACCGCACCAAATAAGTCAGTAATAGTTGCTATTTTTTTCTTTATTTCTTCTGCTTGAATTGTATTAAATACGCCAGGATGTAATGGTTTAGGCCATCCTTCTATAGTTGTCCAAGCATAACCCTTGTGTTCAGTATTAAGTACAGGAATAAATTCTTCATCTACTATACTAACAAATGTATGATACTCGAAACCTTTTTTGTCATTAGTAAACTTTTCTATTGGAATAATTTTTATTGTAGGCCTTACATTACCAGTTTCTTCTAATGTCTCTCTTTTTAGAGCCTCAAGTATACTTTCTTTTGCCTCTACTTTACCACCTACAAACGCCCAGGTGTTTTCAAAAGTAGTTTCACTTCTTAATAAAAATAGAAATCTTTTTGTCGATTTAGCAAAGAATACAGTGCCTACACTTTGCTTTAAATTACCAGTGTCCATTCTCCGGCCTTGTATTCACCTTCATAACTCTTAACCCAGGTATCACCAGTCCATTTGTACTGTATGCCTGTATTGGTATTTGTCATATAGTGTACACCCGTTTCAGTGCTGCTGTCAAATACTACATTCCAACGAATTCCGTCATATTGTATAATATCATTTGCTCCAGCAATAAAATCATTACCACTTGAATCTTTCCATGCATCTGCACCGTCTGTATTGCTAGTGTCACCTATACCTTTTAATATAAGATATCTTTGACCATTAGCAGCACTGGCTAAGCCAGCGCCTGGTCCTACTCTAAGCGGATTAATAATTTTTAACACAGGATTTAGATCATTTGTTGGTATGGTATCAGCATCTACTGTAAACAATAACTTTGTATCGTCACTAGGGTGATGTGCAACTGTACCTATTATCTCGCCCGTACCAAAATCTATGCGTATTTGACTTATGCCAGCCTGTAATTCACCATATTGATTGATTACAGATCGCCAAGTTATATCGTCTGCTCCAACCTTTGCTGGAGGATCGTCGAGTATACTTCCGTCTACTTTGTTTGTTACAGTTTCCTGTCTTTCTAAGATAGTAATTGTATTTCCTAATAACAGTATACCAAAGTTCATTGGTGTAAACTTCATTCTAGTACCCAATAGTATGTCTCTGTCAATTACACCATCACTAATACTGCCTGATTCGTCGTATATACTAGCAATAATTTTTTGTACAACACCAAGTTTTTTAACTTTGGCTGGCGGTGAAAGCCATATAGGAACCCTAAATTGTAGTGTAGCAATATCAATTTGTTCATCCACGCCAACTGGTACTGCTCTACTTGACCAGGTAGTTTGCTCAAGTTCAATATAACTTAAACTTCCCCAATCCAAATAATTGTCTGTACTTTGTATTTCTAGTGCTGGATTAAACAATACTAGTATCTGTTCTAGTAATTGTAACTTTTGGTTTGTATTACTTGTCCAGATATCTGTAGTCATTGTAAGGTTATAAGGGACAGGCATATGACGTTCTACACTAAATGCATTGCCTTGTTGTGTAGTATACTCGCCTGTATTTGTGTCATACTTACGCATTCTTATATGGCGTTTATCTATGAAAGTAGGTTCCTGTCTGCGATCTGCACTGTATTCCATACCACTAACATAACAACTAATCATAGGACTTGGATTAATTTTATTTTCACTTCCATCTCTTATAAGGCTACTAACTATTCTAGTTGCGTCGCCATACCTAACTGGCACTGTTACTAGCGTAATATTTCCGTCACGGTCCTTGCCATATTCAACTTGGAAATTACTAAATGCTCTAATAAACTGTAGTAAGAAGCGTCTAATCTGCTGGTCATAAAAAAATTGCTGTGGCATTAGTCGTCTTCCCTAGCACTAAGTATCTCACTTAATCCAACTCGTTGTGGTATAACAACATTGTCGTCTCTAGTTGTTGTTGCTGTATTATTGATAAATGTATCTATCTGACGCTGCCCAGTGCCTGGAGTTAATTGTGTTCTTACACTATCTTCTACTTTTACCCAGCGTCTACCATCAAATCTAAAAAGTCTATTAGGCAAGAAGTCCAATCTCAATACATAATCTCCTTCTACTGCGGTACTTGGGAAACTGGTACCCATTGTTACACTCTCACCATTAGGAGCAATGCCATCACCAACCAAATATCCACTATATGCATTTGCATTTTTTGGACTAATTCTAGTGCTATCGGATGATACAAGATTGCTGTCAGTAGTAATGCCAGTAACATCTGCTGTATATCCTTTAGGTTCAAGTGGTTTTCCAGTTTCGTCAGTGGGTACAACATAGTATCTACTAGTATCGTAACCGCTTTTGGGAACTTCCGCTTCTGCCTGTTCAACAACCTTATTTGTAATTTCAAGCTCTTTCTGATAAGTGCTTAATAAGTCACGAAGTGTTTTGTCTGTACTTTCGCCTGTGTTCTCATCAATCTGTATTTTGTTTAGTATGTCATTGTATTCTTGACTGTCTACTAGGGGACCACATTTTACACGCCAGAGATGTGGCCACCAAGTTGGTGAATATCCTTCTGTAGGTCTTGTACCTTCCTGAACAACATAATACCTTTTTAGTGCTACTTCTAAACTAGTATCTAGACTATTATAGTCCTTGAGGTGTGGTAATTCCAACACATCACCTGCCATTAGCCTGCGTCCTAGAATACGATCCATATCCTGCAGATGGAATGTTATAAACAGTGTGTCATTCTGCAAAAACAAACCAAACTGACTCAAATCAAAGTCTGTATCTGCTACATTGTATATGCCTCTTAGGCTATAAATGTCTTGCTCATATTTGCGATCTCTGTTTTCTAAAAACAACAAATCCTGTATAGCAAGCGGATCGTTTTCAGTCACACTGGGTTGTGTGGCATCTTTTGTGTTACCTTGATCTAAAATACCAAGATATTTGTGTACATGAATTCCTGTGCCGCCTACAGTAAACATCTCTCTAATGTTGCGATCAAAGAATTTGAAATCTGAGGTGTGTGCACCCTCTTTCCACATGCTTATACGAGGCATAGAAAACTCCTACAGTTATAGTATTTAGTTGTTTTTCTGGTTGACTGTCTGGGTATCTGTGTTATTATAGATATAGTTAAAGAAAACAGAGAGAGCAATGACAATGACATACGAAGATGGTGTAATTGCTGCTACAACAGAAATTGCAAAATATGGTGTAGACTTGGAATTGCTCAACGATTATGTTGCTAACCCAGAGCACTTCTTCCATAAGATTCCAGGCACTATTGTTGGTGACTTCCCCAACTTTACCAAAGGTTACATGGAAACAATGCTCAAAGCAAAGTCTGCGTAATGGCTCATTCTAGCGAAATAGTGAATACAAAAGGACACCCATTTGTGGGTGTGCAATGGCCTGTAATAGGCAGCAAGGGTGATGTCTACACTGTCATAATGTTTGATGGTGGATTTCATTGCAACTGTGTTGCACGGACCAAATGCAAACACATTAAGAGTGTAGAAGCGAGGTTTGAAGATGGGCGGTGATTTTAGTTTAGCCTGGGATGCTATACAAATACTGGCTGTTATTGGTGTTAGCATAGGTGTTGTTTTAGCAGTTATAGGTGGTGCATTTAGATTGGGTTGGAAATATGCCCCATATGTATGCGCTGTTGCATTATTAATTTGGTTCTTTGCATAATCGGTTGACAATCTGTATATTTGTGTTATCTTATGTATAGTTAAACAACAAGGACCAAGCGATGATTTACTCCATATTAGAAAGCAAAATGCGTAACGCCATCGAGCTCGAAGAAAACCGCAATGCTGATGGTAGCATTAACTGGAACTTCGTAGATGCTGATTGCTACACGGACCTCATTGATTTCTTTAGAAGCACTACAGATTTCTATGAAGCTTTCAATGACATCGCAGACATAATTGAAGCAGAGTTCCCAGTTGATACAGCAGTTCAATTAGAATTTGCTGTATAGGAGGGTAAATAATGTCAAATGTATTTGACACCCAGCCAGGAAAATTGTTATCCTTGTCACAATTCCAGCGTGAATGGGTTGAGACTGTTGCAAATGAGTCTATAGATAACTTAGACACTGCTGATGTAATTAGCCTAGTTAAAGGCATGGAGGAATACTATGGCGCTAGCAACAAAGAAGCGTAAAAAGACCACTGCTCCTAGGAGGGTTAAAAGTGGGTTTGCTGCCATTGATACAGCACGAGGTTTCCGTAAGTTTCAACAAATTGCTCACATATATGTTGATAACAAAGAATATGCTCCAATTATAAAAACTTATATTAGAAAAAAGTTTGATAAGAAAACAGCACAATCTATTCTTAGCAATCCTGATTACAAATTTGTAAGCAGTAATATTGCTTCTTATTGTTATTACTCTCAACTTGAAAATGTTGATCCAGTGCCAGAAGAAACAGTGGATTGGATCAATACTAGGTTTGCTAATCTGGTTGAATCAGGTAAGAATGTTGTTGTAGAAAAAGTAAAAGTAGAAAAGGTTAAGGCTCAAGTTTACAAGCCAAGTATTCAGGAACGCATGGCAGAACAATTAGAAAATATTATTGCTGAAATAGAATCCTGGGTGGACGAACAACCCTCGAGTACCGTTCCTAAACTATTTGATTACCTAAAGAGCAATAATGTTGCTCAAGCACACATAAACAAAATTCGCAGTTTTTATGAGCCCGTAGCAGCAGAGTATCAGGCCTTAACGGAAAAAGACTGTCCAGAGGATCTTAAAGAAGGATACTCACACTATAGCAAAGCAGAAATTAAACAGATAATAAAGTTTTATGAAAGTCTGTTTAGTGACTTAGACGCTTATGCTAATCTTAAAAGGGTTTCAAGAGCCACTCGTAAGCCAAGGCTCAAGAGTGCAGACAAACAAGTAGCAAAACTTAAACTTAAAAAGGACGATGCACGATATAAGATCGTTAGCCTGGATCCCATACAAATTATAGGTGCAAGTGAGCTTTGGATTTTTAATGTAAAAACTCGTAAGTTAGGCAAGTATGTAGCACAAAACATTGACCCTACTGGTCTTGCTAGAGAAGGCAGCGGGTTTAGTGTTAAAGGGACTACACTCGTCGGCTTTAATGAAGAGGAGAGTGTACAAAAGACACTACGCAAACCTGAAGAACAACTCAAAGAGTTTATGGGTAGCGGTAAAGTAGCATTAAGAAAGTTCTTAGAAAATATCAAGGCTACTGAAACTAAAATGAATGGTAGGTTTAACGAACATACAGTACTGCTAAAGGTTTCCTAATAAATACATGATAAGGAAACTCGTATGGCAACAGACTTAACTACTCTACGCAAAGACATTCAAGACTACATTTACCTACGCTTAGGTGGCGATATGGTTGATGTAGAACTGGATCCTGCACACTATAATATGTGCATAAACAAGGCAGTTGAGCGTTATCGTCAAAGAGCAATGGCGAGTACTGAAAGTAGTTATGTATTTTTAGGTCTAGTAGAAGATCAGCAAGAGTATGTACTACCAGATGAAATACAAGAGGTTAGACAAGTTTTCCGCCGTAGTGTAGGCAGTGGAACAAGCGATACTGGTACACAGTTTGAACCTTTTGAAGCAGCCTTCGTTAACACCTATCTGTTACAAGCAGGACGTGTTGGCGGCCAAGCAACCTACGAAATGTACTACCAGTACCAGGAACTTAGTGCAAGATTGTTTGGTGGGTTTGTTAATTTTGACTGGAACCACGTAACAAAAACTCTTACACTTTTGCGTAAATTCAATGCAAGTGGCGAGCAAGTCGTGCTTTGGGTTTATAATACAAGACCAGAACAGAGACTACTGCAAGACAGTTATGTAAAGCCCTGGATTAAAGATTATAGCCTTGCAATGGCCAAGTATACACTAGGTGAAGCTCGTAGTAAGTTTAGCACTATTGCTGGTCCACAAGGTGGTACAAGCCTAAATGGTGACACACTTAAAGCAGAAGCCCAGGGCGAAATGCAGGTGTTAGAAGAAGAACTAAAGAACTTCGTAGACGGTTCAGATCCACTATCATTTATTATTGGCTAATACACACAAACTTGTTATAATATAGACATGATTATAGGACTTGTAGGACTTATTAGTTCAGGAAAAGGCACTGTAGGCGATATGCTTATAGAGCGTGGATTTGTGCAGGCTAGTTTTGCATCGCCGCTAAAAGATGCAGCCGCAAGTATTTTTAATTGGGATAGAGAACTACTAGAAGGAGCAACTTCAGAAAGTAGAGTGTGGCGTGAAGTTGTAGATCCATGGTGGTCTGAACGATTAAATATTCCAGATTTTAGTCCTCGTTTAGCACTACAACTTTTGGGCACAGAAGTATTTCGCAATCATTTCCATCAGGACACCTGGATACTCAGTATGGAAGCCAGGTTACGTGATGCAAAGCATGATGTTGTAATCACAGATGCACGGTTTCCTAATGAAATAAACATGATTCGTAGACAGGGCGGTGTAGTTGTACGAGTGAAACGAGGCGTTGACCCAGAATGGTTTAGGTTAGCAGAGCGTGATCCTGCTAGTATGCCCCAAGTTTATCCAGAAGTACATGCCAGTGAGTATAGTTGGTGCAGTATTACACCCAACTATCTTATTACTAATGATAGTACACTAGAAGACTTACAAGAAACAGTTACAGATCTTCTTCAAGATCTCCTTGCGTCCAACCAGTCCTAGATAGTTCATAATTACAATTAAGACAAACAGTGCGTAAATTTTTTACATTTATGTGCTGTTGATTTCTGTCTATGCTGTAAACAGTTAGTTGCTCCGACATTATAGGCTTAAACCCACACTTCTCACAAGTAGTCTTCTTTTTATAACCTGCTAGTTGCCATCTAGACTGTGTATGTAATTTTTTCTTTGCTGCAATTTTGTGACAACTTTCACATAATTTCCTATAGTAAACTTTTCCCTTTAGGTGATAATTTACTGCTCTAGGATTGATTTTGCAGTTATTACATACAGGCCTCATATGCTATTTATTAATGAACCTTTAAAGGGATGTCCTAATACCAGTGTTTCTACTGCATTATAATAAATACTATAAAGAAATTCTTTGCAAAGGAATAAAACATGGCATTAGTATCTCCAGGCGTAGAGGTTACAGTAATTGACGAAAGCAACTATGTTGCTAACGAGGCCGGCACAGTTGCCGCAATTATAGTAGCTACAGCACAGGACAAAACAGCAGGCAGTGGTAGTGGTACTGCCGCTGGAACAACAGCCGCTAACGCAGGCAAAACATACTTAATTAGTAGTCAAAGAGATTTGGTTACTACATTCGGTAATCCATTATTTTACAAAAGCGCAGCAGGCACACCAATTCATGGTTATGAAATTAACGAGTACGGCCTTATGGCTGCATATAGTTTACTTGGTGTAAGCAATAGAGCTTATGTAACAAGAGCAAACATTGACCTAGCTCAACTTTCAAATTCAACAAGTAGACCACTAGGAACTCCAAGCAGCAATACAATTTGGTTAGACACTGGCGCTGACACACGCTGGGGTATTTTTGAATGGAGCAAAACAGCAGGAACATTTACTAATAAAGTTCCTACAGTAATCACAAGCACAAGTGATTTGACAGGCGGCGTTCCAAAGACAAGTATTGGTGCTGTCGGAGATTATGCTATTGTCGCAACTAATGCAAGCAATCCAGGCTACTACAAAAACCGTAGTAATTCATGGGTTTTAATTGGTAGTGCAAGTTGGCAAAATTCACATGCAACTATTGCAGGTACAGCGGCTAGCCCAACATTAACAAATGGTAACAGCATTAGTATTAACGGCACAACAGTTACTCTTACAGGCACAACAGTTACACAATTAGCAGCAGATATAAATACACAGGCAATTACAGGTGTTACAGCTGGTGTACAAAGCAACAAGATAGAAATTTATGCTACAAGCAGTGCAGCAAGTGATGGTTCCACAACAGATGGTAAGATACTTCTTGCTAATGGTTCTGGTACTATCCTAACTGATACTGGTATGACTGCTGGTACATATGCATGTCCACTTGTTCAACAAAGTCAACATTATAGTGTTCCTGAATGGAAGACTACAGATAGTGTACCACGTCCAAATGGTAGTGTTTGGGTTAAGACAACAGCAACAAATACAGGCGCATCTTTTGATGTAAGTGTTTATAGTACTACAACATCAGCATTTGTATCTCAAAGTGTTTCACTTTATGAAAACGATCGTACAGCTAATAAAAACTTAGATTCTACAGGCGGCAAGGCTATTGCAGTTGGTGCATTTTATGTTCAGTACGATGTTACTGAAAATGACACAGTAACATATAAACTTTTCCGTAGATATGCAACTGGTCAACTAGAGGTTACTGGTAATATTAATACAGCAAACCCATTAACATCAAGTGAATCATTTACAATTCAGGCAAGTGCAGCCAACAGTACAGCATTAACTAGCGCAGTAACAGTTACACTTAGCGGTACTGCATTAGCAGATATGGCAAGTGACATTAACGGCGCAAATGTTGCTAATGTTAGTGCGGAAGTTACAAGTGATGGTTACTTAAAAATTAAACATGCCCTTGGTGGTGTAATTGTTCTTAAAGACACAAGTGGTACCCCATTAGTAGATGCAGGCATTGTAACCGGCATCACAACAGGCCAAGTAAGAGCAGGCAATAGTAGTAACATTATCCTAAGTAACTGGGTTGCTCCAACACACACTGCAAACTCAACTCAGCCAAGCAGTGATCCAGCAGACAACAGATACTGGTACCATGGTGGCACAGAGGCTGACATCCTTATCAGTGACGGTAGTAACTGGAAAGGTTATCAAAACGTAACCAATGATGCACGTGGCTTTAATCTAGCTAATACAAGTCCAGATGGTGTAATTTTTAGCGCATCTGAACCTACTACACAGAGCGATGAAACTGCTCTAGTAGTTGGTGATTTGTGGCTTGACACTAGTGATTTAGAAAACTATCCAAAACTTTATCGTTACCAAACAGTAAGCGGTGAAAATCGTTGGGTATTAATAGATAATACAGATCAAACAACAGAAAATGGTATACTATTTGCTGACGCTCGCTTTATGGGCGACACATCAACTGATGTTGTAACAGGTACTATTCCAACAACAAAGAGTTTGCTAACAAGCAATACTGTTGATATTGATGCACCAGACGCAACATTATATCCAAGAGGTATGCTACTTTTCAACACACGCAGAAGCAGTTACAATGTTAAGCAGTTCCGCAAAAATTACTTTAGTAGAACGAACTTTAGCGATACAACACTTTACCCAACACTTCCAACAGAAAAGGATGCATGGGTAACAGCAAGCGGTAACCGCAACGACGGTAGTGCATATATGGGCCGCAAAGCAGTTCGCCAAGTTGTAACAGCAGCAATGAAAGCAGCTATTGACGGTAGTGAAGAGCTTAGAGAAGACTCAAGAAACTTCAACATTATTGCAGCACCAGGTTATCCAGAGCTCATTAGCAACATGGTAAGCCTAAACAATGACAGACGCAATACAGCATTTGTTGTTGCTGATACAAGCATGAGATTGGCTGCTACAGGCACCGCAATACAAAACTGGGCAAGTAATGCTGGTAATGCAGGCGGAGATGGAGAAGACGGCTTAGTAACTGCTGATCCATATCTTGGTGTATTTTATCCAGCAGGCCAAACAAATGACCTAAGTGGTAATACTATTACAGTTCCAGCAAGTCACATGATGCTAAGAGCTATTAGCAGAAGTGATGATCAGAGCTTCCCATGGTTAGCACCAGCTGGTAGCAGACGTGGCCTTGTAGACAATGTAAGCAGTATTGGTTACATTAATAGTGCAACAGGCGAGTTTGTAGTTGATAACATTAGAGAAAGTTTGCGTGATACACTTTATAGCAATAAAGTTAACCCAATTACTTTCTTTAACGGAACAGGAATCCTAAACTACGGCAACAAGACTAGAGCAACTACAGCAAGTGCACTAGACCGCATTAATGTAGCAAGACTTGTAGCATATCTCCGTAGACAATTACAGGCAACTGCTATAGGTTTTGTGTTTGAACCAAACGACAAAATTACACGCGATGAACTCAAACAACAAGTTGAGCAGTTAATGAATGATCTTGTACAAAAGCGTGGCATTTACGATTACTTGGTAGTTTGTGATGAAACAAACAATACACCAACAAGAATTGATCGTAACGAACTATATGTTGACATTGCTATTGAACCAGTTAAGGCTGCGGAATTTATTTACATTCCAATTAGACTTAAGAATACAGGCGAGATAGAAGGCGGCAACGTAGCCAGTGCAAATGCTGTTTAAGGCATAAGAAAAGCATGAAATTATGGGGTAGACTCAAAGTTTGCCCCATTTTTCATGACCACTTTCAGATAAATATTATTATATTAAGGAGGCAGACATATGTCAGTTTCATCACTATTAAAATTTACTGTACCTTTAGACAGTGATCAGTCAGCAAATGCACAAGGCTTGTTAATGCCTAAGCTCCAATATCGCTTCCGTGCAATGTTTGAAAATCTTGGCGTGTCTACTCCACGTACAGAATTAACAAAGCAGGTAATGGATATTACTCGCCCTAGCGTAACATTTGAAGAAATGGAAATACCAGTTTACAATAGCCGTGTTTACCTAGCAGGCAAACATGTATGGGATATGTGCACAGTCAATTTCCGCGATGATGTAAATGGTAGTGTAACAAGACTACTTGGTGAACAGATTCAAAAGCAATTTGATGTTATGGAACAAGCCAGTGCCGCAGCAGGTATTGACTACAAATTTATTACAAGATTCGAAATACTTGATGGTGGTAATGGAGCAAGTGCAGCCAACGTTCTAGAAACTTGGGAACTATATGGTTGCTTCCTTCAGAATGTTAACTATAACACCCTTGCTTATGCAAGCAACGAACCAGTAACTATTACTGCAAGTATACGTTTTGATAACGCAGTGCAAACACCAATTGGTGATGGTGTAGGTGCGACAGTTGCAAGAAACCTAGGACAAACAGTAACAGGTTAATTACTAATTAATCATTACGCATTAAGCCTCCCGCAAGGGAGGTTTTTTGTTATAATAGCATATATTTTTTAGGATAAATACATTATATGGAGTAAATCTGTGGCTAGTGTCAATGTTTTATTAAATGCTATATCTAAAGGAGATCACATAAGAGATTTCCAACATGCATCTAGATTGTTTGTGGATAATAACTATGAGTTGCAACCACGATATTCTCATCTATTTCATGTTGTTTTTAATTTAACTCCTCAAGCAGCAGCACTATTTGATAATCAAGAAAAACTTGAAATTAACATGCTAGTAAAAAGCATTGATTTGCCTAGTTTTAATTTTGATGTGCAAACACATAATCAATATAACAGACAAGTACATACTCAACATAAATTAAATTATAATCCTGTAACTGTAACATTTCATGATGATCAAAAGGATATTATAAGAAGTTTGTTACACACTTATGCAAGTTATCACTATGCAGACTCCAGATATGCCCTAGGCGGTAAGTCTTACAATACTAATGACAGGTACTTTAATCATAACGGTGACAGTTATGGTTTAGCAACAGGCCAGCAAAGATTTTTTAAAGATATTAGAGTATATAGTATGTTGCAAAAAAGATTTGCAGAGTATATTCTAATTAATCCTATTATTAATGCATTTGGCCATGACAACCATAGTTATGCAAATAGCGGATTTATGCAACATACGATGCAAATTAACTATGAAACTGTAAAGTATGCAACAGGTTTTGTTAACAATGTTACACCCAAAGGCTTTGGGGAAGTACATTATGATAAAACACCTAGTCCACTTGGAGTATTTGGTGCTGGATTTGAAGATAGCATATTCTTTAGAGGTGGACTAATAGAAGCAATCAACACTGTTGCCCGAGATGTTGCTAGTGGAAACATACTCGGAGCAATAGCAAAAGGTGCTATAATCTTTAATAATACCAAAGATGCAAACTTGGGTCAAGTTTTGGAAAAAGACCTTACAAGAGTTTTGGGTAGCGTTTTGCGTGGAAATAATCCACTTAGTGATGTAATACTACCTACTATATTTGGTGCAGATAATATTATAAGAAACACTGTTGGTATAGGGGGTGATAGAATAGGTGGTACAGGTGCTCCTGTGGATAGAAATGTTAATGCCGGAACTTCATCTATTGTAACCAGTAATAGTGGTAATGTTACTAGTGGTTTGTTTAGTGGCGTTAGCAATATAATAAACGATCCTCTTAGTTTTGGCAGCGGTATATTTAATCCAAGCACTACTAGAAGTCCTGGCAGTCCTAGATTTTTAAGCGACGGAGTAGCAGCAAATACAGCGCCAGGAGTATCTGAATCAAAAGATAAAAAACTTTCCTTCTTAACAGATCGTATAAATCAATTAAACACACAAATAAACAATGCTAGTGCTGGGCAAGATGTTACCTTTGTAACAAAAGAAAGAGACGATCTAATTCAACGCAGGAATTTAGAATTTAACATATAAGGTATTACTCTATGGCTCAAGATACTAGTTTACCACTTATAACCATTAATGATGATATAGACAAAAAAGTAAATGACTTTTTTGATACTTACTTTTCTCCAAACGCAAAAATAAATGAAAACGATTATGAACTTGTGAAAAGTTTTTGCGTTAACAGGACTAGTAATACCGACAGTGCTGCTGCTCTTACGGCAGCAATTATTAATTGTATAAACGAATTAAATCTATATGCGACAGATGTTATAGACCAATTTAAAACAAATTCAGATCCTAATACTATACCATTGTTCTTAAATCTAAGCAGAAAAGGTGTAAGTTTGTTAGGTTATAAAAATGCAAAAATTACACCTTCACGAGTCAAACAACAGGTTATAACCTAATGGCTAACTGGGCAAATGGCATATATGAAGTAGTAAATGCTGAAAAATATGCAGGTAATCGCAAGCCACGCTACAGAAGTAGTTGGGAACATGCCTTTATGCGTTTTGCAGACAATCACCCTAGTGTAGTAAGTTGGGCTAGTGAAGCAGTCCAAATACCTTACCGGAACCCTCTTACAGGCAAACAAAGTGTTTATGTTCCAGACTTTCTTATTGTATACCAAAATAAAAGCGGCAGCAAAAGAGCAGAACTTATAGAAGTCAAACCCGCAAGTCAAACTAGACTTACAGACAAAACAAGACCACAGGAAAAACTACAGATTGCACTAAACCATGCCAAGTGGGAAGCCGCAGCAAAATGGTGTAGACTAAAAGGACTTAATTTTAGGATTATTAATGAGTCTGATATTTTCCACAGTGGTAAAAAACGCTAAGTAAATGTATGACAAAAAAACTTGAATCCCTATTTGACTTGCCAGAAATTGACGAGGAACCTAAAGAAACAGAGACAACTGCAAAAGATGTTCCTGTATTAAAAGATACACTAGAAGCTGTAGACAAAATAGACGCAGCATTGCCAACTATCAGAGACCTTGAGACAAGCGATAGAGAGCTAGACGAAATAGCAGATACAGCAAAGCAAACATTTCAGGATCTAATGGATCTTGGTATGAATGTAGAAGCACGCTTTGCTGGAGAAATATTTAACAATGCAAGTAAGATGCTAGACACTGCTCTTACTGCAAAAACAAACAAGATAAACAAAAAACTTAAAATGGTAGAGTTACAGCTTAAAAAAGCAAATCTAGACCTAAAAAAGAGTGATGTAAGTTATGGTCAAGACATAAGTGACGGTGATGGCGTGGTACTAGACAGAAATACACTACTACAGGAAATTTTAAGTAAAAATAGCTAAATATACAATAGGATGAATGCTATGAAAAGTTTAAAAACATATCTAATGGAAGCACAAAAAACCTATCAGTTTAGGTTGAAGGTTGCTTGTGAGTGTAATGAAGAAACACTTGATAAACTAGAAACAGCCCTAGAAAAGTATGAGCTAAAAAGTTTAAGTAAACCAAAGCGCACACCTATCCAGGAGCACCCAACAGATTTCCAGACATTAAGTAATGCAGAAGTTTACTTAATGGATGCTGAAGTTACATACCCAGTAACTGCTTACCAATTATATGAATACATTAGCCAAGTAGTTGGTATACCTGCCAACCAATTAGTAGTAATAAACAAAGATCATCCAGAAGAGATTGCTAGAGAAGAAGCACTCCAAGAGGAAGGTGCGGAATACATTACCAAACTCGACGATGCCGATTATAAAGATGCAGACGCTGTCAAAGTAGAGGATCATTTCGGCGACAAATACAACGAGAACATGTTGAAAGATTTAGAAACTCGCAAGTATGAGTTTGCAAAGGAAAAGTAATATGCATATGATTGATGTAGTGCAGAAACTAAAAGAGATTGCTGAAAAAGGTTATGATAACGAAGACATCCAACGCGGTATTACTGCTGCCAGTAAACACCAAGTAACAGAGGATGTTCAATCAGAATATCAAGATTTGCTAAAGTCAATGGCTGGTAAAAACGAACGTGCAAGAACAAAGCTTCTTGGTGATTTTATGGACAAGCACAGTTTACCAGGCATGTATGATCCTGAAAGTGGTTACTATGTCTATATGGGCAACGATGGTCCTGAGATTTCAGGATATGGTAATATGAAAAGTGCTAAAGCACTTGCCGCTAAAGGATTGTTACCTGACGTAGTTAGAAAAAGATTTGGCGATCAATTAAAAGATGCAGAATCTAATGCAAAACTAAAAGTAGACTATGAATATCCTGACTCTGGTAGACCTACTAGACCAAGTGTAACTTCAGAACTACCATTTGGTAAAAATCCTAAACTTGCTAAAGATATGCGAGACATTTTAGGTTTAGATGACAAAGCTAAAGGTAAAGCATCAGACGAAGAACCTGCAAAACCTAGTAAACCATCAGCTGATTACTCAAACACAAACAGCGACATAGGCGCAGGCGAAGATCCCAATGATACCGTAAATACTGCAAATATTTTTCCAGGTAAAGTAGATAAAGAAGAACTTCCGCCTCCAGGAAAAGGTTATACTGGTATACCAACTACAGCAGCAGGCGGTAATGCAGGCACAAACAGTGACATTGGTACAGGCGAAGAACCAGTACTGCCAATGTTCAAACGTGGGGGAAAGCCTGCAGGAAAATACAACAGGGATGCAATTAAAATGGAAGAAATTGAAGAAGTATACGAATCTGAAGAAGAAAATACTGCACTAGAAGACATTCTAAGATTAGCAGGCCGTAGTGGCGTTCTTGGCATGAACAAGCCAGTTAGTATAGTTGCTGAAAGTTTAGAACTTGAAGAAGGCAGTATGAAAGACATGATGCATGCAGCCGCAGAAGACATGGAGCTCAAAGATTTTATTGAATATAGTGCAGAGGAATTTGGTATGTCCAAAGAAGGAGCTGAAGAGTTCTGGCAAGCTATAAATGGTGAGATTGACGAAGCAGAAGTACAGGAATGTGATGCAGTTGAAGAAGAAGCAGTTGAAGAAACAGTAGAAGTTCCAGTAAGCACACTAGCAGATCTTATGCGTCTTGCAGGCTACACAGACTACCAGGAAAAAGTAGAAGAATATGCTAATGATCCAGCAGAAGAATACATGGACGCTGAAGAGCAACTTATTGGTTTAAGTGGCGGCATGAACGGTCCTAAGAAAATGTATCCAGCTGCGGCAGGTGGTGACAATCCAATGGATCAAGAGCCAAGAGAAATTGAGGAAGTAGCTGAAGCAGAAGAAGACTTCACTACAAGTTTTTACAAGAAGTATGATGCCTTCTTAGAAAGCCTCAACAAGGATAATTAAGTAACACACGAGTTATAGGTAGCCTCTTTTCAAGTTAAGTAGGGGATCAACAGGCGTGTGACATAATAGTCACTGTCAATACAGATACCTAAGGAGTAAAAACTATGAAGATTGTAAGTTGGGTAAAAGACCGCTTCGCTGAACGTACATCATGGGACGGCGGCGTAGTTATAGCAGTCAGCGTACTCGCCTTAATAGCTAGTCCAATAATTAAATGGGTGGCATGGGCAGGTTTAGCCTATGGTATCTGGACTATTATTAAAAAAGGTTAATAATCTTTTCTAAGGAGGAGAGTATAAATGGACGCTCTTAAAAAAGTAAAAGGTTGGGCAGCATCACTAACAGACGTTGGTGTAAGTCTAATCGCACTAGGAATTGTTCTTGAAGTTCTATTCAAAGGTTCAGTTCCGTTTTGGTCAGACATGAGTGTAATTGCTAATGTTACAGGCATTATCAAAGGCTTATCAGCAGAAGGACTTGTTGGTCTAGTTGCAGTCTGGGTCTTGTACCATATCTACAAGAGTAAGTAATAGTTTAGATACCTAAACAACTACTCGAGAGGGCGGCTTTTTGCCGCCCTTTCACTTTGTGATAAGTATTCATATATGAGGAGTAAGATATGCGTGATGAATATTTTGTCCCAATGAACGAGATAGTTCTTAACACACAGACAGAGACAGGATATGAATTACCAGAGGATGTTACAGTTTATGTAGGCGCTTTATTAGCCAGTTTCATCGATAAACCAGACTTCCTCCCTGAAAGAAGTTTTGCTGATGCCTACAGCAAACTTAGAAGAAAAGATTTAAGCCAAGCAAAAGAGCTAGGCGATACATGTCTATTTTTAAGTGGGGTGTTTCCCAAATATGGTAGGCGGTATGGATTAAATAAACGATACTATCGTGAGATAGGGTCAAACAGTTATGATATTGCAAGTATGCGAATGAGTCATGAAGTGTTTAGTTTGCTATCAACACACTTTGACTTTGTTGCAGATTTCATAACACTTTGCACACACAAGAAGCATAAAACTATAATAATAGGATAAGTTATGTCTAAAAGTTTAGATGGCGTTTTAATTAAAAAAGCACATAAACAAGAAAGTTATACCCATAAACAAATCCAAGAGTTTGCAGCATGTGCTGATAGTAGATCAGGACCTATGCATTTCTTGGAGAACTATTTTTATATACAGCATCCTACAAAGGGCAAGTTGTTATACACACCGTTTGAATATCAACAAAAATTATTAGATACCTATCATAATTTTAGATTTAATGTTAACATGTTACCTAGACAAACTGGTAAAACAACTACCGCTGCGGGTTACTTGTTATGGCGTGCTATGTTTGTGCCAGATAGTATTATCCTTATTGCAGCACACAAATATTCTGGTGCTCAGGAAATTATGCAGCGTATTAGATATGGATATGAACTATGTCCTAATCATATCCGTGCTGGTGTTACCAGTTACAATAAGGGTAGTATAGAGTTTGATAACGGTAGTAGAATTATAGCACAGGCAACTACTGATAATACCGGACGTGGTTTAAGTATTAGTATGCTATACTGTGACGAGTTTGCGTTTGTGAGACCAAGTATTGCTAGAGAATTCTGGACAAGTATTTCTCCTACACTTGCTACTGGTGGACAGGCAATTATTACAAGCACGCCTAACAGTGATGAAGACCAGTTTGCTATGATCTGGAGAGATGCAAACAAGTGTTTTGATGCACACGGTAACGAAACAGATATTGGCGTAAACGGTTTTAAAGCATATCGCAGTTACTGGTGGGAGCATCCTGACAGAGACGAAAAGTGGAAAGAAGAAGAATTAGGACGCATTGGTGAGGAGCGTTTTAGACGTGAACATGATTGCGAGTTTATTATTAATGACGAAACTTTAATCGATAGTCTTGTTCTTACAAATATGATTGGCACAGATCCTATACACAAGCAGGGCACAGTGCGTTGGTATAAAATGCCCGAGCGTGGCTGCACATATATTGTTGCCTTGGATCCCAGTTTAGGAACAGGTGGTGATCCTGCTGCAATACAGGTATTTGAAGCACCAAGCATGATACAAGTTGCAGAATGGTGTCATAACAAGAGTGCTATACCACAGCAAATAGACATTTTATCAGGTATATGTAAGTTTATAGGTGATCAGATTGGTGACTCAAACAGCGTGTACTACAGTGTGGAAAACAATACACTTGGCGAAGCAGCTCTTATTAGCATATACGAGCGTGGCGAAGAAAACATTACTGGCGTGTTTTTAAGTGAAAGTAAAGCACATGGCAACAGTAGAAGGTTCAGAAAAGGCTTTAACACCACACAGAGAAGTAAGTTAACTTATTGTAGCAAGTTAAAAACCATGGTAGAAACAGACAGACTTAAAGTAAAAAGTAAACTTCTTGTTAGTGAACTTAAAAACTTTATAGCAAATGGTACAAGTTATGCTGCAAAGATAGGCGAAACTGATGACTTAGTTATGGCTACACTACTAGCAGTGCGTATGGCTACAGAAATTAAAAACTATCTACCAGAACTAGATAATCACATGAGGGACGGAAGCGATCAAGACATCGCTCCGATGCCCTTTGTAATAGTTTAAAAGTAATAAATACAATATAATGGCAGACACGACATCAAAAGACTTATTCAATAAACTCCGTGGAAAATTCGGAAACCTAACGCTGGGCAAAGCAGATGGCCAGCAAACACTCATGCCCCAAGAGGCAGTATTTTTTGAATTTGATTATACAAATCAGGGACAAAAATTAGGCAGTGTAGTAGTAAGTCTAGTTGATGAAGGTGCCCTAAAAGTCTATTTTAACAACGACATTGTTACCGAACAGGATGCAGACGCTACACAAGGATTTTATGATTTCCTTACAGGACTAAAACATTTTGCTACTGCTAACATGTTAAACTATGAAGCAAAAAACATTAGTAAAACTAGACTTGACAAAAAAGATTACGAATATCTCGCCAATCAGAATAAGACAGAGGAAGAACTTGCTATGGAAAGCAGACTTTACGGCAGCAAGCAAAAGAGTTACCAGGATTTAAATGGTGCAAAACTTATTGTTCAGCATACTCGCACTGTTGATGAAGAACGTCACGGCGCTCGTAGTAGAAACATTAAAGCAATTTATATTGAAAACGGCCAGGGCGAACGATTCCGTTTTGAAAACAACTACCTACCTGGTGCTAGAGCAATGGCACGTCATATTAGCAATGGCGGTTATCAAAACGATCAATATGGCGAACACATTTCAGAAATCATGGCAGAAATGTCACAACTAAAAGATTTTGTTCGTGGTGTTAAACGCAATGACTATGTAAATGAAGACGCACAAGACATTATTGAAAAAGCAACTGGCAGATATTATGGTTTAAAAAGCACACTAGAAAGTATTAGCAAACAAAAAGGCTATACAGATTATTTTGAAAACTACTCACCAGATGCTGTTGAAGTATCTGATGATGATATTAATGATATCAAATCTAAATTAACAAGATCAGTATTTGATGACAGACTAGAAGGCAGTTTATCTGCTGTGGGTAAAGCAATGAAATTACAAGAAAAGAAAAGCGGTGATTATTACGATATGGACGATTTCATTGCTGCTGCTAAAAAGAATGGTGCAGAAATCCAGAGAGACGAAGACGACAAAGGTACAATTACACTTACTGCAACTGTAGCTGGCAAAGAGATTGGATCATTTACACAGGACAAGCAGGACCGTGAAGGACAGAAAGTTGCTAGTAGATTTAAAAATCCTGGCTATGGAGAACTTAACATGGATGACAGTGACCGTGGCGATGCTCCAGGTCGTGAATTTACAGTACCAAGTGATCTAAAACTTATTCCAGGCGAGATGCCAAAGTTTACTGCTAGAGATAACAAAGCAGTGCTACAGATGATTCTAGTAGACATTGCGAGTAGAGCAGTAGATGATGAAGTAAGTATTTTTGCTGCTGATATGGCAGAAAAAATTGGTAGTCAAGGCGGTCCATTTGGACAGGTAGACACACCAGAATTTAAAGGCCAGAAGAAACAAGCAATTGAATTAGCAAAAATGTATTTGGCTCAGCACAAAAAAGCAGAAGAGAGTATTGATATGAAAGCACAAGAAGTCACAGGCGTAAGCAGCAGAGATTATTTTGCAGAATATGAAGACAGTATGTCAGAACTTATCGGCGAGAAAAAAGGCAAGGATCATGACGGTGATGGAGACATTGACAGCGATGATTACATGGCTGCTCGTGACAAGGCAATCAAAAAGTCAATGGGTAAAAAAGTAGGCGAAGCAACTTCATCAGATGCTTCTGCTATGAGCGATGAAGCTCATGAGCTAGTACTATTTGGCGAGAACGATGGTGACTTGTATCGTCAACGCACTACACCAATTGTTAAAAACCTTGCAAGGAAAATGGCAAAGGGTGTATACGACAGCGAGTTGGCTAAGAAACTTTGGATGTACTGGGCAACAGATGCTGCCAAGCGTTATGCACAACAGCACAGTGTAGGCACAGATTGGAATCGTATCTTTAATACATCAGTTCGCCGTGAAGTAGCAGCATACATGGAAGACTACTGGAAAGGTGAACTAGAACTAGGCAACACTATAGATGAAGGCATGGACGAAGGTTGCGGCAAGCCTCATAGAAAGATGAGAGAAGACGAAACCCAGGTTGATGAAGGCAAAATGAGAGACATTGACCAGCATGTTGAAGAAATGATTCAAGATGGTGCAAGTGACGAAGAAATTATGGCAATGCACCCAGGCGTAGTTACACAAGAATATCTAGATCAGAAGAGAATGGAATCTGATGAAAAATATTATGACGATATGGAACCAATGGAAAGCGTAGAACAAGCACAGGAAGGCACTGACGAACTAGACTGGATTAAACGCATGTCAGGCATAGGGTCAACAGCAAGAAGCAATCACGGGCTAAGAGAAGGCGAACCAGGCTATCGAATAACACCAAGAAGTATAGTTGCTAGAGAAATGAGAAAACTACAAGACATCGAAAGCAAATAATCAACACAAAAATAACAAACTAGAAGAGGTCCGCAAGGGCCTCTTCATTTGACAACTAGAACAAATATGTTATAATAGTATTATGTTTTTTAATCTATCTAAAAAATTAGATAAAAATTTTCCTAACCATTATGTGCTACCAAATAACTTGGTTTTAAGCACTGATGATGGCTGGAATACAAAAACTATTGAGAAGTATACATTTGTATACAAAGGCTATGTAAATCATTGTCGATTAGAGGATTGTTTAGGAGATTTACAGGAGCAGTCTTTCCCTACTTTTAAAGGTAACTTTTGTGCTTTCATTGCAGATAGCAATAGTGTAAGACTTATTCATGATACTAATAGAGGATTTCCCCTATGGGTGTCAAGTGATTACTTAACTAATTTACATGAAAGTGAAGAACAAATTTGGGCTGACTGTATAGTTGAAGTACAGTCCGATTTGACTGTAAACAAGCAATGGTATAAACCTTTTACATATCCAAACAATACACTGACTAATGAGCAAGTTATTGAAACTCTACATAACAAACTGTGCACAACAGTAGAACAGTTTTTAACACACAATACACTACCTTTAAAAGTTTTTTTAACTGGTGGTATAGACACTACAACTTTATGGGCATATATAGATCATTTTACTAAAAACTATGAATTACTAGATTACATTTATATTAAATTAACTCCGTTTTATAAATCTAACGTTATGAGATTAAAACAGTTTTGGGCATATAATCAAATACATTTATGGGACGCAGATTGTGTATTAGTTACCGGCGGCAACGGCGATGAAAACATGTTACGTGGCCCAACTGCATTGGCGATGATATTGAAACATTGGGGACTTACCTTAGACGACATTCTTACTCCAGATGATTATCATTACACTTATTTTAAAAAAAAGAATATAGACATACCGTCCTCCATCAATGATGACGTATTTCACTCTGTGTTAGATATGAATATTAATGATCATCAACATTGGCATTTAGATAGGACACTAACTTTTACTCCTTTTAAAGATATTACTTTATCTGAAACAATATTATCTGCTAGTAAAGACCTAATAATAAAACAAGCAAAAAGTGCACATATCAATAAAGAGCTAATAAGAAAATTAGACTCAAAAAAATTAGATAAAATTAGTAATCAAAAAAATTACAAAAATTTCAAAATCTTATAAAATTTTTATATCAAAAAAACTTAAATTTAATTGTTGACAAGATAAATACGAATGTCATACACTATAAGAGTTAGTGTAGAGTATGATTTAGGCATTAACAAAGGCTAAAACAATAGGCAAAGGAGAATAGGCACTATGGCATCTTTAGCAGAAATTCGTGCAAAACTAAAAGCACAAGAAACACGCACAGAGCGTACAAGCGGCGGCGGCGACAACGCAATTTTCCCACATTGGAATATCCCAGAAGGCTCAACAGCAGTTGTTCGATTCCTTGCGGATGGCGATCCTTCCAATACATTCTTTTGGAAAGAGCGTCTAATGATCCGTTTACCATTTAATGGTGTAAAAGGACAGATGGACAGCAAGCAGGTAGTAGTACAGGTACCCTGCGTAGAAATGTGGAACGATGCCTGTCCAGTACTCAGTGAAGTACGTGGATGGTTCAAGGACTCCAGTTTAGAAGAAATGGGCCGCAAATATTGGAAGAAACGTAGCTATATCTTCCAGGGCTTTGTGAACGAAAACCCAATGGTAGAAGACGAAACTCCTGAGAATCCAATTCGCAGGTTTGTAATTAGTCCAAGCATTTTTGGTATTATTAAAGATGCACTTATGGATCCAGATATCCAGGAGCTACCAACTGATCTTGATGCAGGACTTGACTTCCGCATCACAAAGACTACCAAGGGTCAGTATGCAGATTATAGCACAAGTAAATGGGCTCGCAAAGAAACCGCTGTAACTGCGGCACAAAAGGCTGCTATTGATGAACACGGCTTATACAATTTGTCCGATTTTCTACCCAAACGTCCTAGTGAGGTAGAACTAAATGCTATCAAGGAGATGTTTGAAGCATCAGTTGATGGCGATGCGTATGATGTTGAGCGTTTTGGGCAATACTATCGCCCATATGGCGTTGATGCTCCTGCAGGATCCTCTGTGTCTGACACCCCTGCACCAGCAGCAACTCCAGCGCCAGCACCTGCGACTGCACCTGAACCAGTTGTAGAAGCAGCACCACAGCCAGCTCCAGTAGCAACAGCACCAGCAGAGTCAGGCGGTAAGAGTGCGGATGACATTCTTGCAATGATTCGCGCAAGACAAAAGTCCTAAGGCAAAAGTAAGGGCGGCTTTTGCCGCCCTTATTCTTACGGAGTAAACTTATGAATTTACAGTTGGTATTTGAAAATACTGGCGATTATATAGATTTAATAGATACTAATCAAGAACTAGTAAATTATTATGTAGACTCTGTAAATAAAACCAACACTAATAAGTTTACTATTGACAATACTAAATTACTTGACAATATAAAATATTTGCAGGAATGTTTAGCTGACGTTGACAGTTTTTTTGTCACAAAGTTAAAGAACACTACCTTTAGTAAATTTCTAAACATAGATTTATATAATCAGAATATTCTCAATAATTTACATATGGTATGGGTAAAATTGCTTATAGAATACAAGCACATACCAACTTTGCTCTCAAAGACTGATAGTAAATTACTTAAAAAATTTAATGACATTAATAATACAATACACTACTTAGAGACTATAAATTTCAAGTTTAAAAATTTTGATACATATAGAATGTGGTTTTGCAATAATATTTTTGGCAACAAGATTATTAATTTTAACAGATACAATGTAAGCATTAAGTTTAATAATTTAGGAAGAAATACCTACAATAAATGGGAAATTTATGACCAAAATGTACTAGATAGTGACACTAATGACTTTAGTTTACTAAGTGGAGAACTACTACTAAAGACTACTAGACCATATACCCAAGAAGCTCCTAAAGAATATAATGAATGGTGTAAAGCAAATAGTCTTCCTGTGATTGGTGATACTGTTGGTTTAGGAAATTTTAAACAATCTGTAGAGCAAGTACAAAGCATTTTGCATAGGAATATTAAACTTGAAAGCAATTCAATCATTATTAAAGTTTAGACCTTCATCTGATTACATTCGTAATAATACAGGTTTGCCATGGCTTAGACTTAATATAGATGTTCCTGTTAATGATATTCTATTAGAATATGAACAAAATACAGAATTTTTGGTTTCCCATAGATCACAGGATTCATGGGCTAATATGTCGCATAAAGGTTGGAAGAGTGCAGTATTATATGGTGTAGATACTCATATCACTACAAACAGTGACCTTCCTCATAATTGGACTTATCTTTCCTATAAATGTCCTAAAACGACACAGTGGATAAAAGACAATTTTATAATAAATGAGGAAACTAAAAGAATTAGGTTTATGCTGCTTGAACCAGGCGGCTATATTCTCCCCCACGCAGATAGATCTGAACAGGGGTTAAAAGAAATAAATGTAGCAATTACCCAACCAGAAGGTTGTTGTTTTAGATTTTTAGATAGAGGAACGATACCTTTTGAAGTTGGTAGTGCTTTTATAATAGATACTAGCAACAGGCATATGGTATTTAATAACAGTGATCAATATAGATTGCATATAATATTGCATACTACAATAAGTAATAAAATTTTAGAGGATAGTTATGCGAACAGCTTTTATAGTACATGATTGTGATAATGAAAGTCTTTTAAGATTTACGCAAACAAAACTCTTGTTTGATGCCAAAAATCAAGCAATAGACTTTGTAGATCATATTGTTACTGTTCCTGACTATAATAATGCAGAAAAATTAGCAGGCAGTAATGACGTAATTTTAGAAACTGGAGATTTTCTAACCACTGATTTTCGTTCTCATAATTATACCAAATATGCAAAAGATAGTGAATTTGTTATTAAATTTGACAAACAAATACCGATTGACTTTAAACGTAGGTATTATCAACCCGGATCTAAACAACTATACATTATTGAAAATCTTTTGAAGGTTTGTATACGAAGTAATAAATTGGTGTATTTAGACAACAACGAACCGCCTATAACTCATACCCACAATTGTGCTCATCTTTATGGTTTAGCCAGTGGTTGGAAAACAGCTCTTTATGCATTGCAGGGAGATTTCAAAACAATTACAGTATATGATTACTGTGCTAGACAATTAGAGTTTGCTGAATATCTACACAGTCAACCAGAATTACCTAAAACTGTTAACTTAGCACAGCCTACGTCTGGATTTTATAATCCACCACTAAATCTATACGAAAATTGGCCAAATTGGCATAAAATGAAAGTAAATTTTCAAAAAATAGATTTATATGATGCACCTGTCTTTCCGGATAATAGTTTAATATGGATAAGTAATGCATTCAGGTACGAACCAACAATTTTTACTAGAGGATATGAGGCTACAGTTCAAGCAAAAAATAACTTGCAAGAACTTAACAAGAATAGTATAATAACAACTAATTAAGGCAAGGAAATTACTATGGGAAAACCGTTTGACGTAAGTAAGTTTCGAAAGGATATTACTAAAAGTATTGATGGACTTAGTATTGGGTTCCATGATCCAACTGATTGGATTAGCACAGGCAACTATGCTCTAAACTACCTTATTAGTGGCGACTTTTACAAAGGTGTGCCTATGGGCAAGGTTACAGTATTTGCTGGGGAATCTGGTGCAGGCAAGAGTTACTTTGCTAGTGCTAACATTGTTAAGAACGCACAAGAGCAGGGCATCTTTGTTGTGCTTATTGATAGTGAAAACGCACTGGATGAAAGTTGGTTACACGCACTTGGTGTTGACACCGATGAAAGCAAACTGCTCAAATTGAGCATGAGTATGATTGATGATGTTGCTAAAACTATTTCAACATTCATGAAGGATTATAAGAGCATGGCTGACGAGGATCGTCCCAAGGTCCTGTTTGTAATTGACAGTTTGGGTATGCTACTCACACCAACAGACGTTGATCAGTTTGACAAGGGTGATATGAAAGGTGACATGGGTCGTAAGCCCAAAGCACTAACTGCTCTTGTGCGTAACACTGTAAACATGATTGGTAGTTACAACGTTGGCATGGTGTGTACCAACCACACATACGCTTCACAAGACATGTTTGATCCGGATGACAAGATCTCTGGTGGACAAGGCTTTATCTATGCTTCAAGTATTGTAGTTGCAATGCGTAAGCTCAAGTTAAAGGAAGATCTGGATGGCAACAAGACAAGTGAAGTAAATGGTATCCGTTCAGCGTGTAAGGTTATGAAGACACGCTATGCAAAACCTTTTGAAGGCGTGCAGGTTAAGATTCCATACGAAACAGGCATGGATCCTTACAGTGGCCTAATGGATATGTTTGAAAAGCAAGGCCTACTCGTAAAGCAAGGCAACAGGCTAAAGTATACTACTGCGGCTGGTGAAGAAATCCTAGAGTTCCGCAAGGGCTGGGATGGAGAAAAGTTAGAAGTTATCATGCATGACATTTCCAATGGATTGGTAAATAAGTCCATGGAAGTTGAACCTATAGAAAATACAACTGAACTCGTGGAGGAAGAAATATAATGGAAGATGAACTCTTAATTGAAACGTGGATAATTTTAAGAGAGTACATCAAAGACAAACAGAATGCAGCCGACCATTGGATAGGGGAGCTTATAGATTTAGGAGTTAGCGACGAAACTCTAGAAGCCATGGCTGCAGAAGACAAATTTCTAGCAAAAGCAGTTGAATATAACGATAACGACCAAGATACCGACGATTATGATGATGAGGATTATTAGTAAGTAAGTATATGAAAAATCCCTCAGAGCGCACGTGGCAAATTATTGGTGCAATTTTTTCAGACAACAGCCATGTTGATATAACAGTAAAATTTAATACTAGTCAGTTTAACTTTAACGTTGTAACAGACTTTTCATTTGAAGACTATAATGTTAGATGGAACGAGCTCATGGGGGATATTTCAATTAATAGAAAAGTTCTGGCTGAGTTTAATATGCCCTATAGTATGCATGGCAATATACCATTAGAGATATGTCTAAATACACCAGGAAAATTAATATATTCTAATATTAAGTGTAATTATACAGTTGCTTCTGTTGATACCTACACTGATCCTAAAATAACCTTTGGAAGCTCTTGCGGGATATATGTTTCTGAAAAAAGATTTTGTACTGAATCTGATAAATACAGTGAAAACAGAATTAATGTATTTGTAGATGGATATCCAATAGAAGCTAGGGATAGGGGTTGGGAATACCATATCACAAATTTAGGTAGCCCTGGGCACCTTTCATGTAATATAAAAGTAGATAAAACATATATAACAAGATATAGTTTGCCAGCCGTAGTAGAAAGACAATTTGACGAGTCTTATGTACACTCCTACCTAATGAGAAAAAATACATAAATACATTATATTAATATACAGGAGTCTCCATACTATGACAACTCAAAAAATAGTAAAATGGGTAATTGCACACGAACCTATTCATTTGTTTCTAAGAACTGCTGAAGCATTTGCAGCAGAAATCGAAGAAACTACAAAAGGTGCATTAAAAATTGAAGTATTAACTGTACCAGAATATGTAGAAAAATACAATGATGAAGCAGTGCGTGATGCTGGCGGAACTTATGAGTCAATTTTTGATGCATTAGATGATAATCGCATATCAATGAGCCAAACAGTAGTTTCAGCATTTGGCAAAATTAACAAAGATTTTTATGCTTTAGATTTGCCATTCTTATTCCGTGATCATGATCATGTAAGCTCAGTTGTTGATGGGCCGATTGGTAAAATACTATGTGATAGTTTAGCAGAACGTTCAGGATTACGTGGTCTCGCATTTACATACAGTGGCGGGTATCGTGTTATCGGTTCAAATAAGCCAATTGTTTCATTAAATGATTTACAGGATTCAACTGTGCGTGTAAATGGTAATCCAGTAAACTTTATGACAATGCAAAACATTGGCGCACAGCCTAAAACTCATAATGAATTAGGCTATGGCTATGATGAAATTGAACAGGGTTCTCTTGATGCAGCAGAAACAACTTATTTGCGTTTCAAAGGTACTCATGTGCTTAAAACTCAGCATAGTATGTTTATGACTACTATTGCAGTCAGTAAAAAGTTTTGGAACGAACTTGATGAAACAACTCAAGAGCTATTTAAAGTTGCGGCTGCTAATGCAGCAGCAATAGAACGTAAATGGTCTATTGAAGATTGTGAAAAGTTTGAACAAGATTGTGATAAAAATGGTATTACAATCTCCAGCATGACAGATGTAGATAGAACAAATCTTAAAGCTCTAACACAGTCAGTATATGATGTTGTTGATGAATTCTTCACACCCGGATTTGTTGCCAACATTCGTAATACACACTAAATTAATAATAAACAAGTATGGACTTAAATACCAGGAAGTTAGAAATTAACTTCCTGGTATTTTGCTGACTACAATTTCGCACTTGACAAATTTGCAAAATACTATATAATAATAATTATGATAAACTGGTATACAAAAGTTACAGACAATCTGGCCAACATACCAGATTTCATAACTTACTACGAAGCAGAGCTAGAATTAGCTAGGCGTGAAGTAGGCATACACGGCTTAGTAGAAAAGAGTATAAAAGAACTTCCTGCAATTACTGAAATTAGATTCAATCAGTTGCAGGAAGTTGAAGCCGTTCTTAATTTTTTAAACATACAATTACGCAAAATTAGACGTAAACATTTTGTAAAGTATCTGGAAAACTATCCACGAGCACTTACTAGCAGAGATGCAGAAAAGTATGTGGATGGTGAAGATGAAGTGGTAGACTTCGAATCACTTATTAATGAAGTTGCCTTATTACGCAACAAGTGGTTGGGCATAATGAAAGGATTGGATTCCAAGCAGTGGATGAGCGGACACATAGTTAGGTTACGCACTGCTGGTATGGAAGACGTCCAGGTATAATGGATAAGCATCAACGCATAATGGACTTGCTTGAACAAGTAGAACGGTTCTTAGAAGATTTCGAACAAGAAAAACATACAATGCTTAGAGCAATGCGTAACAAAGAAACATCTAAAGAGACCTGGGCCAAATATAGAGATTGCCAAAAGTTCTATTCTAACGCTAAACGAGAGTTAAATAGTGCACATAATGAATGTTTAGATGCTGTTAAAAGACCAACAGACGGTAAAATTCGTAGCATAGAAAATCATTTGAGAATGTTTAATGAAACCTGGCAGTATGCTAGACAGTACAGTATGATAGGTGTATTATATAAATGATATTTACTAGTGAGCAAGAAAGTCACGAGCATAGTTTAGAAACGCTAGAAAAGTTAAATGAACATTATGAGTTCAAAACTAGTGTAAGTAGTGTGTTAGATATAGGCTGCGGTAAAGAATTATTAGACCTAAAGTACTGGGCTAATATGACTGATGAGTTTGATGAGGAAAATCCAGGACGTCGCCTCAATATAGACTGTGTTGGACTTAACAAAATTGATGTAGTACAGCCTGTAGAGAAAAACATAACAACAGTTAAACATGACTTTAATACTGAACAAGGCATGGGAGAGTTTGAAAAGAAGTTTGACGTAGTTTGGTGCCATGATGTCATGCAGTACAGTTGGAGTCCATTGTGGTTTTTAAATAATGTTAATAAGGTTACAGCAGACGGCGGCATGCTTTATTTGTGTGTGCCAACTACAATAAATGTACTATACCATCAGTTTACAAACTATACACTGCCGCTTAGTTTTAATACATTTACTACTACTCAACTATTATACCTGCTAGCACTTAACGGGTTTGATACTAAAAGTTTCTATATGAAGAAAGAAGCATATGTAGACAGGATAGAGGTTATGACTTATAAAGTCAGTGAACCACTTGACTATAATACAACTTGGTATCATTTAGTGGAAAAAGATTTACTAACAACAAACATGTCAGAAATTATATATGAAAAAGGTTACTTGTCCAATCAGGGCCTAGTCACAACCTGGATGGATGGTCAAGTTTACGATTATAGATACGAGCGTTAGAGCTTAGTCCTTAAACGCTGCCATTGTGTGCCTATTTCATCAGCACGCCATTCAATGTTACACATCTTGATTAGCCATTCACTACGAGCAAAGCAACGCACTTCTTGCATAGTACTACTCATATCCCAGGCTAAACTGTGTTCACTTACTATGCTAGGAATACCTTTTATAATACTGTTTACGCCGGCGTTACTACTAAAACTTACAGTTAAAAAAGTTTCTTTAAGTTGGTCTTCTAAGTCAAAACTGTCGTAAGTTTTCTGTACAGGCTTTGCAATATTCCATTCACAGTTTTGCTCTTTATACCAACCAGGATCACTTATACTAAAATGTAAGTTTTCTCTAAAACGAGGATGTGCTCTTAGTACAATAGGATTATCATACTGTTTGCGTATTTCAGTTACAGTGTTGCGGAAGTAGGTGTCCATGTCTGGCATGCCTTCCCACTGTAAACTATGAGCATGCTGACCACATATTAATATGTAAGGCTTCTGTGCACAGTTCCAGGGCTCCTTTACGACACCTAATTGTTTGACCCTATCAGGATTTATGCCCACGTCCAGTGCAAAATCAGCATCTCGATTTATTCCATTAATACCTAGTTTCCAAGTTTCGTTGCGTATAAGGCCGCCAACTTCTATAACAACTACTGGCTTGCCCTGTGCACGATAATGATCCCATACTCGCTTATTACCACTCATCTTGCCAAACCAAAGTACACTCCATATAAGTGCAGCATCAGCATCCATGTTCCCCTCAACTAATTCATCTGTGCTTTTTATTGCATCAATTAGTTGGGGATAAACCATATTTTGGTTTGTTGGTAAGTTATTTGGGAAGTGTGATATCTTCATGGTAAATAGTAATATGCGTACATTATCAGTATTTACCACGTGGCATCCTACAGGCTATAAAAAGTACGGTAACCACTTTATACAGGGCTTCCTACAAAACTGGCCTAGTGAAGTAAAGTTAACAATTTATGCAGAGGACCACGAGCCAAACACATACAATGCTGACAACATAGAAGTTTTGGATCAACGCTCTACACTGCCAGACCTTAAAGCCTGGCAAGAACGTCATAAAGATAATCCACATGCTCACGGTTGGAATGCTGACAAGTCAAAGAAAAGTTTTCTATGGGATGCAAGTAGATTTGCAAACAAGGTGTTTGCACTCTGGCACTTTGCTAAACACACCGATGCAGACATTATGATCTGGTGTGATGGTGATGTGCGTACACATACTCCAATGCCTATGGAATTTTTACAAGAGATCGCTCCCAGTGAACAACAACTTACTACACACCTAGGACGCAAAACCTGGCCAGAATGTGGTTGGATGATGTTTAATAGACGCCACCCACAGTTTGAAGAGTTTATGAGTCAGTGGCGTTGGATATACGAAAGCGACGATATTTTTAATCATGAAGAGAGTCATGATAGTTTTATATTTGGAGAAATGGTACAGGACTTTGCAGATGCAGGGCATCGTGACCTAGGCGGTCCAAGTATGGGCGGTCATGTTTTTATTAACAGTGTACTAGGCAAGTATATGGATCATCTAAAAGGCTTCCGCAAGGAAGTGGGCAAAAGTTTAGTGGGTGATGTATATGCTAGGCAGTATGATCATTTTGCTACAGGCGAATGGTGGCAGGATCTCAGGCATGTTACTAAAGCAGACATCCGTAAGGAAAAATTAAAAAACCCGCACGAATACGATGCAGAACAACAAGTCAAATCGAAAGGTCTAAAATAATGGGATGGAATCCGTTCAAAAAGTCAAGTTGGCAAAAAGTAGGCAATGATATTGCCAAAGGAACATCAACAGTAACAAACACTGTGGGAAAAACTGCAACAGATGTAGCAAATACAGTAGCAGATGGTACAGTTGATGCCGCTAACACAGTAGCAAAAACAGCAACTGATGCATACAATGCAACCGCCCAAGCAACCACAGATGCTATTAACACAATTAACAGTCAAGTACTTCGCCCAGCAACGCAAAGCACAGTAGACAGTTGGAACAAAGCAGCACAAGGTGCACAAATTGGCTGTGATGAATTTACAGCAGGTTGTGTTACAGCAGGAAAAGCATTTGAAGCAGGTGCTGAAGCTGTAGGCAAAGATCTTGTAGCAATGGGTGAATACCTAGCGGAGAATATTTGTACTATTACTGTTAGTGCAGCTATCTCAGGCGCATTTGCTGCTACACTAAACAACCCTGCGACCGAAGAAGAAACAACAGCAATGTTTGCTCCATTGTGTGCTGAAACAGCAGCCGCAGCAGCAGCAGGTGCAGTTGATCAAGCAGTAATTGCCACAGAATGTCATGCAGTTTGTGCTTACTTTGTTGAAATACTTTGGGCTATTCCGGATGTAAGAGAAGGTGTAGGCGGAGAAAAGGACGCACTTATTGGCGCTCTTGCTACACTCTTAGGACTAGCAATTAGTGAAGCACCCTGGGCGTATGTAAGTCCACAAACAGCAAGTTTAGTTGTAGCCGGCCTTGTTGGCTATGTTACAGCAAGTCTATGTTGCACAGGTAAATTGCCAGCATGAACGGTGTTCTCAGTGTACTGCAAAATGTAAAGACAGTGTTTGCTCATCCTTATCCGCATGTTTGCGTAGAGGATGCGCTGCCTGATCACATTTATGCAGAACTTGAGGAAACTTTTCCTGAAGAACTAGTTACAAGTACACCTGCACATGATGGTGGCATCACTTACAGATACAAGAGTAATCCAGCACTAGTAGAAGGCAAAATACCAGCCATATGGCAAGAGTTTTTTGAATATCATACCAGTGCTGATTACTTTGGGGAATGTATCAGTTTATTTGAGCCACACCTTGAAAGGCTATATCCTGAACTGCTAACAGAACTATATGCTAAACCTGTGACAGTTAGGGATGTAGACAATAGTGGCCACTTTGTAACAGACTGTCAGTTTGTAGTACATGAGCCAGTAGACGAGACCGGCACAAGCAGAACACCTCATGTTGACAACCCAGTAGAAATTTATGCTGGGCTCTTGTATATGCGTAAGCCTGGTGACGAAAGTGTGGGCGGTAATTTTACTATACATGAAGTTACAGGTGAGATAACTGAAGTAAACAAAACACTGGGCAGACAAGTGGACAACAGTTTACATCATGCAGTAAAGCAAGTGCCCTATAAGCGCAATACCTTTTGCATGTTCCTTAATGTAAAGAACAGTGTACATAGTGTTACACCAAGAATCAATCCACAACATACTCGTAGAAGTATTAATATTATTGGCGAGTTCAATGGTACAGGTCGTATGTGGAAAGTTAAAGAAATTAAAAACTAATGCAGTATACTATGGGCAAAGCTAGCTGGTGTTTTATGACAGGAGAGCATGTTGTAAAAAGTTACAGTACTAGAAATAAAAAAAGTGTTAAGCCTGCCCGCGGTAGCATATATGATTGTTGGTTACGAGAAACAACTTGTTTGCAAAGACTACAAGGAAAACTACATTTTCCTAACATGATAGGTGCAGACAAAACTGATCATAGTTTAGCAATGACATTAGTTGGCGAAAGTTTATTTCACACATGGCATGAACACAATTTAACCAAGTATCATGATCAAATTGATTGTATTGCAAATGAACTAGAACATGCTAACATAATGTATTTCTATCCAGGAATGGATCCAGCAAGTAAATCAAAAGACTTCGCAAAGTTTCCGCTAAGTAACTTTTGTATACAGGATGGCGAAATAAGTTTAATAGACTTTGAGATGTCGTGTCCAATAAACAGTCTAGCACACGAAAGATTAAGTGATAGGTTAGGATATCTATACAGTTTTTACAACAAGGATGAGTTTAGACAAGCACTACACATTTGTCTAGATGATCCAAGACAAAGTTGGGAAAGTGAGCTAATGGCTAAACTATCTGACAAGTCTAAGTTTGATGAGTTACGCAAAGGTAATCCAAGAGAAATATGGGATAATATGACAATGTTTACACAACCACCAGAAAAAGTAGTCAAAGAATGGAACAAATATCAAAAGCGTTATGGCATTGCTGATGCAGAAGATAGAGTCCAACGTATGAAACTTGTTGAACTAGCACAACAATGGAACGGAAATGCACAATTGATTGATATTGGATGCAATGATGGATTCATTACCAAACTTATGGCACCACATGTAGCAAAAGCAACAGGCGTAGAACCTTTTGTAAAGTTACGTGATGATAAAAAGCCAGCCAATGTAAAATGGTACACAGGCACATTCAATGACTATATGAAGTTCAAAGCAACTGACTACTATGATATTGTATTAAGTTTAGCAGTGAGTATTCAATTGCGTGACTTTGGCGGATTAACAGAACAAGAGATAGTTGATGCTTATTACGACTTGTTAGCGCCTGGTGGTGTTGTTGTACACGAGACACAAAAACTTGAAAACCGCCCAAACAATATAGATCACACAAACAAGATGCTAGCAGCATTTAAAACAAAGTTTACACAGGAAGCACATGGACAGGCTCGTCCAAGTGGACAGCGAGAATACTATCACTTTAGGAAAGTATAATGGCATTCAACAATATTATGCAGTTAGCCTGTGCTGAGATAAGCAAAACAACATCAGGCACTGTAGTAGAGTGGGGTAACCAACGTTTCCGTTACACAGAGAGTTGGGTGCAACAGTGCAGTGAGCGGGCAGGTAAACCTATACGCAAGCCTGTAAATTATGTTTGGGAATACTTTGAAGACATTGGCTTCCCAGAGTATTTGGCTATAGACATTAACACAGAGTTGCGAAGTGTAGCCATGGACTTAAACTTTATTCTCCGGGACAAATACAATTACATTAAACAATTTGATCTAGTGACCAATAATGGTACAGGAGAGCATATATTTGATCAGCGTACAGTGTTTGAAAACATGCACAATCTATGCAGGGTTGGCGGAGTAATGTTATGTGTACTGCCCTTTGCTCCTTGGATTAATCATGGCTTTTATAATTATCATCCTGCTTTATTTAGAGATATAGCAGCGGCTAATGGATATGAATGGCAGTTTTTATGGTTAGCACAAAACACAGGACGCTATATAGAAATGCCCACCACAATGGATGGCTGGGCAAACTTTGAACAAAAGAAACCAAGAGCCCCTGTAAGCGATTTGGAACGAGCATATGATGAACTACATCAGCGTGATAGCCGAGCACAAAATATAAGTTTAGTAGCAGCATATAGGAAACTTAAGGATCAACCTTTCCAGATTCCTATGCAGGGTCGATATGTTAATGATGTTGTCGCTGAATTAAGATCAGAATATAGTGATGCTAACATAGACACTAGACAGGGCAATCATACTAGTGCGGCTTATTAAAAAATGAAAATAGCAGTCTGCATAAGTGGGGAAAATAGAGGCAGCGAACAATTAGTTCTGGAAAGTATAGGCAAATATTTGCCTTATGATCAGTTTACTCACACTTGGGCAGAAACGCCACAGCCTGATTTGCCCGATTTAGAAAGTTTTTTACGGGCATTTAATACCTATATTCTGTCTTTACCAGACGGAAATCCTAGCAAGACTTGGTTCTCCCGCAAGTTTGATGGTGGAAGAACACAACACGATCGTGTATACCAATTGTATAATCACTGGCATTGTCTAGCCAAAGTACCTGAAGAATATGACATGATTATTCGTGTAAGGCCTGATGTAGTTTTATACGAGCACGATTGGCAGGCAGATGTTCAAGCAGCATATGAGCAGGATCTACTTTACGGGTATGGCAGCGGGCAAGGTGTAGAGCAAGGACTAAAAGATAGATTTGCCAGTGACTTTGTTATTATGCATCGCAGGGAGCGTATGCGGAATCCATACGATATAGATTTATGTCCTGGGCATGTAGGATGGTGGATATGTTTACAAAAAAACATGGAAGAAAGATTTGTAAATAACAACAGCGTAGTTAAACTAGTAAGAGAGTTATGACACATCAACAACAGTTTAAAGATTTTATTCAAGCAGTAGCAGACTTTGACTATGTAATATTCAGAGGATTTTTAAGACTGCCTGACCTTCCTGATACAGATGTTGATTTAACTGTCAGACCAGATCAGTATGAACAGTTTTGTAAGATTGCTAGGGAATACTTAAAGCCAGGCACACATCAAAATTATGGTTATGCAGAATGGTGTGATATGCAATACTGGCCACATTTTACTACAGCACCACGAGATCCTAGGATACCCAACAAGCATCAGGCATTTAGAGTGGATTTTTACAACAGTTTATATTTTAAGTCTCCTCTAGAAGATTACACTACAAATTGGACTGTTAGTAAACGCTATTATGATAATGTTTTAAGCAGACGCAGACTGGAAAACTTTTACTATTTAATCAGTCCAGAAGACGAAATTGCTCTTACAATATGCAGGGGTGCACTAGACAACCAGGGTGCTTGGAAAGAAAAACATAAGACACGAATTCAGGAACTATTAAATACAGTAGATAAACAAACAGCAATAAACACTATAGGCGAAGTTTTGCCAGACGCTGATAAAACTTATGAATTGCTTGTTGCTGAAAAATATGGTGATATAAAATGGGACTAGTAGTTAAAAGTTTGGGTAGAGGGGAATGTAATTTTCCTGTTCCGGGTAATAGTCAGTTTCATATAGAGGATAATGTGGGGGACGAATTTCCTATACACATTCATTTTGGCCAACGCAGTCCTAAAAAATGGCTAGTAAGATTACATTTTACATATTCTGAATATGTAGAGTTTGCAGACAAAATCCTAAAAGCAGGAAGACTATAATGGGACATATTGTTAAAAAAATTATAGGCGACGTTGAACAAGATCCAGGTTATGAAACTCTTACTGTAGAGGACAACAGCAATGCAATGGTACATGTTCATTTAAAAAACTTAAGATTTGATATTGATCATGACACATACAATGCTCTGCATGATGCCATTGCATCTAGCATAGAGGACATCAGGGCCAAGGTATGAAAGTTATAAAGGAACTCCAGTACTGGAATAAGCCAGGCGACAGGCGTTACCAAATACTTGAGGACTCTGATAAAACTTACTTTGCAGTTTACAATGTTGACGGGCTAGTACTTCCTCAACAAGTACTAGATTATTCGCAAAAACAAAATGACATTATACCTATATACGAATGTGGAGAATGGATACTAACAGAATATCTGGAAGATTTCCAGCCTGTAATAATAAGAGGTAGTTGCGACTTTTATGAAGACTTGCGGGTAAAAGAGTATAATGATTATTTTAAAGATCCAAAAAATATCCTTGCTTATTATAAAAGAGTAATAAACGCCCATCAAGACTTTATTGCTGACACTCATTGGTATTTTGATGACAGAACTGGCACCAATGTACTAGTTAATCCTGACTTTACAGATTTGCGTATTATTGATGTTTGCAGTTTACGCCCAGTACAGCGTACTTTAAAAATTACATTTTCTCCTAGTGAATTTTTTTATCCCAGAGAATGGGAAAAAGCAATAGCACACAAGCATGGGTTAAAAAAGCCAGATCTAGAACATCTAGAAGAGTATGACTTTGCCATCTCTATACTATAACAAACAAAGTCTCAATAGTAAGTGTAATTGGGTAATGGACAGTCTAGCAGTGGGCTGGGCTGGTGATGGACATCACTTTTGGGGATTTATAAACGACAACCAAAAACAAATTGGTTATTTACAAGCACAAGGTGCTGACTGGTACTTTTGGGATATGCCCTACTGGGGACGCTGGCGGCCTGGTGCTGATGTATTTTATTGGCGTGTTAGTAAAAACTCAATCCACGAAACACAAATAGTAAATAGACCCGATGATAGATTTAATCAATGGAACTTAAAAGTTAAACCCTGGCGCAACAGTGGGTCTGAGATAGTTGTTTGCCCAAGTAGTGACACCATAACACGCTATTGTACTGGGCAGGGGGAAAAGGAATGGACTGCCAGTGTAATAGCAGAATTACAAAAGTATACTGACAGACCAATTAGAGTAAGACCCAAACCTAGAGCAGGCAAAACTAGTGGCCCAGTAGCAGCACAAATTGCAGGTATTAATAGTTTTAAAGAAGACATACAGGATGCTTGGGCTGTAGTTACCAGCGTTAGTATGTGTGCAGTAGAAGCAATAAGCGAAGGTGTGCCTGTATTTTGTGATGTAAAAAGTTTTGCTTCACCAGTATCTGAAACACTACTAAGTAATATAGAACAGCCTAAACGGACTAACACGAGATCATGGTTTAATCACCTTGCTTACTGTCAGTTTACTCAACAAGAAATAAGATCAGGATTGGCCTACGGGATTCTAGAATGCAAAGAAAAATAGTAGTTTATGGAACAGGAAGACCAAAAACAAGTCAAATAATGAGCGACTTTTTTGCTGGCGTAAATTATTCTGGCACTAATTGGATTGCTGAATATCACGGTATTGAAGAATTTTTACGCAAAGGTATACCCAGAGCAACAGATGCTATTGCTGTATTAGGAATACTAAGAGGCACTGGACTTGCAATGCAAAGAGCAGCATCATTAGGCATAGACAGATACTATGTAGACCATAGTTATTTTAATCCAGGATACGATGGCAAGTGTTGGCTAAGAGTAAGTAAAAATAGACATACTATGAATTATTTGCCCGAGGTAGACATAAGCAAAGATCGCTGGAAAATCTTTTTTGCAGAAACCAATCCAGTGCATCCATGGCGAACAAGAGAACAGAGAGGCGATAATATCCTAGTTTTACCGCCAACTCATGCAGTGCAATGGTATTTTAACACTGGCGACTGGGCTACAAAAATAGTAGATAAACTTAAAGAAATTTTACCACCAGAGCAACATCAAAATATCAAAGTAAGAGTTAAGCCTAATGAGCCTATTGTAGATAAAGCAGGCAATCTATTAAGATTAGAAAAACACAAAGATGAAAGTCAAGTACCACTAGAATATGATCTGGCTAGGAGTAATATAGTAATTGCTTATAATAGTAGTGTGGCATTACAGGCAACTATGCTTGGTATTCCAGTTATAACAAACAAACATTGCAGTGTTTATCCGATAAGTTTTAACTTAGAAGATTTGTATAAAGGTACAGACAGTGAAATATTCGACAATGAGCCTAACAGAGCAAAACTGTTACATTGGCTAGCCAATTGCCAATATAAACATAAGGAAATAGTGTCAGGTAAAATGTGGCAGCATATACTCGAGCATCAGGAGCCAGTAGACTAATGGCACACCCACAAGTAAACGAAATAATAAAATCTAACCCTGCGCTAATGAAAGTAAAAACTCAGGTTTTGTATCTTCCTGAAAGCAAAGAATACTTTATACATATTCCTAAATGTGGAGGTACTAGTGTTAGAGATGTATTAATTTTAAAACATCTTGAAACAAAAATACCACTGGAAACAATAGAAACTGGTAACCATAGTAAATCAGCAGAAATAGGCAAACTTATAGATTTAGAAACAAATAACTTTTTGGTAAGTGTAAGAAATCCTATTGGAAGATTTATGAGTGCCTATAATTTCCTTAAGGATATAGACAGACGTAAACTCGTACATGCTGAACAAGGAAAAGTAGAACTTAATGAAGGGGAAAGACAGTTTTTATCAGATAGACTTGATGCTTTGGAATCCTTAGAAATAACAGGATTTGTTAATTTTTTAAAAAATTTGGGAAAGCGACGAGACTTTTATAATACCTGGTACAGAGCAGAACCAGAGCCAAATCATTTTACCTGGGCGTTTGAACGACAAGTTGATTGGATTGCTGGTATACCTCAGGCAAATGTTAAGTGTTTCAAAATAGAAAGTCAGAAAATTTTTGAATACCTGGGCACAGCCTATGGCGGAAGTAAAGTTAAACAGTACAGTAGAAAAGCAAATTTAAAACTTAAAGATGCTATACACGAATATTTTGTAGAAGATTTTAGACGTTTAGGATATACAATAAGTGACGACTTTAATGTTGTAAGACCAATAATGGTTAAACGAGAAGAAGAAAATAGAAAATGGGTCGATCAAGGTGGTGATGAAAATGCACCACAGTGGCTCAAGGACTTTATGGCATCAGTTAAAATTAAAAAGACATAATACAATGTTTATACAAACCGTCAGACAAATATTTCCCAATAGCATAATTGTTGATGCTGCTCTAAAGTATCCTATAACGCCACAGGGCTGGGATGTAGAAATGCCAGGACGTTCAGAATGTAGATTTAATGAACCTGATTTTAAATTAGTTCTTAATCTGCAGGACATGCTTACTATGGGTCCAGATGGCATTCCAAATGAATTAACTCGCATACACAGTTTTTACAAGCCCTGGGCTGATATGAATAAAATAATAGTTGTAGTCTGGCCACTGCGTCTTGCAGATGAGTATGATGGAGAATTTCATCTTGTTGAATTTAGCACACATCAGTATGAAACTTGGCAGTCCTATAAGAATGGCGAAGAGGTTTTACGTGAAGCGTTTGATAAAAAACACAAGGACTTTCAGTATAATTTCCTGTGTATGAATAGGATATCTAAACCACATAGAAAGATCTTATACAGTAAACTAATGTCACTAAGCAGAGGCAATATTAGTTTACAAACACACGGCCATGAATTAAAATATCCAGGATTAGATTACAAAACCTATAACAATACCTATGATAATTTGAGCAACCTGTTAAGTTTGAAACAAAACTTTAATACTAGTATGTTTAGTATTATATCCGAAAGCCAATATGAGGAACGCTGGGGTATAATAAGTGAAAAGACTTTTAATGCTATTGTAGCAGGCCATCCCTTTTTAGTTGCTGGGCACCAGAGCTGTTTAGATGACATAAAAAGTTTCGGATTTAAAACCTGGGACTGCATGTTTGATGAAGAATATCAATATGCACAAAATACACATAGAATAGATGCAATGCTAGAGTCAAATGGAAATTATCTGACACTAATAAAACCGCAACTGTTGCAAGGTCTAGTAGATTATCATCAGAGTGTTATAGATTATAATAGAGATTATTTCTTTAATAGATTTGGGCCAGATAGACTTGCTTACTTTAGAGCACAGTTACTAAACATTTGGGAGTAGATGCTGCTTGCCAAAGTCAGTATCATAAGGGTCTGGCTGCCCATGGAAGACAACGATGCTACACTGTTTATCTATTACCCAGGGTTGTTCAGGATCACAGTATTTGTTTTTAGCAGCAGGCCATTTGCCATGCTCATCTAATCCAGTGCCACTTTGTATTAAACCGCCCCTAAAAACATCCCACTTGAAACTCTGCGCCCAGGTCCTAGGCCACCATACTAGGTCAGATCTATCTTTAAAGTAATTGGTAATATAGTCCTGGTCGCCTAAAAACCTTTTTATATATCCAGGTATATCCTGTATAAAATTAGTATAGATATCAGTATAGTCTGGTGCATAGTATCGCATAATGCTGCTATTGCTAACACTATAGTTAGGTATCCAGCGACTATTAAAGTCCTGACATATACCAAACTTATCAGGTTGATAGTCAAAGAACTTGTCTATATTTTTTACAAGCACAACGTCTAGATCCATGTAAAAGACATCTTTAAATCCGTGTGCTGGATTAAACATTTGTATTTTATACCACCAGTATTTCCTCATGCCATTGGCTTCAGGCCAGTCTGGCACAATATGTACTCGAGCGTCTATTGTCGGGTAAAAAGGATGGTGTTTGTCTGTTATAATATGAAAAATGTAGGGCTTTGATACAAAGCGTTTTACGGCGATGTATAGCTGCCCTACATATATTTCAGGGGGATATTTGTCCCCAACACAGACACAAACAATATCAATCATGCTTCCATAATTGTTTGTTTTTGTGTAGCAGGCCCACCAACAGTGCGTCTAACAATGTCAGTGCTTATGGGCTCTACATAATAGATTTCTAAAACCTGTGCAAATTCAGTGCCAGTTTCAAACCAATGGTATTCATTGGGCGCAACAGTGGTAAATTCACCTGCGGTTATTTCTGTAATGTCTGTTAAATCGTAAGCATTTTTCCTTACATGAATTTGCATGCTTCCACTAACACAATAAAATGCATTCCATTTAAACTCATGTTTGTGTTCGCTACACTTCATGTGTGGCTCAACATTTATACGATGTAGTTCGATCATCGGGGTAACTAACAAACTCTCTGTAGTACCCCATACTTTACCTTGCAACATTACATTGCGTTCTTTTTGTCCTGAATTTCAGCACGGCGAGCTTTTGCTAGTTTACCTAGTTCGCCAAGTGCTTTACGAGCACGAGCAGCCGCAGCCTTTACACCTTTGGTTTCGAATGCTTCGCTTTCTTTTACATATGCTTCAAATTGAGCAACAATATCGTCATGACTAGACATATTCTATTCCTTTCTGTTAGTCGATTAAATATTTATTCTAATGGTAAACGTTCTATATCTTCTTCAACACAATTGGTGCCATATTGTATTTCAACCAGCTTAAGAGGTTTATCTGTTTCATTGGCGAGCTGATGCCACATGCCAACAGGTATATGAAGGTTTTGGTGTTTATTATAAACTCCAAACAGTTCGTAATCACTACTTGTATTAATTGTATAAACTGTAGCAGTACCTTCTGCTACAAACCAGTGTTCAGATCGCTCTTGGTGCTTTTGCATTGATAGTTTGCTGCCTGGATCTACTGCCAGTTCTTTCAACTTTGTATGACTGCCATACTCGTGCACTACTCGATAATATCCCCATTGTCTCTGGGTTTTAGGAGCTTTCCACTCTTCTAAAATCCAACTTGAACTATTTGCTTTATTCTCGCCGCCTACACCAAATACAAACTCAACATCATCGAACACCATTTCTGGGATGTTGTCAGCAGTCCTATCACCACCGTTAACAAATACAATTTGTGCGTCAGGGTATTTATCCTTTACACGCTGTATTGCCCCAATAGCTGAGTTATCATCGTCAGGAAAGGCAACAATTTCGTCAACCACACTTAAACTTTCAACAATGGTGGAACGCTCTTGCCAGGGCATAAAACTTCTGCCTTTTTTTCTTGCTAACCATGCGTCACTGTTAACACCTATAATTAGGCGATCGCCTAACTGTCTTGCCGCTTTAAAATAACTAATATGGCCAGAATGTATGGGATCGAATCCACCAGTTGCTAAAACTATTTTCATAAGATTTGTCCTTATAAATATATGTGTATATTATAAGGTAATTCGCAAAAATGTTCAATATATATGTTGGCTGGGATAGCAGAGAAGACATTGCTTACCAGGTATGTGAGCATAGTATCTTAAGAAGAACATTTCGTAAAAAAGTAAATGTTATTCCACTTAAACAGCATGAATTAAGAGAACAAAAAGTCTACTGGAGAGATATAGACAAACTTGCCAGTACTGAATTTACCTTTACAAGATTTTTAGTACCCTACCTAAACGAGTACGCTGGATGGGCAGTGTTTTGTGACAGTGACATGGTGTGGCTTACAGATGCGTGTGAGTTAATTAAAGGGTTGGATCCGTCTAAAGCAGTGTATGTAGTTAAACATGACTACAACCCTCCTGAAGGTATAAAGATGGACGGCCAGTTACAGTTGCCCTACCCTCGCAAGAACTGGAGCAGTATGATGATATTTAACTGCGAGCATCCTAGTTGTAAGGGATTAGATTTAGAAACGGTTAATAGTAAAACAGGTGCATACTTGCATCGTTTTGAATGGTGTTCGGATAGTGAAATAGGAGAACTGGGCCCTGAATGGAACTGGTTAGTAGGACACTATCAGGAAGGCACTGATGGTACTCCCAAAGTCCTACACTATACAGAAGGTGGGCCCTGGTTCGAAAACATGCGTGATTGTGAATACGATCACATCTGGAAAAAAGAAGTTATTAACCTTTATAGTTCATGATGCAAAATATACGAGAAAGATTTGACAAGACGGGAATTGCGCTGTTTAGGGAAGTGCAAATACTTGACTTGGGTAAAACTGGACAAGAAATATTTGTAGAAGGCGAAGATATATATCCCCTATTGTTGGGCAAGAATAAGAATGCAGCACTTCAGCATTTAAAAATATCTGATCACCAGCCAGTGTTTAATAAAAAAGAGGGTAAATATTTTTATTGGTATACCAGACCAACTTTTAATTATTATCATACTTTCCTGGACAGTTTTGGATGCCTTTGTAGATATTTAGAGTTAAAAGAACGTATACCAGATTTGCAGTTTATGTTTAATCAGAGCCCAACGCCCAAAGGAGGTTCACTAAAGCATCCTCCTTATGTTTATGAACTATTAGAATTGTTAGGAATAGATTACCAACTAACCGATGAAAATACACAATATGAATTAGTATATTTTGGTGATACTATGTGTAACGATCCCGGCACTGGTAAACGTATATGGCCCAGTATAGAACAATATACCCAACTTAATAATTTAATACAACTAGCACATAAAAAAGTAAATTTACCACCTATAGAAAGGGTGTATTTAAGTAGACGTGCTCATGCAAATCCTTTAAAAAATCGAAAGGATATTATTGGCGAGGATAATACTGTAAAACGCGGTCTTACAAACGAAGATCAAGTTGTAGATATTTTATCAAGTTTGGGCTATACAGAAGTTTTTGGGGAAAACTATACACTAGCAGAAAAAATAGTGTTGTTTAATGGAATGAAAAAATATATTAGTACTGCGGGTGCTGGAGTTACTAATATAATCTGGACAATGCCAAACCCGTGCAGTGTAGGCGGAATACATACGCCAGGATTTCCTTTTCCTTCAGCAAATCACAAACGACATATATGTTGCCATCCAGATTTTATAAAAGCAAAAATAGATAATTATCCAGGAAAAGTTCGTTATGTAGACGAATCAGGTAACCCAGCAGATTATAATAGGCCCTGGTATATCAATAACCTAGTAGCATTCGAAAACTGGGCGAAAACTATCTAAATGATCCAATAACCAATAATACTAACAGGCTTAGGAAGCCTAGAATTATTACCCAGCCGATAAATCCTAGCACGCCGGGAAACCATTGTGCTAGGAGTATAACAATTATTACTAATAGTAAAAATGCTATCATCTTGGTTTGCTATTGTTAAGGGCTTCTTCTTGTGCAGTTGCCATATTGCCCATTATATCCGAAAACATTCTAAACATAACAGCACTTTTGTCTTCTTCTTTCTGGGTAATAATACAACTAGCAGTTACGTCTGGTTGCGAAATCACCTTTGCGCGAGCAGCCAAACATTCGTCCATGTCAGTAAACCAAGCATTGCCAACTATTGTGCCAGCAACAGCAGTGACCATCATAATTGTATTCATAGGTCCATCCTTTAATTAACTATACTTATGATAACACACCTATTAATGGTGTCAACCAGGATATTTTTTTTGTATTTTGGTTGACTTTCTGGCTATCCGTGTTAATATGATCATAGTTAAAGAAAACGGAGAGAGCAATGAGCAAAGAAGTTAGTGTACAAGAGCTATTTGCAAGCCTGCCAAATGTAGGTAACCTTGTAAAGTTTGATGTACGCACAGGCACCGTTTGTGGCACAGTAGTTGCTGTAACAGACAAGGCTGCTGTAGTTGAATCCGCACTAGGCGGTGTAATGTATCCTGTCCCTTTTAATAAGGTAAGGCCACTTTAAAAACTGGTTGACAACTGCGTTATTCGTGTTAATATAGGTATAGTTAAACAAAAGGAGAGAGCAAATGGCTACCGATTTAAGAAGCAACACAGAAGGTTTACAGCTCACTCGTTTTTGGGGCGGAGAAAACCGCGGTGTTTGTGTACAGGTCACCTCCACTTACCGTAATCTTGCTAGTAACGAATTCTTTCAGTATGTAACACTGAGCCGTGAAGAAGCTCGTACACTTGCAAATGATTTGCTGGCATTTGCTAACAAGCGTGAAATAGACATCACACGAGCATAAATGGAAGATAAAAAACAAGAGTTTTGGGACGCATTGCGTATGCCTGTTGAGGCAGATAGAAACTGTTCTAACTGTTTACACGGAGGAATAGACACTAAATTCAGATGCTTTCGGTGTACGCACTGTCCTAGACCAGCTGGTTACTATAGTCCATATGACAAATTAGAAAATTTGTGGGAATGGGATAAAAGTTGATAAAAATGGTTGACGTAATAGCAATCCGTGCTATTATGAAGGTATAAAGAGGAGAGAGAGAAATGATAAAGTTCGTAATTACAGCCTACACAGAAAAAGGCCCTTATTCCCAAACTTCACGTGGCACCGTAAAAGGCATGAACGACGCCTGCACTGAATTACTTCGTGATCCTAGTATTGTTCGTTACACCGTTGAAGAGGTGGAGATAGACTAATGGATTATGTTCTTATCGCAGACGGGCAGTATCAAAAACTGCAAATCAGAGACAAAGTGTTCCCTGTAGTAAAGGGCTTTAAAACTGGCGCCCGCGGGTCCTACATTACTGTGGATGCTAGCATCCTTGGTAGTGACTATGCTCGCCCAGTGCGTATTAAGTGCAGCAAAAAGGATCTAACCTTTGTAGAAGCAGATGCTTACAAGCGTCAGCTGGCTGCACTAGACATTAATCGGGATATCAAAGCTAAAAAGCAAACGACCTTTACAGAAGCTCAAGATGAGCAACGCATGAAAGAGATTGAGGAGCGTTTCGAAATCCTCAACGAAATGACAGGTGCTCTTAAGAGCGGTGACATTCGTGCAATGATTGTTACAGGTCCTCCGGGTGTAGGCAAGAGCTATGGCGTTACACAGACACTAGAAGCACAAAGCATCTTTGAAGATGTTGCCAGTCAAAAGCGTAAGTTTGAAGTTGTCAAGGGTGCAATGACTGCACTAGGCTTGTATGCCAAACTATACGAGTACAGCGATAAAGGTAGCGTACTGGTATTCGATGACTGTGACAGTGTACTTATGGACGACCTTGCACTTAACATTCTTAAGGCTGCACTAGACTCAGGAAAGAAGCGTAAGATATTCTGGAATGCAGACAGTGCTAAATTGCGTAGTGAAGGCATTCCAAGTGACTTTGAGTTTAAAGGTACTGCTTGCTTTATTACAAACATCAAGTTCGAGAATGTAAAGAGCAAACGGTTACAGGATCACTTAGAGGCACTGCAATCACGCTGCCACTATCTGGACCTTACACTAGACACAATGCGTGACAAGTTCCTACGCATCAAACAGATTGCTAGAACTGGCAAGTTGTGGGGTGCAGACTATGGCTTTACTCCAGAAGGAGAACAGGAAATCCTAGACTTTATGTATGCTAACCGCAACAAACTCCGCGAAATGAGCCTGCGTATGGCTCTTAAGATTGGTGACCTTAAAAAAATATCAGAAAAGTGGAAAAGTCTTGCAGAAAGTACTTGCATGAAGCGAGTATAATGTAGTATACTACAAGTTAGTTAGCTGTATCACTTGCTCCTCTCCTCCTCCAGATGCAGTTAACACTGGGCGGTGTGTTTAGAAATAGACACACCGCCACTCTTTTATTATAATAAAGTATGAGTGATATGCTTTTATACACGGTAGGTGACAGTTTTACATTTGGACAGGAACTAACCGATCCTGAGAAATCCTGTTGGCCTAGACTTGTAGCAGACGCCATTGATTATAAATTAATTAATGATGGCCGGCCAGGAGTAGGTAATGAGTTTATGGTTAAAAAAACTATGCAGGCTGTTGGCGAAATAAAGCCTGATTTGGTTATAGTATCCTGGTCTAGTGCTGGGCGTTGCGAGTATGCAGATGAATGGGGAGCATATGATATTTGGCCTGCATGTAGCAGTCGTGTGTTTGACCAAGATCCTAAACTATCCTACCGTAAGCAATTAATAAAATACATTACAGCCTATAATAATGAAGAACATGAATACCGTAGATGGTTACGACAAGTTATTCTTTTACAGAGCTTTTTAAAATGTTATAATGTAAACTATAAATTTGTATCAGCATTTGACAATCAACGCCGCAATAAACGATATATGAAGCATAGTGACGGCTATGTTCAAATGATAGATACCGATAACTTTATAGGTTGGCCATATGAAGGGCTTGTGGAATGGTCTTACAGAACTCCTCAAGGCCCTGGTGGTCATCCACTTGAAGAAGGTCACCAAAAGGTAGCGGAGAAGATAGTTGAAGCCTTGCGTATTACACGTTAAAGACGAAGTTAATGTTAAGATAGAAGGCTTAGATTTGGATACTCGCCGCAAGTTGAGTAATAAATTTAAGTATGAGATACCTGGTGCTCGTTACATGCCAGCAGTAAGACTTGGACGCTGGGACGGCAAGATGGCTTTCTTCCAGTTAGGCGGCAGTACCTATATTAACTTGCTGCCTGAGATACTTCCCATCCTTAGCAGTGACGGTTATGATGTTACACTTAATGACGTCAGAGACTATCAGATGGATTATCCGCTGGAGCCAGTGGATGAGAATAGTTATGCTGACAAAGTATGGCCTGACAAGCATCCAGCAGCAGGGCAGCCAATCATACTCAGAGACTATCAAGTAGAAGTTATTAATAACTTTTTAACTAACCCACAAAGCCTACAAGAAGTAGCAACTGGTGCTGGCAAAACACTTATAACCGCAGTGCTAAGTCACAGATGCGAAGCACATGGACGCACTATTGTTATTGTGCCCAACAAGAGTTTGGTGACACAAACAGAAGCAGACTACATCAACATGGGGTTAGATGTGGGCGTGTTTTATGGAGACCGTAAAGAGTTTGGGCATACACATACCATCTGTACCTGGCAAAGCCTAAACATACTTCTTAAGAATACAAAGAACCAGGTTGCTCCTATAACTATACAAGAGTTTCTAGAGGGCGTCGTGTGCATCATGGTAGATGAGGTGCATATGGCTAAAGCAGATGCACTAAAGACATTACTCACTGGCGTAATGAGCCAGATACCCATACGCTGGGGATTAACTGGAACAGTACCCAAGGAAGACTTTGAAAAGATCAGTTTGGTGTGCAGTTTAGGTCCAGTTATTAATCACATTAGTGCTGCTGATTTACAGGAAAAAGGAGTACTTGCAAATTGCGAAGTGAATGTGTTACAATTAATAGACTTAAAAGAGTACACAAACTATCAGAGTGAACTAAAATACCTACTAGAGCAGGAAGATAGAATAGATTACATTGCTGGTGTAATTGAACAAATTAGACTTACAGGGAATACCCTAGTATTAGTGGATAGGATAAATGCAGGAACAAAAATTACCCAGAGGATTCCGGGCGCCGTTTTTGTCAGCGGTGGCACGAAGGCACAAGCTCGTAAACAAGAATATGACGAAGTCGCAGATTCTAGCGATAAGGTTATTGTGGCCACTTATGGTGTTGCCGCTGTGGGTATTAATATCCCTCGCATTTTCAATCTCGTACTTTTGGAGCCTGGTAAGAGCTTCGTTAGAGTTATACAATCTATAGGGCGAGGTATTCGTAAAGCAGAAGACAAGGACTTTGTTCAAATCTGGGACATTACAAGTACTTGTAGATTTGCAAAACGACATCTAACAAAAAGAAAAGCATTTTATACTGAAGCAAAATACCCATTTAACGTACAGAAAGTAGACTGGAAATGACTTTATTTTTAAATGGGTGTAGTTATGGCGCGGCATGGAAGGATTTCCCAGGTGTAAATCTTAGTAGGGGTGGTGGCAGTTTTTATAGAAGTATAAGAACTACTATGGAATGGATAGCAGTAAACGGAAAACCCGTCTATGTTTTTATACCTATTACAGTTTGCACTAGATTTGAAGTAAGCAAAGTAGTAGTTGATCAACCTATAGAAGGAGCATATGATCTTGCTCCGTTTGAACATTATAAAATAGAGGGTCAACTATCTGATAGTTGTTATAGATCCTGGGACTATCTTTTTATGAATATTATAATGTTTGCTAGTTGGTTGGATCAACAAGGTATAAAATATTTGATCTGGGATCAGTGTAATAAGTTTGAAAATGTGCATATTACCGGATTTAAAGCATTTGAAAAACTTAAATGGATACAGGAAAATCCAAGGATTGTTCCACTGTTTGAGTTTTGCGGCAATCAATATATGTATGACAATGGCGGTGAGAGTTTTGATAATGACGCTAATTTGGAACCTTGTATTAGGCATTATGCGCCAGAGTCATATACAATTTTAAAGCATTATTTAGACAATTATATAAAAACAAAATTAAATGAAAGGGTAGATTGGTGAGAATATTAACACTTGAAGATGCAGCATTTGAAATGAATGAACTACCTGATGAGGTAGATGATTTGCGTTTTGCTGTACTGGATAATTCAGATCCAGTAAATCCAGACTACTTTTTTATTCCTCTTATATTTCTAGAAAGTTTTAATGCGCCAGCACTTGTATTACGGATAGCTGGAAATATTATTAAGATGCCAGTGGACTGGAAGATTCTAATTGGCGAACCTGAGCATGGCGACCTGGAAATGTGTAACCTGAGTAGCCTTAATGACAGAGGATTTAAAGCATTTAGTTTTAATCCTATTAGCGGGTTTTTAGCAGACTATCTTCCTATTGACATTGTAGATTTGTATACTGATGTTAAGTGGTTTTTCCCTAAAATTAAACAGGGCCAAATACTAGCTATTCCTATTGAAACTGGACCCAAGCCAAGGTGTGTCTATTGTGCTAAAGAAATTAACAAGCAGAACGAAATAATAGACATTAGTAAGGTGTTATGAGTTTAGATCTTCATGGTATGACAATACACGAAGGCTGGATTTATTTTAATAATGAAGTAGACCAGGCCTTTTGGCGTGGTGTTAAGTCCATGAAGGTAATTACAGGTAAAGGACTTATGCTGCATGAGTTTCCAACATGGGCAAGAAACCATCCTAAAATTCGCGAAGTTGAGTTAAACAAAGATGGTGGAAGTTTTCGTGTTTGGTTAAAGAAGAATGCCTAAAATTATCGTAAGAGAAGATTATAGAGTATATTATTATATGGTGGATCCGCAAAGCAGAAGTCACAGAGATGCTATTGCAGAAGTACAGCGTAAGGTTAATGATTTTTTTGCGAGTAGAGATATTCAAGCAACTAGACATATACATCGCAGTTCACAGGGCAAGGGTATGATGTGGATTCATTTTGAAACTCTAAACGACAGCAATATGTTTTACATGGCTCTAGCAGAACATATTACTAGTAAAGGAGTAAGATTTGACTGAACTGCCTCTTAATCAGGTATTGGGTGCTCTTGATAAAAAGGATATGAAGTTCTGGGATCGTTGCACACCTGAACAGCAAAAGAAGATTGCTCCATTTCTACTAAACAGATATATGAGTATTGTGAAAGGTAGTGCAGAGTTGCATGCTTATTATCTCATGGCTACCAATCAGCGTGTGAATGTAAACTATTTTGCACTCAGTAAGCATCCTAAACTTGTATGGCAACTGTTATGTACCGTGAGCCCAGGCATGGGCAATCAGTTCCATCAGTGGATAGGCAACAAAAAGAAAAAGTCCAGTAATACGGACATACGCAAAAGACTCGCAGAGTTATATCCTAATTACAAAGAGGATGAACTAGACTTACTAGCCAGTATTACTACAGCATCTGAATTAAAACAACTGGCTGAGGCTAGTGGACAATGATAGACTTTAACACAGATAAAGTTGTAATTGCTTACTATCCTCCGGGCGCCGGCGGAAAGACTGTCTTAAACTGTCTAGGAATAAGCAAAAACTTTTGTATACAAGATATTGATGCGCCGCTAGACAGTCTTAGCAAGTTTAATCTTATAAAAACACGAATAGATCAATATGAAATAAGCAATAATTGGTCAGATTTAGATTTAGGTTGTGTACAACTTTATGGATTAGATGCATTTAAAGGGTTTAGTCCTGCTTTTTATCGTACTGCAATTTATAATGAAAAATTAGTAGAATTATTTCAAAGTGGTATATATATGCCAATTGTTTGCCATACATATGCACAATTAAAAAATGTCCTTGGTATTTTTCCTAACAGCCAAATAATTGGGTTGCAGAATAGTTTTAATTTTACAGCAAGCCGAAATTACGAAATTTTTAATATTAAAAAAGGATATAATGAAATAAAAGGTGACAATTGGCCCAGGGTAGTACCTAAAAAATTTTCCGATTTCCCAAAGGAAATTCAACAGGAAATACTAAATGACTTTCCCACATTTTATAATGCAATAACAAACAGAAAACATTATAACGATACATTTTTACAAGATGTTCATATGGATCATATATGGGATGTGCAATGGTTTTCAAATGTAGAAAAAACTTTAACTGAACTAAAATCCCTTTATAATGCTCTGAAGTTGGATGATTTTGATACAGAAAAAATCCGATATTATTACACTAGATGGAAAACAAAAGTATATGATATATCCATGGATAACAATAAAGTCGTATAATGCAAATGAATGACTTTACAAGTGTTATAAAAGATGCTATAATTAATTATAGTATGGAACCTAAAGATTATACATGTAAGTATTGTGGCAGATCGTATCGTAAAGAAAGCACTCTAGCAGCGCATCTATGTGAGCCTAAACGTAGAGCACAACAGGAGCGCGAACCTGGTGTACAGATTGGTATGCAGGCTTATTTGCGTTTCTATGAGCTCACACAGGGCAGTGCTAAACTAAAAACATATGCTGACTTCAGTGAATCGCCATACTATAATGCTTTCGTGAAGTTTGGCAGACATTGTCAGAGCATTCGTGCAATAAACATCAGTGGCTTTATAGACTATGTAATTAAGGAAAACAAGAAGCTGGATAACTGGACCAAGGACAGTGTATACCAGGACTTCTTGTTTATGCATCTAAAACGAGAGAGTGTACAGGATGCACTGGAGCGTAGTCTGGAAACCATGGCAGATTGGGCGGCTGAAAAGGAAAGTGTATACAATCATTATTTCCTATATGCTAGTAAAAATCGTATTGTAAGTGATATTACCAAGGGACGCATCAGCAGTTGGGTTGTGTTTAACAGTAGTACTGGTATTGAAATGCTGGACAAGTTGAGTACTGAACAAATTGAGATAGCGTTTCCCTATATTGATCCAGACTTTTGGAAACGCAAGTTTGTGGACTATGTTGCTGATACTGAATGGGTAAAGCATATACTAAGTGAGGCAAAAATATAATGTTTGTGTCGGGTACTATAGAAGATTGCTTTACAATGCAATTTTTTGACATTTTATCAGCATATGCAAAAGCAAATAATATCAATATTGATACAGATAAAAAGTTTTATCTAATAGATCATGTTACAGATGATTATCCCCCTGGCTATGATCATTACTTTGTTGAAAATGGAAATGAGCATTTATCTGTCTTAGGAAAAGCAAAACGTCTAGTAGACGAACAAAAAGCAGATTTACTATATGGGAGTTATCTGCATAAAAAGCATCCCTTATTTGATAGAACTATTAGTATGGCTGGAAGTACTAATCTTTCCAATATTTTTTATACAAGTCCTTTTTATTTTACTAGTTTGTTATTTAAAAAACAACATCGCGATAAAAATTTAACTTTTATAAATGGCGAAAACAGAAGTGTACGACATTATTTTTTAGATCAAGTTAGCAAATATATGGATTTAGTAATTAACAATAGTCAGTCAACAATCAAAACAAATCTAACTGGATATTATAATAATGCTGATAATATCTTTGCAAATTATTGTAACAATTTATATGACATAGATAATTCACCTACCAATCATATTAGTACGAATATAATAAGTTTTGGAAAATTTGGTCAAACCAGATTAAGTTATGAACCTTTGCCAGAGTATTTTACAAGTCGTTGTATGGTTTATCCAGAAACTACCTTTTATAACTGGGAAATATTTATTACTGAAAAAACATGGAAATGTGTAAAAGCAAAAACACACTGGATTATATTTGCAGGTGCAGGTAGTTATGAAGTAATGCGTGAAGTAGGATTAAGGAGCATTATAGAACTATGTCCAGATTCTATGAATGACTTTGACAGTATCGAAGATCATATCCTTAGAATAGAAAAAATTAGTAAATGTTGTGAATATATTTCTAATAACAGTAGCATATTTGATAGTTCTGAAGCACATAATATGTTAGAATTAAATTATGAAAATTTCCATAATCCATTATTAAGTGTGGAACGTTGCGTAAAACCCTTTATTGATAGGTATATAAGCACATGATTGACTTGCCTGATATTGATATAGACTTTAAAAATAGATCTGATATTTTAAAGTTTATAGAGCATACACCTGCAAGATTAGAGACTGGCAGGCAGCATAACACTGGTGTATACTTTACTGACATACCCAGTGCAGGTGATGGTATGAGTACCTTTGATCACAAGCAAGCGGAACAACTGGGTTACTTTAAATTAGATTTGCTCAATGTAAGCGTATATGATCAGGTAAGAGACGAAGTACATTTAGTAGAATTAATGACTACAGAACCTCGGTGGAATAGACTCTGGGAAGATAGGGAGTTTTGTGAACAAATTGTACACATTGGTAATCATTATGATTTAATTAAACAAATGAAGCCAGACAGTATACCCAGGATGGCTATGTTTTTAGCAGTGATGCGGCCAGGTAAAGCACACTTGCGTAACAAACCCTGGGCGGAAATTGCCAAAACTGTCTGGCAGCGACCTGAAAACGACAAATACTTTTTTAAGAAATCACACAGTGTAAGTTATGCACATCTTGTAGTCGTGCACATGAATTTACTTGACTCGCTTAACTAGTGTAATATTTTTTCGCTTACTGCGACTTTTGGCCATCTCTAGTATGTTAACACTTGGTCCAAATATTATTTCTACATCTTTAATATTAAGAGTAATTAAACTATAAGTGAACTTTGCCCAATCACCTTTTAGAAATAAGTTGATAGGAATTTTTTGGTTACTTTCCCACCACCAGGTTTCACCTAATTCCAAAAATTCTTGTCTATCGTCCTCAGTCTTTAGTGCTTCATAATTGTAAATGCTACAAACAGTATCATCGGAATTTTGTATTATTCCTAGATACTCATCACCACCATAACTAACAAGGCTTAAAAACGGATATTTTTCTTTTATTTCGTCGCTGATTCTTGCCATTATAAAAACTATAAATAGTAGTGATATGACTACTATTACCAGTTACTTATACGAGCAAAATATTAAGGTTACCACAACTGATGTAACCGTGGGAAATGTTATGAGTATGTTTTACACACCAAACATCAAAGTCTACAGAGGGATCGATAATCCTGTTAGAGTAAACTTTGTTAACAGGGATCAGAAGAAGGTCAGCCTAACTGATAAAACTGTTACCTTTGTTATGATAGACAAAGAGACAAACAAAACACTCCTACAAAGAAGTGTTACAAGTATAAACCCAGCCGCTGGTACAGCAGAGTTTACACTCAGAGATGTTGACATGTACAACCTAGACGGCAAATATTATACATATGCTTTTAAAGTTGTTAACGGCGAAGGCAGAACACAAATTGGTTATAGTGATGACAACTATGGTGCAGGTGGTGTGCTTGAGCTTATAGAAGGCGTTTATCCAACATTTGCTGCTAGTACTCTAGAAGATTTTGGTGCTGGCGATAATGGAAGTATCATTTATATTGATCCATATGTTAATTCGAACAATGCGTTACACACCGCACAAGTTTATTTTTCAAGTGCATTTACAGGCACACTAACAGTCAAAGGCAGTTTAAGTCCAGGAGGTAGTGGACTTACAGCAGACGACTTTACTACTATTACAACTCAAACCTACACTGCACAGTCAGATAATGTTGCTTTTAGTTGGAATGGTGTTTACAGTGCTATACAATTTGTTCGCAGTACAACAACTGGAACACTTAGTAAAGTGCTGTATAGGCCATGAAGTTAGTAGGATTTGGCTGTAGTTTTACATATGGAAGCGAACTAATAGATCCCAACATAAATGAATGGGATCAACATCATACAAATAAAAAGTATAGAGAAAGTCATGCCTGGTTAGGCTTACTTGCTAAACGACTAGGGTGCGAGTTTGATAATCGAGGTGAACCTGCTAATAGTAACTTTGCAATAGGTCAACAAGTTGCTGAATATGTTCGAACAAATCGTGAGAATTTACAAGATATTACTATTTGTATTGGATGGACTGGGCGACCAAGAATGAGCTGGTATGATGATCACTGGACACACAATGGTTTTGTCAGCGATAAAACAGGCTGGACAGACAGTTGTCGGGAATGGGTAACTAGACACACTAGTCAAAGTTTAGATATGTTTACTGATAATGCTAAATTGATTGCTAATAGTGTGTGTAAGTTTTACGATGTTAATCTACTACAGTTTAATTCACTTGGAAAACATGGGACAACAGGCTATAACAAATACCTTGCTGACGGATCCAGTATGGATGAATATTTAAGAAGTAAACAAGTTGATTTCGAAAAAAACTTTTTTGCAAGTGGCGATCATCCCAACGAAAGTGGTCATGAAGAATGGACAACATTTATGTGTGACTGGATAACGGGAAACAACCTTGTCTAAAAAACTTTGGCAGTTTGGATGTAGTGTAAGCCTTGGTGAAGAAGCAACAAAGCCATATGGCGTCTGGATTGCAGAACATATTGGATATGAGTTTATCCAGCAAAGCGAAAGCAGTGCTAGCAATCCAAGTATAGCATTAAAGTTTTGCGAACTATATACCAAAATTGACAGTGAAGACCTAGTAATATTTGGCTGGAGCCATCCTAGCAGATCAAGTTGGTACAATAAACATGCACAGGGATGGGAACATTTAAATTATATACAACAGAAAAAGCGGGGAGATCCGTTAACTGGAAGTGTGGTAGATTACATAACACACCAAATATGTGATTATGTTATAAACACCAACGATTGGTATCCTAAACATATTGTAGACACAACCTGTAAACTTAATAACCTAAAATATCTACATGTAGATTGTGTTCCAGGAATGGTAGATTATTTAATGCATGAACAAGCCAAATACATAGCAGACCACTTGCATCCTAATGATCTAGGACATGAACGAATTTTCCACTTGATTAAATCGGACATTTTTAGTATAATTAATACATGAATTCTATACAGCAAGCAGTAATTGATAATCTGCCCAGGCAGAAGCGTAGTCCAGGTGGCTGGTATACGTTTAATGCTGTATGCTGTCATCACAATGGAGAGAGCCTGGACAAGCGTGGTAGAGGCGGTGCTATAACAGATGGCGAGGCAATAACCTATCACTGCTTTAACTGTGGATTTAAAACTGGCTGGCGTCCTGGCAGACATGTTAGTTACAAGTTTCGTAAACTGCTAACCTGGTTAGGCGTAGAAGAAAATGAGCGTCAGCGTCTTGTAGTAGAAGCACTACGCATCAAGGAAACTGTAGTTGTTGAAGAGGAAGATGAGCCTGAATTTACTATAGAGTTTCCAGTTAGAAAACTTCCTGAAAATTGTGTACCATTAACTGAAGCACCGGCTGAGTTACAGGAGTATGCAGTCAGCAGATGCTTGCCAGTAGATGAATTGCTCTGGAGTAATACTAGAGCAGGCGGGTTATATCGTCGGATAATTGTACCTTGTACGTGGGACAATCGAGTCATAGGGTCAACTGCCAGGGCGGTTACTGACGATATAAAACCCAAATACTTTAACAACTATGAAGCCAACTATGTTTATGGAATAGATCGCCAATTAAAGGATGGAAAGTTTAGCATAGTGTGCGAGGGTATTTTGGATGCACTAGTAATTGGTGGTATAAGTATACTAACTAACAGGTGTAATGACATACAAGCACAGATAATAGACACGTTGGGTAGAGAAATTGTGCTGGTTCCTGACAGAGACAGGGCAGGACAATCACTAATAGATGATGCACTAGAGCATGGCTGGAGTGTAAGTTTTCCTGAATGGGAACCAGATGTAAAAGATATTAATGCCGCAGTGGTACGATATGGCAAACTTTTTACTTTAAAATCCATTATTGATGCAAAACAAACCAATAGACTAAAAATAAACTTAATGAGGAAAAAGTTATAATGGATATCTGGCTAGGGTTTCTGCCTGGAAGCGGTGCTACTAGTATAGAAATGCTTTTACGGTCTGACTGCACTAGTTTGGAAACATTACCTGTTGATGATTTTTGGGTTGAGGGGAAAGATTTTGTTACAGGGCATGGTAGTGGCAAACAATGGCATCCTTACACCTCCCAAGAGTTATTTAATCCAAAATATAAAAAAGCTAAAGTTAATATTTTTACACCTATAATTCCTATGTCAGATCTCAAAGGTAAGGAAATTTTAGAACATATTTATATTCAACCAGGAATAAAATTTTATCTTGGACCATCATGTAAACGTAGTTGTGAATTTGCAGTAATAACAACACAAAAAGTACCTTCTTACCCTAACAACATTATAAATTTGGAGCATTCTGCTCAATGGAGTACTGGTAGTCTTGATAAATGGGAAATTAGGGAAGCAATAAGTCTAAACTTTATGCAATGGTTTGTACCACAAATGATAGAACAATGGCAAATTGCTAGCAATCTTGGGTTTACTTGTATAGATACATTAGAACTGTTTAGTTGTTATCCAACAGTAGTAGATAGCATAGTAAACCAAATTGGGTGTACTATTACTGATAATGAAATGTATAAGCAGCATGTTAATCACTGGTTTACGGGACAAGATAAAATATGGAATGATTGGGACAGATATAATGAATATAAAAATGGTAAAGGAAAATTAACAGGAGATATTGTACATGAAGCAATGATCCAGTATAATTTAAGAGAACGTGGAATAGAATTAAAGTGTTATGGATTAAACGAGTTTCCAGACGCCCAGACATTAAAGGATTTTTATGAGTAGAGAATACACACCAGATTTACAAAAACTGTTTTTAGAAATGATGATGCAGGATGCACAGAATTATGTGCGAGTGCAGAACATTTTTAATCCAGAGAACTTTGACCGTAGTTTGCGTGATGCAGCAAAGTTTATTAAAGAGCATGCTACTAAGCATAGTACTATGCCTACATATGAACAGTTAAATGCAGTAACGCAGGTAGATGCAAAGCCTATTCCAGAGATGGCAGAAGGGCACAACGATTGGTTCCTGGAAGAGTTTGAATCATTTACTAAACGGCAGGAACTGGAACGTGCTATTCTTAAAGCAGCAGACTTATTGGAAAAAGGAACATATGATCCCGTAGAAAAACTAATCAAAGATGCAGTGCAGATCAGTCTAACCAAGGACATGGGCACAGACTATTTTGAAGATCCTCGCAGCAGACTTATGAAGTTAAAAGACAACAATGGCCAAGTAAGCACAGGTTGGCCTGCGCTGGATCGCAAATTGTTTGGTGGCATGAACAAAGGTGAGTTGAACATTTTTGCAGGTGGTAGTGGTAGTGGTAAGAGTTTGTTTATGCAGAACTTGGCTGTTAACTGGGCAACGGCAGGACTCAATGGTGTATATTTGACACTGGAACTTAGTGAAGAACTGAGTGCAATGCGTATTGATAGTATGCTCACAAACATTGCCAGTAAAGAGATATTCAAGGATCTTGACACAGTAGAGATGAAAGTCAAGATGGTTAGCAAAAAAGCAGGCAACTTGCAGATTAAATATTTGCCAGCACAGAGCACAGTTAATGATGTTAGAGCATACTTAAAAGAACTTGAGATTACAAAGAACATGCGTATTGACTTCCTGCTTATTGATTATCTGGACTTGTTGATGCCAGTTAGTGCAAAGGTAAGTCCCAATGATTTGTTTGTTAAAGACAAGTATGTGAGTGAAGAACTACGCAACTTGGCTAGAGAACTTAACACAATCTTTGTAACAGCATCGCAGTTGAACAGAAGTGCAGTTGAAGAGATTGAGTTTGATCACAGCCATATTAGTGGTGGTATCAGTAAGATTAATACAGCAGACAATGTGTTTGGTATCTTTACGAGTAGAGCAATGCGTGAGCGTGGACGCTATCAGATACAGTTAATGAAAACTAGAAGTTCAAGCGGTGTTGGCCAAAAGGTAGACCTGGAGTTTGACATTGAAAGTTTGCGTATTAGAGACCTTGGCGAAGATGAAGACTATCAGAACTTTAAGAAGCAAAGCAGTTCAATCTACGAGCAACTAAAGAACGGAGACAAAACTCCTGAAGCTGAGGGCGATGCTGAAGTAAGTAAGATTACAGCAAATGTGCAGAGCAGTAAACTTAAAGACATGTTAGCAAGTTTAAAGCAAAGTGACTAAAATACACACATTTAGTGATGGATTCGGTGCTGGTCATGCTTTTCCTATGTGGCCCCAGATGATTGCTGCAAGTGGGTTTGATGTAGTTAATTATAGTGAAGTTAGCATTAGCGTTCCTGAACTACTGGATTTGTTTTATAAATCTTATAACTTTTATGATAGATTTTTAGTACAACTTCCTGAGTTTGGTAGAATAATTGGTGTTAGGATGCCAGCACAGACAGATAGAAATCTTCATACCAGGGATCAAAATCTTCTAACGGATTTAAAAAATAAAAACTTTCGTAATGTAACCATACTACATGTGCCAGAAATGGATAAGTGGAGTAGGCAATTTTCTGACAGAGGAGAAGAACCTCAACCTCAGCCAGTGGTTCATGCTAGATGGTTGACGCAAAACTTTCCTGATTTAATTAGCCCAAACATATACTATACTATAGAAAAATTTGGCAAGTGGGAACCCTATTACTGGGATAGAGAACAACAATGGAAAGACTTAATAAATGAAGCTAGTTTGTTTCAGTAATAACACCGGTGGCGGATTAATTTGTGATTTACTAAATCATAAGCACACTTGGTCTGATAGTTATAAAATTTCAAATATAGAACATAATGTTTTTAAACAAACTGATACTCCGACTATATCTACTAAGATATCAGACCTTGACATGTGGAATAAAGTTTCAAAAAAATATAAAAACTCTAACCAATGGTACGGAACACATGTTCATCCTAGTGCTATTCCCAATCTAAATGACTTTGAAGAAGTATTAATTATAACAACTACTGGTCGTGACAGTAAATTATATAGATGGTTAAGGTATTACTACGGGTGGTTTTATAGTGTTGAACCCAATTGGATTGAAGATGATAACTTAGAACACATTGACAAAATTAGAGAAATGGCAAAAAATGTATTCATTGAATTCTCAGGATGGAAAGATTATCCATGTGTTGAGTTTTCAGATATAGTGTCTGGAAAATTTGTAACTGAGAGAAATCTCAATGTTGAAAGATTCAATGATTGGCAATCTAAAAATCAGTTTTTGTTTAATAGCTCTATTAACAAATGGGGTGTTTTAAGATTTGATGAAGCAGAATATGAAATAACTACTGGGCTAGCATACAAGTATCATTAAGATACTTGTCTAGTCTATAGCCCTTTGCTTCCCAACAGTCAATATAGCGTGTGCCGTTAGTCATTCGTATCTTGCCTGATCCTACAATAACATCGTGGTCTCTGTAGCCAAAGGGCTTCTTAATAGTTACGTCTACATATTCACTGTTGCCTACACCTAGCGTAACAAATGTAACATATCTTCCTTGCTCCCCCTTGAATACACGGCCGTTTGCTACTAGTCCTGCAAAGTTTACACGGTCCAGATAGGTTTCTTGTACAAACATATTGGGCATAAACTCTGGCTGTGACCAATAGCCATTGCGTTTGTATTGTGTTACGGGAGATTCACATACACCGTTTTCGTATCCTAGTTCACGCAGGTCCCAGCCTGCTGTTTTTGCTTCCTGTTTGTGCACCCAGCGTTTATATGATCCCTGGCAATGTTTGAGTGCTGCTTGCCAGAACTTCATAGGATTGTGTGCTTTTTGATATGCCAGTGCCCAGATAAGTCTGCCCAGGTTTACAGCATGAGCACGACATAAACCAAAGTTGCCCAGCCCATATAACTCTTGTATAATTGCTTCCTTGTCATCATGCTCGCCCATGCGAGTCATAAACTCCATTACACGCTCTTCATCTTTTTTAGCAAATGCCCGTCTGTACATGTCTGCTTCATACAAGTCACAACCTATGAGTTTGGCTATTTTGCGTATAGCATCGTCTTCATATACAATAGTGTCCTCCAGTCTGTTCTCTGTCCAGTCCTGGAAAAAACTTGCCTTTTGTCTGCCAGTGGTTGCAACAGGGCGTATAAGTGCTGTAGCAAATACACAGTCTGCTTTTGATTGAGGTTGTATTGCACGGAATAGGCGGCGCATTGCAGGGGACTCCGCTTGTGTTACACCAATTACATCGCCTCTGCATAGCAGTTGACTTGTCTCAAAGTCTTGTTCTGGATATGCTTCCAGTGGTGTGTCAGGGTCTATTTCTATAAGTTGGCTTAGTCCACGGTTAGCCAGTATGTCTATTTTAAGGTGCTCTAGATCTTCTACTTCACGTTTGTCTAATAATATTTGATTGTCTTTGTTGAATAAACTCTTGGGTAGTTTTCTTTCAAATACAAGAACACCACCACAGTGTTTGCTGATACTACGTTTTTTGCCTATTAGTTTTCTTTCTATTCTCATGGCCTCTTCCTTGTCAATGTCTAAATCTTCATAACGAAAATTGCGAGGAAGTCTACCAGACGCACCTAGACGGCGTGCCGCTTCTCTACGTGCACTGCGCTCCTTGTATAGCACATAGTTACTGATTCTTGCTGAACGTTCTGGCCAATTTGCAAAGATACGTTGCATGACAGTGTCCTGTTGCCAATGCGGAAAGTCTATGTCTACGTCTGGTAGATCATCCCTCAGTGGATTTAAGAAACGTGCAACCGGTATTTGCCACCTTATGGGATCAACGTCTGTTATTCCTAGAAGATAACAGACAAGACTAGACCCTGCCGAACCCCGAGTCATATGTGTAATGTCCTCGGTCAGAGCTAATACGTCACAAATTGTTAGGAAATAATCAGTAAAGCGAAGTTTGAGTATAATCTCAAGTTCTTCGACTAGTCTATCGTGGTACTCTTGAGCCTCTGGTATGTGCCTTACAAACCTGCCAAGTAGCCTATCTAATTGAGCCTTCGCGTCTTTTGGTAATTTCATTGCCTTTGTTTGCCTAAATGCCTAAAGTTTTCGTTTTTTGCCTAAGTCATTACTGAGTAATGACGTTTTTATTTAGCAATCAAGGCCAACAAATTTAATTTTTTTGATTTATAATAGTTTCTTTTTTAGGATTTGGCGCACATCGTCATCTGAAAACTTAATATGCCAAGTGCCATTAAATGTTACATAATCAACATTTGTCAAATATGCATAGTCTTTATTATCTGTTGTCATGGTACTGTATTGAAACAGTTCAGATAATATTAAATCTTTATACCTGATAGTGTTTATTTTGATATAACTATCAGAGTGTGTTCTATAATTTTTTCCGTAAAAATGTAATTTTACTTCAGTAGGTGATATTTCTTCACGCTTTATATAAAATGGACCTATAGTTTCAAATTCAAATTCTATCATTTATATCTCGTTAATATTAAAACACTTCTGCGAGGATACTTACCACTAAAGTTTGCACTTACGTGAAAACGGTTTCTAGGCCAAGTCATTGCTGTACCCAAAGTCCAATGATGTATAAAGTCTACAGTAAACCCTGATAATTTATTATAGTCTAAATGTGTAAGGTACGTGTAATCAGTTTTGTCAAATGGTGTGTTGTCTAGACCGTATTCTTCTCTAGTAGTTTGTTTATAAGTAGTAACACCTTTATTTCCTAAACCTGTTTCAGCATTAAACGAAACAGCTCGGTCACTGCTTTGATCAAAAATCAGTGTATAATAGGATTCCTCATCTACGTGCGTTAACGGAATAAGATAACTAGTAGCTATATTGTCATTTTTGTCATGTTCAATATAGCCATCACTATGTACGCCACCTGCACCATAATCACTATTGATATTTACAGTAGTAATAACTTCATTATCAGGTAGTTTCGCTTGCAGTTGTTCAAGTTTATGAGCAAAAAAAGGCTGTGCATAGTGGCACATTGTTTGATAACGAAGGCCGTTGTTACGACTTAACTCTTTAGGAAGCACTGAGTCGTACCATAAAAACCATTCGCATTCTTCTTGGGTAAAAAAGTTGGGTATCTGTTTCATATTGATTTAAGTTTATTACTGACCATATCAAATACTAAAGCGTTGCCTTGTGTAGACAAATGATTGATAAGTCCAGGATATTTTTTTTGTATTTTAACTAAGTTGATTGCATGATCTTCGGTTATAAATTGTGGATCTACGTTTAGATTATTTACTACAACGCAAGGTACTGCGCCAATCTTAAGATTAATTTCTTTGCGGAGCAGCCTGTAAATATTATTTTGATACTGTTCATCAAAATGATAAAAGAAAAAGTTTCTTGCAGTTCTTAATGCAGTATTAAATGGATTCAGAAGATTCCACCATCTTGTGTAATGATACTCAATATCAGCTAACATTAAGTCTGCATTATGGTGTAGTTTATCACTATAGTGTACTGGATGTTTTTTTGTATTAACTCTCAATGGCGAAGTGTGGCTAACAATAACACAATCGTAGTCGCTGATATTTTTAACAGATTCAATTTGTTGTAGGATTTTATATTCACCAACGCCAGCTTGTGCAAGATTTGTAACTGTGTGTTGTTTAGCTATCAGATTTGGCCAGCCTGAATCATCGTTATACTTTACCGACCAATCAGCCGCATAACTATCACCTATGATAAGTATTTTCATTATTATAATAATATAACGGATGCCAATATTAAGTCAACTTATATCTGAAGAGTTTCCATTCCTCTAGCATATTTCTCAAGATGTTTAACATATTCAACCATACTATGGTCACCGAAGTTATCAATCTTACCTGCTAGTAGACCTCTCCACATGCCGCGGAATCTGTCCTTAACCATCTGGAAACCAGTTGGGTTACGAACATTACCCCAGGTGTTTAAGTAGTGCTGCTCGCCATGGTGTCTATAACCCATAATTCTCAACGGTACACGAGTAACAATGTCGTTATTGTTTACCCAGCGATGGTGTGTAACTGCCAAACTATCTACATATTTTTTCCAACCTACTCTAGGTGACCCATATGTGTATAGTTCTTCTACTGCTGGAATACCTTCGTATAAGTGACAGCGGCTAGCCATAATAGTTGCCATTGCTGCACCTAAACTGTGGCCGCAAAACCATAGTTTTTGTTTTGTTTTCTGAATATCTTCAAGCACCATTGGCCAAAGTTCGTCTACCTCTGCTTTGAAGCCACGGTGTACACGGCTAACTGTCTCTGCTACAACTGGCATTGCCTGTAAGTCTGCTTTAATGTCGTTAAGTTCTGTTGGCTGTGTGCCTCTGCATGCAATAACACAATCGTCTTTGTTTTGAAAACGATATGCCTGTGCGCCATCTCTGTTATAAAATTTTGTTGTTGTAAATCCTAGAACTTTTGCAGCGGCTTTGGCGCCTTTCTCGTCTAGATATGCTATTTGTGCAAGTTTTGCAAATAAAAGGCTTCTTTCTTGAAAATTCTGCTCAGTGATAGACATTGCTCTTCTCCCTTTGTTATAATAATATTTAACATAAATACATGAAAATAGGCGTAGTAGAATGAAAAAGCATACCCGCAGTATATTGCAGGAGCTCAGTTTAGCAGCTCATAAGAAAGATCGTCAGCATCTTATTGAAACTCGCGGCGAGAATATTATTGAAAGTGCAATTAATATTATTGAAGAAATCTATAGAAACTACGACGCTGAAACTGCCGGCGATCTTGAGCGCAGATTTATTAACAGTATTCGCAATCGTGACACCAAGCGTTTTATAGTGGGCATGAAGCGAGCAGACACAGATGAAAATAAATGAAGTAGCATTCACTCAAGCATGGTATCTTGTTGAGGGTAAAGAGGGCAAGAATGTCCACTTAACTCATCTAGAAGACCTAGTGTTTGATGAAGGCTATGCTGGTGCACAAAAAGCTCTACAGTATGTAAACGGTGTGCGTGACATGCTAGCACAGGGTGGCGGCAAGCAGAAAGTAACAGTAAAATGGGACGGTGCACCTGCTATATTTGCTGGCACAGATCCGGCAGATGGTAAGTTTTTTGTTGGCACCAAGAGCGTGTTTGCTCAGTCTCCTAAATTAGTTAAAGACAAAGCAAGTTTAGACGAGTATTATGCTGGTACAGCATTACACGATATACTGGGACAAAGTTTTACCTATTTAAAAAAGTTAGGCATACAGGGTGTGCTACAGGGCGACCTATTGTTTAGCCCACTAAGGCCTCCTGAAACATCTGAAATAGATGGTGAAAGTTATATTACTTTTAGACCTAACACAATTACATATGCTGTAAAAGATGGAACAGACTTAGCAAATCGTATTAAACGTGCTAAACTAGGTGTAGTATTCCATACAACATACTCAGGCCCTAGTGTAGCAGACATGCAGGCAGAGTTTGGTGCTGATGTAAGCAGTTTAAAAGGCAGCTCAGATGTTTGGGTTGAGGATGCTTACTACAAAGATTATACTGGCACAGCCACACTAACTGATGCTGAAAATAAGGAAATGCTAGCCAAGGTACAGGGTATTAGCAACCAACTTAAAAAGACAGATCCTGCTACTTTTGACAAGTTCTTAAATGAACCTGACATAAGTGCTATGCTTAATATTTTTATGAACAGCCGAGTGCGTAGCGGTGAAATGGTAGGCGATCCTAAAGCATTTATAAATGGATTCCTTCAATTTTATAAAGACCGTATGCAAAAAGAAGTAGAGAAACTAAAAGGTGGCGCAGATTCACCAGCAGGCCAACGTCGCATGGAAAAGATAAATGCCATGAACGACTTTGTTAAAGATAACTTCAGTACACTTGTTAGTATGCTTGACATTTATAGACAATTAATTGGTGCTAAACTATCCCTAATAAGCAAACTAAATACGGTAGAGGGTATTGGTACTTTCCTTAAAACTGATACTGGTTATAAGGTTACTAATCCTGAAGGCTATGTGGCAATAGGCCATGAAGGTGGTGCAGTTAAATTCAACGATAGATTGGAATTTAACCGTGCTAACTTTATGCTTGCCAAGGAATGGTAAATGTTTGAATTTTTAAAAGAAGAATTAACAGAAGCAAAGTATATTAGATCTCCTCGCGACACAGTAGGCCGTAGTGATCAAGGTATTGCTGAAAGTTTCTTTGAACATTTATTAGTTCTACAACAAATGCGTTTTGAAAATCCAGCATATGCTCAGAAGTATGCTAGTGATACGTTACGCTACATGAGCTTTAACAATGTTAGAACTGGCGCAACTGATTTGCACAATCTAGCAAGCATACTTAATAATCCAACTAGATTTGCAGACAAAATGGGCACAAGTGGCTTACAATTTGACGAACTAGGATTTAAACGCTACCTTCGCAATATTAAAGATGGCAAATATATGCCCGCTCAAGACCGTGCATTCTTTTATAAAATGCAAAAAAATCTAGGCATAAAAAATGGTCTACTCAACCAGGCAAGACGCATGATGAGTGATTATACTGCGGCTAGTGGCAGTGAGCGTACTAATGTAAGTGCTAGAATGGTAAATGCATTTAGACAAGATGGCCAATATCGCAGTGATATGTTTAGTCCATATGCTAAAACAATTAAAAACAATAAACTACTTCCTGACACAGAAAAGCCAGGAATGAGTTTGGCTGCAAAGACTGCTATTGCTACTGTAGGCGGTTTTGCTGCTGGATATGCAATTTCTAGAGCTCTAGACTAAAACTTTTACTTTTCCGTGATAAATATCAGTAAGCTCGAAATGATCGGGCAATGGAGAAAGAAATGGCAGAAATTACCAGAGTTCACGGTAATGCTTTTGGCGTTGTAGCCAATGACCGCGGCGAAGCCGGTAGCGGTGCAATTAGTGCAGACGAAACAGTAATTCTTAATGGTCCACAGTTAGACTTCTTTAAGATCATTGTTAAGGATGTATCAGGTAACGTAGAGGATCTACGCAACGAATTAGACGCAGGTGAAGGTGTAGAAGCAATTCTACGTCACATTGGTCTTAAGGGTAACATTGAAATTTACCAAGTTGAGGGCGACACAAGTGGTCAAATTAGTGTTGCTATTTACCCAGCAGGTGCTTATACAGCATCAACACTTCAAACAGCAGTTCGTACATTAAGTGCTGCTGGCGCTAACAACCTCGACTGCTCAAGCAGCGATGTAACAGATCCTGGCTTCGAGCTAGTATAATATAAAAGGGAACAGTTCAAATGGCTGATTTAAGTGAAGGCGTAAGAAACGCACAAACATATAGCGGTGACCGTCAGGTAGCCCTAACAAGTCTCTCAAAGAGCAACATGACACAGGACGAGCTCGACGCAGCAATCCAGTTCATTCAGAAGACAGCAACAGTTATCGGTATCGGTGACGACACAGCAGGTGGCTTTAACGCTGGTGTTAGTGATGTTGTTTATGTACTTTCAGAAGGTCCTGCTCCAGCAGCAGGTTCAGACTTCGGTGAAGGCACAACAGGTGTAACAGCGGCAGTTGTTGCATACTTTGACAACCTTCTCTAAGGTTTAAAAATAAACTGTTAAAAGGGCGGTGTTTTTACATCGCCCTTTTTTATTCTACATACATAATAATATGAGACATTGTTCAAGCGTATGGCAGGATCATCCTGGCATACATAAAGTAGATATCGATAAACTAAGTCCAATGAGTTGGCATGCAGATAACCGTTGGTACTGGCGAGATTTGCCACGCATAATGGATGACGGTTTGTGGTATCCATTACTATATTATAAATGTACACTAGACTGGTGGAACACAAGTTTCTACAAACGCAAAGGTTCACACGAAATGTGGACGCATATAAATCCTCCCCAAGTAAATGAAGATGGTATGATATGGGGCGTGTATATGGGCACAAACAGATTGAAATGTCTTAAGTTTATGTCGTATAATAGTGTTGATTGTATAGAATGCAAAGGCCAGGCACAGTTAATCGAGCTAGGTGTATATTTAAGAGACAAGGATCCACTACACAATGCCGTTACAGTATGAAGAAATATGGCACCTGCTCACACTGGTTGACATTACAGAAACTGGACATACCAGAGGCACCGGACTATTAAGAAATCAACAACGTAATTTCGAAACTGTTCAGCAAGTAATAGGTATGCTAACACAGCCTTTTGGAATAGGGCCTCCTTCTAGTTACAAGTGGGGTAAAGTACATAGACGGTTTAAAGACACAGGCACGGTATGGGGCGAGGTCCATGACTTTACTCAGGAAATGCTTGCAGATTTAAATGTGTGGTTGTGGCGTTTTGGTATAGAGCGTGAAGGTGTTTTTGATTTACATGAAAAATTTGACGGTAAAAATTTACTTAATGCGTTTGAAAATGTGCCTGTTATAACTGGATTAACAGAAAATGCAGTACTACAACCACCTGTGTTTAGTATATCCCCTAAACTACAAAATGTGCTATTAATATGTGAGACTAGGCGGTAACTAAATATGTATGATGCATTAGGCACAACTAGGCTCATTATAGGCAAAAAAATAGGCATACAATCAAGCATCACCCAAAGGAGTTGGTGAGACCGTAATCAATGGCAGACATTGAAAAAGAAAGTTTAGAAGCACACGTAGAGTTGTGCTCTGAAAGGTATAAAGCATTGCACGATAAACTCGATGCAGTAAATCTTCGTCTTGACAAACAAGACAAGACACTAACTCACATCGCTACTAGTATTAGCAAAATGGAAGAAGGACGCAACAAGCAAGTAATGGCTTGGGGTGCAGGTATTATTGCTGCACTTGCTGCGGCAGTAGGCGTTTTACTTTTAAAAGTCCTTTAATAAAACTCATAAATACATATATGTTAACGAGCGAAATTACAGAAGCTATGGCGTGGGCAAAGCGTGGCAATACAGTTGTCCGTAAGTTCCGTTGTTCTAGTGGCAGACGCAAAGGGCGTATTGTTGCTAAACCTGCTCAGTGTTTTGCTGCACCTGACATACAAAAGCGTATTAAGTTAAAGATGACTAAAATGCGTTTAGGTAGCAAGATGATCAGAAAGTCTAAAAGGACCAAAAAGGTTAATCCTGCTAGTAAGAGAGTAGCAGCCCTTAATAGGAGTAGCAGATGAAAATTTTAGAAGTTTTAACTCCCAAACTAAAAAAGGGCAGTAATGTTGTTATCAACGAATCCCCTTACCAAGTGATTAATTATGAAGGCAATGTGTTAACCGCAGTGCCGCAGGGTGGAGACCAACCTATTAAAATTGATGTAACAGGCTGGGTATTAGAATTTAGTCCACAGGGTCTAGTATTTAGACAGCCTAAAAGCCCAGCAGAAAAAGATCGTAGTCTACCACCTGGCAGTATTGTTGACATACAGGGCACGCCTAGAATCATAGGAACTCCAGAGAGGGGTTGATATGAGATTTTTAGAATTTTCCAAGGGACCAAGTACCTATATAACAAATGAAGAGCAAGATTTGTTGCACCATGTAGACGCAAATGGTGTTTTGTATAAAAAGAAGTTATCAGAACGTGAAGCAGAGATAGCAAACAGACTTGTAAACCGAGATTTGCTATTAAGGAAAAGAATCAATGATCAAATTACATACCAAAGAAGCTCTAAGTCAAAACCTTAATAAAATAATCGAAAACAATACAACATTAAAAATATTACAAAAATCAGATAAGATCTTTGTTAATAATAAAACAATAAAACAAGAAGGTGACTTTTTTGTTTTAGATAATGCTGAGTATTTCTTTAGAAAAAAGTCTGCTGTAGCATATGCAGTTTGTTTAGAAAATAAAAATTCCAGCCTGGCTAGTAAAATACAACGGCTTGACAGTAATTTAGGCAAACTTTATGAAGATTATTTCTGGTACAGCAATGGTGTAAAGAACACAAAAGACAAAATTAAAAAAATAAATCTATTTAATAGATTATCAGATCTCAAGCCTAAACTCATGTCCACAAAACGAGAGCTGGATCTAACTTTGAAATCCGTAAAAATAGCATAAATACAATAATAGTTGAGGAAATTACAATGAATTTAGACGACCTTATTCCGGCTCCCAATGCTAAGAAGGTAGCACAAATTGCAGGCAAGACATTTGGCTACACACTTGATTTAGACAAATTGAATCACGACAAGGCGGTAAAGTTACGTGAATCTTTTGCAGGCAAACTAGCACATATTGAAAAGAAACTAGGTGCTAAGATTGGCAATAACAGAAGTTATTTGCAAAACAAACTCTTCTTAGAAGCTATTGACAAGTTTATTGCAGAAGGCCATGGCGTGCATGGTAAGGTTTGTAAAGATTGTGGTTGTGAATTTGATAATCCAAAGCCAGGTTGTGACTGCAAACATGACGGTCATAATGCTAATGGCAGCAACTGGATCAGTGCACTAGAATTAGAAGAATCAGTTGTTACTGAAGGCACACTTGAAAATTCAGAACTAGTGCTTGCTGCTAAAGACATGGTAGACAAGATCCAGGCTATGGTAGAAGATCTAGGCGAGATGCAAAACGAACAATTAGGTCCTCTTACAGATGCTATTAGAGACGAGATGGGTACCGACGTTGCAGACCAATTTAAAGTTGCAATGGAACAGGTAGTAGTTAGCGCACTTGAAAATATGAGAGCAAGTCGCGACGCTGCTGACCAAGCAAGTAGAATCCTACAAGGCGAAGCACCACCAGCAATGATGGGTCCAGAAGAGGAACCAGCAATGGAACCAACAACTGACATGGACATGGAACAGCCAGCTGAAGAAGACTTTGGTGCTGCTGATGCCGCACAAGCAGGTGACGAAGAGCTAGGCAGAGAACGCCGTGGCTAAACTGTTTGCAGACTATCTAAAAGAAGCAGACGAAAATCCCGCAGCCATTATAATGAGCGTTGCAGAACTTATGCGTAAGGATATGGATGCAGATAATGAGGTTGCTAAAACCAGTATTCCATTTTTCCTAATGCAGTTACGCAATGCTGGACTGCCTATTTCCTACGCTGGCTTAAAAGCATACTACAATGCTCATCCAGAACTTAAGAATGTTATACAAACATTCAATGATGAGGAAATCATATTTGTAGGACAAGGCGACGAAGCTGACGGCGAAACACTAGGCGAACCACAGGGCGACATTCCTCCTGAAGAAGTGGTAGACAACATGGCAAAACGTGCTATGAATAAGAGAATGAACGAGGAAGAAGTTGAGCTTGATGAAGCAAGAGTCCCTAAAGATGACTTAAACTGGGTTGCAACAGGTGGAGAATTCGGTAAGAAAAGAAGATTTCCTGGTTACATTATTAAAAAAGAAGGCATTAAGTACAACGCATACGACGAAGATGATATGGACCGAAGAGCGGGAGCTATGTCTTTAGAGGGTTTGGCTAGAATGTTGAAGCCTTATATAGATAGAAGAATAGGTGGCGGTTGGGAACTAAGTAAAGCTCTTGGATTGGATGACACAATGATAGAAGGCAAAGATCAAGGCGCTTCCAAAGAAGAGGAAGATGAATTCCATGTTGCACTAGACGATTTAGTGCACAAAACTTTTGGCCATAGTAGTATGGAAAAGAAGAAGAAACCAGCAAGGGAAGAAAGGATGTCTCAAGAAGAATTCGACTACTGGCAATCACCAGAGAGTCTAGCAAAACTTGCAGGCATTGCTGAAGCAAAAGCAGATCCCAAGATTGTAGCAAAATTTGCAAGAGTTCCAGGAAGCCAGCGTTCATACTACATTATGAAGTGGGCAGAAGAAAACGGCATTGATGGCAACGAAGCAATGGAGCTTGCTGGCTATGAAAAAGGTAGCTATATGGGCTATGGCACTTATAACTGGCGCTATGTTGGTGAATCAGACATTAGCGAACGCAAACTTACAGGTGGTGAAAAGCGTAGCCGCGAAGCCAATGTAAAAAAATTAAAAAAGCATAAGGGCGACTTTGAAAAACGCTATGGCAAAGATGCTGAAAGCGTAATGTATGCCGTTGCTACAAAGCGTGCTAAAGGGGACTGATAGTGGCATATTTACCTACAGGTGCACAAGCTCGTGAGCGTTCACAAAACAACAATACAATAGCACAACAGATTGCTATTATGGAAATTGCAGTTTTGAATGCTATAGCAAGCAATGCGTTTAGTGCAACCATCAGTAATACTAGCACAGTAACAATACAGGGGTCTACTATTACTGGTAGCCCAATGACAGACAACGACGCAGCAGGTATAAACTACTACAAAGCCTGGCAGGGCACTATCACAGATGCAGTTGCTACAGAGCAAATGAACGAAGTTATTGCACACTTTGAAGGCAAAGGCTATACTATTGCTCGTAAAAGCACAAGCGGCACATATTTTTATTGGTATCTAACCTGGTAAATGCTATAATTTAGTATGATAACAGAACAATTTGCTTATGGTAGTTTAAAGCGTAAAAGCGTAGACGGCCAAAGATTGTACACTACGCCTGACGGTTTAGCAGTGCCCAGTGTTACAACAATACTAGATAAAACAAAACCAGAACAAGCAAAGCAAGCTCTGCGTGAGTGGAAAAAGCGAGTAGGTGAAACAAAGGCTGCTGAAATTACTAAAGAAGCAGCAGGCAGAGGCACTCGTATGCATGCCTATTTGGAGCAGTATGTTAAAGAAGATAACATAAGTGAACCCGGTAGTAATCCATATAGTCAGCAAAGTTACAAGATGGCCAACATTATTGTGGAACAAGGCTTATGCAATGCTGATGAATTTTGGGGCACAGAAGTCCCACTTTACTTTCCACAAGTATATGCTGGCACTACGGACTGTTTAGGCGTTTACAACGGCAAACCTGCAATCATTGACTTCAAGCAAACAAACAAGCCCAAAAAGACTGAATGGATAAGTGATTACTTTATGCAGTTATGTGCATATGCTGATGCTCACAATGAAGTATATGGAACTGATATTGAGCAAGGCGTTATACTAATGTGTAGCAAAGATTTCCAATTCCAAACCTGGGTTATAGAAGGAGAAACCTTTCAAGACTACAAACGTCAATGGTGGACACGAGTAGGCGAATACTACGGCGCAAACTAATAAATAACATATATTAGGAGTTTAGCCGTGGCTGTAGTACAAATTTCCAGAATACAACACCGCAGTGGTGTCTATGAAAACTTACCTCAACTCGCAAGAGGTGAGATAGGTTTGGCTGTGGACACACGTCAGGTTTATATTGGCAACGGTGGCAGTGATGCTCCAACTACAGAAAATTTAGAAATCCTAACAAGTCGTAGTGATGTTCTAGCACTTGCTGATACCTATACATACAGTGATGTTCAAATTGGATTTAGTGCCCAAACAGGTGTTAGTGCACTTACTCCTATTACTAGAACACTACAAAATAAACTTGATGACTTTGCGAATGTAAGAGATTTTGGTGCAGTAGGTGACGGCGCAACAGATGATACTGCGGCTATTAACCGTGCACTTTATGAACTTTTCTCTAGAGAAACAGAAAAAAGAATACGCAGAGCACTGTATTTCCCAGGTGGTGATTATCTAGTAAGCAACGAAATTAAAATCCCAACTTATGCCAAACTAGTTGGCGAAGGACCTGACAGTACAATTATTCGTAGCAATGACTCAACAGGGCCAGTAGCACAGTTTGCAGATAGTTTACAGCAAATTGATGCAAGTGTAGGATCAAGTAGTGCTACACGTCCAAGTTTTATTACTGTAGAAGGTATTACCTTTAAAGCAGACAATGATATTGATGTTTTTAAAGTAGATCAAGCAAGTAATGTTCATTTTATAAATTGTGTATTTCAAGCTAACAAAACCACTGCACCTATTACAGTGGGCAATCAAAAGGCCTGTGTTAGACTTACAAGCAGTGCAAGTTATCAAACAGAGTTTGTAACATTTAGAAACTGTACACTACAAGGGCAAAGTTTTATTGTGATAGCAGATGACGATATGAAGAATGTATTGTTTGATGGTTGTAAAATGGTTACAGCCTTCAAAGGTATGAAGATTGGCGAAACAATAACAGGCAGTGCTCCAAGTATTATTGGTCCTAAAAGCATGAAGGTTATCAACACTCTTTTTGATGACATCTACAACAATGCTATTCACATTTACAGCACTATTAGAGGATTTGTTAGTAGCAATAACATCTTTAAGGATTGTGGCAACAATGGACTTGGCAGCGGCAACCCTAATCATGATGTAATACTTTTTGCAGGCCAAGGCTGTTACAGTTTTGGTGATAGTTTTGACAGACCAGACGTTGATGTAACTAGCACAACTAGAAAAATAGATCATGGTGCTAGAAACATCGCTACCGAAGACGATACCCTACAGGTAGGTTCACATATTAGACGCACTCAAGCCAACATAACACTTGCTAATAATACTACAGCAAGCACTGGTGTAACATTTGCTGACAATGGTGACTATTATGCAATTGAAATAGACTATTACATAAGCAGAAACAGCAAGTTTAGACAGGGCAAACTTACTATTACACATGATAGTTCAGCACAAGTACTTGATGATGATTTTAACGAAAATAATGGTGATGTAGGCGTAACATTTGCTTTATCCAATGCTGCTAATGTAACAACATTAAATTATACAACTGATAACCAAACAACAGGTACAGTGTACCTCACTACAAGAATAATAAGATAATAATATATGTGGTATGCAGATCCCCAGTCTAGGATTCTAGACTGGTTTAAATTTCGCCAATCCCTGGACATTATGTCTGAATATGAGGCAGTTTGTGCTACTAATAAATTGTATCACACTGCTCCTATTAGTAATAGATACTATCATTTTGATTTTCCTGAGGAATGGCCTGATCCCTGGGAATTAATTGTGGAAAATCATTACGATGATATTGCAAGAGCACTAGGAATGTTATATACTTTAAGATATAGTAGGCATGAGTTGTCCGGTGAGCTTAGATGCTACTCAGACAAAAACCACAGTAAGGAATATAATTTAGCATGGTTGTGCGAAGGAAAATATGTACTTAATTACGATCTCGGAGTTGTCGTAAATACTAACATCGAACTTAAAGAATTAAATTTAAAAGCAAGAGTAACTCTAGAGGAACTAGTAGGAAATGAGTCAAATTCAAGTAACAAAAAGGAATGGTCGTAAAGAACCTTTAGACCTAGAAAAGTTACACAAAGTTGTATTTTATGCATGTAACGGTATTACAGGCGTTAGTGCAAGTGAAGTAGAAATCCGCAGTCATTTACAATTTTTTGATGGTATTGAAACCAGCACTATACAAGAAACACTTATAAAGAGTACAGCAGATCTAATCAGTGAAGAAACTCCGGGATATCAGTATGTTGCTGGCAGACTTATTAACTATCACCTACGCAAAATGGTTTATGGGCAGTTTGAACCATGGCCACTATATAAACTCGTAAAGCGCAATGTAGAGACTGGTTTTTACGATCCAGCATTACTTGAAGATTATACTGAAGACGAGTGGAACGAATTAAACAATTATATTAAGCACGACAGAGATGAAAATTCAACTTATGCTGGCATGGAACAGTGGCGCGGCAAATATCTAGTAAAGAATCGTGTAACTAACGAAATATTTGAAACACCGCAAATGGCTTATATGTGTATTGCTGCTACCCTTTTTAGCAAGTATACAGAAAATCGTTTGCGTTGGGTAAAAGATTATTATGACGCTATATCTACTTTTTATATTAGCCTACCTACTCCTGTTATGGCTGGTGTACGAACACCGCAAAGACAGTTTAGTAGTTGCGTGCTTATTGAAACTGACGACAGCCTTGATAGTATTAACGCCACTGCTAGTAGCATTGTAAAATATGTTAGCCAGAAGGCTGGCATTGGCATTGGTGCCGGCAATATTCGTGCTATCGGCAGTCCAATCCGCCGCGGCGATGCTTATCACACAGGTGTTATTCCTTTTTATAAACTATTCCAGAGTGCTACTCGTAGTTGTAGCCAGGGCGGTGTACGCAACGGTGCTGCTACCCTATACTATCCTATCTGGCATTTGGAAGTTGAAGACCTACTAGTACTTAAAAACAACAAAGGCACAGAAGACAATCGTGTACGCCATATGGATTACGGTGTGCAGTTTAATAAACTAATGTACGAGCGTTTAATCACTGGCGGCAACATTACACTGTTCAGCCCAAGTGATGTGCCCGGCTTATACGATGCATTCTTTGCAGACCAGGATAGGTTCAAGGAGCTCTATGAAACTGCAGAACGCAATACCCGTTTGCGTAAAAAGACTGTAAGGGCTGCTGACCTATTCTCAGCGTTCATGGAGGAACGCAAAAACACTGGACGCATTTATCTAATGAATGTGGACCATGCTAATGACCACGGCAGTTTTAAAGCAGATGTTGCACCTATTAAACAGAGCAACCTTTGCTGTGAAATTGACCTACCTACCAAGCCGCTGTCAGACTTCAATGATCCAGAAGGGGAAATTGCACTATGTACACTTAGCGCAATTAACTGGGGACTTATTAGGGATCCTAAAGATTTTGAGAAGCCTTGCACTCTAGCAGTGCGCGGATTGGATGCACTATTAACATATCAAAACTATCCTGTCAAGGCAGCGGAACGTGCTACTATGCTACGTCGCCCATTGGGTATTGGTATTATCAATCTAGCATACTGGCTAGCACGTAATGATACAAACTACACTAATCCTAACCTAGAGCTAGTAGACGAATATGCAGAAGCATGGAGTTACTATCTTATTAAGGCTAGTGCTGATCTTGCTGTTGAGCAGGGTGCATGTCCTGGAACTAACGAAACAAAATATGGTGATGGTATTACGCCTAACCAAACATACAAATCAGACCTGGACGAACTTGTAGCACACACTGAGCGCATGGACTGGACTGGGTTGCGTAAGCAACTAGCAGAAACAGGCATTCGCAACAGCACACTAATGGCACTTATGCCAGCAGAAACAAGTGCACAAATCTCCAACAGCACTAACGGTATTGAGCCTCCTCGTGCCTATGTAAGCGTAAAGCAAAGCAAGGACGGTGTGCTAAAGCAAGTAGTGCCAGGTTATCCGCGTTTAAAGAATAAATACGAACTACTATGGGATCAGGAGTCACCTGAAGGTTATCTAAAGATTATGGCTGTACTACAAAAGTACATTGACCAGGGTATTAGTGTTAATACCAGTTACAATCCTACCTTCTTTGATGACGAAAAGATTCCAATGAGTACTATGTTAAAGCACCTTATCATGTGTTATAAGTATGGTCTCAAGCAGTTGTATTACTTCAACACCTACGATGGTGCAGGTGACGATGTAGCGGAAAAGGAACAAATCAGCATTGAACTATCTGAAATAGACGATGCAGATTGTGAAAGTTGTGTAATTTAGGGGAAGAAAATGGCAGTATTGGACACAGACAACAGAGACCACAAAAACAGAAAAAGTTTTTTAGACGGCAATGTGGGCGTACAACGCTATGACGATGTAAAGTATCGTGCGTTTGACAAACTTACTGACAAGCAACTTGGTTTCTTCTGGCGTCCTGAAGAGGTAGATATTTTGCGTGATGCAAAAGACTTTAAAGAACTTACTGATCACGAAAAGCATATCTTTACTAGTAACCTAAAGCGTCAAATCCTACTAGACAGTGTGCAAGGACGCTCACCTAACCTTGCGTTTCTTCCACTAGTAAGTTTACCAGAACTAGAAACATGGATTGAAACCTGGGCATTTAGTGAAACTATTCACAGTCGCAGTTACACACATATTATTCGTAATGTGTATGCTGATCCGAGCAAGGTGTTTGACGAGATGTTAGACATCCAAGAGATTGTAGATTGTGCAGACGATATTACACGGCACTATGATGATTTAGTTCGTATGGCTGGCTGGTACAATTTACTGGGCGTTGGTAAGCATCTTGTTGTCAGCGGCAAAGAACACGATACTTCCAAAGTAAACGGTAACTTCAGCAACGTTGCAACAGAGATCAATGTTGATTTGTATGAACTAAAAAAGAAGTTATGGCTTACACTAATGAGTGTAAACATTCTAGAAGGTGTTCGCTTTTATGTAAGTTTTGCTTGCTCGTGGGCATTTGCAGAACTTAAGAAGATGGAAGGCAACGCCAAGATTATTAAGTTTATCGCTCGCGACGAAAATGTGCATTTGGGTAGTACACAACAATTATTAAAACTATTGCCCAAAGAAGATCAAGACTTTGCAAAGATTGCTGATGAAACATTGGAAGAATGTGTACAAATGTTTGTAAGTGCAGTTGAGCAGGAAAAGCGTTGGGCAGAATACTTGTTTAAAGACGGCAGCATGATTGGCTTGAATGCACAACTACTAAGTCAGTATATTGAATGGATTGCTAACAAGCGTATGATTGCCATTGGTATCAAGAGTCCATTTAATGTTCCACAGGCTAGCCCACTTCCCTGGACACAGAAGTGGATCAGTGGCGGCGAAGTACAAGTAGCACCACAGGAAACAGAAATTAGCAGTTATATTATTGGTGGAACTAAACAGGATGTTGAAGAGAACACCTTTAGTGGTCTTAGTTTATAATGAAGACCCTAGTGTTAGGCGGACTAATAGTAGTCTGGATGATGGCTCTATTAGTAATAATTCATTTCCATGCATGAAATAGAAGACTGGATATTAAACTTTTTGAGTAAACCCAATAGTGCTTTTGCAGGGATGCCTCCTTGTCCTTATGCAAAACGAGCATGGTTAGATGATAAGGTTATAGTGCATAAAATTTATCCATGGAATATAGAAGACGCTCTGCGTTGGACCTTAACTTACTTTCCACCTGACAAAGATGTAGTTCTGTTTTGTATGGATCCAAAACTCATTTCTGCAGAGCATCTTGAAAAACTTGCAATAAGTACTGATGACTATATTATTTTAGACGACCATCCTGCTAATCCTGAAGTTGTAGATGGAGTCTTGCTTAATCAAGGAACATATGCTATACTATTTGTACAGCGTAGGAAAGAATTAGAAAAGGCACGTCAAGAACTTTCCCAAACAAATTATTATAAAAATTTTACAGAAGAGTATAAAAACGACGTAGTAAATAGATGACATTATATGCATATATTGATTTAACAGAAACAAACTATACTCCACAACTTGAATATGAAATACTACCAAAGGACACAGATCCTGTTCCATTGTTAGAAATATACAAACAGTATTGTAAGCATAAAGAGTTTGAGAGTGCGTGGCCTATGTTTGCAGAAGAATTTGCAGCACCTCATAATGACATAATTGCATATAGAGTTAAAGATAAGATTGTAGCGTGGAGTTTGATATACAAGATTGCAAAAGACACTGTATGGAATATGCAATTTGCTTGGGACTACAAACAACCCAAATTAAAACTAGGCTATAAAAGTATAAGAACAGAGTGTGCCATTTATAGGGAACTTGGATATAAAACTATGATGATAGATGATGACGTTCCTTATAAAGCAGAGTTACAAGGCTTTAAAATTTTTGGACCTATAAAATGAACGTATATACAATATACGCAGATCTTACAGAAGGTGCAAATGTAGACGACTTTTTGTCTAGCATCAAAGAGTTCTTTGGAACTCTGGACACACTTGTTGCCTATCGTATCACACGAATGAAACTGGGATTTCGCAGCAAAGATATAGGCGAGTGGCGTATAGATATGGAATTCAAAACCATGCAAGACCTAGATGATGCTATGGAACGTGTTTTACACAATAGGAAGACAGTGGACAGTCATATACATTTTACACAGTATATAGATGCTGACAGTCTAGATCATTTTTTATACAGGGACTTTCCAGATGAAGTATAACATCTGGAACAAATGGGACCCGCTTAAGGTTGTAATGTTAGGCGACAACTGGGGTCCTGAATTTTTCCAAGGTATTAAAGATGATAGGATTCGTAGTCCATTACAGCAAATAGCAGAGGAAACTCTAGAAGAACTAGCATATTTTGAAAGTGTACTTAAAGACTTTGGCTGTACTGTTCTTAGACCTGTAATAGACAGAAACGATCGTATCGAGAATTATGTAAGTGAAAACGGAAAAATAAACGGTGGTGTTCCGCGTACCGCATTACAACCAAGAGATAGTCAAATAGTAAGTGGAAATGTTTTATATAGTGAATTTACTGACAATCCAGGAATAGTACAAGGATTAAAACAATACGGCGAAGTTAACCCTTTTTTAGACCAGCAGGATATTCAACTTATTCTTCATAATAATCCTATGGATCAAGATCAATTTGATCGACGTGCTGGCGCCGATTACCCTACATATGAATATTATTTAGAAAATAGAAAAGACAAAAATAAATTTTTAGATTATGTTTGGGAAGAACTTAATAGTTTTGTTGATTTAGAAGGGATGCCTACTAGTGCAAACTCTTTTTTAATTGGTAAAGACATATATGTAGATTTTAAGTGCCCGCTACCCTATAGAATCTTAGAGAAGATTTTTCCAGATATCCGCATAAATGTTTTATCGCATGGCCATACCCACGCTGATGCTTGTTTTCATCCTATTAAACCAGGAGCAATTTTAAGCATTACAGATTTCCAAAACTATGAAGAAACATTTTTTAATTGGGATGTTTGTTATTTAAAGGGTGAGAGTTGGGATAAAGTTAAGGGGTTTATAAAGTTAAAGAAAGAAAATCTTGGAGCATGGTGGGTTCCTGGTGCTGAAGATAATCCACAGTTTTCTAACTTTGTTAATAGTTGGCTAGATGAATGGGTTGGATATGTTGAAGAATCAGTATTTGATGTTAATGTATTAGTGTTAGATGAACATCATGTTTGCGTTAACAACATGGAAAATCCGCAACTATTAGAGTTTTTAAAAAAACATAAAATGGAGCCTATTCACATTCCCTGGAAGCATAGATATTTCTGGGACGGTGGATTACACTGTATTACTTTAGATTTATACAGAGAAGGTGTACAGCAAGACTATTTCCCTGATCGTAAACAACCAATAGTCCAAAAGGAATTAGTAAATTGTTAAGAGAAAAGTATAACATATGGAACAAATGGGATCCGCTTAAAGTTTGTATGTTAGGCAACAATTATGCTCCAGAATTTTTTAACGGCCTTCCAGACAAAGCAGGCGATCCACTAAAGCGCATATGTGAAGAGACTCTTGAAGATCTTGCAGGATTTAAAAAAATACTACAAGACTTTGGAGTAGAAGTAATACAGCCAGAAATGGATCCTAACGAACGCTTTATTGACAATCCTAGCCGGTATCCAAGAGGACCACTACAACCAAGAGATCGTCAAATTGTACTTGCAAACAAATGTTATATAAGCGGCAATGATCATCCTTCAATTAAAACATGTCTGGAAAATTATGGTGAAGTAACAGATATAAGAGATGTAGATATTCACGTTCCTTATTATATGACTAGAGAAAGATATGACTTTATTCGTGGAGATGATTACCCAAGTTATGAAGACTTTTTAGAACATAGAAAAAATAAAGATTTTTTTAAAGATTTTGTATGGGAGGAACTTTTAGAAGTTAAAATAGACCTATCTCTTGACAGTGCTAGTAGTTTTCCTCTTGGTGATAATTTTACTATAGGCATAGGATTTGAGAAAAATATATTTTTTTCTCACATTATACAAGAAATGAAATATTATTACACAGTTTTAGATCATTTTCATTGTAAATTAGTGCCTGTAATTGGTCATTCAGATTCAAATTTCCATCCTATTAAGCCAGGTGCAATATTAAGTTTGCATGATGTCCAAAATTATGAGAAAAATTTTCCTGGCTGGGATGTTTGCTATTTGCCAGAACAGGGTTGGAGTAAAGTTGAATCTTTTTTAAAACTTAAAAGATTAAACAAGGGCAAATGGTGGGTAGCAGGCGAAGAGGATAATGATGAGTTTACACATTTTGTAGAAACATGGTTGCAGGATTGGGTTGGATATGTAGAAGAAACAGTGTTTGACGTAAATGTTCTAATGCTAGACGAAAATCATTGTTGTGTTTCTAACCCCAATAACGAGCAAGTAAACGCATTTTTTAAAAAACATAAAATCGAACCTGTGCATATTCCTTGGCGACATAGATGGTTTTGGGATGGCGGGTTACATTGTATTACATTAGAGTTATACAGAGAAGGTAAACAACAAAATTATTTCAAAGGAGTTTGTTAGTTGTTAACACTATACACAAAAAATTTATGCCCTTATTGCGATATGGCTAAAACATATCTACTTGCTTATGAAATTCCCTTTACAGAAGTAAACATTGAAGAAGATACTGAAGCACGAGAGTTTGTATTAAGCAAAGGCCATCGCACAGTGCCACAGATATACCGAGACGGAGAATTATTTGTTGAGGGCGGCGCTGAAGGCTTGATTAAAGTAGGTCATGAAACTATCAAAGAGCGTTTAGGTGATTTAAATCTAGGCGGCCTAAGTCTCTGAATAATAGTAGCAGTTAATTGTACGGATAAATATTAGCATGGCAAGACCTGTAGTAAGAATCGGTGACAGAAATAGTGCTGGCGGCGTAGCAGTTAGTCCAGTGCGTAATGTGCATGCTAATTTTAGACCTTTTGCAAGGTTTATGAGTAGTGTAACACCTCACCCCCCATGTCCTAGAGTTCCAATCCACTGTGGCGCAAAAGCAGCATTGCCAGGCAGTAGAACAGTTCGTGCTGGTGGCAGACCTGTTGTTAGACGTGGAGATGTAGACACTTGTGGACACCCTAGAGCATCAGGTTCTAGAAACGTCTTGTGTGGATAATTAATGGCAACTATTAAAGCAACTATCACTAGTCTTGGTCTTAATGCACTGGGTGGTGCAGTAAATGGTCAGGGTTTAAATAACCTAGGTAAAATTTTAAGTCAGCCTATGTCTAACCTTGGTGGATTTGGCGGTCAGATGGATGCCCAGGCTAAAATTGCAAATATAATTAAAACAGATTACGATACTCCAGCATTATTAAATGCTGGTGGTTTTAATCCATTAGTTTACCTTAGCAATGCATTAACTGGTGTAGCAGATGAAGTAGGCAGCGCAACTAGTGATGGTCGTGGTGCTATTTCCGGATCACTAGGATCAGGTTTTCAAGCTCTAGATGGATCAGGTATAGTAGATGCAATTAGTATACACACAGAGTACCTTAAAGGAAGTTATGGTGCTAATAGTATTATGCAGTGTTTTGTTGGTGTAGAAGCATTTTGCTTTATCAGTAAAGAAATGTACCAAACACTCGAAGGCGGTCTAGCAGCTCGTTTTGGTAGCGCATTTGCTGCGTTAAACAGTAGTTTACCAGCAAGTGAAACATTATCAGCAGTAGATAGTACATTTTTAGCAAATAATAGTAACAGTGAAGTAGAGGAAATATTAGGTGGCGAATATGCCTTTACCAATTTTCTTGGTGTTAATATAAACAACATCACAGACGCAATAACAAATGGTTTTAGTAATTTTATTACTGGTAATGTAAAAACAACTTTAGCACAACTTGCAGTTGATTTTACCAACCTTGGTAATGCGTATGATCTTACAGACATAGACAACTTTGGAAATCCCGGACAGATAGTAGACAGATTAATTAGTGTGGGTGCTGGTGATATTACGGGTGTAATAGATGCTATGCAGGATATTGGTGGAAATCAATTACTTGCAAATGTTGGTAATTTATCCAGTAGCCAGTTTAACAGTCAATTAACAGATGCATTAAGTTTAATTACCAACTCTGAGATGATTGCAATAGCGCAACAAGCATTAGGTAGTAATGTTCCTAATTTGACTAGTTTGGCTGACTTAACTGATATAAGGAAAGTATTACCAACGAGTTTTGATAATATTAGTCCTAATACTTTTACTCAACTAGTTGTTGAACTTAAAAATTTAAATATTGGAAATTTACAAACACCGCAACAACTTGGTACATTACTCGGACGATTCGATTTTCCTGTAAGTTTGCCTACAATAGAAAATTCAACAGTATTAATTGACAATGACGCCGCTGCAAATATTAGAACTAAGTTTTTAAATAAAAACTTTAAAGACATGAAAGTAAGTGATGCAATAGGGTCACTTGCGGGTGTTGGTATAAGAAACCCAATTACTAGGTTTACTAATGCTATGACAGAAATGGCTAACGCTGGTGCATTTACTGCATTAAATGCTTTATATACTCGTCTTAATGCAGGGTTAAATGGAGATTATAATACAGGCGCTGTATATGGTGTAGATACTATTGATGATCCGGTAACCAGTATAAGTTATAATGACATGGATGCGTTTGTTAATGCTACACTTTCCCTTATTGGCGCAGAGATAACCAGCATTGCGAGCACGGCTGCTTACAGTGATGCTTTTAATAGAGCCCGTGATGCAATTACAGAAATACAGCAAAAAATTTACGATGAAAGCATTACATATATTCCTATGATGGATTTGCATTTAAATGATAGAAATAATGATCCTGTAAATGTATATGGTTTTGCGACAAGCATGGAGTCAAGAGTAGAAGACCCTGATGCTTTAGATGTACTAAAAGGATTAGCAGAGGCGGCTAAATTACAGAATGATAAGTTTGGTAGCTATTGGGACGCATTTATAAGCGAAACCGTTAATAGAAACGCTGTTCAAACGCATTCAATAGACTGGATTGCAGAAGATAAAATAGAAATTTAACAAATTTTTCCAGTATTACTTACATAAATAAACACTGTAACGTCGAAGGGCGTTGAAAAACGTAATGGACATGGGGGCAGTACCCATCGTCTCCACCATAAGCACATGGCATTTGTAGTGTGTTTATGTGGGGACGAACCAGGATCGACATGCGTGGAGTATACAACTGGAGTTATCGGTAGGCGTGACCGTAAATCAGCAAAACAAAGTAAATGCAAACGATAATTTTGCATCTGAGGATTTTGCCCTAGCGGCATAATACCTATGGGCGTACAGGGCGCCTGGAAACAGAAGGGACTTAGGTCCCACCTGCATTCTTCAGAATAAGGAGTTTAATATGAAGAAGCTAATAGTTGCTGCCGCTGCGGTAGCATGTTTAACAACACCTGCGATAGCAGAAGAAAAGGCTGCAAGTCCTATTGATAACATGAACATCAAGACATTCGGCCAAGTTCGTGCATATGCACAGGTAGATTCACGTGACAATGTTGATGCAGAAGTAACTTCTGATACAACTAGATTTGGCTTTACAGCTAATGGTCAGGCAGGTGCAGTTGGTCTATTCGGTGAATTAAGTGCAAATGTTAATGCCAATGACGGCAACGCACTTACAACCCGCTTTGGTTATGTTGGTGCTTCACTACCAAAACTTGGTAGCATTAGCCTAGGTAGACAGCATAGCGTACAAGACGGTTTCACTGATCAGGCAGACATCTTCATGAGTGCAGGCAACAACAGTATTCAGCAAATGGGCTTTTACCAAAACAATAGTGTAAAGTACACAAATGAATTTGGTGGTGTCAAAGTTGCAGCACTTGTTGCAATGGCTGATGGCGACGCTGCAAACAACGACATTGACCGTTACGAAGTAGGCGTTAGTGCTTATGGTTTTGGCGTTTCAATGGGCAAAGAAGAAGATACTGATACATCATACTATGGCATTGGTTACGGCGCAACATACGGTAAGCTCACTGTTGGTGCAACTTACAGCATCAAAGACGTAAACGATGGTGGTGGTTTTGGCGATATTATCCTGTACAACAGTGACAAGACTACTGCGGTTACCCGTGGTGCAGAAGTTGCTGTAGGTTTCGCTATGACAGACAAGATCACAATCAACGGTGGTTACAATGTTACAGACGCTGACGGTGACGAAGGTAATGCTATTGGTGAAGTAGTATACGGCCTTGGTTCAAACGCTGTAGCATTTGCTAGTGTTGAATACGATATTGATGCAAGCGAGTCAATCACTCGTGCAGGTCTCAATATTAAATTCTAATAATAACATAAGATGTTATATAATAGAGGGGAGAGTAAAATCTCCCCTCTTCTTTTTTTGCCTGCTATAAATATGATATCTACAGGTAGGTACACACATACATGAAAAAAATCTTTATCTTGATGATAGGGTTTTCTCTATCAGGCTGTGCCGTGCCAGGTGCAATTGAACTTGCTAGCACTGTAGGCAGCTGGGCTGCTGATGGGCTAGTGCAGGCTGAAACAGGAAAAAACATACCTGATAAATTAGTAAGTGATCTAGTAGGTAAAGATTGTACACTAAAAAATATTTTTAAGAAAAAGTTAGATATTTGTAAAGAAATCGAAGAGGAATAGCTAATGGCTAAGAAGAATAAAAACGACAAAGTACTAATGATTCCAGAAGGCGAGACTCGCGCCAATGCAAGTTTTCATTTTGTATATCCTAAAACAATAGGTGAAATTAGAAAAGACAAGAAGTTGCGTATGCGTAAATACCATCCTGGTAAGCGTGAGCATGTTTGGTTTGTAGAAACCAGAATGCCAAACCATAGTAGATAAGCCTATAAATAAAACATACCAGGAGATATCAAAATGGCAAAAGGTGCAAAATCTATTGGTTCTAGCAAAGGCGTAAAACTAACCCTAAACAGAACTGGTACAAAAAAGCGTACAAGTATTGGTCAGAGCAACAATACAAAACCCAAAAATAAACATGCACGGCAGGACTTCAAAGCATATCGAGGACAAGGCAAATAAATACTCCTGAAGAGGAGTATCGATTATGTATGAATATCGAGTAACAGTTTTGAAAGTAGTCGACGGTGACACCGTAGACGTGGATATTGATTTAGGTTTTGGTGTTTGGCTACGCAATGAGCGTGTTCGTATAATGGGCATAGACACTCCAGAATCTCGCACTAGTGATCCAGTAGAAAAGAAGTTTGGCCTTGCTGCAAAAAACAGATTAAAGCAACTTCTTGGTAAAGAAGCCATACTTAAAACACAGGTAGACAAAGATGGCGAGGATATGAAGGGCAAGTTTGGCCGTATACTTGGTGACTTTGAATGCTATGACGCAAAGAATGACAGACATACCGTAGTAACTGAAATATTAATACAAGAAGGTCACTGTGTTCCTTACTTTGGCGGTAGCAAAGAAGACGTTCAAGAGCAGCATATGCGTAACAGAGAACGTCTAATTGCTGAAGGTATTGTTACACTATAAACGGTTGACAAGCGTAAAATAACTGCTATAATGATCATATATTAACTATGACGGAGGTTCCTGTGGGACCAAGAGCAGGACTGTTAATTATAGGATTTATGGCAGGCGTTGTCTCCTACTACTATGGTGGTGATCCTAGAACTGAAATAAAGTTTGTTGATGTTGAGCGGGTAGTTGAAAAACTAGTGCCTGTTGAGCGTGTAGTTGTCAAAGAAGTAGTAGTTCCTACTGTGGTAGAAAAAGTAGTAGTTAAAGAAGTTCCTACTACTAAAACTGTTATACAAACAAAAACAGTCTATGTCCCCGACACCAAAGAAAAAAATAGCGTACATGAAGATGACCTTTATTGTATGGCACTAAACATATATCGTGAAGCAGCAAACCAAAGCCTTGCTGGCATGGTTGCTGTTGGCAGGGTAGTAATGAATAGAGTCAATGATAGAAGGTTTCCTGGTACTGTGTGTGAAGTTATATACGAAGGACCTGTAAAAGAAAGTTGGAAAACTAAACAGAATCCTAATCTTGCAGAAGAAGATCGTGTATATTATCCACGTAAAAATCTTTGTCAATTTAGTTGGTATTGCGACGGCAAAAGAGACGAAGTGATAAACACTGAAAACAATATAAAGTGGCAAACCGCTACAGATATTGCCTATGACATTTTGGCATATGATAGATGGAAAGGATTGGTAGAAGGATCTACACATTATCATGCAAACTATGTAAAGCCTACTTGGCGTAAGAGCATGACACTTGTAGCACATATTGATGATCATATCTTCTACAGAGCTGACTAATGTTTAACACAGATGGTTTAGAAAAAGCACGACAAGATTTTAAACAGAATAGGTTCTGTGTTATTGACAACATTATACAAGAGCCCTGGATAGGCGAGTTATATAAATGCTTGCCTAATATGAACATGGGTTATTGGATGTGTGCTGGACACAAGCATCAAAAGATAAGCCAAGAGCAGGCAAAAACACTGGACATGGCTGGTTATAAAAGTTATCATAAAACAGCAGCACAACAAGATTTCGGGTACTGGCATCGTGCGAAATGGATATTAAAAGAAGAAGACCTAATAGAGAATGATTTTCCAAGAGTAATAGAATTTACTAGAGTTGTTTTAGGAGATTACTCACTGGGGAAACCAGAGACTACATTTTTGGATATTGCTGAGTATATCAGCGAATTTACCAATATGTTTACTGAACAACCCAGTTACAGTGCATATGATAATGAGAGTTGGCTAAATGCACATCATGATCCAAGACGCTGGTTAGCATATATTTTCTATTTTAATCCTGGGTGGCAAGCCCATTGGGGCGGGCAACTATGCATAATGAATGATGATGAAACTACAATTAAGCATAGCATTGAACCATTTGGTAACCGTTTGTTAATAATGGATGTAAGTGAAACAACTGGTCCAAGAATTAACAAGCACTTTATTAGCCCTGTAAGTTATATTGCTCCTTATCCAAGATATAGTTTGGCAGGTTGGTTTTACCCAAAGGACGCAAGTGGCGCAATGCCTGTAATGAGACACTAAATAACATATGGAAAACAAACACACACAAGAACAGGAAGGCCCAGTCCAAAGTCATGACCCAGATCAGAGAGTATGGGAATATGATGGAACTGGACAAAAGATTTATAAAAAAAGTCAAGGCTATCCTCACAAAACTCTTTACACAGAAGAACACTATACCCAGGAACACCTCAACCGCAAAGGTGACTAATGCTGAAGCTAACACTAGCAACCAGTCCACTACAGCCTGATAAACATTTACTGGCACAAGTTGCCTACATGTTAGACGAGGTTAATGCAGAGTATGAAGATTTTCTAGCATCCAATAATGACAAAGACGATTTAGATGAGTTGCTGGAAATACTTCAGGCTAATACCGATGTAGACAATCTGGACATTGAGTGGCATATAGGACCTACAGGGCATATGGCAGTTGATTGGTACATACAATCTGCACAAGTACATGGTGATGGTAGCATGGACATAGTTATTGATCCTGACAGCACAATTGGCTATTGGGGTCCAAAAACTTTTAAGAAAAGTGTGCTAAAAACCGTAGCACATGAAACAATACACTTAGCACAACGAGATAGAATGGGAGCGGACAAGTACAATAGTTTACCTAGTGGATATCAAAACGGTTTAAAACTGATGAAAAAAACAGGTAATAACCGTGATCTTATTAGAACTTATTTGAGAGATCCACATGAACTAATGGCACATGGTCACGATTTAGCAGAGGAAATTAAAGCAAGTAGCAATCCAGAGCAAGCATTGCGTAATCCAGAACGTTTCCGTGATGAGTTACCAGCATATGATAAGCATAGGGCTATATTTCCGCCCAATGCAAAACAACTAAAAAGATTATTAAATTATACTGCAAAATACATTCTAAATGGTTGACTAAAAGTATACTTGCCTATATAATGATTAAAGTTAGAAATTGGGAGACAGTTATGTCTGTTAAGAAGTTATTGATAGTTTGTGTTGCAGCAGTATCACTATCAGCATGTTTAAACAACAGTGGCCCTAAGGGACAAATGGGCGGATTGTTGGGCGCAGGCGGCGGTGCTTTACTTGGATCACAAGTTAAGGGTAAGGCCCAGATTCCAGCCATTGTTGCAGGTACTATCCTAGGCGGCGTTCTTGGCAATAGTATCGGTAACAGCCTGGACAAGGTTGACCAAATGACCATGGCAAAGACTACCCAGCGTACTCTTGAAGTGGTTAGGGATGGCGAAACAAATACTTGGCGCAATCCTAACACTGGCAATAGCGGAACTGTAGTGCCTACACGCACATATCAATCCAACAACACTTATTGTCGTGAATTCCAGCAGACTGTCGTAGTTGGTGGTCAACAGCAGAGTGCATATGGTACAGCCTGCAGACAGCCTGACGGTACCTGGAAAATCCAAGGCTAATAATAATCCAGGATAGCTCAACGGCAGAGCCATCGGCTGTTAACCGATAGGTTGTAGGTTCGAATCCTACTCCTGGAGCCAATATAAAGGTAAGGTTCTGTGACTTTTGACTTTAGTGTCGATGTGCGGAATCATAGTGTAAGCGAGACGGCGGGGGCTGTACACTAGCATGAGGAGATAAAATGCGTATACTAGTTACAGGTGGCATGGGTTTAATTGGCCACAATGTTGTTAAAAAATTATTAGACAGAGGTCACAAAGTATTAATTGTTGACACGATGACAAACTATGGATTCATTCCCAAAGACGAAATGAATCATCTGTTTGCAGAGCGTAGCAAAAAGATTGTAGAACAAGTCCCGCTTATCATGCTGGATATTGTGGACGATGGATTAGGCGTTCATTTCAACAGTTTTAAACCAGAACTAGTAATGCATTTGGCCAGTTTCCCAAGGCAAAAAGTTGTTAATGCTAACCCACAACTGGGTGCAAAAACAATGTGCGAAGGACTACTTAATTTACTTGAACTCAGCGTTGCACACGGCGTAGAAAAGTTCATGTATGTAAGTTCAAGTATGGTGTATGGTGACTTTAACCATAGTATTTCAGAAGATGAACCCTGCAATCCACAGGGACAGTATGGCATTATGAAGTACATGGGCGAAAAACTTGTAAAGGATTATGAGCGTAAAGGACACTTTAAGACACTGGTTATTCGCCCAAGTGCTGTATATGGTCCACTGGATGTTGAGGACCGTGTGATCAGCAAGTTTATACTTACAGCAATGCGTGGTGGTACTCTTAATGTAAATGGAGAACATGAGCGTTTAGACTTTACCTATGTTGACGACACTGCTGAAGGTATGGTACAAGCAGTTACATCAGACATAACCTGGGGCAATACCTATAACATTACCAAGGGAGCAGACCATACTCTACTTGACGCTGCTAAACTTGCTATTAAAATTGTTGGCAAGGGCGATATTAGGGTGCGTCAAAAGGATGCAGACTTCCCAAGCCGTGCAGGACTTGACATTAGCAGGGCAGTAGCCGACTTTGGTTATGATCCTAAAGTCAACATAGAGACCGGATTCCAACACTATTATGAATGGTTCTCAGAAGATGAATACTGGCAGGAAAGGTTGAAGCAATGATTACACCCGTTGACATTCAAGCAGGTAACAGTTACAGTTGCACATTTACAGTAAATATTCCGCTGGATCGTTTTGGGCGTCCAGGCGGAATGTACAGCGCGGCAGACCTTCCTATACAACGATATGGTGACTATACAAGCACAGGCGATATTGTTGCTCGTGATTTAAATACCAAATTATTTGAAGTTCGTGATCATAAGTCAAAAAGTACATTTGTTGTAAAGTTTAATGATACGCAAGACATAAAAGAGAATGTTGGGCAGGCGTGACCATAGGATAATGGAGTTTGTTCGTAGGCAGGCCATTGATAACAATGGTATGTCACGGGCTAAACTGGCAGCAGCAGTTGTTGTCAAAGGTAAAATTATCAGCATAGGCATAAACCAGAAAAAGAGTCATCCCTTTCAGCGTCAGTTTGCAAAGAACAAGGAAGCAATTTTTCTACATGCTGAAATAATGGCTATCAAGAATAGTCTTAATCATTTAACTCCAGCAGAGTTACGACAGGCTACCCTGTACATCTACCGTGTAAAGCGTCCCACAGATAAAAGCAAGCACTGGGTAAATGGTATTGCCAAACCCTGCAAAGGATGCATGGGTGCTATTGCAGAGTTTGATTTTAAGCGAGTAGTATACACTACAGATAATTTGCACGAGTTTGCAGTTATCGATAACTAAATACTAGTATGGACACTAGTGAACTAATTAAAAAACTTTTAGGTATTATCGACGAGTTTCAGCAGGTAAATCAGCCTGCAGACCCCAATCATTTCCGTCAGATAGAGGAATTAACTGACGATGATCGCAGTCCCTATCAGCCTGCAAATGCTCCTAATGAGCAATACGCTGGTATTGAAAGCGTAACAACTCATGCAGGTGGAGGCGTAAATGGACCCAAACACGCCGCAGATTTGCGTACAGACAGTCCAAGTCTATACCATTATCTAACACAAGTGGAGCATGATCGTGGCCAACATTAACATAACATACAAAGGCCTAACAGGTATTAGAAGTGCCCTGACTATTGACGATGGACAAACAATGGCACAACTTCGTACTGCTATTATTGCTGACGAAGTATTGAGTAGTGCCTATTATGGTCGTGTAAGTTTGCACAAAAATGGATTTGTAATTGATAGCACAGATAACGCTGCCACCACACTTGCTAGTGCCGGAATGGTAAGCGGCGATATGGCAATAGTATCTACTGCTAAACAAACAACCAAAGAGGCACAACAGGTTATGAGTTTGGCTATCGCTCAACTAAAGCGTAGAGGCGGCAACGCTGCAGATGATACAGCACCCTATTTTAGAACTTACAATACCTACGACATTAATGCTCTAAGTCTAAAGTATGCTGGTAATGTTCCTGGTAACAACGCAGAAACTTATGATCCACTACAGCCTAGACGTCCCTGGCTAACTGGTGGTGCTGGTGCAGCACCTGAAACAGTTGAAGAAGCAGTTCCACAGGCTACACTAGATAGACTACAAACTAACTACGATGCTAGTACAAACACTTATATAAAACCACCCAGTCTTTCAAGTGGCGGTACTATTACACAGTGGACGGACCAATCTGTGTTTGCACACAACCTTAACAGCGGTGGCAGTGCTAGACCAACATGGCATAGTAATGTAAAGAATAGCAAAGGTGTACTTCGTTTCGATGGTACAAATGACTGCCTAAATATTAATCCAGTAGCATGGTTGAACAGCGTACCACAAGCAACATTCTTTATTGTATGTAAGCCCACTGCAACAACAGGTGACAGTGTAATGGGCAGTGATCAGGGTGACCTCCGTGTGTATAGTGACACCGGTGCGTGGAAAGTTGGCATGGCTGGTGCTACAGCAGGCCAAGCAAGTGGCACAGATGCTAATATAAGTGCTGGCAGTTGGTATTATCTTACTGTTGTTTATGATGGTACAGCAGGCACAAACGCTGACAGATTAAAATTTAAAGTAAATGGTACAGCAATTACATTAAGTTACACTGGTACAGTTGGTGCAACAACTAGTGCCACTAACACAGAATTTGCTGTTGGTTGTTATAATAGCACAGAGTTCTTTGCAGGTGACATCAGTGAGGTGCTAGTTTTTGATACCCTTCTAATTACTCCTGAAATTAATGCTATTGAGAGTTACTTGGCTGCTAGATGGGCTATATAATCCATGGCAGTAAACTCTAGAAATAACACTACCCCTTATGCACATCCACAGGAAACAAACCTTCTCAATGTGCATAAAGCCATGCAGTATAATGGTCAGGGCCAGCCTGTACTGAGAACAGGAAGTTTTGGACCAGAAGAAAGAAGTGCATTTGGTGAACCATATGCAATCCCCCTCACTCCTATATTACAGTTAGATGCACTATACGGATTGCCCAGCACAGAGTTTCAAACCTTTAGTGCAAGCAGTGGTACAGCAACCACAGAACGAGACATGTTCAAAGTCAGCACTGGCACCAGTGTTGGTGGCTATGGAGTTATTCGCAGTAGACGACTAGCACGATACAGACCTGGACAAGGCATGATGGCTAGATTTACTGCTAGTTTTACAACGCCGGTTGCTGGAACTACACAACGAGCAGGATTCTTTGCACAGGAACAAGCACTTCAGATTGGTTTTGACGGAACACGATTTGGCATACTTAGACAAAATGATGGCAAAGCAGAACTGCGTGTGCTTACACTGTCAGCAGGTGCAAGTGGTGCTGGCGAAACAGCAACCATAACTGTAAACGGTACAAGTTACACAGTGGCTCTAACAAACAGTAGTATAGAACAAAATGCCGCAGAAATCGCTGCCGCAGGTGCTACAGGTTATGTACTGGATCAAGAAGCCGGCAGTGTATACTTTTTTGCCGCAAGCAACGGTCCACAGACGGGCACATTTAGTTTTAGTAGCACAGGCAACGCCGCCGGCACATTCAGTCAACAACAAGCAGGCGTGGCAGATACCAACAACTGGATATATCAAGAAGATTTTAACATTGATAAACTGGATGGCACTGGATCTAGTGGCGTCAATATAGACTTTACTAAACTTAACATTTACCAAATCAGTTTCCGCTGGTTAGGAGCAGGCGAGATGCGATTTAGCATTGAAAATCCCGACACCGGCGATATGATGTTTTTCCATCACATACACTACAGCAATCGCAACACTGATGTTAGTTTAGACAACCCTAGCTTTAGATTGGGATATATTGCGGCTAACCTATCAGCCAGTACTATTCCAGATCTTGTGGTGCGTGGTGGCAGTATGGCAGCATTTAACGAAGGTGTAGTAAAAGATGTAGCATACTCTAGTTCAATCTCATCCAGTAAAAGTTCACTGGGCAGTAATACCTGGCATCACATATTGACCATTAGAAATCCATTGGTATTCAAAAACAAAGTTAATCTAAGAAATGTGATCCTTGAAAGAATAAGCATGGCGTTTCAGGGCAATGATCCACTCGAAGTAGCACTAATATTGGATGGCACACCCAGTACAACTTTATTCTATAATGGCGTAGACCTAACTGATACTATAAGCAGTTACTACAGTACCACTGACGCAACATTTACAAACCCTATTACAAGATTTAGAAGTATTGTTAACATCAACGGTAGCATTAATCTAGATATTAAAATATTGAGCATGGTTATACCTCCGCAGTGCGGAATAAGTCTAGCAGTTAGAAGTACCCAGACTATTAGTAAAGTAACGGCTGCACTAGTCTGGAACGAAATCTAAACTTGACAAGCAAGTAAAAAAGGTAGTATAATAAAGGTATGTTTTTAGGGATTCTTACATTACTGGTTGCTCTGTTCATTTCAGGTATTGCAGCCTATTATAGTATTATTGGTTTGACTGCTATTTTTGCAGCAGCATTTATACCCATTGTTCTTATGGGTAGTGTGTTAGAGGTTGGTAAGATTTTAACAACTGTTTGGCTGCATCAAAACTGGCAACGAGCTCCCAGAATTATCCGCGGTTATTTGACTATAGCAGTTATAGTACTCATGTTCATTACAAGCATGGGTGTGTTTGGCTTTTTAAGTAAGAGTCATATTGAACAGGCAAGTGTTGGTGTAGAACAGCGAGCCCTTAGTGATAGTATTGATGAAAAGATTATTCGTAGCCAAGCAAAAATAGAACGCTGGGCTGAGGAAATAAAACGTCTTAACACAGGTGGTGATAGCACTCGTATTGATGGTTTGATTGCCAGAGAGCAACAACGCATCAAGGATGCAAATGAAAGACTTGTACCACAGATTGATGCTGAAAATGCAAAGATACCTGGCCTAAGACAGCAAGCACAAAGAGAAATTGGTCAACAAGAAAAGCGTTTAGTTGATGCTCAAAAACGAGCAGAGGCAAGCATTAAAGTTGCACAGGATGAACTTACACGATTAGACGCAGATGTTGAAGCATATACTAAACAGGGCACAACTGGGTCCGGCGGATTTTTTGGTGGTAAAACTGATAATGTTGCCAAGGGTGCTGAACTACGCAAAAACCAAAAGCCAGAGCGTGATAAACTACAAGCAGACATAGATGCAGCAAAAGCAAACGAACTTGCTATTGCAAGTAAGGTGCAGGCCGAAATAAGAGACATTAACAGTCGTTTGGCTACTAGCATTAAAGCAGTTGAAGCAAGAATTGTAGATATACGCAAGAGTATTGATCCTACCGTTAAACAGGCTAATGATAACATTGCTCGCTATACACTCGAAGCAGGCAATGCTAACAAAGGTGTAGATACTCGTATCTCTGAAATTGAAAAACTAATAGAAGCAGAGCAGCCTATTATTGATAAACTACGTGAAGAAAAGTTAGTATTTGAGAAAAAGTACAGACAGTTTGAAGCAGAGGTTGGCCCAGTTAAATATATTGCTGAACTTATATATGGCACTACCACAGACAAAACGCTGTTAGAAGAAGCAGTGCGTTGGGTGATAATTATTATAGTAGCAGTTTTTGATCCACTTGCTGTCTGTCTTGTTCTTGCTGGTACAATGACCATAGGCTGGGCCAGACAAGAACGCAAGAAAAACATTAAAAAAAAGATAGTAAGAGTTGACGACCCTAGATTAGAGGAATTAGAAATGAAACTAGACCAACATAACGACATTCTCAGTGAACTTGAGAGACTACTAGATGATAATCTAGGCAAAATGGATCCTGCAGAGTATGCAAAACTCAAAGCAGAATATGACAGCATGGTTGCAGAGCGTGACACACTTGCAGCAGCACTTGAAGAAGCAAAAGCAGAGTCAGATGGTCTAGTTGACAAAGTAGTTGCTACTGAAGCAGAGCGTGATGCACTAGCAAAAAGATTAGATGATGTTGCAGCAGGTAGCAGTGCATTTGAAAAGCGTATTGAAGAATTACTAAAGCGTATAGCAGATCTAGAAGCAGAAGTTGAACGCCGTGATGCAGTGGTGCTTAAAATGGCAGAGAAGTATCAGTTAGTTGAAAAAGACAGTTTTGGTGATGATTTAGTTGCAGCCGCTAACGGGCAGCAGACAGAAGCAAAAAACTAATTCAGGTCTCTGTTGCAGAAACCATCAGGGACCTTGACTTACCAGCAGGTGTGAATATAGACTTTGGTACTGTTTTTACTCAGTATCCAGACAAAGGCGATTTGTTTATTAGAGTAGATGTATTACCAAACAGGTTGTTTAGATACACTGGCGATAAGTGGATAGAAATACCCAAAACACGCACTACTAGTTATTTGGGCAATGAAGAATATATCAAGCATATTTTAAATGATATAAGTGCAGGAAAAATAAAACTTGAAGATCTTACTGAAGATGAACAGGAAGAAATACAAAAGTTTTTAGGCAATGAGTAAATTTACGATTGTAACATCGCCGGATTATTATTTTATGGACCAACCAAGTATTCTTAGTTACGGGTTGGATATCAATAATGAAAGAGTTTGCAACTACATAAATGATGTAGATGTAGATGTAACAGTATACTTGGGAACACCAAGTTCAGATTTAAACTGGTTAATCAATGTTTCTAGGAGCGTTGATTATATACTGTTAAATACTAATGTAGATATGTTAGTTACTGGTTTGTTAATTGACAAACCCAACACATACTACTATAATAATATCATTAACTTTGATATTTTAAATAAACAACAAATCGAAGATCCAGTTGCATTTTTGATTAGTTGGCTGAACAAACTAGAGGTATAAATGCCAGATAGACAACCACGTGGTCTTACAGTACAAGTCCACAATAATAATGTTAACAAGGCGTGGCGTCGCCTTAAGAAAATGATCCAAGAAGATGGATTATTTCAAGAATTAAAAGAGCGTGAACATTTCACAAAGCCTAGCGCAAAACGCAGGAAAGAACGTGATATGGCTCGTAAACGCTGGCTTAAGAAAAAGCGTGAAATAGAAATGAACTGGTAAAAAAAGTTGACATTTCTTGTATAGAGTGTATAATACACAGATAAATAAATTTAGAAGATGCCGTGAATTCGGGTCTTCTTTAAAATGTAAATTCTTGCTTAATAAAGGAGAAATGCAATGAATACTCTTACAACTTTTGACATCCCCACACTGAACAGAAACTTTATCGGCATTGATCGTTTGCTTGATCGTATGCTGGTTAATGGACAAACCCAAGAAGGGTATCCTCCATACAACGTGGTAAAACTTGACGACGATAACTTTGAAATTGAGCTTGCAGTAGCAGGTTTTGGCGAAAAGGATATTGAAGTCACTGTACATAACGGAGTACTTGCTATTGAAGGCAAGACTGCTGAAGCCCAAACAGAACGTACATTCCTCCACAAGGGAATCAGCAGCCGTAAATTCCGTCGTACATTTAACCTTGCAGATCATGTAGAGGTTAAAGATGCAAAGGTACGTGATGGCATTCTTAGTATTGCACTAGAACGCCAAGTACCTGAAGAATTAAAACCACGCAAAATTTCAGTAAATTTCGTGTAAATATATGTGCGGGGAGAGCAATCTCCCCGCATACTTTCGGAGTTTTATATGTCTGAAAAAACAAACACAAAAATTAAGGTTCGTCCTATAATTGAAAAGGAACCGCCTAAAGATTACAAGGTTATTTTTGTAAATGATCAAGTAACTACATTTGAGTTTGTTTGCGATAGTCTAGTGACTGTTTTTGATTATGATGAGTCAAAAGCACAAAAGAAAACACAAGAAATCCATGCCCAGGGTGCAGGCGTAGTTGCTGTACTTCCTTTTGAAATTGCAGAACAAAAAGGTGTGGAAGTTTTAGTACAAGCCCGTAATCAGGGCTATCCCTTAGAAGTTAAATTAGAACAAGAATAATTTGCTTTTTTATTAACATTAGCATATAATAAGAATATGAGAATAGAACATGATTTAAAACTGGATTATTCTGGCGTGCTGCTGCGACCCAAGCGTAGTACATTGGATAGTCGCAAGAATGTAGGGCTCAGCAGAGAGTATACATTTATTAACAGTCATCAAAGTTACAAAGGCATTCCCGTAATTGCTGCTAACATGGATGGCGTTGGTACCTGGGACATGCATGACGTCCTGGGTAAACAAGGTATGCTCACTGCTATTGTTAAGCACTACAATATTGCAAGTCAGGTAGAAAAATTTAATAAACCAGGTAGCGAATTTGCTGTATATAGTATGGGCATTACAGATGATGACCTTGCTAAGTTTAGGGCAGTGAATGTAGGTGCACCAGTAAAATGGGTGTGTATAGATGTTGCTAACGGTTACAGCGAGCGTTTTATAGACTTTGTAGCAAGGTTTAGAGATGAGTTCCCTGATAAAATTATCATGGCTGGTAATGTAGTTACTGGCGATATAACAGAGGAGTTAATACTAAAAGGTGCGGACATTGTTAAAGTTGGTATTGGTCCCGGTAGTGTATGTACTACTCGTATCCAAACTGGTGTTGGTTATCCTCAATTGTCTGCTGTTATTGAATGCTCAGACGCCGCTCATGGGCTGGGTGGTCATATTATTGCTGACGGTGGGTGCACTTGTCCTGGCGACGTTGCTAAGGCGTTTGCTGGTGGCGCTGACTTTGTAATGCTTGGCGGCATGCTTGCTGGGCACGACGAAGGTGGCGGTGATGTAATTAGTAAAATGTATATTACTGATGAAGTTGACAGTGATGGCAATCGTGTCCTAGAAGAGCGTCAGTTTGTTGAGTTTTATGGTATGAGTTCTCAAGCAGCAAACGACAAGCACAATGGTGGACTTAAAGAATATCGCAGTAGTGAAGGCAGAGAAGTTCTTATACCCTACAAGGGTGCAGTAGAAGATACGCTGCGAGACTTGCTAGGCGGTGTAAGAAGTGCCTGCACATATGTTGGCGCAAGACGATTGAAAGATTTAACTAAGTGTGCTACATTTGTAAAATGTACTGACACACATAATAGGATTTATGAATGAAATTACATGTAGATGACATTGGTGGAGATATTGTAAAAGATACTGATGTTTATCTATTGAAAGATAATACTACGCTCAAAAATCTAGTGCTCAGTTCTACTAGGCTAAAACCTAATAAAAGCACTCGTGGGCATAAACACGATGGTTGTGAAGAAGTGTACTACTTTATTAACGGGTCAGGCACAATGGAACTGGATGAAAAAATTATTATGGTAGATCCAGGAGATGTTGTACTAGTTGAGGACGGTGTATTTCATCGTGTCCATGCTAGTCAAGCAGGGTGCTATTTTATTTGTATATTCAATGAAAAAAGAAGTCATTAAGGAGAAATATTATGGCTTATTGGGGTTACCATGCAATGTACGATTGTGCATCTTGCGACGTTAGTACATTTAGTAGAGCAAACATTTATAACTTTATTAAAGAATTGGTTGATGCAATTGATATGGTTGCATATGGTGAACCAATGATTGAACATTTTGCTACACATGCCCCTGATAAGGCAGGATTTAGTTTTTGTCAGATGATTGAAACTAGTAACATTTCCGGACACATGGTTGATATTAACGGTGATGCTTACTTTGACATTTTTAGTTGTAAACCCTACAGTATTGATACTGCACAAGAAGTTATTGAAAAATATTTCCAACCAGGCAAAGTGCGTGTAAATTATATTACACGCCAAGCTGGCTAGGGGAGTAGAGCAAATGTTGAGATCTGTAGAATATTGCGGTAGACATTTGCTTTTAGAAATTTGGACAGTAAAAGACTCGGAAAAACTAAAAAACATAGAAGAAATTTCTACAGTTATGAAGAGTGCAGCCAATATGGCAGGAGCCACAGTATTAGGTGACAACTGGCATAATTTTGGTGTAGGTTGTGGTATAACAGGTGTAGTGATGCTTAGTGAAAGTCATATGAGCATACACACCTGGCCCGAGCATGGTTATGCTGCTATTGACATATTCATGTGCGGCAATTGCAATCCACGAGATACTGTAGAATCTTTAGTTCAATATTTCGAGCCAATTGATTACACTGACAATCATTTGGTTAGAGGAATAATAGAATAACCTGAGGAATGTAAAATGGCTATTTGGAATGTAGAAACAGCAAACAAAAAGGCCGTAGAAGAACATGAACTATGGCAAAAAGACGACATGGTTATCCGTCGCATTACTGGCTGGCGTTGGGGTGCATGGACTGTAACCACTGAGGACGATGAACCTCCTGAGTTTGTTATGGACAGCGGCCCAAGTGGTGACGCTTGTAACATTAATGAAGACTGGCCAGACAATGTAGAAAGTGTTGAACTAGATACACTAGACGATGGTGTATACGATGATATAATCTTCCCAGACGACATGAGCGAAGATGAACAAGTACGTCTAGAGCAACTATGGGAAGACGATCCTTACAATGGTTGGGAAGAAGACGGTTGGTATCATTATGATACTGAGTGCTGGGTTTGGGGTGAACTAGACATTGACCGTGTGGAATGAAGAAATTAATCTTGAAGCGGATTTTCTAGCCTGCTCTTGGTATTTGTACCGAACACAGAGTAATAATACGCTAAGGTCGGTTAAAAAATCTAGACTAAAACCGGAAGATTATGATTACGCTAAAAAAATTAGGGCACACTTTTTAGGGAAACTAATGCTACTACAATTGGGTGGCAAACACATTACTCCCTATAGATCAGAACTCCTCAAGGTGTTGTCTCAAGAAAATACTACTACATACATGCAAGAACATGCAGGGATGTTGATGACACTTCCAAGATTGTATGTAGAAGATATGTTTTTAGACGATCTTAAAGAGAAGTATGATAACACTTCCTGGAGAATGACAGAAGTTCATAATGAAAATGTAGAACGCACACTGACTTATATAGGAAACCATCCTAAAAAAAGTTTTAGATATGGGTACCGCAAAACTAGTAACGACATGTTTACATGTAACTGGTTTCATGATGACAATGATAGATTATATTTAATAGAAACAGATGATGATTGTCCTTATCGCTTTTTCTTTAAAAAACTAATAAACAAACCTTTTCGTATAGTGGGTAAGCCTATAAAACATCATAGTAGAGATGATTTAAGATACTATCAACTACACGATTACTATTTTGTACCTAACGCAGATTAAATAAATAGTTTTATGTATACTAGTGATTTATTTGAAAGTGTAGGGTTTCCAAATCGTAAACAAGGCGATGAGTTTTATAATCCAAAAGATGATAACGACACCGCTACTTTTATTGAACTAATTGCATACCCTGACGGTACAACAAAGTTTGAAACTCCTGAATTAAGAGATCAAACTCTTAAGAGTTTTTCAGATCAAGTTAAGGGTAATGTTTTTATTTTAAATAAACCCACCGCTAGTTTATTAGGTCTTTACATTGTCCATATGGTAGACAGTAAAGGACAAGATGATTATTATGTTAAGTATGTTCGTAGCACTGCTAACCTAGCAGGTATACTAACACAGATCCCAGTAAACATAAAAGCCCCTGGTCATGGTGGATACAGATTTGGCAGCAAGAGTGCTAGAAAAGAGGCATATGCTATAAAACCAAGTAATATTTTTACTAGTGAAGGTCCATATGAACCTGCTCAAATTCCTGGTTATATTCAAGCAGCACAGGGCATGCCAGATGATCTTAAAGCACAAATGGTAGGTTATTTAAGTGCACTTGTTAAGGGTAACAAAGACTTCTTGATGCAGGATGGCGACAAATATAGATCTGTACATGAAAATTATACAGGTGAATTTGCTGCTCCTATTGCTATTATTACAGCACAAGTAAATGAACAAGCAATCAGACAAAAGGCAGAACAAACACTATTGGGTGGCGAACGTTTTGCAAATTGTAAAATAGTCTTTCCACTAAGTGCTACAGAAAAGCTAGTAGATAGCAAACTGGTTGCTCCAAATGGCCGTACAGTTAGAGTGAGCAGTAAAGCTGAAAGTGGTGGTGGTGCTGCCGCTAGTATGGAAGGCTTAATGGATACTATTAACCTAAAACGTAATGATCCCGATTTTAAGCCTGTTATAGATCAGTTTGGTCCTGAATTGCGTATGATGGAAACTGTTGTAAAAAACAATGCAGTAGATGGCTTCCTAATACTTGCAAGAGAACAAAAACTTATAGACCAGCAGGACGAGCAAGCAATTAGGGCTGGTATTGCTAGAGCAAAAGAAGGCCAAAAGAGCACACTAGAGCAACTTACTAGTAGACTACAAAACTATGTAGGCAATTATGGTGCAGATACAGACAATCCAAGATACAATGTTGTGTATCATGCAACAGCAGCACTAAGCAGAGTACTAGGTGCTAAACTTGGTGAAATGAATGTAACTGGTGCCGTTAAAGCGATACTTAATTATAGTTCATTTGTACAAATTTATGCAGGCACACAAAAACTAGGCAATGATATAAAAATGAATAGTTTTAAAATGGTGTGGCCTCCAGAGTATGATGGTACTGTATATATTGACACTGCTAAGAACTTTACTGGTACAGAGATACGCGGCAAAATAAGTTTCAAATTTAAATGATAGAATATGCACTAGCATTAAGTTTCCACCTTGGGCTTAAAAATGATTACAATAGTGTACACCCACATATAAGATATACTGACAAAGGTTTTATTGCTGGCGTTTACTACAATTCAGAAGACAATATAAGTTTTTATGCTGGAAAACGCTGGGAGCATGGAGGCGTTGGATTTGAGGCAGGTGCTGTAACAGGATATTCCGGAGCGCCAGTAGTTCCTTATGGTCGTGTAACATACAATAATTTTTTTGCAGCACCAGCAATAGAAAAAACTGACACAGTTAGAGTAGGCGTAGTTTTAGGTTACGAAATTAAATTTTAAGATGCGCTAATTTTGCATATCAGACATTATTGCGGCGCAACATTTTTCCTATTGATCTCCATATAAATAATATTGTACAATTAGAGTATAGCATATCCCATGCTTTACAAGAGATGCACTAGTACAGGCATCGTGGTAGCGCCGGGAGAGACCGGGGTCGTAATTCCTACATTACACATACATATACACTTATAAGGAGATGAAGCAATGACTTCACTAGCAATGACGGCTGACCATAGCCTACACTTTGTTGCAGAGTGGTTTAAAAGACTTAATGCAACTCTCACTCACAGAGCACAGATAAAAAGAACAATGACAGAGCTCAACAAACTTAGCGACCGCGAGCTTCAGGACATTGGCATACATCGCACACAGATTACTAGCATCGCAATGGGAGTACACAGAAATGACTAAAATTTTTGCTCCAATTCTAACAGCACTAGTTATTATTAGCGTAATGGGTGTAACATTTGTTGCACCAAATTTAAAATATTTCATTTAAGGAGTGGGACTATGACATTCTGGAACAGAGTTATAAAGTTCTTTGAACAGATTGCAAAGCACAGAGTTGAGCGTGAATTGGCCATGCACAACATGACTTTTAAATTAGACAAGTAAACAAAAATTTAATAAAATAAATATTACTATGCAAACTTTTCTTAAAAGCCTAAATAAAATTTTAACATGTTTTTTAAATAGTATAGCCGGTCATAATAAAGGTCTACATGAATATTATATAAAAGAATATGGAAAAATAGAAGGCGAAAAACTCTACAGAGAATATCTAGTAGATTACAATAATGTGCAGAGTTTAAAAAGGTTTTAAGCCTAGTAAAAAACTAAAAACTCAAACCGCCACTGCAAAGTGGCGGTTTTTTTATATAAATAGCCTTGGAGGAGTACGGATATGAAAACTGTCATAGTTACAGTTGTTTTCAGTTATGTACTGTTGACTCAGGCATTTGCAAGTGAGTTAAGGCAGACTTGGAAAAGCCCTGCATTTAGTGGACAAGGCTATAGCAGTCATGTATTGACCATTGAAAATCTAACACATCAACGCAAAGCAGAAATTAAATCAAAAGAAGAAGCCGCAGCAAGAGAAGCGGAACGAGACGCTGAAAATACAAACATTAATAAGTTCCTAAGAAACTTTGAAAGCCGAGTATATGCTGAATTGAGTAAACAGTTAAGTGAAAAACTGTTTGGAGAAGCAGCACAAGACAGTGGCACAATTGATATTATGGGAAATACTATTGAGTATAGTAGTGATGGAACAGCCGTGACAATGATTGTTACTGATGCTGATGGAACCACTACTACTCTTGTAGTACCACTATCAGGATTTGGATTCTGATGTTAAGACTTGCTGCAATATGTTTACTAGCCTTGGGCTTGAGTGGGTGTATGATGGGCCACGAAGTTGCAAAAACTATGGAGCCCAGTGTGGCAGTAACTCCAATGCAACCTGGATTAAGAGACTTTCCCAAAATATCCAATGGCAAGCCAGTAACAGTTGCAGTTTATAATTTTCTTGATAAAACAGGACAACGCAAGCCTGCAGATAACATAGCAAACATTAGCACTGCTGTTACCCAGGGTGCAGAGATATATTTAATTAAAGCATTAGACGATATTGCTGACGGAAACTTCTTTGATGTAGTCGAACGCAACGGAATGGAATCACTTATAAAAGAACGACAAATTATTCGCCAGGCACGAGAAAAGTATGATCCCAATAAAGACCTGGCACCATTAAAATTTGCAGGTGTTATTATTGAAGGTGGTATTGTTGGATACGATTCCAACAAACATACAGGCGGCGCCGGCGCAAGAATAATGGGCATCGGACCACAAACAGAGTGGCGTGTTGATATTGTTACGGTAGGTATTAGAGCAGTAAGCGTTTTAACAGGCGAAGTTATATTAGCAGTTAGTGCGGAGAAGACAATACTAAGTACCAACACCGCTATTAATGTATTCAGATTTTATGATTTAGGCACAAAAGTTTTAGAAATTGAAGCTGGCACTAGTACAAATGAGCCAGTCAATTATGCGGTACGGCAAGCAATAGAGTTCGCCGTGGTGCAGATGGTAGAAGAGGGAAAGAGAAAAGGATACTGGAATTATGATAGCACAAAAATTCCAGAAAAATTTATAAAGAAGGAGTCTACACTCGATTTAAGAGACGTCAAGTAACCGAGAGTACTTTAGGAGGATTACTATGAGAGGCATAGTAGTAGGAGGAGCAATATTGCTATTAGCAATGTCCAGTAGGGCATTTGCTGATAACTTGATCTATATAGATCAAACAGGCAGTAGTGCAACCATAAACATTAACCAGGACGGTACAGGTAACCGTGTTGGTGCAAGTGGCGATGACAGCGTAAGTGATGGTGCAACCACCACTATGGACATCGATCAAGTTGGTACAAGCAACGTCTTGGATTATGATATCTATGGCGACACAGCCAACATTACTTCCAATATAACTGGTAACTCATCAGACATTGATATTCAGGTTGGTACCACAGGCGGTAGCAACGGTGGATCAGATGATGTTGACATTACAATTAATGCAAGCGGCGGTAACTCAAATACAGTTAGTGCAAATGTGGGCACATCCGCAAGTGGTGTTGATGATGTTGACATTGATGTTGATATTACTGGCGGAAGTAATAGTGTAACAATAACAGAAAACTCAACAGCAGCAAGTATTTCAGATAAAATCACAGATGTAGATATTACTGGTAGTACAAACACTGTCACAGCAACAAAGAGCGGTGCTTCACAGCACGACACAACATTGAATATAACAGGCTCAAGTAATACATTTAGTGTTACACAGTCTGGAGCAGAAGCGAGCACTGTAGATGTTACAACGAACGGGTCTAGTAGTAGCGTTACTATTACTGTTACAGATTAATTTTGTAACAGAGTCACATGCAGCCGTAGGGCAAGTTGAACAGCAGTTGGGTACTGCTGAAGTGCTGCGATCTGGTGACAAAAAGACCAGCAGTGTTGGATTTGGCATAGAGATGATGGATGAAGTCAGATCCGGCAACGGTATTGTAGGTATAGGATTTGAAGATCAAACAAAAGTTCGTGTTGACAAACATTCAAAGTTAGTCATAGATGATTTTATCTATGACCCCAAGAAACCCAATGCAAGCAAACTAGGACTAAAGGTTGCGTTGGGCACTGTCCGATATGCCAGTGGACTTATTGCTAAACAGAATAGACAGTCTGTTAGCATCCGCACTCCCACCGCTTCCATTGGTGTAAGAGGAACGGCATTCAGTATGACTGTGGATGAGATAGGTCGTTCATTAGTCATACTGTTGCCTAACCCGGACGGCACAGTAGGTGAAATTGCTGTTACAAGTGATGTAGGAACTGTCATAATGAATCAAGCATTCCAGGCTACACTTGTTACTGCTACTGAAAAGCCACCTGCTAAACCAGTAATACTGGATCTATCAGAGGCAATGATTAATAACCTCCTAATTATCAATCGCCCTAAAAGAATTGAAAAAGAATACTCAACAGATGAAGAAAGTAGCAATGTCCTAGATTTTAATGAACTGGACGTTGACTACCTAGCAGCAAATGAACTTGAAGAAGAGCAATTAGAATTTACAAGACTGGACTTTAACTTGTTAGATGCTGATTTACTACAAAATATTCTGGACATTGTAAACAGACGATTAGCAAGTGCAGATCGTTTTCCAACCAATCCTATATTTTCAGGACAATACGAAGGTGGTAACACACAGATATTTGGCGGCGAGAATGAAGATTGGGAAATATACAGACAAGTTGATGGACGCATAGTTAGTATTAAAACGCCAAGCACACAGGATACTCAGATAATTTTAAATCAAGCAGGTAGTGCAGTTACATTACACACAACGGAGGATGCTAGTGATTCGGTTATTACTATTACTCAAAATTAGCATCCTAGTTTTTACTAGCGTTGCTCATGCTGACAATATTATTAATATTGAACAAGTTACGAGCGGCAACTCTAATAATATTACTGTTAGCATGGAAGGTAGTGGCAACAAAGTAGATTACAGCTTTGGCGGCGCTGGCAATACAGTAACCATAGACCAAAAAGGCGATGATGGTTATGTTGGGTATACAACAGCCTGGGGCAGTGGAGCACAGTGGGGCGGCGACTTGGACGGCGACAATAATAACTTGAATATAAAACAATTATGTAATCAATCTCCATGTGGTGGAGATAGATTTGAATTTCATATCGCAGGCAATAGTAATGATGTTGATTTTTACCAGGGATATAGAGCATATAGTGATGGTACACTAGATACGGTGGATGATTATGAATATGGTGGCCACTTTGTGCAGTTAGACATCCACGGTTCCAACAATAAATTTTTAGGAAGTCAACGAGCAAATAATTCAGGTCACGAACATTCAAATACAACTGGCATATATGGTAATTACAATAACGTTTTTGCTGTACAGTGGGGCAATCAAGATAAGACAATAAACTTAACAATTAACAATAGCAATAATGATGTAGATATTGTGCAAAAAGGCAGCGCACCTCATACTGCTACCATCAATTTAAGTGGTGACTATGGAACAACTCTAGACTTACTGCAACAAAGTGATACAACACAATCTTATTCTCTGAGCCAAAACTGTCTAACAGCAGGCGGTTGTAGCGTAAGCGTTACACAGGGTAACTAATAAATACTACAGTTATACAGATAGATTCAATAGCAAATCAAGAATAATAGTTTGAATCAACACAAGTAAAATACATCGATAATATTATAACGCCCTTATTTTGTAGAGGAGAGAAAAATGAGGCGTCTATTATTGACTAGCGTCAGTGTGGCTGCACTGATGTCAACAACAGCCATGGCTGGAACTGCTAGCCTACAAGCATCAGGCATGGGATTGCTTGAAAACGAATGGGTTAAAGCAGGTATAAACACAACAACAGGTACACTAGGTTCAGGAAACGGCACAAGTCCAGGATTATTGTTTGATCCAACAGGAACTGGAACATTCAACCCTAGTTACGACTATCTAACCCCAGGATCACCATTTGATGGTTTTGCTGTGAAAGTAGATGGAACAAATTACTATAATAACAACGCTGGAAACCAAGTTAACATAACAAAGTCCGGAGATGGAACAGGAGATAATGTTATCGCCTGGGACGGCAGTGTGTCCGGTGTTTTTGATTTGACAAATAACTATGTATTGTTAGCAGGAAACCCATACATTGATATTACCACAAGTATTACAATGAGCATTGCTGCTGACAGTGTAAGTTTTGCAAAATACATTGATCCAGACAGTCAGGGTATGCCTGGCGACAGCTCAGCAACTGACAATGTGTTAGGTTATGGAGTTATTCCAAGTACTAATGTTGCGTTCTCAGAAGCAACTGTAAGTCGTTACGCATTAGGTATCTATACAACAGATACAAACGTAACCGCAGGTGTAGAAAACTGGACACAAGAAGCTGATGGCTATAGTGGCACAAACTATACAGACGCAGATGGTAATGCTTTAACCTACGGCACTAGTGACGACACCATTGGTATTAGTTGGACATGGACAGGCGTTAGTGCAGGTGACGTTTTAACAGCAAGTTATGCTTACATCTTTGGTCCAAGTGCATTTGATGCAGCAGATGATGCTGTATCAGGCGGAGCAGGTGGTGGCGACACTACTGTTACAGATGGTTGGGGTACAGTTACAGACGTTGGTTCAGCAACTGATGCGGCAGAAAGTGGCGCAACAGGCGGTGATTCATCACCAACAGTTGTTAGCACAAGTACAGAAACAATTACAAGCACAAGTGAAGCAACAAGTACTACACTTCCTGTTCTTACAGCAAGTTTAACACATCATGAAGCAAGTATTGCGGGTGGTGTACAAACAGTTGACAGAGAAAAAACTACAACTGTAACTACACCTGTAAATGTTACAACTACAAGTTTTGTACGAACAACAACAACATATAGTGATGGTAGTACAACTACTTCAGATGGCGAAGCCACAAGTACAGTAGTAGTACGCAACGATGTTGTTTCAAGTTTAGAAATACTTCCTGACTTATCAGGACGTATTGATCAACAGCAAAAAATGGATGCAATTGGTGAAAGTATTAACCGTGGCATGCATGTAGATCCGTTTAAAGCAGGTGGTGCTAAAACTGAATGGGGTCAAATGTGGGCAATAGGCGGTTATGGCAAAACCAAATTGGATAACAGTTACGAAGCAGATACACAAAGTTTTGGCTTACAAATTGAATTCCAACCAATGGCAGAGTGGCGTATTAGTTTAGGTGTGGCAAAATCACACACTGATCTTTCTGGTACAGGTAGCTCAAGTGACTTGGATAAAATAAATGTTAACATTGGTAGCATTTATGATTTAGGTAGCATAATACTTGTTACAGATGCTGGTATTGCTAAAAATGAATATACAAATTCAAGAGACATTGATGTTTATTCAAATGCTAGCCAATCAGAAGGTACTGACATGATACTTAAACAGCGTGTATACTACAAGTTGAGTGACAGCATTACTCCATTTGTTGGTGGTGCCGTTACAAGAACATCTAGAGATGCTTATGCAGAATCTGGTTGGGTAGTAACTGCAAGAGAAGTTGGCAAGGTAGAAGAAACTACAGAATACGGTGAAGCAGGCGTTCGTTTACAACATAGCGTTGCAGGCTTTGATGTATTTGGACAGGGTAGTATTACTACAGACGAATATATGACTGCAAGTGCAGGCATTAGTTACGAAATTACAGAAAATGCTAGTGTAAGCATTACTGCTAATGGTAGCAAACAGGATGATATGAAATCCGTATCGGGTAACTTATCAGCAAACATTAAGTTTTAATGTACTGGGGGGCGTTAAGCCCCCCTTTTACTAAATAGAGTTGCAATGGGAAAACTTTTAACCAGCACTTGGATGGCTGTTGTAACTCTATTAATATTAGTCACCCTGCGTGTTTGGGACCCAGCTCCTGTAGAAACACTGCGACTAAAAGGCTTTGATTACTTACAAAGCCAAGAGCAAAAACAGCAAAGCAAAGACATTGTACTCTTAGACATAGGTGAACCTAGTCTGGATGCGTTTGGTCAGTGGCCCTGGCCACGTGATTACTTTGCAAGCATAATGATGAAGTTGCGTGAAAATGGCGCACAACTTATAACATTTGTAGTGTTTTTCCCAGAAGCAGATCGTATGCAACAGGATCCTGCATTTGCAGATATACTGTCACAGGATCCCTATACAATACTAGCACAAACAGCAACTAACCGTGCGCTTAAAACACACGGCAAACACATTGCAGCAAACTGGATAGGTGATGATCCCACACCCTGGTTATACAACTGGCCCGGACTTGTTAAGAACATTGACCTATTAGAAAATGCTGCTAAAGGTGTTGGCATGGTTGCAGTAGCACCTGAAGTGGATAATCTTGTTAGACGACTACCCTTGGTGGTAAGGATTGCGGATCAAATATATCCTAACCTTGCTATAGAGTTTATTCGTGTAGCAACCGGTGATCCTGGTTATCAGATTAAAACAGGTGAAAGTGGTATTCAGGCCGTAAGAGTGCCTGGATATAATGTTGTTAAAACTGATCCTCATAGTAGAATGTGGATTGACTTTAACAAAACCTATGACAGAATTGAAGTGTCGGAGGAAGACTGGAGCAGGGTAAATGGCAAGCATGTGTTCATTGGAACTACAGCAGCCGGACTTGCCAACTTCATTAGTACGCCAACGGGCCTTGTATATCCACATGAAATACAAGCGAGCCTGGTTCAAACAATCCTAGATGGAACCTTTATACAACGACAAGACTTTATGAACACACTGGAAGCAATAGCGTTTGCAGTGTTTGGCATAATACTCTTGTTGGTTGTTCCCCGTACAAGCGTCTTGCTCACAGTACCAGTATTGCTGTTATACCTGGGCGGCGTAGGGGGTTACAGTTATTATGAGTGGACAGATAGTAAAAATCTTGTGGACGCAACCTTCCCAATGGCAGCGGGCTTTTTACTATTTGCTCATCTCATATACAATAACTTTGCAAGAGAATTCCGTCAGAAGATGGAAATTAAAAAACAGTTTGCAGGTTATTGCTCACCCGAAGTTGTTAAAATACTTCAAACAAATCCGGACTTGATCAAGAAGGGTGTTAAAAAAGATGTTAGCGTTATGTTTAGTGATTTGCGTGGATTTACTCCCATTGGCGAACATTATGGTGACGATGTACAAGGCTTAGGAGAATATATGAATGGGTATATGGACTCAATTACCCGACCAATTCTGGAAAAAAATGGTATGGTTATTAAGTATGTTGGGGATGCTAGCATGCATATCCATGGCGCTCCTATCGACGATCCTAATCATGCTCATACTTGTGTGGATGTTGGATTAAAGATGATAGATGCTGTACAAAAATACAGCGCAGAAAAGGTAGCACAAGGATTACCCAAAGCAGAGATGGGCTTTGGTATTAACACTGGTGATGGCTTTATTGGCGAGATGGGATCAACTGCCAGACACAGTTATGACATTTTAGGCGATATGGTTAGCACCGCAGCACGTCTAGAAGCACGTTGTAAGGCATATGGTGTACTGTGTATTATTGGTGCAGAAACATACAAACGCACCAGTGACGACTTCTTTTACTTGTTCTTAGATAACCTACAGCCCAAAGGCAAAAGCACTCCAGACTTTATCTATACAGCTCTAGGTGGCGACAGTAGTGGTTGGACCAAACACAAGTCAGATCATATTGAAATGCACAAACTTTACAAAGCACAAAAGTTTGATGAAGCCATTGCGATGTGTAAAACGATGTATGGTAACTTTGATGGTAAGATGGACAAGTATTATGACATCTGGATAGAGCGTTGCGAACTAATGAAGACACAGGACTTGCCCAAGGATTGGAACGGCGCATTTGTTGCTACGGAGAAATAATCCTAATAACTTTCTTATGCCAAACATATTCAGGCCAGGGCACTATATTTGTATATTCAATCTGTGTTATATACCATGGTTTTACTAAGTTAAATCTATTATCCAATAGCAAATCGTTTACTCTGACTATGGCATGATACATATTGTCTTTTGGACTAAAAACAGTATATAGTCTAGGTTTGTAGCCTTGCTCGTCAAGTAATGTATAGATTGTTACAGCAAAATCATCACAATCACCATAAAACCTTCTGTTCTTTTTCACTCTATAACTATAGTCTATCCATAAATCTTCGCCAGGACGGTCACTTACATAACTAAAGTTTTTGTAAACACGATCGAATATGTTATAAATTTCAACAGACCTGTCTTGCTGGCGTATAGCCTGATCTAGTATGCTGTTTATATTTTGAGCATAAACACCACTAGAAATTAGCAGAGCAACAACTAGAGTGCTACACCAAACATATAGCCTAGCCATAAACCTAATGTGAATCCAGCCGCTAATGCAACAACCAGATCACTGCCTTTGTACTGATAGGGAAACTGTTCTTTCATTAGTTCCCGCATTCTTATTTCAGAGTCAGGTAACTTTTTTGTTTGACTTAGAAACTTCATCGACCTCTTCCTCCTTTACAGATATAAGTTTGTCCTCGCTTAATCTGTGCTTTTCTTGATACTCTAAAATCATGTTTAGTTTTTGATTTAAGCGTATAAGGTCATTGTCTAACATTCTTATACGATCAATAAGTGCAATTAGCGTAGTGTTTGCTTCGCCAATTACAGGCTTTACTGTTTTGGTGCTCCATTGCCAAACGTAAAATACAAAGTAACCTAATCCTACTGCCGCTACAATAGGAAATCCAAAATCTTTAATTAGTTGTGCTATGTCCATCCCACTGTCCTTTAATAAACCATTTTGTTAATTTGTCCATCTTAACAAGTTTGCCGGTTTCGTTGACTACAAAAATGTCGCCAACTTCAAATAACTTTTTATCCAGTAATTCAGTAGGCCAGTTTGTATCAGGCACTACAGTTAAATCACCATTTGGATCCTGTTGTATAGTGTAATCTATCCATGATTTAAGACCACTCATTAATCTCTCCTTGCATCTTTTTTGCCATCTGCTCTGGCAATACGGTCCATATCAGGACGCACTCCGAAAGCATTGCTCATCAAAGTGTCGATGCGTATGACATCATGGTTCATAGTTTGCACACGGTTGTCCAGTGCAGTAATGATACCTTTCATACCATTAATGCTACCTTCAACTGAGTTCAAAATAAATTTTACTGATAAAAAAACAAAATAGCCCGCTGCACATGCCGCGGCGATGGGGAAGCCCACCTCGGCTATCAGACCAAAGATCTCCATCTTTGCACTCCTCGATTCACATCCTAGGATGTATACTTACTCTCCAGAAGTATTTAGTTAAAGGAGTACTATTATAGAATAATATGTGATGTAGTGACAAAGTTGATCAATGCTAGTAAGCCATAGCCAAACTTTTCCATACTTTACATACGGGCTTCGTTTTACTAGTGTGCTTTTAACGAAGTCAATGTGCCAGTGCGCCAACCAGTCTATTATACCAGCGAGTAAGGCAGTAACAGGGCCAACAAACATAAGTGCTACGAAAAAGGTAGCAATGCCATGCAACCCGTAATGATACTGGGCAAGTTTACTATAATAGTTTGCTTTGTTTAGGGGGCCTTGCATACCTTGTATGCCAATGTCCACTATAGCATGCTTGACTAGCAATGCTAAGAAAAAGGTTAATTCCATAGAATTATTTATAGACTAAATATTATAAACAAGTTAATATATGAATATGCAAATAATACTCGGAAAAGAAATCGCAGATCAAGTTGGCGACAAATATATTGTCCTTGAACTTGACACATTCAAACACGACAGTGAACTTAAAACTGCCTATGCAGTACTTGATGCTGGTGCTATTCCTCTTGGGGAAATGCAAGAGATACCTAAATGGGTAGAGCATCATAATAAGATTATAGAAAACTACCGTAAACAAAACTGGAGTTTTTGTGAGCAAATGATTGAACACTGCCAGAACCGCTGGGGTGGCGAATTGAATAGTTTTTACACAGATCTCTATGTTAGAATACAAGACTTAAAAAATAAAGAGTTATCAGATTCCTGGGATGGAACACTACAAAGATAGTTGACATTATAACAGTATCGTGTATAATGATAATAGTTGCTGAGGGATAAACAATGGCAGACAAAAAGTTTAATAAAATTTCAGATCTTATGGATCGTCATTATTTTGATCCTAAGGAAACTGGACCACGAAAGCGTACAGAGTATCGTGGACAATTAAGAGAACAGGCTCGCATTGCGTATAGGATTGCTAAAAAGTCCCTTAGAGACATTCAACGAGCAGAAACTGGAAAAGATCCTGAATAGGATTATTTCTTAAGGTAAACCTGCGGAGCAAGACAACACCTAGCGGTTGTCAGATACAGGGCGAAGGCGGGGGCCACTGTAATCAACTATAAATAGGCACATGATAGTAATTGCACCCTATCCCAAGGGATTTAAACTAGAGCAGACTGCACTAAGTTATTATTACTACAACACAGGTAGTAATATACCAGCCATCGTTCAAAGAAAACACAAACTTGCCTATACACATTATAGTAATGTTAAGCGTTGGTGTAAGGACAATCTTAGTGGGCCATTTGAGATAACCCTAGATGATATACTACATGACGGCGTGCGTGTTAGATTAAGTACTAGTGATGATTTAGCATTTTTTCAACTAAGATGGTTAGTTTAATTTTATGAAAAAGAATTTTTATCTATTATATCCGCCAGGGTATATGGGAACTTATTTAAATTGGATTATTCAAGTAAGTGATAAACAAGGCAATGCTGTACTAAATCCAGTAACAGAAAATGCTAATGCCCATAATCATATAAAGCGACCAACACATCAAGTTATTCTTAAACATGGCATTTGGCGCTTATTAAATAAACCTCAAGAAAAGTTGGTTCATTGTGTTCATACAACTAGTACAGCAGAAGACTATACTGCAAGGTCAGCTTGGGCAGCATACTTTATTTTGCTAAGTGACCCAGATCCTGTTATTATTAATATTCATGATAATAATGATGATGATATTTATAAATTTGGTGCACTTAACACATATACTAAATGGAAACCTTTTCTGAAAACCAGAGAAGTATGGTTGCCTGAACTTTTTTCAAAAGCTCTTGCAGGTGACACGCCGCCCGAATTTTTAGCAGAGAATTGGAAAAAAATTTTCCAAAACAATAGTCCCTTAAATATGGAAGAGGTATATTTTAATTTGGATAAGCAACGTGCCTGGTTGGATATTCGTATACAAGAAAGTCCAGATGAGGTATTTGAGAACGAATATAACATCAGTAGAGATATCAAACCAAATACAATCTTTGACATAAACATGACTGACATAATGAAAGCAAATTTTATTGATAAGTTTGCTGAAATTTTGGCACTAACTGATAGCGCAGAATATGATTTTACTTATGCTAAAGAGTATCATCAAACTTATGTTAAAGCACAAAATAATTTTTTATTATTTGATGCAATTAAGAAATTTAGAGAAGATGGTGTTCGCGTCGATTGGTGGGACACTAATCCTTTAACAAAATCTTTTTTTATTTTAGAAACAATGAATGGTTGACATAAACTCAGACTCGTTTATAATAATAATTATAGAACATAAGATTCCGTAGCTCAGAGGATAGAGCATCCGCCTTCTAAGCGGATGGTCGCAGGTTCGAATCCTGCCGGGATCGCCATTTGGAGTAACTCGATGACGATGCATCTTGTAGGTCCTTATTTGACCACAACCAACTTCAGGCCTCGCAAGGCCAAGAACAAAAGCAAGGCACAACTTGCTACAGATGCAGCTCATGCAAAGTTTCTCAAGAAGATGGGTTATAAGGGGAATGGTGTCAGTGGTAGCACAGTAGTCTCCAAAACTAACAGCGAGGGTTCGATTCCTTCTTCCTCTGCCATCCCTAGCATAGGTGATGGTGTCGGTTATAATCCAGGTATGTCTCGGCGTAAAGAAAATGTCTATAGTGGCGAGCGCAAACTGTTAGGCGTTGCCACTATGCATAAATCCAATATGGTGCCAGTATTTTCCAGTGAAGATGCTGAAGCAATATCCAAGATGAGACGTGGATGAAAACCATTATTCACATTAATAAGAATCTAAAACAGTCTAACGATAAACATGGTAGAACACTACCAGTATGTCGTGTTGAAGTAGATGGCAAAACCTGGTATGGGAGTAGTGTAGACATTCTTGGTCCAAGTAGGATGGTATACAGTCCTGACAAGCCTAGACAGTGTGGTGCTAAACTGTGGATCGAAACAGATAGTGATGTAGTTATACACGACAAAACCACATACAAGGAAATGGATCGCAGTTTATGAATAAAGAACTTGTAGATAGTTTAGCAAAAAAAGCTACAACTGAAATATTGGGTGTGCCCTGTTTAAACGAGACAAAGTTTGCTCGATTAATTATAGAGCAATGTTGTGAAGTAATAGAAAATAATACAGTTACAAACGGAGCCGGAGGGTTCCTTAAAGTTGGTACAGCAGAACAAATTAAACAACATTTTGGAGTAGAATAAAATGGCAAAATTAGGAAAATTAGTAAAAGTAAATGATCAATTAACAATTAATCGTTATGACAACGGCTGGATGGTCGAAGTTGGCGGTCGTAACAAGAAAGAAGATTGGGTAACTGCTAAGGTCATGTGCAGTTCAGAAGACGATCTCGTTGCACTCATTAAAGAATACAATACTATGGAAATAAACGACTAATGGGTCCTCCAATCCCAAGTGAACTTCAGGCAGCAGTTGAGCGGCAACGTCGTATTAGAATACGTCTTGCCCTTGCTGCATATGCATATGAGTTTGATAACGACAGTATTATAACTGATGCAGAGTTTGATGAACTTGCGGATCAAGTTATACCCAGTATTGAAACTGGGAACGAGGTAATGGATAAATTCTTTAAAGATATCTTTATTCCTGATACTGGTATGTGGGTGCACAATCATCCAGAACTGGACAAACTTAAAGATTTGTACGAGAGATTAAAAAAGGTGGGCGTTTATTAATGGCAGACTGGAAAAAATATTTGTCACCACATGGACAATCTAAACAAGTATGTGAGTATGTTGTTAGCAAGTTTGGAGACTATGCCGGTGACAATCTAGGATTAAAACGCTGGGTAGAGTGCAGCAAACAATGTTTAGAGGATGCTCACAATGACGATTAGATACACAGAAGAACATGAATGGCTGCGCCGCGAAGGCGATGTTCTAGTTGTAGGCATCAGCAAGTATGCTGTAGAACAACTGGGAGATGTTGTGTTTATTGATTTACCTCCAGTGGATAGTTCATTTAGTGCAAATGCAGATTGTGCTGTAGTTGAAAGTGTCAAAGCAGCAAGTGACGTTTATTGTCCTATTGCAGGAACTATTGTAGAAGTAAATCCTATTCTAAATGACGATCCTGAAATGGTTAATCGTGAGCCACTATCAGATGGATGGTTTTTTAAAATGGTTCCCGACAACTGGGACGATGTTGACGCACTAATGACAGAAGAGCAATATCAAGAGTTTATTGCATAATGGAAAAGCCTCCCGTTAAACATGGTTTTTTTACACGGGACGATGAGTGGTTGGATCAATTTTGTGATTTTTTACGAGCAAACTGGGATACGCCCAGTATACCTGTAGAAGAAATTTTAGAACGAACAGGGTTAGAAAGAATAGACTTGCCAGTTGGTAGAATTCCATTTTACTATGAATTTATGGCAGACCAAACATACAGACTAGTGTGGACTAGTCCCAAGGAATACTAATGAAAATAGGCATAGCAAGTGATCACGGTGGGTACGAACTAAAAGAATATCTAATAAAATGGTTAACAAAACGAGATTGTGAAGTATTTGATCTAGGTTGTTATTCCAAAGACAGTGTGGACTATCCTGTTTATGGTAACATAGTAGGACAAAGTATAACACAAGGTGAATTCGACTACGGAATAATTATTTGCGGCACTGGTATCGGAATCAGTATTGCCGCCAATAGGTATCCTAGTGTAAGAGCGGCATTGTGCTATGATCTCACCACTGCTAGATTGTCCAGAGAACACAATGATGCAAACGTACTAGCACTTGGCGCACGTCAAACTGCTCCAGAACTTGCTAGAGAAATCGTTAGTGTGTTTTTGTCAACGGAGTTTGATGGTAATAGACATCAATCCAGAGTTAGCATGTTGTCTGTAGAATTAGACAGATTAGAGCAACACCGTGCAAATATACTAAAGACTGACTAAATTATCTCTTAGTTCCTGCCAACACTGGTCAGCAAACCCATTATAAAACCAATTATAATTGTGCTCTAGTATGGGCTTCATTTGTTCACGCATTTGCTCGCACTCTGCTAGAGTCATTTTGCCTATGCGATTTACAATGTCTGCTACTGCTTGTAATCGTTTATCCTCGTCCTGAATCTGGTCATATTCTTCACTCCAAAAACCATCAAAGGTTTTAAAGCCATAACCTTTAAGATAGTTTAGTGCACCTGCTCCGCAAAGTAGCACAAAGGGTTGCTTTAGCACAACGGGTTTAAAAACCTTTTCTGTTAGATGGACACGGTCAATCATTGTTTCAGAAACAATGTGTAAGAAACTAGTAGCCCATGGAGTAAAATTATAAATTTCTTTTTCTTCATTCCATGCACTAACAACTATTTCCGAACTACTGTTATTGTGATTATCGAAACTGTTGGGTTTAATTCTATTAGCAGGTAAAATTTCATTTAAACTAACGCCCGTATACGGATCCCGTTCTAGCAAACTATATAGACCAGCATTTACGTCTATTAGATTAAGAAATTTTATCCTATATTTTCTTTTTTCATCTATTAATCTATTTGCACAAATAAACTTATGTTCAATAGCTTTATAGTCCTCATAAAGTTTTATGCCAGTATAATTTCTATACCAATGTTCTGCTGCCAAGACGCCGTTGCCAAAAAAATGAACAGGTATACAATTATATTCATTTAGAGCACTTACTTCAGAAGAAATTTCGCTATGCAAAATTATGTAATCATTTTTAAAGTAATCGTTTGGTATGTCTAAAAATTTTTCTATGTAATTTTTTAAAATATTCCAAAATTTATGGTCAATTTCATAAAGTATAGGCTCAAAACTGTGATTAGTTAATGTAATTTGGCGATTGTAATTTAATTCAAAAAATACTTGTTTAAATGTTAGATCATGCGGGATCCGTGATACTGTTTTCAAAGGAATATATTCTTTCCATCTTTTTTTGGGATCAGAAAACACTGTGTCTAATTTACTATCATACCTATAGGTATTATTAAAATTTTTAATTTCTATGCAGGTTTTGTCCTGGTGTAAACATTCAACTAAAATATCAAAAATTTTAAAATTTATGTAGTCTAAATCTTGCATAATAAGTAACTATGTGAAAATATCTTCCAGTAATGAATGGGACCAGTTACGGTCTATAATTGTAGGCACTGCCAATTATGCAAATTGGCCAGTACATTGTCCTGACTTCAGGAAACAAGAACAAACAACTCTATGGACTGAAACTCCATTGCCAGCTGGGCCTGTACCAGATTATATTATACAGGAAGCTAACCAGGATCTCGATTATTTAGTTAGCTTTTTAGAGGGCTGCGGAATAACGGTATACAGGCCTACTGATATCAACTTCCAGGAAACAGACGGATTTTATAACTATTGTCCTAGAGATAGACTGCTGATACTTGATAATGATATCATAGATTGTCCAATGGCCTATGGTTGCAGGGATCAGGAATATGCTGCATATGACTTTTTACCACAGGATTGGGTACCAGCATTAGGGCACTGGGATGCTGCAAATGTTTGTAGACTTAATGATGATTTACTCTATCTTAAAAGTGAAAGCGGAGACCTGGCAGGCTATAGGTGGTTGTCAGATTACTATGCAGACAAGCGAGTACATCTAGTAGAGTGTTATAGTGGTGTTCATATTGACAGCACTATTGTTCCAGTAAGAGAAGGCCTAGTAGTTTTAAATGCGGCCCGAATAACAGAAGATACTGTACCAGCACCACTAAAAAACTGGGACAAGATATGGATTCATGAATGTGCACACCAACCTTTTATTAACTATCCCTATGCTAGTAATTGGATAGGAATTAACTTCCTAGTCGTTAATCCTAATAGCGTCGTGTGCGATCCCAACCAAGAGTTTTTACGGAGAGAATTAGATAAGTATAATATAGACTCTCAGGGTATAGATTTGAGACATAGTAGGACATTGGGTGGTGGGCACCATTGTGTTACTCTCGATTTACATCGTGAAGAATAATTATTTTAGGATACTAAATTGAACTCTTTGGAATATTTTTTGAAGGACATTAACATTAGCGTTTTTGCTAAAAGCAGTCAAGTCAAGGCAAAGACCTTTTTGGAAATACTGGATGTAAATCATAGCCCATCATTAGGCAATACCTATCTGGTTATAGGCAAAAACATTGTAGGTTACGGCCTACAACAACTGGGATATAATGTAACTATAGCAGATGGTTTAGATAGTGATTTAACTCTGGATGAAGTTATAGCAAGCAAGCAAACCTATGACTATATTATTGCACCAGATGAATACTTTGTTTACTTTGGTGACGAGTCCAAACAGATTGAAGAAATCAATACAATTTGTAAACTTGCAAGAATAGGTGTGTATACTACACTAAAAGATTATCGTAATATGCATGTCAGCCAAAGATTTTTTGAAGAACCTTTCGAAATTAAACAGGACTCAGGTAACAGCATAGTAATCAAAAAGCGTGACTGGGACCGTGAAGATAAACAAAAGTGGACACAGAGAGAATACATTATCGAGAACGACAGTTTAATTGTTTGTGATGCAGCTGAGTGCAGAACAATGTATTTCAAACAATTAGCAAAATTCAGTAGTGATGCTGGAGCCAAGAAATTTCAAGTAGAAAAGAAGCAAATGTATAAAGCACTTTTTAGTAAGGCTTATGAGTATATAGTGTACATTAGCTTCTAAACAAGGAGCGATCAATGAGCGCACAAGCAGCGTTTCGCGAAGGTTTAGATCAACAGATTAATAGTCTGATTGATGGCTATGTTAAAGAAGTTGTTAATCGCAATTTGCATCAGATTAACAAACAATTAACAGAACGCATAGACAATGTTTTAAGAACAAGCATAGGCGAAAAGATTAAAGACTGGGACTTCCCAGAGTCTAGTATACCCAGCACGAGTATTAACTGGAAAAATTTTAGTTTGTCTACAGATTCTGTGCAGGGTTACCGCAAACTTAGTGGCATTGAAGACCATAGTAACCAGGTAGAGTTAACTATTCTAGATGGCGCAGTGGTTGCAGAAAATAGCGTGTATACCAAACAAGTGGTAACTGAAAATCTAGCAGTAAATGGTGATTTTCATCTTAGTGACACAGCCTACAACAATTTAAGAGATAGAATAGCAAACAGTATTGCTATACCCGAAGTTCCTAAAATTCCAGAAATTAAAGACTGGAGTTTTAAAATTGCGGAAATGGATGCTAAAATTGAGGTTAACAGTAAGCGACAAGAAAATTTAAAGCAGTTAGATGTAAGTGGTGAAGCATATTTGAGTGAGACTCTGTATACAACGCCGGGCAACAATAGAGTAGGTATTAACACTATGGATCCTAGTGATGCACTTACTGTATGGGATCAGGAAGTAGAAGTCGTAGTAGGCAAACATGCTAGTCAACAGGGATATGTGGGCACAAGACGCAGACAGGATTTGAATATTGGCGCTAATAACAAGGTAGGTATCACAGTAACCAGTGACGGTGTTGTAAAAATAGATCGTTTACAATTAATGAACCGTATAGTTTCAGAAAGCGACTCAATACCAGGAACAGCAGCAAAAACTGGCGATATTGTTTTAAATACTAAACCCAAACCCGGCGGTTACATAGGCTGGGTGTGTCTAGACGGAATAAAATGGTCAGGCTTTGGTAAAATTGAATAATGAGCATAGCATTCTGTATAGGCAATGGTGAATCAAGGCAAGGATATGACACTCAGAGCCTTAAACAATCTGGCAAAATTTTTGGGGCTAATGCTTATCATAGAGATCATGTTCCCGATTTTCTTGTATGCTGCGATAAGCGTATGGTGCAAGAAGCGTTAAACAATAAAAACTACACAGGGCCCATTTACACAAGACCAGAGTGGATAAGTACATTCGCTAATCCCAGAGTCTTAAAACTGCCTAACTTTAGTTGGAACGAAGACCTAAAATGGCGACAACATTTTCACTGGGGCAGTGGATTACATGCTGTCCATCTAGCCTGCAAAATGAAGAATGATATAATAATTTGTATAGGTCACGATATGTATGGTATAGACAACCGGCACAATAACATTTACAAAGGCACAAACAATTATGAAGCAGCGGATCACCATGCAGTAGATCCCAGTTTTTGGATAAAACAATTTTTACTGCTCTTTGACGCTTTTCCTAAAATACAGTTTTTTATATGTCAACCCGATTACAAAAAATGGCAAATACCTGAAACCTGGTGCAATAAAGAAACACATGTAGGAGATAATTGCATTCTAATAAGGGACAATGTTTTCATACAAGAACTAGGGGATCTTAAAAATGAACTTGGGATCAATTAAAAAAGGATTAAATGGTCAAAAACTTATAAGCCATAGGGGCAATATTTGGGGTCCTTATCCAAGTAAAGAAAACCATCCAGACTATATACAAGCAGCACTGGATCGCGGTTATGAAGTAGAAATAGATGTATGGAGTACACCTGACGGTATGTATTTGGGACACGATGAGCCGCAGTATAGAGTGGACTATAGTTTTTTAACTATACCTGGTTTATGGTGTCATGCTAAAAACTTTCAAGCATTTGGTGCACTGATAAACACTCAAAAAATAAATTGCTTTTGGCATCAGGAAGATCAGTATACACTAACAAGCCATGGTTGGATTTGGGCTTATCCTGGGCAACCAGGTAACAAGCGTAGCATTGCAGTTATGCCTGAAAAACAACAAGTAGATGTAACAATCTTTGGCGGAATATGCAGTGATGTTATAGAGGATTATTTGGCAAAATGACTGTTAAACTTGTAGTTTTTGATTTAGATGGCGTGCTTATTGATAGCAAACAAATACATTATGAGGCACTCAATCGTGCACTTGGGCCTGAATATGCTATAGACATAGAAGAGCATTTAAGCACCTATGACGGGTTGCCTACAAGAACAAAACTTAACATGTTAACAAAACATAAGGGTCTTCCCACTGACAAACATGCTAGCATTGCCAGAGCAAAACAACATGCAACAGTTGAAATATTAAAGGAAACTGTACAGCCAAGATCCGAATTTATAGACATGTGCAGAGAATTAAGAGATCGTGGTTACATATTAGCCTGTGCAAGTAATGCTGTTAGAGAGACAGTAAAGATGAGTTTGTTACAGTTGGGCCTTGTAGAATATTTCGACTTTTGGTACAGTAACGAAGATGTAAGCAAGCCTAAACCACATTTTGAAATGTATTTTAAATGCATGCTCAAAGCAAATACAAAGCCTAGTGAAACACTTATAATAGAAGACAGTCACATAGGCAGACAAGCAGTGCTAGATGCTGGCTGTCACTTGCTAGCAGTTATAGATACACATGATGTATCACTAGGCAAAGTCCTAGACAAAATAGAAGAAGTAGATCGAACACCCAAACATAATATACCCTGGAAGAGTAAATCAATGAATGTACTAATACCCATGGCCGGTGCTGGCAGCAGGTTTGCTGAAGCAGGCTATACATTTCCTAAACCATTAATAGAAGTAGGCAACAAACCTATGATACAGGTTGTAGTAGATAACCTTAACATAGATGCACATCATATTTTCATTGTGCAACGAGAACACTATGAGAAGTACAATTTGGAAACAGTGCTTAACCTTATTAAACCTGGCTGTACTATAGTACAGGTTGATGGTGTTACTGAAGGTGCAGCCTGTACTACACTACTAGCAAGGGAGTATATTGATAATGAAGAACCGCTTGTCATCGCCAACAGCGATCAGTTCGTGGAATGGAACTCAAACGAAGTACTCTATGCTTTCAGTACAGAAGGAGTTGATGGAGGAATACTTACTTTTGAAAGCACACACCCGAAGTGGAGTTATGCAAAAATTAACGAAACAGGATGGGTTACAGAAGTTGCTGAAAAGCAGCCAATCAGCACTAATGCCACTGTTGGTGTCTATTATTATGCACGTGGTTGTGATTATGTTGCCAGTGCTGACGATATGATTGCCAAAAACATTCGTACAAACAACGAATTCTATGTTTGCCCAGTATACAATCAGTTTATAGAACAGGGTGCACGAGTTAGGATTAAGAATATAGAACGCATGTGGGGACTGGGAACTCCTGAAGATCTCACAAACTTTATGACCAACTACACTGGAACTTATTAACGGTTGACGTCTGTTGTGAATAGTATATAATAATATTATTACTACAATAGGTGTTTTATGCGTATAGGTTTTGCATGCAAATATTTCCATCCAGATCGCAGTTTGACCAAAAAACTGCTGGAAGAAATTGAGCGTCCTCTTAACGAGCGATGTACTACAATAACCTGGCTTAATAGACAAAAGCGTGAAGTTGCAGAGCAAAGACTCTGGGACATTATGGTACACAACATACAGGGCATAGAAAACTTAGTTAAATACGTGGGGAGTTTACCTGATGACTTACGAATGGTCCGCATTGGAAGTAATATCCTTCCTGCTTATACTGAGCCTAACTGGAGTTACTATTGGAAAGAACCTAGCGTTCAAAGGTATTGTGAGCGAGTATTTGCAAAAGTTGGTGATGTTGCAAGGGCTCTTGATGTACGCCTGTCTATGCATCCTGGTCAGTTCACTGTTCTGGCAAGCGATAATCCTGATATTGTAGAGCGTAGTCTAGAAGAGTTTGAATACCATACTGATATGATCAGATGGATGGGATATGGCAAACAGTTTCAGGACTTTAAATGTAATGTACATATCAGTGGCAAACAGGGCCCAGCAGGCATTAAAGCAATACTACCAAAACTTAGCCCAGAAGCAAGAAACACAATCACTATAGAAAACGATGAAATGTCCTGGGGACTGGATGCAAGTCTAGAACTGGAACAGGATGTTGCACTAGTGTGTGACATTCATCATCACTGGGTAGCAACAGGAGAATATATTAATGCTAATGATGACAGGATTAAGCGCATTCGCGACAGTTGGCGTGGTGTGCGTCCTGTTATTCATTTCAGTGTATCACGAGAAGATGTATTGGTTGGCTTCCCTCAGAATGTGCTTCCTAGAATGCACGATCTATTAGAAATCGGTCACAAAAAAGCAAAACTTAGAGCACACTCGGATTACTATTGGAATCACAAGGTTAACAAGTGGGCCTGGAGTTTTAAAGACGACTTTGATATTATGTGCGAAGCAAAGTGTAAGCAGGTTGCTAGTATTGACTTTTACAATCAGATGACAGGAAGTAATGTCAGTCCTTACCTAGCAGATAAATAAATTTAGCAACGCCGGTATAATCCGACGTCAGACCAAATGGACGCTATGGTAACTTCCATTTATCAATGATTTGACATTGAAACGCCCTCTGTATATAATTTATATTATTAGCACCCAACTGTTATAGGTTTAATTATGTTAGAACTATCATATGTTGTTCTTAGCGGTATTTTTGTGGGTTTGGTTGCAGGGCTATTGCCAGGTCTTGGCTCAACGGCAATATTACTATTGGCTCTGCCAGTTCTCTATACGCTTCCGCCAGAACTTTGTATAATCTACTATGCAGTAGCAATACAAAGTTCACAGTTTAGTGGAAGTGTGAGTGCAATTAATTTTGGAATGATGGGAGAACTTACTAGTTATCCTGCCCTTATGGAAAGGCAAAGCATTCTTAAAAACAATCTACAAAAAACTGCATTACGGTTTACTGCACTGGGAAGTGCTATAGCCTGTATTATTCCTGCCTTAAGTTTGTACTGGTTACTGGAATGGTTTAAAGACCAGCATACTATTATGCGTACAGACTTTATATTCGGTATAACACTTGTTATAATATTATTTTGTTTACTTTATAAAAGCAACAAGAAAATAGTAAATGCTATATTAATTTTACTTGGTATTATTATATCTCAAGTAGGTTTAAGAAATCAAGGAGCGGCAGAAAGAGAATTCCTAACATTTGGACAACCATGGTTATATGGTGGTATCCCAATGATAAGTGTACTTGCAGGACTAATTGCGGTGCCTTTAGTAATTAGGTATATCACCTGGAAAGAAAATAACGATGTAATTGGCATAAGCAAAGTAACAGAAACTGCTCCTAGATTTCCGTTTGCAAGTGTTTTACGCGGAGGTATCCTAGGATTGTTTACTGGTTTACTTCCTGCTATAGGCACACAAATCGGTAGTAACCTAGCATGGTATGTAGAAAAAAAACTAAAGCCAAGCAATAGTAATCAACATGTCATGGCTAGATTAGTTGCTGCTGAAACTGCAAATAATGGTAGTCAGATCACTGTTTTGGTTCCTTTGCTTATAATAGGTATTGCTATTGTTCCAAGTGAAATGCTCTTGTTAAGCATACTGGAAACAAAATTTTGGATGCCTGGCCAGAACACATTTGATATATTAGGGTTGAACTTTTACCAACTAATAATACTTTCATTAATAACTGCAAGTATTGTCTCATATCTTAGTTGTTATACTTTTCTATCCTTAATCTATCGTTTCTTAAAAAATAATCTTATATTATTAAACCGATTAACATTAATAATAATGACCGTGGCAGTCGTATATTCAGGAAGTCTTGTAGAAGCAAGAATGTTTTTTCTTGCTACATTTATGGCTTTTGCTGGATTGGCTATATGGTTAAAAAATGTAGACTTTATTCCTTTTGTTGCTGGATATTTTATTGGAGATATCTTTATTGACAGTTGGGTAATATTAAGTTACATTTATAGTAATTAAACATTTAAGGAGTAACATATGTTTAATAAAATTATGACTGGAGCTCTAGTCATTTTAGGCTTATCACTTGGAAACGCAAGTGCTAGCGAAACAATCAACTTCTTTGTTGGACATGGCAATGGTGGTTTGTCTAGTGCATTTCAAACCAAAGTAGCTACAGGTTTAAAAGACAAGGGTTGGAATATTAATTTTAAAATCATTGGTAACTGCGGGAAAGTAAAAGCGGACCTTGATAGTTCAAACGAGCCAATGATTGCTGGCTGGGGTGCTGATTGGAATGCAGACAGTAAAAATGTTTGCTATAACCCACCATCAGCTGATGCTTTTGTTGATGTGTTTGTTATTAGTCCACGCCTATTATGTGGGCCATTAGGCGACGCAAACTTCAAACTCGAAAAAGGTAAGAAGTATGTAGTAGGTGTTAATGAAGGACAGAATCACCAAGTATTACTAAACGATTTAGGTGCGAAGTTAGGTATAACTTTTAAAGTAGTTGAATATAGGAATTCAGGATTTATTAAACGTGCGATGCAGGCAAAAGAAATTGATGCATGGTATACTACAAAAGGTCTAGTTGAACATCAATCCGGACAACAGAAATGTTTGTATGGTACTCTAACTACACCACTAGATGGTATTACTCCATTAAATACTGTACTTAATACAGACAATGTTTACTCAAGTTTCGTAGGATATCTTATCACTAATAATAAGTTTAGTGCAGATACCCGCAAGAAACTAGTAGCAGACATTAATGACATTATCAAAAGTGCTGAGTACAGAAGTGCACTAAAGTCCACTGGTAGTTATGTAACTGACGATAACAGTGAAGCACAGGTAGACTATGTAAAGGCTACAGCCAAGGCTTTTGCAAAGTAAGCATGAAGTTTTTAGATTACGGTGATCAAGGCCTACTGGTAGACTTTGGAGACACAGTCTCCCAAGAGTTAAACCAGGAAATCCTTGATTACTGTAATTTACTCAGGGAAAAAAACTTTCCTGAGATAGCATATGTTATACCTACTTATAACAAACTTACAGTATATTTTAAATCACCACTAAGCGATCAAAATCCTGTTAGAAACTTTTTAAGTTCTAAAAATATAAGCCTAGTTAGCGGTAAATCTAAAACAATCGAAATACCTGCATGTTTTGAACCCGAGTTTGGGTTAGATATACAACGGATAGCAGATTACTGTAACGTTACTTCCCATAAATTGATAGACCAATTTTGCAGCAAGCCATATTATGTATATGGTTATGGGTTTTTGCCAGGCATGCCAAAATATGGTGACACAGATTTTATAGCACCCAAAAGATTAGATAAGCCCAGGGAAAATGTGCCCAAAGGTAGTATAGGTAGTGTAGAAAAATATTGTAGTGTTTACACTGAACAGATTTCTGGGGGGTGGAATATTATTGGCAGAACACCTGTGAAATTTTTTAACAAAGATAGTGAAAGCCCTTGTTTGGTAAATCCTGGAGATTTAATACAATATTTTCCTGTAACTTCCAAAGAATATAAAAATTATGCCAACAATTAAATTTTTAAATGCAGGACTACATTGTAGTTTTCAGGATACTGGCAGACTAGGATATCAACATCTAGGTATTAGTCCCAGCGGATGTATTGATAATAAGATTTATAATTTAGTTGATACTGCATTAGATAACGCAGGCTGTGTTTTAGAGTTCGCTGAGATAGGGCCCAGTATACAAATAATATCAGGTACTGTTGTAGTCTGTTTAATTGGAGACTTTAACTTTAATATTATTAAGCAAGGTAAAAATTATACTGGCGATATTTTTAAAATTTACCACCTATACCCAGGAGATATATTAGAAGTAGGCAAAACTAAGGATTTAGTTTATGGTTATATAGGTTTCAAAAATAGTCCTGGTCATACTCCTAGTTTTGGCAGTTATAGTATGAATAAGTATAATAAATTGGGATATAACAATGGAAACAATTTTAGTAAAGATGACATCTTATTTTTAAAACCAGCAAAAGATTTTGAAATTCTTAATCATGAACAAGATATTAGCCTTAGTAGTACAGATATCTTTGTAACACCTGGACCACAATTTAATAAATTTACATTAACCCAAATAGATAAATTTTTTAGCAGTCAATATACAGTAACAAACAAACGTGACAGAATGGGCATGTGGTTAGATGGACCAAAACTAAAGTATCAGATAACCCAGGATTTAATGAGTGAAGGCATTGTTAGGGGAGCAATACAAATAACCCCAAGCGGTGATTGTGTTACTCTTTTAAGTCACCATGGTGTCACTGGAGGATATCCTAAAATTGCTATTGTAAGTAACATTAGTTTTAGAAATTTAGCTCAATGTAAAGAAGGTACTGATATAAAATTTGTATTAATTGATGAAATAGAAAGTAGACGTTTATATGAACTTACCAGTAGATGATCTTTATAAAATACCAGCTTTTGTCAGAAAGTTTGGTGTTTATAAACATAAAGACAAGTATTATACTAATAAGTATAGAGCATTAAAAGCTGCTGGTACTGATTATGTCCAGTGGATATTTAACGATGATGTTTACGCAAAATACGATTTTACAAAAGAACCAAGTGAAGACATATATAGTCTATATGCTAAAAGAGCTTGGCAAATCAGAGAAAAATTTGATAAAGTTGTTATTTATTTTAGTGGCGGTATAGATAGCACCTGTGTTCTAAGAACATTTGTAGACAATAATATTCCTATTGATGCAGTAGTAGTGTGTGGCGCATGGTCAGGCGGCAAACACTCCGATATCAATACAGCCGAACAAACTAAAGTTGCCATACCCTATTTAAAAATGATAGAGCGGGAACGCAATATAAAACTTAATGTTCACTTTTTAGATGTAGTAAATGCTCATAGACATTATAATGAAGATTGGATTTATTCTAATAGTTATAACCTTGTACCAGCATGCATAGCTTATAACTATTATGATCAGGATCCCTTTTTACAAAATATAATGATGCAAGGCAATGCATGTACAGTACGTGGAGTAGATAAACCACGTATTATATGTGAAGATGGCAAATGGTATCTAGCGTTTTTAGATGTTACCCTTGGCGGCGTTACTTCATATAGTAACTACGAGGAAAAGCCTATACACTTAACTGATGAATTTTTTTATTGGTCACCTGATTTAGTAGAGTTAGTAATTAAACAAGCCCACGTTATAGTTGGTGAATTTGAGAGAAGATTTAGTAAAGAGGAATGTGAAACTAAGTTTACTAAATTGTCTAAATTTGACAAAATTGGATACGGTAATTTAGTAGAACCTATTGTATATGGCAGGTATGTAAGGCAAGCAATAGGTGCAGATAGGCCCTATTTTAGTCTTACTCCGCCGTATAGTAGTGTATACAATCCAAAATCCTGGTGGTTTTTCAATGCTAAAGATGAGTTTAAAAAAGATGTGAGTTTATTTGTTGAGGGTATCAGTAATCTAACTAATATAATTGACCCAATGCATTTTAATAAAGTTCCTAATGATAAAAAATTTAATACATGGATAAAAAATGCACCAATAGATAAATTTATTATCCCAGAAATAGGAAGCAATAGCCCTCTTTTTGGAACTGTTGGCTGTTGGAGCCCCTGGTACCATATTAAAGATTATGAATCACAATAAACTTATTTGAATTTTGTTGAAGTCGGAGTCGCTCCAACGATAAGGATATTCGCAAGTTTGATCTGAAGTTTGTATTCTATATACATCTAGGTGACGAGTTAGTATATTCTGAACTGTCTCTGAGTCTTTTGTCTCAAAACTCTTATTAAGATCTACTTGGGCTACTAATGGGTGCCCAATAGTTAAACTTGGATCTTTTGGATCCCATCCATGTTTTTTTAACCATTCTTTAAACTGATCTATACGTTCGTGTCTAGATGGCAAATCCTTTATAGATTTACTCCAACTAATGTCAAAGTCTGCAGCGGCTTCTATTTGCGGCCTAAGTGCAGTAGTTATAAGATCATCTATGTCTGCGTCGTTTTCATCATTAAACACTTCCCAGTGTGTCTTACTAACTGACTTGTTTACCCCTATATATACTTCACCTAAGTCCCTGTGTAAGGCATCTACACCAAATAAATCATAGTCTTTTTCTGGATCTAATTTAAATCTAGGTGTATTCAAAAAGCAAAAAAGTTGATTATACTGTGCCCATTCAGGGACAGATAACCTTTTCCTTTCTGATAATGCAAAACTTTCTAGTTCATGACACAATAAATTTAACCGTCTAATACAATGTTTAATTGCTGGACTTGCTACATTATAGTAACTACTAATACTTCCGCTATGTCCTTGCAAGTCTTCAAAATATCTGTGCAGCCAATTAGTCTTATCGTGTATTAATCTATATCCGGGTTTTCCTGGTCCTACTTCCCCTGATGTAACTACATTATCAGTTGTAAACTCATCATTAATAACGTATGGCGTTATTCCAGGCCATTCATAGCAGTTAATTTGTGAAATACAATCATTGATTTCTTTGCAAATATATTCTAGGTTACGTTCTGTAAATCCCATCCAGTGATAGTTCTTTTCCAAGTGATAACCATTTTTTAATGTTGTATTTAAATTTGTAAGCCACTTATGACTAAGCGAGTTGTCCACCACATTAATGTATACTGGGCATAACTCTCCAGTTTTACTTCTTAGTGTAACTATAATTTGATCTAGTGTCTTCATTCAAAAAAAAGGGTGACATAAAGTCACCCCTCCTAATTTGTACTGCTTCCAGTTTTTATGATATGGGATAATTTCGCCATATGACAGTGGTTTATCCGGCACTGCCTCCAAACGTTTCATCGTTTCTTACTGTCTCTGATCCTCTAGGAAGTATAATTATTTACTTCTTGGATCCAGTCTGGTTAACAAAATCATAAAACTTTTCTGCTGCTTCAAGAATCTTCTCTGCACCTGGAACTTCAGGGGCTTCAAACTTTGTTACAACTTCGCCGTCTTGCTTCTCTACTGAAAGTGACCAAGCACCAAATCTTGAATGGTAATCATTCCAAACATGGTCCTTTGCCATTTCAAGAATCTTTGTACGAATCTCGTAACCATTCTTGTTAAAATTAACTTGGGGCATAAAGGCTTTCGCAGCCTGTGTAAACTCTTCTGGTGTTTTAAACATTTTTTTTCTCCGTCTGTTAGTGTGTGTTATGTTGCATCGCAACATATTATTTATCTACAATGGTGGAGATGAGGAGGATCGAACTCCTGACCTTCGGAATGCAAATCCGACGCTCTCCCAGCTGAGCTACATCCCCATTGTCCTTGTATTATATGACAGAATTATTTATAATGCAATAAATTTATTTTTCACATTTTTGGTTGACTACCCGTATATCTGTGTTAATATCATCATAGTTAAACAAACAGGAGCAAGCACATGGTAGGCATTTACAAAATCCACCAAATCGTGTTAGATGATGATCTTGTAGACCTCATTAATAAGGAAGGCTGGAAGTGTCATGTTAAGGCTCTTGCTTATATAGAAGCAATGGATAAAGGCGACGCCAAACTAGGTGTAATGCACGATTGCTACTCACATGTTGGAGATATTATTGCTGATGATTTAGAACATGTGTTTGAAGTAGGCAATATTGGTCCTGAGGATAGGATCCAACGGCATGGTCGTATGCGTAGTGTAAGTGTTGGTGATATTGTTGAAGATCCCAATGGTGTTAAGCACGTAGTTGCCAAGTTTGGCTTTGAGGAGTTAGCATGAACCTACTAAATGCTATAGTGCTCTATGGTTTAGGTTTGCAAAACATTGCTATTAATTATTCGCCAATAATTCAAACGTGGACTTAGAAAGGATTCGATATGGCTAGAACAGCAGGAAAAGACAAGCGTATTATGGATCTTAAGGCAAAAGCACCTAAAGTTCCGCCTAATACATGTCCTTATATTAACTTTGTGCAAGAAATCATCGAAGATCATTTTAAGTATGATGATAGTGTGGATGAACACCGCAAGGCTACCTTGCTTGAAACTCTAGAGTATATTAGGAAAGCAAACGAAACTCTCAGAGACTCTTCACTTTATTGGTATCAACAGTACAAAAAAGTTGCATAAATTTGAAAAATGGTTGACTCCAGGTGTTTTTGTGCTATTATGATAATATGAAAACAAACACAAGGACCAAGCAAATGAACAAGATTTATGCAGTTATCGAGGACTTAGACAACAAGCGCAACGAGCTAGGCTTTGAAACTCGCTGGAGCATGTTCAACGAAGAGATTGTTAACCTCACAGATAAGGTTGTTGATGAAGAGCGTGAAACATATCGCATTACATATCGTGCATATGATGTGAACATGCAAGAATGCGAGTTCAGCCACTTCACACACGAAAACACTGTAGAAGGTTTTTGGAGAGCAGCAGAGTCAGTTTTCCAATCAGCCAAACGCCACTGTGGTGACTGGCATGTGTTTGTAGAAGGCTTCGAGCTGGTAGAAGACGGCAGCTTTAGAATGATTGCTGGGTCCTAAGGAGGACAGTATGGAAATTGAAGTAGGTAGAGTTTGGCTAGTAGTTGATCGCAAGGACGGCAGCAACTACTTTGCAGAAGACGATGGCTCTCTGTCAGGTATGCTCAGTGCTACTGCTAAGAAAGCCAAAGGTGATAAACAAACCTGGGTAGATGAAGATAACTTCTATATCATGATGTAAGGATTGCGCTATGAAAGTAGGCGACAAAATAGAACTCAAAGGCCGTAGCAAACACGGTAAAAACCGTATTCAAGCGTTTGGCTCTGAGTTTACAGTAGGTGAGATACGTTCACGTATTCACACTATTACCCATAGACATATGCCAGGTCCGTTTGCGCTGGTGTTTAACTCTAAGGCTGACAGTATGCGTTGGATCGCTGTTGAGGATGATCCTGATTTCGAGTTAGTTTCGGACAATTAAACTAAATAGGGTTGTTGTTGCTAGGAGGTTGCGCCCAAATGTCTGTAAATTCAGTCGACTATGTCTATCTGACAGGATCCCGAGAATTATTAAACGAAGTAAAATACAAACAAGATTTAAGTTATCCCTGGGCCAGCCAGGATGTTGAGCATAATCGGCAAATTGTTAAAGAATATTTAGAATTTAGATACAAAACAGCGCAAGAAAAAATAGACAACGATTGACTTTACTCCTTAACGTGCTATTATAGGCATATGATGAACGTTGAGGAGCGGATTATGTCTAAACTGTATCGTAAAGCACGTAACACTGTTGCTACAAACCTTTTTATCAAAAATAGCCCGTATAAGCCACGAGTTGTTCAAAACAAAAAAGCCTATTCACGTAAAAAAAAGCACCGGGGGGAGGGCGAATAATGTCCAGCCTTAACAGACTACAGAAGTTTGTTCAGCGCAATGACATGTATGAGCGTAGGTTTGAGGCTAGCCAAGAACTAGCACTAGAAGCATATGACATGCTCAATCAGTATGTGTTTGATAACGGATTAGACCCCTGTCCTATTACGGTGCGACGCACAAGAGGGTATTGGGGTCTATGCGACGGCCGCATTGTGGACGACGAATGCCGTGTAAAGGAAATTACCCTTACCAAACGGTATCCATTTAAAGCGATGTTCATTAACACTCTAGCACATGAAATGGTGCATCAGTTTCAGTGGGAAGTATTAAGCAACGAGCGCATGGAACAGGGCAAAGCACCTATTATGAGCCATGGCCCTAGTTTTTATTGCTGGAAACCTGCCCTAAAAGAATACAATATTATATTGACTCGAGAGTACTAATACTAGTATTATTAACAATACGGCCCCATCGTCTAGCGGTTAGGACGCTGGCCTTTCACGCCGGAAACACGGGTTCGATTCCCGTTGGGGTCACCAATTCAGGTATTGTTATGAGCGAATTTAAACTTGGTATATTTAGACTATTAAAACGCATCATAGGTGGCAGCAGTGTCCTCCTTGCAGTTGTTTATACCATAGGACATATTTTTATTGCCATGCTCTGCAACAATTTAATTACTGGAGCAGAGTTTACACTAGCAGCACTAGATGCGATTATAGAGCCCTGCATTAACGGTGTATGGTTTTATGTTCTCCATAAATTATGGAGATCATTTTATAAAGATGCTACTGTATTCGAAAAATAAATATTTGCATGATTGGCTTACGAACTCTAGTCCTCAGCGCAAACTATATGCCGGTGAGTATATTTCCACTGCATACTGTACCTGTAGAAGATGCTATAACAAGAATTTTTAACGGCAACATGCATGCCGTGTTTAATTACGATCGCAAAATTGGACACCCATTGCTAGATATGTACTGGCCCAGTGTAGTTGCTCGTAACAAGAGCACCCGCATAAAAGAGAGTGTCAGGTTTGCTAGAGACACTGTGTATTACAGAGACCATGGCATTTGTCAGTACTGTGAAACTCCACTTGATATAAAGGAAACTACATATGATCATGTTATTCCCCGCAGTCGTGGTGGCGAGCATGTCTGGGAGAATGTAGTTATGAGTTGCCGTAGTTGTAACACTGCAAAGGGAAATAAGATGCCCCGGGATACCTTTGTTCCACGGCAAAGACCGTTTAAGCCTACCTATTGGCAGTTGTTAAACAATCGTCGTAAATTTCCTATCATGCTTGATCACCCTAGTTGGGTGAATTTCTTTGGCGATTGGGAAGCAGAGATATTAATATCAAAATGAAATTTGAATGTTTAGAAAACATCAATGATGAAACACGCGATGTTGTTATAGTCACAGTTCCATGGACTGACAGTAGTATTCCACTAATGGCACCAGCACAACTTAAACCTATTGTTGAAAGTGCTGGCATGAGTTGCTTGGCAACCGATATAAATGCTGAAGTGTTTAGATGGACACAGACACACGAGAACGTTACTCCGTTATTGGATTTTTTCTTTAATGAAAAATTAAGTGATGTTGTTAAAGATGACTTGTTTAATTTATTTAAAAATATAGCAGAGCAAATACTCGCTTGGAAGCCCAAGATAGTTGGACTTAGTTTGTTCAGTTATGTTTGTCAAACAAGTGCAAAATGGATATCATGGTTTATAAAAAAAATAGATCCCAATGTAAAAATTATTATTGGTGGCGCAGGATGTCTTCCAACTTTTACAGGCCCTAGTGAGTTTGCAAAAAACACAATCGCAGCAGGATTAGTTGACTACCATATCCGTGGTGATGGTGAGCATGCACTATATCAATTTCTAATAGATAACAAACAATACATTGGAATCAATAGCCTTGAATGGCGTGAATTGTCTATAGATGAGATGCGACAATTGCCAATGCCAGATTATGATAATTATAAATTTGATGTGTATAATAAAAAAGCGTTACCGTTAGTTGGTAGTCGTGGCTGTGTACGAAAATGTACATTCTGTGATTATATTGCTAATTGGAAAAAATTTAATTGGCGAATGGCTGATGATATTTTTGCTGAAATGCAGAGTCAATATAAAAAATATGGGATACGATATTTTAAGTTTCAAGACAGTTTAACAAACGGAAATATGAAAGAGTTTACAAAACTAACCCAATTGCTTAGTGAATACAATAGGACAAATCCTAATGAAAGTTTTAGGTGGAGTGGGTACTATATTTTTAGAGAACACAATGCAAATACTGCAAACGAATGGAAATTGGTATATGAAAGTGGTGCTGAAAATTTAGCAGTTGGCATTGAAAATCTTAATCAACGTATACGCTTTAATATTGGTAAAAAATTTAGTAATGAAGCCATTGATGTACACTTATCCTATGCAAAGAAATATAACATTACTTTGCAGTTATTAAACATTGTTGGTTATGTAGATGAAACTCAAGACGATATAGACTATATTAAACAATGGTTGGTTAACCATGTTGAATACAAAGACACCTTGTTTATACAATGGGGAGGCACTTTAGGCATCTTTCCTAATACCTGGTTAGAACGCAATTTTGATAATCTAGGTATAGAAAAAATAGACGAATCGCCACAAGGATGGATAAACAAAAGTATAGACAGTACACCAGCAAAAAGAGCACAATGGGCAAAAGATCTAAATGAATTAAGCACTAGTTTAGGGTATAAAGTTGCTGATAACCTTGACAATCATTATCTTTTAGAGTTATTGATAAATGACTAATTTCAATGAATGTAAAGTTAAAATTATTTTCAAATATCACAGTTGTAATAACAAACTTATGACTGTATTAGTCGATGATATACTTCTCAAACCATCTGATGATAATTATGCCATTTTTGAAAAAGAGATAAATTTGCCAACAGAACTAGTTATAAAAACTGCTGGCAAGAATCACAAATACGATACAAAAATTGATGCGGCAGGGAACATATACGAGGATCTGGCTGTACAAATAGAAAGTATATCGCTGGACTCGTTTGAATTATCTGATGTGTATCTTCATCAAAAAATAAAAATTTTAACCGAATCTGGAGATGAATATACTACAAGTTATTTTGGATTCAATGGCACTATAATGTTAAATTTTTCAGAAAGCAATGTCTTTTCACAAGTTTTAAAGGAAAACACACAATGAATAAAAATATATTAATTAGTGGATGTTCGTTGGCAATGGGATATGGTCTTCCTGAAACTAGAAATAATCCAAAAAATTGGCCTAATCAAGTAGTAAATACAATTTACCCGGAAGCACACATAACCAATATTGCAGAGCCTGGGTACAACAACGACACAATATTTCTCAAAACATCAGAAGAACTTTTAAAAAACAAATATGATTGTGTTATTGTAGAATGGTCAGAAACTACACGGTTAAATTTTAACATAGGATTAGAAATATATAATACATTATCTAGGGTTGCTAATGACCATGACTTTAATTTAGTAAATGGACAAACAATTAAAGCAGACTGGTTGTATAAAAATATTAAACAAAATATAGTTAGAATTTCTAACGATCATTGGTTCATTTTGAACATGGTAAGATATTTAAATATCTTAATCAGATTACAAAAGCCACATGGTGAAATATTTTTTGTAAACGGCGGCGGCCATTGGCCTGACAATTATTTTAATAGACAGAAGTCCTGGTTCGATGCTGATGATGCTTATACAAAAAAAGAAATCCTACAAATGGATTTCAGAGATGATGAAGATATAGCAAAACTTTATAACAAAATACATGATGATTATGAAAATGCTGGCGGAATCCATGAAGATCTTTGGCTTAATTTATATTGGTCATTGCATAGATCAAAAATAGATACAATATCTGATACAGATCTGCATCCAGGATTATTATCGCAAGATAAATTTGCCAAAGAGTTTATTTTAAAAATTCAAAATATTTACCAAAATATTTGACAGGTAGTAAATAATATAGTATTATTATAACAATGCTGGCGTAGCTCAGTTGGTAGAGCAGGGGTTTTGTAAACCTCAGGTCCGCGGTTCAAGTCCGTGTGCCAGCACCACTTTTTTAACTTAATAGGCTTGTACTATGGAAGATGTAGTAAAAGGTGAGTTAGGCGACCTTATGGACGATAACGATTGGGCTATTATCTTTGACAAAGAAGGTAATGTTAGAGGTCTTTTTATTCCTGACGGAATGCCTAATGGTGCAGTAGTTCCTGAAAACATTCTTAAAATTTTAGAAGAGGTTGGGATAGGTGAAGATGACTTTGCAGACCCTGTTGTGCACTGATGCGTAAAATTGTTCTTGCTTTTTTAGCATTATTTTTTATTAGTACTACTCCTGGATACAGTTTTGAAGTTATGGGTAGTAAGCGTGTGCCAACTGTTGTTCCAAGAGATACCTACCTTAGAGATCCACAATATGTAAGTGCTCCAGTCGTTAGTGCAGATCGTGCTTATGAAGTAACTTACTTTGATCAAATGGGGCATATTTGTGCTCATGAGCAAGTTCCTATTAACCCTGTAGACTATAGAAACTTTTGGGACCAATTGTTTAATCCCAGAGGCCCTGTATATACCGAGCCACAGTACAACTGTTATGATACAGCAGAAAGACAAGAGCAACGAGTCTTTGTAGGGTATATGGTTACATTTGAATATCTTGGCGAATACTATACTAAACTAGTAGACTATCGCCCAGGAAAATATATTAGAGTTTTAATAAAATAGGTTGACGCATTCATAAAATTTGCTATAATAGGTATATTGTTAAAAACAAACATGGAAGGACCATGACGATGTTAGCGAATGATTTGGATTATGCAGCGAATGAGGCAATTCATGGCTTGCAACTTAACTGGAATGATGCAGTAAAGTTTGTTTGCCGTAATGCAAAAGTTGACCAGCGTGAGGCATCAAAAGCCCTAGAGTCTATTTTAACTGGTTACAAGCGGAAAGAATACGCAATTGACTAGTCTTGATAATGTTATCAATGCACGGGTTGACTTTTTAGCCCGTGCAGTAATAGCAAAAATCGAAAGAATTTTAGACAAGCATGGAGATCTAGATAGATACGATGTCTATTGTGAATGGTATGAAGACGATGCTACAGAGGATGATATTGAAATATGGCTACGTGATCGCAGCGATGATAGCCGTATCGGTCCTCTTGATCTTGCGTCCATGATGAGTAAACAATAAGAGTTAAATTGGATGGTTACCCAAGAGGCTGAAGGGGCGGGATTGCTAATCCTGTAGGGCGGTTTTGCTGTCGCGAGAGTTCGAATCTCTCACCATCCGCCATATTTTGAGCGGGCATCGTATAATGGCCATTACGTGGCGTTGCCAACGCTAGGATAGGAGTTCGATTCTCCTTGCCCGCTCCAAAAAAATTGGTTAGACTGCTAAATAAAATATAGGAGGTCTAACCAATGCCAAAGAGTAATTGTTTAAATTGTAATAAGGAAATTCATTACAATCCCAGCCAAAGAAGGGGATTATATTGTTCTAATGTTTGTCAACAAGAGTATCGTATAAACGAAGCAGTTGCCACTGGAACTTATACTAAAGCAAACGGATATAGTTGGTTCAAGAAGAATACAAAATATGAATGTAGTTGTTGCGGCATAAGTGAATGGCAAGGTAAAGAACTTCGTTTACAGATAGATCATATTGACGGCAACAATAAGAACAATGTAATAGAAAACTTTAGATACCTTTGTCCTAACTGTCATACACAGACAGAAACATGGGGTGTCAAAAGTGCTAGTGATGAAGGTAAACAAAGAATTAAAGAGGCAGCCAAACTAGGGAGAGCAATACAACTTGGTAGGGTGCCAGAAGGAACAAAATTGGGGGTGTAGCTCAGTTGGTCAGAGCGCGAGCCTGTCACGTTCGAGGTCGCGGGTTCGAGCCCCGTCACTCCCGCCAGTTAGTTAAGGGATCACCGCCTAATAGGTGCACGACAGGCAACTGTTAGCCTGAGGATCAAAAAAAGTTGAAAATAATATTGACTTAACAAGTAAGTTAATATAGACTTTAAAATGTAGTAACAATCGATTACAAAAAGGAGATATCAATGACGACTACAGTATCAACCAAGCAGGACCGCGTTCTTGCCGCTCTTCGTAACGGTGAAGAACTCACCGGCAAGCAAATTCGTGCTCGCTTTGGCGTTGGCAATCCACGTGCCACCGTTTCAGCACTTCGCATGAAGGGCTTTGCTATCTATGCTAACGAGCGTACCGATAGCAAGGGCCGTACCAAGAGCTTTTATCGCCTTGGCACACCAAGCCGCGCAGTAGTTGCTGCTGGTTATCGTGCACTTGCTGCTAGCAAGTGATCACAAATAACTGTAACTTGTGGGAGAAGGGGGCTTTATGTCCCCTTCTCCTTTTTTTGTATGTATAAATAACACTGATGCCCAAAACAGACTTTACAGAATATGCCGGTTTAGTTACCAAGGTTGTACCCGGCGGTAAATTTTTAGTGAATTTACAGATAGATGAAAAAACCGTACACCCAATAACCGCTCATCTTAGCGGAAAAATGCGTATGCATAAGATAAACGTATTGGAGGGAGATCAGGTTACTGTGGAGGTATCTCCATATGATGTTACACAGGGCAGGATCACTTACAGAAAAAAATGAATAAAGACACACAGTTTGTTTGTAAAAAAACTAATAGAATTTACGGATACGAAAATTGTACTAGCTTCGTAGATCCAGATTTTGTGCCCGGTTGCGGATGCGTAGGATACTGTATGGAAAGCAAAGAAGAACTACAAAAACGTGAGCAAAAAGTAGAACAAGCAATTAGGGCTTTAAGTTAATATGAATACTATTAAACTTACGGATAGTGCCAAAGGATATCTAGTTCAGATAACAAAAAAAGAAAACAAACCCTATGTGTCACTAGCAATTAAGGGCGGCGGGTGCAGTGGATTTCAATATGTTTGGGGATTGTCAGCTGATTATCCTGACGTAACATGGAGCGATCCAATTGACGACTGCCTTGTTGTAGATCCTATGGCAGAGTTAATGCTGTTTGGGTGCACTATCGATTATGTAACTGAACTTGGTGGTAGTTTTCTAAAAGTAATAAATCCAAACGCAACTGCATCCTGCGGTTGTGGGGAAAGTTTTAGCGTATAATTCTAATAAATACCATAAACACAAGGAATGTTTATGGTAGCACCAGTATGGGTAACTCCCCCAGGGACACTAGGCACTATTGTTGAAGAAGAGTTTTATCAGATTCAACTAGATGCTACAAATGCAGCAACATACGAGCATTTGAGCGGTTTTTTACCAGACGGAATTCGCATTACAATCTATGGGCAATGCGAAGGTTTTCCAAAAAATATAGATTACATTCAGGGTGTGCCTAAATCAGTAACAACTGACACTGTAAATCAGTTCACTGTTAGAGCTACTAGTGAGGATGGTTTAGTGGCTGACCGTGTTTTTACTTTAACAGTAACTGGTCCAGACGCTCCCATTATTAATGCACTACCAGCCAGTAACCTAGGTAGTTATTTTGATGGTGACCAAATAAATGTTCAACTTACAGCAACAGACGCTGATACAGCAGACACCCAAACATGGAAACTAATATCAGGGGAATTACCTGACGGAGTTACACTTAGTACATCAGGACTTTTAAGTGGTTGGATCACTCCTATGCCAACAGAAACTGGGGACAGTGGCTGGGACGAAAATAACTTTGACATTGGAAGTTTTGACTTTACTACAGTAAGCACCAATGTAACATACAAGTTTAAGGTGCAGGTTAGCGATAGCGGCGGTCTAACAAGTAGTAAAGAATACACATTATTTGTTGCCAGTAGAAACACACTAACTGCTGATAGCACGGTATTCACAGCAGACACTTATGCACCTACAGCAAGTTCAACTAGTATTGAGAGTAAGATTACTGCTGATTTAAATGATAAAAGAACACCATATTTAAAAACACAACCAGCAGACTTTGGTGAAATTTTACATGACAATTATTACAGTTTCCAGTTTGTTGGTGTAGATTTTGATGCAGACATTTTAGAATATAGTATAACGACTGGTGCTGGATTAGGGTACGACGCTGATGGAGTAGGATATGATGCAGCAGCATTAGATAGAGGTGATTTAGAATTGCCTCCTGGTATGACATTAGATCCTAACTCAGGCTGGCTTACAGGTTACATACCTTCGCAGGCAGCAACTAAAAAAGACTATAAATTTGGTATACAAGTCCGTAAAAAAAATTATCCAGAGTATATAAGTGACATAACATTTTTTACACTTACAATTATAGGAAATATAGCAGGAACAGTTACTTGGCCAGCAGCAGACCTAGGAACTATTGACACTGGAGCAATAAGCGAACTAGATGTTCGTGCAACTATTAGCAATAACAAGAGTGTAAAATACGTTCTTAAAACAACGTATTCCAATAATCTCCCACAAGGATTGAGATTGGAACAAAATGGACTAATTACAGGCCGTGTAAGTTTTAACCATCTTATGTTTGATACTGGATCTACTAGTTTTGACAAAAACAGTACACAGGTATCTGAAACAACCTTCGAAAGAAAGCATACATTTACTGTAAGAGTCTTTAGTGACGACCTAACAATAGATACTTTTCAAACATTTAATATTGTAATTAAACCAAGCAGTTTTAAACCTTATGAGGCACTTTATGCTAAAGCACTAATAAGCAGTGGACAAAAAGACATTCATAGCATTCTTATTAACAACAGTGATGATATCGACCCTAACAGTGTTTACAGACTTGGCGATCTAAACTTTGGCATACAGCAAAATATTAGAGCACTTGTTACAAGCGGACTTAATCCTGCTCTGTTAACTGATTATGTTGAAGCCATGGCTTATAATCATCACAATAATATTTTAAGATTTGGTGATATTAAAGTTGCTACAGCATATGAATCCGACGGAACTACAAAAAAGTATGAAGTTGTCTATGTTACACTAGTTGACAAGAGCCTGGGTATAGATCCTACAACTAAACTCCCCAGTGCACCCAAGCAACAAATCGATTTAGCAAAACAACAGAGTGTAACTGCTATGAGCGGATTTAATAGACGTCTTAGTGTAGACAGTTTGGGGCTAAGTGCTGACAGCGGCGGGTTTACTGGTGATGAACACAATTACAGATATGCCTATCCAAACAGTATAGAAAATATGCGATCACGCATTAAGGATGGCATAGGATATGCTGTACTAGAAAGATTAACTTTACCACAGTGGATGCAGGACAAACAAATAGACACTGGCGGCAATATATTAGGTTATACACTTGCGGTGCCATTGGTATTTTGTAAACCTGGATCTGGCAAAAAAGTTGCATATCTTATTGGCCAACGAATTAGTAGTAGTAATATAGATCTAAAGAAAATAAGTTTTGAAGTTGATAGATTTATTCTTGATAATAATTTAAGTCAGTACTATAATAAGACTACAGGTGCATGGTCAAGTGCAGGACAAACTACATTTGATGTTGCTACAACTGAAATGACATTAGATGGAGATGGAACCAGGTTTTTTGCAAATGCAGACCAATATGCAGATCCAGACCAAAATGACCAATATATCAAGTTCCCCAAACGAGACATCTTCCGCTATGATCGTGCCAGTTCAGGATTTGAATACAATATTTAATTGATAAATAATAATGTTCCCATGGAGTTAACATAGTATGGCTAGTAATATCAATGCAAATAATATAGACGGTACTTATCCTATCGCGGGTCAGGACAACGATAGTCAAGGCTTCAGAGATAATTTTACTAATATCAAAACAAACTTCACAAATGCAAAATCTGAAATAGAAGACCTCCAAAGCAAAGTTGTTCTTAAAAGCGCACTTATAGGCACAAGTTTAAGCAATGCCGGCGGTGGCTCTATTATGAGCGATTTCCAACTCCAGGACATGAGCGAAACCCGTGTGGCAAAGGGAACAACTAGCGGCACAGTAACTATTGAATATACTAGTGGTGGGTATCAGACAGTAACAACTAGCGGAAATATTAGTCTTGAGTTTACTAATTTCAGCGCAAGTGGAACACTTAGCAGAGTAAGAGTAGAAATTACAATTGCAAGTGCTAGCCACACAGTGACACTTCCAAGTGCAGTCACAATTGGCGCTAACACACTACAAGGTATTGTTCCAGCAACCAAAGTTATTACCTTTGATGCTGCTGGTACATACATTTTCGAATTTACGACAGATGACTCGGGTACAACTATTGCAGTAAATGATCTTACCCGTAACCGCACCCAAATGGATGTACGCACACCAGCAAACACTGGACAGAGCGGCGATGTTGCAGGCATGGCAGTAGTTGATAGCAGTTACATTTATGTTTGCACAGGAACATATGATGGATCTACAGTTATCTGGAAGCGTGTAGGTATTAGTGCCTACTAAGTTATACTAAGGTATAAACAATGCAAGACGCAGAATTTGTTGTTAGTGCAGCTCAAGGCTGTTTTGGCAATCATTTGAGATGGCTGTTGTTACTTGACCCAAAATTTAATTTTAAATTTACTGACTTTAATTTACAACCTAGTAAATTTTATACATATCAAGATATGTATTTCCACAAGTATGGTCATCTAAACTACAATGACTTTAAAAATTTAAATCCTGATTCGATAGACCAAAAGTTGTTAACGGATTATGTTAATGATTTTGATTTACCTACACTAGACTTTACTTCAACCGAATCAAAAATTAAATCTATTGAAAATTATGTATATCCTAAAAGTAGAACTTGGCACAATTGGTTATACTTTGAATTTAAATTTAGGGAGATTATACAATGTATAACTTTTGACCATTTTATTCCAGATTTTAAATCAAATATAAAATATTTAAGCCTAGTTCCAGACAATGTACATAATGCTTTTAAATGGTATGTAAAGTGGAATAGTGGCTTAAATGCTATATCTAAAGATGAACTGTTATGGGACATTAATAACTTTAAAAATAATACCGTCAAATCAATGTCTACTAACCCAAATGTATGTATGTTAAATTCTGATATTTTGTATAATCATACATTAGATAAGGATATATACAAAAAGGCAATTAATCATTTTGGACTATCAGACTGTTATAATCAAGCAAATTATGTCCATGGTCTTTGGTATGAGTTGCATAAAAACTCAGAAAGACAAATGATAAGTGACTTAAAAGAGTTGTTTGAATTATAAATAAGTACATAACAGGAAACAAAACAATGAATAATGATGAATTTAGATCACTGCAAAATAAACTAGCAAGCATCCAAGCACTAGGCGACATGCGTTTGTCTACACAACCAATTGTGGAAGACAAAGAAAATGCAAAAAGCGAACTATTAGCAATTCTTCATCAACTTGAAGATTTAAGCCGTGAAGCTTCTGCTATTATGCAGTCTAATTTCCCAAATTCTTATCGCCAAGCTCAAGCATATGGCTCACTACTATTTGGTAAGAGCAAGAATCCATACGATACAACATTTGAACAACTTATTCTAAACCTAGATCAAGAAGATACAGACTTTGCTGACGACGACTACAGAGAAGAAGACTGAGACCTATTATATAAATTGACTTAATGAACTCCTGTAGTATAATAAACTATAGGAGTTTTTTAATGACGCAAATCGACTTGAACAAGTATGCAGTATTTGTGACTGCTGTTACCAGCAACGAAAGTAAAAACAGTGCCGCTCTCGAGGCTAGCATCCGTGAATTGTCCAAACATGTTATTGTACCGCGGTTGCTTACAGCAAGTATTGGTCTAGCAAGTGAGACCGGTGAATTTAGCGAAATTGTGAAAAAGTGTTTATTTCAAGGCAAACCTGTAAATGAGGAAACATTATTTCACATGAAGCGTGAGTTGGGTGATATTATCTGGTATTGGATTCAGGGATGCTATGCATTGAACCTAGATCCTAACGATGTAATTGCAGAGAATGTAAATAAACTGAAAGCCCGTTATCCAGGCGGAGAATTCGACGCTTATTACAGCGAAAACAGAAAAGATGGAGATCTATGAAAGTACTAATTTACGGATTACCCGGTGCTGGTAAAAGCACCCTTGCAGAACCTTTCGCTAAACTAATTGGTGGTGTTTGGATCAATGCAGATAAAGTTAGAGAACGATATAATGACTGGGACTTTAGCCCAGAGGGTAGAATTCGTCAAGCACAACGCATGCGTCATCTGGCAGATGGTGTAGTAATGGCTGGCAAAACTGCTGTTGCTGATTTTGTTTGCCCAACAGAACGAGCTCGTAAAGAGTTCGGTGCAGACTTTACTGTATGGATGGATACTATAGAAGCTGGCAGATTTGAAGATACTAATGCAATGTTTGAAAAGCCAGCCAAAGTAGACTACCATGTTAAGGCTTGGTTCGATGACACCCCGCAACAACTAATAGATGTTGTTAAAGTATGGATGGAGAGAAACGATGAGCTTTGACTTCCAAAAACCAACCGTCCAAATGCTGGGCCGCTGGCAACCCTGGCACGATGGACATACGGCTCTGTTTAAGAAAGCATTAGCTATAACAGGTCAAGTATGTATCATGGTGCGAGATGTAGGTGGTATTGTTGGTTCTGATGCCGGTGCCGGGCGCACCGCAACCGTACAAAGTGATAATCCTTTTGATTTTAAAACTGTAGTTGAGAACATTAAAATTGGTTTAGGCAAACATGGTTTTGCCTATTATGAAGAATATACAGTTATGCTAGTGCCTAATATTGTTGATATTAGTTATGGTCGCGGAGTAGGTTATACATTTACTGAACATGATCTAGGCGCAGCCGTACACGATATTAGTGCAACAAAGATTCGTGCTCGGATGCGTGAAGAAGGTACTCTTGCTAAAGTAGAAACACTACAAGTTGATCATGTAGCTGTAGTTGGCGGTGCTAACGATTAGGAAATGTTATGCATCCACTAGCACCAAACTTTTCAGACATGTCAGACGCTGATTTAAATGAAAATATTAAAAAACTTCAAACTAGGTTAAGTCATGCTTATAGAACTAGTTCTAGTGTGGTGCCTCAAATTCAAATGTTATTGCAAGATTACATTGAAGAACGTGGACGCAGAGATAAAGAATCATTAGATAAACTCATGCAAAAAAGCAAGGACTCAGGAAATGACTGGGACGACATTATTGACATTGGATAAGTCATGATTACACTTAAACATAAATTTTTAGCTACTATAATTATTGATGGACAAATTCTTCCCAACAGTTGGGACCTAAACATAGACATGGTTCCTAATCCTAGTGAGTCTACTCACGATATTAGTGTAGTTACTGATCGTGTAAATGTTTGGATAGAAAGTATGCTAGACAACAGTATGCTTGTTGGGCCTGGCGATATGCATTTGTTAAAAGAAATGGAATGTCCATTTAGCATAGGTGTTCATCCATTGCCTGATGAACCCTACGATAGAATGATTGCAATTTGCTTATACACCAAGTTAAGTGCTATAATGGAAAAAAAGATGTTTATTAATAGCATCTGGTTAGAAAGTTATCAAAGTGAAGGCATCAGCCACACTTACACTAGTGAAGAAGGCGACGGCGATTTACTCAAGGCTCTAGCAGAACCTGGCAATGAAGAGTTTGCAAGTTATTGGTACAGAAAAGATCCAGTATTCTTTAGAGTAGACGCAGATGGTATGGAACTAAAAGAACAAACCTGGGGAGAACTAGGGCTGGCATTGAAGTCTGAAGAAGATGGCAAAGTTATTCCAATGCGGTTCAAGCCAAGAATAATTCCTGGTGACAAGGGAGATGATATTGCTTAGTCTAGACAGTTATGGCAGACAAGTTTATAAAGAGCAGGATGCTATAAATTTACTGTATAGAAATCCAAATGTGGACTTACAGAGTCTAAACATAAAAGATGTAGAACAATTTAATCGCGCAAGTGAAATACTGTACGCTGGTTATAGACTAGAGAAGACAGCAGATTTGGATTGTACACCTGTAGAATATCATAAACAAAACCAACAAAACTGGCATATGCCACAAGAATATAAAGATCTAGATATAGCAAAATGGTGTTTAGATCGTTGTACACACGCAGAACAGTTGCAAAGAGTTGGAACTGAACTATTACTGTATCAAGAACGGGACTTATTTCCCCTATTACAATTCCTACTTTATATGGTTGACACCATGCGAGCAAATAGTATAATATGGGGAGTAGGACGTGGTAGTAGTGTAGCAAGTTATGTATTGTATCTTATCGGAGTACACAAAGTAGACAGTTTGTATTACGATTTAGATATCACAGAATTTTTACGATAAATATATGCGTATATTATAGGAGTTAATTATGGCAAAAAGAACATATCGATCAGCAAACGGAAAAATAGTTGATTTTGGCGGCTTGTTAAGTCAAAACGAAACTGTTCCTGCCCTGGGCAATATGAATGTAAATGCAAGAGGAGACGAAATTACTCCAGACGGCACAATTACAAGAACTCGCGAACAAGTTATGCGTGAGTATCATCAAATGAGCAATGCTCAAGTGCCACAGGATGATCGCATACCTGAAAGTGCTGATGATACCTGGAGTGACTGGGAACCACGAGTAGAACCAGAACTAGTCAAAACTAGCGAGCCTGCTGTAGAAGATGTAGCAGATGAGCCAGTTACTGAAGCAGCACCAAAACCAGCGGCTGCTGAGCCTAGGCCAAGTGCTGGACTTGCTAGTGCAGTAGCAGCAGCGAGAACAGTTACACCAACTGTAACTACAAAACCCGACGCAAAAACAACCGCAGGAGTAACCAGATTATAATATGCCAATATCAATTACAAATGTAACAGGAACATTTAAGCCATTACATGCTGGCGTTCTTGTAAGACAGATGAAATTCGATCAAATTACCACCAGTGGTGGAATTATTATTCCTGGCGATGATGGAGAGCTTAGAGGCATTCATCCACGCTGGGCAGAAGTTATTGCTATTGGTCCAGAGCAGACTGATGTAGTAATTGGCCAATGGGTATTAGTAGCACATGGTCGCTGGAGTAGGGGATTTACTCTCAATGGCGAAACATGTAGAACTGTAGACCCCAAGGACATATTAGGCGTAAGCGACGAAAAGCCTGTGGAAGATTTTGCACCTCCAACTATGGGACATGCGAGAGATGAGCACTGAAGAAATTCTTAAACACAATGTAAGAGAATTACAAGAGCAACTCCAAAAAGCATATATTAGAATTAAAGAACTAAACGAAGAATTAGAACTTGAGAGAAACAAAACTCGTTAATACCAGACATGGTAACATGTTTATTTACAGTAATGATCCAACTATCGGCAAGAGTTTGGAGCATTATGGCGAGTATTGCTATCCTGAAATAGAATTGTTATTGCCATTTTTAAACTCTGAAAGTTTTGTAATAGACATTGGGGCTAATATCGGCACTCATACAGTTGCACTTGCACCACATGTAAGCAGACTAGTAGCCTTTGAGCCTGATCCTGAAAATCTAGATTTATTACAAAAAAATTGTGCTATGCAAGATAGCAAGGTAGCCAAGCGAATTAGTGTTAATCCTTTTGCTCTTAGCAATGAACAATTAATGGTTTCTACACAATTTGATTATGGAAAGACTAAAATAGTTCCTGGTGGCGATATTGTTACGGTGCCATTGGACGATATCAAAGGCTTCCCTCGTATTGATTTGATTAAGATAGATGTTGAGGGTATGGAATACAATGTACTGCTTGGTGCTAAAAATACACTAATGTATTTTAGGCCAATACTGTTTATTGAAATGCAAGATGCCAGTATGAACAGCCTTGTGTTTGACTTTTTGGACAGTTTAGGCTATAATATGTTTTGGGCTCCATGTGCTACATATAATCCAAATAATCACAAAGGTAACACTGAAGATATATTTGGCAAGCAGCATGGCGTCCTCAACTGGCTTTGTACACCATATCAGGTTAGTACCGGGCTAGTGCCAGTAACAGACAGAACAGACACTATAGAGAAAGCAGTGCTTAGATGAAAGAACTTTGGACAGAGAAGTACAGGCCAGACAATCTAGAAGGGTATGTGTTTAGAGATGATGCTCAAAAGCACCAGGTAGAAGGCTGGATCAAAGCAGGTGCTATTCCACACTTGCTGTTTAGCGGTGCACCTGGCGTGGGCAAGACTACGCTAGCAAAGATTCTTATCAAACAACTACAAGTAAACGATCTGGATGTGTTAGAGATTAATGCAAGCCGTGAGAATAGTGTTGACGCTGTTAGGGAAAAGATTACCAACTTCGTAGCAACTATGCCCTTTGGTGACTTTAAAGTTGTGCTACTTGATGAAGCAGACTATATCAGTCCAAACGGACAGGCAGCATTGCGTGGTGTTATGGAAACCTATTCAAGCACTGCAAGGTTTATCCTAACTTGTAACTATCCAAACAAAGTTATTCCTGCACTGCATAGCAGATGCCAGGGCTTTCACATTGAGAAGATTGATACAACAGAGTTTACTGCTCGCATTGCAACAGTGCTCGTAACAGAAGGCGTGGAAATTGATATTGATACACTGGACAGTTATGTAAAGGCTACCTATCCAGACTTGCGTAAGTGTATCAATCTTGTACAGATGAACACTGTAGACGGCAAACTAGTACGCCCGCAGGAATCAGACAGTGCAATGGCTGACTATAGGCTGGCAGTTGTAGACCTGTTTAAGGAAGGTAAACTACTTGAGGCTCGCAAACTCCTATGTAGCCAGGTTCGTGCAGATGAAATGGATGAACTGTTCCGCTGGATGTATGACAATCTGGAACTGTGGAGTAGCACACAAGAAGGACAGGATCAGGCAGTGTTGATTATTGCAAAAGGGTTGCGTAACATTCCGCTTGTAGCAGATCAAGAGATTAACTTGGCTGCTACTCTTGTTGAACTATGTCAGATATAAATCTTTTTAATAGACTTAAATTTGGTGATAGTTTTTGTGTATTGCCTTTCATTCATAAGCATGTGGATACAGGAGGTGAACGACGTTTATGTTGTAATTCTGAACAATCTGTAACACAAGATAGAATAAACAAAGTACGTCAGTTGATGTTAGCAGGTAATCCAGTAAGTGAATGTGAAAATTGCGTAGATTGTGAATCCACAAATAAAATAAGTGAAAGACAAAATCAGTCTAAAGATTGGTTAAAAAATACAGATATTAAAAACTGGATCCAAAATTGCACTGAGGTAAGTTACGATTTCAGATATAGTAATCTTTGCAACCTAAGATGTCAAACATGCGGCCCCCGTGCTAGCAGTGCTTGGGCGGAATTTTTGCAAAAAAATGATGTGTATAAAAATTGGGAACCGGATAGTATTGATATAAATCCAGATGCTAAACGCATCTATCTCGCCGGAGGTGAACCCTTTCTTATTAAGTCTTTTAGTAGAGCTCTAGATAGTGTTACTAATACCAATTGTGAAATAGTAGTAAACACAAATGCTACTATTTTAACAAATCATATGATTGAAGCATTATCTAGATTTACAAATGTTTGCTTTGTGTTAAGCATAGATGGCATAGGGCCTGTAATAGAACAAATACGCACCGGCTGTAATTGGAAAACAATACAGGATAATATAGTTAAACTCAGGAATAGACTTAATCCTAGTTTTATGGTCAACACGGTTTTACAAAAAGATAACATAGACGATATACCTAATATTGCAAATTGGATTGACAGTCAAAATTTATCTAATTGGCACGTAACTGTTTTAACTAATCCTAAGCAGTATCATTATAGTCTTTATAAAGGTATACCAAATTGGGATGAATTATGGTCAAAACACTGTGTACAAGCTAATCAGCAAGCACAGTCTGCTCTTAAAACAGTCTATAAAAATTTGTACATATAGCGGCCCATTATACTCTGGCGTAGGTTACAAGGTATAGGATCACATCTATGCCAAGCAAATGCATCCACACGCATTATCCAACTGAAGTTTGGACGAAACGGAAACCGTTTTATTTCGTTATTTTGTTCGTCTGTTATACTTGTTCCCCATTGTTCACCACCGTCACAGAACATATATATCTGCCAGGCAGTATCTATCGTATGAGCATCATAGTGATTGTTAACACCATAACCTTTATAGTCTTCCCATAAACTAGCAGTGGTCCAGCGATCTCCCTTGTACTCAAGTCCTTCTAAACCATATACTGCCTGTTGTATGTCTGTATGCTCCATAAAGTTATGAAAGTAATCCATCCAAAACTCTATGTCTCCGCTCTCAGGTATGTATATTGCTCTATTTTGATTAAAGCCTTCTGGGTTTTTGCGTGTCATTTGTGTAGCCATATCTGGCCAGTTTTGCATACAAAGCTCGTACAGTTCAGGATGCAGTGTGTCCTCAATAACTACATGCCAATAGGGTTCCCATTCCACAGTGGCTTGTTGTAGTTTTGCAACAGTATATTTTCTATATTTTTCCCAAGAAATGGTAGACAAATTTATATCCTGTGTTATTATAAGTGAATTGTTAACAAGGACCAAAAGGATCGAACATGGCCCGTAATGATTACAATAGTACTTATGATGTCCGCGACGTAATGGCAGCGAGTGTGATGGCATATCGCATCAATGGTGATGAATACTGTGCTTTTACAGTAGGTGATGACGTTTGGACTGGCAGGGAATCGACTGAATACCGTATTGTTAAACAGGCAAACAAGCATCTGATGCAGTATAGTATGACAGATATGCAAGTGCCGGTAACTATTAGTTATCCAGTGGGCAACTATTATTTTGATATTGAAGCTGATGAGGAAGACTATGCTGTAGCAGACGAAATGATCAGCTACTACAGTGGGCTTATGCTCAAGGCAATTAGCGGTAAAATTAACGAGTTTGAAGAGCGTGTACTGGGACTTATAAAGACCGGCACAGTTTCTGTTAAAGACTTTGGTATTATTGCAAGTCTTCCCAAGAGTTATTTCCGTAGTTTGGAACGGGATGAGGTAGAAGAAAAGCAACGCCAGTTAAGTGACACTAGCGAGTTTATAGGACAAATTGGTCACACTGTTGATTTGATTATTAGAGTATTGCGGTGTAATTATATACAGAAACTGAGCTGCTATGTTGTTAATGCAGTCCATAACGGCAACCTAGTTGTATTTTTTACCAGTACTGGAGAGTTTGAAAACATAGATAGTGTTAGGGTTAGGGCTCGTATAAAGCGGCACCAAACCAGTTCATATCATGGTGGTAAAGAAACTGTTTTAAATTATGTCAAAAAGATGGCATAAAAGTTATTAATACCAATCTCGGTATTAACACAAGGGTAGCTATGCCCGCTGACGGCCAGCCCAGAGGGTCAAACACTAAGAGGGTGTGAGGGCGAAAATAGCAATTACGATAAACGGAAAAAAGCTCGTTTAGGCGGGCTTTTTTCATCTTAAATGGTTGACGTTATCGTATTCTATGCTAATATGATAATATAGAAACTAAACAAGGACCAGACAAATGCTCGGAATGAAATTTACAAATTCTAAAGACCTAGACTTTGATGTCCTAATGCCAGGGATTGTTGATGCTTGGTTTTCCTCTAACACTCCAGATGACATTGTTAGGATTTTTGAAACTGCAAGTGGCGATTTCGACTTATGGATAGGCCGCCAACAGTTTGCCGCTTTCGAAACATTTGAAGACGCCAAGCGTCATGCAGAGTGTTTCGTTACCGTAGAAATTACAGCAGAAGATTTAGGAGTTAAATTGATATGAACGAAATTCAAAAAGTAGCAGATTACATTAATACTCATATGGACTTTCCTAGATTTGCAAGATTATGTGTTGCTTTAGGAAGTCAAGTAAATGATGCCCAATTACGTTTTATAAAAGCATTGGTTTTTGAACGTAGTATGGAACAATATTCTAAAGGTAAAATTAAGTTTGTAGGTGAAGAAGGGTGTGACCTTATTATACCAGAGTTAAATGTAAGAGTAGAACAAAAGTATACTGAAGACGCTTTGTTTACGCCTAAAAAAAAGACTCTCAGAGAAAACACTAAGAGTATTAAACTTATGAACAGTATGGGGACCAATACCCATAATAAGTTGCCGGAAACCTATGCTGATTATTTAATTTTTATTGGGAACCAGGCAGCAATGTTATTCTCTAAACAAGATTTAGAGCAACATTTACAGGTTGGAGGAGATGGCATAAGTGCTAATATCCCGACACGCAAAGGAATCCTACTTGCATCGCCTATAGACATGGATGCTAACAATCAGACTCAAATAGATTTTATTTCAGGATTTATGAAGTATATTGACAGTTACATACAATCTGTTAAATAATATAGATATGTATAAAGTAGAAAACAAAGATTGCATTCAAGGCCTTAAAGATCTTGGAGATGGATCAATTGATTTAATATTCACTGATCCTCCATATGGAATTGACGGTGATAAATTAGATGCACACTACAACCGAGACGAAAGCAATGTAGTTCCTGGTTATGTTGAAGTGGCTCTCGAAACTTATGGAGAATTTAGTAAAAACTGGATTACAGAATGTGCTCGTGTTTTAAGGCCAGGCGGCAGTATGTACATAGTCAGTGGATATACTAATTTACATCATGTGCTAAATGCACTACATAGTACAGATTTACAAGAAGTTAATCATATAATTGCAAAATATACATTTGCTGTTAGTACTACAAAAAAATGGGTTAGTAGTCATTATCATGTATTATTTTGGGCAAAGCCTGATAAGGGAAAACAAAAGAGAACATTTAACACGAACGTTTTCTATACAGACCAAAAAGACAGTTATCATGATAGACTTACAGTCCAGGACTTGCCACGAGATTATAAACCTGGCCAGATAAAAAACAAAAACCAATTAAGTGAAGAGTTTATCAAGAAATTTATTTTATACAGTTCTAACAGAGGCGACACTGTACTAGATCCTTTTTGTGGAGGATTTACTACAGCACGTACAGCATTAAGGTATGGACGCAAATTTGTAGGTTTTGAATTAAATAGCAATGCGTATAATGCATTTTTACCTACCCTAGATAATGTAATATCTATGGAAGATCCTATACCTGAACAACCAAATCCAGAAGAACTAGCAAGAAGAGAAAAGATGCGAGAAGGTTGGCGGGCTGATAGACGTAAGCGTAAGGAAAACCCTGTATATGATCCTGGAGGCGTTTTTAAAACTTAAAATTGGTTGACAATACACATAAACATGTTACCGTAGAAATTACAGCAGAAGATTTAGGAGTAAGCCCAATTTAGTAGCACCTTAGATAAATAGATGCATGAAACACATGCATCATATTATCCCAAAACACGCAGGTGGCACTGACGATTCTAGTAATTTAATAGAACTTACTATAGAAGAACATTCAGAAGCACATCGTAACTTGTATGAACAGTATGGCAGACAAGAAGATTATCTTGCCTGGAAAGGACTTGCTGGATTAATAGGCAAGGAAGAAATGTTAAAAGCAAAACTTTCGTTAAACTCGTCTCGTCCTGGAAAATTAAATACCTTTTATGGCATGAAACACACAGAAGAAACCAAACGCAAAATATCAGAGAAGAAAAAAGGCGTTAGTATTAAAATGCCTCCAAAGTCTAAAGCACACAAGAAGAAACTTTCTGAGGCCAGACGTGCAATGGCTAAACGCTATGTTTTTGAGCATAAGGATGGCAGCACATTTACGGGCACGACTCGTGAACTTTCTGAGATCACCGGCTCAAATCCAGCAGAACCATGGAAGTTAGTTGTTGGGCAATATAAGACACACAAGGGCTGGAAACTGATTGACTCATTGTAGATTCATGCTATTATAAAGTATGATAGAAAATAAGACAAAAATAATACTAACCGATTGTGATGGCGTACTTTTGAACTGGGAGTACGCCTTTAATATTTGGATGGAAGGTCATGGATATTCCATGGTCGAGAACGGAAAGTTCATTTATAACATAGCAAAACGCTATGGCATAGAGCCTGAAGAAGGTGTTAAATGCATCCGCTTTTTTAATGAAAGTGCTACTATAGGCTTTCTACCAGCATTACGAGACGCAGAACATTATGTGCGTTTACTAGGTAACCTGGGATATAGATTCCATGTTATTACAAGTTTAAGCAAAGATCCCAACGCACAGAGATTGCGTACACGCAACCTAGAAAAACTGTTTGGTAATGTGTTTGATAAGTTCATATACCTTGATACTGGTGAAGACAAAGATACTGTCCTAGCAGAGTATAAGGATAGTGGATTGTTATGGGTAGAAGACAAACCTGCAAATGCTGAAGTTGGTCTCGAAATGGGATTGCGGAGTGTGGTCATGGAACACGCCTTCAATTTACATTATGAAGGCGTGGCTCCGTTTGTTAAGAATTGGGCTGATGTATATAAACTAATTACTAATTAGGGATTATCACCAAATGTACTGTAACTAATCTGTTCGTTAGGTACATGACTACGGAATTTTTCGGCTTCTGTAAATGCTATTTCATATTCAGCAAAACTACAAGTGATCTGCTGAGAAACTACTCCGCCTTCAATTGTGACACCAACATTATTACCATTAGTTTCATTTTCAGCAGTACTTGTATACTTGAAATTAAAAACAGTATTAAAATTTGTAATATCAGTAAAATCTGTTATAGTTCCAGCTGGAGTTAAGTTTGGGCCATCAGTTGAACCCTCAGGTATGGGAGTGTTATATGCTGCACTAATAAAAGTATTGCTACTTGGATTCTTATAAAGATATCCAATACGATGCAAACATAGGTTACGATCATCATCAGCATCTACATAGTTGTCGTTTAACAATTCTACTTTGATTGTATGCCAAGCATCTGCTGCTGGAGTAACACTACTTGTTACATCATATACAAATAAATGTGGGGTAGTGTGATCATTGCTAGTAATTTCTACATTATCAGCAATTACAGCACCGTTAAATGAAAATCTTGCAAGTGCATTTTCAGAACCATTTGAATCCTGGTGTAATTGGAAAGCAATTTTATAGTCTGCCATGTTATGACTCCATTTTTAAACTAGTTTATATGTTATTTATCGCCATATATAGACAATACTTCACTTACAACTGGGTGTCTTTCTATATCAGTGTAGTTAAATTTAACAAACTGAATATATTGACTATTGGAATAGTTGTTAAACAAATTGCCAAAGTCTATAAGTCCATTCTGTGCTTCTCGGCGATCAGTTTGCTGAATATCACCAGTAACAGCCATACGACTGCCTTCACCAATACGAGTTAACAGCATTTTCATCTGATTGGGCGTAGCATTCTGCATTTCATCAGCAATAATAAAAGCATTCTTAAATGTGCGACCACGCATAAAGGCTAAGGGTGAAATTTCGATAACCATTTCTTCAATCATATGTTTGATTTCTTTAGGAGAAAAATACTCCTGTATAACGTCAAATATAGGACGAGTCCAGGGTTCCATTTTACTGTTTAAGTCTCCAGGTAGAAAGCCATGTTTTTCATCATCAACACCCACTGCTGGGCGTGTGATAACAATTTTGTCTATTGTGCGTTCTTTCAATTCTTTTATAGCAGTCAGTACTGCAAGCATTGTTTTACCAGTACCGGCAGGGCCCACTCCGAAGACTATTACATTATTTGGATCTAATAGTTTGGATATGTAGGTTTCCTGATTAAGGCTTCTAGGTACCAGCAGCACTTTACCCTTGCGCTGGATATATTCGTCGATATTAATAATGTTAGTGTTTGGCTTTTGTCTGGTCTTGCGACTCATTAAGTTGTCCTCCGTTTGGAAATTGAGGACAAATGATCTCTGTAATGTAACAATAATAACGATCTGAGAGCATATGCCCTCCTTTCGCCAAATATTTAACGCTGTAGATTAGGAATTATATGGTGTTATTTGAGTTTCTTGTTGGCAAATGTATACAAATAACTGTCCACAAAATCCTGATGGGCTATTTCCTTAGGGTGTGTAGTGTAAAATGGATAGCCAGTGTCATGTGCCCATTTAAAAAATCCTGGAAAATGATAAAAGTTATCATGATCTAGACTATCATATAAGTTTTGAATACTGGCGTCCCAGGCAACATTTTTGTTGAAGATACATTCATCTACATAGGTAAAAATATACTTCTTATTTTTTTGTTTTAGCCAGTTCTGTAGGTAAATCATTTCTTTGAGTGTAGAATAGACTTCCCAGTATTCGTTATCTCCAACATGTTTAAAATACATTTCACTAAAGTCTGCAAGTCCAGTACTCTGTGCTATTAACTGGCTCTTTTTATAATGATTAAAAATATTTTCCTTAAAGTTTTGAAATGCTTCTAGGATTACATTCTGGTCTCGCTCATGCGTCCATGGACTAATACTGTACCAGGGACTGTCTTTTTCTAGCGTATCATAGTTAAATCGAAACTCAAATCTAGTAGGAAAACTCCACATAACTGCTACTACACTGTCAATGTTGCGTTTGTCCAGCTCACTGACTGTGTTAATAATATTTCTAGCAATAGCCGGATTACTCCATCCGCCTTGCGCTACACAAATAAATTTCATTTTTAATTTGGCAGCTAAATACCCAGCCCAGGTTAACTCACTAGGAGACTGCGGCGTGCAATCCATAAGTTCATTGCCGTAGGTAAAACTATCCCCACCTGCTACAAAAATTGTCATTGATTCTTCAGTTATTATATGCTATTATTATAAATATTTAGTGGAGTTGCCATGAACCTAAAAATTCTTAATGAAGTAGAACATATGTTACAGACTAGCCCACAGGCTGTTCGTAATCATCAAAAACTTAAACAATTAGTGCGTGGTATATTTGATGTAGAGTTAGAAAGCTCTATGTTTACCACTGTATATGATCTAACAGAAGAAATTGATAGACTTGTATTACACAAGTACTTTGGTGAAGTATGGCAGCCTGAAACTAAAAAGTTTAAGTATAGTGGCTTAAAAGTTGTAGAGGAAGTAAACAGTTTAAATCCTCGTGCGGTACTGGATATTGGTTGTGGTTATAACGAGTTTAAAACACAGATTCCTAATTTGATAGGTATTGATCCCTATAATACAGCAGCAGATCTACAAGTTGATCTATTAAGTTTTAAAACCGATACGAAGTTCGATGTAGTAATAGCACTAGGTAGTATTAACTTTGGCAGCACAGACAAAGTGTTTGCTGAGTTAGAAAAAGCAGTAAGTCTATGTGCGCCAGGCGCTGTAATGTTCTTTAGAGTGAATCCAGGCCATCAGCACGACAAGCCTGAAGCCAAGTGGATTACATTTTATCCCTGGAACTCTAACTTTATTGTTAACTGTGCAGATCATTTCAATGTAGATGTGCTAGACCTTCGTAACGATTCAAATAATAGAATGTATTTTGTTTGGCGTACAAGGTAATATTGAATGGTATTTAAAAGAAAGTCACAAAATTTAAAATTATTAGTTGATCCTGTGCCGTTGCTAGAATTTAAAAAAAATCTAGTTACTAACTATTGCGGCTCTGACACATCTACTACATGTTTGGAACCGGATTGGTGGAAAACATGTCCTGTACAAGATTTTAATTATCAATTTAATAGTTGGGGATTTAGAGGACCTGAATATGACCAATATTTAGGAAAGCCAGTGAACATATGCTTGGGGGATAGTGCTACCGTAAACATTGGTGGCCCAGTAGAACATAGCTGGCCTAGTCTACTACAGAAGCATTACGATATTCCATGTTTGAATTTTGGGATGGAGGCAGCAGGTAATGATGCAATAAAACTGGTTTATGATAGAGCTTGCCAGATATTTGATGTTAAAAAAACTTTTGTTGTTTATTCCTTCTTTCATAGAAGACTAGAAAATAATATTTTTATTAGTGAACCACATAACCATGTAGATAACATAGCCCATTTTAAAAAACATTTTATTAAGGACGCCTATTATAATTTTTTACCTTATTGGTTTTATAATGAAGAAGAATTAAATTATATTGGTAACTTATCACAGTCTTATTTAAGTATAGAAGAACAATATTGGGAGGACAGTATTCCTAGAAGTTTTTGTCTAAAGAAACAGTATAATATTTTAAAAGGAAATGACTGGCCTTCTTATGAAGATTTTATTTTAGGAGCCACCCCACATCCTGATATTTACACTACAGAATGTAGGTTGTTAACTTATTATTTAAGGAACAGGGACGGCGTCCATCTTAGTCTGTATGCAAACCATAAATTGGCAGACAACTTATACGAGCAAAGTAAATTATGCTAATCAATGATTTAGAATGTTTTGAAAGAGCATCACACTATATAAAAAAATATAGTCTATCAGACACCATCGATGGATGTATGGATAAGTATTGGTTTAAGAACTATCCTGTCCAAAACTATGATTACTATTATAACAGTTGGGGTTTTAGGGGACCAGAATATATTCAACATATAGGAAAACCAGTCAACTTATGTTTAGGAGACAGTTTTACAGTTAATATAGGCGGCCCTATAGAGCATAGTTGGCCCAGTTTGTTACAAGAAAAATATGACATACCTTGTTTAAACTTAGGCATGGATGGCGCTGGAAATGACGCTATAAGATTAGTTTATAATAGAGCATGTAAGATATTCGATGTAAAGGAAACATTTGTAGTTTATAGTTTTTTTCACAGACGTTTAAAAAAATGTTTTTGGCAGCCATATGAATATAAGTTTTCAAGCCAACCTCATGATCATGAAGAAAATATTAAACACTTTGAAACAAATTTTATTGATGAAGCACATTTTAATTTTGTACCTCCTTGGGGTTGGACAGAGGAAGAGTTACAGTATATTGAAAAACTATCTGAATGGTACATTGAAGACCTTGTTAAAGACACTTACTGGAACAATGATCTGCCTAGAAAATATTGTTCAAAAGAGCATTATGATAATCTAAAAGGTGAAAATTGGCCGTCATATGAGAAATTTATTTTAGGTGCAGACCCACATCCAGATATATATGTTGAACCCTATAGAGTAAGATATCTAGAGCATTGTAATAGAGATGGATATCATTTAAGTTTAGCGGCGAATCAAAAATTAGCCGACAACTTATACAACCAAACTAAATAAAGACGGTAACGCTGACTGTGGTCAAGTTCACCGACTATCTCAAAAAGGAAAAAATCATGTTACCCCGAAGACATTTCTTCACGGGGGTGCCTGGTAGTCGCTGGAGTGGCGTTAGCCAAGAAATAGAGTCCAACGACCTCTACGACACATCAGACCGCACACCCGAACGCACTTATTCACATAGCGAATATTCAGGACATGTTGGAGCATACTTTGGCACTGGCATGGAATTTCCTGCAGACCTCTCTCCGGAAAACTTGGACGCACCCTACACTGGCACTGGCTGTAGGTTGCATAAAAGTCATGAGTGGGCGTATAAACTCAACAAGATAGTAAAAATGTATCCTGACTCCTGGATTACACTTGTATACAGACCAAACGAAGCAAGTTTTGATTGGTGGAAACAAGCAGGAGGATGGAATATTACATACCCCAATTATGATTTTTATGTGGATGATGCAGGCATGCGTAGACACATAGCAATTATGAATGATTGTATTGCAAAGTTTGCGGGCAAGCACCATTTAAAATGGAAGCAAATATTAAAACACAAGGATGTTTATGTAGCAACATGGAAACCCTAGTAGCACTCATAGCCGGAACCCTATACGGACTTGTAATTGGTATTATACCCAGTGCAGGTGCCACTACGGGTTTGGTTGCACTATTTGGGGTAATACATTACTTTGTTAGTGAGCCCTATTTGGGTGTAGTGTTTCTAATGGCAGTTGTTGCTGCAAGTACAACAGGTGATAGTTTTACAGGTATACTGCTGGGCATACCAGGTGCTAATAGTGCTGCTGCAACAATGGTAGATGGGTTTCCACTAGCACAACAGGGCAGAGCAAGTTATGCTATTAGTGCCGCAGTCACTACAAGCACTGTAAATGGTTTACTCTGGGGATGTTTGGTGTTCCTATTACTCCCCTGGTATAGCAACTTACTAATGATATTAGGCATACCTGAATTGTGGGCATTTGTAGTTCTTGCACTTGCCACAGTAGGGTTTGTTAGTAATAGTTTTTGGATAAGAAGTTTAGTAGCAATAGGTGCTGGTATATTTTTAGGGCTAGTAGGTGTAGATCCAGAAACAAACGCTCCTCGTTTTACTCTGGGTTGGTTTTATCTACAGGATGGACTACAGTTAATGCCGGTAGTTGCTGGACTTTTTGCTATACCAGAATTAGTAGCAGGACTACAGCGTACAAGTACGGCTAGAATTGTTCACAGTGAAATTTGGTTAGGAATGCGAGTAACCTGGGAAAACCGTTGGTTAGCCTTGCGTGGCGGCTTTATTGGTGCCTTTATTGGACTACTACCAGGACTAGGCGGCGCAATGGCGGACTGGATGGCATATGGTAGCGCAGTTGCAGCAAACCCTAAAGAACATTTTGGCCATGGAAATATCAAAGGTGTTATAGGACCAGAAGGTGCTAACAATGCACAAAAAGCCACAAGTATGATACCTACAGTGTTATTTGGTATTCCTGGCGCACCATTTGCTGCGGTACTGATGTCATTGTTTATGTACTTAAACTTTGAACTAGGCACACCCGACATTGCTCAGGATATAGAATTTTTTACTAGTATGAGTTTTGGTTTCCTAGCAGCAACAGTACTAGTAGCAGTACTGTGTATAATACTAATGAAACCAATTACAAGAATCTGCACAGTGCCCTACAAGTATTATTTTCCAGTGCTGCTACTGGTAATAGTTTGGGCAAGTATGCAGTATACAGGCGGATGGGAAGATTTTGCAATATTAGCAGCATTTAGTGTATTAGGTATATTATGTAAACATTATAAGTTTAGTAGGCCTGCACTTTTACTGGCTTTTATACTTGCAGACAAGATTGAGAGTTTTACCCTACAACTCACAAGTCTTTACACGGTAGGGGATTTAATTACAAGGCCCGTGTTCCTAGTTATTATGCTGGCAACCCTGGGCATCTTTGCATACAGTTTGAAGAGAAAAGGATCAATCAATTATGCGTAAATTATTATTAACACTAGCACTAGTGTTTGGTGTCTCACCAGCACTAGCAGATTATACACTCGTTGTACCACAAAAGCCAGGTGGCGGTACAAGTGTCTGGGCACAAATTGTTGCCACAGAATGGGAAAAGCATCTAGGCGAAAAGATTGTTATTAAGCACATTCCAGGTGCTAGAGACATTCCAGGCTTTAATGAGTTCCATAACGAACTACAAAAAGACCCAAAGACTATTATGGTATCACATGGGGGTAATGGCGTAAGTTTTCTACAGGAAAAAGTAGACTACAATTATGCTGAGTATGACAGCGTAGGTTTAATGAACTTGGATATTATTTCCGGTATTCGTAAAGACTACAAGGCTGGCGAAAAGATTAAGTTTGCGGCTGGATCAGGTATGGTACCAGAAGGACTTGCTATTGCACAGTTACTTTGTGGCAACTTGGATAGTTTAGACGCATACACAGCCTGCTTTAACGAAAAAGTTACCTGGGTTCCAGGTATGAGTGGCGGAGAGCGTAGACTAGCATTCAAGCGTGGAGAACTAAACGGCACAAGAGAAAATCCAGCAGCATACAAGAAGCATGTAGAGTCCAACGCAGATGCACAACTTTGGTTTACACATGGCATTCTACAAAAAGATGGGTCACATGCTGATGACCCTAACTATCCAGGATACCAGTTTGAGATCTTATTTGAAAAGCAATGGGGAGAAAAGCCCAACAATGTGCTTTATCCTGCTTACAAACTAGTTAAAAGTTTCCGTGATGGTTTACAAAAAGCATTTTGGGTTAGTAAAGACAATCCCAATTTGGACCATTTGCGTAAGACACTTACAGCAATGACTCGTGATCCTGCAAGTGCTGCCGCTATCCAAAAGAATGTTGGCAATTATGAATGGCTAGTTGGTGATGCTGGTAACAAACAGCGTGACACTCTAATGACATTTATTACAGCAGATGCACTAAAAACACTAGTAGATTTTAACACCAGTGCTTTTGGTTTAGAAAGTGTTTACAAGCCAGAACTAGTTCAGTAATGGTAGTATATATCAAGTATGCCAGTGCAGTGACCATCCTTTGTGCGATGGTCCTGCATGTTTCTGGTATTACACCCTGGAACAGCGTCCTACAAATGATAGGCGCAAGTGGTTGGATATATGTAGGCTGGCGCTGGAACGAAAAAGCAATTATTCTTAACTTCCTGCCACAGTTCTTCATTATAATTCCTATGCTGGTATACCTTTACTGGGCATAAATACACTTATAAGGCAGGTACATTACTATGGACATTAAACAAGTTGTAGAAAACACCAAGAAAATATATATGAGTGAAAGTAGTCTTGAATTGCTCATGGACTTTGAGCGTGTTCTTGACGAAGTAGACCTGTATGCGTTTAAAAACTGGAAGCGTGGAGAACTTGTTGAAGGGCCAATCAAAACTAAACACTGGGTAGAATGTACCTTTATGTACCCACAAAAGTTTATGCCTGATCCAGATGGTGGCAAGCGTTTATTGGGCTATCATGCTATTGTAGAGTACAGGAAAGATAAACTTACAACACCAGTAAAAGTTGAAGATTATAGTGATTTTAGACCTGGAACTAAAAAACCAAAACTAAAGGAAGATCCTGTTTGGTTAGTTAAGATCCGTATGCCAGCAGAACTAGTAAAAGACGCACAAGAGGGCTTTGTAGAACTAGAGGGCAAAGAAATAGACTTGAGCGAACTAGACCAAGCATATGATGAGGGTGTTCAGGACAGTGGTGATATTATGAATCAACAACAAGTTACACCTGGAGTACCACAATGACCCAGATCACTGAAGGTTTAGAGCGTGATGATCTAGTAGACAGAGTGCAACCTAAAGTGCACTTTGACGAATTTGCTCCTAAAATGGGCAGTGATGATCAGGTTATTGTAAGCAGTTTTATGGTATTGGGCCAGGATGCTGCATATGATTTAGAAAACTTTTTAGAAAAAGGTTATCCATGGATATTGGACGCCGAGACCAGTGCTGGCGAAAAAGAACCAGGTTACTATATTGTGTTTGTAGAAGCAGAGCGTAGAACCGGGTTTCCAGAAAAGTTCATGAGTTTAATAGGCGATTTACAAAACATTACTGGCATTAAACCTAGTGATTGGATTATGAAATACTATCAGGGCACAAGACGTGATCCCAAGTATAAACTTACAAGCCAGAATATTATTACACACGTACCGCTAAGTCCGAGAAAATATAGACAAAACAAAGAATCAGAAAACATGCTAGAGAGCATGCTAAACATAGCAAGAGTTCCACGAAAACAAGGTGATACACATGAATTTAGACAATCTCAGAAAACAGCTAGAAATTGATGAAGGAGTAGTATACAAAGTATATTTAGACCACCTAGGGTATCCAACATTTGGCATAGGACATTTGATTAGGGAATCAGATCCAGAACATGGCGAACCAGTAGATACTCCAGTAAGTGAAGACAGAGTTGTAGAGGCATTTGAACAGGATGTGCAATCAGTATTATCAGACTGTAATAAACTTTACGGAGACTTTGAAGACTTACCAGAGGAAGCCCAGGAAATAATTGCTAATATGATGTTTAACCTTGGATATCCAAGATTGTCCAAGTTTAAAGGAATGAAACAAGGAGTTGATACTAGAGACTGGAATAAGGCAGCAGATGAAATGATAGACAGTAACTGGTATCGTCAAGTGGGCGCAAGGGCCCAAAGACTCGTAGATAGAATGAGAGCCATTTAAGGAGCATAAACATGGCCACATGGAGAAAAGGACACGGCGTTGACCCTGTCGGAAACATTACTGAAGCAGACATTGATACATGGTATGCTAGTAAAGATCGCACTATAGTAGCAGGGCATGACGATGCTGACAGTTATGTTAGAAAAGTAATTGTTGCTGGCATTGGTGTAGGCCACACAGTAAAAAACAAAGTTAAAGCAGGTAAGTTTTGGCTACAAATTTCAGGACCAACTATTAACAAAATTTGGCAGTGAGACAATGCGAATTAAAGAAATTTTAGAAGCAGTAGCCCAGGGCACAATTCCCCCTCAAGCTCAAAGAAAAGTACCACAAGGCACTGGCGCAATGCCAGACGAGTTTGGCGCAAGAACTATGGGTCAGGGCACAGAAGTTAGTGCTAGTGGTAGACAAACTACCTATAACAAGGATGGTTCCAGTGTTAACACTAGTGCACAAGGTCAGTTTACTAGAGATAAACTTGGTCGTGTTACTCAGGTTCAAACTCCTCGTATAGCTGGTCTTCAACAAACAAACAAGTACGATCCGGGATCAATTGGCAATAAGCCTACTAGTCAGTCAACTAATTTTAATTATAAGTTGGGTAAAGCTGAAATAGACGCTACTATGCCTGGACCTGCTAGCCAGGCTGATATCAATAAAGCTACTGATATAAAAGTTAAGTATGGTAATGCTGGAATGCAAGCAACTAGAGGGCCTGATGGTAAACTTACTACTAGTACAAGTTATGATTTTGGGCCCAATAAAGTCTCTGCAAAAGACGATGGCAGTATTGACGTTCTTAATAAAAAAACAGGCCAAACTTATAAGACATCAACTGCCGCAATGGCGGCCGGTAAAGACGGAATTTAGGCATGGGATTTAAATTAGCAGCAATTATGTTCGTTCTTATGCTCGCAATGGGTGGCGGTGCGTATTGGTATTATAATGATACACAAGAGCGCATGGCTATCCTTGCTGCTAACGAAGCAAAGGCTACTATGGCTGCCCAAACAGCAGAAGCAGCCACAAAAGCCTTGCAGGAAAGTTATCAGCGTATGAGTCAAGAACTTGACCGTATAAACACACAGTTTGCAGCAGCAAGAGCAAACAATCAAGTACTCTCAGATAAACTTGCTAGACATGATCTAGCAGTGCTTGGGGAGAAAAAACCCGATACAGTTCAACGCATGATTAACAATGCAAGTGCAAAAGTATTAAGATGCTTTGAAATAGAAAGTGGTTCAAAATTAACGGAGGCAGAAACAAATGCTACGTCAGGTAAAGCGTTCAATAGTGAGTGTCCTTGGCTGTGGCCTGGTACTCCTAGCCCTTAGTGGATGTGGAAGTAAGCCCAAGGTCCTAGAGGTTAGTGCCAAGCCAGTCGAAATTCCAAAATTAGTTCTGCCCAAAGCAGATGTTCTAAATTTACAAAGCAAACAAGTAACATGGCATGTAGTTACACTTGAAAACTATCAACAAGTATTTGATATGATCCAAAAGTCTGGCAGACCCATGACGCTGTTTGCAATTACAGATAAAGGTTATAGCAACCTTGGCGAAAATTTAAGTGCTATTAGAGCATTTATCGAGCAGCAAAAGGCAATTATTGTTGCTTATGAAAATTATTACCAACAGAGTGATAAAGCTATCAAAGACGCCAATAAAGAAATAGAACAAACTAACGAAAACATTAAGAAAAACAGAGAAGCATCCGAAGGCTTCGACTGGAAAGGATTATTGAAATGAAGAAATACCTAGTAGCCGGAATTGCAGTAGTAGCACTTTTAGCAGCAGGTGGCGTTGGTTACGCAACAGTTAGCAACGATTGTGGTTATGACGAAAAAGGTCAATTCCACAAGGGAGGCAAAGTGTATGCATACGGTACAATGGCTGATGCAAAGAAGTGTGCTGAAAAAGGTATACTTCCTGAAGTAATAGCCAAGCGTTTAGGCGCATGGGGCAATGCAAAAACAAAAGCAGAAGCTCAAGCAATTAAAGATTTAAATGCAAAAGTAATTGCAGATAAGAAAGCAGCAGAAGAAGCAGCAAGAGCCAAAGCAGAAGCTGAAGCAGCAGCAAAAAAGGCAGCTGAAGAAGAAGCAGCCCGTCAAGCGGCTGAGGCAGAAGCAGCTAAAAAAGCAGCAGCATTACTACTACTTCAAGAAGCAGCCAAAGCAAAGGCAGCAGCACCAGCAGAGGTAAAATAGACTAATGACAGGATATTTTTGTAATAATTGTGGACGCCCAAGTCATTGTAGTGCCCCTTTATATGAAGATTATCGTAATTGGAAAATGGAGTACATGGGACAACTAAGAGTATGTGATAATTGTAGTTGTCCAGCATGTACACAAAAACTGGATGATCTAGAACTTCCTCATCCAGGAGATATAGGTTGTTAACACAGGAAACAAAACCTGTGTGTCAGAATTGCGGTCACCCCTGTCATTGTGATACACTAGTTTGTGTTGAGTGTCATTGTATAGCATGTTTGCACAATGACGAGGAGACAAATCATGTTAGACATGATTGAGCGTATGGCGAGCGATCGCCTCTGGATTTATACAAGTATTGCGGGTAGTATTGCAGGTGCTGCCTGTTTAGCCTATTTAAGCACTACACGCATAGGCTTGTGGGGATATGCACAGTTTGATAAACTTGTGGATTATCTTGTTGCTCGTTGGGGACTTACATGGCTAGAACAGCCCGACGATGCTTGGCGTAAACGCTATCCAAAAATTACTGCTAAGATTGATGAACTTGAAGCTCGTCTTGCTAGCCTCGAAAGACCCCCAAAAACAACTAAGAAAAAATAACATAACTTTAACAAAAGTGTAACAGGAATGTAACATACTCGTGTTTAAATAGTGGTATCATACACACAGGGAGACACAGTATGAAAAACATTTTAATAACCTTAGCAGCCCTTGTATTGGCTGCAACAACAACACAAGCAGTTGCAAGAGATCAAATCAAGACCGTAGGCTCATCTACGGTTTTTCCTTTTGCAACTGTAGCTGCTGAAACATTTGCCAAAAACGGCAACAAAGCACCTATTATTGAATCAACTGGCACAGGTGGTGGCATGAAGCTATTTTGTGCTGGCATAGGCGTACAGCACCCAGACTTGACAAACGCAAGTCGTGCAATTAAAAAGAACGAAGTTGAAACTTGTAAAAAAAATGGCGTTACTCCATTAGAAGTTAAGATAGGTTTTGATGGCATTGCAATTGCAAACTCTAAAGAAGGTGCAAAAGTTTCATTGACCCTTAAAGATGTATTCCTAGCACTAGCAAAGAATGTGCCAGATGGTAAGGGCGGAATGATACCAAATCCATACAAAACATGGAAAGACGTGCGTAGCGATCTCCCCAACCAGCAGATCGAAGTTTTAGGGCCACCACCAACATCAGGTACAAGAGATGCATTTGTAGAAATTGCAATGGAAGGTGGAGCAAAGCAAATTCCAGAATTAGCAGAACTTCGCAAGTCCAAGAAAAAAGTATTTCAAGCAATAGCACACACACTTCGTGAAGATGGTGCTTTTATTGAAGCAGGCGAAAACGATAACCTGATTGTCCAAAAACTAGTGGCTAACCCAAAAGCATTTGGTGTTTTTGGTTTTAGTTTCTTAGACGCTAACGGTGACAAGATTCAAGGTGCAACTGTAGAAGGTGCACAACCAACATTTGAAAACATTGCAAGTGGCAAATACAAAGTAAGCCGTTCACTTTACTTTTATGTAAAGAAAGAACACTTAGCCAGCATTCCAAACCTAAAAGAATATGTACAATGGTTTGTAAGCGAAAGAACTATTGGTGAAGAAGGTACAGCGGTCGATAAGGGACTTATTCCTTTACCAGCAGCAGATCTTAAAAAACTTCAACAAACAGTTGACGCAATGTAAAACTTGTGTTACATTGATACATAAGGATAGGGAGGAACCATTCCTCCCTATTTCCTTAAGGAATATTCGATGAGCACAGACAAAGTCAAAACCAGATACATCACCGCATTTTACACAGTATTTTTAGCAAAACTAAAGCGCATTGAAGAACGCATAGAAGCAGGCACTGCAGACGACGAAGACCTTAAAGATCATCAAAGTCTAACCAAGACACTAGCAAAAATTGAAGCACAGGAAAACGGCGTAGAGGCAGGTGACAAAGATGATAAAACACTTGCTCGTGAACTACTAAAACAGGCAGAAAAACTCACTGCACAAGCATATAGATTAGATCCGTCCTTAGACCCGGCAAATAAACTTAAGGTAGCTTAGATTTAATTAAGTCAACAACTCTTTGGCTTTGAACAATCTCATAGTGGTTACGATCTATTTCAACATGATCCATATCACTACGAGATTTCATACTTGCATGTGTGCAAATACCATCGTTTCTACCCGTTAACCAACTAACATCTCCAGCAGTTGATACTACCTGTGTCCAGGGAACATCAATTTTAATAGTCCTGCTGTCTCTTATAAAACTACTCTGAGGTGTAATGTCTCTAAAAAGTTGAACGCCGGGATTCATAAATCTACCCCAGGTTGCTATTTCACTACCATTATATGGTGTACTTAAAGTTATGCCTCCTATAACTTTATGTCTGTATTCTCTTAAAAGGTATAGGCTATAAATACCGCCCAAACTATGTCCCACAAAGAAGAAGTCTTCTTCGTATTCTCGCAACTCATCTATAAATCTCTCTATATTTCGGTGTGCACTGCATTCATTACTGTCGTATATGCAGTAATGTATTTTATCAAACTGTAAGCTCTGCTGTATAAATGCAAAACTACGCTCGCTTGCATTTGCTCCGTGTGTGTATATGATTCTCATCAAATATTTATAAATATGCAAAGTAAAGTTGAGGAGTGCTGATATGTCAGACGAAGAAAGAGCCCCAATACGTCAAAAGATAGAACTAGAAGTTGAACTAGACACTAGTGAAAAGGTTGTCCTACCAAACAAATATCAGAATGTTATTGATCTTGCTAAAGCAGTTGATGCATGGAGAATTTTCCCAAGATTGTTCCTAACAGTTTATATTATTCTACTGTACAAGACCGTTATTTGGTTCATGGCATTGCAAGATCCAAATGTAAACCAAGCAGGGTTAATCTCTGTTGTAGTTGGAGCAGGCGCAGCATGGTTTGGTTTGTATACTGGCAGCAGCAAAAAGTTTGACGGTGCACCACCAGCAGCACCCAAAAAATAATAACTATTGACAACTAGATTTCTGCATGTATAATTATATGTATGAACTACTATGATCTCCTTGGTGTAGAGAAATCTGCATCCGCTGACCAGATTAAAAGTGCTTTTAGGACCAAAGCCAGAAGCACTCATCCTGATGCGGGCGGAGATCCTGAGGATTTTAAGCGTCTAAATGAAGCATACGAAACACTTAAAGATCCAGGCAAACGTGCTGAATATGACCACGCTAGTAGTGGTGCTGGGCGTATACATGTAAACATTAACGGCAGTCATCATGACATTTTTAGTAATATTTTTAGAGACATGCACAATGTTTTTGGACAGGAACAGGGACCTTTTGCTGGAACAAGAACATACAGGCGCCAACAACGCAATAAAGATTTAAGTATAGAGTACACTTGCAAATTAGAAGACACACTTGCAGAGCAGGTAAAGCAAGTTAGTGTAAAACAAATAAGCGGCGATCGTAGATTAGTAGAAATAAAAATACCAATTGGTGTAAAAAATGGTCAGACAATAAGGTATCATAAACTTGGTGACAATACATTTAAGGAGTTGACGCCAGGCGATTTACATGTTAAAATTAATATTATTCCAACAAGATTTGAAATTGAAGGGAATAATTTACACTTAAATCATACTATAGACTGTTTTGAAGCAATACTGGGCACAACTATACAGGTTAGGACACTGGAAGGCAAAACTCTAAATACAAACATTCCGCCTGGCATACAGCATGGTATGAGCATGGGATTAAAAGGTCATGGGTTGTATGAGTTTAACAACCCTGGTAACAGAGGCGCATTGCTGGTAAAAGTAAACATCAAAATACCTGAGAACCTAACTCAAGAACAATTAAATATGATTAGAGCCATTAAGGAAGTTACAGTTGAAACATAGTCCTCAAATTGACAAAATTGTAGAAATTACAATGAAGGAAGCAAAAAAACGCAATCACAAATATGTGACTAGCGAACACTTGCTTTATGTACTACTGGGCAACGAACATATATCCGGAATTCTTATAAAATTTGGTGTCCAATTGGACTTGTTTATTGCAGAAGTTCAGGAATATCTGGACAATAAACTAAAGCCAGAAGAGCAACCTGTAAACGAACCTAAAAAAACACATACTATTGACAGAGTATTCAACCGTGCGTATTCACAAGTATTGTTTAGTGGACGCAATGAACTATTAGTAATGGATGTATTAATTAGTTTACTTGCTGAAGCAAACACTATGAGCAGTTATTTTCTACTCAAATACAATGTTAACAAAGAAGAACTAATAGAATTTATTACTGTAAATTTTGCCAAAGACTTGTATAATGATCAGGCAAGCAAGTATTATGAAAAGTTATTAGAAGAATATACAACTGACTTTACTAAACTAGCAAAAGATGGTAGTATAGATCCTGCTATTGGTAGAGATTCAATAATAGATGACATTTGCCAGACTATGGCTAGACGCAACAAAAGTAATGTATTAATGGTTGGAGATCCTGGTGTAGGTAAAACTGCTATAGCAGAAGGTTTGGCAATTAAAATAGTAGAAGATGATGTTCCTGTATACCTCAAGGATCATAAAGTTTACAACTTGGATATTGGCGTGTTACTTGCTGGTACTCAGTATAGGGGTCAGTTCGAAGAGCGTGTAAAAGAAGTAATGGAAGCGTTAATGAACGAGGGTAAATGTATCTTGTTTATTGACGAAGCACATACAATGAAGGGTGCTGGTGCTGGATCCAGCGGCGGTACTGACTTTGCAAACATGCTCAAACCATATTTGGGCCGTGGTAAACTTAAAGTTATTGCAAGCACTACCTGGGAAGAATACACAGAGTCATTTGAAAAAGACCGTGCTCTAATGCGACGCTTCTATCGTGTTACTGTAGATGAGCCAACACCTGCACTAGCAAAGCAAATACTTAATGGTACAGTAAAGTACTATGAAGATTTCCATAATATGGATATTTCACCTGACAGTATTGACAGTGCTGTAGATTTAAGTGTCAGATTTATGACTGACAAGCGTTTACCTGACAAGGCATTTGATCTAATTGACAGTGCCTGTGCAAGACAGAGACTACTGGGTGTAGAACAACCTACAATTACCAAGGAACTTATTGAACTAGAGTGCAGTAAAATTACTGGTATCCCATTGGATCAATTAAGCGATACAGTGACTAAAAGCGTAAACCTCATAAAGGTTGAGGAAAAGATCAAGAGCAAAGTTTATGGTCAGGACGAAACTGTAGAAAAGGTAATGGAAAAAGTTTATGTTAGTAAAGCAGGGCTTGCTCCTAATGATAAACCAATTGGCGTATTCCTTTTCCTAGGCCCAACTGGCACTGGTAAAACAGAACTTGCTAAACAACTTAGCCAAAGACTTACAATGCAACTGTTACGCTATGACATGAGTGAATATCAGGAACGTCACAGCGTTGCCAGATTTATAGGCGCACCTCCTGGCTATGTTGGATATGATGATAGCAGTTTAGGCGGCGGGTTATTAATTAGAGATATAGAGCGCAATCCTAACAGCGTTGTCCTGTTTGACGAAATAGAAAAAGCACACCCTGATGTAACAAATGTTCTCTTACAACTTATGGATGAAGGGTTTATTACTGCTACAAACGGCAAGCGTGTAGACTGTCGTAACACAATTGTTATTATGACTAGTAACCTGGGTGCACAGGAAATGGAACGCGAGCCCATTGGTTTTGGTAGAACTTCTCGTTCAGGCGAAGATGACAAAGCAATGCAAGAGTTTTTTAGACCAGAGTTTAGAAACCGCATTGATGCTGTTTGCAAGTTTAACAAACTTGATGCACTTACAAAACGCAAGATTGTTATAAAGTTCGTACAGGACTTTACCGACCAATTACAGGAAAAAGGCATCAGTTTACATATAGACGAACCAAGTGTAGATTATATCCTAGATAGAGGATTCGATGAAAAGATGGGTGCAAGACCTGTTGCTAGAACTGTAGACAAATTACTAAGAGTTCCAGTTAGTAAGGAGTTAGTGGTTGACAACTCGCTAAAAGGCTGTAAAATAAAGGTTAGAGTTAATAAACATGGTTTACTCCTTAAATTTGTAAGGCAAAATGATGACGAATCTAAGTCAGTTAGAGAAATTAACGTCAAAGTATAATCTACGCCTAATTAAAAGCGATAGAAAATTCTATAAAAAATATTGTTACAAATTAGCCTATTATGTGTATAGTGCAAAGTATCCAAACATGGATTACTTTGACAAAATACTGGACAAACGAGTATATGCATTCCGTAACAACATGCACATTAGACGAGAGCAGGGCAAGATCAATGTGTATGCTACTAACATTGAAGATTTACAACAGTACATTAACGAATTTTCCGAAATGGATTATGTAGAATTAGCATACTTCCCTGAAGATGTTCCAGTAAATGTTAAACTACGAAAAACCCAACCAGAGTATCCGTATGAAGTAAAGTTACGCCGGCATGTTAAAAAAGAAACATTACAAACATTCTGGCAAACACATTGTGATAAAATGTGGATCAATAAAGACAGTAAGTATGAATTGGATTTAGCGCCAGAACTTAAACAGTTTATCCTATGGATACCAAAAGTAACCCGTACTAAAACTTGGCTAAGTACAACCTGGCGATTTAATGATGAGGATGTAAAAAACTTATTTGTGTTCACATTTGGCGAGCATGTACAGCAAGAAACCCTATACAAAAAGGAAAGCACAGATGAATAAAAATCTATTGAATACCCTTGTAGAGCGTAAACTTGTTACTACAGAGACTGTAGTTAAGGCACGAGTACCAACTCGTGGTTTCCATACTGGTGTGTTTATGAGTGTAAAAAACATTCACTGGGATCCACGAATGAGTGCAGATAACATAATTGATATTGAAGGTATGGAACCAGAACGGTTTGCTAAAAGTTATGACATTAAGCCTGATGGTACTGCAAAAGTATACAAAAAACGCGGCAGAAAGCCTAAACTTAACGCATAAATACTCCTATAAGGAGTATACCTATGGCCAAACTCAATGAAGAAATGGTTGTTATCAAGATTAGTAAACTCTGTAGAGACAATGAAGAAATTGTAACTATGCTTGATGATGATATGACAGCCAGTTTAGAAGCAGTAATTCAAGAACTAGCAGGTCCTGATAAACTTGTAGAAGTGATTAAAGAATAATGACAGCAACAACCACAGTAACACTATTACCAACAACAACATTTGGCACTGCTACAGGAAATTATGATGGTAGCAGCAGTTCCTTTAACAGCGACAAAGTTAAGGGAGATGGTTACTATGGTTTCGCAGACGGTGTTCATACTATCCAGACACGAGTAACAGGATTGATTGGAACAGTAAAAATTCAGGCAACACTCGCAACAGACCCCGCTAGCACAGACTGGGTAGACATTAGTAGTGTAGTTACAAGTGATGGAAGTACAACAGTAACCAACAGTTACTTTACTAACTTTACTGGCAACTATACCTGGATCAGAATTGCTGTAAGTTCATTTACAGCAGGAACTATAAACAACATTTACCTAGCACACTAGGGCATAACATGATAACATGGTTATTTGATAACCGTAATCAGTATGGCTATTTGCCAAATCTTGTAAAAGATAATACACTTCAGCCAGGTACTGATGCCTGGTATGATCTGTGTATTAAAGAGCCCTACAGTTACGAGTTTAGATTTTTAAAATACTGCATACTAGATAGAGTACCATTTAAATGTGCTCTTGTTAACAGTGAAATCTGGGAAGGGCCTGCTTACTATCCCGTAAATCTAAACTTTTTTGATCCTGAAATAGATTACTTTAGCCTAATGGATCCACAAAGCCTTGCAAAATTACAGCAGGGCAGATTTAAGTTTTTGTTTTATTACAGTGAAGGTGATGACATTCACGCTAGTGGTATAGAGTATGCCATAAAAACAATGATGACCCGGCATTCAGTAAGTTTAGAAAATGTTGTTTTTATTACTGCAAATGCTAGGATAGGTGGGAAATATCCTTATTTTTATTTCCCGGACGACGAACTTTATTATAGATACCTGCACATTAGAAATAAGGATTGGGTACAACAAGTACAACTAGAAACTAAACCCTACAAATTTACATACCTAAACCGTGCAGATAAAGTATGGCGCAGAGTATTAGCAAGTAGGTTGCAAGCATTGGGTTGCTTAAAGGATGCACAATTTAGTTATACTGGATATCAGTATGAAACAAGTAGCGTAGAAGAAGACTCGCCAGAAAATTGGAGTCGTAATTTAAACAGTGAAATATTTAATAGTGTGTATTCTGCATTTGGATTAAGAATACCCTATACATGTGATGACTTGAGTTTAACAGAACACAATGATCACAAAATTATACATAAACCTCATTTTACTGACAGTTACTGGCAGCTAGTGGCAGAAACACACTTTCATCAAGATACAGTGTTCTTGACAGAAAAGACATTTAAGTGTATATTAAACTTACAACCTTTCGTAATAGCTGGCAATCCACGGAGTATGCTGCTATTAAGAAAACTTGGTTATCAGACATTTGACAGTATAGTGAATGAAAGTTACGATAAAATGGAGGATCCCTTTAGGCGTATGGATGAAATTATAAACATCGTTTACAGTTTAAATGATAGATCTCACGAAGACCATGTAAAAATTTTAACGGTTGCTAGACCAATTATTGAGCATAACCAAAGACATTTTCTTGCCCCCAAAGTAGGCAGAATTCAAGGCTTACTTAAAAGATTGGATTATACATGATACATTTTTTTACGCCTTGCTATGGGGGACAAATTAGCGAAGTCACATTCCAAGGATATATCCAATGGACCGTGATGGCTGTACAACACGACATACCATCTAAAATAGATACACTTAGTAACGAAAGTAATGTAAATCGTGCCCGCAATAGTTGTGTCGCTAAATTTTTAGCAGGCAGTGGTAGTCATCTTATGTTCGTTGATGCTGACATAAAATGGCGACCTGAACAAGTTGTTAAACTTGCAAGTGCAGACAAAGACATAATTGGGGGTCTATATCCTCAAAAAATAATTCCTCCTCGTTTAGTGGTTAATACAATACCCGATGCAGAGCGTGAAGGTGACCTACTAGAAGTAGGCACTATTGGCACAGGTTTTATGCTTATTAAGCGCACAGTATTTGAGCAAATGATAGAAAATGGTGCACCAAAATATACAGATAACATAGGGCTTGGCAGTGAGTTTAGCGATTATCAGTATGATTTCTTTAACTGCACTATAGATCCTAAAGGTAGATACTTAACAGAAGACTGGAGTTTTTGTTATAATTGGCGCAGCATGGGCGGCAAGATCTGGGCAGATACTAGTATAGAACTAGGACATGTAGGGTACCATAGGTTTATGCCAGATATGGAAGCATTTAGGAAAGAATATGGAATCAGTTGAAGTTAAACTTGAATTAACTGGTGTAGGTTTTGATAATCGCTGGCCCAGATGCAGAGTTCTAGTAAATGAAACATTATACTTTGATGATGTTGTGCAAGGTACAAAAGAAATAGTATTCAATGCCGATCTTGAAGATGACACTCAGAATAAACTAATAGTAGATTATTATAATAGAGATTTCAGAAAAGATGTTATTTTAGGTCCAGATGGCCTGCCTGAAAAGGCTACTTCTGTTACAGTACAAAATTTATCCATGGATGGTATTGAACTTGAACACCTCCCATATATGCACTCATATCAAGAAATATACGAGCCCTGGTATTTAGATCAGGATAGAGAAGAGTTTCCTAATCCTCGTAGAGAAGATATGCAACTTAGTTGGAATGGACGTTGGACACTTGATTTTACAACACCATTTTACATCTGGTTATTAGAAAATTTGTAACAAATAAATACATGTATGAAAATAAATGAAGCAGTTCAGCAGGTTGTAGCCATATATCCTGGCAGATTTCACCCTTTCCATAAGGGTCACGCCAGCGTCTACAACTATCTTCGCAACAAGTTCGACACTGTTTTCATTGCTACAAGTGATAAAGTAGACCCGCCACGCAGTCCTTTTAGTTTTGCTGAAAAGCGAGAAATGATGATTGCTGCTGGTATTCCGCCCAGTGCTATTGTCCAAACTAAAAATCCTTATCAAGCACAAGAAATACTACAAGCATACGACCCAGCAACAACCGCAGTTGTGTTTGCTGTTAGCGAAAAGGATATGGCTGAAGATCCTAGATTTAGTTTTGCTAATAAGAAAGACGGGTCCCCAAGTTATTTCCAGCCTATGGCGCCAAACGCAAAACAAATGCAGTCCTTTGACAAGCATGGTTATATTACTACAGTGCCTACACTAGATTTTACTGTAGCAGGCGAACCCATGCGTAGTGCTACAGAGCTACGCCGCAACTTTGCAAATGCTGATCCCGAAACTCAAAAGACAATGGTCAATGATTTGTATGGTGCGTATAATGATAGAGTTTACCAAATACTAAGCAGCAAACTTGCAGAAAGTTTAATGTTAGAAGACTATGCTAAACTAACCAATATTATAAATCGTATCTGGCAACTAGACCTAGAACGTCCACTAAACGAAGAAGTTAAACGCAAAGTTCTAGCAAACATAAAGTTGGCTACAGAAGCCTGGAGCGAAAAGTACAAGCGTAGCATAAACTGCAACAATCCAAAAGGATTTAGCCAACGAGCTCATTGTCAGGGTCGCAAAAAGAACGAAGACATAAATGAAGCATTTGATAGTCCTTATCCACTGGAATGGCAAGTCGAAGCACCCAATGAGTATAGTGCTTGGGCAAAAATTCCTTTTCAAGGTGGCGATTTTAGCTGGTTAAATGTGGACTTTGATCAACCAACACAGGGCAATTTTGCTATTGAATTTACACTAGGCGGCAGAACCAAAGCATCAGGGAAAGGAGATGAGTTTAGGATTTTCGCTACTGTTATAGAAGCAATTAAGCAGTGGTGGAAAAAAATAGATCAACGATTTGTTGATAGCATATACTTTAGTGCATCAAAAGATCCTAACGACAGCGAACGCAGACATGTATTATATTCAAGATTTGCTAAACAACTTGCTAGCCAGATTGGTTATACACTTGACGTAACAGATAAAGGCAGATCAGTATCATTTCTTTTAACCGCACCAAAGAGAACGTATCAAGTTAAAGAAGAGAGCGGACCTGAGGTCACAATGTGGACTAACCCAGACTGGTTTGGTGCAGATGTAGACACTGACTATTGGAATAAACAGCCTGTTAAAGTAATAGACATAGACAAGCTCGTCCCTTATGAACCAGAAGATAAGATGCAGGATCCCAAGTCTGCTGCTAATATGCAGGCTATTGCTAAAAGGATTCAAGCAGGCGAAAAGATAGATCCTATTGTTATCAGCAAACATGAAGGCAAATGGTTGATACTAGATGGGCATCATAGATACTTTGCTAGTAAATTAGCTGGTGCTAAAAAAGTAAGAGTGGTAGTAGTAGATCCTAAATATATCACATGGCGTGATGATGTGCCAGATGAGGATTATTATAACGAAGTATTAGAGAACCAATACAGCGACCTGGAACTAGCAATCATGGAAGGCGGCCACAGTCTAGAAGAAGGTGTTGGGCGTGATGTTGCTAACTGGGCAAAGAGACAGTATAGAAAAGTAGTACCCTTTACACAAGCAGATACAAAAGACATGATTGACAACATTGCTAAAGAAAAGGGTATAGATCCTCGTGTTATGCAAGCAATGGCAGACAAAGAATCTTCTTATAATACTGGCGCAATTGGCGACAAGGGCAAGTCACATGGGTTATTCCAGTTACAAAATATTGCAGTAAAAGACATCAATGACTGGTATAAAACAGATTATACTGACAGTGATAGAATGGATCCTGAGACCAATGCTCGTATGGCTGCTATGTATTTACAATTAGCAAAAGACAAATACGGTGCTAAAAATGATGCGGAAGCTATCGCTATGTTTAATGGCGGACCCAAGGCCTTAACTAACCGAAATGCAATAAATTATGCCAGAGATGTTGTAAGCAGAATGAAACGCAACCAACAACGAGTGGTTAGAGAAGCAGGCGTAGGCAAGATTACCAAACAAAATGCAACCAAAGACGCTCCTATTGGCAGCGAGTTTGCTAATGTTAAAAAGTTAGGTTTGGGTAGCGGCAAGCCACCTGAACTACACAAAAAGGCTCGTAAGAACAGCGACCCAAATACATTATTCAATATTGGATTGGCGGAAGGCAAAGAAGGCAGTTACCTACTACAACTAGAGCGTGACGATGATCTGCTAGTATTACACATTACACATAGCAGAACAGGCAAGCGCACCGAAGTGCGTGGCAAACCAGATTACGAGGGTGATGGATACGATCCCAATGATCAACTGCACCAATTGCTTGACAAGATTGGTAAGGCAGCAAGCATTAGCGACTTAATGAATGGCGAACTAGTAAGCATCAACCCTGTTCATCCACAGGGCCCAAGTGCTAAAGCACATGCTGAAAAAGCATTTGTAAGTGAGGACTTTGCTCAAGACCTAGAAGCAGAATTTCCTGGATTAGACTTAGATTTGTATACGACACGATCAGGTTACATATTGAGCAAGATTGTTCTTCCAGTAGGTGAACGCAACGAAGGCACTGGCAGCAAAGTAATGCAACGAATTGTTGACATGGCTGATCAGGAAGGAAAACTTATTGCACTAACACCTGATACTGCATTTGGTGGCACAAAGAGTAGACTAATAAAGTTCTACAAGCGTTTTGGTTTTGTGCCCAACAAGGGACGCAACAAGACTTTTGATTTTAGAGAAATAATGGTTCGCTATCCAAATTAAAAAAAGAGACCATCAATGAAAAAAACATTGTTAATTACATTTGGTTGTAGTTGGGTCTACGGCGTTGGCGTTAATTATGAAGAAGGCATGTCCCGGGAAGATTATCAGCTGAATGCGTGGAATCCTGAACTATGTGATGAATACAGTTTTAGAGGTTTAATTAAAAAAAATTTAAATATTGATACTAAGAATTTTTCCTTAGGTGGCAGTAGCAATCAAATGCAATTTAGAGAGGCAAAACAATATTTTTTCTCTCAACAATTTATAGACCACAAAGATAGTTACGATAACATTATTGTTTTATGGGGTATTACCTCAACTGCCAGAAATGAGTTTTATTCTGTAGAGGACAAAACATTCCTAAACGTCCTTTACAATACATTTTTTGATAAATTTGACCCACTTGCTAAAAGCATAACGAAAAAAAATTATGACCTTATAAAACGTCCTAACTGGCCTTCGTGGGAAGATTATAATAATCTTAACCTAGACAATATTGATTTAGAAACTTTAAAACAAATTGTTATATCTGAAAAATTACATTTACGAGATATGCAAAAATCTACTACTTTTAGACATCTGTTGGAACACATATTAGGAAAATTTTCCTGGGACGTGGATGCAGCAATATATGAACTTTCGCTAGAGATTAAACTTTTTAATAGTTTTTTCGAAAGTAGTAACATAAAATTTTTATGGTATGATTTGTTTAATCACCATGATTATAAAAAAAGTTTTAAAAAATTTGTTGATCCAAGGGCAGAGTGGTTCGAACTAAAAAATTTTTTACAGTATGATAACAAATCAAGAGACATATTATCCTTAATATTAAAAAATAATAATAGTTTTGTAAAGGACATAGCATATCATTTATCTGAGTGGAAAGATGACAATAAAAAAATAAATATGGGTGTAAAGAAAAAGTTATTAAATCCAATTAGTTTTCATCCTACTAAATTGGGGCACGTAGAGATAGCAAAAGTCTTACAACCAGAAATAGAAAGGTTTGTTTGATGTCCAAAGAAAAAGATGTAATAATACACTTTGTACGATTCTGCAAAGACCAACTAAAATTGCCTACAGTGCCCAAAATTATTATTAAAGACAAAATTGACGACACAACATTTGGCCAATACAATACGCTAAAGAAAGACATTAGTATACGCACTGGCGACAGACATATTATGGATGTCTTGAGAACCCTAGCACACGAGCTAGTGCACCATGGCCAGAGACTAATTACACCAGACCTAGATGGAAGCGATGGAAGCGCACATGAAAATCAAGCCAATGCTATCGCTGGAGTATTACTTCGTAAATATGGTGAGGACAATCCCAAACTCTACGAACATCTAGAAGAAAGAGCAAGCATAGGAGTACCATTAAGTAGTGGACTTACGGTAACTATTGCGCCACACAGAGCTCTGAAAGTTAAAAAATCCACACCGGGGAGGCATAGCTATGGAAACCCTAAACCTAAAAGAAAAAATTCTAAATGAGGAGAAACTATATGAAAACAAACTACAACAGTGTCTTGAAGAACTTGAACAACTCATTGAAGATTTTAAAGGTCGTGCCAAACCAGGTAGTAGACCAGGCAGTCTAAAGCGTAAAGCAAGTCAGTATCTGGGCAAAGGAGTAGGCAATAAATTAAGTAAAAGTGAACTAAGACGACTAAGAGCAAAGGCAAACAAGATGCGTACCAGTGGTAATAAAGCTGAACGCAAGCGTGGCATACAGCTAGGTCGTCAAGTAAGTTTTGCTTTCAATATGCGGAAAGAATAATGAAACTAGAGTGTGAGATATTAACAGAAGACTATAGTAACACCCCTGCTTACAGGGTATTTGTTAATGGCGAGCTAATGACTGAACGTGATTATGTTGTACCACCAGGCGAAGTAGGACATTACAATTTTATGTGTTACTTAACTTTGCCCGGTGGTGAAAATAAACTTGAAATTCAAGGAATAGGTCATAAGTTTAATATAGGCACGATGTGGTTAGATGACAAACAAATAGCTCACAACCAAGGAGTATTTCAGATATGAGAATAGACGAATTATTAGAAACAGCAAGCGCAGGTGCTACAAGCAGCGGCAATATTGCCACTGTGGCAAACCCTACAGTTGCTAGAGGCAAAGGCAAACCAAAAATGCAAAAACCTACTGATAATGCTCTGGATATGGATGCTAATTTGTTTAGTGGCGGTGCTATTAAGAGAAACACTTCAAAGCCATTAGGTGCTTTGTAGCATAAATACATATATAATCTTTTAAAGGTACAACTATGAGATTCCGCGATTTTAAACCAGTTGTTAAAGAGAGCAAAACTCCAGAGCAAATTAAACTTGACTACTGTAGAGGGCTTATTACAAAAGAAGACGCGGTTTCTAGTCTTAAAAAGTTAGCGGAAGAAACTGACGCTGAAAAAGAATTTAATGCAGCATTTGATAAAGAATACAAAAAAGCATTTGGCGACAAAAAGCCAGCACAATCTAAAAGAGAGCCTGAAAAATTTGGTGGTCTCGGAAGCCAGCAAGCATACGACGAATATAAACAAGATTTAGAAAAAAGACAAGCATCTATGCTTATGCGCCGTGCCAAACCAGGCGACGCAATGGATCCTTGGGATCCAGATGATGGTAATGTATATAAAGACGAAACAACATGGCATTTAGATCCGAATTTTTCAGGATCACCAGGCGACTTTGAGCAACCTTGGATGAAAGTAAACACAAAATATACAGTAGGCCCAGATGGTCGTATAGATTTTGGGCAGCGTAAACCCTACAAAGACGACAGACCTCCTCAATACCAAGAATTATCAGATAAAGAATGGGCTGCATTTAAAAAATCTCAACTAAGAGTAGATTATCCAAATACTCCTAATGACAAATTGCCATGGTACTTAAGAAAGGACGATCCAGATTTTGTACCATATATGAGCGGCAAAAAACCATCAGGTGGTGATGCAGATCCAGCTGGTATGACTGGTGCTACTGCCGCTGGTACTCCATCAAGGGGTGGTGATGCAGATCCAGGCGGTATGACTGGTGCTGATGCTGCTGGTACTCCAGCAAAACCATCAGGCAAAGGACCTAACTTACAAACTAATTTAGGTAGAAGTAGAACTGACAAATCAAATCAGTCTGACGATACTGGGCCAGATGATAAAGAAGCAGCCCGTATTGCAAAAAGATCAGAAAAAAGACAAGCAGCGAAACAAGATAGTTTAGACGACTTGAGTTTTGGCAACGCATTTAAAAGAGCCCGTAAAGCACATGGCGGCGCCGGCGGCATATTTACTTGGCGTGGTAGAAGATACCAAACAAATATAAAAGGCGAACGATATGTTAAGAATCCAACGCCGGTACAAATATAACTAGGAAAAAACATGAAAGACATACTTAACAAACTTGATAAAATCTTAAATGAAGGCATGCTAGGCGACATGGCACATGCCTGTGAAGCAGATCATGAAGTTCAGATGGCTCGTGCAGATCTTTTCAAGATTGCAAAGTATGCTATTAAACTACATGACATGATGAAAAATGTTAGCGAAATGGAAGGCATCCAGGGCTGGCAGCAAGCAAAGATTACAAAGGCTGCTGATTATTTAAGCAGCGTTTATCACAATTTAGACTATGAAATGAGTCCACTTAACCAAGCTCCAGAAGGTTCAGACACTGATGAAGTTATGGCACAGATGGCTTATGATCTTGCCGCTGATGATGAAATTGAAGAAGATAAAGTTCCATTGCCACCAAAGCGTCCAGAACCAAAGGCAGCGTCATACACTGATGCACAGAGAAAATCAATGGACGATGCAGTAGACGTAATTACAAAGTCAGCAGAAGAAGAAGATGCAAAAAAGCGTAGAAACGAATCTACAGACTTAGGTAGAGCAACTAGAAAATTCAGCGATTGGGGAAAAAGATGAACGACTTTACAAGCCTAGTTAAAAAACTAAACGAGATTAGTGACAGAGCAGAAGTTACTACAATTAATGAAAGTGTAGAACAGCCTGTAGCACGAACATCTAGTGATGTGAAGTCAACAGCAAAAATCCTACGCAAGTTTAGTGAAATTGAATCTGAAATCGTTGCTGAAGAAGCTCAAGCAAAAGAAGATGTTACTAGCGATATCAGCAATCGTTTTAGAGAGTTTATGAAAAGCGAAGTTGGTCAGGGTAATGACCTTGAATCAGTAAACACTGCTGTTCACGAAGCCCACACAACTGCAACTATTTTATCAGGAAGCATAGGTGTACTAGCTGACAGTTTAAAGCGTCAACTAGAAGCTACAAAAGAAGGTGGCGTATTACAACGCATGGTAGAACGTGAAGGTGGCGATACAACTCACATTGCAAAGGCATACGAAGCTCTTAAATTAGCCGCAGAGGCTCTTGACGCAGCACATATGTATGCAGTAAAATTAGACGACCAAAAGAAGTAGAGAAAAAATTATGAGAGCATTTGAGTTTACCAACGAACAAACAAAAGTTGCCCCGTTAACCAGAGTTGCACCACTCACTAGAGTTGCTCCTGGTACCCGTGTTACAGGAAGTGAACCTAGTAGATGGGCAAAAAGTATGGGTAGCGATGCTGCTGCTAATGAAAAGAAACGAGCAGAAATATTAGCTCGTATGGAACGAGAACGCCCTGATTTCGAAAGAGCTGTACAAGGTCTGTCTGATACAGAATTAGCTGCTGCCAGAGAAAAGTATGCACAAAGTTTAGGACTAAGAAATGCACAGGCTATGATAAACCTAGCAACAGGTTATGAAGCAGGCACAGGACAAATTAATCCAGATTACGACAAAGAACTACAAGCAAACAAAGCAGCCAATACTCAGGATATGACACAATATGGTGCTGCCAGAAGAGGTAACGCAAGTGTGCAATCTCCTTTTATAAGTTCACAACCTAAAAAGGCTGAGCCTGCACCTACACCAGCAGCACCTACACCTGCTCCGAAAGCAGATGCAGATGATAACCAAGGCCAATCTCAGGTTGATGCTGTTGCTAAACAAGGACGTTCACAAGTTAATGCTGTTGCCAAATCAGGCATGGATGCTGTAAATGCATTAATGAGGAACGCTGGTTTAAGAGTAAGATAATGCGAGCAAAAGAGTTTCAACCTAAAGCATTGACTGAAGCAGAATTTGACGAAGCAGCAGGTGAAAAGGATGCTTGCTATCGTAAAGTTAAAGCTCGTTACAAAGTATGGCCCAGTGCATATGCTAGTGGTGCTCTAGTAAAGTGTCGCAAAGTGGGTGCTGCCAACTGGGGAAACAAGAGTAAAAAGTAATGCTTATTACAGAAGTAGTACAAGAGGATCTACGAAAATGGTTCAAAGAGAAATGGGTTCGCTTTGGTCCTGACGGTAAGATACGTGGAGATTGTGCTAGAGGTAGTGAAAGCGAAGGTAAGCCTAAATGTTTGCCACAAAAGAAAGCACACGCATTAGGTAAAAAAGGGCGCAAGACGGCAGCAAGTCGTAAACGCAGGGAAGATCCCGATAAAAACAGACGCGGCAAAGCAAAAAACGTCGCTACAAAGTAGAAATAAACTATGCTATTTTTAAATTACGCTGAGTTTTATTTAACCAACGTATGTAATTTGTCATGTCCAGGCTGTAACAGGTTTAACAGTTTTAATTTTAAAGGGCATCAACGTTGGTCAGATTTAAAAGACACTTATACTAAATGGGCTAAAGTTTTACACCTAGGCAATTTTGGGATTTTGGGCGGAGAACCATTACTAAATCCTAATTTTATGGATTGGTTAATTGGAACAACTGACTTATGGCCCAAATCAACATGTAGGTTAACTACAAATGGTTTTAGACTTAATAAAGTCAAAGGCTTGTACGATGTATTAAAAAGTCGTCCTAAAATTCAAATGTCAGTTGGTATTCATAATAAAATGCACAAGCGGGAAATAATGAATATTTTAGAAGAATTCCTTGCTGGGCCGCTTAAAATAGAACACGATAATTCTAATAAATATCAGCAAAAGTTGTATATCACCGATTCTAATGATGTAAAAGTTAGAGTAGAATATAATTGGTGGTTTCATCAGGGAGCAATCATTCCTAACGATCAAGGAAAGTTAACTTTGCATAACAGTGATCCAGATAAAGCGCATAGTATTTGCCACAGTTCAGAATGTCATCATTTTGCATATGGCAAATTATACAAATGCGGCGCCAGTGCGCTGTTTTCAGAGTTTGACGAACAGATAGGTTTAGAACTAGATTCTAAAGATAGAGAATTAATTAATAATGTAAATTCATTATCAGTGGATGACGATTTAGAAACACAAAAACTGTTTATAGAAAATATAAAAAACCCTATACCACAATGTAAATTTTGTCCTGAAGTTTATATTGGAGATCAAATTTTTGCCTTAAAGAAAAAGGATATATTGGCCCAGCAACGAGAGAGTACAAATGAGATTTTCCGAGTTAACACATAAACCTACACCAGTAGAATTAGCAATTAAAGAACATATTGCAAGAGGCGTTCCTTTTAGCGAATGCATGTTTCGTCCAGGTAGTAAAGCGTTTACAGAGTTCTATAACACCCTAAGAGAAATGCGTGATACTCTAGAGTTAGATTGGCAGGATCAGGAACTACTTGATACAGATATTGGCGAATGTGTTGTTATTGAAGGTGAACGTGTTCCTCTTGATGTTCCTATTGAAGAAGAAGTTGAACTTGATGAAGCAGAATATCAGGGCAAGCAAGTTAAACTTAATTCTCCAAAGCGTGGCGGAAGCAAAAAGTTCTATGTATATGTAAAGAACCCAAAGACTGATCGTGTTAAAAAAATTAGTTGGGGTGACACAACGGGCCTAAGTGTAAAGGCCAAAAACCGCGGCGCAGTTCGTAGTTTTGTTGCACGACATAAATGTATGCAAGCCAATGACAAACTTACTGCAAGATACTGGAGTTGCCGCACACCACGCTATAAAGCACTTGGTGTTAAAGGCGGAGCTTGGTGGTGAGCCCTTATACAGAGTCCCGCAAAGACAATGTAATTACAAGAAAATTTTCTCCTAACGTTGACAGTGACGAACTTGTCTGGCACAGAGACAGGCGTGACCGTAGCATTACTATAGTTGAAGGTACTGACTGGAAACTACAAATGGATAATGAACTTCCAGTAACATTAAAGCCTGGTGATAG
>Ga0222715_10000019_pt1 | contig 202621 bp, 200 predicted proteins | sample C33_9DmetaG_FD_165056 | JGI IMG/M metagenome (GOLD analysis project Ga0222715, IMG submission 165056) | Estuarine water microbial communities from San Francisco Bay, California, United States - C33_9D | ecosystem: Environmental > Aquatic > Marine > Unclassified | place: USA: California...
TATTAATCGCCTTGAATACGCTTCAGATAATCTTTTGAATGTAGCGCAGAACACAGATGCTTCTCGCAGTCAGATCGAGGATGCTGATTATGCCGCAGAGACAAGCGAATTGGCTCGTACGCAAATCATAGCACAAGCCTCTACAGCGATGCTGGCACAGGCCAATCAGACTAAGCAGTCAGTGTTAGCGTTGCTGCAATAGTTGTTCCTAAGGTTAGGGTTTATGTTCGACAAAGAGAGGTAGCATGAAAGTGACAAAATAATTGTCAGTCAAAATTAAGGAGTAGAGGGGCTCCGATGAGTTTGTACCGTGTTGGTTGCAGATGCACCGAACGCGCTATAACGAAATTAATTAGAAATGTTCTATTTAAGAAAAGGAGTCCCTCGTGACAGTAATAAACACAAATGTAAGTGCAACTCTGGCGTCGAATGCGATCGTCAGGAATGAAAGAGCTATGAGTACAGCCATGGAAAGACTATCTACAGGAAAGCGGATCAATTCGGCAAGCGACGATGCTGCCGGGCTTGCTATTGCTTCTCGAATGTCTAGCCAGGTAAAAGGTCTAGAACAGGCTGCTCGCAATGCGAACGATGCGATCTCGATGACGCAAACAGTTGAAGGCGCCGGCAAGGAGATACTAAATATATTAACTCGAATGAAAGAGCTCGCAGTCCAAGCTGGAAGCGGCACATACAGCGATACTGATCGAGATGCCATGGACCTGGAATATCAACAACTTGAGGCTGAGATTCTGAGGATCGAGACAAATACGAAATGGAACGGGCAAGCACTTCTTGACGGCGCTGATACGGTTGCGGTCCAGATTGGAGCTGGTAGCGGCCAGACTATGTCACTGTCTTTCGGAGACTGGACCACAACTGGAAACGGTGGTGTCTTCAGCGTGCAATTGAGTAGTTATGACCTTCAGAGTACCAGTAACGCAGCAACGGCAATGACTAATCTTGATACGGCAATCACCAAGGCGTCAGAAGAGCTTGCTAAATACGGTTCATATACGAATCGGTTGGAATATGCCGCAGACAACTTGAGTAACATAGCCGCGAACACAGATGCATCTAGAAGTCGCATTGAAGACGCTGACTACGCTAAAGAGACTTCTGAATTAGCAAAGACGCAAATAATTGCACAGGCGGGAACGGCAATGCTCGCCCAGGCGAATCAGATCAAGCAGACAGTGTTGGCACTGTTGCAGTAAGGGTTTGGTAAGCAAGTCGGGTCAGGACCGGCGTCACCTCCCCCTCCTTCAGGGTGGCGTTGGTTCTGGCAAGACTTTAAACTTTGGAAGAAATCATGAGGGAGAGTGAGAGGTAAGATATAATGGCAGGTATAGAACAGGCTCCAGCAACGGCTCCAAGTCCGCCGCGCGGCCCGGATACTTCTTCCGCCATCAAGAAACCTGATGTGCAGAGGAATGTCAAAGAAGCCTCGCTAAATGCTGAAAAGGTGCGCCAGATCAACACCGCGCTCCACAAGCGGCAAGAGATGTCCGCGCAGGAGATCGGAAAGGTTCAGCAGCAGATCAATGAGGTCGTCGAGACCCTGAACAAATACGTAAAATTTTCGCCGAGTGATTTAAATTTCTCAGTCGACGACGTTTCGAACCGGTTCATGGTCACTGTCAGTAACGAGGACACCGGAGAAGTCATCCGTCAGGTGCCAGCGGAGGCAGTTTTGCGAGTTGCCCATAACATTGAGAAGCTGAAGGGACTCATCTTTGATAAGACGCTGTAAAACGTCACGCGCTACTGTGCGCTTTTTACAGGAAAAGCCGCTCTCGGGAGCGGCTTTTTTTTGCCTGCAGATTATCCATAACCATTTCTATTTATCGCTTGTAAGCGGCATTGTGCCTACTGACCGGTTTCCGACGAATGCGATTGATTCAAGTGGGCTTCATGTTTGATTTACGACACGTATTCAGTAAGTAATTGAAATTTATGTAAATATAAAGTTGGCACGCTGATTGCCTTTTACTTGTCCTCAACCGGCAAAAGTGGCAATTATTGTGCTAGATAAAGATTACCCATTCATATTTGTAGACCCGAAGAGTGTCGGGCTACTGGACCTGGCCAGAAGGGCGGCCCGTGCTGAGATCTCTATTCTAATCACAGGGGCCTCTGGCTCTGGTAAGGAGGTCCTGGCCCACGTTGTTCACGAGTCCTCACCAAGGGCGTCCGGTCCATTTGTTGCACTAAACTGTGCTGCTATACCGGAGTCGCTGATAGAAAGTACGTTGTTTGGGCACGTGAAGGGCTCGTTCACGGGAGCTAACACTGCATCAGAGGGCTACTTCGAGAAAGCTAACGGCGGGACACTTTTTCTAGATGAGATAGGTGAAATGCCTCTTCATCTGCAATCCAAGTTGTTGCGGGTCCTACAAGAAAACGAGGTCTATCGAGTTGGCTCAACAACAGCCACGCCCCTAGATGTGAGGGTTGTATCCGCAACCAACATCGATATCAAGAAGTCTATTCTCCAAAAGACATTCCGCGAGGACCTCTACTTTCGTTTGAGCGGGTTCAGGCTAGAAATCAATGGGCTCAGTGAACGCCCCCTGGACATCGAGCCTCTCGCGAGGCTTTTCTTACAGAAGCACTCTAGAGAAGCGTTTGAGTTAAGTGAAGGAGCCCTCAGGAAATTGCTTGCACACAGCTGGCCGGGCAACGCTAGGGAACTAGAGAACGTGGTCTCCCGAGCGATCATTCTCACTCCAGGCCTCGTCATCACTTCTGACTCACTCATGTTGGACGACTTGGTTAGCGAACAAGCGTCCGCCCGTAATACCAATGCCGCTGACTTGGGTATGGAGCAGTCCTTCTCTTCGATAGATGAGCTCAGTGAGCTCCTAGACACCAACGCGTCTACCTTGCAAGGAGCAAAAATAGTGAGCGAGCTGAAAGAAATTCTTGAAGCCCTAGCGAGGAATCGCTCGAGGGCAGAGGCAGCAGAAGACTTGGGCATCAGCACCAGGACCCTGCGGCTAAAATTAAACAGGTTTCGCGAGGCGGGACTGCCAGTGCCTCGCGCGTATGCGCGAGCGTAAGGGAGCTTAATCATGGCTATTAATTCAACTGCGGAGTCGCTACTTGCACAGGTCAGGGCCTATCAGGACCAGATTGCCGTTTCGCGCCCGTCTGGGGCTGGTCAAGAACAGTCCGCCGAGGTAAAAGGCCCGAGCTTTTCGCAGCAGTTTTCTGAAGCCATGGTGGACACCCTAAGGGAGGTGTCGGATGTCCAGCAATCTGCTGCAGGACTTTCTGAACTCTATCAAGCTGGAGGGGATGTTCCGCTGACTGACGTTGTTGTAGCGATGCAGAAATCCTCACTGGCATTCGAGACCACGCTGCAGGTAAGAAATAAGGTTCTACAAGCGTACCAAGACATAATGAATATGCCCGTCTAGTGCATTTGAGGTGTTGAAATGGCTGTAACAGCTGAAGAAGTAGATATGCAAAACCAGGTGCTCCTTGAGCAAGATCAGGGTGGTGGTTTTGAGGAAGACAGCGGAGTCCCGGTGTTGGTTGAAGAAGGAAACATGCCCGCTGCCACACAGGAGCAGGGTAATACAGTTGTAGATTTCCTGAATCAACCGGCGGTGCAGAGGACACTCCCGATTATTGGTGGACTCCTAGCCATAGTTGGCGTCATCATGGCGGTAGCCCTTCTACGTGAAGATACAAATCGCGTTCTTTATCCTGACATGTCGGAAGCGGATAGGGCAGTGGCCTACGAGCAGCTGATGTCACTCGGTATCGAGGCGAGGCTTGATCAAGCGACTGGCGCACTTTTAGTCCCATCCGAACAATATTACGAGGCTCGCATGCAGCTCGCCTCTGCTGGTATACCAAGTAGTTCATCAATGAACGCCTTTGAATCATTGGGCCTGCAGTCCAGTTTGACCACCAGTCAGTTTATGGAGCAGGCGCAGTATACCGCGGCCATTGAATCCGAATTAGCAAGAAGTATTTCACAGATAACTTCGGTGCAATCGGCAAGGGTCCATATTGCCGCGTCAAGACAGAGCTCATACATAAGGAATAGGGAGCCCGCGAAGGCATCAGTCGTAGTTATGCCCTACCCCGGTCGGGTCATCACGGATTCGCAAGTGCAGTCAATCGTAAACCTGGTATCGTCGAGCATTCCATACTTGTCGACTGAGGCGGTCTCTGTTGTTAATGCCCAAGGAAACTTGCTATCCGATAACTTGAGTCCTGGAATGCGGGCGGCGAATGAACAGTCTCGAGTAAGAACTAATTTAGAGGACTCTTACCAAAGCAAAATTATAGATATCCTTGCGCCTATCTTCGGTAGAGAGAACGTACAAGCCGACGTAGACGTGACCCTCGACTTTACTGAATATGAATCGACCTCGGAAATTATAGATGGTAATGGTAGCGGGGCTATGCCTATCTCAGAGGTTGTAATCACTGATACATCGCGCACCGCGGCTGCTGGGGGAGTGCCTGGAGGAGCAACCAATATAGTTCCAAATGACACAGTCTTGGAGCAAGAACAGGCGGTTGGTCAGGAAGCTCAAGAGGTGACTGAGCAGATTGTGAACAGTCAGACTACGAGAGACTACGACTACGACAGGTCAATCCGTTATCAACGCAACGCAACAGGGGTCTTAACAAGACTTTCAGTGGCAGTGGTTGTGAACGAACTTGCAGCAAATCGTTCAATTGTACAGGAAGATGGCAGCGAGACATTTGTTCCGATCCTGTCTGAGGAGAGGTTGGAGAGTTTGATTCAAGGTGCCGTCGGTTATAGTGTCGATAGGGGGGACAGTGTCGCCGTTTCTATTTCACCATTTCTTACCGAAGACATTATAGAAATTTTTATTCCTTGGTACGAAAATGAGGCGATACGCTATTGGGCGAGAATTGTACTAATCTTCGCAACTCTAGTGCTTTTTCTAATGATCGCGGTAAGGCCGCTTGTTGGAAGATTGGTTGGCGGTCAGGTAATGGGAGTTACGTTCGGTGTGAAGCAAACTGAGGCAAAGGGCGGTAAGACGACTGTTGTGGAGAGCCTGGATGAACTTACCGATGAACTCTCAGAGGAAGAGGCTGCTGAGGCTGAGGAGATGATGGATGCTGGCGAGTCTCTTGAAGAGATCAAGAAGAAGATCCAGACCAAGAAGTCAAGAATTTCCGCTGACATGCTCGATACAGCTAATTCTTACGACGATAAAGTGGCTGTTGTTCGGCTTCTTGTAGGCGAAGACGTGGGCCGAGTTGCCAACGTATTTAAGAAGATGATTAAGGTTTAATAGGCGGATTTAGGTCATGGCTGATTTAGACAAACTATCAGAGCAAGCAAAGAACGAAATCGCACTTCTTACGAGTATTGAGAGGGCGGCAGTGTTGTTGCTTCTCTTGGGCGAAGAACAAGCGGCAAACATAATCGCGTTTTTGTCTCCTCGAGAGGTCCAGGCAATTGGTACATCAATGGTCGCAGTGGCTGATTTATCGCAGGAAACGGTGGACTACATCCTAGATGAATTCATTATGACGATACGCGGCCAGACAAGCCTTGGTCTAGGAACTATGGAATACGTCTCCACAGTATTTAACAAGGCTCTGGGTGAAGAAAAAGCGGCAACGGTGCTTGGTCGAATTATGCCAGGCGGAGTATCAAGCAAGGGATTGGAGATGCTCCAATGGATGGACGCTAGGTCTATAGGAGAAATGATAGGAGGAGAACACCCGCAGGTGATCGCAATCGTAATGTCTGTGCTCGAGTACGACGTCGCGGCTGACGTTTTGAATTACTTGCCGGAAAAGATTCGGCCCGAGATAGTAAAGCGCGTGGCAAATCTAGAAACAATTCACCCAAATGCCATGGCACAACTTGAGAAAATCATGAAGGAGCAATTCCACAGCACAAGCGCCAAGGCATCTTCGTTTGGCGGCGTGAAGACCGCCGCTAAGATCATGAACTATACCAAGACAGAGATGGAATCATCGATCTTTACCGGCCTCGAGGGCGTTGATTCTGAACTTGCGCTAGCCATCCAGGACAACATGTTTACGTTCGAAAATCTCAGTGCGTTGGATAATAAGAGCATACAGACACTCATGCGAGCGCTAGAACAAGACGACTTGATGACTGCGGTTAAGGGTGCAGACGAGGCAGTGAAAGACAAATTTTTAGACAATATGTCGCAAAGAGCGAAAGTTATGTTCATGGATGAAATGGAAGCTAAAGGTCCTGTCCGAATTACTGACGTAGAAGACGCCCAGAAGCTAATCTTACGCTTGGCCAGACAGATGTCAGATGCTGGCGAGATCGTCTTAGCAGGCAGAGGAGACGATTTTGTCTAAGAAGGGGCATTTATTTGAAGCTTGGGAGCCACCTAACACAGCGATGCTGAGCGATTTTACACCGATTGATTTTTCTGAACTAAGTGATTCAGTTTCTTCAGATGACTTCGAGGAGTGGGACCCAACTGCCTCCTCTGTCTTGGTCCATGAAGTTATAGGAGAGCTTGAGAATCTGGGTCAGGCAGCTGAAGCGTCAAATATTGAGAGTGAGCTAGAGTGCGATCAGGACATTGAGGAAGAAATTGACCCCAACGAGGTTGCAAAATACAGTGAAAACGAAATACGAGAATTTGGTGAACAAAAATATCTAGATGGCAAGGCTGAGAGCGAAGCTCAGTTAGCTGAGAAATATAAAGCGCAAGAACAGGAGCTATCAGAGTTGCTGGAGACTCTTGCCCTCGAAAAAATCGATACCGCAGCATTGGAGCTAGCAATCAGAAAGCTGCTGGTTAAGAGTGTCGAATTGATTACCCGTGCATCGATTAAAGAGAGTAAAACGGGGCTAGAAAATATCATTCAAGAGCTCGTCAAGTTTTCTCAAAACTCGGTCTCTGACGATAAATTGATCTGCCTTTCGGAAGTGGATTTTGAAAAAATCAATTCGAAAGCCCTCAAGCTACCTAAAAGTATAAGGATTAAGTCGGATCCAAATCTGAACGCAGGGGATGCAAAAATCGAGATTGAAGAATCGACGCTTGAAAATTTTTATGAAGATCGTCTTAGAAAAGTTTGTTTTGAGCTGGTTGGCAAATGACTTTATTCGACGCAGCAATTCAAAACCTAACTAAGTCCGAAGTGAATTTTGTCCCGCTTAAACCCATCCCCTGTGGCAAAGTGGAAAGATTAGCCGGTCTGACAGTAAGAGTTTCAGGGCTCTCCGCCGAGATTGGGTCAGTTTGTAAAATTCACGTTAATTCGGGCAGGGACCCTGTTTCGGCAGAGGTCATCGGGTTTGATTCTGATGGGTTGATGCTAATGCCGCTATCCGATACGGGTGGGATAAAACCGGGTTCGCAGGTGCGGCTTTCAGAAAAAGACCACCTATTCGGAATCGGGCCGGAAGCATTGGGGCGAGTGGTTGACTCTAAGGGCAATCCTGCAGATGGATTGGGTCCGATCATGAGGGAGAGGTATTTAGACCTGGAGCATAAGGAGTTGAACCCTCTGGATAGAGGAGCAATTAAACAGGTTCTTGATACTGGCATTAAGGCGATCAATGGCGCATTAACTTTTTGTAAAGGCCAGCGGATTGGTCTAATCGCAGGTTCGGGTGTTGGTAAAAGCGTTTTGCTAGCAATGTTGGCAAAAAATACGGCAGCTGACGTGGTGGTTATAGGTTTAATTGGTGAGCGTGGAAGGGAGGTGCAGGAATTTATTCAGAACACCTTGGGGCCGGAGGGAATGCAGAAGGCCATAGTAGTCGCCGCTCCTGTTGATGTGTCGCCAGTTAGCCGAGTCAGGGCCGCCAAGGTCACGCACGCCGTGGCCGAGTACTTTGCGGGTTTAGGTAAGGATGTTCTCATTTTATTTGATAGCCTTACTCGAGTCGCACATGCTCAGAGGGAGGTAGGACTTGCAACAGGAGAGCCACCTACAACGAAGGGTTACCCACCTTCTGTATTTAGCTTATTGCCTAGGCTCATTGAAAGGTGTGGTGTTAAAAAGAATCAAAAAGGTTCTATTTCGGCGATATACACTGTTCTTGCAGAAGCAGATGATAGAAATGACCCAATCGTAGATATCGCTAGAGCCACTCTGGATGGTCAGATTATGTTGTCGCGTGAGCTGGCAGATTCGGCGCACTATCCGGCGATAGACTTAGAAGGCTCGATATCGCGGGTTGCAAGTAATGTTGTGACCAAAGGTCAAAATGAATTAGCAATGAAACTAAGAAGGTTGTGGACCACATACAACCAAAATCGAGACCTAGTACAAGTTGGAGCTTATCAGAGTGGTACTAATTTAGAATTAGACGAGGCTATAGCAAAGAAGAGCGCTATCGATGAATTTCTTAAACAGGATCAAAATGACTCTTATACTTTTGAGAAGTCTTTGGAAAAGCTTTCTGAAGCTTTGATGAGGTAGTTATGAGTGCTTGGAAAACACTTCTGTCCCTCCAGAGTTACAAGGCTGACGATATTCGGTCTAACATTTCAAAATTAAGGCTCGAAATGTCTAATGTGACAGACCAAATAAAAAAAATAGAAGAGTTAATTTTTGATTATCATGAAATTAATTCATGTAAGAAAGGCCAGCGACTAGATAGCTACAAGGTTTATCAAGTCTTCAACCTGATTTCACAGCTCGAGTCTGGAAGAAACCAGTTGTATTTCACTAAAGAAACGCTGAGCAGCCAGTTGATACAAGGTGAGGAACGACTCGCTTTGGCAGAACGAGAAAAATTGAAATACCGTAAGCTGCAAAATAAAGCTGATACTTTGGTGAAGATGCAATCGTTGTCGAAGGATCAGATGGAGATGGACGATATTGCTCTGCACAGATTCAAAAAATGAATTGATTCCTCAAGATTGGAATAAAACTTGCTTTTATCTAATGGACAATAATATTTCCTAAACGATACAAACGAGTTTTAAATGATAGAATTATCTAACTTTGACCTTTCTGCTATAATTAGCAAATTAAATCAAGGAGTTACAGAAGATACTGCCAGTCAGGGTTCTGAATTCGAGAAAATTTTATCTGCGCATTTGGAATTAAGTGGAATTAAAAGCGGTATTGATTCGCCGCTTTTAGACAAGCTCGTTGAACAAATGGATATCTCAGAAATTTCGGAGGCAACAGCTTTTAAACTTCAGCCTAAGGGAGGTTTCTTTGATATAGAATCTACTGAAAAAAACCAGATCGCTAGCGCGAGTTTACCTAAGTTCGAAGTCTTGCCATCTGGCTCTGAGAGTTTGCTCTCAGAAGCCTCAAAGATGAAAGACATGCAGGAATCAACAGGTGTATTCGTAGACTTCTCCGATGGATTCAAAACATTGAAGAACGCTTTACTTGTTAACGGTGTCAGTCCGATAACTACAGAACAGATTAAAGAATTGCCGGAAGCAACCGGTGTATTAGTAGATTTCTCCGATGGATTCAAAGCGTTGAAGAACGCTTTACTTGCTAACGGTGTCAGTCCGATAACTACAGAACAGATTAAAGAATTGCCGGAAGCAAAGGGTGTATTAGTAGACTTCTCCGATGGGTTCAAAGCGTTTAAGAACGCTTTATTTGCCTATAATCTCAATCCGATAGCAGCAGGATACGTCGCGCCGGAAACTCCCAAAGCTGCTAACCGTCAAGAAGCCGGTCTGAGCAATTTAAGTGAGGCTCTAAGTAGCTCTGCTCCCTTTAACTTTCTTTCACTTGTTACCGAAGATCCAAATACGGCAGTCCTAAAGGGGGATAGAGAGGGCTACGCATCTGAATTTGTGGTCAATCATGCTTCTACTCCGCGTGAGCTGGGGCCCAGTTTTCAAAGTCTTCTTGCTTCGTCGAAGATTACTTCCATGACTTCCGAAAGAAATCAGGGGTCTGGCCCAGGAGTTAGAACTTATTCTGATTCAGAGTTAGCGGCCCCAAAATCTGCGGGCCAAATTATCTCGGAAATACAAAAATCAGGAAAGGGGGCCAAAGCAGAAAGATTGATTGCAGGGAGCTCTTTGGATCAACCTAGCATAGTGCACGCTGGAGATGAAGGAAATGAATCTAAATCGCAGTCTGGGCGCTCCGATGCTGGCTTTGTTGAAATCAAGCGCAGTGACAATAGTTCTGATAGGCGTTTAAAAGAGGGTGCTCCTGGGGGGGGGAATAACATTGAGCAGCGTTCGCGATTGCTAAATTCTTATAATGGTTCATATATAGAGACTTTGAGTGGTCAAAGACAAGTGTTGGTTGGAAGTCGGCAAAGTAAATACAACATGGCAGAGCTCGCAAGTGAGTTGGCGGTTAAAGAACAAGTCGACATGAAATCGGGTAAAACTAACTCTAGGGAAATAACACCATCTCAGCCATCAACGATTGCACATGAATCAAACATACAATCATTCAGACATCAGGATGGGTTACTCGGACTTTCGCGCGGCGCTCAGAATAGAACAAGGGCGATGGTCGAGAAATCCCGTGTCTCCTACTCTAAGGTTGGCGAATTGAAGCGGCATGGGCAGCTCCGAGGCATCGATGCACAACAAGCTATTAATTCAACCCTCCAGGATATTTCAAAAGTGCTGTCAGCTGATGATAAAAAAACTGGTACAAAATTAGATGTTCTAAATGAACTAACCGTAGGCAGAATTGGTGATCTTCCCTCTGCAGATCAGGCCACTGAAAGAAGGAATAATACTGCCTCGACTAACTTACAGCTTGCCGATCCATTAACTCCTATGATTGTCAGGGAAGATCAGGCAGCAGAGGGTATTGCGAAACGCACAGGCCCAAGTACCTTTCAGGCAGAACTCGACTTTTCAGGGTATGATGCCCGGAGAAGCATACTCCGCGAAGAATTAGATCAGCGTGTGGCTCAATTAATAAGAGGGGTTCGTTCTCAGATTAATTCTGGTCAGCTCAACGAGCTACAAATTAAATTGCACCCACGGGAGCTTGGAATAATAACCTTTGGCATTGAATTGCTCGATGGTAACGAAATAAGTGTTAAAATCCTGAGCGCGCCTGATGACGCCAGTAAACTGATGAAAGAGCACTGGCCGGCTCATTGGCAGGATGCGGGCGGGAAGGCACCCAACCTTGAGGCTGGCGAAAAGGGCTTGTTTGGCAGTAATTCGAGCCCTAGGTCCGACGGTGAAAACGACAGGAACTGGGAGAGAGCAGCAGAAGATGTGGCCGACTCTGCGGAGAGGTTCGCGGAGCAAGATTCGAACCGAGATCTTGCTGAAAACGGTCACAATATCGATATAACGATCTAGTTAATTAGAGGGATAATGGCAATGGCTGATGAAGAAGTTCAGGAAGGTAATAAATCAAAATTACCTATCAAGTTGATAGCTATCGTTGGCCTAATCGGCGTGGTATTTATAGTGGGCACTGTGATGGGAACGTTGTTCGTTACAGGGTACTTTGATCAGCCTGATTCAGAAGAAATTTTAGCGGAAGGCGATGGCAGTGGAACATCTATGGGTGATGACGAAGCAGAAGATGCTGGCCCAGCCCTTCTTGAGACACCAAACCCTTCTAGACTGGATACGCTTTATCATAGATTTGAGACACCATTCACATCGAACGTGTCCCAGTCTCGTATGGTAATGCAGCTATCTATCAGCTTAATGACCCATTATGATCAGTTAGTGATAGACAACGTCGTGAATAATGTAGATGCTATTCGCGCGTCGATCAATGAGGCCCTGTCAGAAACCACCGAAACCGAAGTTATGATGCCCAATTTTCGACAGGTCCTCGAAGAAAGGCTTCGAATTCGCATTAATGCGATGCTTGAACGTTTAGAAGATTTTGGTGGGATCGAGACGGTTCTTTTTACAGAATTTTTAGTCCAATAGTTGAGAGATATACTGATGGAAAAGTCCGATGAGTCGCAGCTAACTCAAGAAGAAATTGATGCTATCGCGGAAGAATTTTCTGATAAGGGAACCTCCATCATCAATCCGTCTTCATCTGCTGCTCAGATAAGATCACATGACCTAACAGCTCAGGACTCGTCGCTTGGATTTAGCAATAATTCAATTGACCTCTTGAACGAGAGATTTGCTAGGCAGCTGCGTATGGGTCTTAATGACGTTCTTCGCACGCACCCTCGGGTTACCCCAGAGCCGGTCCAGCTTCTTCCATTTTCAGAGACGATGGTTGATATGAAGCCGCCTCTTTCAATCCATACATTTCGTATGGAGCCGTTAAGAGGAATGTCTATACTTGTTGTTGATCCGAATGTTGTTTTTACCTCATTGGACGATTTTTTTGGCGGTGTTGGTGAGCCTATCGGAAATCTAACACCTACTAGAATATTCACCCCGACTGAAGATTCTATTATTGAGCTATTGTTGAATATTGTGTTTGGCTCTCTTAAGGAAGCCTGGGCCCCAGTATTACCAGTCAATTTTCATAAGTCGGCTTCTGAGATTAACCCGCAATTTATCCAAATTGCAGATGAAGATGACTTGATGTTGAAAAGCACGATCAAGTTCCTCTTAAAAGACGGGACTGAGGCTGCGCTATATTTAATCCAACCAATTTCCCTATTCAAGCCTGTTCGGGACTTACTCCGGACAAGGGTGCAAGGATCCGAAGATACCGGCTCTGATACTCGTTGGCGCGATCAAATAAAGGACGCGGTCCTAGATGTTCCGGTTGAATTGCGTGTAAAAATGGGATCGGCGTCTATCAGATACAGGGATATAAGGAATTTAGAAACCGATCAGATAATTTTGTTCGACATGGAGGATGAATGCACCATTTATGTGGAAGAAAATCCATTTTTTTACGGCACGTTAGGTAAAAAGGATAACCAGTCAGCTATAAAAATCACTAAACATTATGCGGTTGATGACTAATTCATCTTTTCGAGAGATAGCCATGAGTGAAGAAAATAATACTACAAATCAGAATACTGAGCATGATGTGCTATTGTCAGCTCAACAACAGAAGTCTGATAAAAGTTCTATCATTGAAAATAGTATTGAGCTTGAATCAGATCTTATAAATAATCTACCCGTCAATATTTCGGTGGAAGTTGGTAGGACCAAATTCAAGATCGAAGAATTGATGAGGTTAACCCAGGGCTCCGTCGTGGAACTTGATAGACTCGCGGGAGAGCCTCTCGACTTGCGTGTAAATGATGTCCTGATCGCGCAAGGCGAGGTGGTTTTGGTGAATGAAAAGTATGGTATTCGATTGACTCAAGTAGTTCCTAAAACCGAACGTCTCAAACAGATGGACAAATAGTGATTGCTCAGAAAATATTCCTTCGTTCATGACGATAGACCTCTTACAAATAATGCTCTCCGGCGCAGTCGTGCTGGCATTAATCTACGCTTCTGCAAGACTGTATGAAAAATATGGGGTGAATCTTACAGAGAAGCCTAGAGGCGAGATCAAAATTGTCGATTCGATATATCTCGGGAAGCACGGAAGGCTGTTCTTGGTAAAAGCGGAAGGTCAAATTTCACTGATAGCTGCCGATAGCAATACATTATCCGAGATTTGGACGAGAGACATCTCAAGCTCTCGACAACTAGCAGGAACGGAAAAATGCTTGCCAACAGAGCAGGTTCAGAAAGAGTATTAAAGGTGCTATTTAAATTGCTGCTGTTGTTGATTTTAACGGCTTCAGCGCCACCTCTTCTCGCTCAGGGCCTCCCCGCGGTATCCGTGACGACAGATGCATCCGGAGCGTCTGAATACAGTCTTACGCTACAGATACTTGTTCTCATGACGGTTCTTACGCTATTGCCATCATTGCTGATAATGATGACTTCCTTCGTCAGAATAATCATAGTCATGTCGCTACTGCGCCAGGCGCTTGGTACAGGTCAGACTCCGCCAAACACGGTTTTGGTTGGTATTTCTTTGTTCCTTACACTCTTCGTAATGAGTCCGGTATTTGAGTCGGTTTATAACGATGCTATGGTTCCATACTTGAACGAAGAGCTTAGTGCAGAGTCCGCCATCGAGATTGCTTCGGCACCGGTAAGGGAATTTATGATCGCTCAAACTCGAGAGACAGATCTGTCAGCGTTCGCATCTATTGCTGAAATCGAAGAGCTAGATGAAGAGTCTGTGCCAATCAACGTGCTCATCCCGGCCTTTATGACGTCAGAATTAAAGACAGCTTTTACTATCGGCTTCTTGATTTATATCCCGTTTGTAATCATCGATCTTGTAGTAGCAAGTATTTTGATGTCTATGGGTATGATGATGTTGTCGCCAATGATGATATCGATGCCGTTTAAGCTTATGTTTTTTGTCTTAGCAGATGGATGGACATTAATTATGCAGTCGCTGACTGCGAGCTTCTCAACATAATGAATATTTCCGACGTTATAGATATTGGGCAAGGTGCATTATTGACGGCGGCATTGCTTGCTGGTCCGATCCTTGGCGTCATCCTCCTGCTTGGGCTGCTAATTGGGATATTGCAGGCAGCGACTTCAATACAAGAAATGACTTTAAGCTTTGTCCCAAAGCTTTTAGGCCTAATCCTCCTGCTATACTTTATTGGAAACTGGCAACTTGGTGTGCTTATCAATTATTTTGAGCGGCTCATGGACGCGTTGCCTATGTATTTAACTTGAACCATGAATTACGATATCGTCAACCTAATCACCTCTTCGGGATACATTTTGATTCCTTTCACAAGGTTGTCAGCATTTTTAATAGCAGCCCCAATATTTTCTCTAACCGCTTTTAACCTCCAACTAAAAATTTTGTTTGCTCTGGCAGTCACCTTACTTATCTGGGATCCTGGAATGGTTCCTGAAAGTATAGATTTGATATCGTTAGTAAGGCTGATTTTTTTTGAAGCTATTCTTGGAGCTGGGCTGGGCCTATGCCTTCAAGCTGTGACGGCGGCTGTAGCAGTAGCTGGCGCTGCGCTATCCAACTCGACCGGTCTAGGTATGGCCAACCTTGTCGATCCGACTCTTGGAAATTCGCCTATAATTTCTCAGTTTTTAGTGATTCTTTCAAATCTGATTTTCCTTACTATCGATGGCCATTTGCTCCTCATTAATTTACTCGCGGAAAGTTTTGAGACGATTCCAATCGGATTCAATGGAGACTCATTTGAGTTCTATGAAGCCCTACTGAATGTGACAGGGCTTATATTTACAGGAGGACTTGCTATTGCGTTGCCAATTTTATTATCTATCTTGATAATTAATCTTGCACTGGGTTTGATTACTCGATCTGCACCTTCATTGAATGTAATCTCAATTGGATTTCCCTTTATCCTCATTATGGCTTTGCTTGGTATGACAATTGCAATGCCGGTGCTAGTGAGTTCAATTTCAGGTGCTTGGGCTACACTTTTCGAATTCATGGTCTTTTAATTTCATGGCTGATCAAGAATCAAAAACAGAAGAACCCACCCAAAGAAAACTTGAAAAAGCGCGAGAAGAGGGACAATTCGCGAGGTCTCAGGACTTGACAGTCGCACTGATCACTATTGGAGCTGCTGTATCAATATATTCTGTGGGTAGCTATTTCTCGGGCAGTATATTGGAACTAATGCAGGGGCTTTTTTTCCTAGACCAAAACCTCATTGAAAATCCAAACAGTATGCAGGCCACCTTCCTAACAGCCTTCGTTGATTTATTGTTGCTTTTCTCACCTGTTGTAATTGTCACAATTGTAATGGCCATCGCTGCTAACTATTTGTTCGGTGGAGTGGGCTTCTCAATTAAAGCTTTTATGCCGAAAGGACAAAAAATAAATCCTATCAGCGGATTAAAGAAAATATTTAGCGCAAAGAGTTTATTTGAGCTGGCTAAAAGCTTAATAAAATTAATAGTGATATCTGGATTTTTGTTTTTTTGCTATGTGCTTTTTTGGGGAGAGTTGTTGGCTGTAGGCACTTTGCCTACGCACCTATCGATCGTTTCTGGACTATCTATAGTTGCGCAGTCATTTATCTTGCTCTCGATAGCGTTGTTGATTATCGCTGCAATGGACGCTCCATATCAGTTTTTCCAATTCAAAGATCAGCAAAAGATGTCATTTCAAGAAATTAAGGACGAATATAAAGAGAGTGAGGGTCAACCAGAAGTAAAGAGAAAAATACGAGAAAAACAGCGGGAAGCGGCTATGGCTTCGATGATAGAGGCGATACAGGATGCTGATGTGGTCGTGACCAACCCGAATCATTTTGCTGTCGCGCTTTCTTACCAAGTAGGTGGAACAGCAGCGCCCGTGGTGATAGCTAAGGGCATGAATTTGATTGCCGAAAGAATAAAAGAAGAAGCAAAAAAGCACGGGGTCACTATTTTTGAGCAACCTGAGTTAGCGCGTGCTTTGTACTTTACTACTGATACAAATTCTCAGATTCCAGAAAAGCTTTACAAGGTGGTCGCGGAAGTAATTGCTTACGTATATAACCTAAATACATTTCTGGCTGACCAAAGACAAATTCAGCGCCCAATAATTAGAGTTCCAGATGACTATAAATATGATGAATTCGGAAGAACAATTAACAAGTCAACCTGAGGAAAGGGTAAAACCTGAAGCTATCAGAGCTTTAAATCGGGCTAACGGAAATGGAGAGCTAGTTCTCTCTTTACTCCACTATGAGACTCTAAAGCGTGCGAGAAAGAGGCTTATCTCCAAAGAACCCATTTGTTTCATAAAGTCTGAGAATCCACTAATTCTCGCGCACTATAAAAAAATACTAATTGATTATATATCAACAAAGAAGGGTAGAAGCGTTGTTTACTACAAGGGGGGTTCTGTAGATGCAATGCTATCGATAATAAACATGAGCATGAAGTCCTATTCTATGGACAAAACGTTCAGTCAGAAAAACAACATTCTGGCGCGAGATAAGCTTATTCTTGTGGTTGAGAGAGAGGAAGATTTAATCGATGATGAGTGGGCGCTTCTCGATTTATTTAAATCTGATCTTAGATTTGGTCCTATGGGGATTATTGCGAGCACCAGCTCAAGCGTACGAGATGTGGACATAGAGAGAGTTCCAAAAGAGTTCCTATTTGAATTTGAAGAGTTAAACGAAGAAGAATTCGAAGTACTGGATCTGGTCGAGATACCGCAACGATTTTCTCATGGGTACGAGTATATCCAGATCAGAAATGAAGGTAGTAATGATGAAGAACCTCGAGAAGATGAAAGTGAAAGGCTCGGTCAGCGAGAAATTCTGAGCTCTAGAGGTGTGAGGTCTAAGCTGGTAAGTGCATTGACCGAGGGCGAGCTTTCAATGCTAGTGTTTTTCACTTTACTAGCATTCGAGATTGCATACTTTTTGGGGCGAAGCGGGATTTCGGGGTAATCTTACAATATTGACTAAAATAGGCGGTACGATGCTGACTGTTCCCGTTGCTCTTCTAGTCCCGCGTTGTATTCGTTGATTGATTCCCTCGCCGTTTGGAGATCGACTTCTTCACATGTGCCGAATACATAGTAATCATATATGTTAGTGTAGGAACCATCATAGCGAGAAATTCTCGAGCCTGCATAGTATCGGAGGTTTTGGTCATAGCCTTCGTACCAAGTGTACCCACTGTAGTAATCATAGATTTCAAGTCTGTCAATATAGCCAGCGAATCCGAATATGCTGGTGTCTTTACCGTGGAATACAGGCACCCTTTCTTCAAACATTCCGTCAGGTGCCAACTTTACCGCACTCACTAATTGATTCGTTCGTCTAAAAAAGAAAAGGTTCGTAAACTGGTAATCGTAATCAGTGCGATATAGATTGCACTGTAGGATAAGGTTGCGATTTAAAGGCTCTGCTATAGTACTCCACTCTTGTGCGTTGATTGGGAGATGAGTTATAGCAAAAGATGCTACTAATGCCATTAATGATGGAAGGAGCTTCATTTTCAAAATCTCAGTATTCAAACCACTATATAGTAAAACTTCGCACTAGCCATGGTAAGAATCGACAGTTTCTGAAAGCTTCATTAATCTGCGCCGAATTCAGGTTCTCAGCCTCAGCTGAACCGTAACATAGCGCTTTAAATTTAAGACTGATGTGTTGTTTGGCTTGAGGTTATTTGATATAACAGAAATGTCCGACTCAAGCAAACGGGTTAAGTGAGATATGAAAATAACAAAAGCTATTGTCACTTTTATTTCAATTTTAGCAGTGTCTGCGTCAGTTCTGGCGCAGGATACACCCCTGCCTCCAGGTGGTCCCGATGGTCCACCTCCCGGCGGTCCACCTCCAGGCGGCACTGGTGGTCCACCTCCAGGCGGCACTGGTGGTCCTCCCCCAGGCGGTCCCGGCGGTCCACCTCCAGGCGGCCCCGATGGGTTTGGTGGCCCTGGCGATGACACGGATGATGACATGACCGTAGAAGATGTAATTGCCGCAGTTGGCCCTGAATGCGCCCAGTATGTGCCTAGTGAGCCACCTAGCGATGCTGCATCGTTCTTGGCATCTGTTCCCGATTCTTGTAAGTCGGTTTTTGCGGGCCTATTGAGCGAATAGGCGACATCAAAGCAAAAAAAGACGGCCGGCAAGCGAAAACTTGCCGGCCTTTTTGATAGTGTTCATCAGAGTATTAGTTCCAACAACCATTGCGAACCTTGCTTTTTGGCTGCGTGCAACTCTTCTTTGAAAGAGAAATTTTTTCGTGAACTACAGATTGAGGGCAGTTTTTAGCTTCCGTGCTTCAGGGACAGGTAACAAGATATACTGAGGATAGACTGGATGAGTGTGATTTTTTAAATATGCAGGATTTAGCTTGCTTATATCTTCCACGCTTAGGTCAACATGCTTTGCGATTTCATTGAAGCTCATAAAGTTTGCCGTATCTACGTTTTCATACTGAACGATGTCCTCGAATTCCGATAAATTAACAGAGTATTGGGACGGCTTCTCTAAAATGTTAGCTAAAGCAAGAATTCTAGCGATGTGATTTCGAGTCTCGTGAGGGATTCTTATTTCCCAGATGTTTTCATTCGAAGGCTCCAGTCCGACGCGAGTGGCCCGAGCGATCAGCTCATTTTCTCCCATATTGTAAGCCGCAAAAACAACAAGCCATTGATTGTTAAACAGCGTTGCTAGATATTTAAGATACTCAACAGCTGCTAATGTCGATCTGATTGGATCAAACCTAGCCTCATACCATTCGTCTGAAGGTAGACCGTAACTTTTTCCTGTTGCGCGAGTAAACTGCCATAGCCCAGCAGCATTCTTATTGGATACAGCCGTTGTTACTAAAGCTGACTCCACCAAGGGGAGTAAGGCTACTTCTAAAGGTAAACCGTGCTCCTGAACTGTCCTAACAATGTCTGAGAAGAAAGGGTAGCCTCTCTCAGCTATAGCCTCAAAGAAATTTTCTTGTGATAAATAGTAAGATATTTGGTCGTTGCGGGAAGCATGGTCATAGTAGGCCTGTAATTTGAACCCGCTTCGTAATTCAGTCCAAATAGAGGAAGTCGATGTTTGATTATCATCACTGAGACCGATAACAGTAGGTATATGTCTTTCAGTAAGGGTTGACTTCCAGGTTAGTACTGTTCGCAGAGCTTCAATTATTTCCTGGTCTACAGTGGGGCTAACATCGGAGCTTTTAATCTTTGAGTCGGCGATAGATGTTGAACTCTGGCGCACTGCCTTTTGTGTAGTAGAAATTGAGCAACCACATAAAATTAGCATCATTAAAAAACTAGCTGATCTTTTATATGTCATTATTTTCACTACTAATTTTGAATTCATTTATTTAGACTTGACTTTTCGATAGTAATTTTTAGTTTTTTTTGACTAACAGGATACCAAATTTATAAAACAAAGCACTTATATTTATTTTGCTGTTGAGCGGTAGTGGAAGCAACCTGTTAAGTTTACGTTCTCCCGATTAGAAATCATGAAATTTCTTTCTATCAAAGCAGTGCCGTGGTTGCTGAAAGTAAAGCAAACGTGCTGAATTTCCAGCCTCATGCGACAACCCTGTTTTTCTTCTGTGCCGGGGTTAGTCTATTCGTTCTCGGGTATTTGAGCAATTTTTCGTTGAGAAACTGGATTTTTTGCGCAATTAGTCTCATTGCTCTCAGGTCTTCTAGCTGCGCTTCAGATCCCACTGACCTTTTCCCTAAGTTAGTACCATTCACAGAATGAGAAAATTCATTCTAATTTTGACAGCACATCCTTTATGGCTTCGACTTCGAGCAGTTTGTCAGCAAGTAGCCGTTTTAACTTATTGTTCTCGGTCTCGAGCTTATGCAGCCGCTTAGTCTCGTTGACTTCCAATCCGGCAAACTTACTGCGCCAGTTGAAGAAAGTGCCGCTTGAGGTACCCAAATCTCTACAAATGTCTTCAACTTGGGCTCCGGCCTCGTGCTCTTTGATCGCTTTAGTTATTTGTTCGTCTGAATACCGCTTCTTCATATCGAGCTCTCCATCCTGTTAGATTAACTGGAAATCTCATCGAGGTCATGGTGCTAAAATCGGGGAACAGGTTAAATTATTCAAGGTATAATTTGTGCTAAAGCGACGGATTCTGATCTGAGCAAAAACGCCGAGGTCTCTATGTCTAAAGCCTTACCACTAGCGGCGCTTGTGAGCGCACTTTTTGTTGCCATTTACTTGATGCTAGCAGTAAACGGTGTTGCATTTCACTTCGAAGTAGGCGAGGCCATTGGTGAAGTATCGAGTTGGTGCGAGCGTGTAAGTGGTGGTGTGTTTCGGGAGCCGTCAAATACACTAAGTAATCTTGGCTTCATGGTCTCTGGGTTACTAATGCTTAAGGTGCTCTCGGCAGAAGGAGAGTCGGATGGCGCGGCCAAAAACACATTTATCGGATTAAACCGAATCAGCGTTTTGTATGCCGCCGCTGTGATTTATCTTGGCCCTGGGTCTTGGCTAATGCACGGTACGCATACGGCTTGGGGTGGTTGGGCCGATAATCTAAGCATGGTCATGTACATCATTTTTCCGTGGCTTTATAACTTAAAAGAGATGGGCCGCTGGAGTCCTTCTCGGTTTCTGCAAGTGTATTTTGCAATAGTGCTCATGTATTCAATTGCTCGTTGGTTTTTTGGTCAGCGCTTAGGAATAGGTCTAGATCTATTTGGTTTATCAATCGGACTGTGGATAATCTCGGAGACTCTTTTTAGATTTTGGTCTTCATTCTTTCGCGGGTTTTCGGGAAGCGTTGGTTTTTTAGTCGCGGCAGTTTTCGGAATTTTTCCAGAGGAGATATTCGCTAACTTGGGTGATTACTGGTGGATCATCCTCTTTTGGCTGCCAGCTCTCTTGGCTCGTAATCGTCCCAATTTACAGCGAACATATACGCCGTGGTTTTTTCTTGGAATGTTCTCCTACATGGCTGCCTTCGCCATTTGGCTCCAAGGCTATCCCGGTACGCCTTACTGCGAACCTGATTCGTGGGTGCAGCCGCATGCGATTTGGCATTTGCTTACCGCGGTATCTACGTGGTGCTTCTTCAAATTTTATCGAACAGAACAGAAGCGCTAATCTGACAATAATCGTTACCAAAGTTATCGAGCGAACATTCTAACGAGGCTGCTTGTTTGGTTATGATCGTTACAGTCGAGTAAAGTTTAAGATATTCGTTGGTGTGCTGAAAGTAAGAGACTTACTCGATTGGGTCATGCAGTCTACTGAACCTAGTCTGACTTAAGGTCGCGCAGAGCTTTCTGGCTCTTCTGTAGTTTCTTCAGATGATCTTTCAATAGCGGCTTGCGATGTCTGGCGACGCCGGTCGCCAGTACATCAATCACAACTAGATGAGCAATACGCGAGGATACCGGCGCAAAGGCCTGGTGCTCTTCCTCCATATTCACATAGATAGGCAGGCTACATTGCTCACTCAAGGGGGTATTCTTAGGTGCCAGCCCAATGACCGTGGCGCCGGCTTCGCTAGCGAGCCGGACACTCTCTAATAGGGCGCGTGTCTGACCAGATTGGGATATCGCCACCACAACATCATCGGCACCCAAGGAGATAGCCGACATATGCTGAATGTGGGGGTCTGTATAGGCCGACGATGAGAGCTGCAGGCGGAAGAATTTATGTTGTGCGTCGGCGGCGACCGAGCCGGATGCGCCAAACCCATAAAATTCCACTCGGTTGGCGTTGCTAATGGTATTTATCGCGGTCTCCAACACCTCGGGATCTAGCTCATCGCGTACCGTTAGCAAGGATCCTACAGTAGTATCGAAAACCTTATTGCGCAAATCTTCGACGGTGTCTTTATCATCCACAGCAAACTGTGTGTAGACACCGCCCAGGCCTAGCTGCTGAGCCAGCTGAAGCTTAAAAGAGAGGAAACCATCAAACCCTATCGCGCGACAGAAGCGAATCACGGTGGGCTCGCTGACGCCGGAATTGGCGGCGAGGTCGACAATACGCATCTTGATCACGTCATTAGCGTGTTCTAACACGTAACTAGCCACTTTAGCCTCAGACTTGCGCAAAACAGAGCCGCTGTCGGCTATACGTCGTATCAGATTAGGTGATTCCACTCGCTTCCTGCTAAATTTACCAACACAAATTGACGGACTGGAAATAGGCTTCCATGCTACTCAATTTACCCGGCTATCGCACCTGTTTACTGCGAGCTGGTTGGCAACAAAACAGAGGCAGCGAAGACCCATCATGGCAGTAGTCGATAGTACGGATAGTAGAGAAAGTACAGACAGAACATGAACTATCTTAGATTAGAATTCGTAGACTCCATAGCCGGCATAGGCGAAGAGCCTTGGAACACCTTGGCAGGAAAGGACAACCCTTTTACCCGCTATGAGTTCCTGTGGGCATTAGAGAAGACCGGCTGCACGACGCAGAGCACTGGTTGGGAGCCACACCACCTCGCCGTCTATGGCCCCAAGCTGGAGGATGCGACGCAAAAATTGGTGGCTGTCATGCCGCTGTACCAGAAGACTAATTCCTACGGAGAATATGTATTCGATTGGTCCTGGGCAAGTGCCTACCAGAACTACGGTCTTAGCTACTATCCGAAGTTTGTCACTGCCGTCCCCTTCACCCCCAGCCATGGTACGCGGTTGTTTACCGATGAGTCGGCTAATAAGACTGACATCGCTCAACTGATATTTGAAAAGCTACAGGAAAAAGCTGAAGCACTGGATGCGTCTTCCTGGCATATCCTCTTTCCGACCAAGCAAGAGAGTGAAATGCTTGAGACCATCGGTATCCCGGCAAGAACTGCCTGTCAGTTTCACTGGTTCAATAGAGACTATGCGAACTTCGATGAATTTTTACAGACGCTGAACTCTCGCAAGCGCAAGAATATAAAAAGAGAGCGACAGAAGATAGCAGAGCGGGGCACAACATTTCAGACCATAGAGGGGATAAATATAAGGCCGCAGCACTGGGACATTTTCTACCAGTTCTATCAAAGCACTTACATGATGCGAGGTATGCAGGGCTATCTAAGCCAGGATTTCTTTATTGAGATAGGCAAGCAGATGCCAGAGCAGCTATTCATGATAATTGCACTGGACGGCGAAAAAATCATTGCTGCTGCCTTGTTTTTCAAGAATTCAGAGAAGGCATTTGGCAGATATTGGGGCAGTGCAAGAGACTATCAGTTCCTCCATTTCGAGACCTGCTATTATCAGGGCCAGGAGTATTGCATAGAGCACAAGCTAAAGAGTTTCGATTCAGGCGCTCAGGGCGAGCATAAGATTCAACGCGGCTTCGAGCCGATCACCACCCATTCAAATCACTGGATCGCCAATCAGGGCTTTGCACAAGCGATAAACAATTTTCTGGACGAAGAGAAGCCCCATATAGAGCGCTATAAGGCAGAGGCTGCATCTTTACTGCCCTTTAGAAAAGAATCCTAAACCCTTAAGGGAAAAGTCTTATAGAGTGGAACCAGACGTATGTTTTGCGGATAACATATAAATAGTCATTGGTCTGAATTAGCTTAATGTCTATGGCGAAACAACTTGAATAGCCCAGAATGAAGCAGGGCGTTTCAAAGGTGTTGACCTTAATAGTCATCATCTTTACCCATATAACAATTCAATGGAAAAAATAAGCTTAGGTTTACAATGGAACTTCCTCGGCTCGAACATATTCATGCGCGTCCAGATTTGTCGTGCCCCTCAAGATGTCTGACGCTAACGCTTTGAGAAGACCACATAGCAGACAAATTAATTAATGTAGGCGTAAGCGCCTATTGTGCAGTGAGAGCTACATGGCCTTGAAAGTAGAAGAAATTACTTTAGAAGATGACCTCGACAGTCTTGTTGCAGAGATCAACAACTCCTATTGGGATGAACCCAATGAAATTTCGGAATATGATGTTGGTAGTCTTAAAGCTTATTTGAAACGGAAGGATACAATATTCTTGGCTTGTCATGAGGAGGCTGATGAAGGGGCTGTGTTACTTGGTATCGCCTCCTCGCGAATAGAGATGAAGCCCTATGGCAAAGAACTTTGGCATTCCGTTGATGAAGTAGATGTTTGTGCAGACCAGAGAAGGGGCGGTCCAGGGCCGAAATAATATCCAGCAGTTTATCTCTGGTTTTATACGTCCCTGGGAAAGTACCGATTGGGAGATAGTAAGCCTAGTTGCCGATGGAGATCTCGTCATGGTTGAGAGGCTTGATAAAACAGTCGTGGCAGGCAGCCCGGTAAACATTCCCTGTCTCGGATACTTCGAGCTGGAGAATGGGAAGATTAAAATCTGGCGAGACTACTTCGATCTTTCTACCTACACGACTGCACTGACCCAGGCTCTGCAGCCCTAAAGAATCAAAGCGGCTATAGGAAGTATAGAGCATGACTAAGGCATTCGATTTTAGACCGATCCTACAAGGGCCTCGCGTCACTGTTCGCCCCATGCAGGCAGATGATTGGCAGGGCATGTACGCCGCCGCATCAAACCCTAAGGTCTGGGAGAATCATCCTGCCAGTAATCGTCATGAAGAACCTATTTTTCGCGGGTTCTTCGATGATGCGCTTGCAAGCGGCAGTGCCTTTACCTTTGTCGATAGCGAGACTGACAGGATAATCGGGACTAGCCGTTACAACGGCCTCGATGAGGCTCTGGGCGAGATCGAGATTGGGTGGACATTTCTTGATCATGACTACTGGGGTGGTAGCTACAACGCTGAGATAAAGAAGTTGATGCTAGACCATGCTTTCAGGTTCATAGACACCGTCTTATTCTGGGTTGGGGATACCAATATTGTTTCGATGCGTGCCATGGAGAAAATCGGTGGAGTGAAACGCGACGAAGTAAAAGACAGGGTGCTAAACGGTACCAGCTATCCTCATATAATCTACGAGATTCGAAAGAGTTAATTACTTCATAAAAAAATGGCTTCGGTCTGAAGAAGACGAAGCCATTTTTTTGTTTTAAAAGTGGTAGAAACTTACTGCTGTTTTGCCGCTTCTTCCGCTTCCTGTCGACGTGCGCCAGCAAGTATACCGGGCATCGCGTAATTACCTTCATGACAGGCATACTCATACAGAGGGCCTTCTGTTTCGTGATAGCTCATCTCCGCAGTCCAGGGTTGGCTATAAAGATTGTCATCGTCAACGGTGAACTGATAGACGATTTCTGTATCTGAATAACGACTGAAACGTTCGATAAACTTTCCTTCTGCAGAAATTGGAATAGAACTCTGCGACATCTGTAGCGGATTTATATTCACCGTTTCCACCACCAAGGTGTCGCCTTCGTACCAGCCGCGGGAATCTCCAAACCAGGGCGAGTGAACTTCCGGACGAGTGTTGGCGCGAGCTTCTGCTGCAGATGCGAACAAAGGCACGATGCGGGCATCGTGGGCCATCTCCACACTGATCATGAAGTAGTCGTCGGTCTGCACAAATTGGTAGGTGCTGTTATACAGCGTTCCCATCATGCCGGGGCCTGCGGTGTTACCGAATCCGATCAGGCAGCGTTCGGCTATAGGTATGGCCTCTGGGCCAGACGTGTCACCCACACCGGTAAGATAGCGAGCGCCGAAATTGGTGCGCGCTAACTCAATCTTCGGCGTTTCCAGTCGTGGTACCTGTCCATTCGGCGGGTCTATGATCAGCGACGTTCTGAATTCGCCCTTCACCAGCGCCAGGGTCGAGCCAGGATCGGTCCAGAAGAGGTTGTAGCCACGCAAGCCGAAGTCTTGGCCTCCTACAGGTGGTGCGCCCGTTTCGGGATCGATTGCCGGGCCGGATTCGATGTTCTCTACCGAAATACCGGCGATACTCATGTTGGCTACTAGTTGCTGAGCTACTTCGTCAGGTACGACGAGGCTCTCAACGCCCCGTGGGCGGGTAAGGCCGGTTCTGGAAGCATTCGTCCAGATCCCGCCTAACTGTGGAATGTCCTGACTCTGAGCCGCACTGAATGGCGCGAGAAGGGACAGAGTAATGCCCGCAATTACTGAGCGCAGGGATAGTTTGTTGAATTTTGACATCGTAGAGCTCCCAATTTCACTGCCATCCGATGTGACAGTTTACAATTCTTTTCTGCACCGGCCATGATAATAGAAATAGCAGTAAATTACGGTAAAAACAGCCATTTTAGTCGAGTAAAGGCCAGGAATTCATTGATTTCCGATTCTCTGCTGATCTAGAACAAAGCTTACTGGCGGGCAGTAACGGGACTTAGAGGCTTACTGAGACTTTTCCCATACGAGCAATTGATTGTTGGCGGGCATGATATTGTCTTCGAGTAGATTCAAACCGGCTTGGGACGCGAGCTCGTTAATCCACTCAAAATCCCTAACCCCGCTTTGGGGGTCTCGGTCCTTCAGCCAGAGATCGAAGCCGGCATTGCTCTCGGTAGTAAATTCTCCGGCATACTTGAAGGGCCCATAGACGAAAAGCCTTCCAGCCCTCTCCAGGTTCTTATCTATACCTTTAAAGAAGTTTTCGACAGAAGGGGCGGACATGATATGCAAACTATTTGCACTGAAGATTGCTGTCGCCTTATCAACCCGCCAGGGAAAGCTGTTCACATCTACTGTAATTGCCCTTGGCAGGTTCGGGAGTCTGCTAGTCTCTATACGCAGGTTGAGGCTATCGACATTGCTTGGAATATCTGATGACTGCCAATGTAACTCGGGCATGTTTTGTGCAAAGTGGACGGCGTGTTGACCCGTGCCTCCAGCGAGCTCTAACACACGCTCGTTCTCGCGCAGATGTCTTTGCAGTATCTCGAGAATGACGTGTTTATTATTCTCGCTGGCCTGACTGAAGGGGAGATCTTGCATTCAGTTTATTGCGCATCGCGCAGAAACACTGGCTCAGACGCAGTCGATTGATCTTCGCTATAGTGATAACCGTCGACATCAAACTCTCTGAGTTTTTTCGGATCCTTGATTCTATTTTTAATTATGTAAGCCGTCATATATCCACGGGCCTTCTTCGCGAAGAAGCTTACTATCTTGTACTTTCCATTAGAAAAATCTTTGAATACTGGCGAGATTATTTCTGCGTTAAGAGAGCTTGGCTTAATAGCACTGAAGTATTCTTTCGAGGCAAGATTAACCAATACCGGCTTCTTGTCTTGCTCGAATAGTTCATTGAGATTGTCGGTGAGCTTATCACCCCAAAATTCGTAGAGGTTCTTGCCCTTTTTGTTCTGAAAACGAGAACCCATCTCGAGTCTATAGGGCTGCATCAAGTCTAGGGGACGCAATAGGCCATAGAGCCCGGAGAGTATGCGCAGATGATTCTGTGCAAAGTTCAGATCGGCAGTTGAGAACTGCTCCGCCTCCAGGCCGATATAGACATCGCCCTTGAAGGCAAAGATTGCTTGTTTCGCGTTATCAAGGTCGAAGGGCGTATGCCAATTTGCGAAACGTTGATGATTGAGCTCGCCCAGGCTGCTACTGATATGCATGAGCTCGGAGAAATCATCGGGGCTCAAATTCTGTAATTGACCTACAAGCTGTGTGGACTCTTCCAGATAATCCGGCTCGGTAAATTTCTTGCTGGGCGCTTTTGTTTCAAAATCGAGAGACTTGGCAGGCGATACAACGATTAACATGGTTTGATTACTCTTGAATTGCGTGCTTTTCCTAAGCAGAGACTAAGGGCTTATTCCTGATCTTCGAACTCCAGCCACCACTGCAGTGGCGTCGTTCCATCTTCTGGGTCATAGACGTTTCCATAATACCAAACTGTGTCCGGATAATCTTTGCAGACTGCGCTAAGAAGGTCCTCGATGACCTGAAATCCGATAGAAAAATGTATGCTGTAAACTAGGGCGCGGTCGGTTTGTCTATCCAGGCTACCGCCTAGCTTCTCTATCTTGGCTGTCAGACTTTCTGCCAACACCTCTAGCTGATGCAGTCGGAAGACGCGAATAGATAGATTGCCGCTACGGCGCAGAAGTTCATACTCTGCTGCCGAGGGGTTGACGACTTTTAGTTTATCTCCGGCTGCCAGATTGCGTGTTAGCAGGGGGGAGCGCACTAGCCTCACCTCGTCTTCGGTGTCTTCAACCAGCTCAACTTCCAGACTTTCGAAGACCGGGTCGCCGTCAGGGTTGATACCAGCTAGAAATGGCAGTTCGAAAATTTCAGCAGCGTAGGGGCTATTCGTAGAACTCAATGGGCGTACCTTGGCTAGTCGTATGGATGAACGGGGCATTAATAGGTAAGCTGACCGGCATTAGTTTCTGCTACAGCTACGGGCGACAATGATAGAGCGACTACAGCGAATTGCCACTATTTTAGTGCGGTTTCGATTGCCGATATTCGTCCTGGCGGGGTTTTCCTCCGTCATCATTGTTCTCAGTCTCTTGGAAAACCCGTGGCTGGATGGGGATTCTCTCTTGATGCCCTCAATTCTCGGTCTTTGCTGGGCCCTGATGTTCTATAGTACTGGCGAGCTTTTCCAGGGCGTGCCCGATAAGGCGGCGGCGGAGGATGCATTTCGTCGGCGAGCAGGGGTGCGTGTGAGGCGGGTACTGCTATGGATTCTCGGCATATTGACGATCATTAGTGCCGTTGCTCTGCTCCTATTAAGCTATCAACTGCTTCGAATTTGGCTGTGAGCCTGAGCGGTAATGCAGGCCTACAGCCCTGCGTAGTATGCAATAATGAGCGGCCCGCACGGGGCGCTATGATAATTGGCAGTAATAAGAATAACGGTGCGCTAGCGCAAGATTGACACCATGGAAAAACTTTCACTTCTCATCGACGGCTTGTCGAACAGGTTGGGCCAACTATTCTCCTGGCTAACTCTGGGCATGGTGATAGTTATGGCCACTATCGTCGTCCTTCGCTATGTCTTTCAGATAGGCTCCATCGCGCTACAAGAGTCGGTAATCTATATCAATGCGCTTATCTTCACCTTTGGCGTGGGCTACACCCTAAAGGAACAGGGCCATGTTCGGGTCGACATATTCTATAGCCGTCTAAGCCACAGGCAGCGAGCCTGGGATGATCTGTGCGGCACGCTACTTTTGCTCGTTCCCTCTGCAGTCTTTATCATCTGGGTCAGTTGGGACTATGTGGCTATCTCCTGGCAGATACGTGAAGGCTCCGCCGAAGCGAGCGGCCTACCCTATGTCTATCTTATCAAGTCAGCCTTATTGGTCTTGCCTTGCCTGTTATTGCTGCAGGGAATTTCCGAGCTATTAAAGGCGGTCGTAACTATCAGGCGTCTAGACTCCTGATGCTAGAGCTCATACCCATACTCTTCTTTCTGGTTGTGTGCCTCGTTCTCATGGCGGGCTATCCTGTTGCTCTGTCTCTTACGGGGGTGTCGCTGGCCTTTGCAGCGGCGGGATCGTTGGGTGGTGTATTCGATACGGCCTATATCTCGCTTATTCCAAATCGAATCTATGGACTGTTAGTAAATCAGAATCTTTTTGCTGTGCCCCTATTTGTGTTCATGGGCACGATACTGGAACGTAGTCGCATTGCCGAAGACCTGCTTAAGAACATGGCCATCGTCTTCGGTAAGTTTCCAGGGGGCCTCGGAATTTCAGTTATCATCGTCGGGATGCTGCTGGCGGCGAGCACGGGCATCGTCGGCGCGACTGTGGTAACCATGGGCATCTTGTCGCTTCCGACCATGATGAAGGCGGGGTACAAGCCTTCTCTAGCCTGTGGAACTCTCTGTGCAACAGGAACGCTGGGTCAGATCATACCGCCATCTATCTGCCTGGTGCTGTTGGGAGAGGTCATCTCCAACGCCTATCAACAGTCGCAGTTGAATGCCGGCATCTTTGCTCCGGACTTCGTTTCTATAGGCGACTTGTTTGCTGGAGCGATCATACCAGGCCTGTTGTTGGTCATCGCCTATGCGACCTATATGTTTGTTATCGCATGGCTTAACCCCGCGTCTGCACCGCCTATGCCCGCAGAAGAAATGGATGAAGGTGCGAGTGTGTTTGGTGCACTACTCAAGGGCTTGTTCCCGCCGGTACTGCTGATGATAGCGGTTTTGGGCTCGATACTTCTTGGTATAGCTACCCCAACTGAGGCCGCAAGCGTTGGTGCTGTAGGCGCGATGATTCTCGCTCTCGTTAAGAGAGCGCTGAGTGCGTCTGTATTGCAATCGGTAAGTGTCGAGACCATGCGCGTTACATCGATGGTATATCTGATATTGGTAGGCGCAACAATTTTTTCTTCGGTATTTAGAGGCTTCGGTGGCGATGTACTGATAGAAGAGCTACTAACGAACTTGCCAGGGGGAGTAGTCTCGGCAACTCTTGTAGTGATGCTGTTGATATTTATTCTGGGTTTCATTCTTGACTTTATCGAGATTACCTTTATGGTCGTGCCATTAGTAGGCCCTATACTACTTGCTATGGGGCTAGACCCGATTTGGCTTGGTGTAATGATAGCGGTGAATTTACAAACTTCTTTTCTGACGCCGCCCTTTGGGTTTTCCTTGTTCTATCTCCGCAGTGTTGCCCCGGATGAAATTAACACCAGTGAGATTTATCGAGGTGTAGCACCTTTTGTTATGATGCAACTTGCGCTGTTGCTATTGCTTGCGCTGCAACCTGCCTTGGCTACCTGGTTGCCTTCTGTGCTTTAACCCCTTGGCAACTCTACAAAGGGAAATATCATGAGTGGTTCCGAATCGAAACCTGTAGGTGAATTGGCCTTACAAACACTCGCCATGCCGAAAGACACGAATGCCAATGGCGATATATTTGGTGGCTGGCTGGTATCACAGATGGACCTTGCCGCGGGTATCGCGAGCAAGAAAGCAACACGAGGGCGTTCGGTAACTGTTGCCATACAGAACGTGCACTTTATTAGCCCCGTTCAAGTGGGTGCTACGGTTAGTTGTTATACTGAAGTGGTTAAGAAGGGTAAGACCTCGGTGCATATCAATGTAGAGGTTTGGAGTTCTGCGATTAGTATCGATGAATTGCCAAATAAAATGGCGCAAGGTTTATTCGTCTTTGTGGCGATCGATGAGCAGGGCAAGCCCAGGCCTGTTCCAAAATAGGGCCTGGGCATTCTCGCTTGCGACTAGTTGCTCTTTAGCTTGCGAGCCTCCACATAGGCATCTTCGGCTATGCTGTGATAGTACTCTACGCCTGCCTGAAAGCTCTTATACGATTCGTAGATGCGTCGGGTTACCTCATCGGTTTCCGCGAGCTCAGCTACAACTTCATTCGAAATTGTTCGAAGCTCTACGAGTACTTCGTCGGGCAGCTTTCTTAGTTCTACACCGTGCTCTTCAGTTAATACGCGCAGCGCTTCATTGTTTCTCGCGGTGAGCTCATCCATCAGGCGTTGGTTCATCACCTCGGTTCCCGCCTTTAAAATCTCTTGCAGATCTTCCGGTATTGCCTCGAAGGCGGTCTTGTTGAAGATGGTTTCCAGGGTTGAGCCAGGCTCATGCCAGCCAGGATAGTAATAATAATCGGCAACGGTATGGTAGCCCGCAGCCATATCGTTGAAGGGGCTTACAAACTCCGTCGCATCCAGTGCGCCGGTTTGCATGGCCGTGAAGACTTCGCTCACCTGCATGGTCACGGGTGTACCACCGGCGCGGCTGAATACTTCGCCGCCCAATCCGGGTATGCGCATCTTTAGGCCTTGCAGGTCTGCCAGGGAATTTATTTCCTTGTTAAACCAGCCGAACATCTGTGTGCCGGAATTACCGCCACGCATCGGAATGAGGTTGAAGGGCGCGTAGATCTCCTGCCATAACTCATTGCCGCCGCCGAAGCTAAGCCAGGCGTTCATTTCGGTGCCGGTTAGACCGAAGGGGATTGTGGAGAAGAAGGGAGTGCTGGGAATCTTGCCCTGCCAATAATAGGCGCCGGTGTGGCCTATCTCAGCTACGCCCTGTGAGACCGCGTCGAAGACTTCGAGCCCGCCTACCAACTCGTTGGCACCGTATACGCGAATGCGCATACGACCATTGCTCATTTTCTCGACGATATCGGCGAAATGTTCGGGAGAGGTGCCAAGTGCTGGTAAATTCTTTGGCCAGGAGGTAATCAGCTTCCATTCGTAGACGGTTTGCTCTTGCTCAGCGACCGATCCCGCAGGACTGGGGGCGCCGGATTGAGACTCGCCGCCACAGGCGGCCAAGAGTGAAAACAGCGTGGCCAGAAACAATTTCTTGGCTTTTATGTTTAATCGATACTTGTGAATCATTGTGTTTGTTCCTGTCAGCTGGCGCCGTGAAATGTTTACGCTAACACTTCCAGTTTGGCATAGGATAGCACCAACCACTTGCTACCCACCGCATCGAAATTTACCTGAACCCGTGCGTTGGGTCCCTGTCCTTCATAGTTAAGTACTACGCCCTCACCGAATTTCCCATGAATGACCCGTTGGCCAAGTGATAATTCGGTTTCGGGGACCTCTATCGCGCCATTGAGATTATTGGCGACCTTGTTACCGATACGGGTGTTGCCAAAAGAGGGTCGGCTCACGCTGGACTTCATGCGTATCTCGTCGAGTAACTCATTCGGTATCTCATTAATGAAGCGAGAGGGGCGGCAAAGGTTTACATCACCGTGTAGTCTTCTGGATTCTGCGTGGCTTAGATACAGCTTGGTTTTTGCACGAGTAATCCCTACATAGGCAAGTCTTCTTTCTTCTTCGAGGCCCGAGAGATTATCCATAGACATCTTGTGAGGAAAGAGGCCTTCTTCCATTCCTGCCAGAAAGACGAGCTGAAACTCGAGACCTTTCGCAGAGTGTAATGTCATAAGTTGTACCGCATCCTCGGATTCATCGGCCTGAGTCTCCCCGGCATCCAATGCTGCCTGATCGAGAAACGCGGCGAGGAATGTGTTTGATTTGAGGTCGAAGCCTTCGTCAATGTCCGGGTCGTCGAAATTACTCGCGGCCGTCACTAGCTCCTCGAGATTCTCGATTCTAGCCCGTGCCTTTTCACCACCTTCTTTCTCGTGATGTTGAATCAAGCCGGTGTGGGTAACAATATGCTCCGCTTTCTCTGCTAATTCCAGCTCACTGCAATCACTGCTCAGCTGATCGATTAATTTGAGAAACGCCAGCACGGCATTTGATGCTCTCGATGTCATGAGAGTTTCATCTACACACTTACAGCAGGCCTGCCAGAGTGAGCAGTTCTCGTCTCTGGCCACACTTCTTATCTGTTCGATAGTGCGACCACCGATTCCTCGTGTGGGAACGTTTATTACGCGCTCTACCGCCGTATCATCATCTCTGTTGATCACCAGACGCAGGTAGGCCAGTGCGTTCTTAATTTCCAGTCGTTCGTAGAAGCGATGGCCGCCGTAGATACGATAGGGCATGCCCATTCGCAGCAGAGCGTCCTCGAGCTCCCGGGATTGCGCATTAGAGCGATAGAGGATTGCTGCGTCTGAGCGTCGGTTGCCGTTGTTAAACCAGTCCTGCACGCGATCTACGATGAAGCGCGCCTCATCCTGCTCATTGAACGCTTCATACACGCTGATCTGTTCGCCATCGCCACCCTCGGTCCAGAGGTTCTTACCGAGGCGGTTCTGATTATTCAAGATTAACGCATTCGCGGCTTTCAGAATGGTCGAAGTAGAGCGATAGTTTTGTTCTAGCCGCACCGTATCCGCGTCACTGAAGTCCACATTGAATTGCTGAATGTTTTCGATCTTTGCACCACGCCAGCCGTAGATGGACTGATCATCGTCTCCAACAACCATCAACTGGTTCTGTGTGCCGGCCAGCACGCGTAGCCATGCATACTGAATAGAGTTGGTGTCCTGAAACTCATCGACCAGAATATGTTTAAAGCGTCGTTGGTAGTGCTCGAGCACCTGCGGATTCTTTAGCCACAACTCGTGGGCTCTTAGCAGTATCTCTCCGAAGTCGATCATGCCGCCACGATCACATGCCTCTTCGTAGGCCTTGTAAACCTTGAGCATGGTCTTCGTATAGTCATCTTCGAAATGCTCGATGTTGGCCGAGCGCAGACCCTCGTCCTTCTGCGAATTGATGTACCACTGGCATTGCTTCGCGGGCCATTTGTCCTCGTCGATCTTCAAGGAGCGATTTATGCGTTTAACGAGCCGCAGCTGGTCGTCGCCATCGAGTATCTGGAAGTCCTCTACCAGGCCCGCTTCTTGCCAATGGGAGCGCAAGAGTCGATGAGCCAGACCGTGAAACGTACCAACCCACATGCCCCCGAAAGAATGACCCATCAGGGATTCGATTCGATCACGCATCTCTCGCGCCGCCTTGTTGGTAAAGGTAACGGCCAATAGGGAGAAGGGAGAGGCTTGCTCGGCCTCCAATAGCCAGGCAATCCTGTGCACCAGTACGCGGGTCTTGCCGCTTCCAGCACCGGCCAGCACCAATAAATGCTGTGCAGGATTCGCAACCGCATTGCGCTGCTCGTCATTGAGGGAATCTAATATGTGGGATACATCCATGGCGCGCTATTCTAACAAAATGTCACCGAGAATCTCGGCTTTATCTAAGCAATATTGCTATTGAGCTGAAGTGCAGCAGACTTAGAGAAAAGTAATGAAGTTTGATAGACTACCGCGCTCGCGCCCGACTTGGGGCGACCAAATCACTGCGATTCAAAGCTCCAGATGATTCCACTGAGCAGTCAACGTGCATGAATTTAAGATGGCACCCTAAAGAGAGGGCTGCCTGAGTTAACTAGGAGAAAGCTATGTCTGTCAGATCGGACAATGTGCCATTCAATTGGCAGGATCCATTCTTAATGGAAGAGCAGTTATCGGAAGAGGAGCGTCTAGTTCGAGATACAGCCAAGCAATACGCCCAAGAGAAGTTATTGCCAAGGGTGCGCGACGCCTATCGTAAAGAGGAAACCGATCCGGAGATTTTTCGTGAAATGGGAGCTCTCGGGCTGCTGGGATCCACGATTGAAGGCTATGACTGTGCCGGTGTGAACTATGTGTGCTATGGCCTGATGGCGCGGGAAGTCGAGGCAGTCGATTCGGGCTATCGATCGATGATGAGCGTCCAGTCGAGCCTGGTAATGCACCCAATTAATACATTTGGCTCTGAAGAACAGAAGCAGAAGTACCTACCAAAATTGGCTAGCGGTGAATATATTGGCTGTTTTGGCCTAACCGAGCCTGATTATGGTTCTGATCCGGGTGGCATGATTACCCGAGCGAAGTCCGTCGATGGGGGCTACTCACTAACGGGTGCAAAGAACTGGATTAGTAACTCACCTATCGCCGATGTCTTCATCGTATGGGCAAAGGACGATAGCGGCACTATACGCGGCTTCATTCTTGATAAGGGGATGAAGGGGCTGAGCGCGCCCAAGATCGAGGGCAAGTTGGCATTGCGCGCCTCAATCACAGGCGAGATTGTCATGGATGAAGTTTTCGTGCCCGAAGAGAATAAGCTGCCTCATGCAAAAGGCCTCGCAGGTCCTTTTAGCTGTCTGAACTCGGCAAGACTCGGTATTGCCTGGGGCGCGTTAGGCGCAGCAGAGACTTGCTGGCATACGGCGCTGCAATACACGTTGGATAGAAAACAGTTCGGTCGACCGCTGGCGGCGAACCAATTGATACAGAAGCGGTTAGCTATTATGCAGACCGATATCTCACTTGGGCTGCAAGGTTGTCTGCAGGCCTGCAGGCTGAAGGATCAGGACAAGCTAGCTCCGCCGCTTATTTCCTTGCTTAAGCGCAACTCCTGCCTGAAGGCTTTGGACGCTGCGAGAGAGGCCAGGGACATGCTAGGAGGAAATGGTATCTCCGATGACTTTCCAATTATGCGTCACTGTCAGAATCTGGAAGTGGTAAATACTTATGAAGGCACGCAGGACATTCATGCGCTAATTCTTGGTAGATCACAAACAGGAATACAGGCGTTCGTATAATTGCTATCCGTTTGTTGCGGACCAGTTTCTGCTTATAGAGTGAGGCTGGTTTGCAGAGGCGTTAGATGTAACTGAGCATCACACCTACAAAAATTACCGCACCTACCCAGTTGTTATTCAGAAATGCTTCGAAGCAAGGCCCTGGCAGCCTATCCCTGATTAAGTATTGCTGATAGGCGAGTAGGCCGCTCGCTATGAGCAGGGAAATATAATAGAGAGACCCTAGCTCAAACTGTCGGCCGGCAAGAATCATTGCGAAAATAAACATGGCCTGAAGGCTGCCGATGATTACTTTGTCGGCGTCACCAAATAGTATCGCGGTAGACTTGACTCCTATCTCTATATCGAACTCTCTGTCTACCATGGCATATTGTGTGTCGTAGGCTACTATCCACAGGCAGTTTGCGACGAAGAGAAGATAGGCAGGTTGCGGTACGTCTCCTGTAGCCGCCGAAAAGGCCATCAATATTCCCCAAGAAAAGGCAATGCCCAAGACTAACTGTGGCAGATTCGTGAAACGCTTCATGAATGGGTATACGGCCGCTAATGCTACAGCCGCGAAAGACAGGATGATTGTTCTTTCATTGGTGAGCAGTACCAGGCCAAAGCTTATTAGGCAGAGAACCGCGAAGCAAAGGAAGGCATCTTTTCTCGTCAAGGTGCCGGTTGCCAGAGGTCGCCCCTCGGTTCTTAAAACCTTTCCATCGATCTTATGATCGGCAAAGTCATTCACACAGCAGCCGGCCGAGCGCATTAGCGCCGTACCAAGCACAAAAATAACTAGCAGTGAAAACCGCGGAAATCCCTCTTCTGCAATCCACAAGGCGCAGATGGTCGGCCAAAGCAGCAGGTAAATGCCAATCGGTTTATTGGCGCGAGTTAATTCAACGAATGCTGGTAATTTGGAATACAGCTCCGGAAATTGAGATCGAAACCGTGCAATTACTCTTGCGCGAATTTTTCTGACAGAATCCATATGGTGAGAGACGTTAATACTTGGCTACCGCCTATTGATTGAGCCGCTAGCATAGAAGACTTTAGCCTTTGAGTAAAAGCGAGAATTCACTGCTGGGTAGTGTGATCAATAGCTTGCCAGGCTATACGTTCGCATAGTTCTCGTTATCGCCTAACCAGCGCTTAATTAGAGGATCGACGATCTCAGGGTATTGTTCCAATACAATCTCGGAAGCCTCTTTGACCTGGTCTAATAAATCGGCATCGCGACTGATGTCGGCTACTTTAAAGCTCATCAATCCAGTTTGTTGTGTGCCTAAGACCTGCCCTGGGCCGCGTAGTTCGAGATCTTTTTCCGCGATATAGAAGCCATCGGTGCTTTCGCGCATTACCGACAGGCGTTGCTTGCCGGCGTTGGAAAGTGGGTTCTGGTATAACAAGATACAGTGACTGTGGGTTGATCCACGCCCGACACGACCCCTGAGTTGATGTAGCTGTGCTAGACCCAGTCGCTCAGGGTTCTCGATAACCATTAGACTGGCATTCGGCACATCGACCCCAACCTCGATGACCGTTGTCGCTACTAGTAGCTGTAGGTCGCCCTGTTTGAATCGCTGCATGATCTGGGCTTTCTCCTGAGGTTTCATGCGGCCATGAATAAGTCCAACTTTTATTTCCGGAAGTTGTTGCGCGAGTTGCTCCGCTGTCACTTCGGCGGCCTGACATTCCAGGGCTTCGCTTTCCTCGATCAGCGTGCAAACCCAATAGGCCTGACTGTTTTCTTTACAGGCCTGTTCGATGCGCTGCATAACCTGGTCGCGGCGATCGTTGGAAATTATGGCGGTGTTAACGGGGATTCGCCCGGGTGGGAGCTCGTCGATAATTGAATTGTCCAGATCCGCATAGGCACTCATGGCCAGTGTTCGCGGTATTGGTGTCGCCGTCATTACCAGCTGATGTGGATTTAAGGCATGCTGGTTTGCCTTTTCGCGCAGAGCGAGCCGCTGGTGAACACCGAAGCGATGTTGCTCATCGATGATGATTAGCCCAAGCTTCTTATAGATCACCTCATCTTGAAACAGGGCATGGGTTCCAACCAGCAGTTGGCAGCTTCCGTCGGCTACTGAGCCGAGTTGTTCTACACGATGCTTTCCTTTGGTTTTACCGCTTAGCCAACCCACATTAATATCTAGTGGCTCGAACCACTGACAGAAATTTGCATAGTGCTGTTCTGCTAGTAGCTCAGTGGGAGCCATCAGTGCTACTTGATAGCCAGCGGCGATTGCCTGTAGAGCTGAAAGTGCGGCTACGACAGTCTTTCCGGAACCCACATCCCCCTGCAGAAGGCGCAGCATAGGGCAGGCCCGCGCCAGATCCTCGCTGATCTCTTTATAGGCGCGCTGCTGGCCATTTGTCAGAGTGAAAGGTAGCTGTGCTAGAAAGCGTCTTAGTAGCTCGGGTGAATCAGCAAAATTCGGCGCCGGCTGTTGCTGCGAGTCAGACTTGAAGCGGCGCATGCATAATCGATGTGCAAGCAATTCTTCGAATGAAAGCCGATGCTGGCCGGGGTTCTTGCCTTCGCTTAACCAACTCAATGGAGTCTCAAGCGGTGGTCGATGAATCAGTCTTATTGCATCGATTAGGGAGTGAAGGTGAAATTTCTGAATGATCTGTGGTGGAAGGAATTCTTGCAGGGCAGAACCCTCTAGCTGCTGTGCATTATCCTTTGCAGGCAGATACGCTAAAGCCTGATTAGCTATGCTACGCAATCTAGCCTGCCCCAAGCCCTCTGTGGCTGGATAGATAGCAGTAAGACAGTTATCGACGACGACTTCCTCGTTATCCCGCACGACTCTATATTCGGGATGAAAAATCTCTAGTCCCGATCTGCCCCGTCGCACTTCGCCATAGCAGCGGATCTGGCTACCGACGGCCAGAGAACTTTTCTGTGCATTACTAAAATGGAAGAAGCGAAGTGTGAGAAATCCACTATTGTCTTTGATTGTGCAGCGCAGGCTGCGACGCCTACCGAATTGAATATCCGCGTTCATAACCTCGCCCTGTACCTGAACGGTGTCACCTGCGGCAATTGAGCCAATCGACGCGACTCGGCTTCTGTCTTCATAACGAAAAGGGAGATGAAACAGCAAATCCTGCAGAGTGGCAATGCCAATGGAGTTGAGCTTCTTCTCAAGCGCTGCGCCAACGCCTTTCAAGCGTGTGACGGGAATCTTATCTAGTTGTTGGCTAGCAGCATTCACAGATGCATAGGGTCCAGTAGCGCTCAGAGCATTGGCGAGATTGCTCGACAGTGCCTAGGCTGACTTAGTGCAAGTCGTTTAGGCAGGCCAGAGCAAAGTATATGTGTTTTTATACAGTAGTGCTACGAATGCGCCTAGATAGGCTGACCACAGCGCCGACTAGAGTGCGAGGACGGCGTCGATCTCTACGGCAGAACCCTTGGGCAGAGCGCTCACCTGAATTGTCGCGCGAGCAGGATAGGGCTCGTTGAAATAGCCAGCCATGATCTCATTCACTACAGCAAAGTCTCCAAGATCGGTCAGATAGATGGTTAGCTTAACGGTGTTCGCCAGGCCACCGCCGGCAGCTTCGGCGACAGCGATTAGGTTCTTGAAGACTTGGTGGGTCTGCGCAGCGACGTCGTCGCTTACCAGTTCCATGGTTTCCGGATTCAAGGGAATCTGTCCCGATAGGAAAACGATAGAGCCTGCCTTAATGGCCTGCGAGTAGGGGCCGATCGCCTGTGGCGCCGTATTGGAATGAACTTGCTCGAGTGTTGTCATGGGTTTTATCCAGTGATTTTTGCTAGTGGCTACCAACGATGTTTTTGATTGTCTTTCGTACCTTGCGGCTCTTAACTCGTGTTACTTTCGCAACAGGCTTGATAAGTCGTACGCGCTTCATGACTCGCGCCAAATGCACACGGTTGTGCACATTCAGCGACAGGTTCACGATACTGAATCGAGCGTCTCTCTCGACGGTAGAAATCTTTTCTATGTTTGCCTCTGTGCCGGTAATCGTTGTGGCGAGAGTTGCTATGATGCCGCGTTGATTTTCTAGCTCGACGCGAAGCTCGACCGAGAACTCGCCCTCAACGTCAGGATCCCATCGAACCGATACACATTTCTCCGGATTGTCACGGATGTCGGCGATATTATTGCAGTCGTCTGTGTGAATCACCATGCCGCGACCGGAGCTGATATGGCCGACGATTGGGTCGCCAGGTATCGGATGACAGCACTTGGCATAATTCATCACCATCCCCTCAGATCCGCGAATATCCAGAGAACCCTGTTTGTCTGATTCTTTCTGCGCATCATCGGTGGAAATATTACTCTGTGCAGTTAGTCGCTGCGCGACCATATAGGACATGCGGTTGCCCAAGCCAATTTCTTCTAACAATTGATCCATGGATTTCAGGCTGGTCTGGTGTAGAACCTCATCGATATTCGTCTGCTGGATACTATCCAGCTGGTTGCCGAAGCCGGCTAAGGCCTTATTAAGCAGACGCCTGCCAAGAGCTACTGATTCTGATTGCTTCTGATTTTTCAGGTAGTGACGAATATTACTGCGCGCCTTGCCAGTAATAACAAAACTCAACCAGGCGGGGTTTGGCTGTGTTCCCGGGGCAGTAATAATTTCGACGGTCTGCCCGCTCTGCAGTGGCTCGCTTAGCGGAGCAAGGCGGCGACTTATACGACAGGCAACACAGGAGTTACCTACATCGGTATGAATCGCATAGGCGAAGTCGACAGCGGTTGACCCGGCGGGCAGCTCAAAAATTGTACCTTTCGGTGTAAAAACATAGATCTCATCGGGAAACAGGTCGATCTTAACGTTCTCGATAAACTCTAGTGAGTTGCCGGCATTCTTCTGCATGTCTAGCAGGCCATTAACCCATTCGCGTGCACGCACGTGTGGATTATTGGGTAGATCTTCACTGGACTTATATAGCCAGTGCGCAGCAATACCGTTATTCGCCATGGCTTCCATCTCTTCTGTGCGAATTTGAATTTCGATGGGCACGCCGTGCATACCGAATAGAGTGGTGTGCAAAGATTGATAGCCATTGGCCTTGGGAATAGCAATATAGTCTTTGAAGCGACCAGGAACTGGTTTGTACAAACTGTGCACGGCCCCGAGAACCCGGTAACAAGTATCCACTCGATCGACCACAATTCGAAACGCGTAAACGTCCATGATTTCGGAGAAAGATTTACGCTTGCTGCGCATTTTTTCGTAGATACTGTAGAGATGTTTCTCCCGACCGGCGCAACGACCTGGCAGGCCTTCGCGTTCGAGGCAGGCTGAGATTGAGGTTTCGATCTTGGACAGAATTTCTTTTCTGTTGCCGCGGATGCTTTTTACCGCAGTTGAAATACGACGGGCACGCATCGGATAGAGAGCGGCAAAGCCGAGCTCTTCAAATTCCACTCTGACGGTATTCATGCCCAGCCTGTTGGCGATGGGGGCATAGATGTCGAGGGTTTCTCTGGCTATGCGCCGACGCTTGTCTGGCGCAAGAACATCCAAGGTGCGCATATTGTGCAGGCGGTCCGCGATCTTTACCAAGATCACACGCAGATCCTTCGCCATGGCCATGGCCATTTTCTGAAAGTTCTCTGCCTGTGCCTCGGCGCGACTGCTGAAGGTGATCTTGTTGAGCTTGCTGACACCATCTACCAGGTCGGCGACTGAGTTACCAAATTGTGACTTGATGGCGGTCTTGGTAATGCCTGTATCTTCGATTACGTCGTGCAGCATTGCGGCCATCAGACTCTGATGATCCATGTGCATTTCGCTGAGAATACCGGCTACGGCGAGGGGGTGGGTGACGTAGGGGTCGCCACCACGTCGGAACTGACCCTCATGGGCTTGTTCCGCATAGTAATAGGCTCGACGTACGCTGTTAACCTGATCCTTCTCTAGATAGCTAGTAAGGCCTGAGGCTAAAGAGTCGATGTTGTCTATCATTGGGACCTGCAAGACTCGACTCCTGAGTGGCTAAATAGGGGGGTTAAGCGTCTTCGGCAGGCTTTTCCGTATCTGCTGGCTCGGGGGCCTCTTCGCTTGCAGCGGCTTCTCCAGTTTCGCCGGCCTCAGCTGCGACTTCCTGAACTTCTTCGCTAGCCTCTTCAGCCAGCTCTTCCAGCTCTATACTGGGCGGCTTGGCAATTAGGATGCTGGCGTCTATCAGGCCTTCGGCGATCTCTCTCAGCGCGAGTACCGTAGGCTTGTCGTTGTCGACGGAGACCAGCGGGTCTTTGCCGCCAGTCTGAATCTGCCGCGAGCGTTTGCTGGAGACCATGACCAGCTCAAAGCGGTTATCAACATTTTCCAAACAATCTTCTACAGTGATTCTAGCCATACCTAACCCTTAGTGTTCTTCATGTTTTATGGTGCCGACCTGTCCGAATACAAGCAATTTCGGCGGAGGGCACCTGGCTCAAAGGAGCATATTTAACGAGGACCGGGGATTTTACTGAATTCTGAGTCAGAATGCATACAATTCTTGGACGCCCGGGAGCCTAAGAATAGGCTATTTGGAACTAATCGCCCTGAGATAGGCTGCCGAGGAGGGCCGCCTGCTTCTTTTCCTGGTATTTAATTGTCAGTCTGTAGGACCTAACGATGGCCGCAAGGTCCTCCAGCGCCGTGTCAAAATCGTCATTGATGACGACGAAATCCGCCTCGGCGACATGAGAAATCTCGGCAACTGCCTGCTTCATGCGCTTCTCGATAGTCTCGGTATCATCCTGGGCGCGATCCAGCAGACGAGTCTTAAGTGTTTCCAGCGAGGGAGGCAAGATAAAGATGGAGCAGGCATTCGAATCGAGATTGCGAACTTGAACCGCCCCCTGCCAGTCTATCTCGAGAATTACATCGAGACCCGCATCTAGCTGCTCATTTACCCATAGCTGGGAGGTGCCGTAGTGATTGCCATAGACTTCTGCGCTCTCGAAGAAACTGCCCCTTTGCAGCATATCCATGAATTCGGCCTTATCGACGAAATGGTAGTTTACCCCGTCTTCTTCGTTCGGGCGCTTGGCGCGAGTCGTATGAGACACCGAGACACGTATGTTCTGTTCGCGCCCGATCAATGCTTTGACCAGGCTGGTTTTGCCAGCACCGGAGGGTGCGGTCACGATGAAAAGAGTGCCTTTAGACATGAAGCTACGTCCTCGATATTTGTTTTTTGTTAGCGCTTACTCGATATTTTGAATCTGTTCACGCATTTGCTCAATCAACACCTTCAATTCAACCGCACTTAGTGTGGTTTCGACAACAATCGATTTAGAGGACAGCGTATTTGCCTCGCGATTGAGCTCCTGCATGAGGAAATCGAGACGCCGCCCCTTCTGTCCCTTCGCATTCAAGACACGTGCAACCTCATTTAGGTGTGAATCGAGGCGATCCAGCTCTTCTTCCACATCGGCTTTCTGCGCGAGTAGCGATACCTCTTGTTCCAGTCTTGTGGGTTCGAGTTCCGCCTGCAGGTCGTGTAGGCGATCGAGCAGTGCTTGTTTCTGCTTCGCTAGAATTTCGGGCATCTTCTCGCGGACACTGACCACGATCTCGCGGATAGAATCGATACGCTGTGTGATAAAGCCCTGTAGCTCCGCGCCTTCTCTCTCTCTGGTAGCCACCAGGTCGTCTAACGCGGCGGTGAATAGTGTGAGGGCCTGTTTCTCGATAGTCGTTCTATCGAAGTCTTGCTCTTCGATGACACCGGGCCAGCGCAGGACCTCCATATTGCTCAGGCTCGATGATGTGCCAGTAATCTGCTCAATTTCCACGTTTGCCTGAACCAGTTGTTGAATCAATGGCCTATTCAGATGTAGCTCGGTGGAGACGTTCGCCTCGGACTGGAAGCGTAGCTGACACTCGACCTTGCCGCGGGTGAGCCGTTTACGTACAGCTTCGCGAACAGCGTTCTCCAAAGCCCGAAATGACTCGGGTAGGCGCACATTGGCTTCGAGGTAGCGATGATTCACAGAACGAATCTCCCAAGTCAGCGAACCCCATTCCTGTTCTTGCTGCTGCCGGGAGAAGGCAGTCATACTTAATGTCATAGTCTATTGTCCAATTACTGAAGCCGTATCTGGCAGGTCACATTTTAACCTAATCGCGTTGTAATCACAGTGTACATTGTATTTCCCATGGTCTTCGTACCGGCAGCGCTTGCAGCTCGCTATAACAATCAATATCTAGGATAATTTGTCCGCGGCAAGTCATACGCTTGCAGACAATAATCCACAGGAAAATTATGACTGAACTCAAAAGACCAAGCCATAGAGTCGCAGACCAGTTGCGCGATATCTCCATTAGCAGAAACTATACGAAGCATGCAGAGGGCTCGGTGCTTGTCGAGTTTGGTGATACAAAAGTGCTATGTAATGCCAGCGTTGAAACTTCGGTTCCACGCTTTCTAAAAGGCAGCGGCAAGGGTTGGATAACGGCGGAATACGGCATGTTGCCGCGCTCCACGAACACCCGTATGGATAGAGAGGCCTCCAGAGGCAAGCAGTCGGGGCGAAGCCTGGAGATTCAGCGCCTCATCGGTCGTTCATTGCGAGCGGCGATAGACCTAACTCAGTTGGGCGAACACACGATCAAGGTAGATTGTGACGTGATTCAAGCCGATGGGGGGACTCGAACCGCTTCTATCACCGGTGGCTGTGTTGCGATGATGGATGCGATCAATCACATGATCGCCAATAAGATGGTAAGCGGTAATCCGGCCAAGCAGTTAATTGCCTCGGTATCCGTTGGTATCTATCAGGGGCATGCGGTGCTTGACCTCGATTATGACGAAGATTCCAATGCAGAGACTGATATGAATATCGTTATGACTGAATCGGGCGGGTTTATCGAAGTACAAGGCACCGGTGAGGATGGGGACTTCAGTCACGATCAATTGCTTGAGATGCTTGCGCTAGGCAATAGCGGCATAAAAGAATTAGTAGAAAAGCAGAAGCAGGCGCTTATCTGACATCAGAGTTGAGCCACGATTCGGGGACACGAGGATACGATGCAAGATTTCCAAAAAGACTTTCTAAATTTTGTTATTGAGAATGAGATTCTACGTTTCGGTGAATTTACTCTCAAATCGGGAAGAGTCAGCCCGTACTTTTTCAATGCCGGACTGTTCAATACGGGTGAGAAGCTTTCTTTCCTCGCAGGGTGCTATGCCGCTTCGATCATAGCCTCCGACATCGATTACGACGTTCTGTTCGGGCCAGCCTATAAGGGCATACCCCTAGCTACGGCTACAGCGATGGCCCTGGCAAGTAATCACCAGGTGAATAAGCCTTATTGTTTTAATCGCAAGGAAGCGAAGGCCCATGGTGAGGGCGGGTCTATAGTCGGCGCGGAGCTTAGTGGCAATGTTCTAATCGTCGATGATGTAATTACTGCCGGCACTGCTGTGCGCGAAGCGGTCGAGATCATCAGCGCTAACGGCGCAAAATTAAATGGTATCGCCGTTGCTATGGATAGGCAGGAGAAAGGAATGGGCGAGCTCTCCGCGATTCAAGAGATCGAGCAGAGTTACCGAATAAAGGTTGTTAGTATAATAAGCCTGCAGAATATCGTGGATTATTTAGTGGTCAGCGAAAACGACAAACTGCAGCCGTATCTAGATGCGGTTGTGGCTTATCGAGAAGAGTTTGGAATCTCGGCCTAGAGCTATCTAGTCGGCCGATTCGGTTCCGGGTCAATGGTATAGGGTTCTAATAAGTTTTTGCTTAGAAAATCCCACTGGGTGTCCCAATTGTCTAACGGGGATACCTTAAACTCGCTACGCACGAACTGCACCAACCTCCCTTCGCAAGAGGCGAGTAATAGATTTGCCAGAATGGCAGGAGAGATAGTAGTTTTTAGATTCTCTCTGATCTGCGCTTCTCGCAGGACTTGCTTGAGCTGAGCTTCCAGACGATTGAAGAATTGTGCAATACGTTCCCGTAGTCTTTCTGTCTCACCGGCAAGCGCGTCTCCGGTTAGCAGGCGAGTCATCCCCGGATTCTTATCGCAGAAGGTAAGGAGTAGCAGAAGAATATTCTGGCAACGAATCGCTGCACTATCTTCCTCACTGACGATTCTTGAGATTCGAGCAAACAGGGTATCTTCGATAAACTTGATAAGCCCTTCGAACATTCTCGCCTTACTGGGAAAGTGTCGGTACAGGGCTGCCTCAGAGACGCCGACCTCTCTGGCTAGAGCGGCGGTAGTAATACGCTCGCCCGGCGCCGATTCCAGCATGCGCGCTAGCGCCTGCAGGATCTGATCTTTCCGAGAAACTTTGTTGGCTTTATCCATGTCTTCTGTATTGCCTGGCTAGTTCTTATCCAATGGGCTCTTGGAAATAAGTGTGCCGACCCCTTCATCTGTGAATATCTCTAGGAGTACCGCATGCTCTACTCTACCGTCCACTATCGTAGCGCTGCGAACGCCATTCTTTACGGCGTTTAGGGCACACTCAACTTTGGGCAGCATTCCTCCATGTATAGTTTTATCGGCAATAAGCTTATCAACTTGCTTAATGCTGAGGCCGGTTAGCACATTTCCTTTCTTGTCCTGTACACCCGCTATATTCGTCAGCAGAATCAATTTCTCTGCACCGAGAACACTGGCAATCTCTCCCGCCACCGAATCGGCGTTAATATTGAAGGTTGCGCCATCGCTGTCGGCACCAATGGGCGCAATGACAGGAATGAAGTCGCTATCTTTCATTACGTCGAGAATTTTGGTATTGATGCTGACGACTTCACCAACCTGGCCGATATCTATGCCTTCGTCCGCCGCCGCAGAGCCTTTGCGCTTTATCTTCAGTTTTCGTGCGCTAATCAGATTACCGTCTTTGCCGCTGATACCAACGGCCTTGCCCTGGTTCTTGTTCAGCAGCGCTACGATTTGCTTATTGACCAGTCCGCCTAGCACCATCTCAACTACGTCCATGGTCTGATCGTCAGTAACCCGCAAGCCGTCGATGAAGCTGGATTCAATATTCAGCCGCTGAAGAAGGCTTCCGATCTGGGGACCGCCGCCATGGACGACTATTGGGTTGATGCCAACCAGCTTCATCAGCACGATATCGCGGGCAAAGCTTTGTTTCAGTGCCTCGTCGATCATGGCATTACCGCCATACTTAACCACTATGGTGCGACCCGTAAACTTCTGTATATAAGGCAGCGACTCGGTAAGTACCTTGGCGATGTTCTTGGCGTTGCTTAATGATAGTGACATGTCTATTCGGTCCGTGAGCATGTACTGCGCCTTAGAGGCAGTCTGCATGCTTCAGCTATTAGCTCTTTATAGCGTCCTAAAAGCCTATTTCTAAATCCTTATCTGCGCTGCGTAGTAAAGCTTTAAATTGATTCTGTATTTCCAGCAGCCTGGTTTGAGTATCTGCCTCGAAGCGAAGCAGTAGGGCTGGACTGGTGTTTGAGGCGCGAATAAGGCCCCAGCCGTCTGCATATTCAACACGAAGCCCGTCCAGAGTTATCTGTTTTGCTGCCGGAAAATCAGCCAGCTCGAGTAATTGTTCCATCAATAAGAATTTACGTTCTTCAGCGACTTCAATCTTTATCTCCGAGGTAGAGAAACCCGTGTCGAATTGATCGAATAGCTCATCACTAGTCTTAGAGGACTCGCTGAGTATTTTTAGTAATCGGGCCGCCACATACATTCCATCATCGAACCCAAACCAATCGTCTCTGATAAAGATATGAGCGGCAAACTCGCCGCCCAGGATGGCATTGGCCTCCTGCATTTTTTGTTTCATAAAAGAGTGGCCGCTTCTATGCATAACTGGAAGCGCGCCAGACTCTGCGATCAGGGTTCCGAGTTTGCTGCTGCACTTTACATCGTATACAACTGCCCTGTTTGGGAAATTGGGAACAATGGCTTGCACCAGAAGCATTAGCATGCGATCGGCATCCACAAAGTTTCCCAGATTAGTGATTAGCCCGACGCGGTCGCCATCGCCATCCAGAGCAACCCCAACATCGGCTTTCTTCTCCAACACGGTGGCAGCTAGTGCCACTAAATTTTTCGGAACAGTTGGATCGGGATGATGATTCGGAAAATTGCCATCGATCTCGCAGAATATCGGATACACGTCACATCCCAGGGCGCCTAGTAATACCGGCGCTACTTTTCCAGGCACTGCGTTTCCGCAATCGACTACAACCTTTAACGGTTGTTCTAGCTTAATGCGTCGGCAAATGTCCTCTATATAGAGCTTGTCGATATCAAGCTCGTCAAAGCCGCCATCGCCTGTTCTTAACCGATTGGTTTCTATTCGAGAACGAAGCGATTGTATCTGGTTCTCGGCGAGGCTGGTTTGATGGAATACGACCTTCAAACCATTATAGTTAGATGGATTGTGACTGGCGGTTAGCATAACGCCAGAATCAAAATCGGTTGTATGGGTTGCAAAATACAGCAAAGGGGTTGGTATCAGGCCAAGGCTTACCACGTTGCAACCGCTGCTGCGAATACCTTCGATTAGTGCGATGGAGAGGCTGGGGCTAGAGAGTCTGCCGTCGTATCCAATCAATAATGTAGCGATGTTTTGGTCTAGCGCTTCGCTACCTATCGCCTGCCCAATCAATCTAACGCTGTCTTTGGACAGTTGTAGCTCGGCGATTCCGCGAATGTCATAGGCTCTGAATATAGACGCGGGGATCGCCTCATGGTCAGCCTGGGTTGCAACTAGGGTCATGTTCGCCGCCACTAGATAGATTAGTAATTATTTTTAAATCACTATTTTTAATAAATTATGTTTGATTAGCTATCTTGCGCCTAAGACCGTAGCAATGAGCTGCAGCATGTTTCTTGCAACCACATTCTTGTTTCCAGCACTAAGCTCGGACTCGCTCGTTCTGGTAAGTGCGGTTACCGATATTGAATCGCTGTTGAACGTTTCAGTTGCGTTATTTGCGAATAACAGGTCGAGATTCTTTCGCGTCAATTTGTCTTTGCCATTGCTGACGATGTCGTTTGTTTCCGCAGCGAAGCCTACGACAAATGGCTTACGATCTAGCTTGGCTACTTCGCTTATAATGTCTGGGTTCTTGATTAGCGTGAGCTGCATCTGCTCATCGGACTTCTTAATCTTTTGGACCTCGACCTCGGCCGGCCTGTAGTCGGCCACTGCGGCAACGCCTATAAAGACATCACAATCGCCCATGTTCTCGAGAGTGGCGTCTAACATCTGGGTCGCACTGACTACATCGATTCGTTTCACACTATCGGGCGTGGCTAAATTCACCGGGCCACTTATGAGGGTAACTTTTGCTCCGGCAGCGACTGCCTCGGCTGCCAGGGCGTAAGCCATCTTGCCGGAGCTGTGATTGCTTATGAAGCGCACTGGATCGATTGCTTCGCGAGTTGGTCCGCCAGTTATTACGATATTTTTCCCAGCGAGTAGGCCGCTTTCAAATAAGCTGGAACTTAGCTCTAGAAGTTGAGCTGGCTCTAACATGCGTCCCGGTCCTACATCACCGCAGGCTTGCTTACCTTCTGCCGGGCCAAAGATATGGTAGCCCCTATCGACCAAGGTATTCAGATTCGTTGTGGTACTGTCGTCAGCCCACATCGCCTGATTCATCGCCGGTGCTACTGCAATCTTTGCGGAAGTGGCGAGTACCGTTGTCGAGAGAATGTCATTGGCCTGACCATGGCTAATGCGTGCAATGAAGTCGGCGGTGGCGGGTGCTATGAGGACCAAGTCGGCCCAACGCGCCAATTCAATATGGCCCATGGCGGCTTCGGCATCGATATCCAGAAGGTCTAGATGGACGCGCTGGCCAGAAAGCGCCTGCATTGTCAGTGGCGTAATGAACTCTGTCGCGGCCTTGGTCATGGCCACTCGAACCTCGGCACCGGCCTTGATTAGCAGGCGAGTCAGTTCCGCGCATTTGTAGGCTGCGATGCCGCCCGTAATACCGAGTAAGATGCGTTTGTTAGTAAGACTTAACATGGAGACCCAACAAAACTAGGAGGTACAAGGAAGACAGAGACTAGCAGCTAGGGTCCAGTTAATCAATTTGACGGCAAATTAACGCTTTTCACTCATGCCGTCTATTATTTAATGACAGGGAAAGAAATTTGCCATCGATGGCGCCTAGACAAGGAATCTGGCTAATGAGTATGGCGGCTTGGCCACTGGGGGAGCGACCGAGAGAGAAGTTACTGCATCAGGGCGCTGCCAGTCTGTCTGATGCAGAGCTGCTTGCGGTACTTCTACAAACTGGTACTAAGGGCAAGACCTCGTTGGGCATTGCCAGAGACCTCCTGAGTCGCTATGGGGGCTTGATTGGCCTGATGGCGGCAGATGGGGTCAGCCTTACCGAGAACCCCGGTATCGGAGCCGCTAAAGCCGCCCGATTCGTTGCTATGAAGGAGTTAGCACAGCGGCATATGCTGGAAGGTATAAAAACGAAGGATATTTTAACCAGCTCTGCGGCAACACGGGACTATCTAAGAGCCAAGTTTAGAGACTGCCAGAGCGAGATTTTTAGTTGCCTGTGTCTAAACAATCAACATCATGTGGTTAAACTAGAAGAGCTCTTTCGCGGCACCATCGACGGGGCAGCCGTCTATCCTAGAGAGGTCGTGAAACGCTGTTTACACCACAATGCGGCGGCGGTGATTCTTGCGCACAATCACCCCTCGGGAGTGGCCGAGCCAAGCCAGGCTGATATAGCCATCACGAACAGGCTGCGACTCGCCTTGCAGACTATCGATGTGCGTGTTCTAGATCATCTAGTTATCGGTAACTCGATGGTGGTTTCCTTCGCTGAGCGCGGATTGCTGTAAGATTTTGGGCCCGCTTCTGGCTTGCCCAGAGCAGATATGTTGTCGCCTGCAGCCACGCTGTATTTGTCACTCAGGGCGTTGGTTCCAATTGTTGGTGTGCAAGAGCCCACGACTGCGCGCTCTTGCATAGAGAAGCGTCAGCCCGGGGCGCCTTTTTTGTCTGATTGCTGGGCTTAGCCAAGGCCCGCTCAGGCCTAGAATCCTCTATTATCTTGCTATCGGAAGGTCGTTCTGGTATAAAACGCAGCTCTTTTTTGAGCTTGATCCTCTTTTGAGGTGAAGACTCGAGAATAGTCACATTCGGCAAGTATTTAGTTAACTGACACGAGGCTGCAACATGTCCAGGGTTTGTATGGTAACTGGCAAGAAACCAGTTACAGGAAACAATGTTTCTCACGCGAATAACAAGACACGACGTCGATTTTCGCCAAATATCCATTCCCATCGTTTTTGGGTAGAGTCTGAGAAGCGCTTCGTAAAGCTGCGTTTGTCTACCAAGGGTATGCGCATCATCGATAAGAACGGCATAGACGCAGTATTGGCGGATATTCGAAATAATGGAATTCGCGTATAAGCGCGTGTTGACCTAGTCAGCAATACACAGGCAACGATTATGAGAGATAAGATTAAGCTGGTTTCAAGTGCCAAGACTGGCCACTACTACACCACAGACAAGAACAAGCGCACTATGCCGGACAAGATGGAGATCATGAAGTTTGATCCAGTTGTTCGTAAGCATGTGGTCTACAAAGAAGCGAAGATCAAGTAATTCTTTCTGGGGATAAGTTTATTATTCCCAACATCAGAAAAGCCGGAATTTTCTGCAGAAAACTCCGGCTTTTTGTTGTCTGCGATTTGAGTGCTAGGCTATTTTCCTTTGCTCAATCGCTTTATCAGCTTCTCCGTACTGGCGAGCAGCTTCTTATCTGCCGCTAACTCTTTCTTCAATTTACCTACCGTAGTAGAAACTGTGCCATAGCGCTTCAGCTTGAATAGCTTGGCGATGGCCTGCAGTGTTACGGCAGAAAGCTCCTGACACAGATACATGGCCACCCAGCGGGGCACATTCTTTGACCCTGGGCCGCGCGCTGCTTTATAGATGCTCACCTCGGTCACTCTAAACTCCTTGGCGACAGCGGTGATGATCTGCTTGCAGGACGGTCTCCACTTGGCATTGGCGCCTCGAGAAACACCGCGAGCGGAAGTAGCAGATTTCTTTTTCTGTGCAGCTTTACGGAACTTATCATCGCCCAGTACAGAAGAGAGATTTTTCTTGCCGTAAAAATGGGCAAGCTCTTCGCTTACACCCTGTGCGACCAGTTTCTTATAAGCAGCAGGGCGCTTCGCGGCTGCTGTGCGCAGTTGTTTTAGTGTGTCGTCCCGATTAAACCAGGCGGGCGGCTTGGCCTTGCGTGTAAAATTCGTATAGCTAGACCAAGGATAACTATTTAGCTCCGACATTTTTACCCTAGTGTGAATAAAGCAGGATAGGGGAAGCAGGTATTTTTCGGCCTGAATTAGCACGGCCTTGTAGCGACCCCTGAACAGAGAGCCATCGCTACCCTTCATTTTCTGATACTGCTGCGTATAGAGTCCGTCAATCTGACGCATGAATCTGCTTAGGTTTGCCTCTGGCGTCTTCACCACCAGATGATAGCCGTCCTTTAGCAGGCAGTAGGCATGTACTTCTACATTTAACCGAGAGCAGGTCTCGCCCAAACCCTCCAGAAAAGCTTCATAGTATTTAGCAGAGGGAAATACGCGCTGCTTGTCGAGGCCGCGATTGGATACGTGATAAACAGCATCTGGGTATTCGATTCTCAGTGGTCTGGCCATCTTATTATTCTCTTTTTAAATCAGGGATAGAATTAGAGCTGACCCTCTTTTGAGGGCAGGAGTATAGTTAACGTAATTGGCCTAGCTCGTCAACTGTGTTGAGCCTGACGGACTAAAAATTCGCTGAATGGAACGGAGCTGTTTGCTCTCGAGGGACATGTGTCACTGCTAGAGCAATGTTTTTTACTAATTGTTCCATCAGAAAAAGCGATTCCTGACCCCTTCCGGTTAGCTAGAAAACTTTAGCAAATCTGTATGGGTCGCGAGGTTCGTTATTTTTTAAAGGCTGCTAGGGTCGAGTCGCCTTTATGACAACTCGCTTAGGTGCGGAAAGACCTTCTATGGTTAGGTGCGAATCGTTTTTGTCCAGCGCATCTTCGAGGGAGTCATAGGGCATCCATTCGGTTTTTCGTTGTTCTTCGTGTGTGGTGATGGACTCATCGATAATTTCGATATCGACCATTCCGCAGCGAGAGAGCCATTGAACCAGGGTCGCGATACTCGGCACGAACCATACGTTGCCCATGCGTGCATATTTCTTCTGCGGTGTTAGGCAGTAACCGGCTATACCGTCGACACAGATCGATTCGATTACCAGTTCGCCTCCGGGCCTCAGACAGCTCTTAAGCTCCAGAATATGGTCGATGGGGGAGCGCCGGTGGTAGATCACACCCATAGAGAATACAGTGTCGAAATAATTGAGCGTTGGCGGCAGCTGCTCCAGTGTAAGAGGTAGGACGAAAATTGGGGACCTCGTAGTGAAATGTTTCAGCAACCAAAATTGCGCGACATAGGCGATGTGCGGATCTATACCCAGCACCATTGTGGCGCCTTCTTCCAACATGCGGAAGCCATAGTAGCCGTTGCCACTGCCTACATCTAAAACGCGACGCGAGTCGAGTGGCGAGATGTCATTGATGAGCCGGTCCCATTTCAGGTTGGACTGCCACTCCGTATTCACATCGATGCCGAAGAGTTCAAAGGGACCCTTGCGCCAGGGTATGAACTCAATCAGTTGGGCATGCAGCTGCTTTAGAATTTCCTTGCTGGTATCGGCCGCAGTGCCTATGCGAACTTTGCTGGCAAATTCTACAGAGCTCGGTTGGATAGCGGGTAGCTCGGATAATAATCTGCGCCATTTCGGAAAATCGCCATGGCGGATACTGTCCAGGAACGCATCTTCGGTGAAAGGCCGCAATGCCTCCAGCGGTGTAGATTCAATCAACTCTTGTAATGGCTTTAGGTTCATCAGGCTCTATTTGAAGGCAACCATGGAGGCAAAATTAAAGCACTGAAACCAGACATCTACAGACTGAAACCCAGTGGACTTCAGCCGATCTCGATGCACTTCCAGAGTCTCTGGGAGTAAGACCTTCTCTAAAGCCGAACGCTTCTGGCTGATCTCCAGTTTGCTGTATCCCATTGTTTCCTTGAAGCTATGATACATCTCGATGAACAATTGATTGAGCTTCTCATCGGGAAAGCTGATCTTCTCGGAGACGATGAGTATGCCGCCTGGCTTCATACCTTCATAGATTTTGCTTAGCAATGCAGCTCGTTGAGATAACGGGATGAACTGTAGGGTGAAATTCAAAACGACGACGGAGGCATTCTCTATCTGGCTATCGACCAAGTCTTCACAGCGACAATCAACTTTGCCAGCAAATTGCGGCAGTCCATCGAGCTTGGCTTGCAGTCGATCGATCATGGCTGGCGAATTGTCGATAGCGATAGTAGAGAACCTTTGACAGCTAACCTTGTCCACGGCAGCTAAAGTCGCGCCCCCAAGACTGCAGCCGAGATCGTAGATTCTGCTCTGTTCTTGACAATATCTCTCGGCCAGCACGCCAATCATCGCAATAATAGTGCTATAGCCAGGCACGGACCGATTTATCATGTCTTCGAAAACGGAGGCGACCTTATCGTCAAAGACGAAGTCGCCAGGAAGCATCTTCTCAGCGAAGATTCGATCTTTGTTCTGTGAGGAATCTGTCATTGAACCTCTCTCCACTGTTTTCTGATCAAGAATCTGACTCTATCATCTCATAGGATCGCTTTAGCTATTGAGAAGAGTGAGAATTTGATCTAATTTACGCAGCCTATGGATTCGCGTTGAGCAGAATTAATGAAGTATCTTAGTCGCTCTGTCTATCTCATTCTATCCCGTGCATTATCCGGTAATCCATGACACATTCAAATGCCAAAGCAGCTTCCTTCCTTATAGATAATCTTGGCTTGTTCAACGATTTACAAATTACGGGTGGGGTACTGGATCTAGCTTGCGGCAGAGGAAGAAACGGATTATTTTTAGTTAGTCATAATGTTCCAGTAGTATTTGCAGATAATAATGAAGCCCATCTACAATTCATTCAGGCGGCATTGAACGAGACTAGTCCAAACGCGGGACAGAGCGAGTGTTGCCTAATAGATTTTGAAGTAGGTCAGGGCGATGACAGAAACCCCCTAGCTGGAAAAGTCTTCGATGCGGTGATGGTTTTTAACTATCTGCACAGGCCGCTCTTCCCCGCTATAAAGGAAGCGATTCGCCCTGGTGGGTTAATTGTCTATGAGACTTTTAATCTGGAACAGAAAAAGTTTGGCAGGCCGAGCAATCCGGATTACCTCTTACAAGCTGGCGAGTTGCGTCAGGCCTTTGAAGGTTGGGAGATTATTTCGGAATTCGAAGGCGAGGCCTCGGATCCAGAACGCGCAATATCAAGATTAATAGCCAGAAGGCCGGCTGAAAAGTGAGTTTTATGAGCAAGGCAAAAATACTTCCCCTAAACTTTGGCGGCAGAAGCAAGGCTCTGCAGCGACCCTATGAGTGCGAAATACTGCGTAGCAAGCGCAAGACCTTGGCTCTGTATATTAGAGGCCAGAAAGTGGTTGTTCGCTGCCCCTTACGAGCGTCTAAAGCCGAAGTAGAAGAGTTCATTAGCTCGAATCATGCCTGGATAGAAGGCCGACTGCTTGAAGAGTCCCTACGCCAGAAGCAGGCACTGCGCATAGAGAGGGGTGCCAAGATTTTCTATCGAGCTCGAGAGCGTACTATTGTATTTAAAGAAGGGCGCAAGCAGAGAGTTATGGTGGTCGGCGATGAGTTTATCATTCAGGGTCACAAGCTAACGCCAGCCAAGGCGAAGATTCAGGTTGAAGATTTTCTTATCGACAAGGCGAGTCAGTATCTTTTGCCCAGGGCGCGTGGCTTGGCGCGCCATCTTGGCGTTGAACACAAGATCACCGAAATCAAGCTTAGGAAGACCAAGTCCAAGTGGGGCCATTGCACGTCGACAGGAGTGCTGCAGTACAATTGGCTGATTATGTTAGCGCCCTATAGCATTATCGACTACATGATTACTCACGAGGTCTGTCACTTGCTCCACATGGATCACTCGTCCAGGTTCTGGAAGCAGGTAGAAGCTATTTGCCCAGATTGTGATCACTACATTGGCTGGCTGAAAGAGCACGAGCATCGGCTCTGGTTCTAACTCTATAGCGACGATCTACGTCTTAGACCTAAACCGTAAGTCCCACACGCCGTGGCCTAAGCGCTGTCCCCTCTTCTCAAACTTCGTAACGGGCCTATCCGGGTCAGGCCAATAGTTTTGCGCGCCAAGGACATTTTCTAGCGAGGGGTTTGCCTCCAGAACTTCCATCATATGTTCTGCATAGGCCTGCCAATCTGTTGCAAAATGAAGTTCTGCCTTCTTGTTCAACTTTCGCAAGAGCAGCTCGATAAATTCCGGCTGCACCAAGCGCCGCTTATTGTGACGCTTCTTGTGCCAGGGGTCGGGGAAAAACAATAGAAGCCTATCGATACAATGATCGGGCAACCCGGATTCCAGTATCTCTCGAGCATCGTGACAGATTAACTTTAGGTTTGTGAGCTCGTTTTCGGCGATGCCATTGAGTAGCTTACCTACGCCGGGTTGGTGAACCTCGATACCCAGAAAATTTTGCTCAGGGCTTTCCTTTGCCATCTCCAGTAGCGAGTCGCCCATGCCGAAGCCGATTTCTACAGTTAGCTTCTGCGGCGATTTGAAAAGTACCTTCGGATCTAGAATCTCATTGTTGAATTCGACAACGTACTTGTCCCAATAGCTTTCTATCGCCTTGCGCTGCGCATCGGTTAAGCGTCCGGAGCGAATCACATAGCTACGGATGGGTCTGTTGTTTTCTGTTGGTGTTGAATTAGGCACGGGCTGCTATCGACTCTTCGCTTAAATTACTAGCGTATTAAGTTGGGAATTGTTGTTTCGCGGCAAACCAAACGATGAGCGCCCACGCCACCAGGAAGAAGACGCCGCCTATTGGTGTAATAGCGCCTAACCAGCGAATTCCCGTGATACTAAGCAAATACAGACTGCCGGAGAAGAATACGAGGCCGGCGAGCATTAAATAGGCACTGACACGCAGAATATTTGAAGCTGGGAAATTAATCATCATTAGCCCAATGCCGAATAGGGCAAGAGCATGATACATATGATATTGCACGCCAGTCTGAAATGTATTGAGCAACTCTGGACTTAATCTATCGCGCAGCGCGTGTGCTGCAAATGCGCCTAGTGACACCGCCAGAAATCCATTGATCCCTGCCAGCATAATAACTAATTTGCTCATGATATTTTGTGCTCAGTGGTGGCAACGGTGACAGGTCAAATTCTACTCAAAAAAAAGCCGCGAACAGGTCGCGGCTTTTTACTGTGCATTGCTTAAGCTGCCATTTTTGCTTTGATTTTGTTCATCGCATTTTTTTCGAGTTGGCGAATTCTTTCGGCAGAAATACCGTAGCGATCGGCCAGCTCATGCAGCGTAGCTTTGTTTTCACTCAACCAACGACTGTTCAAGATATCCTTGCTGCGATCATCCAGTTCAGACATTGCTGCGTGAAGACTATTGTTTGTTACTTCTTCCCACTCGCTATCTTCTACATTACTGGCAAGATCAGAAGACTGATCTTCTAAGTAGTAAGCCGGTGCTTTGTATGCTGCTTCATCATCGCTGTCCGAATCGGCATCGAAGGCGGTGTCATAGGACGCCATGCGGCCTTCCATCTGCCTTACCACTTTAGCGTCTACACCAAGATCCTGCGCCATCGCTTCGGCTTCTTCGTTGTTCAGCCAACCAAGGCGTTTCTTGGAGCTGCGCAGGTTGAAGAAAAGTTTACGCTGGGCCTTGGTAGTCGCAATCTTAACGATGCGCCAGTTACGCAGAATGTATTCGTGCATTTCTGCCTTGATCCAGTGCACCGCAAAGGAAACCAGGCGAACACCAACTTCAGGATTAAATCGCTTAACAGCCTTCATCAGGCCGACATTACCTTCTTGGATTAAATCTGCTTGAGAGAGCCCATAGCCGGAATACGTTTTAGACATGTGCACGACGAAGCGCAGATGTGCAAGAACCAGCTGTCTGGCCGCATCTACGTTATCTTCATAGTAGTACTGCTTGGCAAGCTCAAGCTCCTGCTCAGGCGTCAGCATAGCTATGCTATTTACTGAGGCGATGTAAGCAGTTAAATCCTGACCCGGTGTTGTTGGGTCGAAAACTTGTAAACTGTTAGCTGTGCTCATTTTAAATTCACTCTATCCTAAATCAACAGTAGGGATTACGGATTAATAAGATCCATTTTAGCATTCAAACCTACCCTCCGCCAATAATACCGGTGTTCTGAAAGCCCATACATGCCGGGCCTTGCGGTGGGCTCAGCGCAAAATCGTCGCCGCGCGGTAGTGAGTTTGACAATAGTTCTACAACTAAAAAGCCTAGGCTCACTCTAACATGGGGTTAAGAGCGGCAATATCAAGGGTGGCGACGAATAAAATGGCTCAAAACGCCTGGAGCAGGAGCCAGATTTAGGGACTAATACCTCGAATATGGCGCAGGCTCGTCAACAACGCAGCGGTCCAGCCAATTGTAGCTCCAGCGAGAACCACTACCAGGCCATTGGCTAGGGAGAATCCGCGTAGTTGAAAGTCGCCTTCATAGAGCTGCATCAGGGCCTCTAAGCTTGAATTAAAGGTAACTAAAACAATACCTTGGAGGGCTATGGCAAGAATTCCACCGCCTAGACCGTAGAACAGGCCAGTATACAGAAATGCCCTGGCAGCAAACATGTCGCTACCACCTACTAGCTTAATTACGCGTATCTCTGCTTTTCGGTTCTCGACCGCCAGCTTTATCGTATTACCAACTATGAAGAACAAGCCAAGGATCACAATCAACGAGAGCACTCTGCCAATGGCGCCGACTAGCTCAGATATTGCCGCTAGTCTCTGTAGCCAACGGCTATCTACCTGAACCAGGTCAACCTCGGGAAGGTCTTGCAGTTGCCGAACGAGATCATCCACAGCGGTGGGTGAGACATTAGCGGGAGTGACGACAATCGCGCCAGGCAGGGGGTTACTTGCCATTTCCTGTAATAGATTCTCTAGCCCCGTAGCTGTACCGAACTCATCCAGTGCCTGAGCTGGTGAGATATAGCTTGCGTAATTCATTGTCTCTAATGATAGTAAGTCATTACTAACTTCTTTCGCATCGGCATCTGAAATGCCTGCGTGAAGATATAGCGTTACCTGGGCACTGTCTTCAAATCCGGCCAATACGCTTGTTAAATTGCTATTCAGGCTGAACAGCAGTGCAGGAAGAAGAAGCGATACGGCGATTACGAAGACTGTTATGAAGCTTGAAACCGGCGTTTGAACTAACCTTCGGCCGCTATTTTTAGCCAGCCTTCGATGTATCTGTAAAAGGTCCGAGAACGACTCATTCCGACCAACACGAGTATTAGGCTTTGGTCGGGACTTTACTTGAGGCTTAGGCGCTGCTGCCTGGCTGCGCTTACTAACGCTCATGAATCAGGCCTCGGTTTTTGGTCTGCTATTAGCCTGCCACTATCGAGCACCAGCGTTCTGCAGTTTAGGCGCTCGACGAGAGAGGCATCATGACTCGCCACGAGCAGACAGACACCTACACTTTGAAATTGTTCAAAGACCTCTATCACTTCCCGTGACAGGGCTGGGTCGAGGTTTCCAGTGGGCTCGTCTGCGAGAATAATGCGAGGCCGATTTACAACGGCGCGGGCGATTCCGACTCGTTGCTGTTCTCCACCAGATAAAGCGGCGGGAAAGCTTTTCTCTTTCTTTAGCAAACCCACTTTATCCAGGGCGGCTCGAACGCGGCGACCAGCATCCGTGGGATGATAGCCGCAAATCTCAAGCGGTAATGCGACATTGTCAAACACGCTGCGATCGTGAAGCAGCTGGTGGTCTTGGAAAACCGTGCCTATCTGGCGGCGGTGAAGGGCGATTTGCTTAGAAGAAATTCGGCTCAGGTTTATGCCGTTAGCTATTAGCTGCCCCGAACTTGGAGATTCGATGGCGAGGATAAGTTTAAGAAGGGTGCTCTTGCCCGCCCCAGAGTGGCCAGTAATGAACGCGAGTTCGCCTCGGCTCACTTCGAAACTCACATCTACTAGTGCTTCCTGGCCGTCTGCATAGCGCTTGCTGATATTGTCAAATTTGATCATTCTGCCGGCCTTGTACAGGAAGCATTAAACAGACAAGCAGAATCATTCTGCAAACAGGGCATCGACAAAGTCTTCTGCTTTAAATGGCCGCAGGTCGTCTATCTTTTCTCCTACGCCGATGAAGCGAATGGGTAGGGACAGCCTCTTGGCAAGTGCAAAAACAACGCCGCCTTTGGCTGTGCCATCGAGCTTGGTAAGAGCGATTCCGCTCAGGGTCGTCGTTTTGTCGAAGCTCTCGGCCTGGCTAAGTGCGTTCTGGCCAGTTGTCGCATCGAGTACCAGTAGAATTTCGTCGGGAAGTCTTTCATCCTGCTTTTTCAAAACGCGCACGATCTTCTCTAACTCATTCATGAGATTGTCTTTCGTGTGCAGGCGGCCTGCCGTATCTGCGATCAGTACATCGACGTTCTTAGCCTTGGCAGATTGGTAGGCATCAAAAATAACCGAGGCGCTATCTGCGCCGCTTGCCTGCGCAACAACGGGAACTGAGTTTCTCTCCCCCCAGACCTGAAGCTGGTCGACTGCTGCCGCTCTAAAGGTATCGCCAGCAGCCAGCATGACGCTCATTCCTTGAGACTGATACAGTTTCGCAAGCTTGCCGATAGAGGTAGTCTTTCCTACGCCATTGACGCCGACCATGAGTATTACGAAGGGCTTTGCCTCGGACTGAATGACAAGTGGCGTATCCACGGCCTTTAGAATATTGGTGAGCTCCTGTCGTAGAGCCGTCATGAATTGCTCTGGCTCGGCTAGTTGCTTCCGGCCGAGTTGCTGCTTGAGATTGTTAACGATTTGATCTGTGGCATCGATGCCCACGTCTGCGGAAAGTAGTTGTGTCTCAATATCCTCAAGTAGGTTGAGATCGATAGTCTTTTCGCCCAGAACTATTTCGGCCAGGCCATCGCTGAGTTTGCTGCGGGTGCGGCTTAAACCATTCTTGAGACGTGTAAAAATGCCGCCATCACTGGCGTCAGTATTTTGTACTTCGACAAATTTGGAGTCTTCGGACTTCTTCTTGCCTAGGCCAAACATGATAGGAATACTCTACTAGATAAGACTTCAGGGCGGCTATGCTACCACAGCTGCGGGCAGCCCTAATACTTGTCTGTGTCAACGGCACACTGAAATGGTAGGCTTAGAGACCGGCTCCCAAATCAAACTATTCCGAGTTCTAACGAACCTGACGACTATGCAGCGACCCCCAATCCAACAGCAAAATAAGGTACGCATCATCGCTGGCGAATACAGAAGTAGAAAACTGGATTTTCCAAGCGTGAAGGGATTGCGGCCAACTTCAGATAGAATTCGTGAGACGCTCTTCAACTGGCTGCAAGAGAGTATTCCCGGTGAAGCGTGCCTCGATCTATTTGCAGGAAGTGGCGCGCTAGGCTTGGAAGCGCTATCCAGAGGTGCTGTGCGGGTGGATTTTGTTGAGAAAAATACTCTGGCCGCAAACGCCATCAGAAATAATATAGACCGACTGGGCGCCAATAACGGGAATGTATATTGTGCCGATGCGCTGCAGTGGCTTGATCAGAATGCTCAGTCCGCAGGTCGATATGGCCTGATTTTTCTAGATCCGCCTTTCCAAGAGCAACTGTTAGAAGCCACAATTGCTAAACTAGAAACGACAACGATATTGAAAGAAGGCTGTCTGGTCTATGTAGAAAAACAGGAACAGACTATTGTTGATGGAATGCCAGATAACTGGACGGAAATAAAAAATAAGAAGGCAGGCTCGGTCAGATACAGCCTCTACCAAGTTGCCAGAGAAGAAGAGCCGCAGAAAGATAACTTAATATGACAACTGGCACTTTAGAAAACGAATTTGTACCCACTTGGTGGCTGCCTGAAGGCCATAGTCAAACTCTGTGGAGAAAATTTTCTCCAGTAGAAGAGGTTCAACATAAGCGCCAACGTATAGAGCTTGAAGATGAAGATTTTATAGATATCGACTGGTCTATCATCGATCCTAAAGAGTCTAAAGGCGATACGATTGTGTTCTTTCTACATGGGCTGTGTGGTTGTTCGCGATCGCCTTACATATTAGCAATGCAATCATTATTGAATACTCAGGGCATCGCATCGCTTGCTATGAATTTTCGTGGCTGTAGTGGAGAAATGAACAGGCTTGCAAGGGCTTACCATTCAGGTGTTTCTGAGGATGTTAACGAGGTCTTTCAGAAGTTGAGCGCTGAATACCCCCTTCACAATTTTGTCTTCGTGGGTTATTCGCTAGGCGCGAACGTATTGTTGAAGTGGTTGGGCGAGATGGGATCACTTCCGAATATACGCAAGGCGGTGGCGGTTTCGACGCCCTTTGCATTGGAACATTGCTCGCAGGCAATGTTGAGGGGAATAAGCCGGGTATACGGCCAATATTTTGTACGGCAATTAGTGAAAGACTTTCGAAACAAGCAGCAATATCTGCAATCGTTCAGACCTGAGGAGGCGGAACGCATTGCCATGCTTGGAGATACGGGCAGCATAGCGTCAATCTGGGAGTTCGATGACAGGATTACCGCACCTCTGCATGGCTTCGAGGGCGCGGAAGACTATTATCGCAGATGCAGTAGTGCGGCATTTCTGAGTGCAATTGAAACCGACACATTGCTGATACAGAGCAAGAACGATCCGCTAATTCCACCCGATTCGATTCCGGATAGAGACAGCCTTTCGCCGTCTGTACATCTACAGTTAACGGAGCAAGGGGGGCACGTGGGTTTCGTATCCTCGAATCCTCGAAACTGGCTAGAACAGAGAATATTGAATTTCCTGCAGGTGTGAGTGATCATAGGTGCAAATAAAGGCCTCATACTGCTGGCCTTCTACAAAATGAGAATGTTATGAAAATTGCTGTCTACCCTGGAACCTTTAATCCAATCACCAATGGCCACACAGACCTAGTAGAGCGGGCCGCCGGCCTGTTTGATAAAATAATCGTGGCGGTAGTCGGGCAGAATCAACAGAAATCGAACGCTTTACCCTTGGCTCAGCGTATGGAGCTCACTAATAAAGTCTTGGGCCACTTGGATAACGTCGAGGTGACATCGTTCGATAACTTGCTCACGCAGTTTGTGAAGGAGTGTGGCGCCAATATTATCTTGCGTGGCTTACGCACCGTCGCGGATTTTGAGTATGAGTTTCAGCTTGTTGGCATGAATCGCGTTCTGGAGCCGAGTATAGAAACGGTATTTCTGGCACCGGCAGAACATTTGTCTTATATCTCATCCACACTGGTTCGCGAGATTGCATCCTATGGCGGAGATATCTCCAAGTTCGTCGACCCGGTTGTTGTTGAAGCGATGAAGAACCAATAAGAGCATTTCTTTGCTTCTCTCTCGGCGCCTATGCTCCTCAGGGCCTATCGTTGGCACTTAGGGCAGTAGACGGTGCTGCGTTGTCCCTGTCGTATCTCCTTCAAGGTGCTCTGGCAAACATGACAGGGCTTCCCCTTGCGACCATAGACTTGCAGTGATTGAGCGAAATACCCTGGCTCACCATTACTGTCCGTAAAATCTCTGAGTGTTGTTCCACCCACATCGATTGCTTGCTGCAGAACCTGCGTAATGCACAGCACCAACTTCGCATAGCGTGGCTTCGAAATTTTACCGGCGCTGCGCTTGGGACTAATGCCGGCTAGAAAAAGTGCTTCGTTTGCATAGATATTACCAACGCCAACGACTACCCTGCTATCCATAACGAAGGTCTTGATTGCGGCACTTCGAGTGCGACTCTTCTTGAATAGATAGTCTGTGTCAAAGTCATCGCCCAGAGGCTCAGGGCCTAGAGAGGCTAGCAGGGGGTGAGATTCAATAGGCTCGGTTTCCCATAATATGCAACCGAATCGGCGAGGGTCGGTGTAGCGAAGTACCTTGCCGTTGGCAAGAACGATGTCTACATGGTCATGCTTTGCGGCCTGGCGACCCGCCTCAACGATACGCAAGCTACCGGACATGCCCAAATGAATGATCAGGGTACCCTTGCTAGTGCCTAGCAAAAGGTACTTCCCGCGCCTCGATACGGATTGAATTGTCTCACCTGGCAAGTCTGTACTGATTGCAGGGGTGATAGGCCAGCGCAAATTCTTGCGGCGCAGTATGATATTGCGAACTACCTTTTTCCTGATGTGCGGCTGTATTCCGCGGCGGGTTGTCTCTACTTCGGGTAACTCGGGCAACTTCATTCCTCGGCTTTATGATTGCTAGCAGCTAACGCAGACTGCTTTATAATCCTTCCCTAAGCTGAAAGGAAGCAAGGATGAATTTGACGCAGCATATGCTACTGGGAATTGATGCGGGAGGCACGTTTACGGACTTTGTCCTGGTTCGTTTCGAGCCTGTCGTTTCCGTCGAGGTCTACAAGACTCTTTCAACACCCGACGCGCCCGAGCAGGCAATTCTTCATGGGATACGGGCTATGGGGCTGGAATCTCATCTGGATGATGACAGTTTGCAACTCATCCACGGGAGCACCGTTGCAACCAATGCTGTTCTAGAAGGCAAACTGGCGCGTACCGCATTCATTACGAATTATGGCTTTGCAGACATGTTGCAGTTAGCCAGACAGACCCGCCCACAACTCTATGCCTTAGAGACCCCGGCAGTGGCACCTCCAGTGCCATCGCAGCTCTGTCTTGAGACGGGTGGGCGCATAGCGGCGGACGGGTCGGTGGTATTGCCTTTGTCAGATTCTGAGATTGCCATCCTCCTCAAAGAGATCGAGGCACTGGAGCCTGATGCTATCGCCATCAACTTACTCTTCTCATTTCTTGACGACGGCTTCGAGCGCAAGATTGAGGCCGCGATTCAAGCGCAGGAAGCTGAGCGATTCGTGAGTCGTTCTTCGAGCGTCTTACCCGAATACAAAGAATACGAGCGAGGCATCGCGACCTGGTTAAATGCAGCCCTAGGCCCCGTTATTAGTGGTTACCTCAAGGCGCTTCAGGAAGAACTGGGTAGCACTTCGCTGCAGGTTATGCAGTCTAGCGGTGAGACAATGGCGGCAAGTACGGCGGCGGAGTCAGCTGTGAATCTCCTGCTTTCCGGCCCCGCCGGTGGGCTCACGGCCATCGCCTTTCTTGCACAGCAGCAGGGCAAAACGAAATTCATCAGCTTCGATATGGGGGGGACATCAACCGACGTCGCCTTGCTGGATGGAAAGATTCGCACCAGTAATGAGTCTTCGATAGCGAGTTATCCGATTGCGGTTCCCATGGTTGATATGGAAACGATAGGAGCCGGAGGAGGTTCTGTAGCCTTCGTCGACACCGGGGGCATGTTGCAGGTCGGTCCGCGTTCGGCGGGGGCAGATCCGGGGCCTGCCTGTTACGACCGTGGCGGGGAGGAAGCGACGGTGAGTGATGCAAACCTGGTGCTGGGGAGACTGCAATTTGACACAGCGCTCGCGGGGGATCTTAAGCTCAGTCTGCAGAAAGCCCGGGTCAGCATAGAACCTCTGGCGGAGCGAATAGGCTTGTCGATAGAAGAGACGGCGCTGGGCATTATCGATATAGCGAATGAGCACATGGCGAAGGCGATTAGGCTTATCTCCGTAAACAAGGGTCATGATCCGCAAGAATTCATTCTTGCGAGTTTTGGTGGCGCAGGTAGCTTGCATGTCTGTGCGCTCGCCGATGCGATGGGTATGCGGGATGCAATCGTGCCGGTGCATGGCGGCGTGCTCTCAGCTTTGGGAATGGTAGTGGCAGAGCAGGGACGGCAGTTTTCGAAGACGCTGAGTCTGGACACTGAACAAATTGACGAACAAGAGCTAGAGCAACAGTATGCCAGCCTAGTGCAACGTGGTATCGCACAGCTAGCGAGCGAAGGCCTACCCGAATCTATGTTGGTATCGAATCGGAGTGCTGACCTTAGATACAAAGGGCAGTCCTATACCCTGAATGTCGATTTCACCTCTATAGCCGAAGCAGTCAAAGCGTTTCAAGAACTCCACAGGCAACGCTATGGATATTCCCACGACGTCCCCGTCGAATTGCTAACGATTCGTGTCAATGTCTCCACTCGCAGAGCGCGCTTTTTTATGCCCGAGCATATTGCTAACACCAGCTGCAATAATGCCGAGCAATGCAAGGTCTATGGTGAGACAGTCAAGGCGAAACTGTTGCAGCGCACGCAATTGTGCCCCGGGGTTTGGGTAGCAGGCCCCGCAATCATAACCGAGTACTCTGCTACAACGTTTGTAGCAGGCGGTTGGTCGGTAGCGCCCGATGAGTTCGGCAATCTCATCTTGAAGAAGTTAGACTGAGAAGTCAGCCCGGAACAGAACCGTCTCGCGGGGGCTTTTGATTTGAACTGTTTTTCCTAAATTGCTCGTATAGTTGTTTTATAGTTACTTATACAGCTCAGCAATATCGAGTAGGAGTTATTTACAGGCCAAATTCTCAGGTGATATAACTGAATAGCTGGATAGACCGACTTAGACTTTTAAAAGACTGGCTTGCAAAGAACTCTCGATTGATTGCCTGAAAGCCTTTGTTAGCGAACTCTATCCACCTTTTACTGCACCTCACTAGTCAGGGAATAGGCAGAAACCGGCAGAACTATGAGATTACGCTTCGTACATCACAGCACCCAACTCCTGGGCCTAACTAGCGCTTTAGTCGCTTCGTTTGTGTTGGCGCAAGACGCGCCGCCGCTTGAGGCTGCAATTCCCGAAAATATTCCCGAAGATAGTAATCGCGCCGGGTCTCCACTGCTTTACTTCGATATGCCTGTGCTCATAGTTGAGGGTTTGGACGAAGTCTCGCCGTCGCCCCTTGCTTCAACCGTCGACCCGGAATTAGATCCGGCTTTCAATCAACGAGTGGACAGTATTAATCAGTACAATTCAGCCGTGTCGGCGATCGAGCTGGACGGTGGCGCCTGGGACGATGGCCTGGTCGAGGAGCTTGCTGCCCTAGGTCGCCTGCAACAGGAACAGGGGGATCATCTGGCCGCTATCGAAACCCTAGATAGGGCTATTCACATTAATCGAATCAATGCAGGGCTCTATACCTTGGAGCAGATTCCTGTCGTTGAGCAGCTAATCCAGAGCTATATGGCCCTGGGAGATTGGGAACAGGCAGATATCTACAATAACTACCTGTTCCATGTGCAGCAGAAGGCTTTTGGTTACAACGATCCGCGACTCATCCCCGTATTGGACCGTCTGGCAACCTGGTATATTCAGGCTTTCAACATAGGCTATGGTGAGCTGCCAGGTATCAGGTTACGACAATCCCAGATCATGTTTAACGCGGCAGCACGCATGGTTGGCGTTCATTTCGGCAAGAACGATGAACGCTTTATCACTTACCAGCAGAACATAGCGAACTCGGCCTATCTGGTGTCAAGAAACCAAGACTTGATGCTTGAAATCAACCGTCCCGAATATAGAAACATGCAGCAGATGTTGGCGCAGCAGCTCAACGAACAGCGCCAAGTACAAGCTCCGGGGTTTCGAACTGGCGAGCGGGCACTGGTAGAGATTGTTCAGGTTTATAGTGAAAAGGCTGATGAAACTTACGCCTTGGCGGAAGCGATTGCTCACTTAGCCGATTGGTATCTTCTCTTTAGTCAGCGTCGCGGTGCGCTTGAAAACTATCAGCTTGCCTGGCATGTCTTACAAGAGCAGGAGAATGCCGAAGAGTTGACGCAGCGTCTCTTCGGAGAAGTTGTGCCATTGCCCAGCTTTGCATCATCTATCGAGATACCTGAAGCGTATTACAAGAATGAAGATGGAAGCGATGCATTGAATTTCGATTATGCAGACCTCACTTTTGATGTAACTGACAGTGGTATGGTTAGGAATGTAGCCACTGATTCGGAAGAGACCGAGGCGAATAAATTACAGCTGAGCAAATTGCGTAACATGGTTCGTTCTATGCGGTTTCGCCCGCTCATAGTGGACGGTGCGCCGCAGCATTCTAGCGAGAATCATTTTAGATATCGGTATTGGTACTAATTTAATAGCCGAACAGGTAGCATCGATAAGCCTATTCCTTGCTATTACTGGCCTCCCGGGACGATTGTTAAGCCTTGGTTAAGGCGCTTTGAATTATTAATAGAAGATAAATTGTCATTACTGACGATTATCAATATATCGGCAACGTCGGCTAAAAGAGCCGAACGTGATTGAAAGTCATTAAAAATCGATAAACTGGGAAAAGCAGGGTTCGAGAACAGGATGAAATGTATGCAATCCATGCAGCGGATAAATGACAGGTCAAAGACGCTTGCTAAGGCTATGGCTTTTGTGGCCTTAAGTGCCGCCTTCGCGGCCTGTCAATCTAGCAGTCAGAGTCAGAGTCAGAGCTCGGCATCGTTACCGTCATCCTCGTCGAGTTCAAGTAGCTCGCAGTCCTCAAGTTCCAGCTCAAGCAGCTCCTCCAGTAGTTCCAGTCAAAGCTCTTCTTCCAGTCGGAGCCAGAGCAGCGGACAGAGTCAGAGTACATCCAGTTCTATGCCAAGCATTCCGTCCAGCCAGGCCGGGCAACAGTCCAGCCAGAGCAGCGCGGCGGGAAGCCAATCTTCTGCCAGTGCAAGTAGTGCGGGGCAGCAACCAGGGCAGTTGGGAAGAGATGGCTCCAGCCCTTCGGCACAGGGCTCTGATCAGGGGGCTCAAGCAGCGGGTGGGGCTACAGGAGCTACCCCAGCGGGAACTATCGGGACTAGCCCAGGGCAGGCGGCGGGTTCGCAGACACGATTACCGGGTCAGGGCAGTCAATCTGGAAGTGGTGCCAGAGACGGCTCTACCGGAGACCTTGGCAGTGGAACAAATCAATCCTCTGGCGGCGGATTAGGGCGGCCAAGTGGGAATTATAGTCTAGATACCCTGCCAGATGGCGTGTTAAGTGGCGGGGCTGCACAGGATGGCGCGGATGGGCAGTCAAGTTCCAGTGCGGGGGACAGCGGCATGCAGACAGCTGGCAGCCGAACCATGACGGCGCAGGAGCGCGCCAGCGTATTAGATGAGAGGCTTCGTAAAGGGTATGAAACCTTCGATGGGTATATCTTGGGAGAACGCGAAAGAGCGCAGGCGGAAAGCAATGCTGCTGGGTCTTCGGCCCCAGGCGGAGCCGGCGGTGGGGGTAATAGTTCTGCGCAGCCACAGACCATACCCGAATCTGGCGCATCGCCTTCGGCGGTTTTAGCGTCATCGCAACCCCAGGCAGCTGGAGCACCGCCGTCGGAAACATTTCCTCCACCGGAGGATATTCCCAGTGGCCGTGACGATGATGTCGTGGCGAGGCAATTGCGCGAGGCGGCGATGGCAGAGCCAGATCCGGAATTACGTGAGGCGCTCTGGCAGGAATATAGAAACTACACAGGCCTAGGTGAGGACCAATGAGAGCATTGAAAGTGTTAACGGCGCAGCAGCTTAAGAATATTGCAGGTAGTGCATTACTAGCCCTGTTTCTCGCTGCCTGTAATTCACACACTGTTAAGACGACAAGTTACACACCCATAGTTCAAGATAGTCAGGATGTTCCGGAAGACTTGCTTTTGGATGTAGGTGTTGCCGTTTTTGACCCGGGCATCGATGAAATAGCCAAACGCGAGGAAGAGACAGTTAACCATGAAATTCGCGTGGCAGAGTCGCGCTACGCGCCGTTCCTCTTGGCAGACACGCTGCAGCGCTCTGCGAACTGGGGCATCGTGCGTTTGATGCCCAACAATGAAAGCCCCATGGACGTTTACGTCAATGGCACTATCCTACAGTCCGATGGTGAGGCTATGCGGATGCGCATTGAAGTCACCGATTCAAGCGGCAGACAGTGGTATACGAAAGTCTATGATGAGGTGATCAGTCAATTTAGCTACGAGCCTTCCCAGCGTCAGCAAGCCGATCCCTTTCAAGTTATTTACAATAAAATCTCGAATGATTTGTTGGAGTATCGAAAGCGTAATCTGACTAACCGAGAGATCTTAGAGATTCGCACTATTTCAGAATTACTCTTCGCACGCCGCTTCTCACCAGAAGTGTTCGATTCGTACCTATCAACCGATCGCCGCGGCAATTTACAGATAGTTTCTCTACCTGCTGAATCTGATCCGGTGCTACAGAGAGTACGTGACATAAGAGAGCGCGACTTCATGTTTATCGACACCGTACAAGATTATTACGCGACTTACGTAAGGCAGATGCGTTTGCCCTATGACACGTGGCGGGAACTGAGCTACGAAGAAACAATTACATTAAGAGAATTACGCGCCTCAGCTAATCGAAGATTCGCGGCTGGTGCGGCTGCCGTTTTGGGTGGCTTGGCTGCGGCAACCAATGGTGGAAATTATGCGACGCAAACCGGCGGTGCGGTGGGTGTTGGTGCAGGTGCATTTCTTATCAAGAGTGGCTTTGATAAGCGAGCGGAAGCCAGAATACACATGGAAGCATTGGAAGAATTGGGTGAGTCATTAGAAAACGAAGTAGCTCCACGCGTATTTAGTCTGGACGATCGCACCATCACACTTACTGGCTCGGTCGAAGAGCAGTATGCCCAGTGGAAAGATATCTTGGCTGATATCTATGCTTCAGAAGTAGGTGATATTTAATAGGTTCATCCATAATAGTGGGTCTGCCCACGCACAGAATGCGCTATGCCAGATAAAGATGTCGACAAGAATGACACTGTTAATTTTGATCAAAATGACAATTCAGTATTTTTAAATCAAGATGCTACCGTTGCAGCGGAGAAACCCTCGCCGTGGGTATGGATTGGCTTGGGTGGATTACTCCTACTCGCACTAATGGTGATCTTCGTTCTTCCCTCTGTAGTCTCCGATTATGAATTGCCGCTGGAAAGGCGCGCCGGTCTCGTCGAATCCCCAACAGCTGAAAGAACTGTTCCCGCGGCAAGCACGATCTCTCCATTCGAAGAGGCGCAGCGAGCCTTGCAAAGAAAGGAGGCACAGGACGTGCTTGCCGAACTATTAGCGAGCCAAGGCGAGTTAGACGTTTTGGACGTTGCGCTTTGGGGTCAGCAAAAGTATGAGGCCTCCCTGGAGCAGGCGAGTATAGGAGACGAGTATTATCGCGCACAGGACTTTTTGCTGGCCCGTGAATCCTATGAGGCTGGACGTGATGGTTTACAGGAATTAATCGATACCCTGCCAACAGTAGTGGAACAGACGCTGATCGAGGGCGAGCGCGCATTGATCGAATTGGATGCAAGTGAAGCTCTGAGCAAATACACGTTGGCTCTGCTGCTTGATCCTGAGAATGAAGCTGCACAGATTGGCGAGCAACGGGCATTGACCCTGGATACTGTCACAGCACTACTCACCGAAGCGGGAGAGTTAGAGGAAGGCGGAGAGTTGCAGCAGGCCCTCGCCAATTACAATGAAGTCCTTAGTCTTGACAGTTATAACGAGATAGCAACTGAGAAAGTTGCCGAGGTGTCGCTGCGTATCACCGAGAATGAATTTGCCCAAATCATGTCCAGTGGTTATGTGTTACTGCAACAGGGAGAACCTGAGAAAGCCATCGCCGAGTTTCAGAGAGCGTCAACGTTGGGTATAAAACAGGATGAGGCTCAGGCCGCGATCATCCAGACTGAGAACGAGATAGCGAATACTGAAATAGTACGCATACGTGAACTCATAACAATCGCAGAACAGAACGAACAATGGCAGGACGCAGTAGATCAGTACGATAGTGTATTGGCCATCGATAGTAACCTGCTTTTTGCCATCAATGGTCGAGACTACGCCAATCGCAGGGCGGGTCTAGACCGGCTATTGGAAGAAGGTATTGCTAATCCAGAGAGGTTTTCAGAGGATGCGGTGTACGAAGAAACTCTCGGATGGTATTGGGTAGGCCGCGATATTCCAGAACCGGGGCAAAGGTTGGTTGGGCAGCTTGATACACTAGAGAAGTTTTTGGAAAATTCTCAGGTACCAATCGACATCTCTTTTAAGTCTGACAGCCTAACAGATGTAACCTTGCTCAGAATATCCGAGCTGGGATTTTTCGAACAGACATCGCTCTCGTTGAAGCCAGGCCGCTATGTGGCTGTTGGCAAAAGAAGCGGTTATAGAGATGTGCGCGAAGAATTCACAGTAGGCTTTGGATTAACTCCCGAGACTGTAGTCGTTCGCTGTGATGAGCGTATCTCGTCAGCGGGCAGGTAATAACAGATGAGCGACGCTGACGATAAAAAGAGCATAAATGGGGCAACTGACCCTATTGTTCCAATCGATTTTACGCCACATAGTGAGCAGAGCAAAAATTTTTCCTATCGATTTAAATGGCAGCATCTTGTTGTGGCTACCTTTTTACTGGTTTCGATTACGGCGGCCTGGTTTGTATTGACGGCCCGGTCGGTCTTCGTCGAGGTTAACCCTATAACCGCACAGATAAGCATCGACAATGGTACTAGCATTAAGTTAGGCCAGCGCTATCTCATGCGAACAGGGTCCTATCAGATCACCCTGCGTAACGAGGGCTATCACGATACGGTGACTCGTTTACTCGTGAGCGAAGAGCAATCACAAACCCACCCATTCGAAATGCGAAAATTACCAGGCATAGTCAGTTTTGACAGTGCAGATCTGGTTGACGCGCGTGTAAGAATTGATGGTGTTGATATCGGGCAGACACCTCTGCTGAATGTTGAAGTAGAGCCTGGTGAGCATCAGCTTTCTATCGTCAAAGATCGCTACCGAGATTGTGGCGATACAATAAATATAGAAGGCCGCTCGGTTGAGCAGAGCTTCTCTGCCAGTCTGGAGCAGGCATGGGCTACCGTAAGTCTGAGCACTACCCCAAGTGGTGCGGATGTCTTAGTTGACGGCGAGATTATTGGCAGCACTCCACTGAATGCCGAGATTATTCAGGGTCAGCGCGATCTTGTATTGAAACTCGCTGGGCACAAGGCATGGCAGGAGGACTACGACATTTTGGCTGGGGAAGATTTTTCTGTACCGCTTGTGGAATTAGAGCCGGCAGATGGCTTGTTGTTTATACAATCGAATCCATCCGCCGCCAGCGTAACAATTGGAGGCGAATTTAAGGGCCTCACTCCGCTGGAAGTGGCATTGGCTCCTGGTGAGAATCATGAGCTTACGTTTTTTAAGAACGGCTATAACTCCAACTCGCTCTCGATACAGACCCAGGCGAATGAAGAGCGAGATATTACTGTTACCCTCGAGCCGATATTGATGACCGTAAGTGTTATGGCGCAACCGGAAGATGCTGAACTGTATGTGGATGGGCAGTTCAGAGGGACTGCAAACCAGACCATTGAGTTGATGGCCGCCAGTCAACAGATTGAGATTCGTAAGGCCGGCTATATCCCCTATTCAACAGAATTTACTTCGCGCCCAGGCCTGGAGCAGGTAATCAGTGTCTCTCTCAAGTCACTGGAGCAGGCGCGCCTAGAACAGATCAAGCCAATAATTGTGTCAGCCGCTGGTCAGACTCTGAAGTTATTCTATCCCGGAGCCTTTACCATGGGAGCCTCGAGGCGTGAGGCAGGTAGAAGGCCTAATGAGAATCTTCGTGATATTAAACTGGAGAGGCCTTTCTATTTGGGCGTTCAGGAAGTTACCAATTCCCAGTACAGGCTATTCAACGAGGAGCATAGCTCCGGTACATTGCAAGGATTAACTCTCGATAACGAGGCGCAGCCGGTTGTCAGAATTACTTGGGCGCAGGCGGCTCTTTTCTGTAACTGGCTAAGCGACCAGGAGTCTCTGCCACACTTCTACGACGTTGCTGGCGAAGACATAGTTGGTTTCAATCCAGAATCTACCGGTTATCGACTACCCACCGAAGCGGAATGGGCTTGGGCAGCAAGAACAGATGGTAGCGGCAATCAATTGAAATATTCCTGGGGAAGCGACTTGACCCCAGCCGAGAATTCCGGAAATTTTGCAGACGTAACTGCTCGGTCCTATCTCGGACAAATACTGTTTGACTATGACGATGGCTATCTCGCAACGGCGCCAGTTGCTTCTTTCGAAGCTAATCAATATGAACTCTATGATATGGCGGGAAATGTCTCCGAGTGGGTGCATGATTTCTATGGTGCCGTTGGCTCTGTTGGCGGAGTTGAGGTTGATCCACTGGGCCCGACCGAGGGTCAGTTCCATACTATAAGAGGTTCTAGTTGGGCGCATGGCTCAGTAACTGAGCTGCGACTTTCGTTTCGTGATTTCGGTGAAGAAGTGCGAGATGACGTCGGTTTTCGAGTGGCGCGCTATTTAGAGGAATAAAATCATGCGTAAACTTTTGTTATTCGCCTTGCTATGTTTTTGGCAGCTCGCTCTTGGGGCAGAGAATGATCCTCAGTCCCAAGCTACAGATCAGCAAGATTCGAACCCAGAGTCTTTGCTTGAGGGCGATGAGCTGATCTCCGCCGAAGTTACTGAAGCAGATGAAGACGAAGCCGACTCTTCCGTACGTTTTATTCCAACGGAGCAAATTTCGCAGGACTTGGGTGTTTCATTTCCCGTAGATATTTAGATTCACAGAACAAGTAAGTCAAGGAATTAGTATGAAGCAAAGGTTGTTATCGGAAGCGCTCTATCAAGTCGCGGCACTGATTATTGCTGTGATCGTTGTTCATGCGGCCTATGTGGCGGTGATTCGGCCGAATGCCGATCTGATTCAAGAGCAGCAAAATGTGCTCCAGCAAACAGATCCTAATTTCGTACCGGAACGCTCGGTTTATATAATTATGCGCGACTTCGAACAAGAGACATGCATCATACTGTTGCTATGGGCTCTTTCTATCATCGGCATGAAGACTCAGCAGACATTGAAGGAGAGGTCGCTTCTGGAAAGGACGCTGATCAATGTTTCCGATGGGGCAAGTATATTGCCCGAGGATGCGCGCAATTATGCGCGACCAGTACAGGCTTTGCCGGACTCGGAGAGGCAGTTTCTCCTACCTAGGGCGTTACTTGCCGGATTGCATAGATTTCAATCCACGAAAAATATTCAAGACGTGGCTACCACCATAAAAGTGACCTGTGATACCGAAGCGGATCGCATGGAAACGGAACTGACCATTGTTCGCTATATTGCTTGGGCAATTCCTTCTATTGGGTTCCTCGGTACTGTTCGTGGTATCGGTACAGCCCTAGGGCAGGCCTACCAGGCAGTAAGCGGGGACATAGTCGGTGTTACGGTAAGCTTGGGCGTAGCCTTCAATTCAACGTTCGTAGCCCTGGTGGTGAGCATCTTACTGATGTTCGTGTTGCACCAGCTGCAGCTGATTCAGGACAGGCTGGTATTGGACTGTCAGACTTACTGCGATGAAAGAATGCTCAGGCACCTCCAGGTGCCACAGAAGGATAGCTGAAAATGAGTTTGAAGGTTATCGAGCTAAACGATAACGCCCTTCGAGTTGGGGATGAGTCGGGAATTCTCGTTGAGAGTCCTGGCTTTGCGCTGGCCGGCAACAAGCAGCTGCAGCTGGGAGAGATTGCCAAACAACAGGCCAGGCTTCAGCCAACTAACAGCTATAACAAGTATTTACATGAGCTTAGTCTAGACCCTATCAGCCATGCGGTCGGTATTCGTCATGCTGCCGATATTGCCTATGCACACCTGCTACATTTGGCCGAGGAAGGCGGTGTGGATGCAGATATGATATTTGCTGTGCCCGGAAATTTCACGCACCAGCAGCTCGCAATCTTGCTGGGGCTTGCCAAGTCTAGCCCCTTTAACACTATAGGCATGGTGGACTCGGCACTAGGGGCTGCCTACTGGGCCGGATATGCCGAATCTATTATTTATGCAGAGATGCAGTTGCACCAGGTTGTACTCACCAAGATCATCGCGCGCGATAATCAGCTGACGCGAGAGGCCGTGATACAGGTTCCCAGCGTAGGCAGCCAAAATTTTATGGACCTGATGATGCAATTGGCTACCGGGCTATTCATTCAGCAGTGTCGATTCAATCCACAGCATGACGCCGAGTCGGAGCAACAGCTCTATAACGCTCTACCTGATTGGCTGCGACAGAACGATACCGACCAGAACAGCTTGATGCTTGAATTGAAGGCTAACACTGCTGTGCACACGGCGAAGATGCCTAGAGAAAGCTTAATTAATAATCTATCGAGGCACTATAAGAGTATCGGACAACAGATCGCTGAACTTGCGGTGGCAGGTCAAAGCAAAATCCTACTGAGTCCTGAGTTTGCCGAACTACCCGGGCTTTACTCGTTCCTGAGTCAGAGCTTCGATTTGGAACTATTGCCAGTTGACGCAATCAGCAGCGCCATTTTGCAAAATAGAGACAGCATCATGAAGGGCGAAGGACATATTCAATTAATCACTTCACTGCCCAAGGCTGAAGCAAAATCGACAGCGCACAAACATTCTCTCAAGAAGTCGAATGAGGGGGTACAGCAACGAGCGACGCATGTGCTGATCGGCAGTACTGCTATTCCGCTGGGCTCTATAGAGCTTCCTGAGAAGCTAGGAAGAATAGAAGCGTCCAAGGGCGGCTTCTACGTAGACAGTGGCGAGCAAGAGTTTCTATTGAATCAAAAAAAGCGTAGTGGAAGGCATGAGCTTAGCCTCGGTGACCTGATTCAAGCTGCACAAGGGAGCGAGACAATTCGTTTAATACAGGTAAGCAATGGCTAGCACCAAGTCGAAACGACGAAGTCTAAACCCTATCAGCCTGGCATTTCTGGATGTCATGTTCTGTGGCTTTGGTGCCGTGATTTTGATTTTCCTGATTTTGGATCACACCAGCAGTCAAACTCCCTCAGAGCAGAATCCCGATCTGGCTGCCGAGGTAAATTTACTGCGAGAAGAGGTGAGAGACGGAGAACTGGGTTTGGTCGCCCTGCGTAACGCCTTCTCCGATGTTAGCTTCGAGGTTGTTACCGCTGAGGGCCTCGCGAGACAGATACAGGAACAACTACAGACCTTCTTGCAAGAACTGGCGGCATTGGAAAATTCAAGCGTTGCCAGCGAGGAGGACATAGCAAAACTGCGCGCCGATGTGCAAGCCCTGGAAGAGGAATTACTGCGACTGCAAGCAAGTGCCTTTGAGCAGGACGGCAATAGCGCGCGCCAGTTTCTGGGTGATGGAAATCGACAGTACCTTTCTGGTCTGTTTTTGGGCGGGCAGCGTATTCTGATATTAATAGACAGCTCTGCGAGCATGCTCGACAGTACGCTGGTGAACATCATTCGTACCCGTAATATGTCGGCAGAGCGCAAAAAGCAGGCACCCAAGTGGCAAAGAGTCGTCAAGACTGTCGATTGGATCAGCACCCAGTTGCCGATAACGAGCCGCTACCAGATATGGGAATTTAACGAGGAGCTCGAATCTGTATTGAGTGGCGACCGAGACAATTGGCAGGAAGTGGCAGATCGAGATCAGCTGAATACAGCGATTGATAACGTAAAGGAAATCGTACCGGAAAAGGGCACCAATTTAGAGCAGGTTTTCAAGGCTGTCGCTAATATGTCACCGCGGCCTGACAATATTTTCTTGATTACTGACGGTTTGCCCACCCTAAGCGATCGCGGGTCGCGGGATGCCTTGGTGACACCATCGCAGAGGATAGAGCTGTATGAAGAGGCGATAGAAGAATTGCCGCAGGGTATACCCGTTAATGTTGTGCTGCTTCCGCTGGAGGGAGACCCGAGTGCGGCGGCTGCCTACTGGCAACTGGCGCAGTACACGAGTGGGTCATTTATTAGCCCCTCGAAGGATTGGCCATGAGACGCAAACGCGGAGAAACAGATTCTTTTTCAGTGTCGTTCCTGGATGTGGCTGCCTGTGGCTTCGGTGCGATGATTATCTTGCTGATGATTACAAAGTCCGGAGAGCCTATCTCTATCGAGTTTGTGGATGTGCCGCCGGAAGGCGCGATCACTGAGCTGCAGGAGCAGCTTTTCGCCATACGTGGAGAGACCACGATTCTGAATCGTGACTTGAACGCCAAGCAGGAACAACTCTCCGCGATGAAGGACCGAATCGCCCGCTTGCAGCGGGATCTGAGTGATGTGCAGGGCCGTTATCAAACCTCGAATCAATTATCGAGTGAGATCACCGATGAGATGGGCCGACTCGCTATAGCCCAGCAGAGTATGACCGAAGAGATGCAGCGCTTGCTCGCAAACAGCAGTGCCCCGGAAAACAATGCAATTGGCGGGGTACCGGTTGACAGTGAATACATTATTTTCGTTATCGATACATCGGGAAGTATGTTCGGCAACGCCTGGAACAAGATGTTGGGGGTGATTGAGGACACATTGAACGTCTATCCGGAGGTAAAGGGCATTCAGATCATGAATGACATGGGCGACTACATGTTCGCTTCCTATCGCGGGCAGTGGATCCCCGATACTCCAGGGACTCGCAATAATATTATCTCCACACTGCGTACATGGAACCCTTTTAGTAACAGTAGCCCTGTAGAAGGAGTGACACGGGCTATCAATACGTTCTATTCACCGGATAAGAAAATTAGTATCTATGTAATCGGTGACGATTTTCAACCTGGCGGGTCTATTCAAGAGGTATTGCAGACAATTGACCGCATTAATGTAGAAGATGAGAACGGAGATAGGCTGGTGCGGATACACGGCATTGGCTTCCCTGTGATATTTGCAGGCCAGGCAAGATTTCAGCAGAGTGTTTATCGTTATTCCACGCTAATGCGCGAGATGACGCAGCGAAATGGTGGTACATTTGTAGGCCTGAATGATTTTCAGTAATAAGCCAGTGGCAAAGAGGCTGCAAAAGAGCAGCGCTACAGAGCAAGGTTCAACATGCAAAGAGTAAGACAAATGATGGCAGGGTTGGGAACAAGGGCGTTTGTTGTGCTCGCGGCAATCAGCCTATCTGCTTGTGGTGTGAACAATGTCGTGATCGAGGGCAGTTTTCCCACTCCGAATATTAGTCCACTGCCGCTTTCGGTGGCCGTCTTTTATGATCCGGCTCTCACCGAATTTGCCTATATCGAATATTCTGAAACTGGAGCGGAAGAATACAATATCGCCAGTGGACAATCCCATGTGGAGCTATTCAACGCAGTTCTGCCGGCTATGTTCGACGAGGTAGTAGTGGTGGGCTCCCTGGAAGAAGCAGAGGTGCTAGGCGTAGATGCTATCTTCGCTCCACTCATTGAAGAGTTTCAGCTGGCCTTGCCTAGCAAGACCAAGTTGGATGTGTATGAAGTATGGATAAAATACAATATGCGCCTGATGGCAGCCGATGGAGAGTATATAGCCGACTGGGTGTTGACCTCTTATGGCAAAACACCGACCGAATCGATGCGCTCTGCAGAGTCTGCAATTAATGATGCCGCTGTAGTAGCACTGCGCGATTTGGCTTCGAGCTTCTCATTAAGCTTTACTCAAGTCCCGGAAGTTAGAGACTGGCTAAACAACCTATGACAGAAAGTAAGATTTATAAGTTATACATGAGTCGATTCACACAAGGACTATCATGAAGCACTATCCAGAAATAAATAAGATAGGCATTGCTCTATTGTTTTTGGTTGGGCTTGCCTCTTGCACTACCACGACTATCGATGAGTTTCGTCAGGGTGAAACCGGCATCGAGAATAATGAGTCAGTAGTCATTCTCGGGCGACGACAGGCTAGCGACTATGAGACGCGCTCCGAATTCGTAGATTGCGTAGGTGAGCGCATGACCCGTGGCGATGACGCCATTAGCATCGTTCCCGAACAGGAATTCGTCGACGCGATGTTTCCCTGGTTCGAGCCAAGAACCGCTCCTCTGCGAACTCGCGATTTGGAACGTCTGATGACCGAAGATGTAGTAGCCGATAGGATGACCGAGTTTGGCATACGCTATATCGTCTGGTTGGACGGATTTACTGAGACGACGGATCGTAGCGGATCGATATCTTGCACGATAGGCCCCGGTGGGGCAGGCTGCTTTGGTTTCGGCTCCTGGGAAGATGATGCTAACTTCGACGCGCGGGTTTGGGATGTAGGCTCCTTGTCTAACGTAGGCACCATCAGCACAGATGCAACAGGACAGTCCTATCTGCCCGCACTTGTTATCCCCATACCGCTAATAGCCAGAGTTGAGGCTAACGCCTGCTCGCGCCTGGCAACACAACTTAAAGAATTTGTGAACGGTAGTTAGCTGGCAATGCTTTTGCCAAATGCTAACTTGTTCTTGATAGAGAGGTGGCAACATGACGAATCTGGCTGTGACTAGCTTGACTGAATCATCAACTCTGACGAATCGGATTACCCGAGCAGCGACCCTAATTATTGCGTTAAGTTTGTTTTCCTTCCTTACTTCCTGTGCGGTCAATCCTGCCACTGGTAGCGCTAACCTTGTTCTAATGTCTGAAAGTCGAGAGAAAGAAATTGGACTTGAGGAGCATGAGAAAGTCTTGGCGAGTATGCCTCTTTTCGAAGATGAAGAACTGCTAGCCTATGTTAGAGAAGTTGGAAACAAGGCAGCGGCTGTCAGTCATCGACCTAATTTAGAATATACATTCAATATAATAGATAGCCCTGAGATAAATGCATTCGCATTACCAGGCGGCTACGTTTATGTAAATCGTGGCCTGCTTACATTCATGAACTCTGAGGCTGAATTAGCTGCCGTCCTGTCTCATGAGATCGGGCACATAACAGCTAGACATGCGGTTCAACAACAGGCCCGGGGTCGCATCGCACAAACAGCGGCTACTGTTGGTGGATTCGTAACGGCGGTTGCTACCGGCAGCGGCTATGTTGGTTCTCAGATAAGCGAAGTAGCCTCGATCTGGGCGCAGACGGGTTTGAGCGGATTCGGCAGAGAGAATGAACTCGAAGCCGATAGTCTCGCGGCAGAATATTTGGTTAAAGCGGGATACGATCCTGCTGCCATGATTGATGTAATTACGGTATTAAAAAACCAGGAAGACTTTAATCGATTGGTCTCGAATAATAGCGGTGGCTATCATGGCTTATTCGCTACCCACCCCCGAAACGATACTCGCCTGCAGCAGGCGATTGCTCAAGTAAGCGATATTTCTGGAAACCAAATTACGCAAACAGACAATACATTATTTAGAGAGAGGCTGGATGGATTGGTTATCGGTCAGAGCCAACGCTCACAGACTCAAGATGCGCGAAACCGCTACTACCAGGCGTTGCTTGGCTATACAGTAGTATTTCCTGATGAGTGGCAGATCGATGAAACCACTACGACGGTAACTGCATCCAATGCCAAGCAAGGAACTATTCGCATTGAGGCGCAGCGTATTCAGGAAAATATCGAACCTCGGCTGTTTATAAGGGACAAGTTGGGGATAAGCCAGCTGCAAAAATCCGAGAAGCTTGAACAATATCGATTGCTCGGACATACCGGTGTAGCCGTCTCGCCAGAGACAGGTAATACTCAGAGAATAGCCTCTATCTACCTCGGCCCAAGGGTTTTCACTTTTAGGGCTGAAATAACAGATGCGGATTCGATAGATGAGATTGACGAGGAGTTACTTGCATCCATTCGAACCTTCAGAGCCATTCAGCAAGGCGAGATATCTTCAGGAACAGAAGCGAAGATTAAGTTTGTGCAGGCTAGCGAGTTCTTTGATTTTGCTGTCGTCGCGCAATCAAGCCGAATAGCCAATTATCCAGAGGAATCGCTGCGTCTTCTCAATGGCTATTATCCCCGCGGCACTCCCGAGGCAGGTGAGTGGGTGAAGCTGATTGAATAAGCAGAATCAGGGCTTTCCTGGTCTCCGTTATCTGTCGGTAATACCATCCGAAATGCCCTGATTACCTACTCTACTCCTGAAAACAGAGACTGAAGACATCCTTTCCAGCTCAAATAGTGTGATTTAGATGACGCAAAATAGCCAAGAGAATATTCTGGTCATAGGGCCAGCATGGGTTGGCGATATGGTGATGGCGCAGTCTCTATTCATGTGCCTGAAGCAGGAATACCCAGGCTGCCGGATTGCAGTGCTGGCCCCTGATTGGACTCGACCACTATTGGATCGAATGCCGGAGGTAGAAAAGGGGCTTAGTCTCGAGTTGGGCCATGGAGACTTAGGATTGGGAAATCGCCGCGCGTTGGGCAAGTCTCTGCGCGGCGAGCAATTTACCAGAGCAATTATTCTCCCCAATTCTTTTAAGTCAGCATTGATACCTTTTCACGCTGGAATTGTAAATCGAGTCGCATGGAGAGGAGAGTGGCGAAATATTCTGCTAAGCGATTGTCGACGTCTCGATAAGAATGCATACCCCCTTATGGTTCAGCGTTTCGCTGCGCTTGCCTTTCCTGCTTCCGATCATCCGCCCGCAGCCATTCCCGAGCCCAAGTTACACACGGATAGGGTTTCAGTTGAAAAAGCGCTTAGAAGCTTTGATCTGGACGGGAAGAATCAGATACTGGCAATCTGCCCAGGAGCAGAGTTTGGAGAGGCCAAGCAGTGGCCAGCCGCGCATTTTGCCACCGCCTGCAGCAAGAAGATTGACGAAGGTTGGAAAGTTTGGATATTCGGCTCAAAGAAGGATACAGAGGTTGCCGAGGAAGTCATTCGATTACTTTCCCCGGAGCACAGACTCAGTTGTGTGAGCTTGGCGGGAATGACGAGCCTGGCGCAGGCAATAGATCTTCTTTCTGTCGCCGATGCCGTTATATCTAATGACTCTGGCTTAATGCATATAGCTGCCGCGCTTGATAAGCCGGTGGTTGCACTTTATGGTTCAACATCGCCCGACTTTACGCCACCATTGAACAGTAAGTCGAAGCTACTATTTACAGATATAGATTGTAGGCCTTGCTTCAAGAGGGAGTGCCCCTTGGGTCATAAGAAATGTCTCACCGAGCTTGAACCGGTGCTAGCCATACGCGCTATCGATGAGCTAACAGTTTCGAACAGCAGTCATTAAAAGGCTGGGTATAAAAGAGAATAGAAAAGGGATAGTTCATTGCGAGTGCTAATAGTAAAAGTTTCCTCTCTCGGTGATGTGATACACACTCTACCGGCAGTCACCGATGCGCAGCGTGCGCGCAGCGATATTCAGTTTGACTGGGTGGTTGAGGAAAACTTCGTAGAGGTGCCAGGTTGGCACCCGGCCGTACAGAATGTAATACCCGTGGCATTGCGGCGCTGGCGGGGCAACATAGTAAAGACTTATATGAGTCATGAGTTGCGTGCGTTCAAACGGGCATTACAGGGCGTACACTATGATCTGGTAATAGATGCACAGGGACTAATTAAGAGTGGTTTTATCAGTCGTCTCTCGAAAGGCTTAACCGTTGGGCTAAGCAACCGAACTATTCGGGAGCCAATGGCTACGCTCTTCTATAACAAGGTCTACTCTGTTCCCTGGACTGAGCACGCAGTTGACCGAGTTAGGCAATTGTTTTCCAGAGCTCTTCAATATGAGTACGACCCAGATCAAATTGACTACGGCATTGACCTGAGCAGAATTGAAGGTAGCCAAAAAAAATTAGAGAGGTCTAGTAAACAGCTAATCTTTTTGCACGGCACCACTTGGCAAACAAAGCATTGGCCAGAAATTTATTGGCGACAGCTCGCACAGATTAGTACTGAGGCTGGATACAAAGTGCTTCTGCCATGGGGCAATCCAGAAGAAAAACTACGTGCCGAGTATATTGCGCAGGATAACGAGCAGGTTGAGGTATTGGATAAGCAGTCATTGTCGGGTCTTGCTCAATACATACAGCAATCTGACGGAGTTATCGCCGTAGATACGGGCCTGGGTCATCTGGCTGCGGCACTGGCGAAGCCTACGGTCTCACTTTATGGGCCAACTGATCCCGGACTATCGGGCACCTTCGGGAACAATCAGCTGCATCTTAACTCGACATTAAATTGTGCTCCCTGTGTGAAGAAGACTTGCAGCTATTCGGGTCCGGGAGTTACCGAAAAATATGCGGGTGACTCCTTCACAATTACACCTCCTTGCTTTGCATCCCATGGTCCGATTGAAGTATGGCAGCAGTTCCAGAGTCTGTTAGAAAAATCTTAGAAGAAGAAAAATGATCTAATGAAACTGAGCTTTCTCATCTACACCTACTTTCCATTTGGCGGATTGCAGCGAGATTTTTTCCGTATAGCGAAAGAGTGTGCGTCCCGTGGACATGAGATTACCGTTTACACACTTCGTTGGGATGGTGATGTTCCAGAGTGGATTAACGTTATATTGGTTCCGGTATCAACACGAAATCGTATCAAACGAAATGAGGCCTACACTGAATGGGTGCAGGCATCCCTTAGAAAACAGAGCAAGAGTCTGGTCATCGGATTTAACAAGATGCCGCTACTCGATATTTATTTCGCCGCAGATCCTTGCTTTATGGAGAAAGCGACCGAGCAGCGTGGTTTCTACTACAAATTCACGCCACGTTTTAAGCATTTCAAATACTTTGAGGAATCAGTGTTTGCACCGAATCAGCAAACCGAAGTGTTAATCCTTTCGCCGCAGCAACGGACTTCCTTCGAGAAATACTATCCGGGTTGTGGGCCCAGGCTCCATCAAGTTCCGCCAGGAATATCGATAGACAGAAAAGTCGATGTGATTGACAAGGCTGCCGGAAATGAAGTGCGCTCGGAACTAGGACTGACACAAGAGACGAAATTGCTACTGCAGGTGGGTTCCGGCTTTCGAGTGAAGGGTGTTGATAGGGCGTTACAAGCGCTGGCTTCTCTTCCCGCGTCAGAGCTGGAGCAATGCCACTACCTGCTTATAGGTCAGGATAACCCAGACCGCTATCTAAGGCTTGCCAAGAAACTTGGAATAGCTCCGTACTTCACCGTATTACCGGGCCGCGATGATATCCCCCGATTTCTCGCTGCAGCAGACCTCTTGCTCCACCCGGCCTATTCTGAGAGTGCGGGTTATGTGCTGTTAGAGGCGACTATTGCGGGCCTGCCTGTATTAACAACCTCTAGCTGTGGTTATGCTTTCCATATCGAGCAGGCCGAGTCAGGACTGGTGTGTGACCAGCCATTTCAGCAGCAGCAACTAGATAGCTACCTGGCGAAGATGTTACAGAGCTTGGACACGGCGAATTGGTCGCAGAATGGTCTGGAATATGGAAGGCAAGACGAGCTATATTCGCAATCGGCTGTCGTAGCGGACTTCATCGAGAAATTTGCGGCGAAAAAAGCCTAAGGCACATCTATGCACTATCTGAATGAAGATTTCGCTAAAGACCTCCCCGAGAGAGATGTGTTTCGAAATTTGCAGGGCCTAGAAGGAAAGGTTTATCGTCACGTGAAGGGTAGGAAGACTCTGCAATTTGAACTCGCGGGTAAAAGCTATTTCGTCAAGCAACATTTCGGCGTAGGTTGGAGAGAAATTCTCAAGAATGTTCTACAGCTACGCATGCCCATTCTAGGCGCCGAAAATGAATGGCAAGCGATTCAGAAACTCAATTCTCTTGGCCTGGCCACGATGACATGTGTAGCCTATGGCAGCAAGGGCTGGAACCCTGCTAGCCGTCAGTCCCTTATTGTCACAGAGGATCTGGTCGATACTATAAGTCTCGAAGACTACTGCAAAGATTGGCGCCAGAACCCTCCTGCCTTTGCAGTGAAGCATAGACTTCTGAGCAAGCTGGCTAATATCAGTCGAGAACTACACCAGAACGGTATCTGTCATAGAGATTACTATCTCTGCCACTTCCTGTTGCCGAAGAATACGCAGCTGAATGAGATTACGGCTAAGGGCAAGGCAGGGGAAGATTTCGATCTGTACATTATCGATCTCCATCGAGCGCTTATTAAAAATCCTTTAGCGATGCGCTGGGTCATCAAAGATATAGGTGGGCTTCTCTACTCGGCTCTAGAGGTTGGACTAACGCAGCGTGACTTATATAGATTCATCAAAATATACAGCGGACAGAGCTTGCGTGAAGCCTTGGCACACAATGGGACATTTTGGGGTGCAGTACACAAGCGCACTATGGCCATGCACAGGAAATTGGGCTCGGCGGATTAGACTATGACAGTATTCTCTAGCTCAGAACTGGTTCGCATGGGTCGCCATATACCGACACCTTTCAGTATCAGTATCTCTGCTGAACATGGTGACGAAGAACTAAAGATAGATTCATTGTTGCGGATAGTCCCCGGGAAACGCTTGGTAGCGCTAAGTCGCTGGCGCAACAAAGCTGTAATCGTAAAAATATTCATTCATCCGAATCGATGGAAGCGTGCGCTGCTTAGGGACATTACGGGCATCAATACTCTAAGTCAGGCAAGTATCCCAACGCCTAAGCTACGCTTACAATCTTCGACTGCAGACGGCAACGCGGGAGTGCTGATTATTGAATACCTGCACGAGAGTAGCAGCTTGGCTGTACTCTTTGCTGAGGCTAAGAACGAAGAGGCAAAGGCAGAAGTTCTAGAGATGGGTGTAAAGACCGTTGCCGCCTGTCATCAAGCTGGGCTTTGGCAGAACGATATTCATCTTGATAACTTTATGTTGTCGAAGGGCGTGATCTATGTGCTGGATGGTGGAGATATCAAGAGTAAGGGAGATGTTCTAGACGTTGACACCCGACTCAAAAACTTCGCATATTTTCTTGCACAGTTCCCGGTGGCACAGGATGCGCAGAGCTCTAAGCTATTCGATCTCTATAGCCAACACATATCAAAGGCAAACGAAGTAGACGCTGATGAATTTGTCCAGATGATTAAGAAGGCGAGGCGCAGGCGGCTTAACGGTTATGAGCGCAAGCTGTCTCGCTCGACAACGGCACATCGCTGTGAACAGGGCGAAAGTTTCTTCTATGTCTATGACAGAACTATTCACTCTCCCGAACTCGATAGGTTTATTAGTGACCCCGATGCCTCTATTGAAGGACAACTCTTATTGAAAGATGGCAATTCATCCACGGTTGCACTGATAGAAATCGACAAGAAAAAATATGTGCTTAAGCGATATAATATCAAAAGTTTTTGGCATGGATTATCCAGGGCATTCAGGCCGAGTCGCGCTTACCATTCTTGGAAAAATGCATCCACTCTTGAAATGTTAGGTGTGCCCACCGCCCACCCGCTTCTATTTCTGGAAGAGAGGGTGTTTTGGGTCATCCGTCGCCGCGCCTACTTTCTCTGCGAGTATATCGAAGAAAGCGACTTGTGGACTGCGTGGAGAAAGCAGGCACTCGAGACTAACGAGAAAGAAACCGTGGCTCTGTTTAGAGATCTGTTCAGAATATTTGCCGACTACCGAATTAGTCATGGTGACATGAAGGCGACTAATTTTCTGGTTAAAGGAAAAGTATTGTACGTGCTGGATCTGGATGCCATGGTGAGGCACAGGACTGACGCGAAGTTTAAAGAAAAATTTAACAAAGATTTACAGCGTTTCCGCAAAAATTGGCTGGGCACACCACTTGAGCCCGAAGTCGACAAGCTGCTAGGTGAAGCGGCGAGTATTAAACCGGCTTAGTCTATGAGTGTAATTACCTTAGGTTTATCAGGAGCAATCGGGCACGATCCCGCCGCGGCACTCTTTGTGGATGGCGAGCTTGCCGCTGCGGTAGAGGAAGAGCGCCTGATCCGGCGAAAGCATGCTTATGGAGAGGCCCCCTATCTTTCAGCACGGCGTTGCATGCAGATTGCACGGGTTAATCCGGCTGATATAGATCAGGTAGCCGTTCCCTTTGCTCCCATTAGTCTGTTTACGAAAGCTCGTTGGCATCATGCCTACAGGCATTGGTATGCTCCAGACAGGGCGGTAGATAGTCTGTTCAACGGGAATAGACGCTATCGCAGATACCTTGCAGAGCTCCATGCCTTGCTGGAAAAACTGCATATTCCTGCGGAGAAGATAAAGATTGTTCCTGTAGAGCATCAACTAGCCCATGCCAGTAGTGCCTACCATCTCAATGAGCAGGAAGGTAAGACCGCGATATTCTGCATCGATTCGAAGGGAGAGTACTCGAATATTTTTCTGGGTTATGGAGAGAACGGGAAGATCGTAAAAGTAAAAGAGTTCTACAACCCGGACTCGCTCTGTGGCATGTATGCGGCGTTGACAGATTACCTGGGTTTCGAAATTCTTAAGGGAGAGATTAAAGTGATGGGGATAGCCCCCTTTGGCGATGCCTCCAAGTATGACCTCTCCTTTTTAGCCAAATTTAATGGCAAGAAGTTTAGCGTAGACAATACTCTGATCGGCACCGTGGGTCTGCGGCGTTACAAGGCAAAATCCAAGGGGCACTATTTTAGCCAGAAGCTAGTGGATAAGTTAGGGCCTAGACGGGTTGGTAATCTAGTGGATGATCCTTACGTACACTACGCGGCGGCGATTCAGAAGCTCTATGAAGATCTATCTGCACAGCTCGTACAACACTATCTATCGGATGTGTTGGAGGAGTCTGGGCGCCTCGCTATCGCTGGAACAGGTTCGATGAATATTCGCTTGAATCAGCATCTTGCCAATCTTCCCAATGTCAAAGAACTGATAGTACATCCGGCATGCAGTGATGCCGGCACCGCAATCGGAGCCGCCAGCTACGTAGTTAGGCAATCCGGAACCAAGATTAACCCTGTTAAAAATATGTTCCTAGGTCCTTCGTATACCACGGCGCAGTGTATCGATGCCTGTAAGTCTCATCGCGATAAACCACTGTGGGAGGTCCTGGAGAAGCCCTATGAAAAGGCAGCAAAAATTCTCGCCGAGGGTCATCTGCTTGCCTGGTATAGAGGTCGTTTGGAGTTCGGAACAAGAGCGCTGGGCAATCGAAGTATCTTGGCGAATCCAAACTTCTCCGAAGTCGCCGAGAAGATTAATCATCAGGTTAAATTTCGCGAAGCTTGGCAGCCCTATTCGGTGTGTGCGTTAGATAGCGTTGCAGAAGAATTTATTCCCGGTCAGCAGCACGATAAATATATGTGCCGAGCTGTACAGGCCAGTGGCGACTGGGCTGCGAAGTATCCTGCCATCGTGCATGTGGACAATAGCACCGAGACGCAGATCGTCGATGCTAAGAGCAATCCCGACTTGCACAGGCTTTTATTAAGTTTTCAGAAAGAAACTGGAACCGGGATGTTAATTAACGCACGCTTGAATAGACCCGGAGAAGCCTTGGTATGTTCCCCGGAGGATGCGCTTAATATGTTCCTCGGAACCGATCTGGACTATTTTATTATGGAAGATGTGTTAGTTAGCAAGCGAGAGCTTCCGGACGAATGGTAATCTAAAGAAGCGGGGCGCGTTCTACTTCAAACGTTGAAAAACCAGAATGCGCTGCTTCTCTGAATTCGGGAAAGAGGCCAGTAACATCAATTTATCTGCTATATCTTCTCGCTCGAGTAGTTTCTGTGTTTCGAAGGTGAGCTCAGCCGCTATCGTGTCTCCTGCTTCACTCGAAAGAATTTCTTCTTCGCTGAGGTTTCTCTGCGTCAGGTCGTAGTTCTCTATTTTGCCGCTGAAATAGGCCAGAGCATGATTATTTGTCACTAGCCCTGAGTCTTCGTCGGTGTTCTGTGCGATCCACTCGATCGAATCTCTTACATAAGACTTGGACTCACCGAAGCTGTAGTAAGAATCGATTGCGCAGTAGCTAAAGAATATTGCGATAACGATTCGTATCCTATTTTGATTTGATGGCTTAGCAGATTCTAGAAAATGAAGCATAACTATCGGTACGAAAAGGGCTAATAGAATGCACATTAGTATCGCATAGCGGCTGGATAGATAGCGGGTGAGTAAGAGAAAGCCCAGTAGTATTAAAAGATTCATGCAGAGATAGAAGATAAGAGGAACTGCTATTTCGCGTTCCAGGTGCGTTTGTTTCTTAAGTCGCGCCACAATCACGACAAGCAGATAGGGCGCACCGATGGCACTTATTAGGTTAGCCAGAAGAATCGCTATCATTCCGGCTAGCAGGAAAATCTCGATATACTCTCGTGAGAAGGTTGCCGCATATTCTGTGAACAACAGGGAGCCCAGTAACGCTCTCTCTTCATCGTTCAGGGTAAAATTTCCGGTGATGAAGGGCTCGTAGATTGACGCAAAATCGATAAACAGTTGTCCGACATTGAGTCCCATCAGGGCTAAAAAAATTAGTAGGCCGACAGATAAGGAAATCATGATGGTGTACATTCGAACGAGCAGCCTACTGCGTGCGCCGATGTCCATTCGGTAATCAAGCAACAGGCCGAGCGGGGTAAACACAAGATAAGCAATTGCCTCTGCGCGGAACGATGCGGCTATTAACAGAGAGGTGCAGAAAACTACTGCGTGTTGCTTTGACTGTGTCTTTGTGTAAAGCAAATACTGCCACAGTGCGAATAGTGAGAGTGCCCAGAAGCCAGTGTCGCGAATTATCAGCTCACGGTATTCGTTTAGCTGTGGGTAAACCAATATGCTAATTGCGGCGAGGAGAAGCAGCGCTCGTGAATCTTTGATTTCTTTTGCGATGCTCAAGAAAGCGTAAACGAGTAGAGCATAGAACAAGGCGTTGACAAGCAAGCCGGCGGAGAAAACATCGAGCCCGGACCAGGACACGATGCCAATAAGAATAGAGTAGCTTGCCCAGGAATAATGTTGATAGGCCGCTTTGAGGCCATCTGCGAGAAATATTTCCGCCGTGCGAGCATAGGTGTAGGCATCGGAATTTGGAACTTCTTGGCTGAACAGTGTGGAAATAGATAGCAGTAGGCTCGCTGCTACCGCGAACCACCTGATGTCAACTTGTCGCCAATCTAGAATCATCTTCATTCACATTATCAATCGTCAGAATAGTAGGGTCGAGCAGATTGTCCGGCAGCCTGGGTTTTAAAGCGTTTGTGTAGCCAGAGGTATTGATCGGGCTGTTTTTTAATCGCTGTTTCTACAAGCTCGTTGGTCCTGCGCGCATCGGCTTCGACGTCTCCGCTTGGAAATCCCTGTAGGGGAGGGCTGAAATCGAGATGATACCCCGAGTTATCCTCATTACGATAATGGCTATAGAACAGCACGGCGGAATCATTGACCTTGGCGAATCTGGCGGTGGCGGTAATCGTCGCAGCCTCTACGCCAAAGAATGGGACGAATACAGAGTGTTTCGCCCCATAGTCTTGATCCGGCGCGTACCACAGTATGCGTCCCGCCTTGAGGCTGCGCATTGCACCGCGTACATCTTTTCTGTCGTAGACGTGGCGAAAGTGTCGAATTCGGCCATTGAACATCGCCGCCTGAAACAGAGGATTCTTGTTAGGACGGTAGGTAACATCCATATCTCCAACTAGATTAAATAAGAAGCCGCCGAATTCTATGGTGGAAAAATGGGCACACAGAAGCAACACGCCCTTCCCTTCAGCAATCGCGGCCTCCAGGTTTTTCAGCCCCGTCACCGTAGTGCGAGAGCGGTAGTCCTCAGGGCTGCGAAACCATGCTATCGCTACCTCCATAAGGCCTATGCCATTGGAGAGGAACGTCTTTCTTACTAATTTCCGGTGTTCCTCACCGCTTAACTGGGGAAAGCACAGGCGTAGGTTGACCTCGCAGATATGCCGGCGCGACTTCGCAAAATAGTAGCTAAGCAGGCCTATGCCCTGGCCCAGGCGAATTTGCACTGCGTAGGGCAGCTGTGCAGCTAGCCACATAGCGCTGAGGCCCAGCCAGGTCGGCCAGTAGCGCGGTCCCGCGAACTGGCGTAGAGGTGTTCTTTTTTGTGAGTCTTCAGCCACTAGGTTTGCCAGCTAGCACCAGAATGGATGCTGGGAGTGTAGGAGAATATTAGGTTTATCGCTCTTATTGGCGCGAATTGTAGCAGAAGCCTGCGAATAGCTGCAGTTTGTGAGGCTGCGAATGGAAAAGAAGCCATAGGCTTATATAAAACCCCACTTAGAGGGTAAAAAAACAGGAATTATTGACTAAATCTCCCACTTATTGCAATAAATGTCGGAATTTTTGACGAACCTCAGTCTAGAATGCCTAATCGCCCGCAGTAAGAGGGAAATTCCCTCCTTACGGACCTCCGGCCCTAATTGTTCGGATGAAATATCCCCCTTACTGCGGGCTTATTGCAGAGATGAATTCAATAGACACTGTATCAAGCCTTTCGCCAACATTCTTGGTGTAGCGCTGAGGATCTGATCCGTTTCGTGCATTATTCCTGCTATTTATGCTTGTGATATGATTTGCCGCCAGTGAATCCAGTAAAAATGTAGTGGGAACCCCTAAATGAAACTTGAGATGCCACCCTTTCAACAGGCCAAGCTGCTAGTTATCGGCGATGTCATGCTGGATAGATATTGGCATGGTACCGCTTCGCGTATCTCCCCCGAGGCGCCAGTACCCGTCGTGCAAGTCGGTAATCAGGAAGATCGTCCGGGCGGTGCGGGAAACGTGGCATTGAATATAGCGGCCCTGGGTTCAGCGGCTACTCTGATCGGAGTAGTGGGTGAGGACGACAACGCCAAGGATCTGGAATCTCGCCTCGCCGCTGCCGGTGTCTACTGTGAATTTTTGCGCTCGCCTGACAAACCTACAATCACCAAGTTGCGGGTAATTAGTCAGCATCAGCAATTAATTCGACTCGACTTTGAACACCAGTTCGATGAGCAAGATGTTGCCGAGTTACAGACCCTTGCCGAGTCATTAATACCGAGTGCACAGGTGCTCGTTCTTTCGGACTACGCCAAAGGCGCGTTGAATGATGTAAGCGCGCTTATAGCGCTTGCAAGAAACCAGAATATTCCAATCATTGTGGATCCGAAGGGAACCGATTTTAAAAAGTATCGCGGCGCGACTTTACTAACACCTAATCTGAATGAATTTGAAGCCGTAGTCGGACCTTGTGCCAATGAAAAGGAGCTTGTAAGAAAGGGCCTTGCACTCATGAGCGAGCTAGACCTTCAGGCGATGCTCATTACTCGAGGTGAACATGGCATGACTCTGCTGCGTCCAGACTCAGAAGAATTGCATCTGCCAGCGCGAGCGCGTGAAGTATTCGATGTCACTGGTGCGGGCGATACTGTTATCTCTGTTCTCGCCTCGGCGCTAGCAGCTGGCGATGATCTTGCCGATGCAACAGCCATCGCAAATCTTGCGGCAGGCCTGGTTGTAGGCAAGCTCGGAACCGCGGCGATAAGCGGTCCGGAGCTAAGAAGAGCAATAATGTCAGAGCAGAATTCGGGCATGGGTGTTATGACGGCAGAGCAGCTTCGTATTGCCGTGCACGATGCCAAGGCTCATGGAGAGAAGATTGTATTCACCAACGGTTGCTTCGACATTATTCATGCCGGGCATGTAGGTTATCTTAGTGAGGCCAGAAAACTTGGCGACAGGCTCGTGGTCGCGATTAATGCCGACGATTCCGTTCTGCGCTTAAAGGGAGCAGGTCGCCCGATAAACCCTGTTGAAAGAAGAATGGCAGTCCTCGGTGGGCTAGAGGCTGTAGATTGGGTAGTAAGTTTTGACGAAGATACGCCCGAATCGCTGCTAGAGTCATTGCAGCCAGACATACTGGTTAAAGGCGGAGACTATTCCCTGGATCAAGTCGTAGGTGGTAAATACGTGCTATCTTATGGCGGTGAGGTTAAGGCTCTGGAATTTCTCGATGATTGTTCTACGTCGGCCATCGTGGAGAAAATGAAAGATTCCAGTTAAGGCTTGTACAAACAACTGATAAGCTTATGTCTGCTCAACCGCCTCGACATTTTCTTTAAGATGCTTGGGGTTGATCGTACCGACTATTACGCTAGTCACGCCTTTCCTGTCCAGGGCGAAGCGAAAATTTTTCTGCGTAAGACTTTCACTTTCTGCCTTGTCATCTCCTTCTCCTGCTACGCAATCGTGCCCACTATTCAGTGCTTTTTTTACGAGAATTCCTTTCTCTAGCGCGTATGCATGATCGATCACAACCGCCTCGTCTTGCATAGAAGGGTTGTAAGTTACCATTACCACATCAAGCATCTCGGCGGCTTTCATGCCGCCTTCTATGGTCTTTGTGGACATCCCTACGGCGCGTATCAGGCCTTCTTTCTGCATACGCAGCAGTGTTTCGGGGCAGTCGCTTCGCTCTAAAATTCTACAATCCTGTCCATCGGAATGAATCAATACAATATCCAGATAATCTGTTTTTAAACTGCGCAGGCTGCGCTCGATGCTACGGCGTGTATGTTCAGAGGAGAAATCGAAATAGGATTGACCCGATGTGAACTCTTCGCCGACCTTACTGCAAACGACCCAGTCTTCGCGATTTGCGAGTAGCCGGCCTAAACGCTGTTCACTGCTACCATAAGCGGGGGCCGTATCGATAAAATTGATACCAAGTTCCTTCGCCTGAGCAATCAAGAGGTAGACTTCCTCGTCGGAAGGAAGCGAGAAACCGGACGGATACTTAACAGCCTGATTCCTGCCTATCTTTACCGTGCCTAATCCGAGTACGGAGACCTGTATGCCGGTGGCACCCAACATTCTTTTCGCCAAGCTCATTCGATTTTAATCCCAGCGTGAAGTAGCGATTTCTGCGGCTTCGAGCACATCGCTCAGACCTCGATGGTTGGCAGTAGGCGTTGGAGTAAGATTGCTCACTGAAAGACGCTCAATAATCTTATCGGCCAGGTTGGGAGTAAGGGTTAATTTCGTTGGCCATGCAACAAACACATTGCTCTCTTCTATGCAGAAGGCATCTTCCGGTCGATAGTTGTTGTTGATGTTTGCCTCTGCCCTGTCGATAGTAAAGCAGTTAAATTCTGTTTCTTCAAAGTCCATCCACGGGAACAAGTTATGCAAAAGGCTGCGTGCTGCTTTAATTTGAGACTCTCTGTCCTTAGCTACGCCAGATTCTGCTAGCTCGCCACCGAGATACCAGACAGTTGTTCCATCCACATCTTCATGAGATGTAATAGTGAGTTTGGGTGTTAAGCTGAAGCTGTCACCAATACAATGTACGAACACTTTGGGAAGATTTTTTCCCTTCACATAGACCATATTAAGAGGGCGTAACTGAGACTTAGCGTTCTCTAAACCGGCATCATTTATGAGCTGTTTATTACCTTTGCCCGCGCTAAAGATAAATCGTTGCGCTTCGATTGAAAATTCCTTTTCGCCATCTGCAATTGCGATAGCGCTCACCTGATTTTTGTCATCTCGTTCAAAACTGTAGCTTTCAGGAGCCAATCGAAAAATATGCTCACGCTGTTTGTCAGCTAACACTTGTAATAAGGAGGCAGTATCCAAGACAAAATCTGGTAGTTTATAGAGTGTTCCTTCAACCGTGGCTAGTTTGAAGAAGTCTGGATACTGTTTCTCGTCTACTGCCGACACGCGACCGCTCAGACTCTTGCTCCCCAGGAAAGTTTTGAGCTTCGAACGAAACCCCGAGTCGGACCACATATAGTAGTGTTCGCTCAGTACCCGGCAACCTCTCAGGTCCATATCGGATTCACCTGCGAGACAGGCACGCCAACGAGCAGGCATATCGGATATGACGTTGGCCGCTCCACTAAGGGCGCCGTTTAGTGCGTATTTAAGGCCGCCGTGAATGATGCCTTGAGAGGCCAGGGTTTGGCCACAGCCTAGTTGCTCGCTTTCTAACAATATCGCCTGATATCCTTCATCGCGCAGGCGATTTAGCAGCCAGAGCCCCGCAATTCCACCGCCAAATATGACGATGTTGGTTGAATAGCTTGATGTCATTCGTTACCTTAGCGCTTTGCTGCCGTTCGTGCGTGTGTGACTATGCCAGTAGAGCCGGAACAGCATTCATTCTAACTGCTAGAATCAAATTATATCGGCATAAGGGAGCTTTTCCCAATTACTTCGGCTTACTGTTGGTAGCCTATTAAGTTCACAGGTTGAGTCCCTATGTATCGAATTATTTACAGTGTCGTTTTTTATCTTGCGATACCTATAATTCTGCTACGGTTATTGCTTCGCTCTATCAAAGTTCCAGCCTATCGGCAGCGCCTAGCGGAGCGCTTCGCCTTCTCTTCTCCTGCGCAAGATTTTACCAGGCAGAAGCAAGCGATCTGGGTTCATGCTGTCTCTGTGGGTGAAACAGTTGCCTCTGCGCCGCTGGTTACTGCATTGCAGCAACGCTATCCCGGTATGCAGATCATAATTACGACAATGACTCCCACAGGCTCCGACCGAGTTCGTGATCTCTTTGGCGACAAGGTATTCCACCGCTATATTCCCTACGATCTGCCCGGTGCCTGCCAGAGATTCCTGGAAAATTACCAGCCCAGCCTATTGATCTTGATGGAAACCGAGCTATGGCCCAATCTGGTCTATGCCTGTCATCGTAATGGGGTCAAAGTGCTACTTGCAAATGCAAGGCTTTCTGAGAAATCCGCGGCAGGCTATGGCCGCCTTGGGACATTCACGCGCAGCCTGCTTGAGAAGATCGATAAAATAGCTGCACAGGCGTCGCCAGATGCACAGCGTTTCATCGATCTAGGGGTGAAGCCGGCACAGATAGAAGTGACTGGAAGTTTAAAGTTCATGGTGGAAACCGGAGCTAGAGCAGAGCAGGCATATTTCACGTCAATACGGAGAAACAACCGACCGACACTAGTAGCTGCTAGCACGCGTGACGGTGAAGAAGAGAAGGTGCTGACTGCCTTTGAGGAATGTCTTAAAACGATTCCTTCATTGTTACTTATTCTCGTTCCCAGACACCCGGAAAGATTTGCAAAAGTTTTTCGTCTTAGTGAAGGCAGGCAGCTTGTCACGGTTTGGCGAAGCGATAATGGAAAGGTCTCACAACAGACCCAGGTTGTAATTGGTGACAGTATGGGGGAGATGTTGGACTACTACAGTGTTGCGAACATTGCTTTTGTTGGAGGAAGCCTTGTCAATACGGGCTGCCAGAATGTTCTCGAGCCGGCTGCCCTGGGGATTCCGGTATTGGTCGGGCCATCGCAATTCAATTTCGCAACGATCTGCAAACAGCTAGAGCACTCTGGCGCATTAACTACAGTGCAGAATGAGGGCGAATTGGCTAAAAAACTGTCAGACCTGCTTACAGACGAGAAAGCGCAACAGGAAATGGGGAGGCGCGGCAAACAATTAATACGAGAGAATCAGAATGCCTTGCCAGCCTTGCTAGATCTGATTGAGCCGCTTATTCGAACTGGCGCGTGAGATTTTCAGCGCCGTCGTCAGTCACGCGAATATTGTCTTCTATACGAATACCCCCGCAACAATAGAGCTCATCGACGTTCTTCCAGTTAATTAGTTTACCCTTTGAAGAATTTCGCTGTGCTTCTAACAACAATGGAATGAAGTACAGTCCAGGCTCGACTGTAAATACCATGTCGGCTTCCATCACACGAGTATTGCGCAGTGCGGGAGAGTTCGCAGGCGGTGGTAGTAGCGTACCGATGGAGTCAGCTTGATGTCCGCCCACATCATGTACCTGAACTCCGAGAAGGTGGCCTACCCCATGGGGCATGAACAGTTGCGGAATATCCAGCGCTATAAGATTCTCTTCGCTGCCATTACAGATATCGTTATCGATTAACACGCGAGCCAATCTGGTCAGCGTAGACTGATGCAGTGATTGGTAAGTTTTCCCCGGACATACTTCAGCGACTAGCGCGAGCTCCAATTCTTCCATTGCCTGAACTAGAGATCGAAACTTAGGATGCACGTCTTCGCTAACCGAGGTACGGGTGATGTCTGAGCCATAGGCATTAACTCGGCAACCGGCATCGATTAAAAGGACTTTGCCTTTATCTTCATTCGCCTTGCGCTTGAACTGATAGTGCAATATCGCAGCCTTCTCATTCAGTGCAACGATATTAGTATAGGGGCTTTCATCTTCCAGATGCGCGGTGGCTTGCAGAAACGCCAGGTGTATCTCGAATTCTGTACCACCTTCCAGAAAACAAGCCTTAGCCGCCCTATGGCCTAGCAGCGCGAGTTGATTGGCTGCCCGTAATTGATCTAGCTCATAGTCAGACTTTATCGCGCGGGAGAAGTCCAAATAGGCTAGTAGTGCTTGAGGGTTTATTAGGGACTTATCGATACCAAGGGAAGAGGCGACAGCAGGGCTCTCCCCGATATAGGCCAAATCGGATTTCGATAATTGTTGTAGCTGCTTAGCCAGCTCATCCAGAGTGACTAGACGCACAATAGTGAACTGTTGATCCCAGGCGGGGTCAACGTTTATGTCCTGCTCGTGCCAGAAATCACTGGGGACTATCTGGAAGTAAATAGGCTTCTCGTTGGGGCGGAAATAGACAAACTGATTCGGCCGATTGACAGGAATCCAGCGCAGCAGGTGGCCATAGGCCTGAAAAGACACCGCCCTATCGTCACCAAAGTAGTGATGTTCCACGCCACTATGCACTAATACCGCCCTATAGGGCCCATTAATATGCTGCAGTGCATTGGAATAGCTGCTGCACAGAGTGGCTGTGTGTTTTGCGTAGTTGATACTGGTCAATTTCGATGCCTCTGAGTGCTGTCTAATGCAATGAGTTGGAATTATACTGTGGATTGACTGTGAACAAATAGAGATCGTTGCGGCGACCTACAGGGGAATAGAGATGCTATATGCGATGTTTATGTTGGTAATACTTACTGTAGTAATAATGGTGCTAACGGCGCGTGTGCGTATGGGCTCGGTAAAGAGCGGGGCGGTGCCAGAAAGCTACTACAACCTGATGGAGGGGCACGCGGTACCCGAACTCGTCGCGAAGACTACGCGCAATTTTAATAATCTCTTCGAGGTGCCTACTCTGTTCTATGCCGGCGGCGCAGTCTATCTCGCACTGGATCAAACTGGCCAGGCGGCTGTGATTAGCGCGTGGGTTTTTGTCGCCGCCAGGGTACTACATAGCATTATCCACCTTAGCTATAATAATCCCATGCACAGAATGGTAGTCTTTGCGATAGGTAATCTTTCCGTCTTGGTTATGTGGCTAAGCATCGTAAACGCAGCCGCTTAGTTCCAGAGCGGCGCGTCGATACCTCGCCATGTAGAGAAATTAGGGTAGCGCCTTAAACGTCAGAACAAGGAGACACTATGCCTGATGCAGCGGTTTATATGATTGCGAATCTGGTGGTTACAGATGCAGATGAATATCGTAAGTATGAGAAGGGCTTCTTCCCCATAATGAAGCGATTCGGTGGTGAATTTGTGACCTTCGATGATAACCATGAAAATCTGGAAGGCGACTGCGCACTTGAGGGGCGCGTAATTATCTTCAAGTTCCCCTCCGAAGAAATAGCGAAGCGGTGGTACAACGACGAAGAATACCAAGCCCTCTCGGAATTTCGACGCGCTGGCACAACGCTTAAGAGTCTGACTATGGTTCATGGCATGCCGCCTAGATCCTAGTGCCATTTCAGTAGAATTGGGCTGGATGATAGTTCTCTACTTAAAGTTTGCCCCTAGTCTACAGTACACATTAGACCCTAGTGACCCTGATGGTTATGGTGGCATTAAAAAACTTGGTGATTCCTTATGGTTCTTCGGTGGCCTAATCGGCGTCATGGGGATACTAGTCAGCATTCATATGTTTGGCGTATCGTGGACATTTATGCACAAGCAATATGTGCAATTTATTTTCCTGTTCTGGGTGTCGCTGCCTTATATTCTAGCTGTCTCTATTGTATTGATTCCAGGACTCGCTGTGCGAAGGCAAGTTTCTTATTACAAGTCTTATAAGTCTGATCAGCTTAAAAAAGAGAAGGCAAGACTGTATTCGAACTACAAGCAGTTCAAAGCTAAAGAAGATAAAGACGTTGTTTCCGAAAAGAAAGAGCTGGGGGATAAGTTAGAGCAGATTCAGGATGAGCTAGAAAAGCTCAAGCAGATGCGAAATTCTCATATAAATGAAAAGAATACAGACTAGCCGAATTCTCTCATCCATATCTCACTCCCTACTCGTAGTTTTCTATACTCGGGCAGGAACAGAATAAATTCCTATCGCCATACACATTGTCTATGCGGTTTACGCTGGGCCAGTATTTGTTTGATACGGCAGTGCCTTCGGCCTGGTTAGGATAAGCTGCTTGTAACTTGCTATAGGGGCGATCCCAACTTTCGTCCAACATATCGGCTAGTGTATGGGGCGCGTTCTTCAGCGGATTATTTTCCGCATCAATACTGCCCGATTCAACCGCTGCGATTTCCTTACGAATCTGAATCATCGCATCGATGAATCTGTCTACTTCCTGTTTCGATTCACTCTCGGTTGGCTCGATCATCAGTGTTCCAGCTACTGGGAAAGACATTGTTGGCGCATGGAAACCAAAGTCCATGAGTCGCTTGGCAACGTCTTCTTCACTAATGCCTGAGCTAAGTTTAAGAGGGCGTAGATCGATAATACATTCGTGAGCCACCATGCCGCTGCTGCCGGTATATAGGACGGGATAGTGCTCTGCCAATCTGACAGCTATATAATTCGCGCTCAATATCGCGACCTGAGTTGCTTTTAGCAGACCCTCGGCACCCATCATTGCAATGTACATCCACGAAATAGGCAGTATCCCTGAGCTACCCCAAGGTGCTGCAGAGACAGCGCTATTACTGGCCTCTGGGCCATTCAGTCTTATAAGAGAATGATTAGCCAGGTGCGGAGCGAGATGTTTCTTGACGCCAATTGGGCCCATGCCAGGGCCGCCGCCACCGTGGGGAATACAGAACGTCTTATGCAGATTTACATGGGAAACATCGGCGCCAATATCACCTGGCTTGGCGACTCCAACTTGCGCATTCAGATTAGCGCCATCCATATAAACTTGCCCGCCGTTGTCATGAACGATCTGGCAAACTTCCTTCACGGCTTCTTCAAACACTCCGTGCGTAGAAGGATAGGTAATCATTAATGCTGCAAGGTTTTCGCAGTGTGCCTCGGCCTTACTGCGTAAGTCTACTACATCGATATTGCCATCATCGTCGCAGGCAACGAGAACAACTTTCATGCCAATCATCTGTGCACTGGCGGGATTCGTCCCATGGGCAGAAGTAGGAATCAGACAGATATTCCTCGAGGCCTCACCTTTGCTCTCCAAGTACTTCTTGATGGCGAGCAGTCCGGCATACTCACCCTGGGCGCCGGAGTTCGGTTGCATACTTACGGCATCGAAACCAGTTATCACCTCTAACATTTTCTCCAGTCCGGTAATCATTTCTTTGTAGCCCGCCATCTGTTCGATAGGTGTGAACGGATGTGGTTTGGCAAACTCAGGCCAGCTTATGGGTGCCATCTCTGCTGCAGCATTTAGCTTCATCGTGCAGGAGCCCAGCGGAATCATCGCGTGGGTAAGCGAAATGTCTTTGTCCTCGAGCCTTTTCAAATAGCGCATCATTTCGGTTTCGCTGTGATAGCTATTGAAATTAGGATGTTGCAAATAGTCGCTGCGGCGCACGAGGTTTTCTGGAATAACTGCTCCCTTTTCTCCGCTCACGATTTGAGCGTCTATATCCTTCGCAGAAAGTGGTTTCGCGGCATCAGCCAAGACTACTTTCCAAATTCTCTTAACATCAGCGCTGGTAGAACATTCATCAAGACTAACCCCAATCAGGCTATGCTCTTGTGCATTGTCGATACGCAGATTGATCTTGGCCGCATCTGCCCGATTTACTATGTCGTTAATATGCGCCGGATTAATCTTGAGCGTAAGCGTATCGAAAAAGTTGTTATTCACCAGTTCGATGCCGGCAGCTTCTAGGCCGGCAGCTAAAATAGAAGTCAGGCGATGAATACGTTGCGCAATATTCTTAAGACCTTTTGGGCCGTGATACATTGCATAGAGTGCAGATATGTTTGCCAGCAAAACCTGCGCGGTACAAATATTACTATTCGCCTTCTCTCGGCGAATATGTTGCTCTCGTGTTTGTAATGCCATGCGGAAGGCCTGACGCCCTCGTTTATCAACCGAAACACCAATAATACGGCCGGGAACAGCGCGCTTATAGTCTTCCTTGGTTGCAAAGTAAGCTGCATGAGGCCCGCCATATCCCATGGGCACGCCGAAACGTTGCGTGGTGCCGGTTACAACATCAGCTCCCATCTCACCTGGGGGCTTGAGCAATGTCAGGCTCATCAAGTCGGCTGCAACAATTGCAATAGCATTGTGCTCATGTAGTTGCTCGATGATAGATGTTAGATCGCTGGCTTGTCCGGTGACTGCTGGGTATTGAAAAATGGCACCGAATAATTCAGGCAGTTCGACATCTGCTATGTCGCCGATAATAAGCTCGAAGCCGAAACATTCGGCTCGTGTCTTAATGACATCGATAGTCTGAGGGAAGCAATTCTGATCTACGAAAAATTTGTTTGCTTTCCGGTTCTTGCTTACACGCTTCGCTAGAGACATCGCCTCCGCGGCGGCCGTCGCTTCATCGAGTAGAGAGGCGTTTGCCAAATCCATAGCGGTAAGGTCTAGAGTCATTTGCTGGAAATTTAATAAGCACTCGAGTCTGCCTTGGGAGATTTCTGGTTGATAGGGAGTGTAGGCTGTGTACCAGCCAGGATTCTCCAGCACGTTACGCAGGATCACGTTCGGGGTAAAGGTGTCGTAATAGCCCAGCCCAATAAAAGACTTTGCGGCAGTGTTCTTCGCGGCGATTGCCTTTAACTTTGCGAGGGCGGCACTTTCTGTGAGTGGGTCATCTAAGTCTAGCGCAGCATTAAGCGCAATTGCTTCTGGAACAGTTTTGGCGATCAGCTCATCAAGCGACTTCACGTTGAGTGCTTGCAGCATCTGTTCGATCTGCTGCGCGCTGGGCCCAATGTGTCGATCAATAAATTCGCCGTGATAATGCAGAGAATCCAGAGAGGGGGCGGAGTCGTTCTGGGCAGAATCGTCGTGATTCGCCTGACTTGATTGAGTATGCATTACTGTCCTTTCTGGAAATGTCATTCTTCGTTAACACTGGTTATTGAAATTTGAAGTGGAAAGTCTACTGGAAAATAGAGACTACTAGTTGTCTTCGCAGTGATCGGAATAGGCATCGGCGTCCATCAATTCGTCTAGCTCGAGCTCGTCACTGATCTGAATCTTGTAGAACCAGCCATCATCGTAGGGAACTGAATTGACTGTTTCGGGGGCGTCTTCCAGCAGGCTGTTGGTTTCAATAATCTCACCGGATACGGGGCTATAAACATCGGATGCGGCTTTCACCGATTCGACGACGGCGACTTCATCCTTTGCATGAATAGTAGCGCCTACTTCGGGTAGTTCTACGAAAACGATATCACCCAAGGCATCCTGGGCGTGATTGCTGATACCGACTGTCGCGGTGCCGTCTTCTTCGAGTCGAACCCATTCATGAGTGGCGGCGTATTTTAGATTGTCTGGATATGTACTCACGGGGCTTTCCTCATTTAGTTGATGCTATTTTAAAGTGGTTTGCTTGCTGCTCCAGTGGATAATAGCTGAGCTAGTCCATGGGATAAATCTCTTACTACTATTCGAATACTTTCTTACCAAAGCGAACGAAGTTAGGCTTCACGATACGGACATCAGTCAGAGCACCCCTAATGTCCACTTGGCAGGCACCGCTATTTATCGGAATTCTAGCTAAAGCAATTGAATGCTTCAATGTAGGCGAAAAGCTTCCGCTGGTAATCACCCCCTCGCCATTTTCACACAACACTTTCTGGCCTTCACGTAGCACGCCTCGCTGTTCGAGCACGAGACCCGTGAGTATGGGCAAGTTGCCCGCCAACTGCTCTGCCTTGTGGGTAGTGACCGCCGCACGGCCTATAAAATCTCGATCCTGGGGCTGCCAGGAAATGGTTTGCTCCATGTTCGCCGCAACGGGTGAAATTGATTCATCCATATCGTGGCCATAGAGATTCATCCCAGCCTCAAGACGCAGAGTATCTCTGGCACCAAGCCCCACGGGTTTGACATCAACTTCCATCAATTTGTCCCAAACGTCGGGAGCCTCTTCGTTGGGCAGAATCAGCTCCACTCCCTTCTCTCCGGTATAGCCGGTGCGGGCGATAAACCAAGCCCTTGATTCGAAGCCGCGAAAGTTCTTTAGTTCTGCCGTTGCTGCAGCACGCTCATCGTCCAGAATCGAACATACCTTCTGTATGGCCTCGGGGCCGTGTACGGCCAGGATCGCGAGTTGTGGCTGCTCTTCGATCTTTGCGTTGAAGCCTTTGCTGTGTGCGCGTATCCACTCTAGATCTTTGTCGCGGGTAGCGCAGTTTACAACTACCCGATAGCCAAAGCTCATGCGATAGACGATCAGGTCATCTACAACGCCGCCAGTCTCATTAAGCATGCCACTGTAGAGTGCGCGCCCGATCTCATCCAATTTGGCAACATCGTTGGATAGTAAGTAACGCAAAAAATTCTGCGCGTCAGGGCCTGAGACATCGACCACCGTCATATGAGATACGTCGAATATGCCGGCTTGGTTTCGTACCACATTATGCTCTTCAATCTGAGAGCCATAATTAATAGGCATATCCCATCCGGCGAAATCTACCATCTTGGCACCGGCATCGAGATGCTTTTGATAAAGCGAGGTTTTTTGACCCATTAGATACTGCTCTTAAGAGGGGGAAAGAAGGCGCCATTTTACCTACAGCAAGGGCCTTTTAATAGGGAAAACCGTGGCTAATCAATGCTCTCTTTAGTGGCGACAGCTGGACTGTAAATTCTTGCTATACGAGGGCTCTAAGGCAGCCATGCGTAACTAAACTTTGCGAATATCGTGCGGTTGGTTTTCTCGATTGAGTCGTAAGTGTCGTTCTGAAAGCCAGCATCAGAGTAGCCAATAAAAAAGCGTGTGGCGGCACTCACTCTATAGCTATAAAGAAGCTGTGTGGTTAGCTGCTTACTGCGTGCCTGAACTTCAGATAGATAGAGGTCCTGATTGCGTTTGTTATCGGTGTACTGAAGTGTGAAGCGCAAGAAGCTGCGAGCACTGAATTGGTAGGTTGTCCTGAGGTCCGTGAGGTTCGCCGTAAAGAGCCTGCCACCGTCAACATCGAATTCCTGGAAGGTATGATCCAGGCTCAACTCCAGGTGCTTACCCCAGCGGTAGTTGATGCTAGGCCCGAAACGCTTCGAGCGGCCGAGGCGGGTATTGGCAAAGTCGACAATATCTTCAACGCGAATAAGGGTGCTTAGGCGCAGGTTTGCGCTAGGCGTAAACCCAATAGATATCTGATTGAACTGTTCATCAAAATATTTGCCGTTCCAGTAAGTTTCGCTGCCACCAAAAAGTCCATTGAGGAACGATTGCTGTGGGCCGTTCATGTTGACGAATACCTCGAACTCTTCTTCGAGCTGCAGGCCGGATTGGTCTTCCGTACGGTCATAATCTAGTGCAACTCGAATTCGATTGAAGAAATCGTCAGATTCACCCCACCAGGTATGCCCGAGCGTCGCTACGACGAACTTGAAATCGACCCGATTCACGAAGCCGAGATCCGCACGAAAATCTTCACCCATATCGGTGTAGCCCAGACGCCAATCCCAGCGCCTGTCGTTGTGCCGATATTCCATGCGATGACTGCTATCGCTCATGCTAGCGGCTTGTCCATAGCGCCCCTGTATCAGGGTCGGATAGTCGGAGCTGGAGCGCATGGTTTGCACAGTAAGCACATCGCGATCACCGGGTCTAAGCACGGCATCTATACTGCTGACGGTGTTGCTATAGCCGTCTGCACGGCGGTCGGTTACCAGTGCGCCAATGGTCGAGTTCTCGAAGATATCGAAGCGGTAACGTCCGATAGCGACTTCCGACTCAACATCACCCAGGGTTGCGATATTGGACCCCAGGCTGCGGGGCATCAGGAAACTGGTGCTGGCATCATTGGCCGTAAGCAGGGCATAGGTATGGCCATTACTCTTACCTGTCAGCTTTACGCCGTAGTCAGGGTCGGAGATGTTTCGGGTATACACCAACCTCTCAAAAGTATCGAAATAATCGGCTCCATCGAGGAAGAAAGTTCGCCGCTCTGGGAAGAAAAGGCTGAAGGTGTTGTTAATGTCTAATTGTGCGCTATCAGCTTCTACCTGAGAAAAGTCAGGGTTGAGGGTCGCATTCAGATAGAGATCCTGAGTAATACCCCAGCGTACATCGAGGCTGGCTTCTGGATCGATGCTCTCACGGTCCCAGTTTCCTAGTGCCGGGTTTCTGTTTTCTACCGCCGTTGAGGTAAGCGTTGGAATGACTTGAAGATTTCTGCTCCGAGTCAGGTTCGCAAACCCGTCCGCCTTGCTTAGCTGACAGATATAACAGGATATGTTTCTGTCTCGACGGTTATTGGCAATTCGCGTGCCTCGGTCGCGCGGATAGTATCTCACCAGATCGATTCCCCAAGTCTGGTTGTCTTCACTGGGGGTGAAGCGCAGCTGTTTCACTGGAATCGCCATCTCGACGACGTAGCCTTCTTCATTTATCTGGCCGGCGCTATCCCAAATCGCGTTCCAGGAATCATCTTCCTCGTCGTTCACATCATCTTGTATCGCATCGGCTTGCACACCGAAAGGGTTGGCAAAGAACTCGAACGCGCGTCGTTCATCGTTGAACGTGTCTAGGATGACGGCGACGTAATCGTCGTTCCATAGGGCGTCTCTATCTCTGTAGAAGGCGCGTATCTGGCCAGGGTCTGGATCGAGTGCGATAAAGGCAACGTACAATATTTCGCCGTCTTCCATCAGCAGGGCTTCGGTCTGTACCTCGGCGACAACATTGTCATTCGGATTGGTTTCTATGTTGACCGCAACGCGAGTGGCTTGACTCCATTCACCCTGATCGATCTGGCCATCGATACGTGGCTTGGTACTCACTCTGGGAATGTTGTAGTTGGTCAGCGATTGCGCGTGAACCTTGGAGGCGGGGATGCCGATCAGAAAAAGGGCAACCAGGACGAGGCTCAGCGTAGATTGCGTGCTGCGGGCAAGGTATGAGGATAATGCCATTGCTACTATTCGATCACTCATTTGGCTATTTGCTGAGTCTACTGCTCAATTATTCTTTCTTGGCCCTTATGGATCGGGTCATGCCTAGCGCGTGGATGCTGGGGGTGGATTATTGCACTTGATGGAGCCAAAGGGAAAACGCTTAATGGGGGCCACAAATCCTCCTGTAGTCCTGTAGCCACGCGCTGGCGTCGATTTCTAAGGATCACTGGAAAGGAAAAAGCAGGAAGCCCCTCGACTTCCTGCTTATGGCATAGCGCTTACAGTTTTGCGGCGGCCTCGAGAACGTCTTCGAAAGGAGGCCTGTCTTGATACCGCTCTTCGGCAAACTTGGCCTTAATCACACCGTTTGGATCGACCAGAAATATCCCGGGATACGGTATGCCGTATACTCGGTGCCCCGGTTCGTAGTCCAAATTGCGAACGCCGAAGGCATTCACATGGCTAACATCTTCGTCGTGAAGGAGGGTGAACTGAATGCCCTGATCTTCCTTGACGGTTTTTAATAACTCTACGGAATCGTAGGTTAATGCTACAACACTGATTCCCATAGCTTCGATCTGGTCACTCATTTCGGTCAGCTGCACGAGCTGAGCTTTACAGTAGGGTCACCAGTCAAACGAGCGGCTCATCATAAAGAGCATGCCTTTCTCGCCTTTCAAGTCATCGAATGTTTGAAAATTGCCATCTTGATCCTGTGCTGAGATTTCCGGAATCGATGCACCCACGGGGAAGTCTGGAGCCCAGACGAAATCCTGTGCCAGTGAAATCTGGAAACTCCCAAACAGCATCAGGCCAAGCAGTAACTTGCCCAGTATTCCGACGCGGTGTTGAGTTTTCGCGATCATGTTTACCTCACTTGTTTTTGTATCAATCGAAAGTCTCTGCTTCGAAGCGCGCTGACGCAAGGAATCAAAGCATTACTAACAATACCCGATCAGGGATGGTTTTATTGCAAGATTGGTCAAATACTCCGATCTGGGCAAGCATATAGGGCAATCAGCATGCCCAATCGATGGAAAATAGCCTGTATCTCTGTTGGTCCAGCGACACAGGTCTGTGTAATTAATTACTGGATGTGGTCGATTTCTGCTAGAAAGCGCTCGCCACGGGGCATGTAGCTGTTGTCACTATCGAGAGAAAAAACTACTGAATTCGAGCGGCCTATGATCTCTTCTCGCGGCACGAAGCTATAGACGCGACTGTCTGCGCTATTATCGCGGTTGTCTCCCAGCACGAAATATTGACCCTCAGGCACCTCGGAGGGTCCATAACTACGTGCGGTGCGGCTCACAAACCGGTTCGACAAGCGTGCCTGGTGTGACTTATCAGGGAGCTCCTCGAGGATGATTATGGCCTCGTCATCTCTGGACAGGACCTCATAGTTTGCCGCTTCCCCGTTGATAACCAGAGCATTATTCTGCATGTATACGGTATCGCCAGGAACTCCGACGATGCGCTTAACCAGGCGCTTGTCTGCCTTCTTGGAGTCGATGATTACAACATCGCCCCGGTTAGGGTCGGACAGTTCTGCCAGGGAAATTTCGGTAAAGGGGATCTTCACGTCATAGGCGAGCTTGTTCACCCAGACCTTGTCGCCATCCAACAGAGTGGGTTGCATGGAAGCGCCTGAGATAGAGCTTAAATCCGCGATTGCGCTCTTAAAGAAGACAATACAGGACAGTAACAGGAAGAATTGCTTATTTTCCTTCCAAAACAGGCTGAGGTTGTTGCCGAGACGCTCGGAAATACTGTTTTGTTGTAAATCATTCATTATTTCTACACCTTATAGGACACTAAACTAGCCTAGGAGTTCCAAGCATGTCAATTGGCTTGCGCTGGCTGAGCCTGCAGAGCCGCCCAGTGGTGATAGCTGCTTTGTGTGTGCTTCCAGCATCCGCTTCCTGCACAACTATTGCAAACGCTTGGTCTCTTCACTAACCTGTATGCCCGTACAGTGAAATCCTGAGCCAACTAAACTATGGCATTGACGCAATTTCATCCAGCTTCCCGCGACTGGTTTACAGACCAGTTTGGTGTGCCAACCGAAGCACAGGCCCAAGCTTGGCAGGCGATCAGGTCTGGTCGGCACACGCTCATCTCGGCACCGACCGGTAGCGGTAAGACCTTGGCTGCATTCTATGCAGCAATTGATGAAATATTGCAGCGCGGCCTGAAACGGCAGTTGAGTCCTGGCGTTCAGATCCTCTATGTATCCCCATTGAAAGCCTTGAGTAACGATATCCACAAGAACCTGGAAACCCCGCTCGCGGGCATCGCGGCTAACTTGAAGCGAAGTGGCCAGGCGCCGGTGGATATCACCATTGCGGTTCGCACCGGCGATACGCCTGCCAGCGAGCGGCAGAAGATGGCGAAGAAGCCTCCGCATATTCTAGTTACCACGCCGGAGTCGCTCTATCTGCTTTTGACCAGTGCCAGCGGTCGCGCGATGCTGGCTAATGTTTCTACTCTGATAGTAGATGAGATACATGCCATGCTGGGGGACAAGCGCGGCTCGCATCTGGCCCTATCGATCGAGAGGCTGCAAAGATTGGTCCTGCAAAATTCAGGGCAGCAGCTGCAGCGCGTTGGCCTTTCTGCGACGCAGCGGCCAATCGAGATGGTGGCCAAATATCTGGTTGGAAATAGTAACTGCAGCGATGCAAAAGTAGACTGTGAAATAGTGGATGCTGGTTTTCGTCGAGCCCTGGACATTCGCCTCGAAGTACCGAGCTCGCCACTTAGTGCATTGATGAGCAATGAAGTCTGGGAAGAGCTTTACAAGCGTCTGGTTGAGTTAATCACAGAGCATGAAACTACACTTGTTTTTGTTAATACGAGGAGGCTTTCGGAACGACTGGCATTGGCGCTTTCGGAGCGCCTTGGCGAAGATGCGGTTTGTTCCCATCACGGCAGCATGAGTAAGGAGCTACGCTTCGATGCCGAGCAACGCCTAAAAACAGGGCAGTTAAAAGTATTGGTGGCAACCGCTTCCATGGAGTTAGGTATCGACATTGGTTCAGTCGATCTTGTAGTTCAGTTTTCGTCACCGAAAAGCATTGCGACGTTCTTGCAGCGTGTTGGCCGCAGTGGTCACTCCATCCACGGTACGCCTAAAGGTATTCTTTTTCCCTTAACTCGCGATGACTTAGTTGAGAGTGCCGCTCTTTTGCACAGCATTCGCGAAGGCGAGTTGGATTGCATCGTGATGCCCGAGAAGCCATTGGATATTCTCTCGCAGCAGATCGTCGCCGAAGTCTCTTCGCAGAATCATGATCAAGCCGGTCAAACCGGCGAACTATTCGACCAGCAGCAGGGTGGCTGGAGCGTAGATGAGCTCTACGATCTTTTTCGCAATGCCTATTCGTATCGCAACTTGCAGCGAGAGGAGTTCGATACCATCGTAGGAATGCTGGCAGAGGGCTACACCAGCAGGCGAGGGCGTCGCGGTACGCACTTGCATCACGACGCTATCAACAATCGACTGCGTGCGAGGCGGGGAGCGAATCTGGTTGCTCTTACGAATGGGGGCGCCATCCCAGATATGTTCGACTATCAGGTTGTGCTCGACCCTGAAGATATTGTCGTAGGCAGCTTGAACGAAGACTTCGCACTCGAGGCGCTGCCCGGGGATGTCTTTACACTTGGCACCCACAGTTGGCAGATGTTGCGTGTGGACGGGCTTAAGGTTCGAGTGCGTGATGCGCGGGGCATGCAGCCCACGATACCCTTTTGGTTTGGCGAAGGGGCTGGTCGAACACGGGAGCTGTCCCAGGCCGTTTCGGCACTGCGCCAGCGAATTGCCGATCTTCTCATCAACGACTCCGCGAATGCGGCCGTGCAGTGGCTGGTAGATAGCGCGGGTCTTCCACTAGAAGGCGCGACCCAATTGGTCGAATACCTGGAGACCGGGATGAATGCTCTAGGTGAGATGCCCACCCGCACCTCAATAGTGATGGAGCGCTTCTTCGATGAGGTGGGTGATATGCATGTTGTCATTCACTCGCCATTTGGAAGTCGAATCAATCGCGGTTGGGGTTTGGCACTACGAAAGCGTTTCTGTAAATCATTCAACTTCGAACTACAGGCAGCTGCCAACGAAGACAGCATTGTCATCTCTCTGGGGTCTATTCATAGCTTTCCATTGGATGATGTATTTAAGTATCTACAATCCGCTACTGTAAGAGATGTGTTGGTTCAGGCCCTACTCGATGCCCCGATGTTCGAAGTTCGATGGCGTTGGAATGCGACGCGCTCTCTCGCGATTCAGCGCAATCGCAACGGTAAGCGCGTGCCCCCGCAGTTTCAGCGCATGGATGCAGAAGATCTCGTGGCACATGTTTTTCCAGATCAGATTGCCTGCGCTGAAAATATTACGGGTAGACGCGAAGTGCCAGATCACCCTCTTATCAATCAGACAATTCACGACTGTTTAACAGAGGCTATGGATATTGAAGAGCTAATGGAGCTTATAGCCGATATTGAACAAGATAAATTGACGCTTATCGCAAAAGATCTACGCGAGCCCTCTCCGTTTGCGCAAGAAATAATCAATGCCAGGCCCTATGCCTTCCTCGATGATGCGCCCTTTGAAGAGCGACGCACCAATGCGATTCGTAATAGAAGTTGGGCAGACCCAGGGGAGGCGAGAGATTTTAGTTTACTAGACGAAGAAGCGATCGCAAGAGTAAGAGATGAGGCATGGCCCTATATCAATAATGTCGAAGAATTTCATGACGGTCTTTTCAGCCTCGCCTACATGAGTAAGCAGGAATTCGAGTCCAACACGAATTATCAAACATGGCAGGCAGTATTACTCGATGCCGGGCGTAGTCTCAAACTAACGGGGCTGCCAAACGAGATGTGGATCGCTACCGAAAAGCTAGGCTGTTTTCTGGCGCTCTACCCACAGCTACAGTCACTACAGGCATTGCCAGAGATTCCAACATTCATACTTGAGAAGAAGTGGGATCGTCAGGATGCTCTGCGCGAGATTGTGCGCTCCAGGCTTGAATGCCTGGGGCCTATTCGGTCACAGCAATTGGCAACGGAATTGGCGATCGATGTTGCCGAGATTGATTTTGCGCTACTGGCTCTGGAAGTCGAAGGCTTCGCGTTTCAGGGGCAATTTACTCAGGCTGCACGCAGGCAAAAGACAACCGACGATGCGGTTGTCGAATGGTGCGAACGAAGGCTTCTGCAGCGAATTCATCGTTATACCATCGATGCGCATCGTAAAAGTATTAAGCCAGTATCACTGCAAACCTATACTGAATTCTTGTTCGATATGCATCGATTGGTTGCGGTCACAGAGCCTGCGATAGATATGGCGACTGCTAAAGAGCCGGTGCTCGATGGACAAACGCGCCTACAGAATACCCTGGGGCTATTGGATGGCATAGCAGCGCCAGCTGCGAGTTGGGAGGCAGACCTCTATCCGGTGAGGGTAGCCGACTACGACCCGAGTTGGCTGGATGTAATGTGTATCAGCGGCAGGATAGTGTGGGGTCGTTACTCACTGCCGAACCCGTCATTACGCATGCAGCGACGCAAGGAGCTAAAGTCTTCGAAATCATCTGGTCCAATCAAGTCGACACCTATATCTATAGTCAGTCGCGCCAACTTAGATATATGGAAGGCTCTGTCTGCCGCACAGGCTAATGAAGATGTTGCGTCTATCAGTGAGCTGGCAAAGAGAATTGAATCGGATCTAGCGAGCAACGGTGCCAGCTTCTTCGATCAAATTCAACAGCGCACTGGCCTGCTTAAAGCACAGCTGGAACAAGGCCTCGCCGAATTGGTTTCGAGCGCCAGGATAACCAGTGATAGCTTTACCGGCTTGCGTGCCTTGCTTACTCCCAATAAAAAGAAGCCGAGTACGCATAAGAGGCGTGGGCGCAAGGCTATGTTCGGTGTCGAGGACGCTGGCAGATGGAGTCTTCTGGAAACAGATAATCGACAAGGTTTATCGACAGGCAATACTCGGCATTGGGATGTTCTCGATGAAGATCAACTGGAGCGTCTCATAGGCATCTATCTTCAGCGGTGGGGAGTCTTGTTTCGCGGCCTATTAGAGAGAGAATTGTTTGCTCCACCGTGGAGAGTATTGCTGGCAGCGCTACGCAAGATGGAGTTGCGGGGAACCATTCGTGGCGGCCGCTTTGTAGCCGGAGTTGGCGGTGAGCAGTTTGCTTTCCCTGAAACTGTTGATGCTCTTCGCAAATTCAAGAAGCGCAGCGATGAGAGCAAAGTAAATTATTACAGCCTCAGTGCTGTCGATCCGCTCAACCTTCTCAATCTAATACTGCCCAATCGGAAGTTGTCGAGGCTTAGCAAGAATCGAGTGCTCTATGAGAATGGAATTCCGATAGCAGTAATGGAATCAGATAAGGTGAGTTTTCTTAGGGAAGTTGATGCGAATGAGCAATGGAATTTGCAACAAGCACTGATCAAGAAAAACTTTCCACCACGACTGCGCAGCTACTTGGGTAGTCGCTAGCTTAGCGGGGAAACTTCTGTTTCTTAAAAAGAAAATCCCGCTATCACTAAACGCGATAGCGGGATCTACTACTTATGGGAGCAAAGGAATCGTGAATTACTTCAGCGAAACCCCTCCAATTACCCAGACAAGTCTTATGGAAACAACTTAGATAGAGCAATTGGAGGCTCCCTTAATAGATTGACTATTGATGGGATCACCTCCTTTTAATGCCAGGGTAGCCAAGTATTGTTAGCAAATCCCCCCTGTTAGAACTACTAACAAAAGCCTGGTGATTTTATATAACACATTCTCGGGACTGTAAAGCACAGAAGTAGTTACAGGGTGAGCGCGGTATTAGTCAAAGTTGACTGATTTGTGAGTAGATCTACCCCATGAGATTCATGGTTTGGACAAGCCTTGAAATCTTGCCTAGGCTTTAGCCATTCCAAATAGCTGAGAATCCAAGTAGCTTGAATAGGAATCTGGGACTAATTGCGTGTAGAATTGCGCGCCAGATCACATAGTTGGCTGACTAATCAATGATGGCGAATTCAATTGGATGCACAGGTAAATTACAATCAGCACTGATCAATCGTACTAAAGCATGTAACACGAGTATGTGACTATGAAGGAAAGAAGACGACATAAACGGGTAGAGGTGGATTTTTGGGCTAGTCTTAGCCATCCACTACTGGGCACGATTACCTGCGATATTCAGGACATGTCCGTAAGTGGCGTATCGATAAAATTAGACGAAGATCTGAATTTCTTCGTCATGATGGAACTAGATGTCAAAATTCGCGGTGAAGGCTGGGACGAATCAATGCCCGCATTACCGGTGCAGGTAACGCGGCTCAACAAGCGAGACATTGGCCTACAATTCATCGAAAGCTGCGAAGATATTTGGTCACCTCCAGAAGAAGATCTCGATTTCGACACAGACGATTCAGATGTCACTTCACGGCTTTCTGAAAGCGCTGAGTTTGATGAGTACGGAAAGCTCGCTTAGTCACCTGCAAGGCAACTCCCGCCGAATATCGTAATTGCTCAAAATAACACGAAAGCTTGTGCCCAGACATAGAGCACCGCCGCAATTAGCATGGTAAAGGCTACGAACTTTACCGGACTTTCTTTTAGGCTATGCCAAATTGTTTTTGCTTCGCCCTTAGCCTTCCTTTCTTGATATTCCCTGCGCAAACGTTCTGTGCGTTCAAGCTGATACTCGTCAATGAGTTGGCGCGCCTGTTCAAATTCTTCAGTCTCGTTTATCCAAATAGCAGGCAAGGAAATTCCCCAGTTGCCGGCTGCTGTTTCAAAATAGCCTATGTCATTATTCTCTAAAATCTCGCGTACGTCTTGAGCTTCATCTTCGGGAACGTTGCGCAGCCTGAATACTAGTTTTGACATAAATACTTTGTCGGTTTGTGAAAGTGATTCGCTTTTACGCGGGATGCGGGCATGCTACCTTTAACGGGTAGTCGTGTAAAACAAGTGTAGAAAATGCCTAGTCATTGGCTGACACTGCTGTTGATATTTATTTCTTGGAGGCGCCCGGGATGGAAAAGCTAATTGGAATGAAACTTCGATCCTTTGCTGTGCTCGTTTGTGGGCTATTACTAGGCACATCGCAGACCTTGGCAGACACCTCTGTTTGGTCAGTAAGCTCGGGCGATAACATTCTTTATCTTGGTGGAACGGTGCACCTGCTGCGTCCGGGAGACTACCCCTTGCCCAGTGAGTTCGAGGAGGCCTATCAGGCTAGCTCAGAGCTGATCTTCGAAACCGACATCAGTTCGATGAATGACTTGTCGGTACAGGCTCAGATGTTGCAGCAGCTAACCTATAGCGATGAGAGATCGCTGCGCACAGTTCTTAGTGGCGAAGCCTATACAGCGCTTGCTGCCTATACGGCTACAGCCGGCTTGCCCATCGCCATGTTGGAGAAATTCAAACCAGGCCTTTTGATTAGTACGCTTCAGATATTGGTATTTCAGAGTATGGGCTTTACACCTCAGGGTGTGGATGCATTTTTTCATACACGGACAATGGGTGATGGAAAAGCGGAGGGACAATTAGAGACGGTCCAGGAACAGATAGGCTTCATAGCGGCAATGGGAGAGGGCAATGAAAGCGAATTCATTCTGCTTTCATTGAAAGACCTCGAAGAGACAGGTGACGTCATGGAGAGCATGATAGGAGCCTGGCGATCAGGTGATGCCGCAGGCCTTTCAGAGATGTTTGTGGAGGATATGAAGGCCGAAGCGCCGGAGCTCTATGATTCGCTTTTGTATCAGCGAAACCTGAAGTGGATTCCACAAATCGACAGAATGCTGCAGGACGCTGACACCGAGTTTGTTCTGGTAGGTGCGGCGCATATTGTGGGTGATAACGGACTGTTGGATTTGCTCGCGCAGAAGGGCTATGAGATCAATCAATTCTAATCTGCAGACGCTGCAGTGCCACAATGGGGCGCTCTGGCGCCATCGCAGCGGGTAGATGTGGAGGTTTTAGTCTTAGGAGCTAGTTTTGTGGCTAAGCACTATCTGCCGAGGGCCGCTGGTCGATGTTTGACCGCTAACACCGGAAGGAATTTGCTGAACTTTACCGCCGCCCTTTAGGAATGCGTCTACGTGTTCTGCTAGATCAGCGCGATTACTAACCGCTGCGTCTTTTTTAGATTTATTTGCCATGCCTAACTTTCTCTATTGCTACGAAAGCCCGCAATTATACATCAATTCGGTACTTTCAGCCACATGGCGGAAAAACCAGTCTTTCTTGGTATCGGGCTCGGTTTCAACAGGCCCACGCCAATGAGCCTGCTCTGGGGGTCTAGCGAGGTTTCGAGCCCAAGCGCTTACGAGGTCGAACATAGTAGTCTGAGTAGTAGTCTTCGGGAACCTCGCCTACGAGCTGGTCCAGGGAGGTCTTGTAGATGACCTTCATCTTAGCGAGAAGCTCGAGATCTAAATGACAGCCATAGTTGCGGATAGTTTCAATATCTTCTAATTGCTTACGAGAAACGCCGAGTAAACGTGCGCCCTCATTCATCGAGTAGCCAGCATTCAATCTCAATTGTCTTACATTCTTTTTTACCGCAACTGTGATTGGTGAAAATTTTGTAAATTGTTCCTTGGACATAATCTATTGCTCCATGTGGCAAAGAAGTTTTGGATTCTTGAGCCGTATGCAGCCCTCCTGCATTAATCATATAGTGTAAGTAGTTTCGTCCGTTTCGAATCCAATTGAATTCGTAATAATTTGGACGGTTTCAAGCTAACACAATGAATTTACTATGGTAATGATTTCTTTAATGCTGTGGGATTTGGCTAGAAATTTAAAGAATTTAGTCAACACTAAGTGGAAGTTTCAATTTGGAAACTCACTTTTTTGGCCCTAGTTGGCGCGACAATTTCTTTATACTCAATTTCAACCAGGTCTGAGATCGCGTTTCTTTTTTGAAATCGAAATGTGATTGAGCATTTCTAAGAAATGGCTGCATATTTTTCTGCATATAGTTGAGGGAGCCGGTTTCAGCAATATGAATCAGGGTTTCACGATAATCATTCAAGATGACTTCGTCAAGAAAGTAGAAGCCGGTCTTTCCTACTGCGCCAGCTGTTCCTACGCCAGCCTGTGCTAGGGAGGCCGCGCTGATAGATAGCATGCCAAGGACTTGATCAGTGCTGAGGTTTTCTTTTCTGGCGATCTGGCTGATCTGTTTCCACAGTGATTCAAATGTAGGAATAAGGTTCGCCGAGTTATGTCTCAATGCCTCTGTGGATGCTCGTAATTCGGCCGCCAGCTCTTCAATTTCTGGCATCGACAGCGGCGGTGTATCGATAGCTGTGGCGCCTTGGCGGCCCATATCATGAATCGAGAGCAGCACCTGCTCCAGCGATTGGGGATCGCTATCCGCACTGATTACCTCGCTCTCCTTGAGGTGCTGAACTAAGCGCATCAAAAAAACCTGGCCTCCTTTGGCTGCATCGGAAGCGATGGCAAATACCCAAACTGGAGAAAGGTGCATCGTTAATAAACCTGCCGCTTCTAGAGATGTTCCTAGAAGCTTCCTGTTCAGGAAATGCTCTTTTAACACTAGGTCGGTTTCAATGTCATCTATCTGCGCCACGTTGCTGATCAGAAAAGTTTGAAACATGCCGAGAGTGAAGCGATAGCTATTGGAATTTTTTATAGCAGTGGGAATTAGCATCTTAGTCAGCAGCAGAGTGCTGCCCCCAACCAGGGAGCCCAGAGCTCTCGCGGCACGTTCGGGAAGGGATAGGGAGAGAGCGAGGTAGTGGTTCAATTTATCCAGATAGCCCTCAGTATCATCTAGGGGTATAGGCAATTTGGAATCTGGATCTTCAGGGAGCATATCAATGTCTCAGCGGCGCTTAACCTGAGAGTAGCAAGTCGAGATACTTTCACCAACAGATAATCGTGGTATCTCGGACCCGTCCTAGTTTCGACTGACCTCACCGAGTAGGTTGCAGGGCTACATAAAGGTGAGTTTCATCTGTTAGAATCCTCTTTCACGCAGGAGAATACGATGTCTGAAGTTGATTCCACGGGCGCTAGTGCCGAACAAACCATTACAATGAATAAGGTAGTGAGTTTTCATTATCGTCTCGCAGAAGTAGCAGAAGATGGTGAGCGCGCGGATTGGCGCGAAGAATCCCATGGGAGCGATCCGCTGTACTACCTACACGGTTTTCACAATGTGGTAGTAGGGCTGGAAAAAGCCTTGGAAGGCAAGAAGATAGGTGATGCGATAGAGATTACGCTAGAACCGGATGATGCCTACGGATACCGGCGTCCGAATTCTGAGCATAGAGTGCCAATCAAACACCTGCAATTTCCGGCGCCAGTCAAGAAGATACTGCCCGGCATGCCTGCTGCAGTCGAAACGGAGCAGGGGAGACGGTCCGTCGTTATAGTAAAGGCTGGGAAATTCAACGCCGATGTGGATTTCAATCATCCGTTAGCTGGGAAGACTCTATATTACGAAATTCAGGTAGTAGATATTCGAGATGCTACGGCTGAAGAGGTTGCCCACGGCCATGTTCACGGCGTTGGTGGGCATCACCATTAGTTCCGAGTTTTTCTTAGGCGGTGGCGGCCTGCTTTGCGCCGATTGTTTCGAGAACCAGCGGAATGACCTTACGGTTTACCACAACCTCGTAGTAGGGCTCGTTAGAATCTGGGTCTTCCTGAATCTGCGAGTCTTTCCAGATGCCCACCTTCCCTTCTCGAATTATCAAATCTTTTTTGCGTCCACTGGCGTCGGGATACTGACCGGTATGGAATAGGTATTGCTTGCCATTTAGCTTCATGCACACAGACTTCATGGGCATCTCGTCTTTAAGTTTTACGAATGCGGCATCATCCAACAGGATTCCATTTACGTTATAGCGCATATAGTGCTGACCTTTTTCCCCCTTGCCGGATTCTCCATCCGCTATTCTTAGAACATCTATATTGAACAGGCTTTTCTCAATTGCTTCTCTTAGAATCCAAGAGCAGCCAGACATTCGATCAGCATCGCCGATAGCGCGAGAGATCATAATTGGTTTGTCTTCGTCGTAGAGATATCGTGGGCCGGCATTGGAGTAGCAGATTCCGACCCCTAACTCCAAGAGAGGCAGGCCCATCTGTGTCGAATACCGATTGTTAGAGCCAACAATCTTTAGCATGTCCCGCGAGTAGCCACATGCTCTCGCTACAGAAAACCATTCCTGGGGGCTCTGCTCGTATTCCAGAAAGCTCAGAATGATCGCATCACCCTCGATGAACACCTTATGCGCCCCGTAGGTTTCTAAAATTTTATTTATTGGATTAAAGAAGCGTGTGCTGAAATAGGATGCAGGATTCAATCCCTTATTCTGCAATTCGTCGGTGACTGTAGTCGAGCCACGTACGTCCGCCTTCATTATGGTATGGTGACAGATGCGCTCATCATCCTGCTCGATCTCGGTACTAGCGGGCATGAGGTAAAGAGTTCCAGCTGACTTCGAGAGTCTAAGGTCTTCTTCGCTGGTCAGGAGGGCGAGACGATTGAAGGCGCGATGGGCAAATCGGTAATACTTGAGTCCCTGTCTATAGCGACTAATTTCATGCATCAGCTTCGATGCATCGGCAGCGTCTGCCTTGGACACTTGATCTTTAAGGCTCGCCTTTAATGTCTCGAGAGACTTTACTTGTTCCGGGGATAACTTGTTACCGCCGCTGATACCATCCTGAAGCTTTGCTACGGTAATTTTACCACTTTAGAACTGGCATACAGTCTTTAAATCAATGTGCTCCATGATCAGTGGGTTTAGTGATCGCCGCATATAGTGTGATGATAATAACTGTGCTAGCAATTTTTCCGAGCGAAGCATTTTAGAGAATGCTGCCAGTGTTTTCTCTAGTCCCTTAAGTTCGCTGCGTTGTTTCCACCAGGCACCAAAGCCATGCTCACTTCTTATTTCTGTTAGGCGCTCTTTCTTTTTGTGAATGTTGAACAGTGTCGAAACATAGTCGGGGCATTCGAACCAATTAAATTCCTCAGCTATCACTGTCTTGGTATCTTTTGCTGGCCCAAAAAAAGTTTGTGTCTGAAATAGCCCGCCTAGTTCGTCATGAATTTCTGCCTCTGCAATTGTGGCGGTTGAATCTTCTCCTAAAAGTGAAACTGGAAGATATTTTAGTCGCTTGGATAGAAGAGCCTCTAGCTTTGCATTAATTTCAGAGAACCCCTTCGCTTCACTATTCCAGCTGAATACACAGAATTCGTTTATCAAAAGCGGTAATGCGCTCGGATCAGAAACGGTTAACATTGGGTTGAGAAGTGCGTCGACTACAAATTCATATTCTTTACCAAAAAACCGATCTCTGATAGAAGCCAGTTGTCTTTCTTCAACTTTTTGAAGCTGAGAGAAGATCTGTTTGTTAACGCTATACAGAATAGAATCGTAATTTTTCTTTAGCCAAAACAGACGTTGGTCTGTGGCCAGGGCTTCAGATGAACCTTTATGCCTTAGGTCGGCCAGACGTGATGTCACGTTCTCTATATCTGAATCGAGCTTCGCCTTGGTGACGCGTAGAATTATTTTTATTGCTGCAAATTGCAAAAAACAAATTTCATCGGCGCTAAGGTCGGTCTTAACGCGATGGATCAGGATGGCCATCATGTCCAAGTATTCGGCGCGAATTTTGTCAAAGGCCGTAGAATTATCCCAGTTCTTCGGCTTTGGGATGGCGACCTGAGAAACGAGCAGAGCGACTAGTTTCTTGATGTCGGATGAGAACTTGGTGCTAAGTTTTACATCGATATGATAGTTGTCTATGCCTTAGAGAGCTTATCGATCGATAGCTGCACACCCCGACTCGGGTGTGTCATCTCGAATAGACTAGTATCTGACTTGGAATTCATAGTGCTCTGTTCTTATTCGTTGTTATAGATATCCGGAAATACCACAGTCAAAAACAAGACTTACGACTGAGTATTTCAAAGTAGATAGTAAGTACCATGTGCAAGTCACGCAAGTGTGAACCAAGCCACATTACATAGAATGTACCGCAAAATCAGCAATTTGTAGCACTTTTTTAATCTTAAGCTAGGCAACTCTTGCGGTGTCAATCTGTTGGGGGTGATAGCGGGGCTAGGTACTATATATAGTAGCGAGTCTTAGAGATTCCGAGCAGGGCGTAACCGTAACGCCAGATTTTTTAACACCTGTTTGCCAAGGCTCCGAAGTCGCCGTTTCATGAAAAATGCAAATACGGCAGCGACGCCGTTTAGGCCACGTTCGAGATTCAGTGCCAGATGAATCTCTGCCCCCCTGTGATCCGCCTCAATGTGGAAATCGAAGGCAATCTCGCCGCCACCCAGACCCATGCTTAACTGAAGGTTGCGTGGGGGATCCCAGCTATCGATTGAGCATATTACTTCGGTGACCCCGTTGCTCACCTTAAGCAATGTGCCTCTGGCGGGTGGCTCCTGATCTGCCTGCTGCACGCTCTGTATCCCGGGAATCCAATTGTTCCAGTTACGAAAGTCAGTTAATACGCGCCAGCCGCTATCGCTCATAGACGCAAGCCATACCTCGCAATCCGGTATGCCTGCCGCAGGCGCGGGGGCACTGACACGAAGTTCATGTGAGCTGCGAATTATGGTCATAGTAGTTTTTTCGGCGGGTGCGCATGAAGCCGAACCTTGTACCCTGTTCTTAATTTCTCACTATTTTGCCCTGGCTGGCAATTATTGCTTCAGATTGAAATTATCGGCAGAATAATGCCAACATGAATCGGCAAGTAGTCAAAATGACAGATTTGGACTTATTGGCTTAATTTTTTGAGCGATCTTAATAGAGTACCACCTAGATGATTGATGCCCTCATGCCAGTAATGATTGTCGCTATAGTATTCGCCTTTGTAAGTTTCAGTGTCTATATCAAGTATCGTAGCGAATGGCTGCGCAGCGGGGCTGATCAGATACACAAGAGCCTGCAAGATGAAAACATTGCCCTGAAGGCGAAAACCCTGGAGCTCGAGGGTCGCATCCAAGTGCTTGAATCCATTGTGACAAACAAAAATTTTAGACTTGACGAAGAAATAAATTCACTAGCCTGATAATCGACGAATTCGTCGCTTTTCGGCTGGGTTCGTACTGGTTTGTTGTGATAAGGTTATGAAACTACGTGCAAGAACCAATTCAAAGCTGATGCCTCCTGTGTCTACGCTACGAGCCAGCTGAACCAAGAAAAAGAGAGAAGATCATGAATCAAGATGACAAGCCTGCAGACAGTTCTCGACGCGATATTCTTAAAGGTGCTCTGGGCACTGGCGCATTGGCCGCCGGCGCCGCTACAGTTCCAGGGTTTATATTTCCAGCGCTAGCGCAAGGTGAAAGGCTTGTTCCTTTTACTGACGTGCCTGATGCTTTCAATGTTCGTCCGCCTCGACCAAACGCGACTCACTGGTTGGATACGCGCGAAATAACGACCCATTTCACAGACAACGATGATTACTACATAGTGCAGCATTATGGCCAGCCAGAGATTGACAACGATTCCTATAAGCTGAAAGTGACAGGAATGGTAGATAATGAATTGGAGTTTTCGCTGCAAGACCTTATGGAGCGAGACAATATCGAACAGCAGGTTGGATTCGAATGCGGTGGTAATAGCCCAGGACTGTTTCAAGGACTTATTGGAAACGCTCGCTGGCGTGGTGTCTCTCTCGCAAAGATTCTAGAAGAAGCAGGAATTCAAGACGGCGCCAAAGAAATCGTGTTCTTCGGTACCGATGTCCAGACTGAGACGATTCGCGAAACAGACGTCGAGAAGGCATTCGCACGAAGCCTATCCATCAGCGATGCGATGCGACCCGAGAATATGCTTGCGTTCGAAATGAATGGAGAGCCGCTGCCTCATTATCATGGCAAGCCGGTACGTGTGTTGATACCAGGTTGGTATGGTGTGGCGAATGTAAAATGGCTAAGTCAGATTCATATTCAAGACACTCGTTACATGGGTCGTTTCATGGGCCGTGACTATGTAACTTTGAAGAAAGAAAATATTGGTGGGGTAGAACGTTGGGTTGAGAACTCCGTTACTACCATGAATCTGAAGTCTTCTATCGTTCGTGTTACAGAGATGGGTGGCCAGCATGAGATTCAAGGCTTTGTGCTCAACGATGGCACATCTATAGAAAGTGTCGAAGTCAAAATAGACGACGGTCCTTGGGGGCGCGCTGAGATTAATCCTCGATCAACGAAATACTCTTGGAAGTTATTCCGTTATGATTGGAATGATGCTACTCCGGGAGACCACACAGTTGTGTCCCGCGTGACTGATGTTAATGGTAATGTGCAGGTGACCGCGGAAGAGCTCCCAGATAAGGTGAGCCGTTGGGAGAACTACGCCCAGTTCCCACGAACCGTGCGTATCTAATCTCTAATTTCCTCAACCTCTGCACTCGATGGATTCATACTCACTAGACAGTGGGTTGAATCCGGGGCGGGTGTCGATCTAATTTTCTGGCTGGCAAGTAAGACCGGTCCTCTCCGTCTTCGTTTCTCCGGGCAAGAAGCTGTCTGTTTCTTCCCTACCTCGCAGCAAGTTCAAGTAGAAGAAATTCTCTCATCCATAGCTGGCTGGCGAATCGCTGCAACACACCTAAAGAACTTTGATACCGAGCCTATGTCCGCGCTCTATTTGAAGAGTCAGCGGAAGCTTTTCGATATTCGAGAAAGACTCTTGAGCAATGATATACGCGTGACAGAAGCCGATTTGAAACCTACAGATCGCTTTCTCATGGAGCGATTCATCACCGCTGCAGTTTCAATAGAAGGAGAATTAAGCCCTCGAGAAAGTTTCAACGATATCGCACCTAGCAGCCTGGTCGCAGCGGAGTATCGGCCACAGTTGAAGGCGGTTTCTATCGATATCGAAACTGACTATCAGGCGAGCACGCTATATTCGATTGCCATCTATTCCGATGATATATCGATAGTTTATATGGTAGGTCTGGCCGATAGCACCAGTTTGAAGACTGATGAAAGTCGCAATCTAGAATTCCATCAATTGAATTCGGAGCGCGAAGTTATTACAGCTTTTGTGCAGAAGATTCGAGAGCTGGATCCAGATGTGATTATGGGTTGGAATATAGTTAATTTTGATCTGCGTTGTCTGCAAGATTACTGTGATCGACTAAAAATGCCTTTAGAACTAGGGCGAAATAGCGAGACTATCGCCTGGCGCAAGGCCCGGGACAGCAACGATAGATATTACGCGCTGTTACCTGGTAGGGCGGTACTTGACGGTATAGAGCTAATGCGGTCGGCGACTTATCAGTTCGAAAACTTCTCCCTAGAGCATGTATCACGCCAACTTCTCGATAGAGGAAAGTTGGTAGACGATGTGGATCAGCGCGGGGAAGAGATGACTAACTTATTCGTCAATAATAAACCTGCCCTTGCGCTTTACAATCTGGAAGATTGCAGATTAGTTTGGGACATATTCGGCAAGGAAGCGTTAATCTCATTCGCCCTAGAACGTAGTCTGCTTACGGGCTTGGAGTTGGACCGTTATGGCGGCTCCGTCGCGGCCTTCGATTTCCTCTATCTTCCCCGGTTGCATCGAAAGGGTTATGTGGCTCCCTTCGTTGATCAATCAACGGTGAGCAATGTAAGCCCAGGTGGCTATGTAATGGGCTCTATCCCTGGCATTCATGAGAATGTAATTGTGTTGGACTTCAAGAGCCTGTACCCAAGCATCATACGTACTTTTCATGTAGATCCACTAGCTCTCGCCGTCGCAGCATCTCAGGAAAACCCGATTCCGGGTTATGATGGAGGTGAATTCTCGCGCAGCGAATTTATATTGCCCGAATTAATCTCTACGCTGTGGACAGCCCGTGATAAGGCGAAGGCAGGCCAGAATGCGGTGCTATCTCAGGCCATCAAAATCATAATGAATTCATTCTATGGAATCTTGGGGACGGTCGGCTGTCGCTTCCTGGATTCGAGGCTAGTAAGTTCGATTACTAAGCGTGGGCACGAGATACTCATTGAGAGTAAGAACTTTATAGAGGCTGAAGGCTATCAAGTAATATATGGTGATACCGATTCTGTGTTTGTGTTACTGGGGTCGGTTCCCCATGACCAGGTAAAGGTAATTGGGGATGATCTTACGGCACGACTCAACGAGTGGTGGACGAAACGGCTAAGAGAGAAGTTCGATATAGACAGCCATTTAGAGATGGAATTCGAAACTCACTTCAGTAAATTTCTTATGCCAACGGTCAGAGGATCGGATGCAGGTAGTAAGAAGCGCTATGCAGGGTTAGTAGTTGATGATAATAACCCTGATACAACCCACCTTTTATTCAAGGGTCTGGAATCGGTACGCAGCGATTGGTCGCCTCTGGCTCGCGAGTTCCAGAAGGAGCTGTATAAACGTATATTTCTCGATCAACCTTATGAGGAATATATTAAGCAGATGGTAAACGATCTAAGCAATGGCAAATATGAGAGTGAGTTGATTCTGCGCAAACGTCTACGTCGAAAGCTGAGAGATTATGTGAAGAATATCCCGCCGCACGTTCAGGCTGCGCGCAAGGCGGAAGAGATTCGCAGGCAGCGAGAACTGCCTAGCCTGTATCAGGCTGGAGGGTGGATCGAGTACATCATGACAATAAATGGCGCTGAGCCTCGCCAGTATCGTGAATCGGCGATAGACTATCAGTTCTATATTGATAGACAATTAACGCCGATTGCCGATTCCATATTGGTATTCAAGTCTTCCTCTATGGACAAAATATTGAATAATCAAATAGGGCTTTTCTAGCCCCTTCTTAAATCAAAAAAACAGAGGAAATAATGACAAGCAATTTAGTACTTACCGTTATCGCAGACGACAAGCCAGGATTAGTGGAGTCTCTATCTCAAACGATTGCTGCTAATTCGGGAAATTGGTTAGAAAGCAGTATGTCTCAACTTGCGGGAAAATTTGCTGGCATTTTGCGAGTTAGTGTCGCAGACGATAGAGTAAATCAGCTCATCGAAGAACTAAACGCACTCCCCTCAGAGCTCAATATCGTCATCGAGAGGGCAGCTGATGAATCTGTGGGGCAAGCATCGCAGGTGGTAGAACTGAACTTGGTTGGCAACGATCGACCAGGCATTATCAAGGAGATTTCAGCCGCTGTTTCTGCGCTTGGTATAAATGTGAAGCGGCTTAATACAGAGTGCATGCCAGCTCCTATGTCGTCAGAGCCTTTGTTTAAGGCGGTAGCCATCCTGGAAGTACCAGAGGGTATTACTTTGGAACAATTACAGGAGAGGCTAGAGAAACTGGCTGATGACTTGATCGTTGAGATCGACGTAGTAGTACATAGTTAGATCGATCAATAGCTGAGCTCGAGCTTGAGTCGATCTATATTGTCGATCATATTGGTTAGCAGATTGATGCATTCAACGACTCCAATCTCTCTCTCTGTTGAAGTGCTGGCCGTGTCGTTATCCGTATTACTGTACAGCAGTACTAAACAGGATTTACTCGCATCAAAATTCTGATAGAAAAACTCGGAAAATTCGTCTGAGATTGCAGAAAATACCAGATCTAGCGTAGTGCCATTCTCCGACTGGCTTTCTAGCAGTAAGCTCTCCAAGCCACTGAGTTGGCTTGACACAGCATTCTGTGTTGACAGGCTATAGGGTGACTGAATGCTTTCTACGAAGTCGCCATTGAGCATCGGATACAAAGATCGGAGCAGAAGTTCTTCGGTTAGCATTGCAGACATCGAATCCGCTAGAGTTGTGATGAGTTCGGTCTGGGAAGTCCTGTCGATACTTTGTTCGGCTCTCTCTAACTGGTCGCTCCATAGAGAGCCAAGTTCACGAAAATCTCCTAGCAAGATGTCGGCTATGATAGCTAATAATTGCCGCCTGCGATTATTGCTTAGTTGCTCCAGGCTATAGCCGCTTTCTATTTGGCTTGCGTCCAGCGCATCGATCTCAATGAAGTCATCAACGGAGCGCAACTCCGATTGCGTGTCTCGGCTACCCCAGAGTAGAAATTCAAGAACATGAAAGCCTAGCGTTACCTCCGAAATATCGAAGGCACCATGCTGATCCCTAAGGCCGATACTATCTAAGCTCACATTGATGTCATGCACAATACCGCTATCGGGGTAGCCATCTACATAGTCCAAATACCCGGGAACGATAGGCCAGTGATTAATCTGATACTGAAGTTGCAATAGCGCGATACTATTTTGTTCGTCGAGAATAGATGCTGCAAAATAGCGATGCAGAGTCGTGAGTTCATAAGCGCTATGTGCTAGCAGCCATGATTGTCGAGCACGATCTAAGTTCTCAATATTGGTTTGCGCGAGAAATTCGCCTATTGCGGATTGTAATTTCTCTATCTCGATACTGACTTGGCTGAAGTCGACGCGAATCTGCTCGGCATAGTCGAGTGCGATCTGTTTGGCAGCCGTGCTTAGTTCTGGATTTAATAATTCAAAACCACTAGGCCGAGTTTCCGCTGTAGGCTCTGCAATTTGAGGTTCGCTCGTATTTTCGCTGCAGCCGACAAGGACGAGTAGTAGCGTAGCGGCAGCGAGTGTCGTCTTTTGTAAATACGAATCCAATATAAGGTGTGATTGCATAAGTAGTAGCTATTGCACCAAGTGTAGTAAGGGCCCTAACTTCGCAAAGTTAGAATTTTCCAACCTTCGGATTCAGCCTTCTCGCGTAGCCGTTGATCAGGGTCAACGGCTATAGGATTTGCTACCTGTTGCAGCAGGGGCAAATCATTGATGGAATCGCTATAGAAAACCGATTCTGCCAGATCGAAACGATTTTCTTGACTACTTATCCATGCCTTTAACTTCGCAACCTTTCCGTCTTGATAGCAAGGAATGCCTTCGATTTTTCCATTGTATCTGCCATCTATAGTTTGAAGCTCCGTCGCTATAAGAAGATTCACGCCGAACAGCTCAGCGATAGGCGTTGTTATGAACTCATTGGTTGCGGTGATGATTATGCAAAAGTCGCCTGCAGAAATATGTTCACGAACCAGTGCCTGACCCTTTGCCAAGACTATGTGCTCTACAGAATGCGCCATGAATTCCTCATGCAGTTGTTTCCGTTGTTTGTCCTCTAGGTGAAGAACAGGCTCCAGGGTAAACGCCACATAGCCGTGAATGTCGAGCTTGCCTTGCTTGTATTGCTCGTAAAAATAGTCGTTTGTTTCGCGATGTATGTTCGCGTCGACCAGCTTTTTGCTGATCAGGAATTCCCCCCAGGCATGATCGCTATCACCTTCCAGGAGGGTATTGTCGAGGTCGAATAGGGCAAGCTTGCCGGAGCTCATCGATTGCATAGTGTTCCTCTACTGATTCTTCCGCAAATACTGGTGTATGGGCACTGGCAATCCAGCTAAATCGGCCATTATAGCCGCCTAAGGATCAAATCTGCACTGAGAAGGCGTTAAAACCAGTGCAGCCGGGGATGTTGAATATTAATATAACATATTGAAATAATTGAGAAATATTGCTATTTGGGTGAGTCCTGCCATTGATCAAATGGGTGCATTTGTGAAACAATGAGCGAATATTTTCACCATAAGGGTTTAAGGCAGTGATAGATTCAGAGGGATTTCGTTCAAATGTCGGCATTGTGATTTGCAATAAGCAAGGACAGCTGCTCTGGGCGAAAAGAATAGGGCAGAGCGCTTGGCAGTTCCCACAGGGCGGTATCAAGCAGAGAGAATCGGTGGAAGAGGCCTTGTTTCGGGAGCTGGAAGAAGAAGTTGGGCTGTCTGAAGCGGATGTACAGATTCTTCATCAGACCGAAGACTGGTTGCATTATCGCCTTCCCGAAAACTTTATACGTCAACACAGCGATCCGCCGTGTATCGGGCAGAAACAGAAATGGTTTTTGTTAAGTCTTGAGAGCGACGATAGCAGAGTCGAACTGAGTAAAACTGGCAAACCAGAATTCGATGATTGGTGTTGGGTGAATTTTTGGTATCCGGTAGACCAGGTAATTGAGTTTAAAAGAGATGTCTACCGCAAGGCACTGCAACAACTCGAGACTCCGCTTACTAGCTATATAGGTAATCCTGTAGGCAATTGAGAAAAAGGCCGCATCATGCAGAAGCTTAAATAATTATAAGTAGAAGCATGACCATCAATATACCCAGTCCGCGCTCTGGAATTGGGGATCAAACTTTCAAGACCTATTGTAGTTGACGAATTATTATCGATTGCGCGAAACAGATTTGCGTCGATGGATTTGGAGTAAAAATTAATGCTTGAGCGATTGCGAAGCATTGTACAGAAAGTTAACGCAGCTAGAGATCTGCAGTCGGCGCTTGATATTATTGTCCGCAAAGTGCGCGAAGCATTGGACACGCAAGTCTGCTCTGTATTTCTATTAGACAGTGATATCAATGCACATGTATTGATGGCTTCTGACGGCCTGAATAAAGAATCAATCGGCCATGTTAGCCTGGAAGCCGGAGAAGGGCTTGTCGGCCTTGTTGCAAAACATGCGGAACCGATTAATCTACAGGATGCCTCTTTGCATCCAAGCTTTCACTATTTAAAAGATACCGGCGAAGAACTCTTTCATTCATTTCTTGGTGTACCCATTATCCATCACCGTTCTGTGCTGGGCGTGTTGGTAGTTCAACATGAAGAACGGCGACGCTTTGATGAAAGCGAAGAAGCTTTTCTAATTACACTTTCGGCACAGCTCGCTGGAGTAATTGCCCACGCCGAGGCAACCGGGGCAGTCGAAGGTATGAGCCCTTCCGGGCACAAGACTTCAGATACAGTTTTTCCAGGTGTCTCAGGGTCTTCCGGTGCCGCTATTGGGGAGGTCGTTGTTGTTTTTCCACTTGCTGACCTTAGCCAGATTCCACAACGCCACATACAAGATATCGCTAGCGAAGTAGAATTTTTCAATAGCTGTCTTGAGATGGTGAGACAGGACATGCGCAATCTGCATACCAAGTTAGCCGGGCAGGTAGCAGAAGAAGAGCGTCAACTCTTCGATGTCTACGTGCGAATGTTGGATGATGCGGCACTGGGTAATGAGATCGTGCAAAGGATAAGAATGGGCTACTGGGCTCAGGGTGCTCTTGCCTATGTTGCAAATGAACACGTGAGAACCTTCGAGGAGATGGACGATCCTTATCTGAGTGAGCGCGCCGTTGATATCAAGGATCTATGCGCGCGCATACTCTTCTACCTGCAAGAGAAGGTAGTTCAGGCGACGGAGTATGCAGAAAACACCATCTTGATAAGCGAAGAAATCACGCCGTCTATGTTGGCGGAGGTTCCAGAATCCAAATTGAAGGGCTTGGTTTCCGTAAAGGGCTCTGGTAACTCTCACGTTGCGATTCTTGCCCGAACTATGGGCATACCCACTGTGATGGGAGCGATAGATCTGCCCTACATACAGTTGCATGGTAAAGAAGTCATTATCGATGGTTACAAGGGCGAGGTAATAACAAACCCGTCGGATCAGATACGCACGCGCTATCTTGAGACGATCGAGGAACAGGATCAGCTAGATAGGGGTCTAGAAGGACTGATAGACCTCCCCTGTGAGACAGCGGATAACCATCGAGTGTATCTGTGGGTTAACACGGGGCTTATGACGGACGTTGTGCGCTCTCTGGATAAGGGGGCAGAAGGGATAGGATTGTTTCGAACAGAGGTACCGTTTCTTCTTAGCGAGCGTTTTCCAAGTGAACAGGAACAATATGAGATCTATCGTGAACAACTAGAGGCCTTTGCTCCAAAGCTAGTGACTATGCGCACATTAGATATCGGTGGAGACAAGTCACTAACCTATTTTCCAATAGTTGAAGCCAATCCTTTCCTTGGTTGGCGCGGGATTCGAGTCACTCTGGACCACCCAGAAATTTTTACGGCACAAATACACGCCATGTTGCGCGCTAGTGTTGGCCTTGAGAACCTTCAGATCATGTTGCCTATGATCAGTAATATAAATGAAGTGACCTCGGCACTGCAGCTTATTAAGAAGGCTTATCGGGACTTGATTCAAGAGGGAATCAAGGTCAAGTTCCCTCCGGTGGGCGTTATGATCGAACTGCCGGCTGCCGTCTATCAGACCCGTGCACTGGCCAAGTTAGTAGACTTCATTTCTGTTGGCAGTAACGACCTTACCCAATATCTACTGGCGGTCGATAGAAACAATCCGCGTGTGGCTAATCTCTATTCGGCCTTTCACCCTGCTGTGCTTGGCGCGCTGCAGCAAGTGGTGAATGGAGCGGCAGCTGAAGGCAAGCCGGTAAGCATCTGTGGAGAGATGGCGGGGGATCCAGGTGCGGCTGTATTATTGATGGCTATGGGATATGACGTGTTATCTATGAATGCTGCTTCGCTACTCAAAGTTAAATCTGTTCTGCGTAGTATCACATTGGAAGTCGCCGAAAAACTTTTAGAGGATGTGATGGCGATGGATGATGCGCAGATGATTCGCAGTGCCGTAGATTTGGCATTGTATAATGCGGGTGTCGATAGACTGCTGCGCTCGTCACGTACAAATTAAATAGCGCTTGTTATACCAATGATATGCCGTGACTTCACTTTTCTGCAGTGAAGCGAGCAATGTTATCCAATGAAGTTTACCGCACCGGTTTTCACGCAGTATTCGGCACCGATAATTATCAGACCCTTCTCGGTTACAAGATCCTGAAGTATGTCCGAGTCAAGATTCAGATCATTCACTGATGCATCGACGCGCTGGTTGTACCAATCGACAGCTGCTAACTCCTTCATTAGGTAAGTAATCGCTTTATGCATGACCCGAGTTTTGTCTGATAGCTCTTCGATTGGCTCATGATAACCGTCGTTCGCCATAGTTCTTTCCCGATAAATAATCCTATGAAGTGTTCTACCCAATCTATTGCAAACATACAGCAAGAGCTTGAGCCTACAAACACCTACACAGGCTGCGCCTTAGGTGCGGCGCATCGCCGTGGCCAGGGCATTGTGTCCGCCTTCTGCTAGCCGTTCTCTTACAGAAGTTTGATCACTTTCACTTCGGTTTTGACTGAGTTTGTACTTACACTGAATAGAAGTTATAGAGATCTCGATTCCAACGATGCCGTGCAACATCGAAGCCACATAGTCAGGTTTCCAGGGAGCGCTATAAGCAGACTCGTGTTTGTGCGTGAGAGCATTGACTACAAATTCTAGCCTCTCGGGGTCATGGAAGTTCTCAGCGACGCCTTCCAAGTGTACCGCCTGATAGTTTCAAGTCGGGACGCCGGCAGACTCATACCAGCTTGGGCTCACATAGGCATGGTCACCCTGCAGGGTGACCAAGATATTTTGCTTCTCTATTTGTTGCCATTGAGGATTTGCTTTCGCTAGATGCCCCAGGAGCTTCCTATTTTGAGCGTCGTAGAGGAAGGGCATATGTGTAGAGACTAACGAGCCTTCATGAGTAGAAATCAATTGGCCAAAGGAGTTCTCTTCAATAAAATTGCGAATAGACTCTTCGTCGCTGATGTTAAAGTGCTTGGGTATGTACATAGTGACCTCGTGATGGCCGTTGTTGATGGAAAGAGTGAGTCAATATGCAGAGTTGAGATAAGCGTTAGAGGGCGGGTAGCTGGTAGGAATGCCCCTGAGTCTTGTTCCCTAGATGGTCGAAGTTCTGTTCACTGAATCGCTTGTCACCGGATTTTTCGAAGATTAGGGCGGTGGAGCATAGCGTTCCATACTCCCTTTGGGGGTTCAGTATGAAAGCAGAAGACAGCTTGCGCTCGATCTCTATGTCGATTCCTGTATCAGGCAAGTCGGCGTCTGAAGCCTGTGATCTGTCAGCCATCATATCTATTAGCGCATCGGTATGCAGCATCTGGGGTGCTTCCATCAGAGACGACAGCACCTCTCGCCCCCTGTCTATCTTAGGCCAGGAGGAATTCAATAGGCCATTGGAAAGCCCAAAGATACCGGGCTCGAGTCTCCAGGCCTTCTCTTCCTGATTGTTCACATAGTAGAGGGAGTCGCTATCACCCACGAGCAGGTTATAGCCGGCGAACTGGTCGTAGCTTTCGGCTAGATGGGCACAATACTGCTGGGGAGAATCATCGCCCGCTAGAAATAGCCGTGTCAGATCGCCGCGAGAGCGGGGCCTACGCTCGGTCTGCGATGGATCTCGAATATTTGTTACAGCGGCGAACCGCCCACTACGGGTAATGCCCAGCCAGGTCCCGCCCGCCTGTAAATCTCTGCCAGCGAGTATCTGATTGCCGGATTCTTCATCTGTCCAAAGGCCGGCTTGGGCGGTTGGTCGGGCGAAGAGTTCGTCTCTATTGGCAGCAACTACGAGGGGGAAGAGGGGGTCCGCCTGGTAAGCAAAAATGATAAGGCACATTGTGGCTATGTTAGCTTCTCAGGAAGCGAATGGATAGAACGTGTCGCCTGCAAATTTGCCAAACTTTCTTGTCACGGGTTGAGTATAATGGATGCTTATCGGCCCTAAGGCTGTCTAATGCACACAGACGACACTAACTCATGCTGACATTTCCGCAGTTCGATCCAGTGGCGCTATCACTAGGCCCCATTAGCATCCATTGGTATGGAATCATGTATATGATTGCCTTCGGGGGTGCCTGGGCACTGGCAAGCTACCGCAGCAAACAGTCTCCGGGGGAATGGACCGCCGAGCAGATATCAGATCTAGTATTCTATGGGGCCATGGGTGCGGTGCTCGGTGGGCGCATGGGCTCTGTGCTGTTCTACAACTTTGATCGATTTATCTCCGACCCAATATGGATACTGAGGGTATGGGAAGGAGGCATGTCTTTCCATGGTGGCTTGCTGGGGGTACTTCTCGCATTCTTCCTGTATTCGCGCAGCATCAAGAAGGAATTCTTCGAAGTCATGGATTTTATCGCACCCTTCGTACCTTTCGGGCTGGGCGCCGGTAGATTCGGCAATTTTATCGGTGGCGAGCTCTGGGGCAGGCCGACCGAGGTGGCTTGGGGTATGGTCTTTCCTCATGTCGATGAGCTGGCAAGACATCCCTCGCAACTGTATGAAGTAGTTCTAGAGGGCGTAGTACTGTTTACTCTAGTATGGTGGTTCTCGTCGAAGCCAAGGCCGCGGATGGCGGTAACTGGCTTGTTTGCACTGGGGTACGGAAGCTTTAGGTTCTTTGTCGAATTTTATCGTGAACCCGACTTGCACCTGGGTTATGTTGCCTTCGACTGGCTTACTATGGGTCAAGTCTTGTCCGCCCCATTAATCATTGGTGGCGCGATACTAATGCTACTCGCCTATAGGAAGTCGCAGCCACAAGTAAATGCATTGTAAGTTTAATAAGACAAATTAGGATAAGTGACAGCGCCATGCAGCAATATTTAAATCTCTGTCAGAGAATCGTCGACGAAGGTGTCTGGATTGAGAATGAACGCACGGGCAAGAAATGTCTTACCGTCATCAATGCCGACCTTAGCTATGATGTGGCTGGTAACAAATTTCCTATCATTACTACGCGCAAGAGTTTCTGGAAGGCAGCTATCGCCGAATTACTTGGTTACCTGAAGGGCCTGGACAGCGCTGCCGATTTTCGTGGACTAGGCACGAAGTCCTGGGATGCTAACGCGAATGATAATGAAGCATGGTTGAATAATCCCGTACGCAAGGGCCAGGACGATATGGGGCGTGTCTATGGCGTTCAGGGTAGACGGTGGCAGAAGCCGGATGGGTCGACAATTGATCAGCTGAAGAAGATAATCGATAATCTCACTAAGGGTATCGATGATCGTGGTGAAATACTAACATTCTATAATCCAGGAGAGTTCGATCTGGGCTGTCTGCGTCCTTGTATGCACACCCATACGTTTTCATTATTGGGTGACGTTCTCTATCTGACCAGCTACCAACGATCTTGTGACGTTCCTCTGGGATTAAATTTTAATCAGATCCAAGTGTTTACCCTATTAGCCCTCGTCGCGCAGATCACCGAGAAGTCGGCGGGGCTTGCGTACCATAAAATCGTCAATGCCCATATTTATGAAGATCAGGTGGAGTTGATGCGTGATGTGCAATTACAACGTAAACCCTTTGCCCTGCCTAAGTTAAAGATAAACCCGGACATTAAATCGCTAGAAGATATTGAAACTTGGGTTAGCCTGGACGACTTCGAGGTTGAGGGCTATCAACATCATGACCCAATTGCCTATCCCTTCTCCGTCTAGCTACTTGTATTTCGTTTCTACTACCAAGGGCATTCATTTATGAAGCTCGCATTGATATGCGCCATGTCAGAGAATCGCGTTATAGGCCGTGACAACGGGCTACCCTGGCATCTGCCTGCAGATCTGCAGTATTTTAAGTCTACCACCATGGGTAACTGTATGATCATGGGGCGCAATACCTGGGAATCTATAGGGCGAGCGTTACCTGGAAGAAGCAGTATCGTCATCACCAGCAAGTCGGGATATCAGGCGGAAGGTGCCGAGCTTGTGGATTCGCTGGAACAAGCCGTGGCACTTGCCCAGACAATATCGAAATCCACGGGCAGTGAAGAGGCATTCGTGATCGGAGGTGCAATACTTTATCAGGCAGCCCTGCCCTTGGCTGACTCTATACACCTTACGCGAGTGCATGCCGTCGTTGAAGGCGATACCTATCTGGCCGAGTTTGATGAGGCAAACTGGAAAGAAGTTTCGCGGCAAGATTTTCAGCGCGATGAATCAAATAGCTATGATTACAGTATCTGTGTGTTAGAACGTACAGTCTAATATTCTAGTAACAAGGCTATAGTTTCTTCAGCAATACTTTTGATTTCCGCTGATAGTTGTACAGCTTCTGCCTCTGTTCGGGCAGGTCATTCAACTGCGCTTCCTGAAACCCTTTCCCCAAAAACCAGTGTGATGCAACCGTAGTCAAAACGAACAAGGTCTTTATGCCATCACTCTTGGCCTGGATCTCTAAACTGTTCAGTAGGCTATCGCCGTAACCATTCTTCTGGAAGTCGTTCTCGATAGCAATGCATGCAATCTCGCCGAAGCCTCCGCCAATCGGGTAGAGTGCGGCACAGGCGATAATGGATTCTTCCAATTCAACAACCTTGAAATTTTCGATCTCGGTTTCGAGTAGTTCTCGTGAGCGCTCTACAAGCGATCCGTTCTCTTCCAGAGGCTTAATCAACTGAAGTATGCCGGCTACATCTTCGATTGTTGCGGCGCGTAGGCTCTCGAAACTATCGCTACTGATCAGGGTGCCGTTTCCCTGTCGTGTGAATAATTCACGAATGAGTGCGCCGTTTTCTCTAAAGCTAATTAGATGGGAGCGATGCACTCGATTGGCATAGGCCCGCAGGCAGGCATCCAGTGCGCGGCTGATACACTGTGAATCTTCATCTAGCTTGGAGAGCTTGTCTGCGTAAAATTTCGCGTCCTCTTCACTCAGCGAGGCAACAAGGCCTCCCTCATCGTCTAGCACGCCTTCTGTTGGAACCATGAGAATCAATTTTTCTGCCTGCAGTTCGATAGCCGCCTCAGTTGCGACCTCCTCTGCGGACAGATTGAATATTTCTCCCGTTAGCGAATAGCCCAGATTAGAGAGCAGCACAATATTATTCTGCTCTAGCTGCCTTAAAATATCGGCGGAGCGGATCTTTCTGACCTTGCCCGTGTACTGATAATCGATGCCATCGTGAATTCCGATAGGCTTAGCCGTTACAAAATTGCCCCGGCAGAGTCGGACATCTGAGCCCTGCATGGGTGAATTGCTAATACCCATAGAGAAGAGAGCCTCGAGCCTCGCACTCTCTCCACCGACTATCTGAGTCACAGTCTCAATGCAGTCGGCCCCCGTTATACGGATATTTCTATGATACTGCGAGTCTTTGCCACTGGTTTCTAGAGCCGCCGAGATTTGCGGTCTGGCCCCGTGCACGAGGACGAGTTTGACGCCCAGGCTGTGCAGTAAGGTAAGGTCATAGATGACATTGGATAGATTCTTATCTGATAGAGCTTCGCCGCTCAATAGCACGACGAACACCTTCCCTCTGTGCGCATTTATATAGCTGGTCGAGGCGCGAAACCATTCGATCATACTCAGACTGTCTTGTTCTTTAATGTCCATGGTTTAGTTCCCTTTTGGCTGCTAGTACAGGCAGTGATGACGAATCATCTTGGTAAGTACATCCAGACACGGCTCTATCATATCTATCGACATATATTCGTCTGGCTGATGCGCCTGATCGATATTGCCGGGGCCCATAATTATGGTGTCCATACCTAATTCCTGCAGGAAGGGTCCCTCTGTGCCAAATCCTACGCTAATTCCTGCGTGCCCGGTCAGCTTCTCTGCGGTCTTTAGAAGCGCGCTGTTCTCATCGGCGAAGAATGCAGGGACACCGGTGAAGAGGGGGGCTAACTCGAATCGAATTCCAAGCGGGTCCATAAGGCTCGAGATTCGGTTCCTGATCTCTGCCCGGGTTGTTTCTATATGCATGCCCGGCATCAATCGTATATCAAACTCCAGCTCACAGTGCCCGCAGATTCGATTGGGGTTGTCGCCACCATGGATTACACCAAGATTGAGAGTAGGGTAGGGAATACTAAAAAGCTCACTGCTGTATCTCTCTTTCAATTCCTCTCTGTAGTGCATCAGATCAGAAATAACAGCATGCATCGCATCGAGTGCGTTGTTGCCAAGCGAGGGGTCGGAAGAATGACCGCTCTGGCCTAACAGGCGGACGGAATCCATCATGATTCCCTTGTGCGCCTTAACCGGCTGAAGACCGGTAGGTTCACCAATGATCGCAGCTCTAGCCTTAGGGCGTCCCATCGCGGCAATACTTCGAGCACCCTGCATAGACGTCTCTTCGTCTGCCGTTGCGAGAACTATAAGTGGCTCCTTGAAATTATTCTCAAGAAGCGGCTTAACGGCTTCCATGATAATTGGAAAGAAACCCTTCATGTCGGTAACGCCTAGTCCATACAGCTTGCCATTTTTCTCCGTCACATTAAATGGATTGACCGACCACAGTTCTTCATCGAGTGGGACTGTATCGGTATGACCTGCGAGAACCAAACCTCCGGGACCGGAGCCGAGCGTGGCTATGAGGTTGAACTTGGCTTTTTCGCTACCAGAAATAGGGATAATCTCGCAGCCGAATCCCAGCGCTTCGAATTGGTCAGCCAGATAGTCGATGACGGCTTTATTGCTCGTGTCGATATTAGTATTTGCAGAGCTAACACTCGGTAAGCTGACAACATCGTTGAGCTGCCTAAGCAGGACTTTGGAATTAACCGACACAGATTTTCTCCAGTCAATGATTTCTGAGAGTTAGGAGGGAGCGGAGAGCTTGGCAATCATGTCAGTTTTCGCTGCCATGATGAAGTCGTTGACATGTAAGCCGTTGATCTTATGAGTCCACCAGTAGACAGTTACCTTTCCCCATTCGGTCATAATCGAGGGGTGGTGATTCTCGCGCTCGGCAAGGTTAGCCAGCTTGTAGGTAAAACTGAAAGCATCTTTGAACTCCACGAAATGAAACTCACGGCTAAGTTTCTCTACACCGTCGTGAAAATCTCGTCTCCATGCTGGTATTTTAAGCAGCAGATCGTTTGCCTCTTCCTCGGTTACCAGTGGCGCACCCATTTGACAGGCTTCGCAGTGCTTCTCGTACAATTTTTCCATGGGTTTCCTTAAAGAAATTCTTGCAAGAGATTATTCAGTAGTCGATAGCCCTTGTCAGAGGCGGATATGCGACCTTCTTGCTTCTGCAGAAGTCGTCTTACGATAAGGTATTCTACCTTCTTTCCAATTACGCTAAAAGAGAGTCCGGTTCTAGCTTGAAACATCGACTCTGTAAAGCCGTGTCTACTGCGCAGGGCATTCAATAGGAACTCCAGGGCCCGATCGTCTTCGCTAATCTCGATATGTTTGAGGTCGTGATTAATGCAGCTCCTCAAGTAGTGATTTGGTTGCCTGTGCTTGAGCGTCCTCACAATCGTATCAGGTCCGTTGCCGGTCTCTAGTAGTGTGATTTTACCATGAGCGCCTGCTCCAATGCCGATGTAGTCGCCAAACTCCCAATAATTTAGATTATGCCGAGAGTGGCAGCCCTGCTTTGCGAAAGCCGATACCTCATAGCGTTGATAGCCCGAGTCTTGCAGTAGAGTGAGACCGGCCTCTTCTAATGTGTTCAATACATCCTCAGAAGGCAGTTTCGGTGGCCGCGCATAGAACACCGTATTGGGTTCGATAGTGAGTTGATACCAAGAGATGTGTATCGGTTCGAAATCGATTACGGATTTCAGATCGTCTAGAGCATCGGCCTCCTTCTGCCCGGGCAAGCCATGCATCAGATCCAGGTTGAAATTTTCGAAGCCGGCTCTTCGGGCATAGTCGATCGCCCGTTTAGATTCATTGGCCGAATGGATGCGGCCTAGATTTTGCAGCTGAAGGTCATTGAAACTCTGAATGCCGATGGACAGGCGATTTATTCCAGCTGCGCGGTAGCCAGAAAATTTCTCAGCCTCCGCCGTGCCGGGATTCGCCTCGAGGGTAATTTCGCATTCGCTGCTGAGTGTGGCCCCAGCTTGAATATGTAGCAGAAGTTTCTCGAAAGACTTCGCAGCGAACAGGCTGGGTGTGCCTCCGCCAATAAAAATAGACTGAATAGAGCGGCCTTCACAGAAGGCATAGTCACGGTCGAAATCCTGACAGAGAGTCTCAACGTAATCTGCTTCCGGCAAGCTAGATTGAACTTCATGAGAATTGAAATCGCAGTAGGGACACTTCTTCACACACCAGGGTATGTGGATGTAGAGACTTAGTGGTGGGAGTTCCAGCATTTTAATAACTGCGCGAGCGCTTGACCTCTATGACTGATAGCGTTCTTCGTTGCGGGGTCCAGCAGCGCAGAAGCGCAGCCGTGGCTTGGTACATAGAATAGCGGATCATAGCCAAAGCCATTCGCACCTTCTTCGGCGAATAGAATGCGGCCTTCCCAGGTGCCCTGGCAGATTAAAGGCATGGGATCTTTGTCATGACGCATATAGGTGATAACACACTGAAATCTCGCCGTACGTTCTGCCTCGGGAATGTTTCGCAATTCATGCAGTAACTTGGCGTTATTCTCTTTTTCGGCGGCAGCGCCATGGGAACCGGCATAACGCGCGGAATAGATGCCAGGCTCGCCGCCTAGTGCGTCCACTTCGATACCACTGTCGTCGGAAATCGCGGGCAGTCCAGTTGCGAGGCAGGCATGACGCGCCTTAATCAATGCATTCTCGACGAAACTAAGACCTGTCTCATCGGCATCAACCACCGCGAACTCCGACTGCGGTACCAGATGTACGTCTTTCTGTTGGAGAATAGCCTGTAGCTCAACGAGCTTACCTTTGTTGCCGCTAGCTAGAATTACTTTTCGCATGCTGATCTGTGGTCCCTGACAAGCTTAATCGGTGTTCTTGCTAATATGGTAGATCGCGATTTCACCCAGCAGGTTGGGCCAGGCTCGCATATACCAACTGCCCTGATGCTCCAGATCCACAACCGTTCTGGCCAGTATCTTAATGTTCTTCTCTGCGCATAGCGCATCGAAATCCTTTACCGTGCAAAAATGAATATTCGGCGTGTTGTACCAAGAATGCGGTATAAACTTCGAAACTGGCATGCGCCCTCGACTCGCCAGATAGAGCCTGCTCTTCCAGTTACCAAAGTTAGGGAAGGTAACGATACCGTTCTTGCCGATGCGCAGCATCTCATCGATCAAGTGGTCTGGTTTGCTGAGAGCCTGTAGTGTCTGCGCCAAGAGCACGGTATCGAAGCTCTCGGATCGAAAATTGGACAGGCCTTTATCAAGATTCTGTTCGATGACGTTAGTGCCATTCTCGAGACAATGTTGAATATTTTCTGCATCGATTTCCAGTCCGATACCATGAACATTTTTTGTTGCTTGTAGATAATGCAACAGGCTGCCATCGCCACAACCAAGATCAAGAACCTTACTGTTGGGTTGTATCCACTGCTGTATAATCTCCAGATCAGGACGCATTGCTTTCATTCTCCTGATGTACGCGCTGCAAATATCCTGACAGTGCTTTTACGTAGCGAGGGATTGGCAGCAAGAACGCATCGTGACCCTGGTCAGCTTCGATTTCGAGATAGCTAACTTCTCTACCCGCCTTTAACAAATCGTTGACGATTTCCCGAGATCGCTCCGGCGGAAACCTCCAGTCGGTGCTGAATGACATAAGTAGAAATTTGCAGTCGCTATTTTCAAAAGCTTTCGATAAATCCCCTTCGAAGTCCACCGTCGGATCGAAGTAGTCTAAAGCCTTCGTCATTAGCAGATAAGTATTGGCATCAAAGTTCTCGGAGAAGCGCTCACCCTGATAATGCAGATAACTCTCTACCTGAAAATCTACATCGAATCCAAAACTCAGTTTTCCCGAGCGCAAGTCTCTACCAAAATTTTCAGAGGTTTCCTGCTCGAAATCAGGAGCAGATTTGCCAAATTTAGCGCGCATCGCGCTATCCGATAGATAGGTAATGTGGCCAACCATACGGGCAAGCATCAAACCCTGTTTAGGATAGGTACCTTCCTCAAGATAGCGACCCTCACGAAAATTTGCGTCACTGGTGATCGAATGACGCGCCACTTCATTAAATGCAATATTCTGCGCGGATAATTTTGGCGCGGCTGCTATACAGATCGCATGACGCATACGCTCCGGATAACTAATCGCCCAGCGCAGCACCTGCATACCACCCAGGCTACCTCCGACCACAGCTGCCCATTCAGGAATTTGCATACGGTCCATCAGGCGCAGTTGGCTGTTTACCCAGTCGCGAACGGTGACTACAGGAAAGTCGGGGCCATAGTACTTACTGGTCTCTGGATTAATCGAGGCGGGGCCGGTGCTTCCTGCGCAGCCGCCTAGATTATTTAGGCTAACCACGTAGAAAAGATTCGTATCTATCGCCTTGCCTGGCCCGATGCAGTGATCCCACCAACCGGGCTTGGTATCCGCCTCGCTATTATAGCCTGCAGCATGATGGTCCCCGCTAAGTGCATGACAGATCAGTACCGCATTAGTCTTTTTGCTATTCAATGTGCCATAGGTCTCAACCACCAGCTCATACTCGGGCAATACCTTGCCGCTTCGAAGAGTCAGTGGCTCATCGAATTTGTAGACCTGTGGTTTTACCAGGCCGACCGAGTCTGTGGGTATCGAGTCTGTCATTATAAATTGGAGCCTAGATTATGTAAGCCTGTCCTCGACCATGTCTAAACCATCGGGAATAGTCAGGGGTTTTTTGATGCACAATCTTTTATGTCGGTTCGTCTGTCCGTTGACTATAGTTATAGCCGTTTGTTTGGTATGAAATTTCTTCGCCAAGAAACGGATCAGTTGTTTGTTTGCCTTTCCATCTGTCGGCGCGGCGCAGATTCGAATCTTGAGGCTCTCGCCTACCGGCCCAACTATTCTATCTTCGTTGGATTTTGGCTGAATGCTGCAGTCCAAGTATAAGGCATCTTGCTCCCATCTATAGTACATAGCGCAGACAATACCTACTCATAGACTTTAGGGAGAAATTGTTTAGATGCCAACGATAACCATCGCATGCTGTTGATTAATGCCGAAGGTAGAGAGAATGAAATTTTGAATAAGCTGAATAGCGATAAAAATAAAGATCGGAGAAAAGTCCAGCCCGCCCATTGGCGGAACTATCTTTCTCACCGGCGCCATAACCGGCTCAGTCAACTGCCAGACCAATAGTAGCAGCGGATGAGGGCTAGTGCTTCCCGAGAACATCATAACGAATGACATGATGATCGATGCCAATATTGCATAGTAGTAAATACTAATAATAAACAAGACTACACCAACGAATGCCCAGGTTACGATGGAGCCAACGCCTGGTATGGTACCGCCATAAAGAATAATCAGCATGCAGATCGCCGCAGCCTCGATCAGAAATGCCAGCACAAGCGTAGAAAAATCTATGCCTCTGTATCCCGGTATGAAGGTTCTAAAAACTTTGACCATAGGGTCTGTGATCTTTATCACCGCCTGAGAAACAGGATTGTAGAAATCTGCCTTTGCAACTTGCAGAAGGAATCGTAGCAATACGGCCAGTAAGTAAATTCCAACAATCGTGTTAAAGATTAATGCTGCAGAGCTTCCCATAATTCCCATGTCCAAAATATGTAAATTTCACTAAAGGAATAACTATTCCAACTAGCTGCTGATGTTTATTAGATACTACGTGTTATCTGTTTCTTCGGCCAGTTCAACAGAGCGTGTTCTGGCTGCATTCAGGGCCTTGGCCACTAAGCCTCGAAGATCACCGCTTTCAAATTGTAAAATGGCTTGCTCCGTAGTCCCTCCTGGAGAAGTTACGTTCTTGCGCAGAGTGGCAATATTGTCCTTGCTTTGCCGCGCGAGTGCTGCGGCGCCCGCTGCTGTGTGATAAGTGAGCTCTCTGGCCAACTCTTCACTAAGCCCCATCTCTTTGGCAGTGGCCTGCATGGCTTCCATGAAAAGGAAAAAATACGCAGGCCCGCTCCCGGAAACGGCGGTGACGATGTCGATGTCTGAATCCTTATCGACCCAGCTAACAAAGCCTACGGCACTCATTACATTCTCTGCTAGCTGCTGTTGCTCCTTTGAAACCCGCGAGTTGGCAAATAAGCCACTGGCACCCAAGCCAACGAGGGCAGGGGTATTCGGCATGCAGCGCACGATAGCAGCGGATTGCCCTAACCAATTTTCCAAGTGTGAGGTGGTAATGCCAGCGGCGATAGATATCAATAATACGGCTCGACCATTCAGATCTGCGGCCAATGCCTGACTGGCGACTTTCATTACCTGAGGCTTTACAGCCAAAACGATCACGTCGGCATTAGCTGCTATGTCGTGATTGCTACCCGCACGGATTCCACATTCGCTGGCAAGCAAGTTAAGCTTGTCGGCATCCAGGTCGCTGGCCCAGATATTCTGCGCGAGCGTGCTCTTGGCGATAAGGCCGCGAATTAAGCTGTTGGCCATGTTTCCCGCGCCAATAAAGCCAATCTTAGTGCTATTCAAAATTTCTCCTTGGCCAAGCTATTGCCTCATCGTAGCGCAGCAGGCGGCTTGAAACAGCGCATATTCTATCGTATTTACAGAGGGCTAGATAATTAGTTTGCCAGGCTTTCAATCACTGAAAAAGGCACACAGTCTGCTTAGTCGCGAGGGCCGAATATTGCTGTGCCTATTCGAATAAGTGTGGAACCTTCGGCAATGGCGGCCTCGAAATCATTGCTCATGCCCATGGATAGTGTGTCTAGCTGCGCATAGCGGGCCTTGATTCTGGCAAATTCGATCGCTAGAGAGCGGAATGATTGCCGTTGTGACTCGATATCGGGCAGAGCCGCCGGGATCGCCATCAGTCCGCGTAATCTAAGATTTGGTAGCGCCTCGATACTATCGCAAAGGGTCTGTGCCTCATCAAGAGCTACGCCGGACTTGCTGGCCTCGGCTGAAAGGTTAATCTGAACACAGACGTTCAGTTCTGGGCGGCTAGGGCCGCGCTGTTCGCTCAGGCGCTGAGCAATCTTTAGGCGGTCTACGCTATGCACCCACTGGAAATTTTCGGCAATGGGCTTGGTCTTATTCGACTGAATGGGCCCAATAAAGTGCCAGTTAGCGCGTATTGGAGACAATTTCTGTATTTTATCTAAGGCTTCCTGCAGGTAATTCTCGCCGAAATCTTGAATACCGGCCTCGCTGGCAGCAATGATGCTCTCTATCGTGTGTCGCTTGCTCACGGCCAGAAGTTTCACGCTGCCGATTGGGCGCTCGTATAGTTGCTCAAGCTCCCGTATTTGGCCGGTCAGCCGTCTAATATTTTCTGCTATGGTGGTCACGTGTTGAATTGATTTATGCGCTTGCCGGGTATGGGATATTCTCTAAAGGACAGGTACTATAGGGGAGGATGTGACTATTGGCTAGTGTTATAGGCATCACATAATCAGCTATTTTTCGATAAACACTAGAGCATCACAATAGAAAAATTATAAAGGCGGTAAGGAAGGCTAATTGATATTACAGAACTACTCGGATTCAGTGTAAAACAGGGTGCATCGGATTTACATATTACGGCTGGCATGCCTCCTCTCATTCGTGTCGATGGTGACATCCGACGAATCAATGTGCCGGAGATGGACCATAAGGAAGTGCACTCGCTTATTTATGAAATCATGAACGATAAGCAGCGCAAAGATTATGAAGAGTTCTTGGAAACCGACTTCTCATTCGAAGTACCAAATCTTGCTCGATTTCGTGTCAACGCTTTCATGCAGAACCGCGGCTCCGCAGCAGTCTTTCGAACTATTCCCTCAAAAGTTCTAACGATGGAACAGCTTGGCATGGGGGAGGTTTTTAGAAAAATCTCTGATGTGCCTAGAGGGCTGGTTGTAGTAACGGGGCCTACGGGTTCAGGTAAGAGCACAACGCTCGCCGCGATGGTCGATTACATTAACGAATCCAAGTACGAGCACATTCTCACCATTGAAGACCCTATAGAATTTGTTCATCAAAGCAAAAAATGCTTGGTGAACCAGCGCGAAGTTCACCGTGATACACATGGGTTTAATGAGGCGCTACGATCAGCCTTGCGCGAAGACCCTGACATCATTCTCGTGGGTGAGCTGCGTGACTTGGAAACTATTCGTCTGGCACTAACTGCGGCCGAAACCGGTCACTTGGTTTTCGGTACGCTGCATACTACCTCTGCAGCGAAAACGATCGACAGGGTTATCGATGTATTTCCGGCGGCTGAGAAAGATATGGTTCGATCAATGTTGTCAGAATCATTGCAGGCTGTTATTTCTCAAGCTCTCATGAAGAAACCTGGTGGTGGCCGAGTGGCCGCACATGAAATCATGATGGGTAGTCCGGCAATTAGAAACTTAATTCGTGAAGATAAGGTTGCACAGATGTATTCAGCGATTCAAACGGGTGCTGGTATGGGAATGCAGACATTGGATCAGTGTCTGAAGGATCTGTTGGCGAAGGGTATGATAACGAGAGAAGAGGCGAAGCTTAAGGCGAAGATGCCGGAGTCTTTTTAAGCTCGTCTTTGTGACTGCCTGGTGCTATTTATTGGCAGCCAATTCAGAGAACCAATTTTGTAAAATAATCTGAGCTGCTATGTCATCTATAGCAGCTCTTTTTTTTGAGCCCCAATTCTCCTCCAGAACCTGCTCGGCGGCCTCAACAGAAGAGAGTCGTTCGTCCATTCCGTAACTAGGTTTGTTGAAGCGGCCATTGAGGCGATTGGCAAACTTTACAGCTCTGACCATTAGATCACTCTCGCTGCCGTCGAGATTGTAGGGAAGGCCCACCACAAATAGGTTTGGCCTCCATTCGGCTATCAATGATTCGATCTCGGCCCAGTCCGGAATGCCATCTCTAGCTCTCAAAACACAGATAGGTTGCGCCGTGCCGGTGAGACTCTGGCCAAATGCCACCCCTATGCGCTGCGTGCCATAGTCAAAGCCTAGGGCAGAGATTGGTTCGTCATTCTTGGGAAAGCTGTTTAGGATCAATTGCCGTAGCCGAATTGTGTGAGTTCAGGAATGACCAGCGGCTGGTGAAAGGTGCTGCAGATCCACCCCTAAGAGTGACGCCGCGCGCTGGGTCTTCTTCGCATAGTCGCTGGAAAAAATTAGATCGCTGTTTGCGGGAACCGTAAGCCAGGCATTCGCACTAATCTCCTGCTCTAACTGACCGGCTTCCCAACCTGCACAACCTAGCGCGACGACGTAGTTTGCAGGACCATTGCCATGGGCGATATCTTCCAGGATAGATTTCGATGTGCAGATACTGATGCCATCTGCTACTGATATTGAAGACTCCCAAGCTTTAACCGCATCATGGATAATAAAGCCTTTATCTTGCTCCACCGGCCCGCCCGCCAGAACGGATCTTTCTCGAAAAGGGCCGTCCGCTATAGTGCATTCGATCTGCAGTTCATCGAATATGTCGGCGATGCTAGCCTGCAATGGCTTATTGATGACTATGCCTAGCGCACCATCGTCGTTGTGTTTCCACAGGTAGGTTAGAGTGTTCGCAAAAAAAGAGTCCGCCATCTGCGGCATTGCGATCAGGAACTGATTCTCTAGGTAGTTTGGCTTGCTGGTTTCGTTCATTGGTCCGAATGCTGGATTTAGTTACTGAGTAACTCTAAAAGCTGGTTAGTGCGTTGCCTTCATGGAAGCGCCAGGTGCGTATAATTTCCAGTATATCAGCTTCGGCGCGCATTGCCTCAGGAAACGGATCGAACGGGGCGGCCATATTCACAATTTGAACGGCAGCTTGGTCAAGCACGCTATGGCCCGAAGACTGCAGAATTTGTATCTCTGAGACTTCACCATTAGGGAATAGTGCTACTAACATTCTAAGGTTACCGTAGAGCCTTTGTATTCTCGCTTCGTTGGGATAGTTGATATTGCCGACGACTTCTATTCTTCTGCGCCAGCTATCCAAATAGAGTGCGTCATGGCTTTTCTTTGTAGAGGCCGATGAAATCGTGTATTTCCTGGGCCGCTTGGCGTAGACCTGTCTTTGCAGATCTAGTTGTGCCTGTAAGCTGGCGATTGCGAGACTTAGATCATCTGGTGTGGATTGATCGGATAGGAGCGTATCTTCTTCAGGTTCCAGTTCATCCAGCTGTTGTTGTACTTTTTGTTCATTCTGGAACGAAGAGATAACTGCGATGTCCTGAACCTCAATCTCGTTAACTATTTCCTGTGCCTGTGGAACGGGAACGACCTCCTGAATCACATCGGCATTGAAATCAGATTTGAAAGGAGTGCTGGGTGCCGCAGCACTATCGAGTGCGCCACTACCTATTTGATTCTCTTGCGCGAAAAAGTCGGCTTCATCGGGAGCGAACTCACTGCGGTACTGAGCCATAGTTATTTCAAGAGCGGGTTCGCTATTCAGTTCTTCCAAGTAGGTAAAACCCACGCCCAAAATTATGATCGCATGAACACATGCCGAGAGAAAAACAGTAAAGCCAAAGCGCTCTCTGGATAGTTCCTCATCGCTGGTAGCCATGTATCTGCCTTATAAAAGATATTGCTGTACTCAAGCTATTTCTAGCTTCGCCTGGATACAATCCATTAAGTCGCCAGCAATGTCGAGGTTGAACGCTTTGTCTATCTCGCGTATGCAAGTTGGGCTGGTGACGTTAATCTCGGTTAGATAGTCGCCTATCACATCGAGCCCTACGAAGAGTAGATTTTTTTCTCTGAGAACAGGGCCAACCTGCTCACAAATCCAGCGATCCTTCTCGGTTAGCTCTTGTGCCACACCACTTCCCCCGGCCGCCAGGTTGCCTCTGGTTTCTCCTGATGCCGGAATTCTGGCGAGGGCATAATCTACTGGTTCGCCATCGATCATCAAGATACGCTTGTCACCATTGACGATATCAGGGATAAACTTCTGCGCCATGATTTGTTGTCGACCGTTATCAGTCAGTGTTTCTATTACGACACTCAGGTTAGGGTCGCCGACCTTAACGCGAAAAATCGAAGCACCCCCCATTCCATCTAGTGGCTTGTATATTACGTCTTCGTGCTTTTCGTGAAATGCCTTTAGCTTTTCTTGCGAGGATGCAACGACTAGCGGTGGGCAGCATTGTGGAAATTGAGTCGCGAACAATTTTTCATTGCAGTCACGTAGGCTTTGCGGATCATTTACGATCATCGTCCCTTCGCGCTGTGCCTGCTCAAGTAGATAGGTGGAATAGATATAATCTATATCGAAAGGAGGATCTTTTCGCATGAGTATTACATCAAGATCGGATAGTGCGATGTCGGTCTTACTGCCTAGACTAAACCAATCATTTTCATCGTCTCTAACCGAGAGAGTTTGAATCGTTGCACGACATTGACCCTGATCCAGATACATATCGGATTGCAGCATATAGTGGATGATCCAGCCGCGTTTCTGAGCGGCCAGTAGCATGGCTAGTGTTGTGTCTTTATTAACAGTAATGGATTCTATCGGGTCCATCACCACACCAAGTTTTACACCCATTTGTTCTATCCTGTAGTAAAGCTGCTGCAGTAAGGAGGCTAATTGGGGTCGACTGAACGTATTAAGTGAGGTACAGCCGCCGTGATTCAGGGCGAAATAATATCTCACTTTATCTTTAGATGCGACGTCCCAAGGCTGGGGTTTAGAAAGCTATAGAGAGGAGACGCAATGATTTTTCAGGTTCTTCACTAAAGCCGCTATAATGGCGTCTTATTTCAAGGCAGTGATGTAAAGTGAAAGTATTCGGCATGGCATGGGGTATCGGCGGGGTAATATTATTGCTGAGCTTCGCTATATATAGGCTAGCACCAATAGCTCTAGAGCTGGAAAATTCCCCGATGTCGGCATTTCACTGGTTTGCGCTTTGTTTTAGCGTGATCTATATGGCTTATGCGGAAGGATACAAGGGATTTCATCGTGCCTTTGCGCCTAGAGTGGTGGTGCGGGCCCGATACCTTGCTGCCAACCCTAGGCCAATACATGTTCTGCTCGCGCCACTTTTCTGCATGGGCTATATCTATGCCACTAGAAAGCGCCAGATTCTCTCCTTCGCCCTTACAGCTATGATTATCTGTTTCGTGCTTATCGCGCGCAGTTTGCCACAACCCTGGCGAGGTATCCTTGATGCGGGCGTGGTCGTAGGTCTGTGCCTGGGTATCGCCTCTATCGCCTATTTCCTAATCCTGTCGCGTAACGACCCCGGTCGGCTCTCAATCTCAGCGGAAGTGCCAGGTGAAAGCTAAGGACGCACTGGCGGAGAAAGATCCCGCTGAATCGGGTAGTTGCGCCGTGGTAGTGACCTATAATCCTGATGTAACCGCACTCCTGAAACTGGTCAGCCAGCTCAATAAAGAAACCGACTTCATCGTCATCGATAATGGCTCAGAGGCCATCGATGAAATAGCTGATTCCATTATGGTCTATGAGCGTTGCGTCGAGCTGATGCGCCTTGATGGAAACGAAGGTCTGGCAAAGGCTCTCAATAAGGGTATTGCCTGGGCACGCGCAGAAAATTATGACTATGTCTTTCTGTTCGATCAGGACAGCAGCCTGTGTGACTTATTCGTGAGGCGTATGCTCGCAGCCCACAAAGACGCGAATAGCTTCAGCGCTAAGGGAATCGCCGCAATAGGACCTCGAATTATCAATCCCCAGACTATGCGACAGACACCGTTCAAATTATTCAGCAAGATTTTTCTGCGTTCAGACAGGTGCTTCGCTGGCCAAGAGAAACACTTTATTGCGGATTTTCTGATTACTTCTGGCTCGCTGTTATCTCTTGATTGTATCGATGAGGCTGGGGACATGAAGGAAAGCTACTTCATCGACAATATCGATTTGGAATGGTGTTTTCGCGCCAAGTCTTTGGGCTTCGATCTCGTTGGTACCGATGCTGCCGTGCTCTATCATGCCATAGGTGAACGCAGTTCTAATCCTTTGGTGAAGGCGGGGTTGATCGCACAGCATAATCCTTCGCGTACATACTACTCCAGCAGAAATAGAATACACCTGTACAGCGCGCCATACTCGCCGTTGGGATGGAAACTTCGAGACATGATTCGCTTCACCTTGAAAGTGGTTTGGTTATTGCTATCTTCTCCACAGCGCAGGGAATATTTCCAAAATATTCGTTCCGGAATTCGTGATGCGAAGACCATGGCGTAGGTGCAGATGAGCAATCAAACAAAAATAGCGGTACTGCTTTCCACTTACAACGGTGAAAGGTTTCTCGGAGAGCAACTTAATTCGCTTCTGGCGCAGTCATATTCCAATTTTATTCTGGTCGTACGTGACGATGGTTCATCCGATGGGACCGTAGCCATATTGGAAGGCTATGCGCTGGCGAACCCCGGCCAGATACATTTACTGCCGCGCGATGATGAGAACAAAGGAGCCAGTGGCGGCTTTGCTTTTCTTATCGACTACGTGCTTCAGAACAAAACCGCTATAGGGCTAGAGTCTGCCTATATGATGTTTTGCGATCAGGACGATACCTGGTTCCCGGATAAGATTGAGAAACAAGTAGCAGCCATGATCGACGCAGAAGCAGATGGCGACTCGGCACAAGCAGTACTAGTACATAGCGATCTCGAAGTCGTTTCGGAACAGAATACGGTGATAGCGAAATCTTTGATTCGCTATCAAGGCTTGGAAATTGAGAGAAACAGTTTTGAGAATCTTGTGATTAGCAATCTAGTGACAGGCTGTACGGCGCTGATCAACGAGGCCCTGGCTGCGAAAGCATTACCGATTGCGGCTAATGCGATTATGCATGACTGGTGGTTGGGCTTGATAGCCGCGGCGTTCGGCAGGATTGTCTATATGGATATGCCCTTGGTGCACTATCGCCAGCATGGTAACAACACGATTGGGGCTAAGGAATTTACCAAGGTGTCGGCCGTCAATATGTCGCTATGGCGCAGAATACTGACTCGCAAACCCAACGATCACCTGGTCGAAGTAGCTATTCAGGCCGCCGAGTTTCGCCGCTGTTACGGTGCGCAGTTGTCTGCCAGGCAGCGCTTAAGCCTGCGGCTGTGTTCCGGCATGGGGATTAAGATCGGTATTGTGCAGCGGCTGATGTACCGCTTAGCCAGACGCTTCTGATGTCTATCTAAAAAGCCCGGCCAGATTATTGCGAAAAGTTTCCTCGGAGCAATCATCAACTATTGCCTTCAAGCCTGCGCTGCGAATATCTGCCCAGAGCTTTTCTTCCTGATATAGCTTTATACACTGCGCCGCATAATCCTTGGGCTTGTCCGCTATCAATAACTCTTTTCCATCCTGCCAGCCTAGCTGCTTTGCGAGTAAGGCGGTGGTTACCGACGGCAAGCCCTTTGCTGCCGCCTCGTGAACCTTGTGAGGGATGCCCGCAGCGAAACGAGTCGGTGCGATAAACACTCTGCAGTTGTTATACATCTGATCGATGGAGTCCAGTCGGCCGGTAAAATTAATGCTGGGCTTGCTAATTGTTGCCAGTGAAGGTGCCGAGTTATCGCCGACCACATTCAATTGAATGCCCGGGATTGCCTGTTCCAAGAGAGGAAATACGTTGATGAGAAACCAGAGCAAAGAATCGACATTGGGCGAGCCCTCGTCACGAAGCGCACCGACAAATAGCAGGCCATCGCGTTGTTTGAAGTGATTACTGCCGGGTTCACTCGCGATAGTATGGCCCAGCACTATGGTATTCTTGTAACCGTGGTGCTTGAAAATCTCGGCTTCGTTATTCGATACGGCAACAATCTTCTCAGCGAGTTTTGATTGTTCTAGTTCCTTATGGATGAGCTCCTGCTGATCTTCCGTTGACAGTACCTCGCCTAGAAATCCCATGCGCAGTATCTCTCTAGGGGCTGAGACTGCCTCGGCGTCATAGATGATCTTCGCTTCGCCCAGCAGGTCTGGGTCCAGGCTCAGGCAGTGATTGAAAAATTCCATGTTATGTACACGGCTCACTACCACAAATTGATAGAAGTCTTTACGGGCATCGAGAAACGAGATTAGTTCGTCGTGGCCACAGTCCAGGATGACTTCTATATTATTGGGGAGAGTTGTATAGACGTCTTCCCATTTCTCCTCCGGAAACAGCAGAGGGTAAAAGCTGATGTTGAAGTCCATCTTGCTCAGTTCATAAAGCAGATTAGAGCAGCGTGGGTAGCCCGCACCGAGGCTTGGGTGTGGGACGCGATCGTCTATGACGAGTATGTTGGGAAAATTATTGCGTGTGCGGGCGCGAAGAATATTGGCTGAATCATTGGCGAACTGTCCGCTAAGAAATTCGGCATGTTTGGCGCAGAGCACTTCTCGATGCTCGGCTTGCAGTTTTGTTGCACCGGTAAGCCCGCCGGAACTGGCGAACTCATAATGAGTTATCTGAGAGTTGGGCACGTAGACAATACGCTTTCCCTGTTTCTGAAGCCGAATACAGAAGTCGGATTCTTCATAGTAAGCAGGGGCATAGTCCAGGTCGAAGCCATCCAGTGCTTCGAAACTGCTGCGCCGGAAAAGCAGAAATGCACCAGAACAGTAGTCTACGTCCCGTTGATACATGAACTCATAACTCTGGGGTGACTTTCCGCGGCCATATCCCAGGCAGGCTCCATCGTTCCAGATAATACTGCCGGCTTCTTGAGTGCTGCCATCGAGTAGTTTTATCTTGGCTCCAACCGCGCCCACTGAATCATCACCGTCAATAACCGCCAGCGCATTAGTTAAAGAGTCTCTCTCAATCAGGGCATCGTTATTGAGAAGAAGGATATAATCGCCAGTAGCGGCGTCAGCTGCTTGGTTTACGGCCTTCACGAAGCCAAGGTTCTCGGTGTTGCGAATGACGCTTGCTCCATCGATAGCATCGAGCAAATCAGTGGTCGCATCTGTTGAATTGTTGTCAACGATGATGAGTTCGTAGCTGACATTTGCATATTCAAGCAGGGATTGCAGACATAGAAAGCTGAGGTGGGCCTGCTGATAGAAGACCAAAACGATGGATAGTAAAGGTGCCTCGGGCTTCTCGAACTGGAGTCTTTCGGAGCCTGCCAGAAACTTCGCAAGGGCAGCCTTAGCCGAGTTATCAAGTCTTTGCTTCTCTCGATGCTGACTCTCGATCAGAGCTTCTTCCTGTGCCGGGAGCTGATCTGCTGCTGGTTTGGTATTGGGCCTAGGTTTCTCGGCGCCGGGAATTATCGCATTCCTTAACCAGCGCAGCGGGTAAGTCATCCGCCAGAAGATTGAGTTCTCCACCATATCCAGCGCGTTCTGTAGCCGGCCTGCGTGTGCTTCCAGATTCTTGTAGTCACTTTGTAGATTGCGGAAGTAGTCCTGAGTCTCCGCTAGTGCGGTGGCGGCGGAGTACATATTTCGCATCTCTTTCGAGCTAGAGCGGGATGCGCTGTCTTGCAGATATAGCGCATCAGCGGCCGCTTTCACTATATCGGTAAGCGCAGCGTCCGGGCTCTGGTTTTGCAGTGCCATCTGCTTAATGTGATCGGGAATTCCGGAGACGAAGGAGCGACTCATAAGCCTTATCCGCCATCGAAATTGCATGAAGGCGTGTTCCTTCAGAGCGCGCTTTCGGTTCGCGGGTAGTTCATCGCTGAGCCGGGAAACCGATTCGTGATGGATCAGGGTGACAGCGGGATGGCAGAGGACCGGCAGACCCTTGTCGGCAAGGCGCAGGCATAGATCCACATCGTTGTACGCTACGGCTAGCTGATCTTCGTTGAACCCTCCCATGCGCAGAAATAGTCCTCTGCGCATGACCAGACAAGCTGCGGTAACAGCGTCTACGGCATAGGGCTGTGTTATGCCAAGCTTGGTGAGAAAGTCACTGTCTTCACCGACCGCGATATGTTGCGCTATGGTCTTTGCATCTAAGGCTATGCCGGCATGTTGAATGTGTGAGTCGGGATACAGTAGTGTGCATCCGACGGCACCGACCTCATCTATTGCCGTAACACTCAGTAGTTTACCAAGCCATTGTGGGTCTTTTATTTCTATATCGTTGTTGAGAAAACAGACGGTGTCGCTCAGGCACTGCTGCGCAGCAAAATTATTTATCGCAGAGAAATTGAATGCCTCGTTCCATTCGAGAACTCGAACATTCGGTCTGGCATTCAGGGAGCTTAGATAGTCTTTGGTTTCAATCTCAATGCTCTCATTGTCGACGATGACTATCTCAATTGAATTGGCATCCTCGCTTGCGAGGATACTCTCGATACAGGGCTTGAGAAAGTTGAGTTTGTCTCTGGTAGGTACGATGACGGAACAGACTGGAGTTGCGGTTTTCTCACCGCTATTGACTGGCTCTTTAGATTCCATGACTACCGATCCGAATCCGAACTGTCTGCATCTGATAGCTTGTCTGTGGAGAGCGCGCGACCCATTCGTCTGACCGGTCCCATTAACTTCCAGCTCGTGGAGTCGTAAATAGCATTGAGTCTTCGCTCCAACTCGGCGACATGCTTGGTCTGTTGGGCGACAAGCTTGGTCTGTTGGGCGACATGCTTGGTCTGTTGGTAGATATGCTTGGTCTGTTGGTAGATATGCTGCGCTTGTTGTTCACTATGAGTTTGTAGCTGATCCAGTTGCGATCTAGACTCTGCAATCTGTTGGTCGAGTTCATTTATCTGCATACCTCTTTTGTTAACTTCATGCTGTAGCTCGGCATTCCTCTTCAGTTCTGCGTGAATCTGAGCGTCTTGCTCCATCAGCAGAGCCGACTGGTCGAGTTGGCCGATGAGTGCGTTTACCTTCTCGCCGGTCCACTGGGGCAGCCACTTCTCGAAGATCGCGGCGCGGGCCTTTCCTAGGTCGTTGTCTGCCTGATAGCGCAGGCTTACATCTGCAACTGCAGTATCAGAGTCGCCGCCCTCTCTATAGAACGCCGTAATCACATCGACATGTTTAAAGCTTGTGTGCTGACTGAGTTGTATCCAGAAATCCCAGTCTTCATAGATATCGAAGGCCTCATCGAAGCGGCAGCCTTTGTGCAACAAGGCGCTATCGAAAAGGATAGCGTGTATCGGAATATAATTGTCTCGCATCAATAGAATAGGATCGAAGTCTTCTCTGAACACATAGTCTAGCGATCCGCCCGCTGCATCGGTCTTCTGAGTGCTGCTATAGACTGCGCCAAACTCGTTGCGGCCTTCTAACGTGGCAAGTAGCTGACTGATGTGATCCGGTGCGATCCAGTCGTCATCGTCCAGAAATTGAATGTATTTACCATGGGCTGCATCCAGTCCTGCATTCGCCGCCTGCGAACGGCTGAGAGGCTTTCCGGTAGTCACTAATTCAACTGGCCGGTCGCCAGTGGCGCCTGCAAAGTCGAGTGCATTGCTACCTGCGGCATCCACCAGAACGATTTCTATATTGGAATAGGATTGTGCTGCAATAGACTGAAGCGCCTGCTGTAGTTCGGCACGACCGAGAGTTCGGCAGATTATTGAAACCTGATTGTAACTTTCAGCTGGACTTTCAGTAGACATACAGACAACCTCTGCTCAAGCCCCATGGCACGCCAAAGAGTTTACTGTGCGGTTTCGCTTAGTTGCTTGTCGAGGACAGCGCCGACTACATGACCAATAAAATCGAGAAACAGGGTGTCCAGATTCACATTGAAATAGTTGTCAGAGTTATTTCCAAACGCGATCAGTGCTAACACCTCGCCATTACTTATTACAGGACACAGTGCCGTTGACTTGATGTTGTTGTCACTGGCAGGGAAGAGGTATTGAGTCTGTTCCTTGCCTATCGGGCCGCAGTGAGTTCGTTTCAGGCGAAATACATCGGCAAATCGTTCTTTAAGATTGTCTTCAGCTTCGAGTCGTACCGAGTCGGAAACTTTTAGTCCCTGCCTAGCGACCATTATGACCTCGCAGGAATCGATGTTTGCTTGATTGGACAATTGATCTTGAGCAACATCGGCAATCTCAGTAATGTCTTTCGCTCGTAGTAGGGCTAATACCAAATTACGCGTTGTATCAAAAAGCTGATCGTTATTGCGTGCATTCTCAAGGAGGTTATTCAGTTTTTTTCGTGCGTCGATTCCTCGATCTCTTAAGATAGTAACTTGTCGTTCTAATAAAGAAATAGCATTGCCGCTTTCATGTGGAAGCGAAAGATCTGCGAGCAAGTCTTCTTGCTCAATAAAAAAATCGGGGTTAGTTTTCAGATAGCTGGCTACGTCATCTGGGGAGAGCTTGTTGCTGCTCTCGGTCTCAATTTTTTCAGCTGCCGAATTATCGCTGTTCATATCTGAATTGTCCCCTCATAAACTGTAGTGGCTGGTCCTGTCATAAAGACGGGAGAACCGATTCCGAGCCATTGAATAATAAGTTCGCCGCCGCGCAATTTGACCCTGACGGTATCATCTAACAGACCCTGTAAGCAACCGGCCACTACCGCCGCACAGGCCCCAGTGCCGCAGGCTAGTGTCTCGCCAGCGCCGCGCTCATAGACGCGTAATTCAATAGACTTTCTATCTAACAGTTGCATGAAACCCACATTACAACCTTCGGGGAAATCCGGATGTGAACCAAGAGCTGCCCCTATCTCTTTTACGGCTGTTTTGCTTAGGTCTTCAACTCTAATTACGGCGTGGGGATTACCCATGGACAAGGCGCAGAAATCTACTGACACTGAATTACCCGAAACAATGAGTTGGCGAGAATGCACTACGGCATCGCTGCTAGTGAAAAAGGGAATGTCACTCGGCTCGAACACCGGCGCTTCCATGTCGACACGCACCTGGCCATTGTCGCTTATTGTCAGTGTGAGCAGTCGATTGACCGTCTTTACTACGATACTGTCCTTGTCGGTCAGGCCCTTGTCTGTTACATATTTAGCGAAGCAGCGGGCACCATTGCCACAGTGCTCGGCTTCCTGCCCGTCGATATTGAAGATGCGATAGCTGAAATCGATATCTGCCTCTGCGGCTGACTCAATTACCAGTAATTGATCGAAACCAATGCCGAAGTGTCGATTCCCGAGCAGTGAGATCTGTTCCGTGCTCAGGCTATATTCATTGTCTAGATTATTCAGCACAATGAAGTCGTTGCCCAGGCCATGCATCTTTGTAAAGTGAATATCCATAATTTGACTCAGCTTGGCAGGCATGTCTCCAGTTCGAGTAGGTCTTCTAAAACTTCGCGCCGCCTAACAAGGTGCGCGATAGAGCCATCGACCATGATTTCCGCAACTCGCGGGCGCGTATTGTAGTTTGAACTCATTACAAAGCCATAGGCACCGGCGGAGCGCACTGCCAATAGATCGTTTGCAGTCACTACCAGCTCTCGGTCCTTGCCAAGGAAATCGGCCGATTCGCAAATCGGTCCAACGACGTCATAGTTAAGCGCGTCGCCCTCCCGCTTAATCACCGGAATGATCTCCTGCCAGGCGCTGTAGAGCGCGGGTCTCAAGAGGTCGTTCATAGCTCCGTCTACAATCGCGAAGTTCTTGTGTTCGGTATTCTTAATATACTCGACTCGGGTAACGAAGATGCCAGCATTGGCAGCGATAGAGCGCCCCGGCTCAACCATCAGCGTAAGTCCGCGGTCAGCAAAGCGACCCTTTACCGCCGCTATCAAATCACGGGGCAGTGGAGGATTCTCGGCGCCGTAGCTCACTCCTAAGCCGCCGCCCATATCGAAGTGATTGAGGCTGATGCCTTCTTCGTTGAGATGGTCAACCATGGCGAGCAATCTATCGATCGCATCAAGATACGGCTCCACCGAGGTAAGCTGTGATCCGATATGGCAGTCTATGCCTGCTACCTTGATGCCTTCCAGCTGCGCAGCCGTCCTGTAGACTTCAAGCGCGCGGTCCGTTGATATGCCGAACTTGTTCTCCTTCAGGCCTGTGGATATATACGGATGGGTACCGGCATCTACATCAGGATTCACTCGCACGGATATGGAAGCGGGCAGACCCAGCCGAATCGCCACTTCGTTCAGGCGGCTAAGCTCTGCCTCGGATTCGACGTTAAAACAGAGGATATTGGCCTTAAGAGCCTGTTCAATCTCGGCTACGGTCTTGCCTAGGCCGGAGAAGATAACTTTCGCCGGATCGCCGCCTGCCTGTAGCACGCGACTAAGCTCGCCACCGGAGACAATATCGAAGCCAGCTCCCATGCGAGCCAGAACATCTAACACCGCCAGGTTGGAGTTCGCCTTGACCGCATAGCAAATCATATTGGGCAGCCCGGAAAGCGCCTGTTCGTAGGCTCCGTAGTGCCGCTCAAGGGTAGCTCGAGAGTAAATGAAGCATGGCGTGCCGTGCTGTTTCGCGATATCGGCAACGGCCAGTTCTTCCGCGAAGAGCGCATCACCTTTGTAATTGAAATAGTCCATTCGTAGTTGGAGTCCATTTTATGAGGGCCGCAGGGCCCTATGAGCTATTTGCCCGAGACGAAATTCGAGGCAGTGAACGCTGACGGTTCGGGGCGAGTAAGACCGCCTTTCTGTCCACAATAGCTAAGGCTTAGCGTCAGGCCTATTAGGGCTAGAAGGGCAAAGAGTCTGTTGATTTGAATTTTCATTGGGCGTATCGGTATCGGATTAGCCGGAAAGTCGCGATTATAACGCCAGCGCTACTAGAAACACAGGCTAAATTCCCGTCAAGGCAGGGGTCTGCATGGCTAGTGTCCGGTTGGAGTATTGCCTGCTTAGTCTAAATTACTCGTTTTCTGTTTTCCAATCCCCTGGCGATCTACCACTGTTTTGAAATTCGCATGCGACAGGCAAACTGACACGGCAGTCTTTCATCGATTTACTTTTTACCCTGTGTATAGTCCGGTTTGGACCTTCCAGCCTTGAAAAATAGAGGCAACGTGCCTATATTTGCCCAACACATTTTGCGGCATTTCACTGCAATCCCAATGAGAGCTGCGGATGGGCCGTAAAGCATTGCAGCCACTCCTGCAAAACACACTTAGAATGCAACAAACTCAGGGTCTGAAAGTAGATGATTGAAATTACTAATTTAACAAAAAACTTCGACCAGTTTACCGCCATTGACGACCTGACCTTCACCGTGAAGGAAGGTGAGGTCCTCGGCTTTCTCGGTCCCAACGGCGCCGGTAAGTCCACGACTATGAAGCTAATCACTGGTTTCCTTTCTGCTAGCCATGGCACGGTAAGTATTGACGGATTCGATATCAGCGAGAACCCAATCGAGGCCAAGTCGCTCATGGGCTATCTGCCGGAGGGAGCTCCCTCCTATGGCGACATGACTACCTTGGAGTTTCTCAACTTCGTCGCTCAGGTTAGAGGCTTTAGAGGAGAAGAAATTAGTCAACGCGTGCAGCATGTGTTGGATGAGGTAGAGCTTAATTCTGTTAGCCAACAGACTATTGAGACGCTGTCCAAGGGTTTTAAGCGACGGGTAGGTCTGGCGCAGGCAATCATGCACGATCCCAAGGTGCTAATCCTGGACGAACCGACCGACGGCCTCGACCCAAATCAGAAACACCATGTTCGCGAGCTCATTAAAAATCTTGCGCGCGACAAGATCGTCATCATCTCGACCCATATCCTCGAAGAGGTTACCGCGGTCTGTAGTCGTGCCATAATCATCGCGCAGGGCAGAATCGTAGCTGATGGCACACCGGCCGAGCTTGAGTCGCGTTCGAAGTATCATCAGGCTGTGAGTGTCCGTCTAAGCGAGGACTATGATTTGGCTGCTGACCTTTCGGGTCTTAGTGAGGTGAGCGAGGTAGAGAAGGACGGCGAGGACGAGATGGTCTTTCGCATTCTCGCCAGTGATGGCAAGTCAATATTTTCTCAGGTATCCGAAATCGCCCAGGCTAAGCACTGGCCGGTTACCGAGTTTCATGTCAGTCGTGGCCAACTTGAAGATGTATTTAGAACCGTGACGCAGCAGACACGAGGAGCGCAGTAATGGGAACCCTACCGATTATCTTCAAGCGCGAATTACTAAGCTATTTTGCGACTCCGCTTGCCTATATCTTCATAGTTATCTTCCTAATATCGAATGGTATTTTTACATTCGATCTAGGTGGTTTCTACGCGCGAGGTCAAGCCGACCTGCTGCCGTTCTTTAGTTTTCATCCCTGGCTGTATCTCTTTATGATCCCGGCGATAGCGATGACATTATGGGCGGATGAGCGCAAGACCGGAACTATCGAGTTGCTACTTACACTGCCGGTTCGGTTGGCCGATGCCGTTCTTGGAAAATTTCTGGCGGCCTGGGCGTTAATTGGGATTGCTCTGCTGCTTACCTTTCCAATCTGGTTGACGGTGAACTATCTGGGCGACCCCGATAATGGCGTAATCTTCGCTGCCTATCTGGGAAGCTGGTTCATGGCCGGCGGCTTCCTCTCCATCGGTTCCTGTATGTCGGCCTGTACGAAGAATTCAGTCATCGCCTTTATCCTGACTGTGAGTATCTGTTTTATCTTCGTCATTATGGGTTCGCCCATACTTCTCAATGCCTTCCCCGCGTGGATTCCACAGTTTTTTGTGGATGCGTTCTCCGCTATGGGTTTTCTCACACACTTCGATTCGATTGCTAAAGGAGTTCTGGATATTCGTGATTTCCTGTTCTTTAGCGTGTTCATCGCTGCCTGGCTTCTCGCCAGTGCGGTTGTCATCGAAATGAAAAAAGCAAACTAAGAAGGAGTGCTTTGATGAATATTAAATTCCTATTTTCCAAAGCCGGTATAGCCGTGATCGCGGTTGCTACAATAGTTGCGGTAGCCCTTATCAGCTCATTACCGAGCCTGCGAATCGATTTAACCGAAGACAACCTCTATTCATTGTCAGATGGCACACGCAATATCGTTTCCAACCTGCAGACGCCTATCGAACTCATGTTTTTTTATTCGGAGAGCGCGACAGAGGATATACCGCAAATACGAAGCTATGGCACGCGCGTGCAGGAGTTACTGCGAGAAATCGTACTCGCCAGCAACGGGCGTCTCAGTTTCAGTGTCATTGACCCGGAACCCTTCTCTGAGGATGAGGATCTTGCCACCGAATTTGGCATACAGGCGGTCCCCGTGAGTCAGGGTGGCCAGGCTATCTACTTCGGGCTGGTGGCGGCTCAGGAAGAGGGCGCCGCAGTCAATCCCGCACTGGGACGTGCGGCGGAGACCCTCCCGTTGATTCGGCCAGATCAGGAGCAGTTTCTCGAATACGAATTCATGAAGCTTATCAGCAAGGTGAACAACCCTGACCTGCAGGTCGTGGGACTTGTTACGCAATTAGATATCGACGGTGGCTTCGATCCCATCGCGGGGCAGGCAACGCAGCAGTGGATGATCATGGATATCATTCGCCAACTCTATGCCGTGCAGCGCGTAGACCTTACTGCCGCAGAAATCGACGAAGAGATCGATATATTGATGATCGTTCATCCCGAGGGTCTTTCTGAACAGATGCTCTACGCCATCGATCAGTTTATGATGCGTGGCGGAAAGACGATGTTGTTTCTGGATCCGAGTGCAGATTCTATGGTGAGTCGTTCCCGGCAGGGCAATCTAATCCCCGCAGGCATGAGATCCGAATTACCCGGTCTATTGGAAGCCTGGGGAATAGAATTTTCTTCTGACAAGGTACTTACCGATAACGAACTCGCTCTGCGTGTTTCGATGGGTCAGGGTCAACGTCCTATCGCTCATCTGGGCATGTTAGGTGTGCAGAGAAATTTTTTGACCCAGAATGATATCGTTACCAGTCGTCTTGAAAATATTAATCTCTCATCCCCAGGAGTAATCAGTCAGGCGCAGGGATCGACAACCAGATTCGAGCCGCTGATGATTTCATCCAGTGATGCGATGTTAATGGATGCCGGTCTGCTCGAAGATGTTACCGACCCTTCGGTGCTATTCGATGAGTTCGTCTCCGAAGATAGAAGCTTTACTATCGCTGCGCGAGTGAGCGGAGTGATAGAGACGGCTTTTCCCGACGGCAGGCCTATCGAAGAAGTCGAAGTCTCCGCAGAGGAGGAAGAGGCCGACAGGGAAATCGTTGCAGAGGACCCTGTTGAAGATGCGCCAGTCGCCGAGCATCTAACTAGCTCAAACAGCGAGGTAAACATTCTGGTGTTCGCAGATACGGATATGTTGAGCGATAGGATGTGGGTGCGTGTTACCCAGTTTATGGGTCAGCGTATACCGCAGCCTTTTTCTAACAATGGCGATATGGTTATTAATGCGTTAGATAACTTAAGTGGTGGGGCAGATCTATCTGGTATTAGAAGCCGCGGTACTTACTCCCGTCCATTCACTCGCGTGATTCAATTGCAGCGGCAGGCGGATGACCGTCTGCGTGTAGAAGAGGCCGAGCTTCTCGAGCGGCTTGCCGAGACTGAGGCGGCACTTGCCGAGTTAAATCAAGACGAGAGTGGCGATTTGATCGGGCAGGTAACACCAGAGATTCAGAGTGAGGTCGACCGCTTCAACGAAGAAATGCTGGCGACTCGCCGTAGTCTTCGCGACGTGCAATATCAGTTGACTGAAGATATAGAACAGCTTGGGTCGAATCTTAAGTTGATCAACACGGCATTGATTCCAGTGATTCTGAGTATTCTGGCTTTGCTATTGAGCTACGTTAGAGCGCAGCGTCGCAAGCTTACACGAGCCTAGGCCCGGCCGGAATAGCGTCATTACGGGCGCTATTCCTCTGCCGCTTCTTCCCGAGGTGGGTGCGGTGGTAGTTTCACCTTGATGTGAGTGCCTTTGCCAAGCTGACTCTCTATGATTAACTCTCCGCCGTGCGCCTGTGCGATCAGGCGGCACAGATAGAGGCCCAGCCCGAAACCGCCGGTATTTCTCTGTCTGGCGCTGTCGGCGCGATAGAAGGGTTCGCAAATATGTGTCAGGTGTTCTGCCGCTATACCCTCGCCGTGGTCTTCCACTTCCAGGTGGGCAAATTCACCATTGAAGCTAACACGAACAATTATAGGGTTGCTCTCGCCATGGCGTATGGCGTTGTTGACTAGGTTCGTAATCAGCAGTCTAACGCGCAGATTATCGATGATGAACTCGCGGTCCTCATCGGGTAGTTCCAATTCTAGGCCGCCGGGATAACTCTCGAACTGTTCGCAGACTCCTTCGACGAACGCTGCAAGGGGTGTGGGTTCGGCAGTAAGCACGGCGTGTTCTTCGTTGAGTCGCTCGGCCTCGATAAGATCGGTGATCAGCTGTTCTATTTCTTGAATGTCTTCTTTGAGCTGATCCTTCTCATCACTTTCCGGCATGAACTCGAGACGCAGTTTGGCTCTGGTAATAGGGGTGCGCAATTCATGGCTTATGGCGAGTAATAGTTGCCGCTTCGCCTCCAACATCGATTGCAGGGAATCCGCCATGTGATTGATGCTCTCGGTGAGTTCCCCCAGTTCATCCTGTCGATTGCCCTTCACCCGAAAGTTGAGCTCGCCCAGGCGAATCCGCTCTGCTCCTTTTCTTAGCATGCGCACCGGATCGAGCAGACGATTTACCATGAAGTAGTTGAGAAACAGAACAATACTTGCCAGTGCGACGCCGACATAGAGGACTATGTAGTTCGAGTTGTTTTCACTGAGCGATCGTTGATACAGATAGAAGTCGTAACCACCGCGCTGAACCATGATGATATCTTCGTTATCGATCGAACGAACTTCGGCGTCGGAAGTAAGTGTTCGATTGAATACGGACTGTTCTACAGGTAAGCGATATTCGTTGTCAGAGCTCCAGCGCATGATCGGATTGTTGATCGCAATACTCCATTCCAGCTCATCGGCAAGGCGCATGGCGTTATTCAGATTTGGAGGCGTGCCTATATCCTCGATGATTGATTCGATGTTGCGGGTGAAGAAGTCAGGAATGGCATCAATAGTATTGTTGTTCTGGTTAACAGTACGCAACGAGATAGAGAAGATGGCGAAAAATAGAATTACTGTAATTCCAAATATAAGCAGCAGGCGAACGAACAGCGATCGCCTGACAACCTGAACCAGTGTGGTCATATTTGCTCGCCGACAAAAGTATAACCACGACCCCACACAGTTTTAATAAACCGTGGTGTTTTCGATGTGTCATTTAACTTGTGTCGCAAGCGGCTAACCAGAGTGTCTACTGCTCTCGAAAAAAGTTCGGCATCTATCCCGCGTAGTCGGTTCATCAACTCATCGCGGGTGAATGTCTTGTTCGGGAACTGCATGAAAAGAATTAGCAGCTCATATTCCATTGTGGTGAGGTCTAGAACCTCAGAATCGAGTTTAACTTCCCGACGCGAGGAGTCGACTTCGAGGCCATTGATGTTCTTGATGTCGCGCAGGCTATTGTCATCACTGCTGCGGCGCAGGATATTGTGGATTCTCGCAACCAGTTCGCGAGGCTCGAAGGGTTTTGGCAGGTAGTCATCCGCACCCAGTTCAAGACCAACGATGCGATCGGTAACCTCGGCGTGTGCGGTCAGCATTAAGATTGGCAGTTGCCCGAAAATGGAGGACTTGGCCCGGATCTCTCTGCATATCTCAAACCCGTCTTTCTCCGGCAGCATCACATCAAGAATCAGAAGGTCCGGCTTCACCTTCTTCAATAACTCAAACCCCTTACTTGGTGTCATTGCGACATGAGCCTGCATGTCGTATCTCTCAAGATACTGAGTTAGCAGCTGGCCTAACTTCTCGTCGTCATCAATGATCAATATTTGTTTCATTATCGTTTCCGGCCTGCATTGCCTCTCTTGAATAGAGAGGCAGGGCCCAATAGTACGAATAAGGGAACCTCCGATCAAGTCTCGGGCCTCATAGGATAGGCTTGATACCCAGATTCGTCGATTACGGCCACCGATGGGGCCCGAGAGCGCCAGAATGAATGGAAACTAGTGTATTATGTGCCGCTTCGTTATTTCCCTAGACGCTTTCAATAGACATTCACGGGCTTCATGATTTCTCTAAATAACATAATGCTGATGCGCGGCAGCCAGATTCTGCTGCGCAACGTCTCTGTGGTTATTCACAAGGGCCAGCGCACCGGTATCATCGGCCGCAATGGCTGTGGCAAGACGAGCCTGTTTCGTGCGCTCAGTGGTGAGATTGCTCTGGAAGAGGGAGAGATCGAGATGCCGAATGGGCTGCGCAGCTCATCGATGGCGCAGGAAACCCCAGGTAGCAAGCGCAGTGCCCTTGATTTCATACTGGACGCGCATAACGAATTCCGGCAGCTAGAACAATCTATCCAAAAGGCAGAAGCCGACGGCGATGACCTTGGCCTCGCTGAGCTCTTCGGCAAACTGGAAGAAATTGATGGCTATGACATCAGCCATCGCGCGGAAAGGCTTCTTTCGGGCCTTGGTTTCGCCGTCGATGAGTTCGATCAGCCGGTTAGTAGTTTTTCCGGAGGCTGGCGCGTTCGATTGAATCTCGCCGCCGCTCTGATGTGTCCATCCGATCTGTTGATGCTGGATGAGCCTACTAACCACCTAGACTTGGAGGCGACAGTCTGGCTGGAGCAATGGCTACAAAATTATCAGGGCACTATCTTGTTGATCTCCCACGATCGCACCTTCCTCGATTCGGTAATCAATAATGTTATTAGCTTCGATAATGGTGGTCTGGAAGTTTATAAAGGCAACTACAGTTCCTACGAGAGGCAGCGTGCCGAACGAATGGCGCTACAACAAGCATTATATGAAAAGCAGCAGCGAAGAAAATCCGAGATAGAAAGTTTCGTGCGTCGCTTCAAGGCCAAGGCAACAAAGGCGAAACAGGCACAGAGTCGGCTGAAAGAATTGGATCGTATGCAGGACATTGCTCCCGCACATGTAGATTCGCCTTTCCGTTTTCAGTTTCCAGAAATAGATGAGCCATCTAGTTATCTTATGCAGATGGATGCGCTGTCCATTGGTTTTGATGCGCCGCTAGTCGAGAAAATAGAACTCAGTGTTGGTTCGGAATCTCGTTTTGGTCTGTTAGGTTTCAATGGCAGTGGCAAGTCCACACTGTTGAAGGTGCTTGCCAGGCAGATGCAGCAACTAGACGGAGATATCATTCGATCGAAGAAGTTAAGGATCGGTTACTTCGCGCAGCATCAAGTAGATGAGCTGGATCAGCAGGCAACACCGATACAACTCATACAGAAGGAAGAGGGTAATGCTACGGAGCAGCAGATTAGAGACTATCTAGGTGGCTTCGACTTTCGCGGCACGCGGGTGAATGCAACTATCAAGAATTTCTCCGGCGGCGAAAAGGCGAGACTCGCTTTAGCCAAGGTAGCGTGGCAGAAACCCAATCTTCTGTTACTCGATGAGCCTACTAATCATCTGGACCTGGAGATGTGTCACGCGCTGACGGTGGCCTTGCAACAATATCAGGGCGCAATGATTGTGGTGTCGCATGACCGCCACCTATTAGTGAACACCGTCGATGAGTTCTACTCTATCCACAAGGGCGTCTTTGCCGAATTCAAGGGTGATCTGAAAGACTATGAAAAATGGTTGAGCACGCAGACATTTGCGGCCTATGAAGAGAATGAGGCGCAGGCGAAGAATGCCAAGTCTGCAGCTCCCAAGCCTAAGCTCGACAAGAAAGAGAAGCGGCAACAGGCTGCGGATCGCCGCGAGAAATTGGGGCCATTAAAGAAGAAGGAAAAGAGCCTGGAAACGCAGATCGATAAGTTGCAGAAGAGGATAGTGACAATCGAGTCGTCACTGGCGGATGAGGCGATGTACCTGGAAGAGAACAAGACCGAACTGCACGCGTTGATCCAGGAACAAAGCGCACTCAAGTCGCAGCTAAACGCGGCAGAGGAGCAGTGGTTGGAGGTACTCGAAGAAGTAGGCAGTTACAGCTGATACGCTAGAATAATTCCTCCCGACACTTCCCCACTTGAATCTGCCAAAAACGCTCCAATCTTAGTAATCCTAGACTAATAATAGTAGATCGCTAGTTAGCCGAATTTAGGAACACAGGTGGTAAGCCCAATGAAATATCTCTACTCGCTGTTGGCAGGCTTCATGCTCACGGCCGTGGCCAGCGCACAGCCTCCAGATTACAGCCAGTTCAAGACCAATGACGAAGAGAATAATATCGAGATCTTCAAGTCGGTCAGTCCATCGGTGGTCAATATCACCAACTCTAGATTAGTGCGCTCTTTCTATGCCTTCAATCCACAGGAAGTGCCGCAGGGCAGTGGCACCGGATTCATCTGGAACGAAGAAGGCTACGTGGTCACCAACTACCATGTTGTGCAACAGGCTGACCGTGTCACGGTAACGCTGCAGGATGGCACCACCTATGCAGCTACCGCAGTGGGCGTGGACCCGGATAAAGATTTGGCCGTACTCAAGATAGACGCGCCGGACACTAAGCTGATCGCGGTAAAGCCCGGGGATTCATCGCTGCTAGAAGTCGGCAGGAAGGTCATCGCTATCGGGAATCCTTTCGGTCTAGATACAACCATGACGGTGGGCGTGGTCAGCGCCCTGGGACGGGAGATCGATTCGGTCAGTCGACGTAAGATTCGTGATGTGATTCAGACCGATGCCGCTATCAATCCGGGCAACTCGGGAGGGCCTCTATTGAACTCGCTAGGGCAACTGGTTGGAGTAAATACGGCAATCTATAGCCCTAGTGGGGGTAGCTCAGGCATAGGCTTCGCCATCCCGGTCAACACCGTTAAGCGGATCGTGCCTGAATTGATCGCCTATGGCAGGGTGCAGACGCCAGCCATGGGTATCGCACAGATTCCACAGGCGGACTACTATCGTCGTCAGTGGGGTATAGAAGGGGTTATCGTGCTGGATGTGTTTCAAGGTAGCGACCCTGAGCGTCTGGGTATGCGTGGGCTAAGTCGCAGCCAGCGTGGCCGCATCCAGCTGGGTGATGTGATCATAGAGATCGACGGACAGCCGGTGCGCAACGAAGATGATTACGCCGATGTGCTGGAACAGCGGCGCGCAGGAGACCTGGTTAAGGTAAAGACCCTGCGCGACAATCAGATTCAGGAATACGATATTCGCTTGCTAGCGCCGGGTAGTCGCTAGCGTTGTGCGAGGTCAGTCTTCGCAACAGCTACCGCCGCCAACACCTGATTAGGTGCGGTGCCGCCGATATGGTCGCGAGCGCCTATAGAGCCTTCGAGAGTAAGCACCTCGAAAATATCGTCACCGATCAGATCAGAGAAGGTTTTCAGTTCATCCAGGCTTAATTCTGCCAGGTCTTTACTCTGCTCTATACCGAAGGCGACCGATTTGCCTACAACCTCGTGGGCATCTCTAAACGGCATGCCTTTCTTCACAAGATAGTCCGCCAGATCCGTTGCCGTAGCGTAGCCCTGCTTCGCGGCGGCATACATTTCGGACTTATTGCACTCAATGGCTGGCATCATCTCGCTATAGGCAAAAAGACAATCCTTAACCGTATCGATCAGGTCGAACAATGGCTCCTTGTCTTCCTGATTGTCTTTGTTATAGGCCAGTGGCTGTGACTTCATCAATGTCAGTAGTGAGATCAGATGTCCATGTACACGACCTGTCTTGCCGCGGATTAGTTCGGGGACGTCAGGATTCTTCTTCTGCGGCATGATAGAGGAGCCAGTGCAAAATCTGTCGGGTAGGTTTACAAAATTAAACTGTGCCGACGTCCAAAGCACCAATTCCTCAGAGAATCGAGAAAGGTGCGTCATCAACAGGCTGGCAAAAGAGGCAAGCTCGATCGCGAAGTCTCTATCACTCACCGAATCTAGGGAGTTCCTCGTGGGCGCATCGAAGCCAAGCTGCTGCGCCGTAAAATTTCTGTCGATTGGATAGGTGGTACCAGCCAAAGCTGCCGCACCCAAAGGTGACAGGTTTACTCTTTTACGACAGTCGAGCAGGCGGCTGTAGTCTCTTCCCAGCATTTCGTACCAGGCCATCATGTGATGACCGAAACTAACTGGCTGCGCGGTCTGTAGATGAGTGAAACCAGGCATGATTGTGGCTGCTTCTTTCTCGGCGACTCCGCAAAGGGCCGATTGTAAATTCGTGATCAATTCGGCTATTTGATCTATCTCATCACGCACAAACAGGCGAATATCGGTTGCAACCTGATCGTTTCGCGATCTACCGGTATGAAGTTTCTTGCCTATATCGCCGATGCGAGCAGTGAGGGCGGACTCGATGTTCATGTGTACATCTTCGAGTTCAACCGACCATTCGAAGTTGTCGTCCAGAATATCTTGTCGAATCGCTTCGAGACCGTTCAGTATCTGTGTCTCTTCGTCCGCCGATAGAATTCCGGCTTTCGCTAACATCTTGGCATGTGCGAGTGAGCCATTTATATCTTGCTGGAACAAGCGACGATCGAAATCCACCGAGGCAGTAAATCGTTGCACGAAGGCGTCTGTGGCTTCAGAGAATCTCCCACCCCAGAGTTTATTTTGATCCTTATTCTTGCTCATAGCTTAGTTTTGCACTGTAAGTAATGTTAGTAAAACAACTCAAGATGTTCTCGATTCGATTTTTAAGGGTTCGCATTTAGCTTTGCGGTCACTTCTATTTCGATCTTCATTTTTTCATCGAGCAAGCCCGCTTCGAAAACTGTTGCCGCAGGGAGAACGGTGGCCAGGTACTTCTGCAATACAGGCCAGCAGGGCTCGAAGTCAGCCTTGTTGGGAAGTATATAGCGAATCCGTACAATTCCAGAAAGGCCGCTGCCGGCAGATTCCAAAACTTGTTGGATATTCTTAAGACATTGGTCCGCCTGCTCTGCGACATTCTCTGAAATCGTCATCGTTTCGTAATCGTATCCCGTTGTTCCCGAAACGAATACAAAGTCACCGTCTACTACCGCACGGGAGTAGCCAATCTTGCTTTCGAATTCTGAACCGCTGGAAATTAGCTTTCTAGTCATAGTGCAATTTCATCCAAATTTATACTTTCGATTAAGAGCTATTTAAACAGGGCCGTCATTATAGCAGGATAGCCTAGCGCTTAATAATTCCCTTCGCGCACCCCTGAAGGCCAGTAAATTCGGACAAATCTGAACAATTGCCGTAAAATGCCTTGCAACTCGAGACTAAAAACAGCCTTAACACTAAACACCTGAAGAGCTACACATCATGTCGTCTAAAACCCTGCGTATCGCTACCCGTAAGAGTCCTCTCGCCCTGTGGCAGGCTAACTATGTTAAGGCGGCTCTGGAGCTGGAGCATAGCGATCTCAATGTAGAGCTATTGGCCATGAGCACCCGAGGCGACAAGATTCTGGATACGCCACTGGCTAAAGTCGGCGGCAAAGGTCTGTTTGTAAAGGAATTGGAGCATGCCATGCTCGAGAATAGAGCCGACATCGCCGTACATTCTATGAAGGATGTGCCAATGGAGTTTCCCGAGGGCCTTGGTCTCGCCATTATCTGCGAGCGTGAAGACCCAGCCGATGCCTTTGTCTCCAATAAATTTGGCAAGCTCGCCGATCTTCCGCAAGGTGCGGTTGTTGGTACATCCAGTTTTCGCCGGCAATGCCAGCTGCGAGAATTGCGCCCGGACTTAAAGATCGCGGATCTGCGCGGTAACGTCGGCACGCGTTTGTCGAAACTGGATGCTGGCGAATACGACGCTATCATTCTTGCAGCTGCAGGTTTGAAACGACTGGAACTAGGGGAACGCATAAGAGAGAGTTTGTCCTTTCAGAATTCTTTGCCCGCCGGCGGGCAGGGTGCCGTCGGCATCGAATGCCGCACACAGGATATCGAAACTCTAAAGCTGCTCGATTGCCTGCACCATGTCGATACGGCCACCCGAGTGGTTGCAGAGCGTGCGGTCAATGCGCGTCTGCAGGGTGGCTGTCAGGTTCCTATCGCCAGCTTCGCAGAACTCGATGGTGAGGAATTGCACCTGCGCGCTTTGGTGGGTAATCTTGATGGCAGCATTATTATTCGCAGCGAGATTCGCGGCGACAGGCATCAGGCAGAACACTTGGGGCTAACAGTCGCCGAGGACCTTCTTTCTCAGGGCGCCGAAGAAATACTCGCTGCTCTTCGTGACTAAACGGAGATGACAGCGGAATCGATCAGATCAAGCAGGTTAATTCATGAACTCTGATTCTCTATCCGGATTGACGGTTCTCATCACACGACCTTCCAATCAACAGCAGGTCCTGCAGCAAGCAATAGAGGATGCGGGCGGTCGTGTCCTGTCCCTACCATTGATCGATATTGCCCCTATAACCGAACCTGCAGCACTGCAAGACCTCAAAGATAAAGTAATGCAGCTGGATAGCTATAATGCACTCATATTCGTTAGCAATAATGCGGTTACGTTTGGCGGGGAAACTATCAACAATTATTGGCCGCAGTTTCCCGCAGAAATCGATGTAATCGCGGTAGGCCCGAGCACAGCGAAAGCAGCTAGCAGCGCATTTGGCTGTGAGGTCATTCAGCCCAGCACCGGCATGACCAGCGAAGACATTCTTGAACTGCCCCAACTGCAAGATGTGGCAGACAGGAAGATAGGTATAGTACGGGGGCAGGGCGGTAGAGAATTACTGGCAGAGACGCTCAGGCACAGAGGCGCAACGGTAGACTACCTGGAGGCCTATAGCCGCAAGCCAATGATTTATGAGAGCGCAGTTTTTTGCCAGGCCTTGAAGGCGGCAGGCGTGAATATACTCACCGTTACAAGCAGCGAATCTTTGGATAGACTCACAGCACTATTGATCGATAAAGGGCTGCAGGAAGACGGCCGTGCCGACAATAGAGAAATCATGCAGCAGCTTAGTCTGCTAACCCCCTCGCAGAGAGTGGCTCAGCAGGCGATGGAGGCTGGCTACACGCGAGTGTATAACGCATCCGGTGCAGATCCTGCCAGTTTTGTAGCGGCGCTGGGTGAACTCGGTGCAAATCAAGAGTAAGCTTAGAATCTAGTTCACGACTCAGAAGGCAGTAAAGTGACAGAGCAGGCAGAAACACCCAAAATCTTAGACGAAATCTCCAAGAGTAATTCGGCCAAGGCCAGCAGCCGAATCTCGCGCAAGCAACAGACGGCGCGACGTCGTTTCGTCGTCGTACTCGCCATACTGTTTCCTATAATCGCCGGCGTTCTTCTTCTAGGCTATCAACAAATATCGGTGCAATCTCAGCTGGCACAGATGACTGTGGACAATCAGCAACTCACACAGAATCTGGAACAGCAAACGGCCCTTATTAGAGAGCTGGAGCAGAGCCAATTGCGGGCCCCAGAGCCAATTGAATTCGATGACTCGGCATTGTTAGAGCTCGAATCGACTCTGATACAAGAAGTCGATCGACTTACGACTCAGCTTGCCGACCTGCAGGCACAACAACTAAGATCTACGAACGAAACCGATCGGGAATGGAAGATACTCGAGGCCGAATATCTCATTGGCATCGCCAGCCAGAAACTACAGTTAGAGGGTGACGTGGCAACTGCTACTGCGCAATTGGAGCGTGCTGATCAGGCGTTATTGGATTCCGGTAGCGCTAATGTATTTGCCGTTCGTCAGGCCATTGCTACTGAACTACAGCAGCTGCGAAATATCGAGGAGCTTGATAGAGAGGGCGTCTATCTGCAATTGGATAATCTTCTCGCCGAGATGCAGGGCATCGACCTGCTAAATTCAATGCGCACAGATTTCGAGAGCCGGCGCAATGCAGAATCGCAGCCTTTAACCCTTGGAACCGATGCTAACGGCTACCTTGAATCCAGTCTGAAATTTCTTAGCTCTATTTTCGTTTGGCGCAAGTGGGAAGAAACCCCGCAGGCTATGCTCGCACCGGGTCAAGATGAACTCATTAAACAAAACTTGAGACTCATGTTGGAGCAAGCGCAGCTTGCACTACTGATGCGTGATAATGCGCTCTATCAGCAGGCTATGGCAAAGAGCCAGAATTGGTTTCAGCGCTATGCCGTAACAGACTCGGAGCAGGGCAGGGCGATAGCAGCATCTCTGAGCCAGCTTGGCGGCTACGACATTAATCCAATCCTGCCGGGGTTGAGTCAGTCGTTGTCTCTGATTAACCAGCTCACCGCAAGCGAGCGTTAGAGCAACTCATGATTAAGCTCTATATATATAGTCTTCTGGCGATCGTGCTGGCGTTATTCGTCAGTCTATATCTCGGTTTTCCGGGTGACCCCGGTTATTTATTGATCGCTTTCGGCAGTTACACATTTGAGACTAGCCTATTCGCTCTGCTAGTGACGATCGCAATACTATATCTGCTTGCTAAGTTAATCCTTATGGTGTTTCGCTGGATAAACCCCTGGTATCTGATCCGCTTCGGCCGTAATTACAAAGATAAGTTGAAAGCCAAGAGCCGGAGCAAAACCGTCGAGGGTCTTCTTTACTTCACCCGCGGCAATTGGGATTCCAGCTATAAGCTGCTAACCAAAGGAATGAAAGATCCAGACGCAACGGTAGTCAATTATTTAGCTGCTGCCTATGCCGCCCATGAGCGTGGTGACAAGAATGTCTGGATGCAATCTTTGGAGAAAGCCGAGAGCGAATACCCGTCGGCACGTTCAACGATTAACTCATTGAAGGCGCAGTTATTGTTCAAGTCGAATCAACTGGAACAATGCGTAGCGGTGCTGCAACAGATGAAGGCAAACTCTCTTAACGATCATTCCCTGCTACAACTTCTAAAGGAAGTGTATCTGAAGCTTGAAGACTGGGAGCAGTTAGAAAAACTACTACCGTCTCTTGAGAAGAATGAAGTCATCGATAGCGATGAGGCCGAGAGTATTCGTGTTCGCATCTTTATGGAAAACCTCTACGCGATGAGTAGTCGCCGCGCGGACTTCAGCGATGATGAGATCATCCAGCAGTTAGAAAAGGCCTGGAAGAAGGGGCCTGCCAACTACAAGCAGGACGAGCGAATCGTAAAACACTACGCCGATATACTCCTTAAACTAAATCGTGTAGACCTCGCCGCCAAGGTTATCGAGACTGTACTCAACAACGCCTGGAGCGACGTTCTCGTGGCACGTTACGGTGAGATCGATTTCGGTAATAGTCACAAGCATCTGCTAATCGCCGAGGGTTGGCTGCAGGCCCGCCCCGGCAATGCCCACCTCCTGTTGTCACTGGGCAGGCTCGCTATGCGTAATGAGCTATGGGGTAAAGCTAGAGAGTACTTCGAGACAAGTATCGAGATCGCCTCAATCGCCGCAGCCCATGGTGAATTAGCACGCCTGTTGAAACACCTAGGCGAGACTCAGGCAAGCGATATACATCAGGCGAAGTTCGTGGCGGCGATTGGGGCAGAGCTACCTTTGCTGCCGCTACCGGCTCCGTCTGTAGTCAAGAAAGACTAAGTTGTTCATCTCCCCGGTTAACTCTTTCTTCGTCTAGCCTCTGTTGCTTAAGCCTTTCTGATTGCCGCTGCGAGCTTTCTTTCTTCAATCGACTTGATGTAGAGCAAGGCCTCTGCTGTTGAATGTCTTTATAGTCGACTCTTTCCGACTACTGGATTAGTAAACTATGTTTGCCGACAATTATAAGAAGATGGCTGGTACTTCGGCGGTGTTTCTGTCCGCCGATTATAATGGAGCTTCTCCTGTAGAGCGCGATGGCGTGCTCTGGAGTGCCGAAGAGCTGCATCTTAATGCACCTCTCACCGCGCGTCAGGATAAACCTCCAATGCACAACGCCCTCGCTCTGGAAGGGTTGGAGGACTATGACGCCCCTGAGGACGGGGACGTGAGAGCGGTGGCATCTATAGGCAGCGAGTTTGTGTATCTGAACTCCATCCGGGCCTGGGTTCAGATGGTCTAGGGGTCGAGAGAGCTGGCTCTGGATGCCCGCTAATCAGGCGGAGTCAGGCCTGGCTAAAGGCCTCATGCACTATGGGCGGTCATGGGTTACTATTTCGATATCGCGAATCCGGTCTTTGACGTAAAGCCCTATGCCTACTTTTCTGCAATATCTGTATGTCATCGGCACTTTTCAGGGCTTCCTGCTTTCTGCTCTGCTTCTGTTTACGCCAGCTGTTAGCCATGCCAGTCGTGTCTTGGGTATCTGGTGTGCCTTTCTAGCCATAGGGCTGATGACGGTGCTGGTCACTCAGAGCGAAGAAATTGGATCCTACGGTTTATTGCTAGGCATGACCGGCTTTTTCCTGCCAGTTATGGCGCGCTACTCTACTTGTATTGCCGTCATTCTGTTTTCGATGACGGGTTTCAGTCGACGGACCTGCTGCACTTCATGCCCTTTCTCAGCTGCTATATTCTCAATGTGGACCTCATATTCGCGCCAGACTTAATATTACAGGCCTCCACAACCGGCGCTGAGTCACTGTCTATACGCTTCCTTCTAGCCTCGACCATTATGTACATACAGGCCTTTGCCTACATGGGCTATACCGCTCTTTTTCTCTGGCGCTATCAGAGGCGGGCTCAGAATAATTATGCGAGCTTCAATCCGGATATCTTCGATTGGCTGTGGATCGTGCAAGGCTTTAACCTGGTTATATGGAGCATTAAGACAGCGTCAGGATTTATGAGTGACAATATTATTCTGTTCGTTGCCGGGGATCTGTTGATAGCAGTGCTGATCTACGGCATCGGTATGGCCCAGTGGCGCAACCCCAAATTATTCAAGATCGCCGATCTGGCACAGGAAGATTCATTGGTATCCGGCTCAGGCGGTGATCCAAAACTAACTGGCGCATTGGATGAGAGTACCCGCGTTAGTTTGCTGCAGTCAGTTGTTCACTATATGAAGGCTGAGCAGGCATTTCTGGATAATGACTTATCTTTGCGCGGGCTGGCCGAAGCTGTCGGCGTCAGCACCCACCATCTATCCGAAGTACTGAACCAGGAGGAGGGCCAGAATTTCTACAACTTCGTGAATAATTTCCGCATCGAGTTTGTCTGTGGGCGGCTCAAGGAAGATCGAGACATCAAGCTGCTCGATCTGGGGCTGAATTCCGGATTCTCTTCTAAGAGTACTTTTAATTCGGTGTTTAAGAAACACACCGGTTTAACGCCCTCGCAATACCGAGAGAAGAACAGACAATAGCAGTCACTACCTAAACCAGAACCGTCCAATCCGGTCGAACTGTACGTCCAATTTGCACGAGCTAGACGCCGCCGGCCCGAATTCTTGTTGAAATAGGCTCATGTTCACTTCCTGGCATCGAAGTGAACCACAACCTATTTTACAAGGAGTCACCATGATTTAAATTTCAGCCGGATTGATTCGGCCACCTCGAAAAAAAATACGACAGAGAGCCTGCTCGCTCTTGGGACCTTTCTGGCCGTAGCAATCGCAGCCTATGGCATCGCGTTCCCGCTGCTGTTGCCATCGATTACTGATGAGTTTCATCAACGCTATTTGAACATGTCGATGGCGCTTATTACTATGCATGTAGTTGGAGGTGGCATTGCGCTTCTGATCTCGCCATTTCAGTTTATGATCTATCGCAGGAATCGAATTCTGCATAGATACTTAGGCCGCGTCTATTTTGTTGCAATCATGCTTGCCAGCATAGGTGGCTACTATATGGCATGGCACGCCTTTGGTGGAATCATCAGCATGCTGGGCCTGGGCATACTGTCTACTCTGTGGTGGTCTTTCACTCTAGTGGCGGTGATGCATGCCCGTAACGGGAATATCCAGGCTCATCGTGTTTGGATGATACGCAGCTTTGCACTAACCTATACGGCAGTGACGCTAAGGTTGATGAACCCGGTATTAGCCGCACTCTTTGATGAGATTACGCAGTTTCAAGTTGTGTATTGGCTGTCCTGGATATTCAACCTCGCGCTTGCACAGTACTGGATACGCTGGCGAGAGGGAAAATTTGCTATGGCTGCAAGCTAGCAAATGATTATCGACTCGAAGAAGGACTACGCAATCGAAGCTATCGTCGCAGGATGTAGGAGTTGGACTGATTGTGCGAAATGCTGTTAAGCATCTGTGATGGGGCTGTTCTGAGAGAAGAGAAAAATAGGACCCAATCTGAGCTTAGAAAACTGCGTATCGCAGGCCAGCAGTTTGGCGAAATTAGTCTTACGATTAGCATCGTACTAGTGATCAGTCAGAAAAATGGCCTGTACTTGCTAACGGGGTATCTTATTTTTTGGTTAATCAACTATTCAATAACTCACGGTTATATTGGGCGACGCTATGTTATTGGCGAATCGTAGGCTCCTAGAAACCTCTGGCTTCGAACTCTAACTCCACACCCTGATAGCCATTGGTCATATACATATAGCCGTCACGGAACTCGATCGCGTTGATATCTTTCAGTATCAATACCAGATTGTTATGCAGCGATCCTGGTGGGCATAGTTTTCGGGTAGATACGAAGGGGTCGAAACGAAAGCCCGTTTCTTCCTGAAAATAATTACCGGTGATGGTGTTACAGTCCGACGTGCCGGTGAGACGATTGTCGCTACGAAAATTGAGTCGATACTTGCTCGGGTCATCCGGTGTAAACAGAAAGCCACCAAGCACTTTCATATTTCGCAGTTGCCAGTTTGTGTCCTCCAGATTGATCTCTTCCTCTGCGCCTTGTGCGGTCAGAGTGAAAAGCAGTGAGAACAGTAATGCGGTGTTCAAGACAAATTGGCTGGTAGTTTTAATTTTCATTCTGAAGAATTCCCTGATGAAGATATTCAGTTATATGGAAATAGTACTCAATTCGTCGGTATTTCGCCAATCTTCCCCGTAGACCTTAGCAACATGTAGATCGCCCAAGAGACTATGTCGCTAAGAAAAATCAGCACCCTGAAACCTGCCACTAGAATTACCACCTGAGTGAACGGCATATCCAAGTCGGCTAATTCGGCAACTACCACCTCGAATACGCCTATGCCTTGTGGGGCGAAGATACTGACGAAGCCCACCACATAAGAAAACAAGTAGTGGACTACCATCAGCAGTGGCTTATAAGACGCGGCGATAAGTGGAATCGAACTCATATAGGAATAGAATGCCGCCATCGCCGCCATCCAGAAGCACGCACAAACTAAGGTGAGCTTCGTATAGGCGCTAATGGAAAGAATGAAACTGCGCTTGCGAAAGACAAACGCCGTGGGAATCGTGAGCAGACTCCCGATGAACAGGGCAAGAGCGAATTTGGAGTAGAGAGCATTGGAGTCCAACAGATAGATACCCAGGGTGGAGATTAACGCTGCCAGTAATATCGAATAGCTATTCTCATGGAGAACAACCAGGCTAATATCTCTCCGACTGATGCCGAGGCTGTTCATATCATAGGCCCGCGCAACGGTTTGCCACACGCCGCCTGGCAGAAACTTGGAGGGAATGCGATTTAGATGGATGAAGAGAAGTGTGGAATAGGAAATAGTATTGCCCCTATCTCTCAGAACCGTCAGCGCTATCAGAGGTATTACTAGCGTCGCAAGGATCCAGAAACCCATTCCCAGGACGATGCCGGACATCGACACGGCTGAAAAAACTTCAACAATATCGCGTCTGTTTTGTACAAACACATAGATCAGAAATGCGATGCTGAAAAGCAGGAATAGTCGTTGTAACCAGAGTAGTACGGTCTTCACTACAGCATTCCTAATCTACAACAATTTTCTAGACAGAAGCGTTGGTGTTAACTTTTGTTTCCGTCAATACCAAGCTCTTCCCATATCTGATCGACGCGGGCCTTAACTTCATCGCTCATGCTAATGGTGTCGCCCCATGTGCGCTGTGTCTCACCTTCCATCTTGTTCGTAGCGTCCATTCCCATCTTCGAGCCTAGGCCTGAAACGGGAGATGCGAAATCGAGGTAGTCTATCGGTGTGTTCTCTATAAGTACCGTATCCCTGGCCGGATCCATTCGTGTTGTAATTGCCCAGATGACATCGTCCCAGCTTCGTATATTCACATCATCATCAACCACTATGACAAACTTCGTATACATGAACTGTCTAAGGAACGACCACACACCCATCATTACGCGCTTTGCGTGACCCGGGTATTGCTTTTTTATGCTGACCACGGCAAGCCGATAGGAGCAGCCTTCCGGCGGCAGATAGAAGTCGACTATCTCAGGATATTGTTTCTGCAGAAGTGGAACGAACACTTCGTTCAGTGCCACACCTAGCATTGCCGGCTCGTCGGGTGGCCGGCCCGTATAAGTGCTGTGATAAATAGGATTTTTACGGTGTGTAAGGCAGGTCACCGTGAACACAGGAAATTTTTCGACTTCGTTGTAATAACCGGTGTGGTCGCCATAGGGTCCTTCGTCGGCCATTTCGCCCGGCTCTATGACACCCTCTAAAACAAACTCGGCGCTAGCCGGTACCTGTAGGTCATTGGTGCGCGACTTCACCACGTCGGTCTTGCTGCCGCGCAGTAATCCGGCGAAGGCATATTCGGAGAGCGTGTCGGGAACAGGAGTAACCGTAGCCAATATGGTGGCAGGATCGGCGCCTATCGCTATGGAAATCGGAAAGGCCTCGCCGGGATGAGCCTGCTGCCATTCTCTGAAGTCCAGGGCGCCACCCCGATGGGATAACCAGCGCATGATTAGCTTGTTCTTGCCAAGCAGTTGCATACGGTAGATGCCGAGGTTCTGGCGTTCTTTTTCGGGGCCCTTAGTGATGACCAGTGGCCATGTCACTAAGGGTGCCGCATCACCTGGCCAGCAAGTTTGAATAGGCAGAAAACCAAGATCGACATCGTCGCCTTCGATAATTACTTCCTGACACGGCGCAGACTTCTTCACATTCGCCGGCATGTTCAGCACGCTCTTGTAACTGGGCAGCGTTTCCCAAAGATCTTTCCAGCCTTTCGGTGGCTCGGGTTCTTTTAGAAAGGCGAGAAGCTTGCCAACGTCCCGCAGACCATCGATGTCTTCCTGGCCCATGGCCAGGGCGATTCGCCGGGTATTGCCAAATAAATTGGCAAGTAGGGGGATGTTCGAGCCCTTAGGGTTCTCAAAAAGCAGGGCGGGGCCATTGCTTCGCAGAGCTCGATCGCTTATCTCGGTAACTTCCAGATAAGGATCTACTTCCATAGTGATTCGCTTGAGTTCGCCTTCTTTCTCAAGAAGTTCGATGAAGTCGCGCAAATCTCTGAATGACATGGCTGGCCGCTTACGTAGCTGTGGGAGTTAAGCTATCGAGTCTGGTAGAAAAGATTTCGTTCTAGTTTTAACAGTGAACTACTTTCTTTTCATCGAATTGAAAAACTCTTCGTTAGTTTTGGTTTCTTTCAACTTGTCGAGAATAAATTCTGTCGCCTGTACATCTTCCATCGAACTTAATAGCTTGCGCAGAATCCACATGCGTTGCAATTCTTCTTCCGAGGTTAGCAATTCTTCACGACGTGTGCCGGATCGACGAACATTGATCGCAGGATATACACGCTTCTCGGCAATCTTTCTGTCGAGATGCAGTTCCATATTACCCGTGCCCTTAAATTCTTCATAGATCACCTCGTCCATCTTCGAACCGGTTTCAATCAATGCGGTCGCTATAATGGTCAGGCTTCCACCTTCTTCCAGATTACGCGCTGCACCAAAGAAACGCTTTGGTCGTTCCAGCGCATGTGCGTCAACACCGCCAGTTAGTACTTTGCCTGATGAAGGAATGATTGTGTTGTAGGCTCGTGCGAGTCGTGTGATCGAATCCAAAAGAATGATCACGTCTTCTTTGTGTTCAACGAGGCGCTTCGCCTTCTCGATAACCATCTCGGCAACTTGCACGTGGCGGGCCGGGGGCTCATCAAAGGTACTGGCAACAACTTCGCCGCGTACCGAGCGTTGCATCTCTGTTACTTCTTCCGGACGTTCATCGATCAGCAATACGATGAGTCTACATTCCGGGTTATTTTTGGCAATCGACTGCGCCATGTTTTGTAGAATGAGTGTCTTACCTGCCTTCGGTGGAGATACGATAAGTCCGCGCTGGCCCTTACCGATAGGCGCAGAAAGATCGATAACACGGGCACTTAAGTCTTCGGTGCTGCCGTTACCGACTTCGAGAGTGAGCCGTTGGGTTGGAAAGAGTGGAGTAAGGTTTTCGAAAAGGATTTTGTTTTTGGATTCTTCGGGGCTGCTAAAATTAATTTCATGAATCTTTAGTAGCGCAAAATAACGTTCGCCGTCCTTAGGTGGTCTAATCTTTCCAGCTACCGTGTCGCCTGTGCGCAGATTAAAGCGTCGTATCTGACTCGGAGAGACATAGATGTCATCCGGACCCGCCAGGTAAGAAGAGTCTGCTGAGCGCAGGAAACCAAATCCATCCTGCAAAATTTCCAATACACCATCACCGTGAATATCTTCGCCATTCTTAGCGTGCTTTTTTAGTATGACGAAGATGATGTCTTGCTTGCGCGTTCTAGAAACATTTTCCAATCCCATTTCATGGGCAGTAGCTTGAAGTTCTGCAATTGGCTTTTGTTTTAATTCGGTTAGGTTCATGTGTTTGGGTCTTCTTATGTGGTTGGGAGTGTCTAGTCTGGGTTGGCTGTAGTTATAGTGCTTATAGTCAAGCCGCCTAAACGCTTATTAGCATGCACAGTTAAGTGTCATAGATAAAGTGGTGGTGCTTGGGGTTGGTTTTGGGTATTAGATAGATTTTAGGTTTTAAATTTGGAAAATTGTGTACAGCGGGATTGTTGTGCTTCTAACTGTTTGCGATGCTAGCTAGTGATTAGTATCGGTAGTTAGTATATCGACTGTAGTTTTTTGCTTATCTATTTGGTCGACAATGTTTTTAGCTTCAACTTTTCCGCAATATAGTCCTACTTTTTCGTTATGTCTACTAAATCTCGTCTGAAGAAAATAATCGATTACTCGACGTGAGATTCAATTTGAATTAGTTGTGATTCAGAATATCGAACAAGCATCCGGCGAGTCGTGATAGAGAATCAGGGTATTGAGTTTGCTATTTTGATAGTTTGATCGGCAGCACTAATTGCAATTATCGATCTGGTCACATCCTGTGGCGTCCCGAGAACGTCGAGACACCACATTAAACGCAATTTAAATCACGCTGTCAATAAATGCGGAAAGCTGTGATTTCGATAGGGCGCCTACTTTGGTGCCAGCAACATCACCATTATTGAATACGATTAGCGTAGGAATCCCCCTTACGCCATATTTTGGCGCCGTTTCGACGTTGGCATCGACATCCATCTTACAGATCTTCAGCTTGCCGTCGTATTCGCCAGCCAATTCTTCGAGTACCGGGGCAATCATCTTGCAGGGGCCACACCATTCTGCCCAGAAATCAACCAGGACTGGACCCTCGGCCTGAAGTACGTCGGTTTCGAAGCTGCTGTCAGAAATGTGAACGATATTGTCGCTCATAGAGGTTTTCCTTGTATTAGCTATTTGGGAATTCAGAGTCGTAAATGAGGAGCCGTCAGACTGAAGTACTCGATTACATGCTCGTGTGCTGCCTATGATAAGGCCAAAAATTCAGGATTCAAGGGCTAGCTGCATGTAGCGACTAATTGGTAACAATGTCACTGCTCCTTGAGTAAGCGAGCTGCTATTTTAGCGAAATAAGTAAGAATTGCATCCGCGCCAGCGCGTTTGATGGCTATCAATGACTCCATAGCCACCGCTTCCTCGTCGAGCCAGCCATTTTGTGCCGCTGCCATGTGCATGGCGTACTCGCCGCTCACCTGATAGACGAAGGTGGGGGCACCAAATTCACGTTTTACGCGACTGACTATGTCCAGATAGGGCATGCCGGGCTTAACCATCACCATATCTGCGCCCTCTGCTAGATCCAGGGCAACCTCTTGCAGTGCCTCATCGCTGTTGGCGATATCCATCTGGTAGCTGTATTTATTGCCGCCGCCTAAGTTGCCGCTGGAACCTACGGCATCTCTAAAGGGCCCATAGTAGCTGGAGGCATATTTAGCCGAATAGGCAAGAATTCGGGTGTAGATCTGGCCATTCTCTTCGAGAACGCTGCGTATTGCTGCCACGCGCCCGTCCATCATGTCCGATGGGGCGACGATGTCTGCGCCGGCCAAGGAGTGAGAGAGTGCCTGCTGCTTGAGCACCTCGACAGTCTCGTCGTTGAGAACATAGCCGTGCTCATCTATGATGCCGTCTTGACCATGGGTTGTATAAGGGTCCAGCGCCACATCGGTAATAATCCCGAGAGCGGGATAGTCCTGCTTTACTGCGCGGATTGCTCGTTGCACCAGGCCATCGCTGTTATAGGCCTCGACGCCATCGAGGCTCTTGGTAGAGTCATCAGGCGAGGGGAAGAGGGTAATCGCAGGAATACCGAGCTCCACCAGCTCGGCGGCTTCCTTCAATAATTCATCGATACTCAGGCGAAACATGCCGGGCATGGATTCGATGGCCTGGCGCTGATTCTCGCCCTCGACAATAAAAACCGGAAAAATCAGGTCATCTGTGCTCAATCGTGTCTCACGCATGAGGCGACGGCTGAATTCGTCCCGGCGCATGCGCCGCATGCGGCTAGCGGGATATTTTCGGCTGAAATCAAAATTGGACACGATTATGCAAACCCTAATTTAGTGTTGGTGAAGGACATGTGCTGAACTGTTTGAAGACCAATGTTTCTGTGGCCTAGCTAAATGTTTCTCGCCAATGGAACGCAAACGGTTATAGCATACCGATCTATGTTGGCAAGGATTATATGCCAGAAATCCGGCCACGTCCCTCAGTGGCAGATGTTCTACCTGTAATAAAATGCAAAGGCTAAACCTGTGAATAAGACCAAACTCATTCTAATTGCTCTACTCGTAATCGCCATATTCGGCTACATCACGCTGGATCTAGGACAATATCTTACGCTGGAATATGCACAATCTCAGCTGTCGAATATTCAAGACTATAAGAATGAGAACTTCGCACAAACAGCTCTGATCTATTTCATAGGCTATGTGATTGCCACGGGGCTCTCTATTCCAGGCGCAATTATAATTACCTTGTTAGGTGGTGCGATATTCGGGCTGTTCTGGGGAACCCTGCTGGTATCCTTTGCCAGTAGCATAGGTGCGACGCTGGCGTTTCTAGCATCTCGAGTTCTGTTGCGAGACTGGGTGCAGCGAAGATTCGGGGACTATCTTGCGCCCTTGAACAAAGGCATAGAGAAAGACGGCAGCTTCTATCTCTTTAGTATTCGAATGGTTCCTCTGTTTCCCTTCTTCGTTGTGAACCTCCTGATGGGTCTAACTGCTATTCGGACGACTTCGTTCTATCTTGCCAGCCAGGCAGGCATGTTGATTGGCACGGCAGTATATGTAAATGCAGGTTCGGAGCTTTCGCAGATATCATCGCTGTCCGGTTTGGTCAGCGCACCCGTCTTGGGTTCACTAGTGTTGCTCGGCGTGTTCCCACTCATTGCCAAGCTTATTCTCAACAGTATGCAGCGCAACAAGGCGTTGCAGAGTTTTGAGAAACCAAAACGCTTCGACGCTAACGTTGTCATCGTCGGCGCGGGGTCAGCGGGTCTCGTTGCCTCATTGATAACGGCAGGTGCAAAAGCCAAAGTAATTCTTATCGAGAAACACAAGATGGGTGGAGACTGCTTGAACACCGGCTGTGTTCCCAGTAAATCGATTATTCGTAGTGGTCGCATCATGTCCTACATACGAAGGGCAAAAGAATTTGGAATCGATGGCGCGAAGGGAGAGGTTAACTTTGCCGCAGTGATGGCGCGTGTTCAGGGCGTAATCAAAACTATTGAGCCTCATGATTCGGTAGAGCGGTTTACCTCTTTGGGTGTCGAAGTTGAACTAGGTGATGCTGTGATCGAATCTCCCTATGTTGTGACCGTCAATGATAGGCGCATTACGACGCGCTCCATAATAGTTGCTACAGGTGCGCGTCCTCTGGTTCCGCCGATTCCAGGGTTAGCTGAGATCGACTACCTAACCTCTGATTCAATTTGGTCGCTTTCAGAGTTGCCGAAGCGCTTGCTGGTTGTCGGTGGTGGACCGATTGGTTGTGAACTTGCTCAGGCGTTTAGTAATTTGGGTGCACAGGTGACGCAGGTCGACATGGCCGAGCGAATCATGCCGCGCGAAGATGCGGAAGTTTCCGAAGAGGTAGCAAAGGCTTTTCGCGAGCAGGGAATTCGGATTCTCACCGGACACAAGTTAGTCAAGTTTGGGGCGGGTGAGAATTGTGATTATATGGAGGCCGAACACAGGGGTGAAACGGTCACAGTCGAATTCGACAAGGTCTTACTCGCTATTGGCCGCAAGGCGAATGTCGAAGGCTTTGGTCTGGAGAATCTAAATCTGGCATTGACAGGGCAGGGGACGATAGAAGTGAACGAATACCTGCAAACCAGCATGCCCAATGTATTCGCTTGTGGCGATGTCGCAGGTCCCTATCAATTTACTCACATGGCATCCTTCCAGGCCTGGTTCGCTTCGTTTAATGCGCTGCTAGGTGGTCTCTATCGCTCCAAGATCAATTACTCGGTTGTGCCCTGGGCAACGTTCACCGACCCTGAAGTCGCAAGAGTAGGGCTGAGTGAAACAGAAGCCAAGAAAAAGAAGATTCCTTATGAACTTACTCGCTATGAGATGGACCATCATGATCGTTCCTTGGCCGATGGCGAGGCTCACGGCTTCATTAAGGTTCTTACAGTCCCCGGCAAAGACAAGATTCTTGGGGTAACAATCGTTGGGCACCATGCTGGAGAGGTGATAGGGGAGTTTGTCTTCGCCATGACCCACGGTATGGGTCTAAAGAAAATTTCGGCGGTAACGCATATTTATCCGACGATTCTCGAGGCGAACAAGTTTGCCGCCAATGCCTGGCGCAGCGAGCGTCTTCCGGAAAAATATTTTCCCTATCTAGAGAAGTTCTTCGCTTGGCGGCGTAATTAATCGGTCGCCTGTTGGCGAAAAGCGGTGAACAGGCAAACACTGAAAAGGCCGAAGAAGGCGATGATGGACATCTCGGCAATTGAGAAAATGCCCAGGAAGCGGAACTGAACTTCTGCGCAATTACCGTCGCCCACCAGGAGAAAGTCGAGTAGATCAATGAAGGGGAAATTATCGCGAATATAAGTGAAGCCCGGGCCGCAAGCGGGTACCAAGTCCTCTGGCAAGTGTTGTAACCAGATCTGTCTTCCGGCGAAATAACTGCCGAAGATACACATTGCCGCCGCTACGAATGCATAGATCTTCTGCCCATCGCCGCGGGATTATGAATCGCCGCTGCTAAACAGACCAAGCCGCAGAGAATAAAAAAGACACGCTGGGTGATACATAGGCCGCAGGGCGAGAGTAGCATCACGTGTTCCATATATAGCGCGATAGCGATAGTAACCACGGTGGTCAGGAAGATGCCTATGTTGATTATTCTATTGCCGGGAATTGCCAGGGCCATCGACTGCTCCTAATTTCATGTCTTGAAGAGCTGAGCTCGCCCCTAAATCTGCTTTATTTTGCCGCATTCTAGCATAGCTGCCTAAAGGCAAGAACCGCTACGCCTTGTTCCAGTTCTTCAGGTACTCATCGAAGCCGATGGTGTCCTTGCTTTCAATCTCTGCTTGCTCAAGAAGCGATTCGGCAGCGGTCTTCTTCATTAGCTTTTCGGCTGCATCGCTTAGTCCGCCATTTTGAAGATAGTCTCGGTGAATTCGAGACTGCTGCATGGAGAACTCGAAGAACGATAGTTCGCCTTCTTTCATATCTTTCAGGATTTTGCCCGAAGTAGTAAGATCCGGATCGGCTACCTTGGCTGACTGTGCGGCCAAACTCTCGCTATAGTTATTGCCTCCATGGATTTTGTCGAGCATAGAGGCGGCGTTAGAAACCTCCGCTAGTATCTCGTTGGCCCAGTCTGTCAGTTTCTTCGGAGCAGCTTCCAGATTGAGAGACAGCTGGGGGTCGCGACCCTGATTCACTACTTTGGAAATATTGTCTGCTACCTCGAAGAACTCTTGCTTGTGGCACTCAGGACTTTCGGCCAAGAGGCAATGTAACAGGAAGCTATCGAGGAAGTGGATCTGTTCTTTGTCCAGGCCCAAAGGGAGATAGGGGTTTAAATCCAGAGCCCTAACCTCGATGTATTCGATACCGTCCTGTGTCAACGCTTCCAAGGGGCGTTGACCACTCTTAACAACGCGCTTCGGTCTTATGGTGCTGTAGAACTCATTCTCGAGCTGCAAAAGATTTGTGTTGAGTTGTAGATACTCGCCGTCTTTGCTCTGACCCATGGCCTCGTATTCGGGGTAGGGCGTATCCATGGCCTGGCGCAGACAGTCCGCATAGGAGTCTAGCTCGTTGTAACAGACGAACAATGACTTCTGTGCTTCACTCTTGTATCCCAGGTTGCCCATGCGCAAACAGGTGGCGTAGGGAAGATAGAGACTGGAATCATCCAGTTCTTGCAGATCGTGCTCACGCCCTTGAACAAAACATTTGCAAGCGGCGGGCGAGGCGCCAAATAGATAGATAAGCAGCCAGGAATAGCGGTGGAAATTTCTAATCAGGTGGAGGTATTTCTCGGTCTTGAAATCCTTTAGCTGTCCCTTGTCGGCACACATTTCCTGATATGGCTGCCAGAACGACTCGGGCATCGAGAAATTGTAGTGAATACCGGAGATGATTTGCATTAAGCGACCATAGCGATTGCTTAGGCCATGGCGGTAGAGGGTTTTCAGTTTGCCGACATTGGAAGAGCCGTACTGTGCTATCGGTATTTCATCCGAACTGCCAAGCGGGCAGGGCATGCTAGACACCCAGAGCATTTCCTCATTCTCGAGATTCTGCATGGTGAAGCGGTGTATGTCTTCCATCTTCGCTAGACAGGTATCTATATCGCTATAGGCAGGCGTGATGAATTCCAATAAGGATTCGCTGAAATCGGTAGTAATAAAAGGATTGCTTAGGCTGGAGCCAAGTGACTGAGGATGGCTGGCCAGAGAAATATGGCCGTCTTTCGAGACGCGCAGACTTTCCTTCTCGATACCTCGATAAATGGCGCCCCAGGCCGCGTTAAACTCAGGTAGCTGGTAGCGTTGCAGGCACTCATCGAATTCTTTACTCAAGATATCTCCTGGAAGGTCTGTTAGTACATTCAATTCGTGTAGTTGCTAGTTAGCACAGTGGTTGCCAATTGTTCGGCTGTTGCTTGCCCAGGGACTCTGATAGTGCCTTGGCCCCGACTCGGGCAATGACTCATTTCAGGTGAGCGGCATTATGACAAATATCATTAGTCAGTGCTAACGCGGCATGTCTTCGATAGGTTTGGGATCAATGCTAGCGCTGTAGAGCCCAGACAAGCTGCGGCAGGCTATTCTTTCAGCAGGATCTTGCTTAATTCTCAGCTATCTCGCAACTAGCTTGCAGCTAACTCTGCTTAAAACGGTGAATAAGCCGCCGATCTCTCTTATTTGGCTTGCCATCAGACTGCCATACACTGGGCTGAGCCTTGCGCTCAAGAGCCTGTTTCTCTCGCAGCTCGATACTTTCTTCAGTCTCTGCATATAGCAGCTGTGCCTCAGGCGCTCCGCGGCGCTGTTCCGATAGAGCCTGAATTATGACTGTTTTCTCATCCAAGCCCTGACGCAGTCGTATCTCCATACCAATCTCGACTTCCTTGCCAGGTTTGCAGCGGCTACCCCCGCAATAGACCTTACCCCCTTCGATGGCATGCTTGGCTACCGAGCGAGTCTTGTAGAACCGTGCCGCCCATAGCCACTTATCCAGGCGTAAACGGCTCAGGTCGGTGTTCTTTTCTGCGGGTTTGCTTTTGGCCATGGCTCAGTATAATTATGTAATCTAGTTGGGGGATGATAAAGAGGGAAGTATCTCTTCGAATCTGTCTATCTGCGGAAATTCATCCATAGGCACTCCGGGTTTTTTGCTATCCGGTTGCATAATGCCGAACAGGTGTTTAATTCCTTCGCGTTTTGCCTGACGCAAGACTGCAAGCGAGTCGTCGAATAGCACGGTACGCTCTGGGTCGTAACGTTCTACTTTTTGCAGACTCTGCCAGAAACCCTGATTCTCTTTCGCCAGCTCTAAAGTGTGTGAGCTAATACATTGATCGAAATAGTGAGCGATCCCCGTGTGCTCCATCTTGATGGCCAGGCTGGAAGGATGTGCGTTCGTGACCAGTACTACACGTTTATCGCTTAGTTTTAATTCCAGTAAAATGTCTTCGACATGAGGGCGAATATTGATCTTGTGCTTGGCGTCGCGCTTAAGGCCGGTTATGTCCAGTTGCAACTGCTCCTTCCAATAATCCAGGCAATACCAATCGAGTGTTCCTTGGACTTCGGTAGTTTTGCAATGCATAAACTCTAGCGCAGCGTCCTCGCTGAGACCATGTTTCTCGCCATAGAGTTTGGGAATCAACTGCTGCCAGAAATAATTATCGAAGTGCAGGTCCAGTAGTGTGCCATCCATATCGAACATGATGGTGTCTATGTCTGGCCACGGTAGCATTTTACCCTCCTGAAAATAAGCCTTGGCAAGGACTGACGGCTCATGCAACATGATACAGGCGAAACGGGAAGCAGTACCAGTACAGTGGTGTCTGCGCCCAGATCTTAGATAAGTAATTCATCAATCTCCAAGGATAATCTTAGTCGATGTTAGATCTACCATTGCTCAATGAGGTAAAGGATATTGCTATCGCAGCGGGCGCCGAAATTCTCGAGGTTTACAATTCCGATCGGGCCATCGCGGTAACGACGAAACAGGATGATTCGCCTATTACCGATGCCGACCGCCGCGCCAATCGTCTGATCATCGACCGTCTGAGTAAGCTCACGCCAGATATTCCTCTTCTTTCGGAAGAATCTGATGCGATCGATTTCTCTCAAAGAAAATCCTGGCAACGCTACTGGCTCATCGATCCTCTCGATGGCACGAAAGAGTTTATTGGGCGCAACGGTGAGTTCACCGTCAACATCGCGCTAATCGAAAATAACACGGCGGTTGCCGGGGTAGTCTACGTGCCGGTTTCTGGTGTCAGCTATCTCGGTGGTATTGGGCTGGGGGCATGGAAGCAGGATTTGAATTGCCCGGATGCTGTAGCGAACCCAATAAAGTGTCGACTCATGGAGCAAGAGATCGGTGTAAGTATCGTAGCGAGCCGTCGTCATCGCGGCGAAGATCTGGATGCAGTGATACAACAGATCGAAGGACAGCTCGGCAAGGTTGCGATAGTGAGTATGGGCAGCTCGTTGAAGATGTGTCTGCTGGCTGAAGGGAGGGCGGATATTTATCCTCGTCTGGCCCCCACCTCTGAATGGGATACTGCTGCGGCTCAGGGTATTCTCACTGCGGCTGGCGGGACGATTGTAGATCTAAAGTTTCGGACGCTGCGCTACAATACCAAGGCCGAGTTGCTAAACCCCTATTTTATAGCCTTAGCGGATCCGCTCTACCCCTGGCAGCAGTTGCTGGACAAGCAACTATAAAAGTATTAGCTTCTTGCTCTGTTTTAACCATTGCTCAATCTACTCACTCCTAATTACTAATATCTATCATCTTGAGGTGCGCGTCGTTCGTTGGGTACAAGACATGCAGTTAGACATAAACTATTCACTAGAGAGTTGGAAATCAGAATGACTAAAAAATTATGGATGAGACTATCGCTCATCAGCTTGTTGGTCTGCCAGATTCACTTGTCGAATGCGCAGGACTGGTCGGAGAATTTGGTGGCGGCCGAGTCCGTAGGTATGTCGTCTAGTGCGCTGGCAGACGCAACTGCTCGCTTACAGAAGCATATAGATGATGGCGAGATAGCCGGTGTTGTTGCAGCGGTATCCAGAGATGGCAAGCCGGTCTATTTCGAATCTCTGGGGAAATTGAATCTGGAGAGTGGCCAGCCTATGCAAGCCGATGCGCTTTTCAGAATCTATTCCATGACCAGAGAGGTCACCAGCGCCGCCGTCCTCAAATTATACGAAGAGGGTAAGTTTCAACTAGGTGATCCAATAAAGATGTATCTGCCCGAATTCGAGAACCAGCGAGTGCTGCTCGACTCGTCCAGCACCGATATCACCCAGACGAAGGCGCGCACAGGTGATATCACCGTTGCCAACCTTCTTACGCATACGTCGGGCCTGGGTAGTCGTAGCTCGGCATTGTATAGAGAAAGTAATGTTAGGGACAAGAACTTTACTCTTGATCAAATGGTTTCTAATGCTGCGCGGGTTCCATTATTTCAAGACCCTGGCACACAGTTCCGGTACGGGATACATGCAACCATATTAGGAAAGTTAGTAGAAGTCTGGTCGGGGCAGCTATTTCAGGATTATCTGCAGGAAAATATTCTAGATCCTTTGGAAATGAATAGCACAATGTTCTGGGCGGATGGAGCAGATGCCAGCAGGCTCGCCGAATTGTACCGACCCATAAATGGTGAGCTACGTCCTTACAAGATTGAATCTGTGCCATGGACTTCGCGTCCTGCACTGATCGAGGGCGGCGTTGGTTTGTTATCATCCGTCCCCGATTTTTTAAATTTCTCACAGATGGTACTCGATAGAGGTCAATTCAAGGGCCGAACGGTTTTAAAAGAAGAAACTGCCGCACTGATGTATGTGAATGGGGTCCCGGATCAGGCTATGCCCATAGGCGATCGTGGCTACTGGCTAGGTTCTGGTTGGACTCTAGGTGGCTTCAATTTAGTCATGGACCCGGCGCAGTACAATTTTCCCGTTTCCGAGGGCACAATCTGGTGGGATGGTTCTGCCGCTACACGTTATTTTATCGATCCGAAGGAGTCGCTGGTGATCGTAATCATGGCGCAGCTTTCGCCATCGAGTGGCGGGGGTTTTCGAGAAATATTTAGCGAGATGGTGGACAAGGCAATTATACAGCGACGATAAGCTCTCTCCATAGAAGATGATTCTGCAAGAAGCCCTAGTCGGTCTTGGCTTCTCGCAACATCATCGAATTAATCAGATCGGGCAGCTCATTCGTGTCATAGGGCTTGGCAATCAGAATAACATTCTTACGATCCGCGAGCCGATCCTTCAATTTTTTCTCGGCATAGCCGGTAGCCAAGAGAATCGGTAATCCAGGCGATATCTCCAATATCTTGGTTGCTAACTCAACACCAGTCATACCCCCCGGCATGATGACGTCAGAAAATACTAGATCGATATCGGAGTTGGCCTTGAATTCTCGGAGCCCGGAACTGCCGTTGTCAGCAGAAATTACCTCAAACCCCGCAGACTGCAGCAGATGGCTCGCCACGTCTCGTACACTGTCGTCGTCCTCGACAACCAGAATTTTGCCCTCGTAGTTTGCCTTCTCATTCCTAACAATCTTGACCGGTTCGGGAACACTGGTCGGTTCGCCGGTTATCGGTAAGAACAGACGAAAGGTTGTGCCTTGGCCGAGTATGCTGTCGACGGTTATGTTGCCGCCGGATTGTCTTAGAAATCCATATACAGTGCTCAGGCCCAATCCGGTTCCCTGGTTTTTTTCCTTGGTGGTGAAGAAGGGCTCGAAAATTTTCTTCTGAATATCCAATGGGATGCCTGTCCCGCTGTCGGTAACGGTAAGCTCAACGTAGTCCTGCAGATCGTTGCTGCTCTCGTGTCCAAGGTGCGATTCTGCTAGTCGAACTTTCTTCGCACTGACGGCTAATTTGCCGCCATTGGGCATTGCGTCTTTGGCGTTAACACAGAGGTTGAGTATTCCATTCTCTAGCTGGTTGCGGTCGGTTATGGCGATGCAATCTTTGTCACCTATATTCAGGCTGAGATCGATATCCTCGCCTAGAATTCTCGCGAGAAATTCATACATTTCGGTAAGCATCTCGTCAATGTCTACAGGCGTGTTGATGAGCGCCTGTTCTCTTGAGAAGCTAAGTAATCTGTTATTTAGCTCTGCTCCATTCTTTGCAGCATTCATTACCTTTGTTACAAGGTTGAGCGCATCTTCATTGTCTACGAGTTGCCGTTGCAAAAATTGCAAAATACCCATGATAACTGTTAGTAGGTTATTAAAATCGTGAGATACGCCGCCAGTCAGCCGGCCAATCGCTTCCATCTTCTGCGATTGAATAAGCATGTTCTCCATCTCTTTCTGTTTCGTTGTATCCGCAAAGCTAACTACGGCACCGATTACCTTCCCTGCTTTTTTTAAGGGTTCGCTAGAGAAACGCACTGGTATCAGGCTAGAGTCCTTCCTGGTGAAGGCGCTATCCACTAGCTCAGCGGGGAGACCCATTAGATACGATGTAAGAATCTCTTTGTTAGATTGAGTAATGCTATCGGGTGAGTCCTGAACCGGGCAGATCAGCTGTGTAGCACTCATGCCCAAAAGTTCGCCTTCTTCATAGCCAAGTAGTTTAAGGGCCGATTTGTTGATGAAGGTGATAGAACCAACATTGCTGATGCCGAAAATACCTTCTTGGACTGCCTCCAGAAGCAATAGACGATCCTCGTCTGCTGATTTTAGCTTCTCGTCCACGTGAGCTTTCTGGCTTTGTAAGGTAGCTTGGCGCCTTCGCTGTTTCGCCAGCTCTTCTTCCTTCTCCAATAGATTCGTTGCATCGGTTTTCAATTTTTGCTGAAGATTTCTATTCTATATAGTGAGTCGTATGCTATGTCGAAAGTCTCCTGAGATTCTCATGGCTATTGGAATTATGAAGGCAACGAAGATTGCATAGCCTCCTCCAAGAGGAATCTGGTTTTCTGAGATGTTTAGAAATATGTAGCTGAAATAGAGAGCCGAGGCAGGAATGGTAAAACTAAAAAACACCTCACGCAGCACTGACATGGTTGTCGCCGCACCCGCCAACAGTCCAGCAAGCCACAAGCTGATGATCGCAACGGTAACGAAGGAGGGGTCTTCGGGTAATACAAACGCCGAGCTGCCCCATATGCAGCCTGAGATAAACGCGCCAACTATCAGAAATCGCCAGTCCGAATCGTAGTTGTAGGATGTCGATGGTCTTCGGTTGTGCAAGTAAGCAATGAGTGCGCGAATAGCGGTGTTAAGTACCAGAGCCCCGTACCATACATAGGCGATTGGATTATAGGCGGTAGTGAGCAGTAGTGCTAAGAGGAAAGATCCGGTGGCGATATCCGCAAGTAAGATGAGGGGTAGATGATCCCATAGCATCTTGATCTGCTCGCGGCGAAATTCTTGCGGCTCTATCTGGTGCCAGTCGCTAGTTACGGTGGTTTCGTCTGTGGCGTTTGTCGTCGTGCTGTCAGCTGCCAATTAAATCACCGTTAGTTCGAGGTTCTGTGGTCGGAAAAATCGTTCCTGAGTATTGTCTGAGTCTCCTATATTTTGTGGGTAAACCTCAAGGGAAAACTAAGCAGAGCTGCCTAGCTTATAGAGTTGTCGGCTCTCTTCACGGAAATGGGGGCTATATGCGGCGAATCGGTAAGCTAGAGGGAGACAGGAAAGCTTCTTCCGTTTGTAGGAATAATTCTCACGCCTCATTGAATTGGATCTTATTATCGGCGTATCTTTGACCTGCAATGTCTGTTTTTACTCAATAGAGACTAGAGAATGGATCGTAGTCGCAAACTAAAATTTGAATTGCTGGCCGATCGTCCGGAAGATGTGCCGCTGGTTATCGATTGGTGGCGAACTATCTGGGCCGATCGCATCGGTGAGGACGTCGAGCTAGCCAGAGAACAATTACGATCCTCTCTGAAGTCTAGTGGGCTACCGATTCATATACTCGCTACCGTAGACGGCAGGCCGGTTGGTAGCGCTGCGCTGAAAGATCAGGAGCTGGCGGAGCTGTTTCCCGATTACCACTACTGGTTGGGCAGTGTGTTCGTGGAGGCAAATTCGCGAGGTGACAAGATCGCATCCAGGTTGAGCCAGCGGGTCGTAGAGATGGCTAAGTTGTTACAGCTTCCGCACCTATATCTGCAGACGATCGATCTAGAAGGCGGGCTCTATGCCGACTTAGGCTGGGAGGCTATAGGCGAGTTTACACATAGGGACGAGCGTGCCCTGCTCATGTTGAAGAGGCTGTAGGCGTAATGAAGATCATCCGAAGCAGGCCTGGTCATGAAATAATTCTATCGAACTATTACCAGGCTAATCTGGCGCATTTCAAAAAATGGAGTCCGCTTATGCCGAGGACTCATCATTCGGTAGCTAGTTGGAGTCTTCGCCTTGTCGAGCGGGAAAAAGAATTCGAAGAGGATAAGTCGGTGCACTTCATCGGCACCAATGATTCCGAATCCTTGCTTATCGGAACCTGCTCTATCAGTAATATCGTTCGCGGCGTTTTTCAATCCTGTCATATAGGCTATTCGGTTGATAGAAATTTTGAAGGGCAGGGGAAAATGCAGGAGATAGTAGAGCACACTATAGGCTACGTGTTTTCGGAGCTCAAGCTGCACCGCATTATCGCAAATCATATGCCAGCGAACACACGATCGGAGGCGCTACTAAAGAGGCTTGGGTTTGAGCGTGAAGGATACGCGAAGCGTTTTCTTCAGATAGATGGGAAATGGGAAGACCATGTCCTAAATTCTCTAATCAACAAAGACTACAGAGAGTGAACTGTAGATAAGAGTAATGTGTAATCAGCCTAACGAAGGAATAGTGCCACTTCATTCTTGAAACATGGGCCTGCAGGCAGGCAAAAGAAGTGGAGCAAGAGTTTGAAAACCTAGCCGCACAGCGGGTAGTCGCTAATGACTGTATACCTTGCGCCCTTGGGTAATGTCTCCGAGCGGTATAGTTGGTAGCGATCGAAGATAAAGTCGCCCCAGCGTCTATCGCTGTACTGTGCTGTTACATCCTTGAGAATGCCTTCTGCGGATTTATCAAACCTGGCTAGCGTAATATGAGGTATGAACTTTCTCTCCTCGACGGCGTAGCCAAGAAACGTAAAGTCCTCATTGAGTCTTGAAACCAGCTGTTCGAGGGCATCACTCTTTTCAATGCCCAGGCAGACTGAATTACTAAGGAATTCTATGCCATGGCAGCGCAGATTTAGGCCCGGCTGCTTGCTGCTAAAGTTTCGAAGAATCGAATTGAGGAGGCCGACTTGATCCTGGTCGACCGCGCCGATGAATTTGAGTGTAATGTGCAGATTCGTCGCAGGCACGACCCTTACACCTCTGAGCGCTAAGCGCTTCAGCTCTTCAAGTAGTGGCTGTGCAGCATCGGGCAGCTGGCAGGGTATGCCTACGAAGCAGCGTATTCTCATTATTTTTGGTGTCTCAGTCATTTGCCTTGATTCTACGATTATTCTTCCAGATATTCTCTCGCTACGACCTAGCCTGTCTCTTCGATAGCCCGGCTTACTTAGCAATTGCCGACGATATCGAATAAAATGCCCGCTTCTTCAGACACGACCTCTAGAAGAAGGCGCGTTGAGAGGGTATACAGTAAGCATGCAAACTCTTGTCTCGATTGAGTCCTACATCCATGGCATCACACTCTACACATCTTGAAGAAGCGAATGCGGAACTTGTTGCGCTCAAACAGCAAGTGCTGCGAGCCTGTTCCAACATCAAGGCCAAGTGTTCCACTAATGACAAGCTGGACGGCAAGCTACTCGACGATTGGCAATTGCCAAGCTATGAGCTCGCTTTCTCTGTCGCGGAACTATCCGCAGTAGCAGCATTTAATGACTATGCCAAGAACCTGTCCACAGATGCACTAACGCAGCAGCTTGCCTTGAGTTTCTGTGCCGAGACTCTACAGGCCGTCTTAAATCGTTTAATCGCTAGAGCGTCAGATGTAGATCTGGATAAATCCGAGCTTCTGGGATTTCACGCGCGCGAAAGTTTCAAGAAACTACTGGATCTTTATGCGAGTTCAGAATGTTTGGCGCGTTTGGGTGCTGAGATAGCGGACAAGAATGTGCAACGACTACCTTCGTTGCTGGATGAGGAGAAGGAGCTGGTTCGGGAAACTTTCTTTCGTTTTGCGAATGACGTGGTAATGCCTCTGGCTGAACAGATCCATCGCAACGATGAAGATATTCCCGATTCCATATTGCGGCCAGCAGCAGAGTTAGGCTGTTTCGGTACTTGTATACCCGAACGCTTCGGCGGGCTGCAACCAGACTCACGACCCGACAGCCTGAGCATGATTGTAGTCACGGAAGAGTTGTCACGAGCTTCTCTTGGTGCTGCCGGCAGCTTGATAACAAGGCCGGAGATCGCAGCAAGAGCCTTGTTAAGCGGAGGGACTCAGCAACAGCAACAGAAATGGCTTCCGCCACTCGCCGCTGGAGAAATACTCTGTGCGATTTCCATTACCGAACCCAATACAGGCTCCGATGTTGCCGCAGTTTCACTCAGGGCGACACCTGTTGAGAATGGATGGCTACTGAACGGTAGCAAGACTTGGTGCACCTTTGCCGGTAAATCTGAGCTGCTCGTAGTATTGGCCCGGACGAATGCAGATCCTGCGCTAGGCCATAGAGGGCTTAGTCTTTTCCTCGTAGAGAAGCCGGCGTTTGCAGGACATCAATTTACGCATGAGCAGGCAGGTGGGGGAACGATAAAGGGAAAGGCAATTGCGACTATTGGCTACCGTGGCATGCATTCCTATGACTTGTTCTTCGAAGACTTCTTCGTGCCGGCGGAGAATCTTGTTGGCGAGGAGGAAGGTGAGGGAAAAGGCTTCTACTACACCATGGCCGGTTTTGCAGGTGGTAGAATTCAAACGGCGGCAAGGGCAACCGGCGTTATGCAGGCAGCATTCGAGAGTGCACTTTCCTATGCGAAGGACCGAAAAGTTTTTGGTAATGCCGTGGCAGACTTTCAATTTACCAAGGTGAAGTTGGCTAGGCTGTTAGCCACGCTCACGGCTGCACGGCAGTTCAGTTATTCTGTGGCGGAACTCATGGACGAGGGGAATGGACAGATGGAGGCTAGTCTTGTGAAATTGTTTAGCTGTCGCGCTGCGGAGACGCTCAGTCGTGAAGCACTGCAAATTCATGGGGGCATGGGCTATGCGGAAGAAAGCGCGGTAAGTCGGCTGTTCGTCGATGCTCGTGTACTCTCGATATTTGAAGGCGCAGAAGAAGTGCTGGCGATTAAAGTTGTAGCCCGAGAACTGATTGAAGATGCTAATTGAGCATTCTCGAATCTAACTCTGATAGAGTAGTAGCTTAATGACACTCGATGCCAACAGATTGTTGAACAAGAATTTTCTACCTGTTCGACAGACATATACAACCAAAGACTGCATGTTATATGCGCTAGGTATCGGAATGGGAATAGACCCGCTAGATGAAGAGTGCCTTCGCTTCGTATTTGAAGAGAACCTGAAAGTAATGCCGAGTCAGTCGGTAATGATGGCGCATCCGGGTTTCTGGACGCGGGAAGACGATACCGGGCTCGACTGGCTGAAGGTTCTGCACCTGGGGCAGGAGATCATCATGCATAGACCTTTTCCTAGTGAAGGCACCGTCGAGGGGAAGACGCGAATAACGGAAGTTACTGACAAGGGCGAACGTATAGGAGCGCTAATAGTTTCTGACAGAGTCGTGCGTGACGTCGCCGCCGGAGAGGACATTTGCACGCTGGTTACAACCATACTTGCGAGAGGCAATGGAGGATTTGGGGGCGAGCGTAAGTCGACTCCGAAGACGGATCTCATACCCAAGACTGAGCCAGACATTGTCTGCGACCTGCCTACATTGCCCCAACAGGCGCTCATCTATCGCTTGTCCGGTGACTTCAATCCACTGCATGCATCGCCAGATGCGGCTAGGGCAGCAGGGTTCAAAGCGCCAATCCTACACGGGCTGTGCACCATGGGTGTAGCAACCCATGCGCTGTTAAAGAGTTGTTGTGACTACGATACCTCGCGTTTCAAGCGCATGCGATTGCGCTTTTCTGCACCGGTGTATCCGGGCGAAACTATTAGAACGGAGATATGGAACAACGGAAATGAGATGACGTTTCTGTGTAAGTCAGTAGAGCAGGACAAAATCGTAATTAATAATGGCTATTTTCTCATCGAATAGATCTATCTGAATATTGGAGCTCAATTGCAAGCTTTACTAAGTGGTATGCGTGTCGTCGAAGGCAGCGCCTTCATTGCGGCCCCCTCGGGCGGGATGACTCTCGCGCAGCTTGGGGCGGATGTCATTCGCTTCGATCAGATCGGTGGTGGAATCGATTATCGGCGCTGGCCCGTAACGGACAAGGGCAAGAGCCTGTACTGGCACAGCCTGAATAAAGGCAAGCGCTCCTTTGCCGTAGATTTTCGTAAACCCAAGGGTCAGCAACTCATCACCCAGCTTATCGCTGCGGACGGTGATGACGCTGGTATTTTTCTAACGAACTTTCCTGCGAAGGGTTGGCTGGCAGATTCTGCGTTGCGAGCGTTGCGACCTGACCTTATCTACCTGAATCTAACCGGCGATCGCCACGGCGGTAGTGCCTTGGATTACACGGTGAATAGTAAGATAGGTCTACCGTTTCTCACCGGCGATGGGCAAACCCCGAGCAACAATCCCTTTCCTGCCTGGGATGTTATAGCGGGACAGCACATAGCGCTTGGCCTGCTCACAGCCGAGCGTCATAGACGAATTCATGGCCAGGGGCAGTTTATACGACTTGCGCTGGCCGATGTTGCTCTGGCCACGATGGGTCATCTTGGGTATCTGGCCGAGGCGGAAGTCAATCGGGCGCCGCGTCAGGCAGTGGGTAATCACGTCTTCGGCAGTTTCGGGCACGACTTTCAATGTAAAGATGGCGAGCGAGTAATGATAGTTGGTGTTAGCCCGAATCAATGGAAGGCTATCGTGAGGGTCACCGAGACCGAAGCGGCGGTGGCGGCACTTGAGCTAGAACTTGGGCTGGATTTTTCTAAGGAGGGAGATCGCTATAGGGCTAGTGAACAGCTGCGCGAACTGTTCGCGCCGTGGTTTGGGCAGCGAGATTCGCAAATCGTGTATCGATCTCTCGATGAGGCCTCTGTATGTTGGGGGCCTTATCAAACCATAGAGCAACTCGTAGAGAACGACGTTGATTGCAGTGTTGATAATCCCTTGTTCGAAAGAGTGGAGCAGCCGGGTATAGGGGAATACCTTATGCCATCGAACCCATTGCACTTCGAAGGATTGCAAAGTGTCCCTGTAAAGCCTGCCCCCGTTCTGGGCCAGCATACGGATGAGATACTCGCAGATACACTGGGGCTTTCCGATAGTGAGATCGGTAAGCTACACGATACTGGGGTGGTAGCAGGGCCAGAAAAAGAATAGGGGACCGAGTAGAATAACCGAACAGAGATAGACGCTTCCATATCGCCAAGGCTGACTAGGTCGCCCATCCCCCCGCCAATGGAATCACTTGTCCAACCATATGCCTGCAGTCTTCTCTTGAAAGGTAAGCTGCCAGTTGCGCCGTTTCGCTTGCCGCGCCTATCTTATTACTAGGCACGTTACGCTTAACATGATTCAGAAATTTTCGATTGTCGAGTAGGTCGTCTGGGTAGTAGGTGTTGTTGTTGATGTAGTTCTGCGCGATGGCATTGACCTGAATATTGCTGCGCGCAAGTTCCAGTCCTGCTGCCTTGATAAAACCATTCTGCGCACCACGGGCTGCACAGTAAGCCGCATTGTTTGGGATTCCTCGCAGTGGTGCGGCACTGGTGATCGCAATTATCTTTCCGCTTTTTCTTTCTAGCATTTGTGGCGTGACCGCGCGGACTAGATACATCAGAGGATGCACTAAGGAATCGAATAATAGATTCCAGTTATCACTATCGATATTTTGCACCGGGCCTGTCATTGGCGGCTCGGCAAGATTGGCTACGAGAATGTCGATGTGACCGGCATCGGCGACTAATTTATTTATCTGAGCCTCGCTATGTAGATCAGAAGGGCCGGCTATAACATTAATTCCAATCTCTTCAAACTTCTCGCTGATGGCTGGGCCCATGTAGCTATCGATACAAGTCACAAGTGCGGTTCTGCGGGACATCATAATGCCTCATTCTGCTTCGAGTTAGTTTCCATTAGGTGCAAGACAAATTTCTCTAGCGTTTCGTAGGGCTGACAGCCGACAACAATCAGGTTATTTCCCAGGAATGTAGGCACCCCAGTAACACCAAGCTCTCGAGAGCGCTGCCAGTCTTCGTCTACGGCATTCTTAAATGCCCTATTCTCGATTATGCGTCTGGCCTCAATACCGTCCAGGCCCACCGCCTCAGCAACGTCCACCAGCACTTCGGTAGAACCGATATTCTTATTGTCCACAAAGTAGCTGCGATACAGGGCATCATGAATAGCTTCTCCGCCTGGCTGGGTGTCGGCCCATTTGCCCAGCTCCTGGGCAAGACTGCTATTAAAGGTGTGCGTGCGATCGCCATACTCGAGCCCAGCTTCAGCCATTAGGCCCTGCATCCGCTCGCGCATCGGAGCGAGGTCGCGACCAGCGAACAGCTCTGCCAGAGACTTGCCCTCCTGCGGTGTTTCCGGGTGTAGCGGGAAATGAATCCAGCGGGTTTTCACCGGGTAGTTCTGCTTCAATTTTTCAATACTCACGGTACTGAGGTAACACCAGGGTCAGATGTAATCGGTGAAGACGTCTATGGTTATTTCATGATCTGGCATGGAATTAATATCCTTAATTATCAACACGATAGCTTATTATCATTTGAGAGCCGCTTTGCATAATTCCCGTCGATATTCATTAATATAATCTCTCTACTATAACGGCGTGCAACTCATGTGCAACCCCGAAGAGCTAAATTGAGCAGTGGATGTAGCTTCCCCGATAAAATACTATTCAGAACTCTCCCAGCACTCCAAATTCAGCGTAGACATAAATATAATGGGACGAATGATGAAGCTCCATAATAAAAAGATAGATAAGTGGTTTAGCAAGGAACTCTATAAAGTCGTGAACACTTGGAGTGACATTGAGGGTACTGACAAGTTAACTCCAAATCTGCCAGTATTCCGCCCATGACTCATTCGAAAATGTACCAACGCCACAGATTCCCGCCTGAAATCATTCAATATGCCGTATGGCTCTATCACCGATTCTACTT